>ODAK010000021.1_pt1 | contig 185770 bp, 147 predicted proteins | sample 1539591 | NCBI WGS metagenome assembly ODAK01 (sample SAMEA3539303, study PRJEB22396) | soil metagenome | biome: tundra; feature: field; material: soil | place: USA | collected 2010-05 | depth 0.15 m | reverse complement strand
CTACCCCGGTCTCACCTCTTCGCTTCGCTGTGAAGATTACTTGTTCAGAGATTCCCTAAGTGCCCTTTTGTGAACAACTTTGCAAAAACCGGTAACCAAAGCCCGCGATTAGCCCCTGCGTGTAAAGTTAAGCAAAGGTCGTTCAGGGAGCGTCACCAACGTCCTACAATTGATACGGAGCCGGAGGTGGTTGATGACCCAGTTCCGTTACTGCGGTTCCGCACTGCTGATCATGGTGTCCTGCTTGGCCTTCGGACAGGAGACTCCTGGCGGATGGCAAGTCTATCGTCCCAATCAGGAAGTCCGCGTTCCGCAGTTGCCGCTGCTAATGGCCCGTACGCATGACCTCTCGGATGTGCTGCTGACTTCGCTCGACATCGTATTCCACGACCCCGGCGTCTGTTGCGGTAAAGACTCAGCTCTGGAGGACAGAGCCCTGACCGCCGATCCTTTATCTCTGAAGGAGATTGCTTCCAAGATACGGGGAAGGCAGCTGTTGAGCGATGGCCGTCCCATCATGATTACCGCGGACGTCCTACCGACCGCACCTTCGGTCGACATCTCCTGGCAGATCATAGGCCTACTGAGAGACAAACAGGCCCTGCTTCTCGTATGGAACTCTCATCTTTATGTCCTCTATGGAGCAGTCTTCGACGAGGTCGGGAGAGAAGACGGCAGCACAGCGTTCATGATTCACAAGCTATTGCTTCTGGACACGCGATACTCCGGCCCGCGGCGGGAGGTCATTTTCAATCGCGATACCGACGATTGGGGCAAGGTTCAGGGAATGCTGCGGCTGTCGGTGACGCCCTAGCAGGTTGCGGAAAAACACTCCCATCAGCTAACAAGCGACCACAGGGGCTAAAGCCCACACTGATTCCACATACCTTACACGGCCCTAAAGGGCCGCTCTTCCACGGTAGTGCACGCATGTGTAGTTTTTCCGCAACCTCCTAGCAGGCTTGGCGGCCTTTCTAATCTTCCCCTCCGTTTTACTTTCCCATGTTAGCCTTGACTTATGAGGTGGTAATAAATGACCAACCTGAATAAGGTAGTCTCTTCCCTGCGGAACGAGTATGCCCGTCTCGAAAAAGAGATGGGAAGAGTGGGGAAGGCACTGGACGCACTCGGCCATGCTGGCGGGAAATCGCTCAAGAAGACAGGACGCACCTTGAGCAAGGAAGCCCGCAAGCGGATCGCCGATGCGCAACGACTACGCTGGGCGAAAGTGCGGAAGCAAGCCGCCAAGCTAGTCAAGTCGTAAGAGCAGTTATTTTCGCAAGCACCGCAGACGGCCTCGTTCGTAATTCCCCAAAACTTACGGGCGGGGTCGTAAGCGGAGTCTGACCTGACTCCCTTCGAAATGCAAGTTCCAGGACGTTTCCTATCTCCGGCGTGGATGCTGCTCGCTTTCCTTCCTTTAATCTTTAGCGGGTTGCTGCTGGCGGAAGACGTTTCGCTGCAGGCGATCGTCACGCCGTCCACGGTGGTATTGAAGGATGGCCGGCCCGTCACATTCGCGATACACGGATTCATTGAGTTCAAGTCGCTGGCCGAGTTGTTCCCGTACATCGACTCGCAGACCCAGAGATGGACAGATCGCGCCGATTTCGGCAAGGCCCAACGAGAAGCCCTAGCCCACGAACTTCTGCGGCGCGGGGTCGAGAGCCGGATCATTTCGATGGCGGACGAGCGTCCGCTGGAAGCGCTGATGACCCACACTAGGGAAGAATTGTCGCAGGCGCTCGCCCGTGTGAAGGAGCCAGTGCCGCATGGTTACGCTGACGCATTTCTCGAGGTGCAGGAAAAGTGGAAACACGCGGTGAACTGCTGGAGCGCTTCGCCGTCGATTCCTGCGCGCGTGCTGTCAAACTGGTATCCCATTGAAGAAGGAATTCAACTCTACGGCGCAACTTATGATTCGATCGAGCATTTCTGGCAGGGTGTGAAGTACCATCCTGATGTCACGGTGACACAACTGAAGGAGTTGCTCGCCGTTCTCCAGCGCAGGGACTGGAGCCAATGGCTGGCGCGTCTGGATGCGGATCCGAATCTGTATTTGCCCAATGCCTATGCCGTGGAGTTTCTGCGGCACAACCTCACCCAAGATCGGCTGCGTTGGTTTCAAAGTGAGTTAGTGGGACATGACCTGCATGCAGGCGATCATGCCCGCATGGTTCAAAAGCGGCGTGGGACTCTATTTCGTTTTAGCGCGTTTGAAGAAAAGGTACTCTGGGGCGACTTGGCCGACCTATTTCATCTGGTTTACATTTTCTCTGCTCCGGATGATACCTTGCGCGGCACGCTCGCGGAACGGCACTTTGACGGTATCTATCTGGGCGAGCGCAAGATGGGATTTATCAGCGAAGAGTTCCGCTCGCTGATGCTGGAAATCTGGAGGGTGAAATACCTGCAGACGGCGCGGTTTCGTGAGGTGATCTCGTCGATTCCGAAGGAGATCCGGCTTGAACATTTTCTGAATGACGGCGATTCGCCCGATATTCCGATCCCTATGTATGTGGGATATCTGAACCAGATTCGGGAACTGGCGCTCGCGGCAGGCCGGTAACGCTTGCTTTAGGCGGGCAAAGAGACTTTTCGGATTCAGACACTAGGCGGCCACGAGGTACTCGCTGCTAACCAGGCCGCTCGGATATTGCCGTGTCGCTACGTGACGTAGCCGAATGTCGGCCGGCAGAGTTCCGAAGAGTGGAATACCTTCTCCAATAAGCACAGGCACGCGAGTGATGACTATTCGTTGAATCAGCCCGGCCCGTAAGAACCCTTGAATCGTGATTCCACCGTCGATATAGAGATGGTGAGCGCCGGTGGCAGCGAGTTTCGAAACGATCTCAGCAGGGGTTCCGGCCATTTGTTCAACGACGCATCCGCTGACTGCGGATAAGTCGACGGGCCGCCGACTCAACACCACCACGCGCTTGTTGCCATAGGGCCAGGGACCAAGCGCCAGAACCGTCTCGAAGGTCTTGCGCCCCATGACAATCGCGTCGACGCTGGCGATGAATTCGTCATAGCCGTGAGGCTCTCCGCCGTCCGCCGGCAGGAAGTCGAAAGCACCATTCGGCCGCGCAATGAAGCCGTCGAGGCTGGTCCCGACAAAAACAGATAGCATGGTGAGCCTGCTTCCCTTCGCACTTAGATCTCCTAGTGGCTCCCGCAGCCCTTACGTCCAGCGGAACCATTTCAGCGCGAGCACGAACGAAATCCCTCCCCATAGAGCCAGAATCAGCAGGCGGGGCCACTGCTGCAGTAGCGGCGTGCCCTCCAGAATGCTTGCCCGCAACGCGTCGTTGAGTGCGGTCAGCGGAAGGGCTTTGATCAGGGGATGGATCGCTGCCGGGAATCGTTCGTAGGAAAAGAACACGCCGGAGAAAATCCACATGGGCATCATGACCAGGTTGATGAGTCCGCTGATGCTCTCGATCTTCTGCGCGCGGCTGGCGGTCAGCAGGCCGACACCGCCGAAGGTAAGCGATCCCAGGCCGCCGAGCAGGGCGATCGAGAATACCGATCCGAGAACCCGCATGTGAAAGAAGATGACGCCGAAGACCAGCAGCAGTCCGATCTCGATGACCATCAGCAGCAGGCGACTGGTCATGATCGCAAGCAGGAAGTCTCCGCGGCGCATGGGCGTGCCCACAAAGCGCTTGAGGAGTTTGCGCTGGCGCATATCGACCAGCGCGAAACCGATTCCCCACATGCCCGAGTTCATGAGGTTCATGCCGAGCAGTCCGGGGATCAGGAAGTCGATGTAGCGGGAACCCGGCTCGGACGAAGTGACCCCCTTAGTCGCTACAACATCTTTGCGGCCGGCTGAGGATTGCAGGGCATCGTTCACTTCAGTTTTCGCCAGGACGCTCTCGGGACGCGCGGGGTCGAAGCGGTATTCAAGGCCTCCGTTGCCTTCGGGCTCGATCACGATGTCAAACTTGCCCAGGCGGAATCCCTTTTGCGCTTCGTCGGCGGGCAGCATCTGGATTTTGAAAAGATCATGCTGGGGTGAACGCGCCAGGAGCGATTGAGCATCTTGCGATGCGCTGCCCGCAACGATTGCGACGCGGACGGCGTCTGCGGGCTTGTTGCGAAAAGCGACGCCCAGACCGAGCGCAAGCAGCAGGGGGAACACGAATACCCAGAAGACGACTTCCGGTTCGCGCTTCAACTCCAGCATGCGGGCCATGAGTAGGTGGCTGTACCCGGACCAGCGGCCGTTCCGCGGGGGCGGAGCGTGCGGCGTCGATGGTGTTGTGGTCACCGGTGTTTCTTGCGCGATGCTCATATAGACTTATGTTTCAGCCGTATAGCGCGTTGCCCCGGAGGGACGCTTGAAACCTAGCCCCGATCGAAGCGGTTCAGTCGTGCCTCCGGCACGGGTGAACATGTCGTCCGCTACCCGCCAGTGAACTGGCGGGCTACTCTTCATTAGTCCCTCCGGGACATAACGCCTTCAGGTAGCCGATGAAACGACCGCGCCAATCCCCTTGGCTCACTGCCGGGCTTGCGGCTTCCATTTATTTAAGAACTCCAGCAGCGCTTCGGGAGTCAGCCTGCGCGCATCCTCGACCTCGCCATTTTTCTGGCTGAACACCAGCTTTCCGTCGCTCTCGGCTACCGCCATCGCCGGAACACCCTTGTCCAGCGGGATGTCGTACTGCTGCACCAAATCTGCGTTCTTGTGCTCGTCCGGCCCCAAGTCGACGTGGACAAGTTCGTAATTCGCCGTCAGAACGGGCGCCAGACCAGGGCCTTGAAAGGCGAGGTCGAGCACATGACAGTCGAAGCACCAGTTCGCGCCGAAGACAAGCAGCAGACGTTTATGCGCTCGGGCCGCCCGCTCTTCGGCCTCTTTGATCTCAGCATGCGCATCCACATCGGCCGGATAGATATTCTTCTTCATGTCCGACGGCTGCTTCAGGCGGGGCGAGTCGGTTCTCTCGATCCCCGCCAGCCGCCACTGGTCGCCTTGCTTCAGCCAGTACTGGTCGTCGGTCACCGTGACGGTTTGTCCATTGGGCATGCCCGACACGACCTCCGCGCGGAAGATCATGCTGGCGCGGTCGGGACGCACGATCTGGCGGACGAACTCCACCTTCAGGGAGCGCGCCTTGAGACCGAGCCAGAAACTCGTGTCGGAGTCGGCATCGTGCATCACTCCACCAATCCTCGTCTGCGCCGCGGGACTCGTGCTGTAGAGGGCTTTGAGGGCCCCGGTATCACCTGCGAGGATCGCGCTCTTCCACTGCTCGAACGGAACGAAGGCAGCAGTCGGATCGGGCGAAGGTGCAGCCTGTGCCACACCGCACGACACCCCGAGTCCGAAAGCAAACACTACGGCGGCTGCAACTCTGCTAATGCTATTCATCAAGAACCTCTCTGCGAAAGCACATCACTCTTCTCTTAGATGGCGCCCCGTCAACCGTACAAACACGTCTTCCAAACTGGCTTGCCGCGTGGTCAGATGCTGCAACTGGCTTCCCTGTTTATCGATCGCATCGAGCAGCGCTGGGATTGTCAAATGCGGCTGCTTCACGTTCAGCGCCACCATCCCGTCGTCCTCGCGAACCGACTCGACGCTGGGCAATCCGTTCCACGCCTCCAACGATGCGCCATCGGAGCCGCCACTCACCGAAAACTCGACCACGTGATGTCCGCCCAGGCGCTCGATCAAATCCGCCGGAGATCCCTCGGCAATGATCTGGCCGTGATCCACAATGGCGAGACGGTCGCACAGGCGCTCGGCTTCGTCCATGTAATGCGTGGTGAGCAGAACGGTGCCGCCGTCGCGCTGAAAGGCGCGGATAATGTCCCACAACTGGCGGCGGCTTTGGGGATCGAGTCCGGTCGTGGGCTCGTCGAGAAACAGAATCTTCGGATTGCACACCAGCGCCGTCGCGACTGCCAGACGCTGGCGCTGTCCACCGGAAAGCTTGCCGACCCAGGAGTCGGCCTTCTCGGTAAGTTGGAGCTGGTCGAGCACTTCGTCCGAGGAGCGCGGCTGCCGGTAAAAGCTGGCAAAGAGCTCAATGGTCTCGCGGACCGTCAACTTTTCCGACAGTCGCGTCTCCTGCAATGAGATGCCGAGCCACTCGCGCATCTCGCGCTCATTCTCACTCCAGCTGTGGCCGAGGATTGAGACCTGCCCTGACGTTGGTTCCAGCAGGCCTTCCAGGATTTCGATGGTCGTTGTCTTCCCCGCCCCGTTCGGGCCAAGCAGGCCGAAGCATTCGCCGGTCCGGATTTCGAGGTTCAGGCCGCGAACGGCTTCGACTTTGCCGTCGTAGGTCTTGCGTAGATCGCGGCACTGGATGGCTACGGGCATTGGGTGATTTTACCGGATGTCGATTGGCTTCGTCGGCTCTTGCAGATCAATTACCAGCTGCGTTTTCCTCAGGCTCGGGCAGTAATAGCTCCTCGATTTCTAGGCCGCCTTTAAAGAGCCACCTGGCCATGAGAGAGTAACCTATGACCCTGGTCACAAGGAAACCGACCTCGATGAGGTAGTAGTGGCGCAAGTACTGGGTCGCCGCTGTCGAAGAGGGCGTGCCGTAATGGAGGAACGAATGCAAGCGCCCCGGTAAATAGGACAGATCGGCTAGGGCCCAGACAGTCAAAAGCACAGCCAGCGTGCGGCTGGCCAGCGTAACGGCGTCTTTCCTGGATATCATCTTCCCTCCATGCGAACGGGCCCTGCTAAAATACCGCATAGCGGGAATCTGATCCCGTATCTTTTTCTCATGCGCACCCCGCAGCGCGGCTTCACTTGACGGCGTTCCCTCTAAGACGCCCGTGTGTCGTTTCCCAACCAGTTCTCAGTTTCCAGTTCTCAGTTCTCAGTTGAGAACATATAAGGAAGCCGCCTATGCTGCGCAAGCTCTGCGTCGTCTCGTCTCTGCTGTTTTCTTTTGTTCTCGTCTCGGTTGCTCAAGATTCACGCCACTTCACGTTCCACTATGGCTTTACCGTGAAGAATCTGCCTGCGGGCAAGAAGGTTCGCATCTGGATTCCCGCTGCTCAGTCGGATGCTTACCAGGAAGTGAAAATTGTCGCCGCTAAGGGCGACCTTCCACTGAAGAAGAGTCGCGAGTCGAAATTTGGGGATGAGATTTATTTTGCCGAGACTGGCAGCGCAACTCAGCCCGAACTGCATTTTGACGTGGAATACGACGTGGTGCGCCATGAGCGCACGGCGCTGAACCCCGCGCCGCACCTGGTTGTGACTGCCCTCGCGATCAAGGAACGGCAAGAAGACTTGCAGCCCGACGCGCTTGTCCCCGTCACCGGCCTGCCTGCCGACCTCGCCGTCAAAGTAACCGAAGGCAAGACACAGCCGCTCGACAAGGCTCGCGCCATTTACGACTACGTATTCACCACCATGAAATATGACAAGACCGGCACGGGCTGGGGACACGGCGACGTGCTCTATGCCTGCGATGCCAAGAAGGGCAACTGCACTGACTTCCATTCGCTGTTCATCGCGATGGCGCGATCACAGGGCATTCCCGCCCGCTTCGAGATCGGCTTCCCGCTGCCGCCCGACAAGCACTCCGCCGAGATTGCAGGGTATCACTGCTGGTCTGATTTCTACATCGACGGCAAGGGATGGATTCCGGTTGACATCTCAGAAGCATGGAAGCATCCCGAGAAGCGCGACTACTTCTTCGGATCACACGACGTGAACCGCGTGCAGTTCAGCATGGGACGCGATCTGCGCTTGAGTCCTCCGCAGGACGGCAAGGCGCTGAACTATTTTGTTTATCCCTACGTGGAAGTTGACGGGCAGGAGTACTCCAATGTTTCGCTGGCCTTCTCATTCGCGGACGTGGCGCCCACGGTCGCTATAAAGTAAATCAGAGCGGGTCGGCCGGGGGGACAATCAGTAAAGTGGTTTACGCTCACGTGTCAGTGAAAAGCGCAGAGAACGCGCTTTCTGCGCGACTGTTTCCCGCTTAGCGTCCGTTCATCTGTGGCCTGCCATCAAGTCGCCCGGGCCCTGGCTTCCCGGCTGCTGAGTGTCAGGTGGCGCCGCGATGGGTACCGGGGAGATTCCGTCCGAGGGTTTCGGGGCATTGTCCGAGTCCTCTCCAGGCCGGCGCAGGCTGGGGGCATTCGGCGAACGGTCCTGTTCCTTCTTTGCTTCGGTATCTTTGTCGGGCTTCTCGAGGATCACTTCTTTTTCGGTGCGCACGATTTTCTGGCCGCCGACTCTCATGGTCTCGACGCGCACCACTTCGTCGCTCACGATGCGGACGAAGTCCACGTCCTGCGGCGGTTCGCCGTAGATCCATTCCTCGTATTCTGTCTCGCCATCGCGCTCGCGCACCTTCTTGGGAGCCTTGCCCTTGGCGTGCAGCACCATTTCCGTGTTCATTCCCACCAGTACTCGGTGCGCCTGAATCGCCTCTTTTACCTTGGGAGGCACGGTGTCGAGATATGCCTCTTCCTTATTTCGCGAATTGAAATCGAGCACGGGATAGAGCAGATCGCGCAGTTGCCGGGCGGTCATTTCCGGAACATATTTGTCGAAGTAGACGTCGAGATAAGTTCCATGAGGATTCTGCGCCGCCTGATCGGGACCCGTCTGCACCGGAGCGCCGTTGGCACCCGCCACCTGGATATGCTCGTACCACTTCTTGCGATGCACGGGACCACCGTTGATATCGAAGTGAATGTGGTCGTCTTTGATGTGCACGTACGAGATGTGGGCAGGATCGCCCGGCTTCACCGCAGGTCCGAAGATGGCAAGAACTTGCTGCAACTCGGGACCGTTCGGCGTCGCTACGCCGCCTTTCAGCTTGACTCCCTTCGTGCCCATGGGAAAGAACGTCCGCGCATACACGATCTGAGTCTCGAAGTCGCGGATGATTTCGTAGCGTGTCTGCTTCGACATGGGTGGAGCGTTCACAGGAATGGGCGGCGCGGGGATTGAGTACTTTGGCACCTGGGTGGTTGACGCCGCGGCCGGCGGATGGTCTTGCGACTGAGCAGAGTCGGCGGTTTGTCCGCTGACAAGGATCGCCGGAAGAAGAATGGGGAGGAACAGGAGGGACGCGACGTGAATACGCTGCATAAAACACCCCAGGGCCTGGCGTCATTATAGCGCGGGGTGCAATCCCACAGAATATTTAGATCGAAATATCCCGCCGGAGATCCGGGTCGCCGGAAGCCTTTCTGAGCGCGGCGTTCGGAGGGCCTTATAGGGATTGACAGTCCCCTCATTTTGCGACAAACTCGTTGCCACCCGCGGCTTCGTCACTGGCCAACTCTGATCGCTTAGGGCCGTGCCATGGACAATTCGCCGCTTCCGAACTTCTCAGGTTCAGCCTTTCCCGGCCGTGACGAACTGCCGATTCCGTTAGGTCTCGGGCAGCCAGGTCCACTCCGTGTTTCTGACCCTCTTGGGCTGATCGACGTTCTGCGCCAGGCCCTAGATGGGGGCACCCGCTCCACAGAGTCGATCCTGCGTGCGACTACCGATGCGGCGCGGGTGCTGACCGGCGCACACGGAACGGCGCTCGCCTTGCGAACCGACGGAGTCATCCTATGCCGAGCGCGGAGCGGCGACATCGCTCCCGCGTTGGGCGCGCCTCTGAACGTGGAGTCGGGAATCTCAGGCGAGTGTCTGCGCAGCGCGACCGTCCTCGTGTGCAACGATGCCGCATCCGACCCTCGCGTCGACCGTGAAGCCTGCCTTAGCCTTGGGGTCCGCTCGATCGTGGTTGTGCCGCTGCGCGGTGGCATGGGCGTCGCCGGACTCATGGAAGCTTTCTCGACGCGTGCTTACGCCTTCGGGACTGAACAAATCGATACCCTGCGAGCGCTGGCCGAGGTCGCCGAGGCCGCTCATGACCGCGAAGGCCCAACTCATGATCGGGATACCGCTTCCACGACTCCGGAAGCGATCAAGCCCTCATTTTTTACTCCTTCAGCTATCGTCCCTCAGGGCATCACGTCTCGGGACATCACTGCTCATGGCATCGAGCACATTCGTGCCGCCAGGTTTTCCGACGAATATTCACTCAAGCGGCGCTATTGGATTCCAGCAGTCGTGGTGATTGCGTTGCTGCTGGTTTCGATGGTGGCGTGGTGGAGTTGGCGCGACTCTGCGACGGAGATCGCCGCCAGCGAGACACCCTTATCGTCGTCCAACCCTCCCGAGGAAACCTCGGCCCATGCCGCGCCGCGCGTCTTACCGATGAAACCCAGCCCGGGCGTCGCCAGCGACCAATCCGACCGATCGACGACGAAGGATGTGCTGCGAAACGCCGCCGAGATCGATTCAGAAATGGTCGGCCCGCGTCCATCAAACTCCGGCACAAGTCCCGCCACGGAGATGTCGGAACCGAATTCCAAGCAGGCGACCTTGAACTCCGCGAGTGAGAGTATGGCCAGCGAGCCGGCTCCCACCGTCGAGGTGATGCCGTCGACAACTGCGGCTGACCTTCCCAGTCTGAGTTCGTCTCCGGCCGCGCTGCCGGCGTTTGGGGCAAGGGTTTCGACGGGCGTCACTGAAGCAAACCTTATCCGCAGGGTGAATCCGATCTATCCGCCGGAGGCGCGGATCCAGAGGCTTGCGGGCCTGGTAACCCTTGACGCAACCGTTGCGGAGGATGGTTCGGTCCACAACCTAAAGGTCATCAGCGGACCGTCGCTGCTGGCCTCCGCCGCCACTACGGCCGTCAAACAATGGCGCTACAGTCCGTCCACGCTCGACGGAAAACCCATCGAGGTTCAGAAGCGAATCACAATTGTTTTTAAGCTGCCGTGAGAGATCTACAACTGACGACTTAGAGCGCAGGGAGTACCGGAAAGGGCGACGGATTTCGAAACATGTTTCTGGACCAGGTTCCTGGACCAGTTCCCTAGACGATGTTCAACGCCTTCTTGATGGTGCCGCGCTCTTTCTGGATTTTTTCCTGCAGAAGCGTAATCGCGTAGATGAGTTGTTCGGGACGCGGGGGACAGCCCGGAACGTAGACATCGACGGGGATGACCTGATTGACGCTCTGCACCAGCGCGTAGTTCTGGAAAACGCCGCCTGAAGTCGCGCAGGCACCCATCGACATGACCCACTTGGGCTCGGGCATCTGCTCCCACAGTTGACGGATGACCGGCGCCATTTTGTTCGAGACGCGGCCAGCGATAATCATCAGGTCGCTCTGGCGCGGTGACGGGCGAAATACCTCGGCTCCGAAGCGGGCGATATCAAAGCGCGAAGCACCCATCGACATCATTTCAATGGCGCAGCAGGCTAGGCCGAATGTCATGGGCCAGATGGAGCTTTTCCGCATCCAGTTGACGGCCGAGTCCATGGTCGTGAGGATGAGTCCCTCAGGAGTGGGATTGCCGAAGGTGAGGTCTTTGACGGTCTTGGTGCCGTTTTCGATGTCGACGTAGGGTCCGAAGTTCAGTTCGCGGGCCATAGGTATATTCTAAACTAGTGGGGATTACATCAGACCTAACGCCTGAGCTATTTTGCAGCGGCCGCCCGCCGCACAGCCCTCTCGGCGGCCTGGGGTAGCTGCACCGGGACGAAGTATTCTTCTGGATAAAGATAGTCTTCCCCCGACTCGTCAATCACCCTGATCTGGCCGAGTTTAGCCGCAGCTACATCCGCGACGACCTGATAAAGCTTCCGCAGTTCGAGTGAGGCAGCGTAGCCCTTGTTCTTCACACAGACGACAAATCGAGGTTCAGAACGCTTCATTGAATTCCCAGTATGCGCTTGATCTTGAACTCTTTTGCGCCGACCCCGTGCGCTTCGTACCAGTGCACTTCGGCATGGCATATCGTACCATCAACGAACTGCACTGCCGCTGTTCCTTTCAGTTTTCTCCAGCGACGGCCACCGTACGCCTTCGACAATCGGCGCCGCTCCCTAATGCCCTTGCCCGAGGCGATCGTTTCAACATCCGAAACACGTCCGATGATCTTGAAGAACACAGGCGGCGATTGTACTACTCTGAACTCTGTTCCTTGGCAATCACCGGGCGCAAAGTGCTAACGGAGTCTTTTACGGATTCACCACCACTTTCCCGAACATCTGGCTCTTCTCCAGGTATTCATGGGCTCCACGCAGATCTTTCAGCGGGAAGGTTCTGTCCAATACCGGCTTGAGACGGCCCGCGAATACGTGGCCTAAAACTTCGTGCAGTTCGGCCATCGTCCCCATGTAGGAACCAAGCAGACTCAACTGGCGCGCGAACAGATGGCGCAGATCGAGGCCCACTGCAGGTCCGGTGGTCGCCCCGCAGGTCACCAACTTGCCGCCGCTTTTGAGAGATCGCAGACTTTCATCCCAGGTGGCGAGTCCGACGTGCTCGACGACGATGTCGACGCCTTCCTTGTTCGTGATCTTGCGGACTTCGTCGGAAATCTTCTGCTTGTAGTGGTTGATGCCGAAGTCGGCGCCGAGCGCGCGTCCCTTTTCGAGTTTTGCTTCGTCGCCTGCGGTGGTGATGACGCGGCAGCGAAACATTTTGGCGATCTGGATAGCGGCGATGCCCACGCCGGAGCTTGCGCCCAACACCAGCACCGTCTGTCCGGGGCGTACTGCGGCGAGTCCGACCAGCATGTGCCATGCGGTCACAAATACGAGCGGGACGCTGGCTGCCTGATTGAAATCCAGCGCGTCGGGAATTGGGATGACACTCGCCCACGGCACGGCGATCAACTCGCAGTTGCCGCCGTCGACTCCATTACCCAAAACCGTGAACTCGCGGCACTTGTTCTGCATACCCGACAGGCACTTCACGCAGTGTCCGCAGAAATGCATGGGCGCAACCAAGACGCGCTGCCCTACCGTGAATCCAGTGACGTACTCGCCGATTTCGGCGATCTCACCCGCGACGTCGCTGCCGAGGATGTGCGGGAGTTTCATACCCGGCAGTCCTTTGCGAACCCAAACATCGAGGTGGTTGAGTGAGCAAGCCTTCACGCGCACCAACACTTGATCTTTGCGCGGCTGCGGGTCTGGGATATCTTCGTGCGTCAGGACTTCGGGGCCACCGAATTGATGAATGCGGACGGCTTTCATGGGACTTCCTTTAACCAAACGACGCTAACACAAATCGGCGCCAGACCGGGAGGGTCAGTAGTCTGCGAGATCCTTCCCTTCGCCTGAAGAATGGCTCCGGTCAGGATGACGCCAGAGACGGTGATGAACGACTCACTGACCGATTGACTCTCCTGTGTTAACCGACTGATAATCATCAGCAGGATTGCATGGATATCTACGAACAGATCGTCGAGCTTCGCCGCGGAGGACGCCGCGGGGCCGTCGCCACCATCGTCAATGTGCGCGGATCGATTCCCTCGTTCAAGACGGCGAAGATGCTGGTGCGCGATGACGGCTCGATTGTCGGCACGATCGGCGGAGGATGCGTTGAGGCCGACGTCTGGCAGGCGGCGCGCGAAGTCATGGAATCGGAGAAGCCGCGAACCTTAAAGTTCGACTTGAACCAGGATCCGAAGTACGACACCGGCCTGGTCTGCGGAGGTACGCTCGAGGTTTTCGTAGAGCCAGTGCTACCTCCAGTATTACTTTATGTATTCGGAGCAGGTCATGTTGCTCTCAGCCTTTGTCAGACCGCTGCAAGTGCTGGATTTGATGTAACCGTGACCGACGACCGGTCTTCTTACGCAACCAAGGAACGATTCCCTGCCGCCCACGAAGTTCACGCGCTCGATTTTGACGAGGCCACGCAGAAGCTCGACCCGAATGAGTCTTCCTACATCGTGATCGTGACGCGCGGGCACCGCGACGACATGCGGATTCTGCGCTGGGCGGTGCAGACTCGGGCGCGCTACGTGGGAATGATCGGTTCGAAGCGCAAGGTGATCGAAATCTTCAAGACGCTGCAGAACGAGGGCGTGCCCGCACATCTGTTCGATCGAGTGCACGCTCCGGTGGGGCTCGATATTGGGGCGATTACGCCCGAGGAGATTGCGGTCGCCATTACTGCGGAGTTAATCGCGGTGAGGCGGCACGCGAACTCTGCGCTGCCGCATCTCAGCTGGTTTAAGGGCGCGCGAGAGGAATCTGGCGCCACCGATGCCGTCGCAAACGCAATTGAAGAGGCCATCGACGAGGGCGACCACTCCGCTTAAGCAACCTGGCTCACTGACTTTCCTCCCGCTTTCTGCTATCTTCCGCAACATGGCGCGTTCCCCAAGTTTCGCCGGAGTCATTCTGGCCGCTGGGGAATCCTCGCGTATGGGCACGGACAAAGCGCTGCTGCCCTGGCCGCCAAAGGTTGAAGGGCAACTGCCGTCGAAGAACACTTTTCTGTCGGCGGCGATTCGTTCTCTGCTGCTCACCACTGACTTCGTGGTCGTCGTAGCGGGCAAGAACGAGGCGGAGTTGGCGCCGATTGCATATGCAAATGGGGCGTCGGTCGTCATCAATCCTGATCCGTCCCGGGGACAGTTCAGTTCCCTGCAAGTAGGCTTGCAGGATGTGCTCAGTCACGGCCGCGACGCTGCCGTCATCACGCTCGTCGACCGGCCGCCGGTTGATTCGGAAACCGTTCACTTGCTGCGAGACGCGTTCGAAGCCGCTCCGCAGGAGGTATGGGCGGTGGTGCCGGAGTTAGCGGGCAAGCACGGGCATCCTTATCTTGTGGGCCGCGAATTGATTGAAGTTTTCCTGCAGGCGCTACCGACTGCCAGCGCCCGCGACGTCGAACATCGCTATCAGGATCACATCCAATACATCGAGGTAAGCGATCCGTTTGTCGCGTTGAACATCAATACTCCAGACGACTATGCCGCGTTGCTAATGAGGATTTCCTAGCCATTCCCGTTGCACTCGCGATTGCGCAATCCGGCATCGGCACGTTATCGTCGAAGTGCATGGAAACTTCCGGGGCGCGCGCACTGAATCCTACCAAGCAAGAATTTCTCGAGACTGTTCTGGGGCTGAAGCCGCGGGTAGCGGCATTTGATTGCGACGGCACGCTCTGGTCGGGCGACGCCGGGGAACGGTTCTTCGACTGGGAGATCAAGCAAGGAGTCGTTTCGGACGAGGTTGCTAAGGCCATGCGCGCACGCTACGTCGAATACAAAGCCGGCCGGGTAAGCGAAGACGAAATGTGCGGCGAGATGGTCACGATGCATAAGGGAATTACCGAGGCGGCGATGATGAAGACCGCGGCGGATTTCATGACGCACGCGTTCCCCGGGAAGATATTTGCCGAGATGCAGGAACTGGTTCGCCGCCTGCAGGAAAATGGCTGCGAGATCTGGGCCGTGTCGTCCTCGAACGAGTGGGTAATTCGCACCGGCATGAAGGCGTTCGGCATAGCCGAAGACCGCATCCTCGCGACGAAAGTCGAACTTGAAGACGGCGTCATCACCGACCGACTGGTACGCATCCCGTCGGGGCCGGGCAAACCCAAGGCGCTGCGCGAAGTCGTCAACAAAGAGATCGACGCGGCGTTTGGCAACTCCCGCTGGGACGCAGATATGTTGGCCATCGCCAAGTACGGATTCGCGGTCAATCCCAATCCCGATCTCGAAGTGGCAGCCCGCCAACGTGGCTGGACCATCTACTTCCCAGACGGGACCGGGCGGTGATCCTTCGTCAAAGATGGCCGACAGGCGAAGTGCGGCAGGCGCGGCATTTACAATCGGAACGGTATGTACTCCGCACAACTGCTCGATCACTTCCAGAACCCACGCAACGCGGGCGATGTGGCGGACGCTGACGCCATCGCGGAGATCGAAAACCCAGCGTGCGGAGACGTGCTTCGGTTCAGCTTGAAAATGAAGTCCGGACGCATCGCGGAGATTCGATTCAAGGCCAAAGGATGCGTGCCATCGATGGCATGTGCGTCAGCCTTGACGGAACTGGTGGCGGGGCAGACTCTGGACGATGGTCGATCCCTGCGCCGCGAAACCTTGATCGCCGCGGTCGGCGGCCTGCCCCAAGCTTCGACCCATGCCGCGCAACTAGCTTTGGACACGCTTGCGGCTGCGCTGCGACAGGTGAAACCTTAGATTCGACAATGCCCGGCTCCTACTATCCTCGCCGCATCGCGTGCCTGCAGCCGAGCGCGACCGTGATTCTCGATGCGGTCGGGGAACTGGGCCGCGTGGTGGCTTGTACACGGTATTGCGCCGATGTAGTCCCGGAAGTTGCCGACGGTTCGCGATTAATTCTTGCCGACTCATGGACAGCCGACACAGAACAGATTGTTGCTGCACGGCCCGATCTAGTGATTGCGTCAGTTCCTTATCAGGAGAAGGCGGTGAGCGAAATCCTCAGGTCAGGTGCGCGGTTTCTTGGCCTGGCTCCGAAGACCCTGGCGGACATCTATACCGACATCGCAACCATCGCGGGCGCAGTCGGTGCGATGGATCGCGGCGAAGCAGTCATCGCGACTATGCAGCGCCGGATCGACGAAGTTCGCACACGAACCGCTACAACCGCTCGATCGAGAGTATGGTGTGAAGAGTGGGGCAAGCCAGTCATCGCTTCACAGCGGTGGGTCGCGGAACTGGTCGAGGCCGCTGGAGGCGAGTTCCTCGGCACTCCAGGCCGGCAGCTTCCCGCTGAGGAAATTCGGCAGCTCGATCCGCAAGTGATGATCGCTGCATGGTGCGGAGCGGGAGATCGAGTCCCTCTGGAGAAAATCGTAGCGAACCGCGGCTGGCAGCAGACCTCGGCGGCGCTTTCTGGCCGCGTGTTCTGCATTCGCGACGAATTCCTTAACACTCCCGCGCCTACGCTGCTGCAGGGTTTGGAGGCGCTGGCCTTCGCGATTCATCCCGAATTATTCCCTGACACCAAAGGAATCCGGCGAGATTACTGCGGTTCCCGGTTGCAGGCCTGAAAATTTTGCGCTGTGAGTTAAGATTTCATACATGCCCGTAGCCCGCAGAATCGAAGAAATCCGGCTCGAACTCAATGCGTTGGCTCAAGCAGCCCCCACAGCGCAGGAACTCATGCAGACGATGGTGAAACTGCTCCACGAGCGGATGCTGAAATATAACTGGGTCGGCTTCTACTTGCTGGAGCCGGGTGCGCAGCCGCCGATGCTGGTTCTGGGCGCGTTCGAGGGCGCTATGACGCCGCACACGCGTATTCCGCTCAACCAGGGCATTTGCGGGGCGGCGGCATCGAGCGGGCAAACCGTGGTGGTCGATGATGTGAACAGCGATCCACGCTACCTCGCTTGTTCGCTTGAGACCAAGTCGGAAATCGTCGTGCCGCTGTTTGTGCATGGTAAAGTCGTGGGCGAGTTGGATATTGACAGCCACTTCGCTGCCGCGTTCACGCCCGAACATCAGGATCTTGTGCAGCACTGCGCCATGCTCGTCGGAAAGAAACTGGAAGCCTCAGGACAATAAGCGACATATATGAAAGCAAGCGAATGAGAGTCGAGAAGGGCAAAGTGCGTGCGCCCGAGATCGGGCGGGTCTGGCTGAACTCGACGCCCCTGAGCTTCCGGCAGCTGAGCGGGCGCGCGGTCCTGGTCGACTTCTGGGATTACACCTGTGTGAACTGCATTCGCACGCTGCCTTACGTGCAGACCTGGCACGAACGTTACAAGGATAAGGGCTTGACCGTGATTGGAGTGCACACTCCGGAGTTTACTTTTGCGCAGTACGAGTCGAACGTGGAACGAGCTATCCGGGAGTTCGGGCTCACTTACCCGATCGTGATCGACAGCAATCGCGAGATCTGGAAGGCGTTTGCGAATCGCTACTGGCCGACTAAGTACCTGCTCGATAAGGACGGGTACCTGCGCTTCGGGCATTTCGGGGAGGGCGGTTATGGGGAGTGCGAGCAGGTGATTCAGGAGTTGCTGCGGGAGATTGATCCCAACGTCGCTCTGCCAACCTTAATGGAGCCAGTGCGTGAGGAAGATCACGTTGGCGCGGTTTGTTATCGGGCGTCGGGCGAAATCTACCTGGGGAATCGGCGCGGACGCATTGGCAACGACGGTGGCCTTAAGAAGATCAGATTGCCGACTATGTTTTCGCGGAGAAGGCGGAAGAAAACTTCTTCTATGCGAACGGGCGGTGGGCTTCAACCGCCGAATACTTCGAGGCAGTGGAAGCAGGGCCGCATACTTTGCGATTAAAATACGATGCGTCCGCCGTAAACTTGGTCATGGCTTCTCCCCACGCGACCGCGGCTGAGGTAGTCATCCTGCAGGACGGCAAGCCGCTGCCCCGCAAGCGGGCGACGCGAGATATTCGCTTTCGGCCCAACGCCAACGCGGGCACGGAAGAAAGCTACATCGTCGTCGACTCGGCTCGCATGTATTCGCTGGTCGACAACCACGAATTCGGCGAGCACGAACTTGAGCTGCGATGTTCCGACGGCGTTGCTGCGTTCGCCTTTACCTTCACCAGTTGCGTCGATCCGGTGGCCAGCGCGCTGCAAGCCTCGAGCGTGCCCGAGCCTGATGTGTCCAAAATATGAAGCGCGTGGTCGCAGGTCTCATCGTAAAAGACGGCAAGCTGCTGGTGTGCCAGCGCACGCGACACCAGACCATGCCGCTGAAATGGGAGTTCCCCGGGGGAAAGATTGAAGAGGGCGAGCAGCCGCGCGACGCCCTGCGCCGGGAACTGGAAGAAGAACTCGGAATCCTGGCGACCATTGGAGACGAAGTCCGGCGGATCCGGCACCAGTACCCGAACGGCGGGATGGTGGAACTCCGCTTCTTTATTGTGCGCGATTATCGGAGGGAACTCGAGAACCGCATTTTTCGCGACATGCAGTGGGCCGAGCCCAAGGACTTGCCGAAGTACGATTTCCTGGAAGCGGACCTGACGCTGGTCAACGAACTCGCCGCCGGCAAACTGCTGTAACGGTCTACCCTTTCAGTGAAGCGAATGCCCACACCACGGATAGTCCGATAACCAGAACCGTCGTCGCCCATGCCACCACGTTGAACAATCGAGTATTGACATACTCTCCCATCAATTCCTTCTTGTTGATGAGTAGAAGCATGAACACCAGCACAAAAGGGAGCACGACTCCGTTCAGCACCTGGGACCACACCGCGATTTTGATCAGCCGCTGTTCCGGAATCAAAATCTCGAGGACCCCGCCCGCTACGATCAAGAGCGTATAGAGCCAGTAGAACACTGGAGCCTCGTTGAATTTCCTGCCCACGCCCGATTCGAACCCGAGGCCTTCGCATACCGTGTAGGCAGTAGAGAGTGGCAGAATCGACGCTGCGAACAGCGAAGCGTTAAACAAACCGACGGCAAACAGGATGTAAGTGTAGTCCCCGGCCAAGGGACGAAGTGCTTGAGCCGCATCCGCCGCGGTTTTGATGTCGCGGTACCCGTGGACCCAGAGCGTGGCGGCGCAAGCGACAATAATGAACCAAGCCACAATGTCCGTAAAAACGCATCCTGTGACCACGTCCAGGCGCGATGCCTTGTAGCCCCGTTTGGTCACGCCCTTTTCCACGATCGAGGATTGCAGATAGAACTGCATCCAGGGCGCGATGGTCGTACCCACCAGCCCGATGACCATAAACAAGTACGCCTGATCGCGAAACGCACTGGGGGCAGGAGGTTTGAAGGTTGCAATGGTCGCATCTTTCCACAAGGGATGGGCGAAGACGCCGGCAAAAATGTAAGTCACATAGAAAAACGACGCCGCCAGAAAGACTTTCTCTACGCTCTTGTACTGCCCTTTAACAACGATCAGCCAGACAATCACAGCGCACACGGGTACCGTGATGAATCTGGACAAACCAAAAAGTCCCAGGCTGCTGGCGATGCCGATGAACTCCGTCACCACGTTGCCGAAGTTGATGATCAGAATACCGATCATCATGAAGAAGGTGATGCGGAGGCCGAATTCTTCACGGATCAGGTCGCTCAGTCCCTTGCCCGTGACGGCACCCATGCGGGCGCTCATCTCCTGAACCACGATCAGGGCGAGCGTGATCGGAATCATGGTCCAGAGTAAAAGATGTCCGAATTGAGCCCCGGCCTGCGAGTAAGTGAAGATGCCGCCCGCGTCGTTATCGACGTTGGCGGTGATGAAACCCGGCCCCACGACGGCGAGGAACAACAGGATCCGGGTTTTCGAACGCTTCAGGAACTTCATGCGCACTTTTCGCTGACATATGGATGAAGCAGATTCTAGGCCACGAACGACGCCACAGGATAAACGTAGGCAGCGAATCTAGCCAAACGAAAAGTGCACCGCAGAGGGAATAAAGGATGGCAGAGTTGGTGCGGGTTGTGGGCAGGCTACTTCCTACAGCTTTGCCCGGAGCATGCTGATTACGTCGTCTGAGGTGATGACACCGGTTAGCTTCCTGTGCTCGTCCACAACGGGCAGCGTCTGGAGGTTGTATTTATCGAACAACTCCGCCACTTCGTTTTCCTCGACGCCCTCATGAGCTTGGACGAGCGGCTCCTGCGTTAGCGACAACATGGGAGTCGATGTTGGAGCGAGAACCAGTCTTGCCAGCGGGACCGCCCCGACGAGGGTTCCGTGAGAGTCGACCAGATAGATCGTACTGACGGCCTCGACTCCACCCTCGAATTCACGCAGCGAATCGATTGCGTTCTGCACGGTTGCCTGAACTGGCAGCGCAAGGAACTCGGTGGTCATGCGGCCAGCAGCCGTCTCTTCGTGATGCTCCAGCAGTTCGACGACATCCTGCTGCGCTTCCGGTTCCATCTGGACCAGAATCTGCTCGCTGCGCTCTTCCGGCAGATCGCCCAGCAGGTCGGCAGCCGCGTCGGGATCCATCTCCTCGACGATATCGGCGGCTCGACCGGAATCCAGCGATTCGACAATGGCTTTCTGGACCTTGGGCTCGACCTCTTCCAGCGCTTCGGCGGCCGTTTCTTCGTCCAGCGTCTGAAAGACGGCCTGGCGCTCGTCGGGCGCCAGATCTTCCACGATGTCAGCGATGTCTGCCGGGTGCAGCTTGGCAAGACCGTCATACGAGATCTTCAGTTTCACCCGCCGGGCAGGATCGGTTTCGATCACGTCGATGAAATTCCACGGAATACTACGGGGCGGAATTCGGCCCAGCAGCGCCGCCAATGCGGTCTTGGGCGCCACTCCCCGCAGTAGACGCCGGACGGCACCGCGCGCTCCGACATCGACCGAGTGGACACGCAACACAGGATGCGCGGCCGCATTCTTGTCCTTGGGGGGATCGACCTGCAGATCAACATCATTTACGCGGACCACTTTGCGTCCGTTGACGTCGATCACCTGCTGGTCGAGCAGGTCTCGTTCCAGCAGAAATAGTCCTTCGGTCCCGTTCACCGCCGACCACTCTGCCGACGCCGTCGTCGTCTGAATGCCACCATTGATCGCCGAGACGGCTGCCAGGGGCAGAACTCGGTTCCCTGACTTGGTTTTTACGATGAGCGACGAGATGCGGGAACGGTCCTCTTGCGGAGCCAGCGTCACTTCGCGCACTCGTCCGGACGCGCCAGACGGGTCATACACCGTGGCACCCAGCAGTTCGCTCAGGGCAAGAATCAACATCCCGCTAGAGAATAACCAACTTGCGCACGATTCGGAACGAAAATCGAAAAGCGAACCTATGATTTCGGACCTTGGACGAGAGCACTCCAGACCGGGCATCCACGGGGAGCGACGGGGCCGACGCCCGTATAATGGTTACGCCACGTGCGTCTAATCATCGACATCATCGGGCAGACCTTCCGGGCCCTCTGGGCGCACAAACTGCGCTCGTTTCTGACCATGTTCGGCATCGCTTGGGGAGTAGGTTCCCTGCTGCTGCTGGTTGGTCTGGGTGAAGGGTTCCGCGCTGGTAACCGGAGGCAGTTCGACTCGATCGGCGAAAACGTGATGTTCATCTGGTCGGGCCGCGCTCCGGTGATGCAAGGAAGTTTTACTGCCCTGCGCCAGTACTATCTCGATTACCGTGACTACGAAGGCATTCTGCGCGAATGTCCCAGTGTGGGTGCTGCCGCTCCGGTCATCCGGCGCAGTGATATCCGGGCCGTGAGCGATTTCTACCAGGCCAGCGGCCCCATCATGGGCGTTCCCGCCATGTTCAACCAGATCCGCTACTTGCCATTGAATGAGGGCCGCTGGCTGAACGAGATGGACGATCTCGAGAAACGTCCAGTGATCGTCCTGGGCGATGAAGCTCGCCGAACCCTGTTTATGGGCCGCCCTTCGGTGGGCGCCACCGTACTTCTCAACGGAATCCGGTTTGAAGTGATCGGAACGCTGAAGCAGATCGGCCACGGCGACAACGTGAACCAGAATCTGCAGAGCTTCGTCCCGTTTCATGCCATGCAGGACTATTTCCGCCCTCTGAATGCCGGGATCGGCACGAATGTGATCTCTTTCATCAATTATCAGCCTCGGTCACGGTCTCTGCATGAGACGGCGCAACAGGAAGTCCACAAGATCATCGCCCGCAATCACGGGTTTGACCCGAACAATCCTGACTCTTTCGATGAGTGGGACACCATTAAAACGGTTGATCAGATCGGGAAGATCTTCGATGCCATGAACATGTTCCTGGGCAGCGTGGGATTGGTCACACTCGCCCTCGGGGCGATCGGCATTATTAATATCATGCTAGTTGCGGTCGCGGATCGTACCCGGGAAATCGGATTGCGCAAGGCGGTCGGCGCCACCAACGCCAGCATCATGTTCCAGTTTTTCGTGGAAGGTGCCTTTTTGACCATGCTGAGCGGGGGCATCGGCATTGGAGGTGCGGCCGGGCTGATGGCACTCTTGTCTAAATTTGATCTGGGTGACGGATTCGATCCGCCCAAATTGGTCGCTTCGACAGCAGCACTCGCGGTGATTTCACTCGGGTTCGCGGGCGTCGCAGCTGGACTTTATCCCGCCCGGCGCGCTGCTCTGCTCGAACCCGTGGAGGCCCTCCGCAAGGAATAGCATGCACCGCGACCTTTTAAAACAAGCGTACTCGGCGATGCGCAACGACCTGCGCCGCACTCTGCTCACGATGGCGGGAATGGCCTGGGGCATTGCGACCGTGGTGCTGCTGCTTTCCTATGGGAATGGCTTCGGGAAAGCCATCGAAACGATTTTTGAGAGCTTTGGCGCAACTGCCGTGGGGATCTTTCCCGGGCGTACCTCGCAGCAAGCCGGAGGGAACAAGGCGGGCGTCACGGTGCGGTTCACCAATGACGATATCGAATTGCTGCGCAACAACATTCCCCTCAGCCGGCATGTCGTTCGCATGCTGCAGAAGGACTCCACGGTTCAGAACAACAACCGCTCTTTCACCTTTGCGGTGATGGGTCTCGACCCGTCCATTCAGGCCATCTGGAATCTCGACATCGCGGAGGGGCGGTTCCTCAACGATGCCGACAATATGCAGCACGGACTCTATGCCGTCATCGCGTCGGAAGCGAAGGACAAACTTTTCTCGGGCATGCCGGCGGTGGGTGAATCCATTCGCATCGATGGTGTGACCTTCGAGGTGATCGGAGTAGGAGCGCCGCGCATGCAAGAGGGGGATAACGACAACAACCGCGTCGTGTACATCCCCTACAACTCCATGGACGTTCTGAAGGACAATCACTATCTCGATGGGATCTGGATGGATTCTACGGGCCTCGACCACGACAAACTGGAGGGGACGATTCGGGGAACCCTCGCCACGGCTCACAACTTCAAGCCCGACGACCATCGGGCCCTGTTCGTCTTCGACGCTCAAAAGCAACTCCAACAGTTCGGCATCATTACGCTTGCGCTGAAGGTTCTGCTGGCGTTCATTGGGACCGTCACGCTGGGCATCGGCGGCGTGGGCCTGATGAACATCATGCTGGTTTCGGTGACACAGCGCACCCGCGAAATCGGCGTGGAGAAGGCTCTGGGAGCGCGACGCCATCACATCCTGTTTCAGTTTCTGTCCGAGGCGATGGTCATTACGGCGGCCGGAGGGGTGCTTGGAATTGTGCTGTCCTACGCCGTGTCGATCCTGGCGGGCCGCATCACTTTCTACAGCGCCATGGCATCCCACGCTGAGGCCGCTGACATCCGGCTGATCGTGTCTCCTATGATTTTGTTGGTGGCAACTTCTATTCTTGCCGTTGTGGGGGTGATCAGCGGAATGGTCCCCGCCATGCGCGCTGCCAACCTGGACCCGATCGAAGCTCTGCGGTACGAATAGGACGGGAACGCTAACTTGAGTCGCCTCGGGTGCTCTTTCGGCGATTAGAATCATTTTTCGGACATGTCTGACGACATCCTCACTCTGGCGCCGCCGCCCGCTGACGCGCACCTCGCCTACGGATCGGATCCGAATCAGTTTCTCGATCTGCGGCTGCCTTCGTCGGGAAAAGGCAAGTCACCATATCCATTGGTCATCAATATCCACGGAGGTTACTGGCGGGCGAAATACAATCTCGATCACGCCGGGCACCTCTGCGCAGCGCTGACTGCGAAGGGACTGGGAACAGCCAATCTCGAATTCCGGCGCGTGGGCAACGAAGGTGGGGCGTGGCCCGGAACGTTTGCCGACATCCGTGCGGCCTATCAGTTTCTTCTGCAAAATGCCCAGCGGCATAACTTGGATGCAACCAGAATCGTCGTGATGGGGCACTCTGCCGGAGGCCAGCTCGCGCTCTGCCTCGCCGCTCACGAGACCAGCGTCACCCATGTCGTCTCGCTGGCCGGGGTCGTTGACTTGCAACGCGCCTACCAGCTCCACCTCAGCAACGACGCCGTGGTCGAGTTTCTGCGCGGCACGCCCGGAGAGGTACCCGACCACTACCGCGAAGCCAACCCTATGGAACTTTCCATCCCTGGAGCGCGGCAATGGCTGATTCACGGTGTATCCGATGACGTTGTCCCCCCTGATTTCAGCCGTGACTACGTTGCCGCCAAACAGAAACGGTCCGGCAAGCAGAAGGAAGACGTACACCTGCTCGAGATCCCCGCCGCTGGTCATTTCGATGTAATTGATCCGCGCACTTCGGCGTGGAAGCAGGTTGAGGAGACCGTGCTCCAACTTGCCGTCTAACGGTCCGTCGCGTCATTGACACTCGGTGCGCCACCTCATACGATTCTCGGTTCACTGAATGGTCCTTATGCCGAATCTTTCGAGATTTCGCCGCCCTCTGCTAATCCTCAGCGCTGCCGTTTTGCTTGCCGCCGCGTCGATGCCGGTGCAGCAGGCAGATCCTTCTCGCTACCTCAACGACATCAAGTCGCTCGCCTCTCCGGACATGGAAGGCCGCGGCGCCGGTACCAAGGGCCTGACGCGCGCCGAGCATCTGATTGAGAAGCGCTACAAAGAACTCGGGATTCCACCCGCTGGAGTGAATGGGTACGCGCAGCCGTTCACGGTAATCACAGGTGCGCGCCTCAAATCTGACAACCACTTCGTGGTGCAGACTGGCGAGTCTAAGAACGACTTGAAAACTAACCAGGAGTTCGTTCCGTTCAGTTTTTCGGCTTCCGGCGAGGTGGCGGCCCCGTTGGTGTTCGCGGGCTACGGCGTGACCGCCGACGAATTCCACTATGACGACTATGCGGGCCTCGATGTCAAAGACAAGATCGTCGTCGTGCTGCGCTATGAACCGTCCGGCTTCGCGGAAAAGAATGGCAACCACGGGTTGACGCAGCATTCGCAACTCATCACCAAGGCCATCAATGCTCACAATCATGGAGCGAAGGCTCTTGTCGTACTGAATGGGAAACTCGGCGATGGCGAAGAAGATTTGCTAACGCGTTTCGGCAGCGTCAGTGGCCCGGAGAGCGTGGGCCTAGTCATGGTGCAAGTGAAGAATACGGTCGCGGAACCCTGGTTTCAATCGTCGGGAAAATCCCGGAAAGACGTTCAGGACCAAATCAACTCAGCCACGAAGCCCGCATCTTTTGCTTTCGCCGACACGCTCCATTTGTCGCTCCACATCGACATCGAAACCACTCGCGCCACGGTAAACAATGTTCTTGCGTGGCTGCCGGGCCAGACGGACGAGTATGTGATCATTGGCGCTCATTATGACCATCTTGGCCGCGGCAACTTCGATTCGCTGGCGCCGTCGCAAATCGGGCAGATTCATCCCGGGGCTGACGATAATGCCAGCGGCACCGCCGGCGTCCTGGAACTGGCGCGCCTGCTCGCTCCGCAACGGGGACAACTGAAACGCAGCATCCTCTTCATGGACTTTGCCGGAGAAGAACTTGGGCTGCTGGGCTCGGCCGCGTGGGTGCAGAATCCCACGCGCCCGCTCGCCAAGGCCGTGGCCATGATCAATATGGACATGATCGGCCGTATCAAGGATGACAAGGTTTACATCGGCGGAGTCGGTACGGGCTCGACCTTCAAAACCGTCCTGGAGCAGGCGCAGAAGGACGCGCCTTTCAAGATTGAATACTCCGCCAGCGGATATTCGTCGAGCGACCATACCTCGTTTGTGACCAAGAAGATTCCGTCGCTATTCTTCTTTTCGGGGCTGCATTCCGACTATCACAAACCGTCCGACACATGGGACAAGATCAACGCCCCGTCAGCCGCACGGCTGCTCGATATGGTCGCGAGTGTCGCAGTGCAGCTGGCGAACGCGCCCGATGCCCCCGCATTTCAGGTGGTTGCCGAAGACAAACCGGCCGCTGGCGGTGGAGGTGGCGGCTACGGTCCTTACTTTGGATCGATTCCCGACTTTGGGCAAACGGAAAACGGCGTCAAGTTTTCCGACGTCAAGCCAAACTCGCCAGCGGCGAAGGCTGGACTGAAGGCAGGAGACATCATGATTCAATTCGGGGACAAGCCCATCAAGAACTTATACGACTTCACCGATGCTCTTCGCCGCAGCAAAGTGGGAGACGTGGTGGAAGTGAAGGTCCTGCGGGATGGGCAGCCCGTCACGGCGTCAGTGAAGCTGGAACAGCGGAAATAGCGCGAGCAACGCGCTAAACCCTGCCGTGCCGCGGCACCCGAATCCCTTATAATCGTCGGTCACCTAGAGAGGAATCCTTTGCCCTTCGACGACCTCCGCCAGTGGATCGCAGCGCTCGATCGCGCGGGCCAACTCAAGCGCATCCAGACCGAAGCCGATCCCGTTCTTGAGATTGCCGAGATCACCGACCGCGTCTCCAAGAGTCACGATGCCAAGGGCGCTCAGGGTGGCCCCGCGCTTCTGTTTCAAAATCTGAAGGGTTATACCGGATCGCAAGTCCTGATCAATCAGTTTGGCTCCGACGCCCGCATGAAGCTTGCGCTTGGCGTAAATTCCTTCGACGAGATCGCCGCGCGCATCCGCATGTTTATGGACGTGAAATCTCCTCAGGGGTTCCTCGATAAGCTCAAGATGCTTCCGCTGCTGACCGAAGCTGGCAAGTTTTTTCCGCGCACGGTGCCCACAGGTCCCTGTAAAGAAGTCATCAAGCGCGACGATTTCTCATTGCTCGATTTCCCGATTCTCCAGTGCTGGCCCAAGGATGCGGGACGGTTCATCACTTTCCCTTGCGTCACCACGCGCGATCCCAAGTCCGGCAAGCGCAACCTCGGCATGTACCGGATGCAAGTCTTCGACGAACGTTCGACTGGAATGCACTGGCAGCGTCAGAAAGTTGCGGCCGAACACGCGCGCGAGCGTATGCGGGCAACAGTCACGGGCAAGTCGGCGGCGGTCGACATCATGGCGCGCTCGTCCGGAGGTTCCGTCGTTCCCGAAGGCGATCGCCCGTCCGGGAAGATGGAGGTCGCGGTTGCCATCGGCACCGAACCCGCAGTGACGTTTTCTGCGATTGTTCCCGCGCCGCCCGAGATCGAGGAATACCTGATCGCCGGCTTTCTCCGCGGAGCGCCGGTCGATCTGGTCAAGTGCGAAACCGTAGACCTCGAAGTACCGGCTTCGAGCGAAATTGTGCTCGAAGGCCACGTCCACCTCGACGAACTGCGCAGCGAGGGCCCGTTCGGCGATCACACCGGCTTCTACTCGCTCGAAGATCTCTATCCCGTCTTCCACCTCACTTGCGTCACCCACCGCAAAGACCCGATCTACGCAACCACAATCGTGGGGAAACCTCCGCAGGAAGATGCGTACATGGGCAAGGCGGTGGAGCGAATCTTTCTGCCGTTGATGAAGCTGACGATTCCGGAGTTGGTCGATATCAACTTGCCCGTCGAAGGCGTGTTTCACAATCTGATGATCGTCTCGATCAAGAAGTCGTATCCGGGACAGGCCCGTAAAGTCATGAATGCGGTCTGGTCGCTTGGTCAGGCAATGTTCACCAAGTGCATCGTTGTCGTGGACGAAGATGTCGACGTGCAGGACCTCGCCGATGTCACGCTAAAGGTCTTCAACCACATCGATCCCGAACGCGATATTCAATTCACGATGGGGCCAGTGGATTCCCTCGACCATGCCGCGCGCCTGCCAAACTACGGATCGAAGATGGGAATCGACGCCACGCGCAAGTGGGCCAGCGAAGGCTTTACCCGCCCCTGGCCGGATGAGATTGTGATGGATGCGAAGACGAAGGCTCTTGTTGACGGAAAGTGGAAGGCGCTGGCGAAAGAACTTGGGATGGAATAACCCCCTCGTTCCCACTGAGTTCTCCCTCAGTTTTCGAACTTGATCTTCGCCAGCGTTTTCACAACGCTGGCATCAGCAACATCGTGCACTTCGAGGCGGACGGCGGTTCCCTCGGCGTAACGCTTGGCTTCGTCGATCATTTTCAGGATCCGCGCCGGGAGCTTGCTCTTCCGCGCTGCCGCCACTGCCTTCTCGCCCAGAATAAATGAAGCCAGAAAATAACCTGCGCGGGGCCCGAAATACACGATGTTCCGTTTCTTCGATTGCAGCCGCAGCGACCACCCGGCCTTGACCGAGTAGCTATTCCACTCTGCACCATCCAGTTTCAAATCGCGCTTGAGGTCGGCCGCCAGATTCTGCCACAGAGAGTGGCTCCCGCCCAGCACCGAAGCCAGTTCCCTCTCCGTAGGACACATAGCCTGACCGGCGAACGCGTTCTCTGAGATCGTCTTTGTCTTCTTTGCAGGCATCGCTGACTCGATGTCAGTGTCCCAGCCCGAACAGCGTTCGCACGCCCCATGCCGCGGCCACGCCGAACATCGCGATGAAAGCGCAACTAATGAAATGATCGGTAGTTGACCCTTTGCTCCAGCCCTGGAGAACGGCAACCACTCAAACCACAAACAAAACGATTGCGCCCGTACCAAGAATCTTGAGAAACATGGTCCGATTCCTTCCCTGAGGCTGGCTCACGAAACGAACCTCGAGCCGATACTGCGGGAAAACCCGGACGTGCGCAGTGACCGCCGTCACGCCTCTGGCTCGGGGTCCGCACCCAACCGCTCATATCCAGTACATTGCAAAACGGGCAATCTTGGATACTTGGGGAACCGCGCGTCGGTTGCGGACCGCTCGCAGAGATAGAACTTCGACCCCCGGTCTGATTCGATCAAACGCATGAACCGGCAGTCCGCGCACAGGCCGATTCCATGCGGACGCGACGCGTTCTTCTGCTGGCTCACAACTAGAGAATAACTCGCCTGCGGCACGTGGGTTCAGGATGCGCTTGTCCCCGTTCCGAACAGAAATATTCTTTCTGCAAACCTGAAGAAAAATTCATCGAATTTTGACTGACTTTTACACCGAACTGTCTTGAATCTCGCCAAGTGGCTCTGCTATAAGGGCTTCCCAATACAGGAGGATCTACTGTGCGTTTGACTGGCCTCTTCGTCTCTGCCTCGAAGTTCTCGCGCGCCCTTTTTGTGGTCATCCTGGCGCTTGCATTCCTCGCGCAGTTCGCCTCCGCCCAGCAGACGTTGGGCGCCATCACCGGCACGGTGACTGACCCGTCGGGAGCTGTCGTGTCCGACGCCACTGTGAAAGCGGTCAATATCGAGACCAACCTGGAAGTTGCGGCTCGGACCAAGAATGGCTCTTTCGTGATTCCGGATCTTCCCGCCGGAACCTATCGAGTCACCGTCACGAAGGACGGCTTCAAAACGGAAACCCACACGAAAATCCTGGTGTCCGGTAACCGTACGACAACCGTGGATACGTCTCTGGTGGTGGGCTCAACCGGCACCACGGTGGAAGTGACCGCCGTGCCCTTGATGAACCAGGTGGACACCACGATCGGCTATGTCGTCGATGCCAACACCATCGAAACCACACCACTCGGCACGGGCAGCTTCACACAACTCGCGATTCTTAGCCCCGGCGTTCATGCGGACTTCCTCGGCGGAGGCGGCGCCAACACGGGTCTTGGCAATCAGGCCATCTTCGCGAACGGAAACCGGGACACCAGCAATAGCTTTTCCTTGAACGGTGTCAGCACCAACAACCTCTTTAACGGCAATTCCACCAGCCAGGTAGGGGAGAACCGCTTCGTGCTCAACACCGGTGAGAACTTCGGCGCGGGCGGTACCATCCAAACCAGCACATCGGTGTATGGAGCGATTGGCCAGGCTCTTCCGACTCCGCCCCCGGATGCCATTCAGGAGATCGCGGTCAACTCCTCGCAGTACGACGCCACCCAGGGCAACAACAGCGGCGCGCACATCAGCGTACTGACGAAGTCTGGCACGAACGCGATCCATGGCTCCCTGTGGGAACAGTGGCAGAACAGCGATATGAATGCCACACCGTACTTCTACAACGCTGCTGGCATCAATCCAGTCACGAATCAGCCTTATCTGCCTCGTCCTTTCCTGAACCGGAACGCGTTTGGCGGGACAGTCGGCGGCGCGATCATCAAGGATAAATTGTTCTACTTTGGGTCCTATCAGGGAGTGCACATTGCCGATGCGGAGGCTTCCACTAAAGATGTGACCGTACCTCTGTATCTGACGGATGACCGCAGTACGCAGGGCATCATCAACATGATTCAGAGTACATACGCCGCCACCGGCCAAACCATTACCGCGAGTCAGATCAATAGCGCAGCGTCGCAGATCCTGAATGCCAAACTTCCCAACGGGCAGTATCTGGTACCAAGTGCGCAGTACACTCAGAACAATGCCCAGACCCTAGGCTACGATGCCGTCGTGCAAGGCCCCAATACGCAGGCACGCGTAAACCAAGGGATCGTCGGCATCGATTATGTTGTGAGCGCCAAGGATCGCTTGGCCGCGAGATATTACGTTCAGAGCAATCCCACCAGCAATCCTTTTGGCTCGGTCGGTTCGCTGCTCGGATTTCCACAACAGCTTTCCGCTGGCAGCCAGGTGTTTTCCCTTGCTAACTCCGTTGTGCTCTCTCCCAACCTCACCTGGGAACAGCATGTGGGTTTCACCCGCCTGCGAGCTTATGCCAATACGACAAACGGATTTACCCCAAGTTCGGTGGGCATCAGCCTGCCTGGTGCGGCGACTTTTCCTCAGTTCACAATCGGAGCGTCGGACCCTACGATCGGTGCAGGTTTGCAGTTTGGTCCCAGCCCCAGCTTTGGCAACGGCGGCATGATCCAGAATCAATGGGAATATGGGACCTCCATGAGTTGGGTAAAAGGAAAGCATGTCGTGAGTGTTGGGACGACGTGGGACCACACCCAGCTGAATATCCTCAATAACAACACCAATACGGATACGCTTGACTTCGAGACCTTCCTTGACCTCGTAGAGGGAAACTTGCACGGCGGTAATGAATTCGTAGGTTCGGCTCACCGTTACTACCGCGCCGATACCGTGGGCACGTACATCAACGACAATTTTAAAATGATGAAAAACCTCACGATAACCGCCGGGTTGCGTTGGGACATCGACGGGCCACTCTCGGAAAAATACGGTAAGCTCACCGGTTTTGACCCTTCGAAATACAGTTACGTGCAATGCACCGTCAATGGAGTTCCGGCAGACCCGGCTTTGACTGAGTACAACTATGGCACTTGCGATACGGGGACGGACGTAATTACCGGCTCTGGCCTGTTAATCGCCGGGAATAACAAGCCTGGCGCCACGCCCGGAGCCAGCAATTCGCTCATGAAAAATCACCAGTGGGGCTTCGCGCCCCGCATCGGCATCGCGTGGGCTCCAACCTCTAAGCTCACGGTGCGCGCAGGGTACGGCATGTACTACGACCGCGGCGAGTTCTTCAGTTACTTGTCGCCGAGTGCCGGGTCCGGATTTAACGGCCCATTCGGCGTTACGCTCGCGCCTCCGTTCGTCCAACCAATCTCGGTCGCACAGGGCGCGACGCTCTCTCAGCCGTTCGGAACGACTCTGCCACCACCGCCGCCCGCCACGGGGGCAGCCTTCCTCTCCTATCTGCCCAACCTCGAGCAGACGGCTTGCGGTTACCCAGGGTGCTGGCCGTCCAGCAATCTATATGGTCCGTTCCTGTATGGCGGTTACGACATCAACAACAAACTGCCTTACACACAGAACTGGACACTCGACCTGCAATTTCAGCCCTCCAACACCTGGTTGTTCGAGATCGGTTATGTCGGCAATCACGGCACCCATTTGGTGCTGCCCATTCCGTTTAACCAACCACTCATCGCCACGTCGACGAATGTGGTGAACGGGCAGACCACTTCCTATGGGGGTACCAGCCCGGCGTCTCCCCAGAACGTTTATTACAGTGGTCTACCTCCGCTGGATACTGAGCCTATCTATACGAATGAATATGCAGGCAATGCTCCGATTCGCGTGCCGTATCCCGGCTACGACATGAACTCGGTGTCGTATAAGGCGGAGGGCATCTCGAACTTCAACGCGCTGCAACTCCAGGTTCACAAGCGACTGTCCAACGGTCTGCAATTCACCACGTCTTACACCTGGTCTCATTCGCTTGATGAGCAGAGCGGCCTGGGGCTCTTTTTCACCGGCAACAATCCGGCCACTCCCCGAGCCAACTATGGCTCCTCGGATTTCGATCAGACCCACGTTTTCCTGGTCAACTACAGCTACACGATTCCGAAGCTCGTGGAGAGCGGGGCGTGGGGATACGTGACCAACGGCTGGACCATTGGTGGTCAGACGGTGGCGCAAAGCGGGCAACCCTACAGCGTCTATGACTATTCGGGCTCGGTGGCAAGTCAGTACTACGGCACCAGCAACTATATTGGGAACCCCACTGTGCCGCTGGTACCGGGCATAACTGCCAAGCAGGCAGCAAGGGGCGGTATTTGCCCCGTGGGAGTTGTGGGAGTTTCGCCAGCACTCTGTAAGCTCAACGCGGCTGATTTCGCACCCCAGTTCGTGGCTCCGGGGACCTACGGGGTTCCCGCTCCGGACAGCACCGGGTCCGATGTCTATGAATCCTTATTTGGAACTACCGGCCGGAACAGTTTTCGAGGCCCCTTCCAGGTGCGCTTCGACATGAGCTTGTCCAAGATGTTCCAATTCAAAGAGCGCTACCTGCTGAAGTTTGAAGCCGATGCTTTTAATATTTTCAACCATCCCGATTTCGACGCTCCGAACAACGACGTGAACTTCTTTCCCTATTACTACGGTCCGCCATCGATTCCTCCCCAAGGCAGCTTGGGCGTGATCCAGCACACGGTTGGCAGCCCACGCTTCCTGCAGTTGTCGCTGCATTTGCAGTTCTAGGGAGGGCGCATCCAGAAGGAAATGCGAATGCAATCGTTTTCTCGGAGGCTGATCAGCGTTGCGCTGATCGGCCTCGTTTTCATGCAATCTGATTTCGCTTTGGCGTGGGGGAATGAGGGGCACACCTACGTTAATCGCGTGGCGGCGGAGAAGATTCCGATCGACATGCCGAAGTTCTTTCGGCGGGCCGCGGCGATAAACGAGATCGCCTATCTGGGGCCAGAGCCCGACCGCTGGCGCAGTCCTTCGGAGTTTGCCCTCAAGAACGCGCAGGAGCCCGATCATTTCATTGACCTCGAACGCGTGTCCTGGCTTGATCCGCTGCCGCAGGGCCGCTACGAGTTCTATCGCAAGCTCTACGAGAAGCGCGCGGCGACCACCGACCATCCTGACGACTATCTTCCGGAGCGCGTCGGTCTGCAGCCGTACATCACCATGGAAGTGTACGGACGCCTGAAAGCTGCGTTCCGCGAATATCGGCAACGGGTGGCGGCGCATCAGCCAACGCAGGCGGTGCAACGCGCAATCGTCTTCTATGCTGGATGGCTGGGACATTATGTTGCCGATGGGTCACAACCTCTGCATACCACCATCCAGTACAACGGCTGGGTCGGTCCGAATCCAAATGGATACACCACGCAGCACACGATTCATAGCCAGTTCGAGTCCACCTACGTGGCGGCAAACATCAAGGCCAAGGACTTCTCCGGTCTGGTGAAGAGTCCTGATCGGCTCGACGATCCGTTCGCGCGTTACGTTGCTTATCTCCGGCAATCGAATAGCCTGGTGGACGACGTCTACGCGCTGGAAAAAGCCGGAGGGTTTACAGGAAAAGGCACTCCGGCAGCATTCGACTTCACGACGCACCGCCTCGCCGCCGGATCGCAGATGCTGCTGGACCTGTGGTACACGGCGTGGATGGAAAGCGCGGTTCCGGTGCCCGAGCACCCAACTTCAACTCCGCTAAAGAAGTAAGGTGTTCAATGTGGGGACAGCCGCCATCGGCTGTCCGTCGAGCGCAGCTCGACCGCTCTTAATCGCCATTTGGCGGCTCTCCTCGCGACGCATTCGCACCTCTTTCGGTATACTGAATATCGATATGCCGGTTCTGAAGAATATCGCGGCCATTGCCAAAGGCATGAGCATCACCTTTATGGAGATGTTTCAGCCGACGACCGTGGAAAATTATCCCGACGGCAAGGGGCCGCTGAAAGGCGCGCGCTTTGAAGCCCGCTTCCGCGGCGCCCACGTTCTGCAACGCGACGAAAACGGACTGGAGAAGTGTGTGGCCTGTTTCCTGTGCGCGGCCGCCTGTCCGTCGAATTGCATCTATATCGAGGCTGCCGAGAACACCACTGAGAACCGCGTCAGCGGCGCCGAGCGCTACGCCAAGGTTTACAACATCGATTACAACCGCTGTATTTTCTGCGGGTATTGCGTGGAAGCGTGTCCCACGGATGCGATCACCCACGGGCATGGATTTGAGCTGGCGACCTTCAATGCCAGCAACCTGGTCTACCGCAAGGAGCAAATGCTGGCCCCCCGGCCAGCACACATGGGAGCCAACGTCATATTCAACCAGGCCGACGTGGACGGTGGGGCGCCGGCGCAAATGGTCCCGGGGAGCTAAACTTCGAAACGGATTTCGGGTTTGATCAACGCCGGTCCATTCGAGACCGGCGTTCGTGCATGTGGTGAGAGACTTCTGAGCCGCTGATCCACACAGATGCACCCGTACAGATTAAAGCTGAGAGCTAGGAGCGAGAAGCTACCAATGGCTGACTTCTTACAGACCGTAAAAGAGCGCGTTGTCGTCTATGACGGCGCAATGGGGACCAACATCCAGAAGCGCAATCCCACCCTGGACGATTACTGGGGCAAGGAGAATTGTAGCGAAGTGCTGGTGTTGAGCCGTCCCGATATTATTCGCGACATCCATGCGGACTTTTTCCGCGTGGGCTGCGACATCGTTGAGACCAACACCTTCGGCGGAAGCGGGATCGTGCTCGGGGAATTCGACCTTCGCGACAAAGTTCACGAGATCAACCTAAAGGCCGCGCAACTCGCCAAGGAGGTCGCGCAGCAGTTCTCGACGAAGGATCGGCCCCGATTCGTGGCGGGATCCATGGGGCCCACCACAAAACTGCCGTCGCTGGGCCACATCAGTTTCGACGCGATGGTCGCGTCTTACGAAGAGCAGGCCGCAGCTCTCATCGAAGGTGGCGTCGACGTGCTCCTCATTGAGACGGCGCAGGATCTGCTGCAGGTCAAGATCGCCACCATCGGAGTACTGGAAGCCATGCGGAAAGCGGGCAAGCGTTTGCCCGTGCAGGTGCAGGTCACGCTGCAAGAGTCCGGAACCATGCTGCTCGGTACGGAGATTGGTGCAGCGCTGACGGCATTGGAACCATTCGAAGTCGACGCGATTGGATTGAATTGTGCGACGGGACCGAAGGAGATGAACGATGCAGTCCGCTATCTAGGGTTGAATTCGACAAAGGAAGTCTCGGTCCTTCCGAACGCAGGCCTTCCTCTGAACGTAGGCGGCCATGCGCTCTACAAACTTTCGCCGGAAGATCTGGCGGAGTATCACAAGCACTTCGTGAAGGACTACGGGGTCCGCATCGTCGGGGGCTGTTGCGGCACTACGCCTGAACATCTGAAGGCCGTCGTGGATGCGGTTTCTGGCGTGGAACCGGCTAAGCGGGATGTGAAGCGCGCGGGCGCGGCCTCCAGCGCCTACACGACCGTTCCGCTCGATCTGGAACCCAAACCGCTGATTGTCGCCGAGGAGATGAACACCACGACGCGGGTCGAACATTTCCGCAAACTGGTGCAGGGCAAGAAGTACGACGAGATCCTGGGACTGGCCAAGCGATTGGTGAACGACGGGTCTCACATGCTCGATTTGTGCGTCGCGATCGTGGGCGAGGACGAGAAAGGATACATCACTTCAATTCTGGAAAAGATCGCTACGCGCGTTCCCGCGCCGGTTCTGGTGGATTCAACCGAAGCTGACGTTGTCGAAGAAGCTTTGAAGCGTATTCCGGGACGCGCCATTATCAACTCGATCAATCTGGAGGACGGCGAGAAGCGAACATCGAAAGTGTTGCCCATGGCCAAGCGTTATGGCGCAGCCGTGATTGCGCTGACGATTGACGAAGATGGCATGGCTCTGACTGCCGACAAGAAGGTTGCCATCGCGCACCGCATCTACGATCTGGCCACGAAGAAGTACGGTCTCGACGGCACCGACCTGATTTTCGATGCACTCACATTGCCGATTTCGACTGGGCAGGAAGAATATCGCACGGCTGGAATGGAAACGCTGAAGGCAGTCGAGCGCATCAAGAAAGAACTGCCCTCGGTGAAAACCATCCTGGGTGTGAGCAACATTTCTTTTGGACTCGATGCCTATCCGCGGCGGGTGCTGAACTCGGTATTCATGCACGAAGCGGTCGATCACGGGCTCGACATGGCGATCGTGAACTACACCAAGATCTATCCGTTGTACAAGATTCCGCAGGAAGAAGTGGAACTGGCGCGCAAACTGATCCACCGCGACGCGAACTCCGACGGCGATCCGCTGCAAAAGTACATGGCGCACTTCGCGGGTATGAAGGGAAAGCCGGCCGCTTCGACCACTGCGCATCTCGACACACTATCGATCGAGGACAAGCTGAAGTTCGCCATCATCAACGGCGAGAAATCCGTGGGCGAGGGCGCGCACAAGAAATCGTTGGAAGAATTGCTTGAAGAAGCACTCCTGAACTACTCAGCCCTGGAGCTGATCAACACCGTCCTGCTCGATGGCATGAAGACCGTCGGCGACCTGTTTGGTGCGCGCAAGATGCAGTTGCCTTCCGTTCTTGACTCTGCCGGCGTGATGAAGGCAGCCGTAGCTTACCTCGAGCCAAAAATGGAGAAGAAGGCCGGATCGCAACAGAAGGGCACGATCGTGCTGGCGACCGTGAAGGGCGATGTGCACGACATCGGCAAGAATCTGGTCGACATTATTCTGTCGAACAACGGATTCAAGGTCGTGAACCTCGGCATCAAGCAGCCGGGCGATACGATCATCCGGTCGGCGCAGGAACATCAGGCCGACGCGATCGGACTGAGCGGACTGCTGGTCAAGTCGACACTCGAAATGAAGTACGTCATTCAGGATCTGGAGAGGCAGAAGCTTGCGTTCCCCGTCATCTGTGGCGGAGCCGCCCTTACGCGCAAGTATGTAGAGGACGACCTGCGCCGCGAGTACGCCAACGCCGTCTTCTACGCCGACGATGCGTTCGCGGGCCTGCACATCATGGAAGACCTCGCGACCGAGAACGGCGCGAAACAGACGCGGCTCACCGAGGGCAAGACGGTGAAGGAGTACGCCAAGGCCACCGCCGTTGATGAAGAAACGGGACCGGTGTTCGCGGAGCGGAGTCCGGTTGTAGGAGATGCTCCGAATATTCCGACGCCTCCATTCTGGGGAGTGCGCGTGCGCAAGGATTACGATTTGCGCGAACTGTTTCCCTACATCAATGAGACAGCTCTGTTCAAGAATCAGTGGCAATTGAAAACGGCTTCGCAGTCGGATTATCTCCGTCTGGTCGAAGAGAAGTTTCGGCCGATTTTGCACAAACTGGAAGAAGAAGTGATCAGTTCGGGCTTGTTCGAACCCAAAGTCGTGTATGGCTACTTCCCTGCCCAGGCCGACGGCAACGACGTGGTTGTCTACCAGGCGCCGAGTACCGAATCGCCACTCCCGAGTGCAGCTGCGACCGAGTTCTTGCGCTTTACATTCCCCCGGCAGCGTGAAGGGCGCCGGCTTTGCATCTCGGACTTCTTCGCGCCGAAGTCGTCCGGGAAGATGGATGTGATTGGGCTCTCACTGGTCACGATTGGGCCGAAGGCGAGTTTGGAGACGCAGCGTCTGTTCGAGGGCGGAGAGTACACAAAGTATCTCTACCTGCACGGGTTGAGCGTCGAAACCGCCGAGGCCCTGGCCGAGTTCCATCACAAGAAGATGCGCGAGGAACTGGGGATTGCCGGGGAGGACGCCGCGGAGATTCGTGATCTGTTTCATCAGAAGTATCGCGGGTCGCGGTATTCGTTTGGCTATCCGGCCTGCCCAAATCTGGAGGATCAGACTAAGTTGTTCGCCCTTCTCAAGCCCGAGGAGAACGTGGGCGTGCGGCTGACTTCTGGATTCTTGTTGGAGCCGGAGCAGTCGACTTCCGCGATTGTGGTGCATCACCCGGGTGCGAAGTACTTCGTGGTGTAAGAGTGCCATCGTACGCTTTCTCGCCAACCGGTTGACGGCGAAGCGCATCTTTCTTGCATGATTCGCAAATTGAAATCGGGAGAATTCCGTTTGTATTCGCGAAAGAAAGATGCGAAGACGGGAAAGCGGCGGAATCTGGGGACCTTTTCTTCGCTGACTGCGGCCAAGAAGCATGAGCGCGCAGTGCAGTTCTTCAAGAAGCAATAGGGATGCGTACTGCTAGAAGGAAGTTTGCAACCGCAGGGCGTAACTCCGAGGCGGGGCAATCGCGTTGCCAGAGAATAGTCCTCCAAAATCGATCACGTTCAGGCGATTGTTGATATTCAGAAGATCGGCCTGAAGGCGCATGGACACTTTGTCATTCTTCCAGACGTCCGCGCCCACCGACGCACCCACGGCAAGTGACGGCTTCACTCGGCCCCGATCGAAGTTGATGCGGTCGACCACGGCCTGACCATACTGGGCGAGAGCTTCCTGATAGGTTCCGGTAAAGTCGAAGGGCAGTCCACTACCGTACTCCGCCGAGCCCGCAATCCACATACGCGAAATCAGCTGATAGCGCACGCGAGCTCGCAAACTGTTGCGCTGATCTTGCGAATCGGGAAAGTGGCCTGTGAGTTGCGTGGTCGCATCGGTGGCATCGTCACCAAGGAAAAGGCCGCCGGTCACTGGAAACCATGAGTTGCCGACGATGTAGGAGTAGCTGGCGAGGCCTGAGAATCGTCCCCACTTCGGGATCTCTACTTTAGCTTCGGCTCCGTAGATGACAGCCTTTTCGAAGGCGATGGGAAAGCTGACCGCGGTGCTGAGAATCTGATCGTCGTCCGCGTAGTTGTTGACGTAGCGCCGGAAATAGTTGGCATCGAAACGGAGTTGGCCAAAAAAGCTCTTGGTGCCCCCAACTTCGAAGTAGTTGCCATGAGACGGCTCGACCGGCAGGCGCAACACACTAGGATTCAGCGAAATCACCTGCGCAGAACTCGACAGCAAAATGTTGTCTGAAGATGGCGTCTGGAAGATGCGGTCGTAGGAAGCGTGGATCACGAGCCCGGCTGAGGGGAAGTAACGAGCTATCGAAAGACGCGGACTGACGGCGTTCTGGTTGACCAGGAGCTGATAGTGGTCCCAACGCATTCCCGCGCTGATCGTCCAGTTGCGGAGACGAATGAGGTCCTGGACGTAAGCGGACTGCTCCAGGTCGGGACGGTTTCCGGTGAAAGTGAAGGTCTGGGGTGTCCCCGGGTCAAACTGGCTGGGATCGGTAACGATGTCGCTGAAGTTTTCGCGCAGGAACATCGTGTCCGATTCGACGCCGGCCTTGAACTCCTGCCGTCCGTGATGGATCGAGATGGAGCCGTTGAAGTATCCCTCCGTAAAGTGATTGTGGAGGAAGACAATGACGGGAGTGGACTCGGGATTGGAGGTGAGGTCGTCGGAATTGTCCCTGACCATGCCGCGAAGGCTGCCCAGCGCGTTCGAAGAGAACACGTGCTGATAGGACACTATGCCCATCGTTTCGAAGTTATTGCCATCCTGGCGCTGTCCTGCGGCCTGCTGCACCTGTTCGTTGGGAATCTCGTACCGGGAGAGGCCGTGGCGGACGATTAGACCGAGACGGTCCCGGGTTGTGAAGTCGCGCTCGTAGTTGACGGAGAAATCGCCGGTCGTTCCGTGGTTGGTGTAATTTTCGGGAACCACGGGGTTCAGATAGTGGCTGGTCATGCTGCCTGCTGCGCTGCCACCGAGTGTGTTCCCCTTCCACATGTACTGTCCCTGCGCGAAGGCACCCGCGGTGTCAAAACTGCCGCCCGAGAGCACCGTCTGCCCGTGCAGCCCGGCCTGGGTATCTTTGAGGGTATTGACCTCGATGACCCCGCCCATCTTGCGGCCAAATTCGGCGGGAATTCCTGCGGTATACACATTGAGAGAATCGACATCATCCGCTTCGATCTCAGGACCGAAACTGGGAGAGCGGTTCTCGGTCAGCGGGATTCCATCCACCACGAATTGAGTTTGATATTCGGAGCCGCGCGGGTGCAGCACCGCATTCCCTTCATAGAGCCATCCCGGCTGCGAATTGACCAGGTCCTGCAGCGAGCGGCCGGGCAGCGACGTGCTTCGAGTTTGGATGGTCTGCGCGCCGATTTCATTCGCTGAGCCCGCACGGTAGGGGTCGATGAGAGTATCGGAGTCCTGGACGGTGACCGAGGCGGTAACTGGCGCCAGGCTGAGCCGGACCGAATATTCAGTGGGAATGGCGGACCGGATCTCGACGGACGCGGAAACGTCGGCGAATCCCGACTGATGGATCTCGACGCGATACAAGCCATAGCGAAGTCGCCGGGCTACGAGCACGCCAGCGTCGTCGGTGACCAGGGTGTTGTGGTACGCGTTGGCCTGACTCACCAGCTCGACGGTAGTCTTCACGCCGAGACCCTGAGGATCGGAAACTCTGAGGCGGAGTTCTCCCGTGTTGCTCTGTCCAAACAGCGGCAGGGCCAGCAGCACAATTCCGAGATGAGGAAGCAGGCGCAAGATTGTGAAAGGGGGGAATCCTCATGATACCAGCCATGCCCACCGCAGCTTATTACCAATGGCATCACGGCAGACCGAGGGCTATCGCGACTTTTTACAAAATGTAGACACCGTGTTGACACAATAAGGCTCACGGTAAGTCACTCTCTAAGCAGGTCCTACGCAGGAGGCGGACCCTCTACCGCCCCTTGGTCGGATCGTAAGCTTCAAGCCTTCCGTCACCGGGAAGGCATGGGGAGAAACTGGTGCTCTCACCGCAGGGGGTGGGAGCGCCAGTTTTGCGTTTTGCGCTTCCGCCGAGTCCCGCAGGTGCTTGGCTAAGCACTGGGCTCGCAGCCTGTTAGCTTCGCGATCCATTTTCAACTGTTACAATTTTGAGTGATCGGCCAAGTCGCTGGCTGAACCAATCAAGCGCCATGAAATGTCCTTTTTGCGGATTTGCGAATGACAAGGTCGTCGACTCGCGCGAGAGCAAGGAAGCGGAGTCCATCCGGCGGAGGCGTGAGTGCCTCAAGTGCGGCAAGCGCTTCACCACGTACGAACGCATCGATGAAATTCCCTACATGGTGGTGAAAAAAGACGGGCGTCGTGAAAAATTCGACCGCCAGAAGGTCCTCAACGGATTGCTGCGGGCCTGCGAAAAACGCCCTGTTCCCATCAGCAAATTGGAACAGATCGTGAATGAGTCGGAGTCGTTCGTCATGGAGTCAGCGGAACGCGAGCGCAAGACCAGCGAACTGGGAGAACTGATCATGAACCGGCTGCGGCGCTATGACAAGGTGGCTTACGTGCGCTTTGCCTCCGTATATCTGGATTTCAAGGACGTCAAAGAGTTCATGAATGAGTTGAAGGATCTGGTCAAAGTTAAGCCTGCATAACGGCTAACCTCAAGGACAATCGAGTCATGAGTCATAAAGTAACTCTGATCCCCGGAGACGGGATCGGTCCCGAAGTGATGAATGCAACGGTGCGCATCCTGGAAGCGACCGGGGTGAAGTTCGACTGGGAAACCTTCGCCGTGGGGGCGGAGGCATTTGAAAAGTCAGGCGAGTACATTCCCAAAGATTTGATCGAGTCGCTGGAGCGCACGCACGTCGGTTTGAAGGGTCCCGTAACGACGCCGGTCGGTGGCGGCTTTCCCAGCATCAACGTCGCTCTGCGGAAGAGATTCGAACTCTACGCAAACTTCCGGCCGATCCGCAATCTACCGCATATTCCGACACGGTATCCGGACGTCGATCTGATCATCGTGCGCGAGAACACCGAAGGGCTCTATTCAGGGTTGGAGCATGAGGTAGTACCCGGCGTGGTGGAAAGTCTGAAGATCATCACCGAGAAAGCGTCGACGCGCATCGCCAAATTTGCTTTCGAATACGCCCGCAAAAATAACCGCAAGAAGATTCACTGCATCCACAAAGCCAACATCATGAAATTGTCGGACGGACTATTCCTGCGTTGCACTCGCAATGTCGCAAAGGACTATCCCGAAATCACTTACGGCGAACACATTGTGGACAACACCTGCATGCAACTGGTCATGAACCCTTACCAGTACGACATGCTGGTGATGGAAAATCTGTACGGCGACATTCTCTCGGATTTGTGTGCTGCCTTTGTCGGCGGACTGGGGTTCGTCCCCAGCGCAAACCTAGGTGACGACTGCGCCGTGTTTGAAGCCGTACACGGCTCCGCTCCCGATATTGCGGGAAAGAATGTGGCCAACCCCACGGCACTGCTGCGCTCGGCCCTGCTGATGGTGCGGCATCTCGGGGAGCACGCCGCTTCCACGCAGATTCGGAATGCACTAGAGCGGGTCTATCGGCACCCCGAAAAACTGACTCGCGATATCGGCGGAAAGTCTGGGACGTCAGAATTCGCCGACGCCGTCATTGATGAAATGCAGAGCAGCAAGGCCGAACCGGCGCCAGTCTAGAGTGCCCAAACGTTTACCGGCGCTTCAACGCTTCCAGTTCTTCCAAAGTTCGCGGCCAGTCCGATCCCAGCAGGCGAGAGAGGCTCCGGTCGGCCAGTACTTTTCCACCCGTCTGGCAGCGCGCGCAGTAATTGGTCTCTTTGTCGGCATAGCGAATTCTCAAAATCTTATCGCCGCACCTCGGACAAGGAAGTCCATAACGCCCGTGGGCTGCCATGTCGGGACGAAACGCCGTGACCTTTTCTGGAAAAGTCTTTTCTGCCTCGATGCGCAGGCGATTCATCCACAGCTCCAGCGTCTGTCGTGTTGCCGCGAACAGCCGCTGCCAGTCGTCCGGCGAAAGCTTGTTGGTGAGCAGGATCGGGGAGAGCTGCGCCGCATGCAGAATCTCGTCGGAATATGCGTTGCCGATGCCGCTCAGTAAGCGTGGATCGGTTAGCGCGCGCTTCAACGTATGATTCTCAGCCGTCATAACTGCGCGAAACGAATTCAGATCTGCAGTCAAGACGTCAATCCCTCCGGCATCCAGGGAGCGCAGCCCCTCCTCGCCGCTGACCAGATGCAGCGCCGCTCGACGCTTGCTACCGGCTTCCGTCAGAACCAGAGAACCTTCAGGAAAGTCGAATGCAGCCAGATTCTGCCGCCCTGCGAGTTTGGCGTCCGGGGCTCTCCAGTGCAAACGTCCGGCAATCATCAGGTGCAGCACCAGCCACAGATCTCCTTCTACGCCGATCGCGATGCGCTTGCCGGTTCGGCGCAAGCTTTCCACAATCCGTCCCTCCGCACTCGCAAGCGGCGGCTGCGCCGTCCGCAGCAGAAACGGGCTGGCCACTCGTATGTGCTCCAGTCGCTGGCCGACGATGCGTGCCTCCAGCGCCACTATGTATGCCGTGATGTCAGGTAATTCGGGCATCTCTATCTAGCTTGCCTGTCTGCACTAGCGTCTGGCAATCCACCGGGAGGATGTCGATGTTGCAAATCTCTTCATCTTGTTGCCCTTCGCCGAATCGATGTATTATCCCGGCTCCCCCAGCAAGCGGGTGCTCCGCACAACCACTTCGCAACAAACCTCTTCTGAAGGAGACCGCACTATGCCACGTCCCGCTCGGTCTGTCGTCGTCACTTTGAGCTTCGTGATTCTCTCCACTTTTGTCGGCTTCGCGCAAACAGGCAGCACGGCGACCCTCGAGCGCTTGCTGATTTTCACCGGCGCCAAGAATGGAGGCCAGCCTGAGCAAGCGCCCATTGTAGATCAGACAGGAAACCTCTACGGCGCAACATCCGAAGGCGGAAACGGCAAGTGCTCAATCGGAAAGTGGACGGTAGGCTGCGGCACGGTCTATCGGCTTTCGCCCCCTTCCAGCGCCAGCCAGCAATGGAAGGAGACACTGCTCTACCAGTTCCGGGACCTCGCCGACGGCGAATATCCTGTCGGTGGCCTGGTTTTTGATAAGGCGGGAAATCTCTACGGCACCACTTACTTTGGCGGCGGCTCGATACCGGCTTGTGGAAGCGTATTTCAGCTCACCCCGCCGGCTTCGGGCAGTGGGCCCTGGACCAAGAAGATCCTATACAAGTTCTTGTGCGGAGCGGACGGTGGGTATCCGGAGTCCGGACTCACCTTCGATAAAGCTGGAAACCTGTACGGAGCCGCGAGCGGGGGTGGTATCTGCAATCTTTCGTACGGTTGCGGCGGCGTCGTGTATGAACTGTCTCCCCCAACGGTAGCGGGAGGTCCCTGGACCGAGTCCGTCCTTTACACATTCCTCCAGACTCCCGACGGCGCACAGCCTCAATCTACTCCTGTGTTCGATGCCACCGGCAAACTCTACGGAGCGACGATCGAGGGGGGGAACTGCGGCTCGAATACGGGATGCGGAACGATCTTCCAACTCACGCCTCCGTCCACATCGGGCGGTTCGTGGACCGAGATGGTCCTATACTCGTTCGGCAGTCAGCCGTTCGACGGTATTGGAGCGCGCTCGGGACTGGTATTCGCCAAGCCAGGAGTCTTCTATGGCGTCACCGAGGAGGGAGGAACAGCAGGCCGCGGGACAGTGTATCAATTAACCGCGCCTACCTCATCCGGAGGCAGTTGGAGCGAAAGCGTCCTGTATTCCTTCAGCGGCAGTGACGGATCCGGCCCGTTCGGGGCACCGGCGTTGGGCAGCGATGGTTCGATCTATGGCATGACGATTTACGGCGGTAACGACGAAGGGAACGTTTTTCAACTCACCCCACCTGCCGTGTCCGGCGATCCGTGGACCGAAACGTCACTCTACCAGTTCAACTCTCGCGCATACCCAGTGGCCGGACTCACACTTGGCCAGGGCGGCTGGCTCTATGGAACGACCATGGGAGGTGTGGAGGCAGGGGACTGCGGGACCAGCCGGTCGGGGCAGAATATCGGATGTGGAGAAGTGTTCCGCATTCTCCCGTGAAATCGATATTTTGATCCTCAAAAATCGCAGCTGAGTTGCTGGCATCATTTCCGCCATTGACTCGCGCGCTCGGTTCGGAGTACAGTCCTTGGCGTTCTGGGGATTCTGGGGAAAATGACGCGCACATCACGGCGTGTGGGGATAGTTCTCTTTCAGCTCGGTGGACCCGACACGCTGGAAGCGATCGAACCTTTTTTGTACAACCTCTTTTGCGACCCCGATATCATTGATTTCCCTTTTGCCCGCATCGGGCGCAAGCCCCTGGCCAAGCTGATCTCGACCACCCGCGCCCGCAAGGTTCAGCATCACTACGCGACGATTGGCGGAGGCTCGCCCATCCGGCGCCACACGGAACGGCAGGCCCGGGCCCTTGAGACGGAACTACGCGGTCAGGGCATCGACGCTCACTGCTTCGTGGCCATGCGGTACTGGCACCCGTTTACCCGTGAGGCAATCGAGCAACTGCGAGCAGCCCAATGTGACGAGGTCGTGCTCCTGCCGTTGTATCCCCAGTATTCGTCCACGACCACCGGATCGAGCTTGAACGAATGGCGGCGGCTCTTCCACGGCGATATGCCGGTCCGATGCGTAGAGACTTTCTATCGTAATACGATGTATCTGGATGCGGTGGCAGAGAAGGTGAACGAAGCCCTATCCCGCTTCCCTGAGCCCGGGCGGCCGGAAATTGTGTTCAGCGCGCACAGCATACCGATGTCGGTGATTGAAAAAGGCGACCCTTACCAACGGCAGATCGAGGAGACGGTGCGCCTCCTGACCGAACGCGGGGGCTGGACTAACCCGCAGCGGCTCTGCTACCAGAGCAAGGTCGGAGCCAGCCGATGGCTGCAACCTTCCCTGCACCAGACTCTGCGGCAATTGGCGGAGGAGCGCGTGCGCGAGATGTGTGTCGTCCCGGTGGCGTTCGTTTCCGATCACGTCGAAACTCTCGGTGAAATCGATCACGACGCTCGCGCGGAAGCACTCAGGCTTGGGATTACGCAGTTTGAGATGAGCGCCGGATTAAACGATTCTGCAAAATTCATCCGCGCCCTGGCGCAGCTCGTGACCGAGGCGCTAGGGCAGCCAGTCCACACCTTGGTTCCGATTCGCAATGCAGGGAGGACGTTGGCGGAGCCGCAGTACGCGGCAGCCGCTGGTTTGGATTAGGGCCAAGTCATCGAGTTACAGGAGGAAGTTCATGGCGGAGGAGACCGGGAAGGTCAACCCGAATCCCGAGGTTGCGAAACCTGTCGCGAAATCCGCGACGCCGGGGGCGCAGGATGCCACCAAATATGTAGGCACACCGGCCGTGGGAACCTCGAAGGCGGCGGCGGCCGCTGGCGTGGCTGGCACCGCTCCGTCCACCGAGATCGACCGCCACCGCCGCCGTTTCGTTTGGACGATGGTCACTGGCTTCCTGATGGCGTGGTTCCTGGCGTTCTTTCGCTTCTTCCTGCCGCGCACTCTGTTTGAACCTAACTCCGTTTTCAAGATTGGCTACCCATCCGAATTCGCCCTCGGAGTGGACACGAAGTTCCAGCAGAAATATCGCATCTGGGTCGATCGCACACCAGACCGGCTGTTCGTGATCTACGCACGGTGCACGCACCTGGGCTGCACGCCTGATTGGAAACCCAGCGAAAACAAATTCAAGTGTCCGTGCCACGGCAGCGGCTACGACAGCGAAGGGATCAACTTCGAAGGGCCGGCGCCCAGACCGATGGACCGCGCGAAAATCGAACTGGCGCCCGATGGACAGATCATCGTAGACACTTCGCGCCTTTATCAGTGGCCCAAGGGACAGCCCTCGCACTTTAACGATCCGGGAGCGTTCTTGACGGGCGTGTAAACAAGCGAGGGCGAGGCGCCCTCGCGACAGCCGGCGGGACGCCGGCGCTACAAGAAGAACTCTTATGGCTGACGAAAACAATCCGAACAGCGGCAACGGCGGCTCTAACGGCGGCTCCAACGGAAAGAACGGGAAAGTCGGACTGGTGGAGCGGGTCACGACCGGCGTTAAAGAGGATATCCAAGCCCTCAAAACGGATATCCCGACCAAGACGAAGGAACAGATCGAGGGGCTGAAAGATCCGACGAAGACCCAGGTCTACACGTCGATCTTCCGCCACAAGCACGACGATACGCCCCGCAACCGGGCGCTGGGCGTGCTTTCCAACGTGTTCCTGCATCTGCATCCGGCGAAGATCAACCGCGATTCCGTGCGCTACAGCTACACCTGGGGCATGGGCGGGATTACCTTCTATCTGTTCATCATCCTGACCTACACCGGCGTCTTGCTGATGTTCTATTACCATCCCAGCAAGGTGCAGGCGTTTCGGGACGTGCTCTATCTCGAGCACGACGTTCCCTTCGGCAAGATATTGCGCAACATGCACCGCTGGGCGGCCCACCTGATGGTCATTGGCGTGTGGCTGCACATGTTCCGTGTTTTCTTAACCGGGTCCTATAAGAAGCCGCGCGAATTTAACTGGAATATCGGCGTGCTGCTGCTGGTGTTTACTTTGCTGCTGTCATTCACGGGATATCTGCTACCTGACGATCAACTGGGATTCTGGGCCGTCACCGTGGGCACGAACATGGCCCGCGCCACGCCACTCTTGGGGCATGAAGGCCCGTTCGGCTCGATGCTCGGTATGACGCCCTACAACGATGTGCGCTTCGGATTGCTGGGCGGATCGATCGTCGATGCGAATGCGCTACTTCGCTCCTACATCTGGCATTGCATCGGCATTCCGATCGTTGCGTCGGTGCTGATGATTGTGCACTTCTGGCGCGTGCGAAAAGACGGCGGGATTTCTGGTCCGGCTCCAGTGATGCTCGAAGCAGAAGCAGACAAACCGCGGCGCGGCCCGAAAGCAGCGGGAGAGTAAGAGAGGTTTATGTGGGGACAGCCCCATCGGCTGTCCGCCGGGCGAAGCCCGGGAGTGGTTAACGGAAACGCTTCGAGTTAGTGCTCGACGGACGGTCGAAGGCGGCCGTCCCCACATGATTCAGAAGCACGGGTCGTGGAGAGACTATGGATTGGCGACAACTCTGGGAGATTTGTTCGGCGCCCGACAACGTGCCGATCGTGGGCTTGATTCCACTGCTTGCGTTCTACATTTATCTCGCGGTGAAACAGGCGCGCGCCAACGACCAGTTGATCGAACAACTCGAAGCCGACCCCGCGATGGCCAAGACCCATCATCGCAAGACTTGGCCCTTCAAGCCCGGCTGGGCGAAGGAAGTGCACGTTTGGCCATTTCTGCTGCGCATTGAATTTCTCGCTGCCATCATCATCACGATCATCCTGATGGTCTGGTCCATCACCCTGAATGCACCACTCGAGGAACCGGCGAATCCCAACCTTACGATGAATCCTGCAAAAGCTCCGTGGTACTTCCTCGGACTGCAGGAGATGCTCGTCTATTTCGATCCGTGGATTGCCGGCGTGGTCATGCCGACGATGATCATCATTGGACTGATGGTCATTCCCTACATCGATACGAATCCTCTGGGCAGCGGGTATTACACGTGGAAGCAGCGTAAGTTTTCGATTTCCACGTTCATGTTTGGTTTTGTAATTTTGTGGGTCGCGATGATCATCATCGGGACGTTTATTCGCGGGCCGGGCTGGCAATGGTTTTGGCCGGGGCAGACTTGGGATCACAACCGCTTGATTTATGAAGTGAACCGCGACCTGCCCGATATATTCGGTCTCACGTCCAACATGGCGAAAGCTGTTTTCGGAGCGATCGTAGTCGGCGGATTTTATGTGGTCGGCGGCGGAGCAGTGTACTCGCTGTTCCGTCGGAAAATGCAGAAAGATTTCCAGCGCATGAGCCTGCTGCAGTTTTCGCTCATGGCATTTTTGTGGCTGACCATGCTGGCTTTGCCGCTGAAGATGGCCCTGCGCCTTCTGTGGCACATCAAGTATGTGTGGATTACGCCGTGGTTTAACGTTTGATTGTCATGCTGAGCGGAGCTGGAATTTCGCGAAACGAGATTCCAGCGCAGTCGAAGCATCCCTACCCGAGCAGGATTGCCGAGGTAGGTACGTTTCGCTCTGAATGACATGTAGAAGTAAGTTCGGAGGAACTGGTGCCTGAAAAACCGATTCCCGAGCAGGATCCGATCACCGGAAAATCGTACGCGATCCACTACTTGATCGCGACGGTGATTCTGATAGGTACGCTGTTCTGGGCTTTGTACGACGAAGCATGGGGACAGCGACCGTGGAAGGCCTTCCAGGATCAGTGGAAGGACCGCTACAGCGCCTTCCTGAACACAGCCACGTCCAAGTCGTCCAAGTCAGAGCAATCGGTCGAGCAGGATCCTCAATACGCTGTTCTGAAACAAGCGTACGAAAAGGCCTATCAGGATTCGAAACCGCAAGCGGAGGAAGCGCGCAAAAAGCTCGACGACGCCAGCGCTCGCTTGCTGGCCGTGCAAAGCGTCTTTACCGACCGCCGTGCCTATGTAAATGCCCTGACCTACGAGTTGGAAACGAGCGCCAGCGACTCCGCGAAAGCCAGCAAGAAGAAAGACATCGATTCCTACAAAGCTGAACAAGCAACGGTCGAGTTTCCCGACGGTACCAAGCAGAAATTTACATTCCCGCAATTGGAGGAGAAGTACAACGAAATCCGCGACGAGCGGACCAAGCTCAGTCTCGAATTAGGCGACGTCCTCAAGCCGGTGACTGCGGCGAAGGCCAAGATGGACGATTACATCTCGGACCACATGGTCGACCTGACTCCGCAACAGATTCAGGGACTGAAGAGACGGGCCACAGAGTGGGATCCGGCGATCGTGCAGATCAATGTCGCCGACGCCAATATCGTCGACCGTTGCGAGTCCTGCCACATGAATACGCGCGAGCCGCTGAAGGTCACGGTCGCGGCGATGACGGCCAAAGGCGCAAAGCGGCCGGACGAGTATGCCAATGCGTTTGTAAGCCATCCTGAGCCTGAGTTGCTCTCGATCCACGATCCCGAGAAGTTTGGCTGCTCGCCCTGCCACCAGGGTAACGGCCGCGCCACGACCAGCATCGAGAAGGCACACGGAAATTATGAACACTGGCTGTGGCCGCTTTATCCCAAAGAGAATTCGCAGGCAGGGTGCCAGAGTTGCCACTCTGCCGACATGGTCCTAGCCAGCGGCGACGTTCAGTTCAACACGATCAATAACGGCAAGGATTTGTTCCGGCAGCGCGGCTGCATGGGATGCCATCGCTACGAGGGCTATGACAAGGAGCCCGAAGACCTGAACTCCGTCGGGCAGCAGATCAAGCAAATCGAGACGCAGAAGAAGGAGAACGTTAAGAACTCCGCCGATTTGATGAAGCAGGCCGACGCCGCCGAATCGAACGACGAAGCCAACGCGCTCAACGTCAAGGCCGTCGATCTGAAAGTGGCCAACAGCAAGCTGGACGCGCGTTTGCAGCAGCTCGACTTTCAGTCGCACAGCCTGATGCAGGACCAGAAAAAGGTCGGCCCCAATCTGAAAGATGTCCGGCTGAAACTGAACAAGAACTGGATTCCAGTGTGGCTGAAGAAACCGTCCGACTTCCGGCCGACGACGAAGATGCCGAACTTCCGCCTCACCGACCATCAGATTCAGGCCATCTCGGCGTACATCTGGCAATCCGGATTCACCGACGAACTTCCCAAACACAAGCCCGGCAACGCCGCTCATGGCAAAGAACTATTTGAAGAGCGTGGATGCCTTGCTTGCCACTCGATCGGCGAAGGCGACCAGATGCAGGGCGGCGTGTTTTCAGCGAACTTGACCCGCGTTGGCGAAAAAGCAAACTACGACTATCTCGTGCGCTGGATCCACAACGCGCGGCAGCGGACTCGACCGTACTGCCCGTACGAGAAAAAAGACATTGGTCCCGAAGATTACGCCAAGAAGGGACTCCCCTACGTATTCGACCTGGATCACAGCCGCTGCCCGAACGACGGCCATGAACTGCAAGTCCAGAATATGACGGTGATGCCGAGCCTGCGCCTGAGTCCCGAGGATGCAGAGGACATCGCCACGTACCTGATGACACAGAAAAAGCAGGAACCGTCGTCCTACGCGGCTGCGTCGTTCATGGATGATCCGGCACTCAAAGAAGAAGGCAAGAAATGGGTACGGCACTACGGCTGCGCTGGATGCCACGAGATCGCGGGCTTCGAAGACGAAGGTCGCATCGGCACTGAGTTGACGTTCGAAGGCAGTAAGCCGATTGAGCGCCTCGACTTCGCTCTCTTCACCGAAGTCGCGCAACGCGGCGGCAAGGGCTCGGAGCCAATTAAGGACAAGGAAGATCTGGCCCGTCTCCCGGATGGTCCGGCGACTGAGCCATGGTACGACCACAAAGGATTCTTCGAGCATAAACTCGCCGAACCGAATATCTACGATCAAGGCAAGGTGAAGGGCGAGACCGAAGCTCTCCGCATGCCGAACCTGCACCTCACGAAAGACCAAGTCCTCGACCTCACGACCTTCCTGTTGGGCAGCCAGGAGACTTCCCTGCCCCAGAGCTATCAGTACAAGCCGGGTGACGCGCGCCACGACATTCAGGAAGGCTGGTGGATCGTCAAGAAGTACAACTGCATGGGATGCCACCAGTTCATCCCCGGCCAGCGCACAATTCTGATGGGCCTCAAGCAATATCAGGACGTACAGGAGCAATTGCCACCGAAGTTGCTCACCGAAGGCGCCCGCGTCGATCCCGAATGGCTGCGCAAGTTCCTGTCGAATCCGGCACTCAGCACCACGGACACGAACCGAAACGGCGTGCGCCCGTATCTGAAAGTTCGCATGCCAACGTTCTCGTTCTCAGACAACGAGCTTCGGAAACTCGTGCGCTTCTTCGAAGCTTTGTCGCAGCAGCCTCTTCCCTACATTCCGGAGGAAGTGCCAGCGCTCACCGCCAAAGAAACGGACATGGCTCGGAGCTTGTTCTCAAGTACGGCAGCGCCATGCCTGAAATGCCACGCTACAGGCGATCCGTCACACGACAAGATTGCTACCGCGCCGAACTTCCTGTTGGCGAAAGAGCGCCTGAAGCCGGACTGGGTCGAGCGCTGGATTACCGATCCACAAGCGGTCAGCCCGGGTACGTCGATGCCGTCTGGCTTGTTCAAGCAGCAGGGTACCCAGTACGTCTTTGCGGGGCCGACCCCGCCAACGTTTAATGGCTATACGGGCGATCACCGCAAGCTGCTGACGGATTACATCTTCCAATTGACTCCGGAGGAGCAGCGGCGAGTCGCGTCGTCCATGCCGCGGGCGAAGGCGGCGGTGCAGCCTTCGAGTACTCGTAAACAGGCGGCCGTGGAATCGCATCATACGGCGAGCGGTGGTTCGCGGTAGAATGTCCGGTTTGGTAAATGCTCCTGCATTTGTAAGTCTCTACGGCGCGGGCGGGACGCCCGCGCGACAGCCGGTGAGACGCCGGTGCTACCACTTCAAAGAAAGGCGACATCATGAATAAGAAGACAGGTTGGACAAGACTGACGGTCAGCGCGCTGGCATTGTGTGCGCTGCTGATCCTGGCAGGTTGCAGCAAGAAGGAGAATACAGAGCAATCGAGCAACGCTCCTGCGGAGTCGGCGGCCCCTGCGCAGCCAGCCACGCCGATCGACCCGGCAACGGTAGCCACCGTGAACGGAACGGTGAAGTTTGATGGCACGGCTCCCAAGGCCTCCAAGATCGACATGAGCCAGGATCCCGGCTGCAAGGGCACAAACGAAGCCGAAAATGTCGTCGTCACCGGCGGCGATCTCGCCAATGTCTTCGTCTACGTGAAAGACGGCCTTGGCAACCGCACCTTCGATGTGCCCAGGGATCCGGTCGTGCTTGACCAAAAGGGCTGCCAGTACCATCCCCACGTGTTGGGCGTGATAGCCGGCCAGACCGTGCAGATCAAGAACGACGATCCTACGACGCACAATATCCATCCCACGCCGAAGGACAACCGGGAGTGGAACGAGTCGCAGCCGCCCTCTTCTCCAGCGATCGAAAAGAATTTCGCGCGTGAAGAGATCATGCTGCCCGTGAAGTGCAACCAGCACCCGTGGATGAAGATGTACATCAACGTGGTGAAGAGCCCATTCTTCGCTGTGACCGGCAAGGATGGAAAGTATGAGATCAAAGGCCTGCCGCCGGGCGACTATACCATCGCGTTCGTCCAAGAGAAACTCGGCGAACAAGATCAAAAGGTGACAGTCGCCGCGAAAGATACAAAAACCGTGGACCAGAGCTTCAAACCAGCCGCCGAATAGAGGCGCCGGTGGTAAAATACCGGGTTGGACAGAGCAGGTTGCGCTCAGCGTGCGACCTGCTCCGCCCTCCTAAGCCAAGAGCGGTCTCGTTTCCGGCTCCGGACGCCCGACCCAAGGGGCACTACTCTGAAAGCCATCGCGACAACCTACAATCGCGGGCATCACCGGCTCGCTGTCATTCTTGCCTGCTGGACTTTCCTTCTCATCATCGCGGGCGCGTTGGTCACCAGCAATGACGCTGGACTCTCCGTGCCAGACTGGCCGACCTCGTTCGGTTCCTTGTACAAGATCCCGAAACTGGTGGGTGGAGTAAAGTTCGAGCACACGCACCGCATGATCGGGCAAGGCGCAGGACTTCTAACCATTATCCTGGCTTGGTGGACCTGGGTCGTCGAAAAGCGGCGCTGGATGCGAATTCTGGGCCTTGCCGCCTTGGGAACTGTGATTGCCCAGGGAGTTCTGGGCGGTCTCACCGTCCTATTTTTTCTGCCTCCACCGGTTTCGTCCGCGCATGCGGCACTGGCTCAAACCTTTTTCTGCATTGCGGTCGCGATGGCGTTGTTCACTGGCCGTAAGTGGGTGGAGGAGCACCCTCGCGTGGAGTTCGACCAGCGGCGTCCGAGCTTACTCACCCTCACCCTGCTTTCCATTTTAGTGCTCTACGTGCAGTTGATTCTGGGAGCGATGTTCCGTCACCACGGATTGAGCTGGTGGCCCCACGTCGTACACGCCGTTCTCGTCTCGTTCGTGCTGGCATGGACGGCCGTGCGGGCGCTCACAGTCTATCCGCAAATCGAAGCGGTTCGTCGTCCGGCAGTTCTAATGCTGTCACTGGTCATCGCCCAGCTATGCCTCGGCTTTACCGCATTCCTGACTCGCGTGTCGTGGGGACGAGACGCGGTGCAACCGGAGCTACCCATGGTACTGGCTACCGTGGCTCACGTCGCGGTGGGAGCACTTCTGCTCGCGACCACGGTAATCCTGGCAATCCAGGTATGGCGGCATGTTCCGGTCGCTTTCGAAGAGACACTGCCGGAAGCGCAACGCGATGCCTCAGCAGCATAGGGCCGTTTTTCCCCCGGGGATGGGGCGAGCCACAACGTTCTCACCGCCTGCAAGTATTCGACGTGTCACTGCTGTTCCTAGCCGCAATTGTCAGCATGATGTCGTAAACTGGATACAGTCCCCGGAGTCGACTTTGGTTTCGAAAGTATCTGCGCTCGCTGAGCCCGGTCCCGAACTAGAGCAAGCAGCCGCGCCCGTTATTTCCGTACAAAATCTGGTCCACCGCTACGAGACCCGCACAGCTTTGAACGGCGTTTCCTTCGACGTGCGTCCGGCGGAACTGTTTGGGTTGCTCGGGCCCAACGGCAGCGGGAAGACGACGCTCTTCCGTATTCTCTCGACTCTGATGATCCCGACCGGCGGCCGTGCGGTCGTCATGGGATGCGACGCAGCGCAGGATCCCGCGAGTTTGAGGCGGCAGATTGGAGTCGTGTTTCAGGCGCAAAGTGTGGACGCAAAATTGACGGCCTACGAGAACCTCTGGCATCAGGGACATCTGTATGGCTTGCGTGGATCAACACTGAAACAACGCGTAGGAGAGATCCTGGCCCGCGTCGGACTGGCGGACCGTGCGAAAGAACGCGTGGAAACCTTCTCCGGCGGAATGCAGCGCCGCATCGAACTGGCCAAAGGCCTACTGCATCATCCCGGTGTCTTGTTGCTCGATGAACCCACCACGGGCCTCGACCCGGGCGCTCGCCGCGACTTGTGGCAATACCTGCAGATGCTGCGCGATGAAGAACACGTTTCCGTGCTGGTCACGACGCACCTGATGGAAGAGGCCGAACGCTGCGACCGCCTGGCCATCATGAACGAAGGAAATCTGGTGGCCTTGGGAACGCCTACAGAATTGAAAAGCGAAATCGGCGGCGACGTGATCCTGCTGGACGCCGCGCACGACGCCGGATTGCTGGCCGAACACATCCAGGCACGCTTCCACGTGGAAGCGACGGTCATGGGCAACCAGGTGCGTATCGAACGCGAAGGCGGCCACCGCTTCGTTCCCGACGTCGTTGAAGCGTTCCCCGGCGAGATTCAGGCAATTTCGGTGAGCAAGCCCGCGCTGGAAGACGTGTTCATCCACCGGACGGGCCACAAGTTTTGGAGTGAAGAGCGCGAAGCAAATTCAGCAGACGAAAAGAAAGACAAAAAGAAGAAGAGGAGGTAGCTTGCGTCCAATGATCCTGGTGCTTTCTCTGGTGCTCGGTCTAGTGCCCCTGGTGGGCGTCGTATGGATTTTCGTGAGCGGAATGATCGTACTCTCTCCGTTTTCAGTCACAATGGACGGCCTGTTCATGACGCTGATCCTGCTCACGCTCTCGGCATGCTTCCTGCTAAACGCATTCTGGGAAATGCGCGACCGCGGGATGCTTGGCAAGAAGGCAGCGCCGCCCGCTAAGACCCCTGCGGCGAAAGCGAGTTAGAGAAATGGCAACTCAGGCAACAACTCTGGCGCGACCGATGACGCCCGCATCCGCGGGCGTGATGCTGCCCGCGTTCACACTGTGGTGGCGCGAAATCGTTCGCTTTTACCGCCAACCCACGCGCGTGGTCGGCGTGCTCGCGTCGCCACTGGTGTTCTGGCTGGTCATTGGTTCGGGCTTCGGGACGTCGTTTCGCTCCGGCGGCGGACCCGGCCAGCAGCATTATCTCGATTATTTTTATCCCGGCGCGCTGATCATGATCGTGCTCTTCACTTCGATTTTCACCATGATGTCGGTGATCGAAGACCGTAAGGAAGGCTTCCTGCTTTCCGTGCTCGTCGCTCCCGTCCCGCGCACCGCAATCGTGCTCGGCAAAGTGCTCGGCGGGACAACGCTGTCGGCCATCCAAGGCATGATCTTTCTGATCTTCGCACCTTTCGCCGGAGTGCATCTCGCACTGGTTCAGGTGCTGCTCGCCGCCGTGGTGGTGTTCCTGGTGTCGTTCGCACTGACCGCGCTTGGGTTTGCCATTGCTTGGCCTATGGATTCGTCCCAGGCCTTTCACGGCATCGTGAACTTGTTTCTGATTCCGCTCTGGCTGTTGTCTGGCTCGCTGTTCCCTCTTGAGGGCGCCTCGGGATGGATCCGGGTCATCATGCGCCTCAACCCGCTGACTTACGGAGTCGAGGCCCTGCGCGGCCTTCTCTATCCGGGCGCGGAAACTACGTTTCCGCTTCCGTCCGCCATGGCAACTCTACTTCTGTTTTCCCTGGTCATGTTCGGACTGGCCCTGCTCATGGCTAATCGTCGCACCACGAAACCCGCCGCGTGATCCCAACCCTATGATCGCCGAACAGTACGCCTACTTCCCTGCCCTCAACGCCACCCTGAACGGAACCAGCGCCGTGCTGCTGCTGGCCGGACGCATCCTGATTGCGCGCGGTCGCATGGCTGCCCATCGCGCCTGCATGATCGCCGCCGTAGTGGCGTCGGCGTTGTTTCTGGGATGCTATCTCTTCTTCCACTTCGAGGTCGGCAACATCCGTTTTCTCGGCCAGGGATGGGCGCGACCCGTCTATTTTGCGATTCTCACTTCGCATGTCACGCTGGCCATCGTCATCGTGCCTCTTGCGATTATCACTTTGAGTCGCGGACTCAAGGCCCGATATCCGCAGCATCGCGCCATCGCCCGCTGGACCTGGCCATTGTGGATGTACGTATCCGTCACCGGCGTGATCGTGTATTTCATGCTGTACCAGTGGTTCCCGCATAGCTAGGACTCACCACGGAGGCACGGAGCCACGGAGCCACGGAGAAAACAAGGTCGACAGGGTTTGGTGTTGATTTCGGGCTTTCTTTCATAGTTTTCTCCGTGTCTCAGTGACTCCGTGGTGAGTGATCTTCTATGAGTGTCCTAAAGCTCAAGATTGATGTCTCCGGCACCGTCGGCGACGCCGCGTGGCGCGAGATCCAGCAGTTTGATCAGATTCAGAGTGCAGACTTCGGACCACAATTCGGTAGGGGCGGCCGCTGCAATCATCCGCCCGATGCTCCCCACGCCAAAGGCGAGTGGATCGGCGCCGAAATCCGGCTCCAGACGCCGCTTCTGGCCCAGTACGCCATGTCACATTATCTCGAGCAAGAGCGCGTGCTCGATGCCGATGTCGAGTAAGCAGATTCTGCTATAGTTCCTTTCCGGGATTCCATGTCCGTCAAATCAGAAACGCCCGTTCCAATTCCTACTCCAGATGGCTCTGTGGTACAGGAGCACAAGCCCAAGCGTTCGATGTCACGGACCCAGAAGATTCTCTTCTTCGCCACCGGATGGCTGATCGTCCTGATGCCCTTTCTGTTCTGGTGGAACACATGGTTCGGGCGCCATCTGTCCGACCAGCGGTTGACCGAGTATCTGCACGACGACAAGAAGCCGCGCCACATTCAGCACGCGCTGGTGCAGATGGGCGAGCGCATGGGCCGTCAGGACAAGGCGGGCAAACCAGTTCCCGATCCCGCGGCCAGACAGTGGTATCCCGACCTGATACGGCTGGCGGGTGATCCGGTGGACGAAGTTCGCAACACCGACGCCTGGGTCATGGGCCTTGACACCTCTGGTACGGGCTTTCACGAGACGCTGCTGAGGATGCTGTCCGATCCTTCGCCGATGGTCCGTGGCAACGCGGCGCTGTCGCTGGTGCGCTTCGGAGATGCGACTGGGCGTCCGCAGATCGTGGCGCTGCTGCAACCCGCCCTGATCAGCTCTCCCGCAGATGGCCGCGTCGTCGACTCCGACCGCCCCGGCACCGCTGTCCATCAGGGCGGACTGCTCGCGAAGATCGCACCTTCGGGATCTTCAGCGCCAGTCGAGATTCGCTCGCCGATTCCCGGGCGCATCCGCTCGGTTTCGCAGCCCGGCGCAAATGTCTCAGCAGGCTCAGAAGTGGCCGTGGTGGATCCTGGAACCGAGCAGGTATGGGAAGCCCTGCGGGCACTGTATCTGGTCGGACAAATCGACGATCTCGCGGCGGTCCGCCCCTACGAACGCGACTTGCCGGACATCTCGAACGATGTGCGCCAGCAAGCGCAAGAGACAGAAAAAGCAATCCGCGACAGAAGCGCTAACAAGTAGCGCCGGCATCCTGCCGGCTGTCTAGAGGGCGTCTCGCCCTCGATGTCGGGGAGCTACTCAAAAGACCCCAGGATTCCGATTACGAAAATGACGCAGAAACTAGGCTATATATCTCTGATAGTCCGCGAATACAACGAGGCCATCAACTTCTACACGCAGTCGCTGGGCTTCCAACTGATCGAGGACACCGACCTCGGGGACGGAAAGCGCTGGGTACGAGTCAGACCGCAGGGATCCACCGGGACCGACCTACTGCTCGCCAAAGCAGTCAATCCCGAACAGGCCAGCCGCATCGGCAAGCAGACCGGCGGCCGCGTCTTCCTGTTTCTCCACACCGACGATTTCTGGCGCGACTATCGCGCGATGACAGAACGCGGCGTGAAGTTCGTGCGTCCGCCAAGCGAGGAATCATACGGAACGGTAGCTGTTTTCGAGGATCTCTACGGCAACAAGTGGGACTTGCTGGAACTGAAGGACTCGCACGCTGGTTAAGTGAATCGTGTGGTGCGAATTCCCCGCTATGGGTGGGTGCTGCGAAGTGGGTAGGGATCCTTCGACTGCGTTGCAGAATTCCCTTCGTGAATTCTGCAACTCCGCTCAGGATGACAGGTTCCGTTTTGATGAGAACTGAAAGCTGACAGCTTTCTAGATCGCCATCGGCCCAACTTCCTTTTCAACTTCCGCCGTGTCAACCATGACAATGGCGTCCCACGGGCAGCCATCGAGGAAGCAGCCGTCCGGGCCTTTGCTGAGGCATTTCTTGCAGCCGATGCAGAGGATAGGATCGATCTGAATTCGGCCGAACGGCGGATTGTCCTCGTCGGGCACCCAGAACATGCAGTCTTCCACCGGGCAGTATTCGACGCACGCGGGCGAGCCGGCGCATCCAGTGCAGCACTCGGTGATGACCGCCAATTCCTTGGGTTTCTTCTTGCGCGGGGTGGCGAGGCCTTTGGACTTCGGTTCAAACTTAAGTTCGTCGGGAACCATCCCAACGGCTCTGGTGGCGCCGGGTACAGGAGGCATGCGCGAGATTATAACCTGAAACTACTCCAGTAATGACCCTTACTTCCGCGTGAACATTCGTCTGGGGAAATCGGAGAATCTTGACCCAAAATGACACTCGGGGCAGGGGTTTGTGACAGGCAGCACGATTCCCACCGGCCCCGTTCTGTTATAGTGAACCCCTGCAAAGGAGCACCGACATGGCTGGCAAGAGTCTGAACCGGGTTCAACTGATCGGAAATTTAGGGAAAGACCCCGAAATCAAATACACGCCGCAGGGCACGCCCGTGGCTAAGCTGACCATCGCCACCAACGAGCGCTTCAAGGACAAGGCCGGCGAGTGGCAGGATCGCACGGAGTGGCATAATGTCGTCCTCTGGCAGCGGCTGGCCGAGATTGCCGGCGAGTATCTGAAGAAGGGCGGCAAGGTCTACATCGAGGGCCGCCTGCAAACTCGCTCCTGGGACGACAAGACCTCCGGCCAGAAGAAGTACATGACCGAAGTCGTTGCCAGCGACATCATCCTGCTGGGTGGACGCGGCGAGGGTGGTGGTGGCGGCGATTTCGCCGGAAGCTCGCGCGGATCTTCATCGTCGGCGGGCGGCGGCAACAACTTCGACCAGCGCACTCCTGAGCCCGAGCCGGCAGCATCCGGCCCGATCACGGACGACGACATTCCGTTCTAGCAGGCTGCTGTCACGTTTGTTGTCGGTCGCCTGCTATCGCCGCATCCTCCGCCGGATAATCGAACTGCGCCAGGAACTCGAAGGCCGGGGAATTTTCCAGCTGCCAGCCAATCGTCCGGCGGATCGCTTCCTCAATTGCTACGGGCTCTTTGTATCCCAGTTCGCGGCGGATACGCGCTGAACTCGCTGTCCAATGCTGCGCCGCATTGCCGGGCTTCAGCAGGTGGCGCGGCGTACCCTCCACCGGCAGGACGACGAACTCCCCATCCCACTTCATCTCGCAGGCGATTTTCCGTGCCCACTCCAGTTCGCTGAACGCGGGCTCCTCACACACGTTATAAATTCGTCCGGCAGCCCGATCATCCGTGGCAGCCAGCGCGATGGCTGCGGCCACATTCTCCACGTAGCCTCGCGGCGAGTGCCAGGCGGCCAGAGTTTCGGGAAAGATGATGTGGCGCCGTCGATCGGCGACACGCTTCACCACAGGATAAAACCGATGCAACGGATCTCCCGGCCCATACACCATGGGCAACCGGAGCACCGTGCCAGGAAGTTCGGGGTCGTTCATCACTATGCGTTCCGCTGGGATTTTGTCGTAGTCGTCCGTCGCCCAGGGGAAAATCTTGCGCAGCACCTGCAAGACCTCCGGTGGGTACGGATGCAGACTGCGGCGCAGCTCCGAGTCCTCGGTGAGAGGCACTTCCATCAGCGGGCCATCTTCCCTGCCCTGGAAAATGCCCACCGCGCGGTAGACGTCCATGCTACTCAGCATGACAACGCGCCGGATCGCGCCTCGGAACACACTCATCAGCGCTTCCGCCTGCGCACACGAACTGAGGACCAGATCAATGACTACGTCGGGAGCATAGCGTTTCAGTTCCTCAGCACTGGCATTCAGCTGGTTATGGTCACCCCGGATCTCATCGACCCCGGCGGGCGCTGCCGTCGTGCCCCGATGAAACACCGCAACGGTGTGCCCTTGCTGCTTTAATGCGGCAACAACAAACCGTCCGATGAAGCCATTTCCACCAATTAGAAGGAGGCGCATAGGACAGTCAACGCATCACGCAAACGCGCACAATGGGCGAACCCTTGGAATGAAGCAACAGAGAGCGGCCGCCGAGAAACGGCTGTTAAACCCATGAGAGGGCTTCACGACCCGGTTAGTCGCCGTCTCCGGTATCGACCGTGATCAGTTCCAGGCTCTGCAGCAGAGGGCTCGAGTCCGCGACGAACTCCACATGCCCGCATCGCGGGCACGACAGAATAGCGTGGCCGGAATTGCCGGGCGCCAGGCTGGCCCGCATCAGTTGATACCGCTGGAGCGTCTGTTCACAGCGCAGGCAACAGACTGTCTTGCTATAGGGATCGGTAGAGACACCACTCGGCGTCTCGATGGCTGGTTTCATACATTCCTCTGAAGCAGGAATTCTGGAGCCGCCCAAAACCCGGGCTGGCATTCCAGTTTGAGTGGAACGAGTGTAGCACGGCGGATGCGGCCCTGGCGGCGCAATCACGCCTCCAACCAGTGCGAAAACAGACTCCCTACAAAAACAAATCCCATCACGATCAGATCCAGGTTCGGACTCTGATCGCGATGGGATCGTCAAAGAAGCCGACTGACGCGGATGCCCCTACGGATGCAGGAACCAGGGCGTCGTCGTATCGTCGGTCTTGAAGAAGTTAAGGATCTGCCCAGCCACCTTGAGATCTCCCGCCGGGAGCGAGGGATGCGTACCATCCGATTGCAGGTCCTGGCATGTCCATACAAATCCGTCACTGCGCCCCAGCAGTCCATTCGCCCAGTAATACGGTCCCCAGGACATCCACGGAGCCTTGACCGCTCCCAGCGCGGAGTTGTAGTTCAGGTTGGCGTTGCCATTCAGTTGGTCGGCAATGGCATTCTTCACGGCAAAGCCGGCTTCGTAGGCGTAAGGTTCAGGGTCAATTTTTGCCACGCCATTCGAGTAGCCCGCGTAAATGCGGCTGGAGAAATACAGCAGCTTCGCGTTCGGGAAGAACGTGTGGACATTATTCATCTCAGTTTCGTAATTCCCCTGCATCTGGGTCATGTCGCCCGGAAACGTCCCTTTGGCGATGCCGTTGGTGTCTTCAATCCACACCGCGACAACCTGCTGTGCGGTGACTCCCTGATCGGGCAGGTAATTGTTCAGGATCGTATTCCAGTACGGCGAACTGGTCGACGACAACAGGTTCGGTGTAGCGCCGCCTTGTGCGCCCGACACGAATACCAGGGTTGGGTTGATCGCCGGGTCGGTCCGGGCGAGTGCCAGGAACTCAGCAAATTCATCGAGTGCCGTGGATTCTCCCAGCGCCAGCATTACGTCCTTGCCTGTCGGGCTGTAGTTGCCGTTGGCATCAAGCGGCACAATGGCTTTGGCGAATGCAACGCCATCGGAATCATGCGAGGCGGGACGCACGTTGCTGCCATTCGGATACAAGCCTCCCTCCTCACCTTGGTAGATTCCGGTCGCAAGGTCAGTGATGGGGATGATCGGCGTCGTCGTCTTTGGAACGTCGTACGAAATGTTGTTGCACACCGCGCCCGTCATCTTAGCCACAGTTAACGTAAACAGCTTGGTCACGTTGAACTTGGCGGAATCCTTCACTCCCGCCGTAAACGTATAGTTACCGGCAGTCACAGTGGAGGCGACTGTCCCACTGATCAGACCGGTGCTGGAAAGCGTAAGGCCTGCAGGCAACGTGGATCCTGGCTTCAGGCTGAACGTGTAAGGCGGCGTTCCCGAGGCCGCGAGCAGCGTCGCTTGGTAGGCCGCGTTCTGAGTTGCCGTGGGCAGCGTCGTGATGTTGAGGAGTGACAAGGAAGTGGCCAACGAGCCGTTGCCGCTCAGATCCACCACTTGCGTCGGAACCTGGTCGAAAGTAAACGCGATCACCCCGGTCTCTGACGTAACCATCGTGGGACTATAGCCGACGCTGATCGTCTTACTTGAGCCGGCATTGATGGTAATGGGCAAACTGGCGGGTACGATGGCGAAGGTCGGCGGCGTGATCGTAATTCCCTGCAACTTCACGGCACCAGTTCCCGTGTTGGAGATTGTGATTAACTGCGTCGCGCTCGCAGTTCCCTCTGGCTGGTTGGGAAAGTTCAAAGAGGTGGGACTCGAACTCACCACTGCCTGCGACTGAAGGCCGGTCCCCGTCAAAGGCACCTGCAGCGGGTTCCCGGTTTGTTGTGTCAGCGTGTAATCGCAATTGAATGTCTTCGCCGCGTCCGGGGCAAAGTACATGGAGTAGGTCGTGGTCTTGCCCGGCGCGAGAGTAAACGGCGTTTGCCCCGATGCCAGCTTGAACTCCGGACAGTTGGAGGTAATGGCCGTCAGCGTGGTGGTCGCCGTGCCCGCGTTCTTGATGGTAATCGTCTTGGTCGTCGTGCTCATCCCGATGTACGTACTCGTAAATGTCAGAGAGCTCGGGCTAGACGTAATCTGCGCTGAGGCGGTGACGAGGAAAAGCACGTTGATGAGCAAGCAGTTGGCAAGACACAAACGGTCTCGGCGCATGACAGCAGGCATCGTTCGATCCTCCGGCAGGTTCACAGGCAAAAGTGCACAGGGCTAATCAATTCCCGCGCAGATAAAACGGGCAGTTCACTCTTCAGCTTGAGGTCTTGCAACTTGGGGTGGCGAACTCCTTAAGCACTCTCGGCGTTACGCCATCGGGGGAAACCTGGGGATCCGCTCACCGAGTAAGGAGAGAAGACCGTTGTGGCATTCTTCGCTGGCCCTCCCGGAGTGTCAAGAATGAAAGTTCTTGCACACCCTGAGAATGGTGAGAGTGGTTGGATAGGAATGTTTCGGGTATGGCGCGAGCCGAGAACGACCTCTTAAGCGACTTGGCTTTCGCCGTCGTGCAAACTGATGGGTGGGGTTGCAGGTCTCGCAACGACCTTTTCGGGTTCTCTGGCTAGAAACTCCTTCGGACAAATGAGCGCCAGAACCGGCGTCGTCATAAAGGTCGTAACCAGCGCCATGATGACCATCATCGAAAACAGGGCGGGTGAAATGACTCCGATATCGAGGCCGATGTTGAGGATCACCAACTCCATCAGGCCGCGCGTATTCATCAGCGTGCCGAGGCCGGCAGCTTCCCGCAGCGGCATGCCCGTCAGCCAAGAAGCCAACGTCGAACCACCCAGCTTGCCCACCGTCGCGACCAGGATGATGAGTCCGCAGTACATCCACATCTCCGGCCCTTTGACCAGGCCGATATTGGTGCGCAATCCAGTAAAAGCAAAAAACAGCGGCAACAACAGAGTGACCGTGATCGTCTCGAAACGGTCGAGGACGTATCTGACAAAATGTCTTTGCTTCGGCATGATGGCGCCCATCAGGAAGGCGCCAAAGAGCAGGTGGATGCCGAGGTACTCCGTGCAGAGAGCTGAGACCAAGACGAGCAACAGCATCAGTGCCATCAGGTTCTCGCTGAGTTCGCCCTTGGCTTTGTAGACCCGCTCGTAGCCGCGCAACAGCCGCCGCACTCCGTAGATCATGACCAGACCAAACACCACGATGCCACCGATCGTCGTCCAAATGGAGGTGGAAGAGTGGGCCGAGCGGATCAACACGACGATGTAAGCAAGGATGCACCAGCCGGTCACGTCATCCACAGCGGCACACGCAATGGCGACCGTGCCCAAACGACTGCCTAGCATATTTCGCTCTGCGAGAATGCGCGCGAGTACCGGAAAGGCAGTAATGCTCATGGCCGCGCCCATGAACAACGCGAAATTGGTAAAGGCGACGCTGTCATCCGACAGCCGCGGATACAGATAGAGTGAAAGAAATGCGGCCAGCACAAACGGAGCGGTGATGCTGACATGACTGGTCAGCACTGCGGCATGCCCCTGCTTCTTGAGTTCCCTCGGGTTGATCCCTAGCCCAACCAGGAACATAAACACGACCACGCCGACCTGGCTCAGAGCGTTCAAGAAACCCAGACTGGACGTGGGAAATAGATAAGAGGAGAAATGGGGCGCCAGCCAACCGAGAAGCGAAGGGCCCAGCATAATGCCGGCAAACATCTCACCCACGACGCGCGGCTGGTGTATTTTCCGGAACAACTCGCCGACCAGACGGCACACTGCGAGAACGACCGCAATCTGCAGAACGAGCGTAAAGAGATTCGGCATCAGTGCGCTCCTCCCGCTGAACTCCTCGTCTGCCTTGTCGCGTGAAACTCTACGGGCGTGCACGATGAACAGCCACTCACCATCAGCACACCGGTCAACGATCTCGGCTCAGACTTGGGGTCAACCGTGGCCGTCAGCGCCAAAGATTGATCAGCGCCGCAGTCGCTCAAAGAATCCCGTACAGGAACAATCGATGCCTTCAGATTCTTCTCATCGAGTGTGCCCGAGGCAGCGGTCTTCGAAGGGTTATTGAAGGTCAGGACGAGGTTCTTGCCTGATTGAGAGATCCCCACGGAAGTGTTCGAGAGCGACGCCAAGGTCTTACTGCAGGGTCCACCTGACAGGCGACTCGCATCCGCCTCAATTTTCCAAACGCCGTCCACCGAAATCGGCGCGACCAAGGTGCGGCCGGTCCGCAGGACTCCCGCCAGCCCCAGCAGCGGCAACCCAACGAGCAGAACGTATGCCACTACGAAATTGCGGCTCGTGTGCGACATCGTGCCCTCTATCTTTGGAACTGAACCCCGGGGGAACCAGAATACCGCGTGACAGCTTACACCGAAAACGACGGAAGTCCGATCCAAAAATCGGACTCCAATCACTTTTCTGCAACTGAACCGCCGAAAATTACACCTGCGGCCGGAATGCGTCGGAGGTCAGATCCCCCAGCAGCTTATGCCACGGGTGCTTCTCGTTCTGCTCTACCTTCGAAACCATCTGCTTCATCTTGGTCAGCACTTCCGGCGCTTCTTCGTCATACACGTCGCCCTGAAGAAGCTTAAGCACGTCCAGCCGGTAGTTTTTGTCGCTGATGAAGTAGGTGAACAGCACGTTCAACCGGTAGTACACCGAGATGAATTCGTACCAGTTCTTGGTCCCGCGGCGCAGCTTGGTTTCGTAGTCGATGAAGCTCGCACGCGAGAAATCATTCTTCTCGATGGCCGCGAGAATGTCTTTATGCGCGAACCGCGAGCTATTCAGCGCGATGCTCACGCCGGTTGAGAAGATCGGATCGACGAATCGTCCCGCATCCCCTACCAGCATGAAGCGGTCCCCGGCCAACTGCTTCATTGCGTAGCTGTAGTCGCCTTCTTCCTTGAACGGACGAATGCGATCGGACTTCTTCAGCGTCTCCGCGATCAAAGGCCGGCTGCCTACCGTCTCCCAGAAGAACTTCTCACGATCTTCCTTCGACTTGGCGAAATTCTTTTTCTGCGTCACCACGCCCAGACTGGTAACCGTGTCGGTGATCGGGATCTGCCAGATCCACGTATTGGAAATCGGCAGGAAGTGAATGTAGATGTAATCCAGATTCGTATCGCGCTTCGCGAACACTTTGCGGTCGTATCCGTCGAACCACGAGTGAATGGCGTACTGATCGAACACCGTGTCTTTGACCTTCAGCTTAAGCTGGTTGCCGAGGAACGTCTGCCGCCCGCTGCAGTCCACCACCATCTTGCAGCTGACGCTCATTTCCTTTGGCCCAATGTTGAAATAAACCTCCGGATGCTCCGGCCCGAAATCGACCCGCCCAACTTTGACGCCGTCGTACACGGTTGCGCCGAGTTTCTGCGCATGCTTCAACAGCAGCAGGTCAAACTTGCCGCGGTCCACGTGGTAGGTATAGTTCCGGTCCTCCATGCCTTCCTGCTTGCGTTCCTCGAACCGGATATCCACGTTGTAGTCCGGCGCCAGTCCCTCGAGGTCGTGCACATAGCCCGGATTTTCGTCGTTAGTGGTCCAGACCGCACCGAACTTGTGCGGGAATCTTGCCTCCTCCATTTGCGGGAGGAAATCGAGATCCTTAAAAACACGCGTCGAAGATGGAACGAGCGACTCGCCGACGTGCGGGCGCGGGAACAACTCGCGTTCGAACACGACGCACTTGACGCCAGCTTTCGCCAGGTAGCACGCCATGCTCGATCCGGCAGGTCCGCCGCCGATGATTCCTACCTCAAAATCAGGGACTGAATGATTCATATCTCTGCCTTCTCCCAGTGTCTTCTCTATGCCGCCGGGCCCAGCGGCCGGAGCGGCCGGCCGGGCGAGGTTGCCGTTCCTGCTTAGGCTGAAGCTTCCACAAACGCGTCCGCCGTGAGATCTCCAAGGAAACCGTGCAGCGCGTGATTCGGATCCTTCTCCACCTGCTGCACGATGTTGCGCATGCGGGTCAGAACTGGCGGCTCGGCATCCTCGTAAACATCTCCCTGCAGAAGCTTGAGCACATCCAGGCGGTAGCGCGGATCCTGGACGAACGCCGTGAACAGCACGTTCAGGCGGTAGTACACGCTGATGAAGTTGTACCAGTTGCGGGTGCCGCGCCGGAGCGTGGACTCGTAGGTCTGGAACGCTTCGCGGCTGAAGTCTCCGGTCTCGAGCGCACCGATGATGTCCTTGTGCGCGAATCGGGAACAATTCAACGCGATGCTGACGCCCGTAGAGAAGATGGGATCCACAAAACGTCCTGCATCGCCCACCAGAACCAGACGGTCGCCGGCCAGCTGCTTCATGGCGTAGCTGTAGTCGCCCTCGTCCTTGAACGCATGCATCTGCTCCGAGCCCTGCGCCTTCAGGCCTTCGTACAGTTCGGGCCGGCTCTTAATGCAATCCCAGAAGAATTTCTCGCGCGATTCCTTGCTCTTGGCGAAATTCTTCTTCTGCGTGACCACGCCGATGCTGGTGATGGTCTCGGTGATCGGAATCTGCCACACCCACGTGTTCGTGATCGGTAAGAAGTGGATGAAAATGAAATCGCCCTGCGTCTGCTTGTTGGAAGCCATGCAGCGCCGGTCGTAGCCGTTGAACCAGGTGTGAATGGCATACTGGTCGAAATGGTCGTCCTGAATGCGCCACTTCAACTGGTTGCCGACCAGAGTCTTGCGCCCGCTGGCGTCGACCACGATGCGGCAAGTCGTGCTCATCTCTTTCTTGCCCATCGTGTATTGCACAGCTGCGCAATTCGGATCGCTGAAATCCACCCGATTGACGCCGATGCCTTCATACACTTTTGCGCCGAACTGGTTGGCGTGCTGCAGCAGCATGAGATCAAACTTGCTGCGGTCCACGTGATAGGTGTAGTTCTGGTTAACCCCGGGCTGGTTCCGCTCTTCGAAGCGGATATCGACGTGGCAGTCAGCCGACACGCCGCCGAAATCCATGTTGTACACCTTGGCGTCAGAAGCCGCGGTCCAGGCCGCGCCAAACTTGTGCGGAAACTTGGCTTCCTCCATCTTGGGCAGGAAGTCGAGATCCTTGAACACCCGAGTCGAAGACGGCACCAGCGACTCTCCCACATGCGGACGAGGCATCAGCTCGCGCTCAAAAACCACGCAGTTAATGCCAGCTTTGGCCAGGTAAGCTGCCATACTTGAACCAGCAGGGCCGCCTCCAATGATTCCTACCTCAAAATCGGGCACAGATGATTTCATATCTGCTGTCTTCTCCCCAAGATGTTTGCTCGGAATACGATCATTTCTGTCGGATTGGTTTGTCGGTTCAGCCGGACTCTGAAAGACACAGTCGCCTTCCCATTCAGCGCACAACGAAAGCAACTAAATCGCATGGGGGGAGGCAAGAATGCTACAAAGTTTTGTTTTTAGAGGGGGAACGCTACTTTTACCGTCGCGCTGTGTTCCCCTATTTAACCAAAAGTCAGCCGCTTCGCCAAGCATGAAAATATTTGCACACTCACTGCTCCGATCAGGACTGCAATGGGGGAGTAACCTGGAGCCAGATAGTAACGTGCAGGTAATCTACCAGTCGCGGATTGCCGTAAGCGATTGTTTTTAAGGGAATAATCGAACAGGCTTTACTTCGCAGCAAAGAAGCGCACCGGCTTTTGCCTGCTGCGTAAAATCCTCCCGGAATGTCGGCCCGGATGCAGCGCGGAATCAAGCATTCGACCAGAGCGAGGCATCCATTTGACAGTCCGCATCGAGCGTGACAACATGACCATCACGGAGTACACTTCCCGTCTCCTCCCCCCAACGTTCTCTATGGCTTTTTCTCCATCCGAGGGTCCCGTGCGAAAATTCTCGTCTTCCGTAGTCCCCTGCTTGCTCGTTGCTGCCGTTCTCTTCCCCTTGGCGGGTTGCATCGCCCATGCGCCGGGAAGCGGCGGAGGCCAGCAGATTTTAGTTACGGTCACATCGACGCCAACGTCGCCAGCTTCTGTGTCCGTCAGTACGGCTAGCACACCGAGCACGGTGCAATACATCGCGACGGTAAGCGGTACCAGCAACCAAGCTGTGACTTGGAGTCTTGCTGCCTATTCAAACGTCACTACAGTGTGCACTGCTAGTGGAACGGGACTCGGAACAATCGTAGTTACGGGCAGCAACACCATGACTTACACTGCCCCGCAAACAGTACCAGTAAGCCCATGCGGGATCGTTGTCACAGCAACATCGAACCAAGACAATGTCACCACCGGACAAGCGATCCTGAATGTGCATTCCTTGCAGCTAGTGATCACTGTTACGTCTTCGCCGGCGTCGCCCGCTTCCATACCTGCAAGCACGTCATCTACGCCCAGCACGGTGCAATACACCGCGACGGTGACCGGCACAACCAACCAAGCAGTGACTTGGAGTCTTGCCGCCTACTCAAACGCCAGTACACTGTGCACTGCTACTGGTGCGGGACTGGGAACATTCGTGAAAACCGGCAACAACTCCATGACCTACACTGCCCCGCAGACAGTGCCGGTGAGCCCATGCGGGATCGCTGTGACGGCAACATCGAACGAAGACAACGTCAGCACCGGGCAGGCACTCGTGAATGTGCATGTCTTTGTAACCGTTTCTCCCCTCACCGATACCATCGGACAGGGTGCCAACCTTCAGTACACTGGCACAGTAAACGGCGCTCCCGCGGGAAGCCAAGGTATAGTGTGGAGCGCGAGTTGTCCAACCTGTCAAAACGGGCAGACTGGTGGCGCATTCGACCCGAGCAACCCTGGGCTCTTTATTGCTCCCGGCTTGCAACAGGGCGTGACCACCGTGACTACAACAATTACGGCTGCGTCCAACCTTGACCCAAATCAATTCGCTACGGGCACCATGACGGTGCAAGAGTCCGACCCCTTAGGAACAGTCACCACGACGGGCAACGGGACAATTTCATGCCCCACCTTCGGTGGCGGACTGACTGGCGCCACCTGTTACCAGGTAAATGTCTCCTGTGACGGAATCGCCCCTTACTCTGTCTACCTCAAAGTCAATGCACCTACCGGAACTCCGTTGGGGACAGTGATCTTCGGAACCGGCACCGGCGGCAGTACGTTGTATGACTATGACTCGAGTTTCATTGTCGGAGCGTTCAATGGTGGCTTGAACGTTGTGCAAGGGGTTTTGAATCCCACTGTTGCGAATGCTGGTTACACCACCGTGCAAGTGTCCTTCGGCTCTCCGTTCAATTCCACGGGTACCGATAACGGATGGCTACAGGGGCCGGGGGGAGTTCGACGGTTGGCTTGTCGCTATGCGACGGTCGCCGATTGGATCTACAAGAACATCCACAATTCCAAAGCGAGTGCTCCGATGTGCGGCACGGGGAATAGCGGCGGCTCCGGAGCAATCGGCTACGCATTAACGGAATATAAGCTGGCTTCGGAGTTTGCGATGGTCGAACTAACGAGTGGACCCGTAATGACCCGCCTGCACCAAGGCTGCAATGTCTGCGGACAATACACGGGGTCTGACCCCTGCACTCAACTTCAGGAGAATATGTGTTACACCGTCTCGTCCGGCGGCTCGGATAGTTCAGCGGGGATCATCGACTCGGCATACCAGGCCCAGGGCCAAACCACGCCCACGCTGTGCACAGACGGAATCAATGGGATCAATACCAACTTCAATAGGTTTCTGTCGGATAGCATCGAGGACGACCCGGCGAATAGTGTTCCACTCCCGATTCCCAACCCCCCAACGAATGTAAACGTGGTGTTCGGGACCGACGATACTTCAAACGCCGTGCCCCAAGGATATGCATGGTGGGGCGGAGTCGGCCCTCAACCCCCTGCACCGACTTGCGTTCCTGTCACGCCACACGCAGTTCCATCCACTTCAGCGGGTGCCGCTCAGATCGTGACGGACATCCAAAAGATGTGCATCGTGCACTAGGTCCCGCTAACTAGCAAAGCCCGCCGAGAATATCGGCGGGCTTTGTTGTTAATGAACATGTTCAGCGCCAGGTCTCCCCCTGAGTTCTCACTGGCAGGTCGACAGCTTGAAGTTCGAGATCCGCGTGTCCCAGTCGATCGCGCTTCCCGTCTCGCTCACTTTGTAGTACTGGTTCACGTACCAGAACGTGCAGCCATCGATCGGATCCACGGTCATGCTGGTGTAATCGCCCCAGTGGCTGGAGTTTTCCTCGTCGCCAATTCCATTCTGGAGCGCAATCTCCACCGGCGCGGTCTTGCCCGGAAGACTCCAATACGCCGCCCGAATGCCTGGTTCGACCGCACTGCTCGACACGCTATAGCCCGCGGCGGCGTTGCCCACCTTGTCCTGCGCGATGCTGGGCATGAAGCGGTAGAGACTGTTGCCGTTGTTCACCGTACCGCTCTGATACAGGGTCGGGTTGCCGGCCCCACGCAGTTCGTACCATCGGATTCCCGTCTGCTGATTCGTGCCGGACGCCATCTGAACCGTGTGGCTGATCAAGAAGGATTGGTAAGTCCCGAAATTCCGGTAGCCCAGCCGTGGCATGAGGCGATCGCCCACCGAATCCACGTAAACGCCCGTGCTGCTGCTCGAAGGCTCGTTTACGCAAAATGTATTCGCCACCTGCGAAACGTCGTAGCATCCCGGTTCGTAGCTCGGAACAGTAATCTGCGACTTGGTGAAAGTGGACTTCGTCGGAGTCGTCCAGTTCACATGAAAATTCCACAAGTTCAGTTTCGTTGACGTCGTGGTCTTCCCGTCGTTGGGAGGATTCTGGATGCTCAGAAAATATTCATGGCGTCCGCTCGGCGGAGCGGTGGTGCCATCCACATCCGCGGGAATCAAGCTGTGCTTCAGATACAAGGTGCCGTTCAGTGGAATCGGATTGGGATCACTGAAACACTGCATGGTGCGCGCGGTTCCGCCGATCAGCATGTTCGCGCGGTCCAGCGCGCAAGCCACAACCCCAATGTTCATATATTGGTTATTCGTGTCCTGTAGAACAAAACTCACATAGTAACCGTCGATCCACGTGCCGAACTTCGGCCAGTCGGGCCAGTACACATTCCCGTGGGAGTTGGTTCCCAGCACCGAGTTCAGCGAAAATTGGTAGGTGAACCAGGCCAGCGTCGAGGAGCTGAGATCGTCCGTATTCGATATGGCGACGCAGTAGTAATACGTATTGCTGGCAGGAGTGCCGCGCCGAGCAATCACCCAGCGCGAAGCCAGCCGGTCAAATGTGATGATGCCGTCGCCCCCGCCCGCGCCGTAGCAATTCGTCATGTTGTTGTTCCGCCACGGCGTGTCCCCGTTCTGCGGGCTCGCCCACACCGGTGCGAATGATGTCTTGTCATACGCCTGGTAGAACGTGTTCACCCACTCCATGTACTGCTTCGTGCCCACGGCGCCGTTGGGATCGATGTCGTAACCCGGTCCGGATACTTGCGAGGCATCCATGCCTTCAAAAGACGAAACCGTTTGGCTCTGAACCGCGAAGGGCACAATAAGTGCGAGGACTGCCAGGATTGCCGTCTTAAAGCTCATAAGGTTTTTTCTCGATTTCTTGACAAATCCGTTTGACGAGTGACGGAAGGGGAAGGTGTTGCGATGAGGCTAGCATGAGTCCAGAGCTTGGCCTAGGAGACAAAAGACTCCGTGCGCGCGCGCACTCGAGTGTGCAAAAATTTTCATCATTGACATAGCCTTCGGTGAGTCCAAGAATAACTATACGATTCTGCCCGAAGTGATACGCGCCGTTATCCCCCCTTCGTTGTCGGCAATCGATCAAGACTGGGAAAGCTCTGTACGCAAGAGCGTTTCTTGTCTGCTAAGACTTCTCCTCCCCTGCTCGTGATCTGAAAATGGTTCGAAGCGCGGTGAATTCTGCGCGAGGTGGTTCCAAGGGGTGTCATTGAAAGGGGCACGCATGCGTTCTGACCGTCTCCCAGGAATAAGCGGCATTCTTGTTGTCGCGATATTGGCTGTCACCTCCGGCCTCGCCGCCCTGCCGCAGGCCGCTGCCCAGGTCAACGTGCTCACGAACAAGATGGATAACTCCCGCACGGGCCAGAACATCAGCGAGACCAAGCTCACGACGTCGAACGTGAATTCCAACATGTTCGGAAAACTGTTCGCCTTCAACGTCGACGGTTATGTGCAGGCGCAGCCGCTCTACATGTTCGCTCTCACCGTCAATGGCGTCGCGCATAACGTCGTTTTCGTCGCTACCCAGCATGACAGCGTCTTCGCGATTGATGCCAATACCGGCCTTCAACTCTGGCAAGCCAGCTTCATCAACCCGGCAGCAGGAATAACCACGGTCCCAGCGCAGGCTGAGGGTTGCAATAACGTGACCGGCTTCAACGAACTGGGCATCGTCAGCACTCCGGTCATCGATCCCACCACGGGAACTCTCTATGTAACCGCGAAAACCCAGGAGATCGTAGCGGGGAAATACACCTACGTCTACCGGTTGCACGCGTTGGATGTCACGACTGGTCTTGAGAAACTTGGCGGCCCGGTGCAGATCACCGGTCAGATCGGCAGCCTGACCTTTACGCCTCTCAATCAGATCCAGCGGCCTGGACTTCTACTATCAAATGGCACCCTCTACCTTGGATTTGGCTCGAATGGTTGCGACTTCAATGCACGCGGCTGGCTATTTGCCTACGGGGCCTCGAACCTGCAACAGATCGCGCAGATGACCACGCAGCCCGACAACAGCTATGGCAGCTCGATTTGGCAGGGTGGCGTTGGTCCAGCTGCCGACAGCGCCGGGAATGTGTTTTTGTCGACAGCCAACGGAGTCTACAACTACAGTTCCCAAGACTTCGGCGATAGCATCCTGAAATTGTCGCTGGGTACGAACACAATTTCGGTCGCGGATTATTTCACGCCCTTCGACCAGGCCAATATGGCGGCTACCGATACCGATCTGGGCTCCGGCGGTGTAACCCTTCTTCCGACTCAGGCGGGCAGTAACACTCCAAACTTGCTGGTCACTTCTGGCAAAGACGCCGACATCTATCTCATCAATCGGGACAATCTGGGCTTGTACAATCCCACCAACAATGACCAGATCCCCCAGTACCTACCCGCCGCGCTCAGCGGCGAATTGTTTGGCAGCCCGGTGTACTGGAACAACACGGTTTATTTTCTGGCTCACCAGGACTACCTGAAGGCATATTCCTTAAGCGTCAACAGCAGCAACAATAGCGTGCTCTCGCCAGTCGCCACAACCAGCGGAAAGCTTACGAACATCGGCTTTCCCGTGGTCTCGTCGAATGGAACCAGCAACGGCATCGTGTGGGTGGTGCGCAGCGTCAAGGGCGTCCAATTAATGTCCGCCTACGACGCGGTCCGCCTCCTTCTGCTCTATGATTCCGGCATGGCCGCGGGTGGTCGCGACTCACTCGGTGCGATCGGGCACTCTGCTACTCCCATCGTGGCCAACGGCAAAGTGTACGCGGGCACCCAGACGCAACTGGTCGCCTACGGCTTGTTCCCAGAGGTCAATCCAGTTACCGGCGGCGGACAGACAGGCTATGCGGGCACAACCTTGCCGATTCCCATCACAGTTCAAGCCCTCAATCCCTACACCGGGGCTCCCATCCCTGGTGTGACCGTAACCTTCGGGGATGGCGGCAAGAAGGGCACGTTCAGCAATCCGACTGCGGTCACCGACAGCAACGGCCACGCTTCGAGCACGTATAAGCTTCCGAACCTTCCCCAGACTCTCACCCTCACCGTGTCCAGTCCCGGCTATTCCTCAGCCACTTTCACCGAGCAAGACAACGTCGGACCCGTGGCCACCCTGTCTGTCGCATCAGGCTCGAAGCAAGTCGGAACCGTGGGAACCACTTTGCCCCTTCCCATTGTCATTCGAGCCAAGGATGCCGTCGGAAACCTTGTTCCTGGAGCAACCGTAGCCTTCACGGACGGCGTTGGCGGGACCTTCTCTCCGAACCCCGCGATCACCGATTCGACTGGGCAAGCCTCGACCTCTTACACGCTGCCGACGGTGGCCAAGTCCCTCACCGTCACTGCCTCGGTCGGTTTGGTCAAAACCACCGCCGCGGAGCAATCCAATCCCGGGCCCGCCACCGCGATGACCATCGTCCAGGGCAACAACCAGACCGCAGCCGTGAACACGAAGTTAGCGAAGGCCCTTATCGTTTCCATCACCGATCAATATCAGAATGGAATCTCCGGACTCACCGTGACCTTCACCGATAATGGCGCGGGCGGAACGTTCTCTACGACAGCTCCGATCACGAATAATCACGGACAGGCTTCAGTCACCTACACCACACCTGCGAACACGGGGACGGTGAACATCACGGCGACCTACTCGACTCTGCCTCCGGGTCAGTTCACCGAAACGGTGAATTAGGCGGATTGACGCGCGTGCGGCACGGTACTGGCTGAATTTGTTTGCCGCCGTCGCGTTTTAAGAACGGCTAGAACCCGCATCAATGCTGCTCCTTACTTTAGTCTCACGCGAGACATGTACTTCCGGCCCCCCCTAGTTAAGGCGTTCACCTTATTCCAACCTTTGGACGCATCCGCTATTCTCTACGCACTGCCACATCGTTATTGTTTGCTCGTGGTCTCGTTCACACGTCCCGGTGCTTGCTTTGCTCGGCACGCATGGTGTGAATTAGGCCTCTGTTTCATCTCTCTGGCCGAACACCCTCGGTTATCCGAGTCCTACCGTCACAGCGAGGCTCTGTCTTCACAATGCGACGATCTAACTCCGCTCTTTGCGGCCTGGCCGTAGTCCTTTTTTGCCTGTCCCACTTTTCTTTTGGCCAAGCCACTGTCAATGAAAGCCTCGAAACCGCATTCATTTACGTCGATGGCACGACCGGATCGGACTCGAATTCGGGCTCGCAGTCGAGCCCGCTGAAAACCATCGGCGCCGCCACGTCCATGGCGATGACCAACAATCACAACTCGATTGGCTCCCGCATCATCATCAATCCCGGAACCTACCGCGAGAGCATTTCCCTGAGTTACAGCAACAAAGACACTACCCTTCCCGTCACCATCGAGGCCGCCACGAACGGAACCGTCATTGTGAGCGGCGCCACGCTCTATACCGGGTGGGTCAAATATCCGACCAATACCAGCATCTACACCAACAGTTGGACCAACAACTGGGGAACCTGCGCTTCCATCGCGATCTGCCCGACTCAGCAGGAAATCATGATGCGGCAGGAACTGGTCGCCGTGAATGGCACGCTGCTGACGCAGGTTTTGTCACTCACGCAGATGGTGCAAGGCACGTTCTACGTCGATGAGGCGGGAGCGACGATCTACGTCTGGCCGGCTGCGGGAACCAATATGACGACAGCGACCGTGGACGTTGCCACTACGCCCACGATCTTGAAGATCTCCAGCAAGTCGAATATCGTGGTTCGCGGCTTGACGTTCCAGTTCGCCAATAGCTGCCACTTTACTCCGGCAGTGTTTGTTTCGGGATCTTCCACCAACATTCTGTTCGACTCCGACATCTTTCAGTGGAATAACGGCCAAGGTCTGAATATTTCTTATCCGACCACATACTTCACCGTTCAGAACAGCCTAGCCCAGCACAACGGCGACAGCGGCTTCCAGGAACAACAAACCAAGTACGGACTCTGGCAGTCCGACACCACCTCATACAACAACTGGCGTGGCGCCCAAGCCGGTTATTACGCCTGCAATACGTCAGGATTCCACGCCTCGCTGGTGCACGTCGATACCGTCAACAACCTCACCACAACGTTCAATCAGACCTACGGCATTCACTGGGATACCGACAATGCAAACATCACCAGCAGTGCCATCAATGCCACCGGCAATCAGATGACTGGAATCTTCCTCGAGAAAGACGAAGGCCCGATCTCCATTACCGGCAGCTACGTTTGCAACCAGACGTCTTCTACCGGAGTCGGCGGCATCGTCCTTCGCAACTCGGAAGCCGTATCCCTGATCAAGAGCGTGGTCTTGAACAACCTCACAGCCCAAATTATGGTGATCGGACAAGCCGGCGGCATCGAGGTTACCAACTGGGAGACGGGCGTCACCAACAATCTGGTCACCCAGAATTTCACCAACACTTCCAATGTGATTGAGGGAACGACCAGCACCCAGCAGGTTTTTCAAGACAGCTACCTCGTCGATGGAGACTGGACCACTTTCCAGGACACTCTGATCTCTTCTGGCAATACGTGGTGGAATGCCTACAATTCCACGACCCCCTTCGAAGTGCCCACCCCGAAAAAGAATTCCAAGACCGATTTCTCCGGTTGGCAGAGCGACACGCTCACCGATTCCACTTCAAGTTTCAAGGCTCCCCATAGCAATGCAGGATCAGCCTGCAACCTGACACCGGTCGGGACCGATTTCTGGTTCATGGTGGACCACTCTTCCCTGACCGTAAGCCCCGGAGGAGCGCCCGCAACCTATAACTTAACGCTAACCCCTCTCAACTTCAACGGAACGGTGAAGCTGACCTTGGATGGAATCTCGGAAGTGCACGGGCTCTCCGCCACCCTGAGCGCGAGTACCCTCACGATCTCCGGGACCTCGGCGCTGACCGTAACCGCCGGGTCCAACACAGCCCCCGGCACCTACTCCATCACGGTGATTGCCAACAGCGGTAGCATGACCCGCACCGTGACCGTACAACTCGTCGTGATCTAGAAGTGTGAGTTAGTAGAAAAGCGGCTCTGTCTTCTGCATCGAAGGAACCGACCTCACATTCCCCCGATGCAGAGAGCAAGGCCGTTCGTTTGCTCCGAATCAGTTCCCTTCCAGGCTCTCCCGGTGCCGACTCTCACAACAGCGCGCGCTCCGGGATGCGATAGAATCAACCACGCATCTGGAAATACGACGCAGAGTCGAGCCAGCCATGAAGCTGATTGGCGGCAACCCCGCCGGTTCAACTATAGCTTTTGGCATTACTAGAGTTGCGGGTGCCATTCAGCCCGCCCAGGAGCTGCCCCTTGGTGAAATTTCCTCAGGCGATCTTGCTGCTTTTGGTTTTCCTGGCATGCACTTCCGCGCAAGAGGACTTGTCCAAAAAGCCCACTCCGCCTCTGGGGAAACTCACCTCCGGTCACGACATGACCACTGCTCGTGGCGGTCACACGGCAACCTTCCTGCCCGACTTCACAATTCTGATTGCAGGTGGAAAGCAAGAGCGGGGTGCAGTCCTGGCGACCACAGAGATATACGATCCCACCACGGAGAGGTTCTCACCCGCGGGCAGAATGACTGTTCCCCGGGAAGGCCACATTGCCGCCGCCCTGTCCGACGGAAAAATCCTGATCGCCGGCGGCGTGAGCCAGGATGGAGTTCCGCTCTCGACCAGCGAGGACTACGATTTCGAAACTGGCAAGTTCACCGCCCGGGGAACCATGCACGCGCACCGCCTGCATGCAGTAGCAACTGTGCTCCGCGATGGCCGCGTTCTTGTGACCGGAGGCGAAGACGGTAGCCAACCGCTGGATTCCGCCGAGTTCTATGACGTGCTCACGGGCAAATGGACTCTGGTGGCGAAAATGGCCTCGCCACGCGCGAATCACAGCGGCACGCTTCTCTCCGACGGCCGCGTCCTGATCGCGGGCGGAACCGGCAGCCATCACGCAGCGCTCGCCACCGCAGAGATCTTCGACCCGAAGACGAATCGCTTCACCCCAACCGCCAGCCTGCACGCAGCCCGGTCCAGCCATACCGCCGCTCTCTTGGCCCAGGGTGCAGTTCTGATTGCAGGCGGCACTGGGACGAATCACACTCCTCTCGCCTCGGCCGAGATTTACAACCCTGCGACGAATTCCTTTTCCCCGGCGGGAACTCTCACCGAGCCGCGCTTTAAGCTTCCCGATTCCACTGCCTTGCTGGATGGCCGAGTCCTGGTCGTGGGCGGAGCAGCATCGGCTGAGATTTACGATCCGAAAAGCGCCTCGTTCCGCACTGCCGACGGACGCCTCGATACGCCCCGCTACTCTTCAGCGGCTCTGCAGTTGATGGACGGCACCACTCGCATCTTTGGCGGCTACGACTCCAAGGGCGTCAGCACCGCGAAAACTTGGATCTACCGTCCGAAGTAGCGCTGGCATCCTGCCGGCTGCCGTTAAAGGGTGCAGGTCGCTGCCGGCGACGGGACTGTAGCTCGCGTTAGACGCGGGCATCTTCCGCAGCAAAAGAAACGGGCCTTGGAGAAGTTCTCCAAGACCCGCAAATGGTTTGAGTCGGTGTAGCCCGGAACTAGTCCCCCGTACCGTTGAGGGTGACCTTCTGCGGCCCTGTAGGATCAGGATCGCCGATGCTAAAGGTTGCTGTGAAGGTTCCCACTGCCTGCGGCTTGAATACTATGCCGTACGTGCAGCTTGAGTTCGCCGCCACGCTCGTTCCGCAAGTGTTGGTCAGGATGCTCCAGTAGGGGGCCGTACCGCTGAAGCTGGTGCTGCTGATGGCCATCGCTGTCGACCCGGCATTCTGGAAGGTGATCGTCATCGGAGAACTAGTACCGCCCACCGTCGTGTTCGGAAAGTTCAACGTCGTTGGCGAAACCTTCACTGCGGTTCCGTTCCCGCTGATCAGCAGACCCTGCTTCACCAGCGTGAAGTTCCCGTAGTAGACCTGAGTGGTAGTTGCTCCGCCCGATGCCGTAGGACTGAAAAAGACCGTCGATGTACAGCTGGCAGCGGGCAATAGAGGTACCCCGTTGTTAATCGGGCACGTGGTCGTGAAGCTGAACTCGTTCTGGTTGACACCTTCCAGATCGAGGTTCGTGAAGTAGATGTCCACGCCACTCTTATTGGTAAACGTATCCGTCTTACCCGAGCTCTTCGTACCGATGAGCTGGTAGGTGGTGAAATTCATGGTGCGGGGCACCAGATAAATTGGAATGTTCCCCGTCCCAATCGTCTGGACCGCGATCACGCTGCCGTTCGACGCGGTAATCGTCATCTGGGCGTTCGCTGCTTCCGACGCGGTTGGTATGAAGGTCACCGAGATGGTGCAGGTCTTTCCGGCGGCTACGGTTGTGCCGCAGGTATTGGTCTGGGTGAAGTCGGTGTTGTAGGCGCCGATGAAAGCAATCGTGCCCACAGTGTAGGTCGTGGTGCCGTTGTTCTTCAACGTGGTGGTCTTGGTAACCTTGTAGGAGGCGCCCGAGGTTTGCGTGCCGTAGGCCAGCACACTCGGGGTCAGCGAGATTGTATTGTCCGTCAGCACCGAAACCGTGTTCGCCGTCGACGCAGCCACCGCGATGTCGAGCTTGCCGTTCCCGTTAAAATCGCCGATGGCCAAACCCGAAGGCCCGGCACTGGTGGGATACACGGCCTGTCCCTTAAACGTGCCGTCCCCGTTTCCGAGCAGAGTCGAAACTGTATTGTCGTTGAAGTTCGCGGTAACCAGATCCAACTTGCCGTCCCCGCTGATGTCCGCTGTGGCTATGACGACCGCATTGGCGCCAATCGTATATTCCTTGTGGTTTTGGAAGGTTCCATCCCCATTGCCCAACAGGACGGAGACCGCCTTGTTCGATGTGCCCACTGCCAGATCCAGTTTGCCATCGGCGTTGAAATCGCCCGTAACCACGCTATTGGGCAAGGTCGCGGTCGGAAACGGAATCGGCCCCTGGAACGTGCCATCGCCATTGCCCAACAAAATCGCAACGGTGTTATCGGTGTTGTTCGCGACAGCCAAATCAAGCTTGCCGTCGCTATTGAAGTCGCCAATCGCCACGCTGGAAGGACCGTTGCCGGTCGCATAATCCACGTGAGCCTTGAATGTGCCGTCGCCATTGCCAAGTAGGACCGCGACCTTGTTGTCGTTGAGATCGACGACCACGAGGTCAAGCTTGCCATCCCCGTTCACGTCGGCGGTAGCGATCGCCACCGGATGATTGCCGGTCAAATATTCTACGTGAGCCTGGAATGTGCCGTCCCCGTTGCCCAGGAGGATCGAAATCTCGCTCTGATACGGGTCCACCGTCGCGATGTCCGCTTTCCCGTCTCCGTTGAAATCTCCGATCACGATCGCGCTGGGATGACCCGGAACCGGGTATTCCTTATGTGTCGGGAACGTCCCGTCTCCAACTCCCAACAGGATCGAAACGCTGTTGTTGCCGGTCGCGACTGCCAGGTCCACCTTGCCGTCGCCGTTGAAATCCGCTGCCGCTACATCCTGCGGGGTCAGATCGGTGGCGTAATCCAGCTTGCCGAAAGCTGTCGTATACGTCTTCACAATCTCGAAGTGCGCAACGTTCGAAACACCGCCGCCGGGCGCGGGATTGGTCAGCGTTACGTTCGCCGTCCCCGCCGTCGCCACATCCGTTGCCGTGATCGAAGCCGTCACCTTTGAGCTACTCACAAACGTCGTGGTGCGGGCATTGCCGTTCCAGTTCACGGTCGCGCCGGACACAAAACCCGTGCCGTTCACAGTCAACGTGAAGGCCGCTGATCCGGGCGCCTTATCTCCAGGCGACAGCGGAGCGTTAATCAGAGGCAGGGCATTTTGAGCCAAGGCAGCCGAAGCGCCCATGGCCAACACCATCATCGCGATCACGGTTAGAGTCAAAACGCTGTTGCGGCGATGTGAGATGATTCCCTCACGCAGAGTGGTCGCGGCGGGCTGTCGGCACGTATTCACGGGGTATCTCCCTCAAAATTGAGTCGTTTTAGCGCAGGTAAGTCGGAGCCCTCAATTGGACGTTTGATCGCTCGGCAGGCGGGGGATACGGCAAAACCGAGTCGAGAGAGACAGTGTCGCTGCCTTCAACTACAGTGTCAAGATGAAGGAAATTGCATACGGAGTCTTTCGTTTAGAGAAAATTATCGCCGCGATTTTGCGGGGTTTAGACACCTTTTTTGCCCTGTGGGAGCCCGAACAAAGCCCGACCCTGCCGCGCTGAGAGCTTCGCGGATTGCGTCCTGTCCTCGTCCGATTGGCCCTTCTCGCTCTCCCTTTCGGCCAGGGGCCAAACGTGTTAAAACTGTGCAACTTTTCTGCCACACTGGGGTTTACGATTCAATATTCGCTTGGGTAAGCGTCTCACCCCAACCTCGAGGAAAAAAACAGAATGTCTAAGAGCCCATCCCCTGAATCGAGCTCCCACACGTTCCTCAAGTTTCTAGCCCTTGGCTTCCCCCTGCTAGTCCTCGCCGGCCTGATCGCCTGCGGAGGCAGCAGCGTGACCCACCTGAGTACCGGTGGAGGTGGTGGAGGTGGCGGCGGCAGTCGCACCGTTAACGACATGTTATTCGCCGCCGACTTCAACAAGATCGCCAGTAATCCAAAAGGATGGTGTCCGACAGATTCGGCTGGCAATGTGGCCGCCGTTACAACATTGAGAATCTGGGACAGCGGAATGAAGTGGGCGAATATCGAGACCGCCCCCGGTGTCTACGACTGGTCCAAGATGGATCAAACGGTCACCGTGCTCGCCCCGAACACCCCCTGCGCCATGAGCGTGATTTACACGTTTGGGAACACCCCAACATGGGCTTCCGCATGCTCGGGGCAGCCCGATCCGGGTCCTTGTCTGCCTGGACCGACCTCATCTGGCTTTGGGGGTGGGGTGCAATGCGCCCCGGGCGATGGGAGCCTTGATTTTTCATGCACTCCTCCGTCCGATGTGGCCTCGGATGGCACCGGGACTGATCTCCAGTTCCAGACTTTCGTTGCAGCCCTCGCCGACCGTTACGCCGGCAAGATCGCCTATTACGAAGTTTGGAACGAAGCGGACTCACCGAATTTCTGGTGCCCCGACGCCACCCCAACCAATCCATCGCCCGCAACTTGTACGGGAAGCATCCCGCGGATGGTTCGCATGGGATGGGACCTCTACAACATCGTCCATTGCGCCGATCCCAAGGCAAGCGTGCTCAGCCCGTCGTTCCATGGGTTTTCCTCGGCTGCGGGGGGTTGGATGAACCTATATTCCTCACAGACCCCCATTAGCGCGCCTGCGGGCTCGATCACGCTCCCGACGAGCGGGAAGACCTGTACCTGGGCCGCAAACTCAAACGTCATCGGCAAAGATACCTTCGACATCACGAATTTCCACGGCAGAGGATCGCCGACTAAGGATCCCACTGGGTTCGTCGCCGTCTACAACGAAGCAGTGGGAGAAATTCAACGCGACAGCTTGCCCACGAAATTCTTTGACGATGAAAACGGATACATCGGATCGGCCGACGCGCCCACCGTCGACCTGCAGGCAGCTTACGTGTCCATTTCCTATGTGCTCCGGGCCTCGGTGAATAATCCTCCGATTCTGCTTTCCGGCTGGTACGCGTGGGACTCCGGCCAGGGGCAATTGCAGGGAACCGATGCCGGGCTCGCTTATGACGTCACCGCCGGATGGCTGAGTGGCTCGACGTTGGACAGTAGCTGTACGAAGCCTGCAGGCTCGATTTATTCCTGCGCGGGCACGACAGCAGCGGGAAAGCCGTTCACGATCATGTGGGATATGAGCCTGTTGTCAAGCTGCAACACCTCCTGTACCACCGTGAACCAGCCAGTCCCGTCGAACGCCTACACGACTTGGACAGGACTCGACGGCACGCAACACTCGATCTCCGCGGGCGCTGCGCCCGTTGGCTATAAGCCGATTCTTCTGGAGTGATTGAACTCCATGGAGCGCTGCAAAAAAATTAAGAGCGGCCATCACGGCCGCTCTTCTTTTTCCTTTGCACTTTCTTTCTTCACGATCAACTACGACAAATCACAATCCCATCACGGCAGACCATTCGCATTGGTTAAGGTGTAGATATCGGACGAGGGATTCAGCGGATTGGTACTGGTCTCTCCGCCGAATGTGATCATTTCGTTCGACGTCGAATCGTACAGCGAACTGGAGAAGCGCCGTGGTTGTCCCGAAACGTCTTGCGTCCAGGAAGCCGCACCGTTATGTCCGCTGGCGCCGGAGAGAATCCAGACGTCGCTCAGAATGGCGCCCCCGTTGTAACCTCCGAAGATCGTCATACGATCATTGACCGAGTCGTAGATCGCGGAGTGGCCCGATCGCGCCGACGGTCCGTGATTCGAAGGAGTCAACTGCGACCACTTAGGAGTGCCACCCGTGCCATTCGCATTCGACAGCAGCCAGATGTCTCCAAAAGATTGGCTTTGCCCGGTATCGCCTCCGAACAAGATCAGAGTATTCGCCGCCGAATCGTACACCGCGCTGCTGCTTTCCCTGGGGCTCGGGCCTGTGCCCGACGGCGCAAGCTGAGTCCAGGCGGGCGTCCCACTCACATCGTTGGCATTCTTCAAAATCCAGACATCGTTGTAGTACGTGGTCTTGCAGTTATAGCCGCCGAAAATGATGATCGTGTTGGTCACGGAATCGTACACCGACGCATGCAACGCGCGCACTGGCGGCGGAGTGCCCGATGGATTCAACAACAACCACGTCAACGATCCGCCCTGATTATTGGCATGTTCCAGCACGTGGTAGTCGTTGACGCACGGTGACGGGTATCCCGTGGCCCCGCCAAAAACCATCAGCCGGTCGCTTCCACTGTCGTACAAGCCTGTATGACCAAAACGCGCCTTGGGATGACTTCCTCCCGGCGAGAGAATCGTCCACTTCAGATTGGATGAGCCGATGACGTTCGACGCCTGCCAGTAGTCACTGAAGTCCAGGTTCGTCTTGGAGTGCTGCCCGCCGAACACAAACAAACTATTAGTGACGCTGTCGTAGAACGCGGACTGCGAATAGCGCACCGCTGGCCCGCCGAGAATCCATCGATTCCCCGTCTTGGCAACACCATTCGCCCCGAAGAGCGTAAAAGCATGCGAATTTGTTGTCAATTTGTCGGCACTACTGCTCCCCGCAAAGACGTACATATCGTTAGCCGTCGGATCATAGACCGCGCTGTGATACGCCACACTCGGCGCCGTACCTGTGACTGGGATCTCCATCCAGCTCGGGCTTCCGATTCCGTTCGCCGAAGTCAGCACCCAGGAGTCATACAGGGTCGTTGTGCCGTTGATTCCACCGAAGACCGTCATGCGAGTCGTGCCCGGATCGTAAGTGGCAGTTTGCCCGGTTCGCGCGCCGGGAGGAGTTCCGCTCGGTGACAACTTTGTCCACACCGGTGTTCCGCCAGTTCCATTGGCGTGGGAGAGCACCCAGACGTCTCCGAACCCTGATCCCCCGGCATCCCCCCCGTAAATGGTCATAATATTGTTGACGGAATCATAGATAGCGCTGGCGCTCTCCCGCGCCGCCGGCGGCGTGCCTGATGGCGCTAATTGGGTCCATGCCGGCGTTCCCCCTTCTCCGTTCGCGCTGCTCATCACCCAGACATCGTTGAAGTATCCGGTGGAGCAATTGTTGCCCCCGAACACAATCAACGAATCGGTCGTCGGGTCGTAGACACCCGTGTGATATACGCGAGCCGGCGGTAGCGTTCCTGTGGGACTCAGTTCGAACCACGAGGCGGTTCCGCTTCCATTCGCGCCATCCAGAATCCATGCATCGTTGGCGCACGGCGTAGGCGCTCCCAACGCTCCGCCGAAAACCGTCATGCGGTTGGTGTTTGGGTCGTAGGTCGCGACGTGGCCATATCTGCCCTGCGGAAGCGTGCCGGTCGGCAGCAGCTGATTGAAGCGATCGTCCTGTTGGGCGTTGGTCACGCCGAGCCAGACGTCGCTAAGGTCTGTGCTGCTGGAGGTTTCCTGCCCTCCGAAAACAATCATTTGCCCGGTGGCCGGATCAAAGACTGCGCTGTGGGAATGGCGCGATGCCGGACCCGCCAGGGTCCACACTTGAGCACCTACAAACGTAACCGAGCCCAAGAAAATGAGAAGAAGAAAGCTAAGCTGCTTCATGGTTGTCCATTCGCGTTCGTCAAAGAGAACAGGTGATCGTCTGGGAGCGACGGCAGGGTGAACACTCCCCCAAAAATATTCATTTGATTGTGCACCGAGTCGTACACCGCACTCGAGAAGCGCCGCGCCGGAGCGGTCGTCTGTGGGGTAATTTCGGTCCATTGCGGCAGCGTACTCTGCCCGTTGGGATCGGAGAGTACCCAGGTGTCGCTTAACAGATTCGTACCGTCGTACCCTCCGTAAATCGTCATCAGGTCGTTCGTCACGTCGTAGATCGCAGTGTGTCCCGTGCGGGCGCTAGGCCCGCTACCGGAGGGAACAGCCTGCCTCCACTGCGGTGTGCCTCCACTGCCGTTGGCATTGGAAAGAATCCAGATATCGCCAAACGGCGCACCGCCCGCGTCCCCGCCATAGATCGTGAGAGTGTTCGTGGTTGAGTTGTAGATGGCCGAACTGCTCTGCCGCGCGCTCGGAGGCGTGCCGCGGGGCGTCAGTTTGGTCCACGCAGGCGTGGCTGTGACGGCGTTCGCATTGCTGAGAATCCACACGTCGTTGTAATACTTGGAAACACAATCGTAACCACCGAAGATGATCAGCCGGTTCGTGACCGGGTCATAGGCAGAGTTGTGGCGAGTACGAATTCCCGGCAGCGTTCCCGTAGGAACCGTCGCCACCCAAGTCGGCCTACCCCCCAAATTGTTGGCACTTGTCATGACCCAGTAATCGTTGACGCAAGGTGCAGGAAACCCGGTCCCGCCGCCAAACACCATCAAACGGTTGTTGACGCTGTCGTACTGCACACTGTGTCCCCAGCGCGCCTTGGGATGCTTCCCCCCAACGTTGATCGGGATCCAATTGATGTTGGAGGAATCATTGACCCCGGTCGTCTGCCAGTAGTCGTCGATGTTCGTATTGGTCTGCGCGTGCTGACCATCCACGACAAACACACTGTTGGTGACCGAGTCGTAGAACATCCCTTGCGAATACCGAGCAGGCGGTCCCCCGCGCGTCCACGAACTCGTGCCCGTACCATTCGCGCTGCTCAGCGTGAAGGCGTGGTCATCTCCGGCGAGTTTGGCCTGGCTGCTCGATCCCGCGAAAACGTACATATCGTTCACGCTCGAGTCGTACACGGCGCTGTGGAAGCCCACTGCCGGCGCGGTTCCCTTGGTCGCGATCTTCGTCCAGCCCGGAGTCCCGCCGATTCCATTGGCAAACGTCAATACAAAACTGTCGGACAAGGCGTTGGACGAGTGAAACCCGCCAAACACAATCATGCGATCGTTCGTGCTGTCGTACACGGCGGTTTGCCCGGAGCGACTGCTGGGAGCCGTCCCCGTCGGCGACAATTGCGTCCACGTCGGAGTTCCACCCGTACCATTGGCGTGGGAGAGAACCCAGACATCTCCAAAACTCGCGGACCCGGCGTCACCACCATAGACAGTCATCACGTTGTTCGCAGCATCGTAGATGGCGCTGGCACTCTCCCGCGCCGCAGGAGGAGTGCCGCTCGGCGAGAGTTGCTGCCACGCCGGGCTGCCGCTTCCGCCGTTCGCGTCGCTCAAGACCCACACGTCATTGAAATATCCGGTGGAACAATTGTTCCCGCCAAACACAATCAGGGAATTCGTATTCGGGTCGTACACTCCCGTGTGATGCAATCGGGCGGCCGGTGTTGTACCGGAGGCAGAAATCGAAAGCCACGCAGCCGATCCCCCCACACCGTTGGCACCATCGAGAATCCAAACGTCGTTCATGCACGAACCGGGCGTTCCCGTGCCACCGCCGAAAACGGTCATGCGGTTGCTGCTCGGGTCGTAGGTAGCCACGTGCCCGAACCTGCCCGCTGGCACCGAGCCGCTGGGAATCAAACTCGTAGAGGTCACAAACTTCGAAGTGCTGGTACCGACCAGCCACACGTCATTCAGATCTGACTCGGTGGTGCTGTTCTGCCCCCCGAATACAATCATCCTCTTCGACGCCGGATCGAATACCGCCGTATGTGAGAAGCGCGCCGGTGGACCATATTGAGTCCATGTCTGTGCGAACGAAAGCGGGTGGGAGCCGAGGAAAGAAATGCAGAGCGTCAGCGCAAGACTGACCGACGCTAGAGTACCCCGCACCTTCATGATTAGGACGGCTCCTGGACCTGAAAAGCTGAAAACTGTCGCCAGCTGAGAGCACATACTTGAGCCCACCGTCTAGGCACAGCCGCTCCTGGCTCTCAACAAGGCGAACGAGGGCAGTTCAGTCTGTCCGACGATGCTCACACTGTCAAGATGAAGGAATTTGCATCTTGACGCTGCGGGGCCACAGTCCTATGCTGCCTAGGCATACGAGTAGAGCTGCAGTATCCCCCACAACGCCCTACCTGAACATCCCGGAGCCAGCCCATGCTGTGCCCGTTTCGGAGCCTTCACTTGAACCGGTCCAATTCTCTGTACACGGCCCTTCTGTTGGTGTGTTTCAGCATGCTCCTGGCTTCGTCCGCCGCCGCGCAAAAGTGGAACCGCTACGGCCCCGGCACGCGCAGCCAGGCATCTTCGATTTACGACCCCTCCACCAAGCAGATGATCATGTTTGGCGGACAGCATGCGCCCACCAACGTCGACTTCCACGATGTCTGGGCCGTAAAGAACGTCATCGAGTCTTCAGCATCGACCGCCAATAATTTGAACTGGGTCTCCGTTACCACCGCCGGCACGGTTCCGAGTGTTCGCTTCGGACACTCTGCCGCCTACAATCCCACCTCCAATCGAATGATTATTTTTGGCGGCGGTACCGGATTTCCTGGACCCTGCGCGAATGATCTCTGGGTCCTCACGCACCCCAATTCCGTTGGCGGGACGCCCACCTGGACGAAACTCAGTCCAACGGGAACCCTGCCTCCGGTCCGCGAGGGCCACGCGTCGGTGTACGACGCCGCGACCAACACCATGATCGTGTTCGGTGGAACCGATTGCGCTGGAAACTACTACAACGACGTCTGGATCTTAAGCAACGCGGACGGATCGGTGGCCACTCCGAAATGGACTCAATCCAAGTCGGTCGGCACCGCGCCTGCCGCCCGCTCGCAAAGCACCGCGATCTACGACTCAACGAATCGCGTCATGACGCTTTTTGGCGGTGCCGGAGCGGCAAAGGCCGTCTTCAACGATGTCTGGACGCTGGCGAATGTGAACGGAACTCCGACGTGGACGCAACTGGCTCCGACCGGGACCGCGCCGAATCCCCGCAGTGGCCACACCGCCGTCTACGACTCGGCAAATAATCGAATGATCATCCACGGCGGAGTTGCCGGCTCGACTGCGGTACAAAATGACACATGGATTCTCTCTGACGCGAACGGAGTTGGCGCCAGCCCGGCTTGGACGCAATTGTCACCCACGGACTTGGCCCCATATCGCGCCAGTCATACTGCGATCTATGATCCGACCACCAACGAAATGGTGATCTTCGGCGGCGACAGCCAGTTGCCCAAGACCTTTACCGACGATCACGTTTTTGTACTTACAAAAGCCAATGGACTGCAGTCCGGGGCCACGTGGTCCCAGGACGGTCCCGCTCCGCGAACCCACCAGAGCGCCGTTTACGATGAGGTCACCGATCAGTTAATCGTCTTCGGCGGGCAGACATCCGGGACGCCCGCCGCGTTGAACGACGTCTGGTCCGGACCGTCGATCGTCGCTTCCGGTCAGGTTTCGCAAGTCCCCACGAATTGGGTGCAGGTGCTTCCCTCGGGGACCGCTCCAGCCGCGCGCTTTGGACACAGCGGACTGTACGACTCGAGCAGCAACCGCATGATCATTTTCGGCGGCGCCACCAGTTCGACAAGTTGTCTAAACGACCTGTGGATTCTCGACGACGCCAACTCCGCCCACGGCACGCCGGACTGGATTAGCTTGACGGCTGCAGGAACGCTGCCTGCTTCTCGCATGAACCAGGCCGCAGTGTATGACCCGGCGCAGAACACGTTGATTGTGTTCGGCGGCACGAATTGCTCGTCCGGTTATCTTTCAGACGTGTGGGTGCTGAGCAATGCGAACGGGGAAGGTGGCACGCCGGCCTGGACGCAGCTTTCTCCCTCCGGCACGCCGCCGGTTGCACGCGAGAACAGCAGTGCCATTTATGATGCGGTTAATAACGTTCTGACTATCTACGCTGGCGATATCGGCGGAAGCGGATTTACCGACGTCTGGACCCTCTCCAACGCGAACGGACAAAGTGGAACCCCTGCCTGGACACAGCTTGCACCGACCGGGACCGCCCCGAACGGACGAACCGGCCAAAGCACGGTATACGACGCGACTAATAACCGGATGATTATGTATGGCGGCATTAACGCTATCAACGGAACCCGGTTCCTCTATGACTCGTGGGTCCTGACGTTCCCCAACGGCATCGGAGGAACTCCGGCTTGGGCCGCCGAGAAAGTAACCGGAACTGCCCCCGAGCGCTTCTTCCATTCGGCGGTATACAGTTCAACGTTCAACTGTTTAGTCGTGTTCGGCGGGGACAGCCAGATCGAATCTTTGCCCGACGATCATATCTTCATTCTCTCGAAGGCCAACGGACAGAAATAGTTCGGAATCAGCAGCGCCGATTCCCTTTCGCAGGCTTCGCCGGCTCCATGCTGTTGTATGATTTGGAGTCTCGCGAGTGGCCCCTAGTATCGGCTCACGTCGCGAGGCCAGCGTGCTTTGCCCGGGATGACTTCCCTGCCGAATGGCCACTCGTTCACCTGAGAGCAGCACCCGACTCGACAAGGAATCTCGCCACACCGCCGTGCAGCTTTCTGGCTGGCTTCTTGCAGTCGTGGCCATCGCCTACGCCCTGCTGGCGGGCCTGCACACTCTGCAAGACTTCGATCTAGGCTGGCAGCTCGCCACCGGCCGATGGGTCGTGCAGCATCGACACGTGTTCTCCACCGACGTTTTTTCCTACACCGCCGCGGGCCAGCCATGGATCTATCCAGTTCTCTCGGGAGTCGCCTTCTACCTCGTCTACCTCACCGGAGGATACGCTCTGCTTTCCTGGCTCGGCGCCATCGCATGTGCCGGAACCGTCGCACTCCTGCTTTGCCGCCGGAGTCTGATTGGATCTGCCCTCGCTGTCGTCGCCGTGCCTCTGATCGCAAACCGCACTCAACCTCGCGCCGAGATGTTCACCACGATATTATTTGCCGCGTTCCTAAGCCTGTTGTGGCGGCACTGCCGGCGCGGCCGATCACCCCTGTGGCTGCTCCCCATCCTCATGGTGGCGTGGGTTAACCTGCACTTGGGATTTGTCGCCGGCCTCGCAATCTGCGCCGCGTATGTTTTACTGGAGGTTCTCGACCTGCCCTTTCCAACCAAACGGCAGGCCGCCCGCGCTCGACTGCAACGTGCGGGTCCGTGGCTGGCACTAACGGGAGCCGCCACCATCCTGAATCCTTGGGGCCCTTCTCTTTACCTTGCGCTGATCAGGCAACAACGCGCTCAGAGCCTCCACACATCCTGGATTGTCGAATGGGAGAACGTTCGCCTCTCGTCTGCCAGTCTGCATCAGGCGCTCGACTGGCGCGATCCCCAAAGTTGTTTCTGGTGGCTGATGTTTGTCGTCCTCATCGGCGCCATCGTCGCCCTCTGGCGAAAGCACTGGGGAGCGGCCGCATTGCTGATCGCCTCCACATATCTCGCTACCCAGCATGTCCGTCTGCAAGCCTTGTTTGCCTGCGTCGCAGTAGTGGTTGGTGGCGCGATGCTCGACGAACTCCTCGGCCCGAAGCCCGCCATCGAAAATGCAATGCGTGGAGATCGAGATCCTTCCTCGTCAACCCACTCTCAAACACATCTCGTCACCGCCGCCACTCTTCTCCTGACCCTCTCCCTTGCAGCCATGGCCTTCGTCCGTGCCAGCGATCTCATTTCCAATCGCTACTACCTGCGATCCATCCTGCGCGCATCATTCGGGACCGGACTCTCCTGGTGGTTTCCCGAGCGCGCGGTCGACTTCCTGCAACGCGAAAAGCTCCCGGCCAATCTTTTCAACACCTACAACCTCGGCGGCTTTCTCACCTGGCGACTGTTCCCCGAATACCGCGACTACATCGATGGCCGCGCCATCCCGTTCGGCCCGCAACTTTTCTTTCGCGCGTACGACCTGAGCGTCGAGCCCCCAGACTCCCCGGCATGGCAGCAGGAAGCCGAGGCTCGCGGCATCAACACCATCATCGTTCCTTTGGCTCGCTACCAAGGGATGACACTCTTCCCGCAGCTCCACTCCTTTTGCCGAAGCCAGTCCTGGCGCCCCGTGTACTTGGACGAAGTCTCGGCGATCTTCGTGCGGCGCACTCCTGAAACGACCTCGCTTATCGACCGTCTGCAGATTGATTGCGACCATCTCTCGTTCGGCCTGCCCTTTGACCCGAACGCCGCGCGGACCTCAAGAGCGAAAGCCGAACTCTTCAACGCGTGGGCCAACGCCGGCGGAGTTCTCTACAGCCTGGAACGCTACCCGGAAGCGCTCTCTGCTCTCGACCACGCCCAGTCAGTTTTTGCTGACAATGCCAATGTTCACCTGCTACGTGCGCTCGTCCTTCAACAGACGGACCGCGCCACAGAAGCTGAAGCAGAATTCCACACCAGCCTCCGTCTCGAACCGACTGATGAAAGCTGGTTCGATTTCGGCCTGTTCTACATGACGCAAAAGCGTTATGCGGAAGCCGCGGAAGTCTTCCGGCAATCCGCGGAGTCTTCCTCCCGTCCGCATGAAATGTGGATGATGCTCGGTCAGGTCGACCTGCAAATGCACCAGCCGCAGCCCGCGCTGGAGGCACTGGACAAGGCCGTGACCACCAGCCCCTTCACGGCTGAAGGCGAATCCCTCGGAGCCAGCTTCAATTCGCTGATCGCCACAGGCCGCGCCAAAGCGTGGTATCAACTGGGAGACGTTGCACAGGCCGTAAGTTTTCAGGAAGAAGCCGTGAAGCTGGCGCCAGGCGACTCCAAGCTCTGGCTGGGCCTGGCCGACCTATACGAAGCGCAAGGGCGAACCACGAAAGCTGCCGAGGCCAGGCTCCGCGCCACCGCCGCCGGATCTCATTAGCGTCAGTCGCGCGCAAACACCAAACAACAGGCCGCAAGGGGAGGGCGCCGCAACCAGTTTCGATTGCGGCGCCCTGAGTGTTGCAAGTCGCTACTGCTCTGATCGATCCGACTATAACGACCGCAGGAAGTTCACCAGATCCTGCTGGTTCTTCGGACTCAGATTGTTAAAGTTCGTCACGCTCTGATTCGCTTCCGACGCTGGGTACGAACTGTTCCCCAGGCTGTAGTGATCTTCAATCGCCGTGACAATGTTGTTGGTGCGCCCATCGTGCAGGAACCACAGGCGCTGACCAATGCCCCAGAGCGGCGCGGTCCTGAACTCATCTGGCCCCGCACTACCTTGCTGCAGCCCATCCGCCAAGCCCGGCCCCATGTGGTGCACCAGAATATCGGAGTACAGGTTGATCGTGATGTTGCCCAGCGCCGGGCGCGAGGTCGCCGGCGTCGTGAACGACGTCGTATGGCAGTAGACGCAACCCGCGTTGGTGAACTGCGTCTTCCCGTTGGTGGTGGAACTATTCTGCTTTCCAGGCGTGGGCGGCGCCATCCACTGCATAAAGTACTCAGCACGCTCTGCGTCGCCCGGGAACATCTCCGTCAGAATTCCGGGAGTGAAGTTCGAAACCGTCTCCGGCACCGGATTCAGAACGCATCCTGGCGTCTGGTCGATTTCATTCGGGAACGTCTCATTGGTGACGCCCATCTCCACGTTCATCTGGTTGGCCGCCATCAGCAGCGTCGACCGAACCTGCGCCTTCCAACCGAAGCGCTGAATGCTGCCGTCGTTTCCGCTGTTATTGGTATGACCGGTAATGCCCAGCGCCGCCTTCTTGGTGAGGTTCGCATTCATGTTGTTGGTGATGTCGATGTTGCGGACCACTTCGATCAGGCCGTCACCGTAGGTCGGTATCACCTGCCGAAGCGCAAGATTGCCTTGCGAAGCGGCGGTCACAAAGTCGGGCTGCGAAATGTTGCAGCCAGAAGCGTCGCTGCGGCCCGTGATCGTAAACAACTGGTGCACCGTGCCATCCGGAATGGTCGTGCCCGGTTGATTAATAAAGCGCCCTTCGAGGATTGGGCCGCTCGAAGTGATGAACGACGGCATGGTGTTGTTCGCGCCGTTGTAGTTGTACACGGCGAACAACGGATTCGTCGGCGGGCTCGACCCACCTACCGCCGGATACGCGTGGCAACTCGCGCAGGAATTCGAATTGAATCGCGGCCCCAGTCCACCGTCCGTCGGAGAAGTGACGATGACGTCGTGCGTGCGGTTGAATTCCGTCGTGATACTGGGCTCAATCTGCTGCTCGTTGGAACTCAAGGTCCCGAGGAAACTGCCGGCATTCGCGGGCAACGGTCGCGGACCGGGATCGGTCGCCGTCACTGTCGGAGTCAGACCCACGTTGGTCCGCAAAGATGAAGGAGCGGTCGGCTTCGACGCCTTCGCGCCCTTCGGAAAGTACGCGGTCGCCGCAGTGCACACCGCGAGCAGCAGGACCATCGGAAGGACTACGCGGATCCACTTCCCCTTGTCAGCTTGAGCCTGCATCGGATTCGTCTCTTTCGACAATGACATAGAGTTCCCCTTGATCTTGGTCGTGTCCCGAACACTCACAGCGAGCGCAGGAAGTTCACCAGATCCTGCTGATTCTGCTGCGACAGCGCATTGAAATTGTTGATCACCTGATTCGCTTCCGAATTCGGGTACGTGCCATTGCCCAGACTGAAGTGGTCTTCGATCGCCTGAACGATGTCCTTGGTATGACCATCATGCATGAAGTTGATTCTCTGCCCTGCGCCCCACAGCGGCGCCGTGCGGAACTGGTCCCCCGTTGCGTTGCCTTGAGACACGTTATCCGCGAAAGTTGGGCCCATGTCGTGAACCAGCAGGTCCGAATACAAATTCGCCTGCACATTGCTCAAAGCTGCAATGGTCGACTTCGGAGTGGTAAACGAGTTGTTATGGCACATATTGCAGCCGATGGTGCTGAACTGCACCAGCCCATTGGCGGTCGACTGCGTCGGCGGCACCGGCGTTGGTGGCGCCAGGAATCGCATGAACAGCGAGAAGCGCTCCAGATCGCTCGGGAAGTTTACTGGCAACTTCGGAGCTTCGCCGGAATCCATGCGATCGTCGGGAACGCCCTTGGTCTTGTTGGTTCCCGGCGGCACCGGGAACGGCGGCAGGCAACTTGGAATCGACTCGTCATTTTCGCTGGGAAACGCTTCGTCGCTCACGCCTTCTTCCACGGTGTACGCCTCACCCGAGAAGTACAGCAGCGACTTGTTCTGCGCCTTCCAGCCAAACCGAGTGATCGTGCCGTCATCATCGCTGTAGTTCGCATGCCCTGAAATTCCCAGCGACTGTTTCAGCGTAAGGTTCGAATTCATGTTGGCAATGATGGCGCTTTCCTGAATCAGCTCCATCAATCCCGTGCCGAACGTAGGAGTCACCTGGCGGAAGATAATGTCGTTGTTCTGCTGGGCCTGGGTGAAATTCGGCTGCACCATCGTAGTGCACCCCGGAGCGTCGGTGCGATTCGAAATCGTGAACATCTGGTGCACGCCCCCATCGGGCGTCACGCCGTCCGACTTATACGGGAACCGCGCCACGATCACCGGCCCCGTGGCCGTAATGAAATACGGCATGGTGTTGGTCGCGCCCTGCAGCTGGTAGATGCCGAAGAGCGGATTATTCGGCGGGCTCGAGCCGCCGACCGCGGGATACGCGTGGCAGCTGTTGCAGGAATTGGAATTGAAGCGCGGCCCCAGTCCAACGGTTTTCACCAGCGGTCCACCGGCGACGAAGTTGACCTCCGTGAAAATCTGGGTGAGCCGGGTGGTAATCGCATTCTGATTGGGCGTCAGATTCGAATAGAAATTGCCGGCGTCGGCCGGAAGAGGCCGCGGGCCGGGATCCACGGCAAGCGACGAACCATGAACCACTACCGGCCGCGTCATCAACACTGCCGCGGACGCCACCAGCAAAAGCGCCAGTGCGAGATAGTAAGGGATGTGTCGACGGGACTTGCTTCCCGAGTGGTTTTCGCTAGGAGAATTGTCGAATCTGGGCATGGGTGTCCAACCTGTCTTCAACCGAGTTCGTTCTGTTAGGCCATTTTTCAGCGGCTATGCTGCCAGGAAGATGTGGGGGGGTGAGCTTCCCGCGAGGGTCTTGCACTTCTTTACTCACGGTACCCTAGTACAGTGCCAAAACAGAGTCAATGAGAGGATCGTCTCCGTGAAGAATTTTGCATACCCGCCTCCGAGCCTCGATCAGAATGATAATCATCTGGTAATACGCAGCTGCGAGGTAACCCTTTGAATAATGGCCCTAAAGTGCCATTTACCGGCTTCCTCCGCGCTAATAACTTATCTCCAGAAGCTCTCGCCCCGGAAACGGGACGAATCAATTGAGGTTAGAGACTCCCGACTTGGAACTTAGGTTTTGCATCCGTTCCCCCCTCAACATCTGATCAAACCGTTGTCTTACAGCTACAGAAGCGATGGGAGACGAAGGACTCCCTAACGTTTTCTTGGTTGCAGGCTCATCTATCATGGCTCAATTGACCAGCTTTCCCCAACAAGACCGCATCCGCGTCCTCGCCGCCGATAACACGTCGATGAACACTCAGTTGCTGGTGGAAACCCTGGGGCGCGACGGCCAGTTTAATGTGGCGAGTCCGGTCGCCAAAGAGGCCGAGATCCTGGCCGTGCTGAAGCGAGAGCGCTCGCACGTCGCCTTGATCAGCGCGCGGCAGGGCGCTGACAGCCGCGGCGGATTTGGCTTGAGCCGCGAAATCTGTTCCGCCTCCCCGAGCACCCGGATCATCATGCTTCTCGACTCCTCCGAACGTACCCCGGTGATCGAAGCCTTCCGCGCCGGTGCCCGAGGGGTCTTCTGCCGTACCGAATCGCTCAAGTTACTTCCCAAGTCCATCCGTTGCGTGCACGAAGGCCAGATCTGGGCCAACAGCACAGAATTGCAATTCCTGTTGGAATCCCTGGCAGAACCCGTCCCCATGAAGTTCCTGAGCGCGAGTGGCGATGCTCTGCTCTCGGCACGGGAAATTGACGTCGTCCGTTGCGTGGCCGAGGGACTCAGTAACCGCGAAATCGCGCAGCGCCTGAGCCTCCGCGAACACACCGTAAAAAATTATCTCTTCCGCATCTTCGACAAGCTGGGAGTCTCCAGCCGCGTGGAAGTTGTCCTGTATGCGTTGGGCAATCACGCCGCCGCGGCTAAATCCGACGACGCTGCCCCTTCGAAAAAGGAGACCACTCCCGCAACGCTCCCCGCCCGCATGGATTTACCCGTACGCGTCATGCGACGCAATTGAGGTTACTCTCCACCCGTAATTAGCCCGTCCACTTCCGCGCGAGGGCTTTCACAGCATGTACTTCTGGGCCCCCCGGGGCAGTGGCCCTTGGGTATCTGTGCGCATCTCCCGCGCCTGTCTACTGTTACCTCAAGGACGTTCCGAGAAAAGGCGCCCTGTCGAAGCCCCCATTCGAGGTAACACACATGTCGTCCGAAGCACGTCCCCCGGCTCGGAACCGCCAGCAGTCCGCAGTGGTTCGATTCATTGGCGTCGCCGCTTTACTGCTGTGCCTCTCGTGGTTAGCCGCCTGCACAGCGGCGAGTTCAGCCGGCTCCGGAAACACCGTGCTCCCACAAGTCTCTGGACGCCTGTCCCCAGCCGACGTGGGCGTGCCTTACAACGGAACCCTCAGTGTCAGCGGCGGGAAGGCGCCCTATGTCTTCAGCCTCTCGTCCGGATCCTTGCCCGCCGGTCTTGCGCTCAGCCAATCCACCGGGACCATCTCGGGAACTCCCGCAAAAACAGGAGTCTTCAACTTCGCAGTTCAAGCGACGGATTCGACCGGAATGCAGGGAGCGCAGTCGTTCCAGATCCCCGTCTCGACTGCCGGCGTAATCGCAGTCGCGGTCTCTCCCGCAGCTGCAACGGTGGTTTCTTCCGGGACGGAACAATTCACAGCCGCGGTCAGCAACACATCCAACCAGACCGTCACTTGGTCCGCCTCACCGGGAACCATCTCCAGCACCGGCCTCTACCAGGCACCGGCCGTTGCGACCAGCACATCTGCAACTGTAACCGCCACGAGCAACGCCGATCCGACCAAGTCCGGAAAAGCTTCCGTAACGATTAGGCCGCTTGGTCTTCCCGTTGCGGTCACGACCACGTCGATATCAGGCGTCACCGCCGGCACCGCTTACTCTGCCACACTGGCGGCCACGGGAGGAACCACTCCCTACAGTTGGACCCTCGCCTCCGGAACGCTGCCTACGGGAATCACCCTGCAAAGCACCGGCGTCATCTCTGGCACCACTTCTCAGACAGGAACGTTCAGCTTCACGGTCCAAGTAACCGACTCGTCTTCCCCCAAGCAAACCGCGACGCGCTCGTTCCAGATCACAGTCTCAGCGGTCGGCACCATCACCGTGACGGTCACTCCGGCGGCCGCCACAGTAACGTCTTCCGGGACAGCGCAATTCACCGCCCTTGTCACCAACACCTCCAATGTAGGAGTCACCTGGTCCGCTTGGCCCGGATCCATTAGCGGCAGCGGCCTCTACCAGGCGCCGGCCGTCACCACCAAAACAACCGCCACGGTGACCGCGACCAGCACCGCTGATTCGACCAAGTCAGGTAAAGCTGTGGTCACCATTACGCCGGTAGTGGCTCCGCCGCTCGCCGTCGCAACCACCTCCCTATCCGGCGCAACCGCCGGCACCGCATACTCCGCCACGTTGAAGGCTACCGGCGGAACAACTCCGTACACTTGGAGCCTGGCGTCCGGAACGCTACCCACTGGCATGACCCTGCAGAGCAGCGGTCTGCTCTCAGGGACCACTGCTCAGACTGGACAATTCAGCATCACCGTCCAAGTCGTGGATTCCTCGTCGCCGAAACAAACTGCGACTCAGCCGCTGAGCCTGGCGGTCAACGCGATCGTCACCGGCAACACGGCCCCGTCAACTCTGTTCGGATTCACCTCGACCAACACATCGGTGCGGGACTATCCCACCGTGAATTACGGCATGCAGCGTTTCTGGGATTCCCCTCCGCTACAATGGCCATCCATCAACACCGCATCCGGGGTTTATGACTACTCGAATCTCGACTCGGTTCTCGCTCAGGCCTACACCAGCGGCGTGATGCAAGGCATGTACACGCTGGCTCGCACTCCACCGTGGGCTACGTCCAAGCCATCGGACACTTCCTGCCATTACACCACTGCAGTTTCTGGCGGAGGCGCTGGCGAGTGCGATGCTCCCATCGATCTGAACATCGATGGCACCGGAACCAACGCGATCTGGAAGGCGTGGATCACCGCAATCGCGACCCACGCCAACAACCCCACGTACCTGCAGACGCACGCTCACATCAAGTACTGGGAAATCTGGAACGAGCCTGATGCCTCGTTCTACTGGGCCGGCACCTTCGCCCAGCTCGCGCGCCTGACTGAAGATGCAAACTGTATCATCACCGGCCGCGGCATGATCCATGAGAGTGGCAACGGCACCGCCTCTCCCTGCACCGCCACCGCGATCGATCCCACGGCGCAGATCGTGATGGCCTCCGGGCACGCGGATAGTCCGTCCAATCTGACGTACGCGCAGAACCAGCTGTATTGCAACGCCTCGCCCACGGGATCCCAGTTGCCCTGTCCGAATCCGACCAACGCAATCGCCGCGGCGGTCGACATCGTCAACTTCCACATGAAGCCCGGCAACGCCACCGGAAACCATTGCCCGGCGCCCGTTCCCTGCACACCTGAGACCGCCATGCAGACCTACGTGGCCAACGCCCACGGCATTCTGCAGCCCGCCGAACTCGCCAAGCCCATGTGGAATGGAGAAGCGTCCTACGCCGAACCCGGCTTCACCGGCGCCTACACCGACTCCGACATGGCCGCCTCCTTCATGCCGCGCTTCTATCTGATGACCTGGTCGCTGAACGTATCGGGCATCGCATGGTATGACTGGACCTATCTGACCACTCAACCCGCAGCCGTGCAGACCGCCTACCAGCAGACCTACAACTGGCTCTCGGGCTCTACTCTCACCACTCCGTGCGCGGCGGCCGGAACCATCTACTCCTGCACCATCAACAAGTCTGGCACGCAGTACCTCGTCATGTGGGATTCGTCGCAGAGTTGCGCCAACGGCTCCTGCACCACGTCGAATCAGACCGTTGGATCCCAGTGGTCGCAGTACCAGGACATGACCACAGCCAACGCCCCGATCTCCATCTCGGGGCGCATCGTTCCGCTCGGCATCAAACCGGTCGTGCTTCACTAACCCACATCACGCACCATCATCGCCCAGAGAAAAGAGCCGTATCGCAAGATACGGGCTCTTCGTATTCAAACTTCCGCTGAGACTCGCTTTGAGCGCCGCGGCGTTAAGAGCGCGGCGTTACTTTCCCTGGCGTCTTTATCGTCTGCGTGAGAAATGCACTTTCAAAAGGAACCGGTGAAACGACCTGAAACACTCCAGCCGCGATGCGGCGGCACATGAAAGCCCGGCACGGCAGTGCCGGGTGCGGGCGAGAAAAAGAACCGAGTCCCCGAAGGGACGACACCAGTTCTCACGCACTTCTTTAGCCCCAGCCGCGCCGGACCCAGGTTTTCTCCAAACCTGAAGCTCAGCCTGACGTAGTCGCGCAAGAAATCCACAGGCCCGTTGTGACATCTGCCCTTGCGGCCCACCCGCATGCAGGTTCATCATGGTCGAGGCGGAGGCAGTCTATCCTCCCTCTAGGGCATCGGGCCTAAGTCTCATAAAATCAAGATTTTGCCCGCAAGCTATTGAGCCCCTTAGATTTTTGGACGAATTCCCGCTAACTCGATGATTCCAATAGACCGGGGGGGGTGGGGGGGTACCCCCACAAACGATTTTCAGAAACCGAAAATCGCAGTCCGACTCCACCCCCGAAAAACGCGCCATCGAAATTGTTTTCGAGAGAAACCCACAGACTTCTGATCTGCGTTCTCGCTCCATACGAAGCTCACGAATCTGCAACCGCGCTCTGCGCGGTCGCTTAATTCGCGTGCTAGACTTGCCCCTTGCCAACCCCGCTCCAGAGCCTGAAGCGCCGTCTCTTCTGGATCGTCGCGCGTACCTGCTTCACGCTCTACCGCCTGTTCCCCCTGTTCGGATCGCTGCGTGCTTCCGTCGGCATCATCCGCCACGGCCAGACATTCCTGGTCATCCAGCGCAACGATGGACGCGGCTTCTCGCTGCCCGGAGGAATTTCAAGCAGGAAGGAAGCAGAGATAGACACACTCCGTCGCGAGGTTCTGGAAGAAACGGGATTGACCGTCACTGGCGAGGAACTGAAAATGCGCTACCACAGCACAGCCGATGTGCCATGTGACATCTCAGTCTTCGAGGCCGAAGCCAGTGGAGAATTGAAAGGTTCCTGGGAAGGTTCGCCGCGTTGGATGACGCTGCCCGAACTCGAACCCCGACTCCTGGAGAGTCAGCGCCCTGTGCTCGATCTGCTCAGGAAAATCTCCGCCGAAGTTCACCAGGACGGCGATGCGGAGAAAAAAGGAAAAACAGAATAGAAAACTGCTGCGCGGATCGAGTCGCTTCCGCGCAGCATTCTCGCCACTACCAAAAGCTTACTTGCCCGTGCCCGTCAGGCTTACCACTTCCGGAGAGGACACGGCAGCATCGTTCAACGTCAGGTCGCCGCTGATCGCACCCGTTACCGTCGGGCTGAACTCCACTCCCAGCGTGCAAATACTGTTGGCAGGAACGGTCGCCCCGCACGGAATTCCTCCACCCGTCGTGTAAATGAAGTCGCCGCTCGCCACGATGCTGTTGATGGGAACCGCCGTCTTCACGTAGTTGGTGACGGTCACGACTTGCACCGAGCTGGTTGTTCCCACCGTTACCGATCCGAAATTGATCGTCGTGGGAGACACTGTCACTGCCAGAATCCCACTACCTGCGACATTCTCCACCTGAGTGCTGACTGCAGCGTCATCGATCACCGTGATCCCGTCGATGTTGTTACCCACCACCAGCGGCTTGTAGGTCACCGTAACCGTGCATGACTTGCCGGCCAGCAGCGCACCGCCGCTCGGCGTTGCCGTAAAGTAGCCGCTACCCGTAACACTGCTGAGGGTCACGGTGGACGTGCTTACGTTCTTAATCGTGACCGTCTTGGCGCTCGAGGAGTTCAGAATCACATTCCCAAAACTCAGGCTTGTCGGAGTGAAGGTCAGCGGCACAGCGGGCCCGTTTTGACCTGTTCCCGTAAAGCCGCCTGCGGCCACGGTTCCGTTGAAGCTGATCGTCAACGCACCCTTCACCTGGCCATTGAAGGTCGGCGTAAACGTCACCGAGAAGTTGCACTTCGCTTTTGCCAACAACGTCCCGTTACAAGGAGTTGTACTACTGCCGACCGCCGAGAAGTCGCCGCTGGTGGAGTAGGTGAAGTTGAGAGTCTGGCTCCCATTGTTGGTCAGCGACATGTTCTCCGGGATGCTGGAGCTGCCGACATTCGTGGCGGGGAACGTGATGTTCGACGACAGGCTTACTGGCACTTGCCCTGTCCCCGTCATGTTGACCAGGTGCGGAGCGCCCGTCGTCGTGTCATTGATCGTGATCGTGCCTGTGAGCGCTCCGGTGACCACTGGTGCGAAGCTCGCCGTAATCGTGCAGCTCTGTCCTGGTGTTAGCGTCACGCCCGAACAATTACCGGTCTCCGAGAAATCGCCGCTCGACTGCACTGAATTGACGGTGATATTCACGAAGCCCGTGTTCGAAACCGTGACCTTCTGTCCGGCGCTGGAAGTGTTCACCACTTGATTGCCGAACGTAAGACCTGTCGGGGAGATCGAAATCGCCGATGCCGATCCGATTCCGCTCAGAGCGACGCTCTGCGGGCTGGTGCTCGCATCGTCGGTGATGGTGAGCGTGCCTGTTCGCGCGCCGGTGACGGAAGGCGTGAAATACACGTCGATCGTGCACGTTCCGCCCGGAGAGATCGCTGACTGACACGTATTGGTCTGGGTGAAGTCTCCGGTCGCGGAAATCCCGCTGATGTTCAGTGCGACCGTCTGGCTATTGGTTATGGTTTCGACGAGCGCGGCGCTCCGCACCTCCACCTGCTGATTCCCAAAACTAAAGGCGACATTCGAGAGCAATACTGGTCCGCCCGCGCACGTGCTCATCGGCGGCAGCTTCGCCATCTCGGTGTACCACCAAGGCTCGGTGGTCCGGTTCGACGGCAGATATTCTCCTGCCACCCACACCGTGCACGAATCGCTGGGATCGAGAACCCCGCTATACCAGTCGCCCCATCGATAATTCAGCGTGTCGGTATCTTCCGCGTCGCCATCGGTGATCGGACTCGTGATATATCCCCACGTCCCGGTTTGCAGCGTTCCGGGATTGAGAGTCAAACTGTTCAGCGCCGGATGCTCATTCACTCCGCTGCCCGACACTCCCAGGATGCCCTGCAGGTTGCCGCTCTTGTCGCGGACTATGCTGGGAAGAAATACATAGGCGCTCGAATCCACCGGATCGAGGATCGGATAGTCTGCCGAAACATAAACCGAGTTCGGCGAAGTCGCATTCCGCTGAAGAACGCGGATGTCGGCTTCGGTCTGGCCAGGGGTCCCTGAGTTCGGAACAACTTCAATGGCGTGAGCCGAGGTCCAAATGCTTCCCTGTCCGCCCTTCGAGGTGTAGTGGAAGAACTGCTGCATGCGGTCCGCTACCGAATCGATGGTGATGCCAGTCGCTGCTGTCGAGGGTTGCGGTATACACACTGTGTCGTAATAGTTCCTGGCGATAAAGCATCCCAACTGGTCGCCACCGGCTTGCGTCGAGGGAAGATCCCAACTTGCGACGAAGGTTGGCGTCGGAGTCGTATTGCTCCAATTGATTGTCCATTGCTCCACGCCCTGCGTATGATTCGGATCCGTGAGGTAACTCACGCCGTCTTTGGGAGGCTCAATCATGTAGGTAAACATTTCGCCATCCGCCGCGATGGGCGGAGCCGTATCTGAGTTATTCGCCGGAACCCAACTGCGCCGCGGATTATAAGTCGTCAGCGAGTGAGCCACCACGCACGCCGGAGTCTTCGAGTTGTTCACCCATGGACTTATGGTGCTGGCCCGCAATCCCGCCAAGTCAACCGCGCACACGAGAGGCGCCATGATCGTTGAACCGTTGTTGACGTCCTGCAAGTCGTAAGTGATCCACAGGGCCTGATCGGTTGCGGCCGTGTATGGCGGAGTCGTGCTGGTCGAGGTCTGCCACAATCCGGTCTGCGGATAATCCGGGTAGTAGTAGTTGCCTTGCGTGTTCTTTGGAATCACATTGTCGAGGTCGTATTCGAAGGCGAACCAAGCGAAAGCGGGAGAAGTCGAGCCAACATCCTCGACGTTGCTGATGGCCACGCACATGTAGTTATGGCCGTTGCTCGGCGCCGTGATGCGCTTCTCCATGATCCATAGGTTGTAGACGTTGTCGTGCAGGATCTGGGAGTTGGGACTATACGCTGACGGACAATGCGTGGTGTTGCCGGAATTGTTGCTGTTCTGGCTCCACGGCCCCGCGTCGGACTTCACGTTCGTATTCCCCATGAACTTGACCGGCTGGTTGGTGCTCTTGTACCAGCACTGGTAACCGCTGTTCACGTGCTCGCAATACTCGAGGGTGCCCACAGCGATCGTAACGTCCGGCGTCGCCGTCGAGTTGATGTGGTTCTGCACGGTATTCATTCCGGGAAAGGTGCTCAGCGTCTGGCTCAACCCATAGCCGCTCAGCAACGGAATCAGGCATGCAACGATTGCAAAGAACTTGCCACGTAGATTCAAGGCGTCGAACCCCTTACTGGAAGTTGTGGGGATGAATACTGGGCATTGAGGTTGCATGTCGGGTTCCAATCTGCCGAATCAACGGCCAATGTATATCTTGTAAAATGAGAAAGTTACAAGCAATAGTGACTAAACCGCTTCACTTCCCGTCGGCTTGGGTGCAATCCGTTGGTACCGGGATTTCACCTGGCGGTACCTTTGCCAAACAGACACGGGGACGAAAGAATAAAGGAAAGGAACGATGCAGTCCAAGGTTCGCAGCGTTCCATGCCGCATGCGATCCGCCGTCCGCTCGACCAGGGAAGCCGCCTTCGTTCCATCACTCACAGCGGCTTTCACGGGCCAAGTTCCGCCCGACTGCTTTCGCCAAAATACGACGTAGCGCTCGACCTTGCTTTTCAGTTCCGGAGAAAGAACCTCAGGACGATTGCGCTTCGCTTCGATGCTCGAGCTTTTTACCATCGAATGATGCTCGCCGTTGTAGATGGCCGAGCGGTCGGCGCCTTCGAGAGAGGTCATCCGCGAATCAAAAGGCACGCCGATGAATTCGCAGATCGCAGTCAGTGCGGCTTCGGGCTCGCGCACCAGATCGTCATACTGCAACTGGTGAATCGTGGCACCGCGGCGCACTAACTCGTCCGCTTCTTTCTTCATCCGGCGATAACCGAGCAGCGCGCGAAGGTCCATGCCGGGACGCGCGAACCACGGAGACTTCTCCGCCGCGCGAACAATGCTCCGGCATACGTCGGCCGGATCGCGCCAGATCACGATGAACTTCCCCTGCGGGAACCAGCTTGCCAGTTCCGTCATGCAGTCGTAGTAGCTGGGCGATTTGCATCCCCAGACCGTCGCGCTCTTCTTCTTCGCGTACTGTTGGGCAACCGCTCTGAATGCGCCGGGCAAATCGCTGATGTTCTCCGGGATCGCCGTGGGGTCGATCTTGTGGCGGGTCAACGCTCCGTTCCACGAATCCACCTTGTTCAACCACCACGAACTTTTGCGCGGTAGCAGGAAAAGCGAATGCAGCAACGGCAGATCGGATTCGTACATCAGCCCAATCTGCGGATGCTGATTCAGGAGCGCGTAGAGCAGCGATGTCCCGGAGCGCCACATCCCGACTACAAAGACAGGGCTGGCGTTCATCAGTTCCGAATTCTGGGGCCCCGAGTTCTGAGATTCGTTTGTCATGGACAAGATTTACGCTGCCTGCACCTGCGAGAAGATCTTCATCAAATTGCTGTAGCCCTGTTCGGGTCCGTATTTCGTTTCCGTCAAGCGCCGCCCGCATTCCCCCATTCGAACAGCCTCTGCGGGACGATCCACCAGATGCTGAATTCTCTGCGCCAGTTCCCCGGCGTTGCCCGCCTCAAACAGCAGGCCCGACTTGCCCTCTTCCACGATGTACGGCAACCCACCCAGGCGCGCCGCAACGATTGGTTTGCACGCCATGTACGCCTCTAGCGCCGTCACCGGGAAGTTCTCGTACCACTCCGACGGCATGACTACGCACAAGGAATTGCGCAGGATGTCCCACTTCTCCGCTCCGCTCTTAAAGCCCAGCAACTCGATATTGCGAATGCCCTTTTCGCGGATGTAATTTCGGAACTCCTGCTCCATTGGCCCGGTGCCCATGATCTTCAAGGGCACTTGCGGCAACTGCTCAAACGCGCGAATCAGCGTCCAGCAGCCCTTTTCCGGGGATAGCCGACCCATGTACAGCGCATAACCGTTGCCAGGCACTTGTCCCGCCGGCAGTGCCGGAGCATACACAAAGTTCGGTCTGACAAAGAGCTTCGAATCCGGAACCCCTGCTTCCTGCATCTTGAGTTTGAAAAACTCCGTCAGGCAGATAAATCCGGAGATTTTCTCGATCACTCCGCCCAACCGGTTTAGGCCCAGCGTCAGCGCATACAGCGCGCTGAAGGTGTAACTGTCTTTGTAGCAGCGCTTGCTTACTGCGTTCAGGTAATTCCCGCCCCTGCACGCTTCGCAGATGTGCCCTTGCGTGTAGAACAGCCCATTCGGGCAATGCAGGCGAAAGTTGTGCAGCACCTGCACCGTCGGAACGCGCAACGCATGCAACTTGTGATACGCCGAGGGGGAAATCAGCGGATAGACGTTGTGAATGAAAGCCACGTCCGGCTTGAATCGGCGGACAACATCTCCGATTTCGCCGCTAGTCTTCCATGAATAAACCGTCTGAGGGAGGAATGCTGCTTTCTGCCCGAGGTTAAACTGCTTAACCTCGTCGTTATGCCGCGTGTAGTGGCAAACTTCGTCGCCGTGCTTCTCCAGCAACTCCGTCTCGGCCCGGACCACCGAGTCTTCGCCTCCAAAAAGCTGGTACGCACTGTGGACGAGAAGAACTTTCATGCTTGAGGTTCATTGTGCCGCGACTCGGTGTTTCGATTTGCCGCCGTTGCAAACGTACGAGCTCCTAAACTTCCTGCTGCTTTGCGATGCCGAGCAATTCCAGCATGATCCGGTAGACGAACTTCGGATTGTTAACCAGATAGCGCTTCCAGAGGCGCTTGGGATCTTGCCAGATCCGGTGCATCCACTGTACGCCCGTCAGTTTCATCCAGTATGGGGCGTCTTTGATGCGGCCGGTGTGGATGTCGAAGGCCGCGCCCACGCCCAGCAAAACCTTGGTGTCGAGCTTCGACACGTACTGATCCATGAACCGTTCCTGCTTCGGTGTGCTCAATCCCACCCAGAAGAAATCGGGCTTCAATTCTGCCACTTTGCGAATGAGATCAGCTTCCTCATCCGGCGTGAGCGGACGAAAAGGAGGAGTGTGAGTGCCAACGACGTTGAGCCCAGGGAAACGTTGCGTCAGGGTATCTCTTAATTGCTCTGCGACCCCGTCGTTCCCACCGTAAAAGAAATGCGTATAGCCTTTTTCGGGCGAGAGCGCACAGATTCGCAGCATCATGGTGGGGCCGGTCACCTGGCGCATCTGAAACAGGCCACGCAGCCACCCTACCCAGACGGTGGGGCGACCGTCTGGAAGGTTCAGGAGTGCGTGGTTGATGATGCGCTTGAGGTTGGGATCCATCTGCGATTCCATGACGCCTTGCACGCCCGTGACGCAGACATAGCCTTTCTCTCCGCTCGTGATGGCGCTTTCCAGACGGGAAAGCGTGCGGTCCATGCTTGTGGCATGGACCTTCACGCCCAGAATCTTCACGCAACTGTCAGAGGGGTTTGCCATGGTCGTGCCCTGGGGTGAGACTAGTCGCCCGTAACTTCGGCCAACTCGCCCACTTCCTTTTTCTTCACTTCGCCTTCAATCCACTTGTAGGTGATGGCGAGGCCCTTCTCCAACGAGGTTGAAGGCTCCCAGCCCAGCACCTTCCGCAGAAGTGTGTTGTCGCTGTTGCGACCGCGAACGCCCTGCGGCTTGGTGAGATCGTGCTGCTTGGTCAATGTCTTGCCGGCCATGCCGCAGATCATGTCTACCAGGTGGTTGATGCTCACCATCTCGTCGGTGCCCAGGTTCAGAGCTTCGCGATGATCGGAAGCCATCAGCCGGATCAGACCTTCAACGCAGTCATCCACGTACATGTAGGAACGGGTCTGGTCGCCGTCGCCCCAGACCTCGATTGAACCGCCATCGGTGGCCTTCGCGACCTTGCGGGAGATCGCCGCTGGAGACTTCTCCTTGCCGCCATCGTAGGTGCCGAGCGGGCCGTATACGTTGTGGAAACGCACGATGCGCGTTTCGAACTTGTAGTCGTGGTAGTAGTAGCGGCAGAGTTCCTCGGCGAACAGCTTCTCCCAGCCGTAGCCTGGTTCCGGATCGGCCGGATACGCGTCTTCTTCCTTCAGCGGAGTCACTTCAGCGTTCTTCTGCTTGGACTGCGCGTAGACGCAAGCCGACGACGAGAACAGGTAACGCTTCACGTCGTTCTGCTTGGCGGCTTCGAGCATGTGCGCGTTGATCAGGATGTTGTTTTTCGAGATATCGGCCAGGAACGACGTGATGTAGCCGATGCCGCCCATGTCGGCAGCGAGGTTGTAGACCTGATCGATATTCTGCGTGGCGGTCAGACAGTTCTCCCACACGCGCAGGTCCAAAATTTGAAAATCGTCCGCGGCTGAGGTTTCGTACTCGGGATACTTCACGTCTACCCCACGCACCCAATGACCATCAGCCTTCAGCCGTTTGACCAGATGATGACCAATGAACCCACCCGCACCCGTTACCAGAATCCGAGACTTGTTAGCCATTTGCTTTTACTCCCCCAAGTAAAGTTGATTTGTTTTGGTTTGCAGTTGCTGAAATCTTTGTTGCGGTACTTATTCGATCAAATGCTTTTGTGAACTACGACGGTCGTCGCTCCAGGGCATAACTGAGCTGTGCCTTCCGCTGGGTCCGCACCCATTCGGCATACCCCAGAATGGCGAAATACAGGAGAGGACAGTGCCAGCTCAACTCATCGTTAAAGAAGGAATGCATGGTGAGCATGCCCAGTAGAGCAAAAAGTTCAAGTGCAAGCTGGCGCTGGTCGGGGGAGAAAATGTCGCTTCGAATGCAGCGGTACAAGAACCACCAGGCTGCAAGCAGGGCTCCCGCAAACGGGATCAGGCCCCAGAAGCTGGTTCCAATAAGAACTTCAATCCAGTCGCTGTGCATCATGGCAGCGGCGCCGACGCCCAATTTGCCAAGGACCGCAAAACGTCCGGCAGCGTACGCGCCCAATCCAGTGAACGGATGCTGCATTAATTGCTGCATTCCGTAGGCCCACCAGGCGGTGCGGCCGCTCAGCGAACCAATCGCAGCATCCGACTGGTCGCGCTCGGCAACACTGAGAACCAGGTCCCAGGCGTTGGATAACAGGCGATCATTCAGAAGGATCGCCACCGTGACCAGGGGAGCCAGAAGCACGCTGGCCCAGATTGCGATTCTGCGCAGACGCTGCGACAAAAGCACAATCAGCGCCACCGCAAAAATGAAAGCGGCTTCTGAGTTTCTGGTTTTCGACAGGACCATTGAAACCAGTCCGAAGATGAGCAGCAGCATGTACCAAGCGCGATTCTTGACCTCGCCGAAAACCGGCATCAACCGGCAAAGTGCGACGATCGCTAAAACAGCGCCTGACGTTCCAACGCTATTGGAAGCTTCCACCGGGACCACGCCCGTTAACCGGCCGCCGTCCATCGCCTCCGTGGGCCAGATCGGCAGATTGCTCCAGACGCCAAGCAGAGAGAGTCCGTAGAACGTCAGCGTCCAATCCACCAGATTCTTGTAGGTAAAAAATCCCTCCGCGCTGGCCACGATAGCTGCCAGCAGAGAAACGTCCGCCAGGAATTCGAGCGACTTGTAAGCCGTCCATGAAGCATTCACCGACCAGGCGGTGGTCGCTAAACAGACGAGGCAGTAAATCGCCATCGCGCCCGGAATCCCGCGAAACAGTGCTCCGAGCCAGTTCGGCTTCTTCAGAATCAACCGAACGATGAGCGTCAAGGATACGAATGCTTCGGGGAGAATTCTGAGCATCGCATAGGCATCCAGCGGATTCGCCTTCGCCTCGCTGACGTCGCGAATTCGGAAAACCAGCATGCTGAAGAAGATGAAAAACCACAGCGGATGCCACCAGGTCCAGTTGTGGGCAAGTTCGCGCGCGCTCGCCAGTGCCTCGGGAGCTGCCTGGATCATCAGAATCAGCAGAGGAACCGACATGCCGATGATCGCGGCGACGATCAAGACTCCATACGGCGACGACCCCGCTAGCATTGAAACGCCCACCGAGATCGACAGGCCGACCAGCGCGAATAGCAGGATGAGCCAAAGGGGACTGCGGCGGCGGACTGCGTGCCCGGCCGGTTCCTCTGTCCTCTCAATTGTCGGCCGCTCTAGAACGCTGTAACTCATCGTCCCTCTTTCAATGCTTGCAGCACGCCATAGTAGGCTGGCTTCTTCCCGTAGTTGTCGTCGAACAGCGTTTGCTTGGCATTCGGCAGATCTTCGGCGCTACGGAGGAAGCTGTAACGGTCCGCAATGCCCCACGTCATGAAACCGATGCAGTTCGAATCTTTCAGGCAGGTGTGGACCACGTTGTAATAAATCTCTTTCTGGTTGGCAAAAGTTTCCGGAGAGTCAGTCGAACCCTGGTAGAGGTCCATCTCCGTGATGTGCACTTTCACTCCAGCCTTGCGCGCGCTTTCCAGAAAAGCCTTGAATTCGTCCAAATAGGAGGGCCGCAGTTCCGGCATCTGCCAGTGCATTTCAGTTCCTACGGCGTCGATCGGTGCGCCTGCTGATTTGAGCCGGCTCACCAATGCGAAGAATTCGTCGGCGCGACCCTTGTCGATTCCACCGTGCCCGAACGTGTCGTTGAGAATAAGCAAGGCGTTGGGATTGGCTTCGCGGGCATACTCGAAGGCCTTCACGATATATTGCTCATCTCCCAGAATCCGCGACCAGCAACCGTTATGCGTCGGATTCGTGGGCTCATTCACCACTTCCCACGCGTAGTAGGAATCTCCCCCATGGCGCACGACGGTCTGGATGTGTTCTTTCATGATCTGGTCCAGGTCTTTCGCCGGCCATCCGCCGCAGGTTTCGCTTTTGAAGTTGAGCCAGGGGGCAGTCTGCATGTTGCGGTAGATCAGGCAGTGCCCCATGAGTTTCATCTGATGCTGTTTGGCGAAGCCCATCGCCTCGTCCATGGCATCGAAATCAAAACGACCGCGCTGCGGTTCCGTGAGATGGGGGAACACGATCGAAACCGCCGCATTGAACTCCCGCCCCATCACCGGCTTATAGACCGGATCATGATTCCACATTCTTCCCTGAATCGTTGTCCCCACCCAGAACCCCATCGGTTCGGCAGCATGTCGCAGAGTCTCGTTTTGAGGCTCGGCGCCCGTTTTTTGGGACGATGCCAGGGAGACTAGTAGCAGCATCATCGCCAGAAACGAACCGATTTGCTTCATGACTTCAGTCATCAAAACGGTGGTTACCTTCGGGCCTGCGATGCCACCAGTTCTTCCGATTGACTTTCCGTCGCAGGTCCCGCGGGATATCCGGCTCGCACCAGGGCTTCTCCGGCATACTTAGTGACCATCGCGATTTGCGCCTCGCTCAGCTTCTCGCGCCAGCCGCCTACTGAGCCGCTGCGCACAAAGCGGGCGTCCTCGCGGTCGACGCGGTGCTTGCGCAGCAAAGTTCCCTTGCCCAGAGTCGCTCCAGATTTCTTGGCTTTGTCTTCCTTCTCCCGCATGGCCCGCAGCGAATTGTTTTCCACGGCACGGTGCACCAGTTCGCGATCTCCCGGAATTCCGAGGAACTCGAGCATCTCCATCAGTCCGGTCTCGGTATCTTTGCGGAGATCTTCGTAGCGCACTACCAGTAGATTCCCGTTCTTCGCCAGCGGACAGTTCATCCAGGAATCCACGTGCGACTGCCAGGAACCGAAGCGAGTGACTTTTCCCTGAAGGAAGGACTCCACATAACCGTCCATGTCTTTGCCGTTGTCGAAGTACTGCGAAAATCCCATTTCCTTGTCGCGCGCCCAATTGGAGAGCATCACGTCGCGCAGATCGCGCATGAGATAGATGGCGCGTTTGTATTCCGGACGATACTGCTCGTGAGTTTTTATGAAACGGCCGCCGTTGGGCAGTACGGGCTTGGACTCGCGATGGGTGCCCATCTCGGGCAGAATCTGATTCACATTGAGGAATCCGGCGTTGTCTTTGGTCAGGATTTCCATCAGAACGAAGCGCAGCCAGGTGTTGCCGGAGCGTTCGAACGACGCGAACATCACATCCTTATCGTTCAGACCACGATGTTCCCACCATGCCTTGGGGAGGCGAAGCGCGGTGCGGGAGGCCTTGTAGCGGAGCTTCTTGAGAGAATTCATGTTTAGCTTTCCTCTTGCAGAACCGGGTTCGGTATCGAAATCGGATGCGACTTCCGGTACAGGATGTATATCGAAATCAGGAACGCCGCCAGGTTGGCGATGATGATGCTGCCAACCACTCCCCACAAACCAAATGCACGTGTGGCCGGAACCCCGACGACGAGCGACAGAACGCTGGCCACGATGCGGGCATAAAAGATGGAGTCCGGAGACTCAATGGCACGCAACAGAATCGCTGGCCCAAAGGCCGCAGCCCACAACGTTGTGCCCAACGCCACATAGGGAATGAAGTGCGCCACTTCGGTGTACTTGCCCCCGTATAGCACGTGGAACACGAGACCCTTGAACGGAATCAGCAGCGCCCAGTAAGCCACCGCTCCCACTACAAATAGCAGCGTGATGCGCCGCACCAGGGGACCCGAACTCGAGATGCCTTTTTCACGGCAGACGCGCGCTGCATACGGGAGGAAGAGAATCGAGAGGGCGGTGTAGCTCTGCTCCATGGGCAGCGACAGATTCATCAGCGCCCGCAACTGCCCGGCCTGCGCCATGCCGGAAAACGCGCTCACCAGCGGGTAATACATGTAATACGGAATCCACGTCACCACCGACACGGCCAGCGCCCACCGCCCATATTCCCAATGCTTGCGCCAGGCCTGACCGGCCGTGGGCGCCTTCTCCGTGTCCGGCGGGAGGACTTTGTTCACCTGCGACAGCAGGAAGAATCCCGTGCCCAGGGCGCCGATCGCCATCAGCAGGTACGCCGAGAACGGGGAAACCAGCGCCCGCTTGTACGCTACGAACAAACCGCCCGTCACCAACACGCAATAGATGAATGCGCCAATCGCAGCGCGAGCCGGCGCCAGATTCATGTAATATGCGCGCCGCAATAGCCAGAAGAACAAGATGCACGGCGACGCGATCGCAACTCCTGCTAACGCTCCCGGCAGGCCATCTGCTTTCCCCAAGCCGTAGACGATCGCCGCCGAACCGCCCAGCAGGACCAGACCAAACACGGTCAGAACTGCCTGAATCCCCAGCAGCGCTTTCAGATAACCGCGCAGGCAATGGCGGTAAGCCGATCCACTAAACACTCCCTGCGGCTCCGACAGCAGCGAGTGGTACACGTACGAGAGCAGTAGAAAAACCGAGAACGCGAGCGAGAACGCTCCATACTGAGCCGGCACCAGCCAGCGCGCCAGCAGAATCCCGATCAGAAAGTTGGATCCTGAAATCAGTCCCTGATCCAGAATCGCCAGGCCGCCCTTAGTAACCCAGCGTGCGAGTTTGCGGGAGAAGCCGCCGCTCTCGACTTCTTCACCCTGGTCTGACGAGGCGGCTACCACCGCGTCTTCGACGTAGGCTGGATCCAGCAATTGTTCTGTATCGGATGAGCTCATTATGATTGCGACAACTCTTCTCTTCTATAAAGTCTTGGTCTGAACCCGCTACGCACCGGCAGCGACGAGAGAACGTTCGTGGGCTGACTGCCCCAGGCAGTCGCCCAATTCTTCCCCCAGAAAACGCACTTGCGGCTCCTTGAGCAAGCTGAGGTGATCGCCGCTGATTTCTCGCAGATCCACTCCCGCAGCGGCCACGCGCCACCAGATCGCATACGGATCATTCAGACTGCCGACCGACTTCTCGCGCACGCGAAACAGCGTCACTCGGCCGCTATAGGGCTGCACGTCGTAGTTCGCAGCAGCTTTAGCGCAGGCTTGTCTCACGTTGCGTAACGCCGGTGGCAGCATCCGCAGTTCGAGACGCTTCCGGAGCGTCATCATCACAAAGCTGCCCTTCTTCAGAACAAAACTGGCCTGTTCTTTCAGCGGCAGTGAAAACAGATTCTTGAGCTGCGAGCCTCGCGATTCCATCTTTCCCGGATAGGTGTCAAACAGGGCCAGCAGGGCCATTTCCTCGCCCTGCGCTTCCAGTTGCTGTGCCATCTCGTACGCGACGAGTCCACCGAACGAGTAGCCACCGAGCCGGTATGGCCCTTCCGGCTGAATTCGCTTAATCTCCCGAATGTAGCGTTCCGCCATTTCCGGAATGTTGGTCAGACACTCGCGCTTGCCGTCCAGGCCTTGTGGCTGCAGCGCGTAAAAAGGCTGATCCGGTCCGAGATGCCGCGCCAGATCGCGGAAGCCAACCACGTTGCCCCCGACTCCATGCACACAGAAGAACGGCGGCCGTGACCCTTCGGCCTGAATCGCCACCAGCGACGACCACGAACTCGACCACTTCTCCTGCCGCAACAGAGCGGACAGTTGCTCGACTGTCGGCGCTTGCAACAGTGCTGCCAGAGGAAGCCGTTGTCCGAGCGACTGCTCGATGCGATGCATCAGCCGCGCAGCCAGAAGCGAATGTCCGCCGAGTTCGAAGAAATTGTCGCGAATGCCAATCGGAGTCTTATCGAGAACCGCTTCCCAGATCCTGGTCAGCTGCGTCTCAAGTTCGTCGGTAGGCGCCACATATTCCTGCGTCTCCGCGAAATCCGATTGCTTTGGAACCGGCATGGCACGCTTATCGACCTTGCCGTTGGGCGTTTTCGGCATCGCCTCCAGCAGTACAAAGGCGGCCGGCACCATGTAATGCGGAAGCTTCTGCTTCAGATACGAGCGCAATTCGCTGGCCGTCGGAACCTGGTCGCGCGAAGGCACCGCGTAAGCCACCAGATTCTTTTCGCCGGACGCATTCTCGCGCGCGATGACAACCACTTCGCGCACTCCGGAATGCGATCCCAGCACCGCCTCAATCTCTTCCAGCTCGACTCGATACCCGCGGATCTTGACCTGGTCATCGGTGCGTCCCGCGAATTCGATCTCACCGCTCGCGAGGTAGCGCGCCAGATCCCCGGTTTTGTACATCCTCGCGCACGGCTCCTTGCTGAACGGATCCGACACGAATTTCTCGTCCGTAATCTCTGGGCGATTCAGATATCCCCGCGCCAGCCCCGGTCCAGAGACGTATAAGTCGCCGGCAATTCCCACCGGCAACGGCTGCAGATTCTTGCCGAGAATGTAAATTCGCGTGTTCGCGATGGGGCGGCCGATCGGCAGCACAGCGGGGAGTTCCTCCGACGGCTTGGGCTCGTACGACGTGACAATCACGGTGGTCTCGGTAGGACCGTAAGTATTGACCCAGCGCACGCGCGGGCCAGCCAGCTTTCGCCAGGTCGCCAAGGCAGCGGCAGACGCCTTCTCTCCACCCACAATCACAATCCGCAGACTCTTCGGCAGGCTGATCGCCGTCTCCGAAAGTTCGCGGACCAGTTCATGCCAGTAGGCTGTGGGTAGATCGAGCGCGGTCACGCGCTTCTCATCGACCCAGCGCAGAAAGTCTCCGACGGCCAGCGACGCGTCTTCCTCGCGAACCACGAGCGCCCCTCCCGCAATCCAGGTCGGGAAGATTTCTTCGACCGCAATGTCGAAGGAGATCGACGCGAATTGGGCCATGCGGTCGGCAGGAGTCAGTCCGAACAGCTGAACGGCGGCCACGTTGTGATTCACCAGCCCACCGTGAGTCAACAACACTCCGCGTGGCTTGCCGGTTGAGCCCGAGGTGTAGATCAGGTACGCCAGATTTTCTGGCTTCACACTGCCGCGAACATTCTCGCGGCTTTCGGCGGCGAACATTTTCCAATCAGCATCAAGATTCACGACTTCTGCGTCGAAATCGGTAACTTCCGCCAGCAGTCCAGCCTGCGTCAGAACCAGCGGAGTCTGCGAATCTTCCAGCATGTACGTCAACCGCTCTTTCGGATACGCCGGATCCAGCGGCACGCACGCCGCCCCGGCCTTGAGCACCGCCAGCAACGCTACCGGCAATTCCAGCGAGCGCCTTAGGCAGATGCCAACTTTCGACTCCGGACCAATTCCGCGCTTCTGCAGAAAATGCGCCAGTTGATTGGCGCGTTGGTTGAGTTCGCGATAGGTCAGGGACAGGCTGCCGTGTTCCACCGCATTTGCATTCGGCGTTCTCGCTGCTTGCGCCTCGACGAGTTCGTGCATGCAGAGCTCGCGAGGGTACTGAGTTTCCGTGTGGTTCCACTCCGCGAACTGCGCCTGCTCAGCTGCCGATAACATGGGCAACCGGGAGAGCTTCTGTTCGGGATCGGCGACAATCGCTTCCAGCATCGTCTGGAAATGTCCCGCCATGCGCGCGATGGTCGCGGCATCAAACAGATCGGTGCAGTACACAAAGCGGCCTTGCAGCCCGGTCGCCCGGTCATCCAATTCCAGATCGAGATCAAACTTGGCAGTCCCGATTTCCAGGTCCAGCTGATTCAGATCCCATCCGGCCTCGAACGCCGGAGTCGGCGGCACCAGCGAAAACATTACCGGGAATACCGGATTGCGACTCGTATCGCGCCGAACCGAAAGCTCTTCTACCAGTCGCTCGAACGGAGCATTATCGTGGGAAAGCGCACTCAGCGTTACTTCCCGCGTGTGCGTCAGCAATTCGCGGAACGTCGGATCGCCCGCCAACCTCAGGCGAAGCGCCAGCGGATTCTGGAAACAGCCCAGCAACGCTTCCAGTTCCGTGTGCTTGCGCCCGGAGGTCACCGTGCCGAGGACGAAGTCTTCCTGCGCACTGTAGCACCGTAGCAACGCGGCAAAGCACGCCAGAATCGTGGTGAAGAAACTGGTGTGCTCGCGGTTGGCCAACTGGTGCAGGCTGTCAGAGAGGCTCTTGGGAAACGCGAACCGGTGCATCGCACCGCGGAAACTTTGCAGCGCCGGGCGCGGATGGTCGGTCGGCAATTCCAGCACCGGAATCTCGCCATCCAACTGGCTCGACCAGTAAGCCCGGGATTCCTTAAGCTGGGCTTCATCCAGCGACTTGCGCTGCCACTGCGCGAAGTCGGCATACTGCAGCTGCAGCTCGCCCAACGGAGACATCTTCCCTGCCAGGAGCGACTTGTAGACCGTAACCAGCTCGGGCAGGAAAACGTTGTAAACCGAAAAACCGTCAAAGATGATGTGGTGCAGAAATAGGTAAAGCCGGTACTCTTCGTCACCGAACTGCAGCAGCATGGCGCGCAGCAGCGGACCGCGCTCCATATCGAACGGAGTTCTGGCACGCTCGCGTCCCAACCGCAGGGCCTCGGCTTCTCGTCGATCGGCAGTCAGAGGCCGCAGATCGAAGATCTCAAGACTGGGCTCGTACGGCGCGCCGACGATTTGAGCCGGATGCCCGTCAATCACTTTAAAAGCCGTCCGCCAGGCTTCGTGACGCCGAATAATCTCTGCCAGGCTGCGCCGCAGTGTCGGCACATCCAGCGGTCCGCGGCGATATACGGTCACAGATTCGTTATACAGATCCTTGGCAAACTGGCAGTGCAGCCAAATCTGCTCCTGCGCGAACGAAAGGGGCGCGAGCCCTGACTCCTGACGGCGAGGAATTGCCGGCGCGCCTTCCGCCTTGTGCGACATCCTCGATTGCAGATATTTCTTGATCAGTGCCTGCTTGTCGTTGGGGCCTTGCCCTTCATACGGGCAACCGGACTGGACCGTCGTCGACTTGACGGCCGAGGTTCCAGCTTCCGACGCGTGTCCTGAACCTTCGCTTTTTGCCGGCTCTCCGACTTTCACCTTCAACGCTTTCAACCCACGCAATCCCAGATTCGAGCGCCACTCCAGCGGCTCCGGTGACAGCGTAACATTCGCAAAGTGCCGCAAGAAGGCTTCCAACACAACCTGTCCCTCGACGCGCGCCAGCGGAGCACCAAAGCAAAAATGCGCAGCATAGCCGAATGCGAGATGGCGATTGTCCTTGCGCGTAATGTCGAAGCGATCGGGATTGGGAAACCGTTCAGGATCCCGGTTCGCCGCGGCCATCACGGCGATGACTGCCTGCCGCTTCTGAATCCGCTTCCCGCCCATTTCCCGGTCCGACGGGCACATGCGAGCCGTATGCTGGCTGGGGCTCTCGTAGCGCAGCATTTCTTCCACCGCCGACGGAATCAGAGACAGATCATTCCGCAGTCGTTCCATTTCTCCGGGATTGCGCAGCAAAGTAAGTACGCCATTCCCGATAAGATTGGTGGTCGTCTCCTGCCCCCCCACCATGGTCACGATGCAGTTCGCAATCACTTCTTCTTCGGTGAGCCGGTCGCCGTCAATTTCAGCGGTCAGCAAGGACTGAATCAACCCCTCGCGCGGGTGCTCGCGCTGATGACGTATGGCGTCGCGGAAGTATTCCGTCATCCCGGCAACGGCCTGCAGAACCTTCGGATACCGTCCCGGGTTATGCTGAAAATTTCCCAGCATTTCCGCAAAGTCGGCCGACCACTGCTTCAACTGCAGATGATCGCTGGTCGGCACGCCCAACATTTCGGCCGTGACGATCGCCGGCAGCGGCTCGGCCAGTTCCGCGATGACATCGATTTCACTCTTCCCCTGCAATCCATCCAGAAGACCCTTCGTAATATCCTGAATGTGCCCGCGCAGCTGCTCCACCCGCGCCGGGGTAAAAGCCTTGGACGACAATCCCCGCAACCGTGTATGCGCGGGAGCGTCCAGGAACAGCATCTGCTTCACCATCACGCTGGCGATGGGATTCAGGGAGGAGAGTCCCATCTCGTCGAGCTTCGCCGGAGTGGGCGTGCGGTCGGCCGAGAAAGTTAGTAGCACTTCGAGCACATCCGCGTAGCGAGTCACGACCCAGGCGTGCAGAAACGGATCCCAGTGCACGGGATCTTCCGAACGCATGCGGTGAAACAGCGGATAAGGATTCGCCAGCACCTCCGGGTCGAGGAGGTGGTAAAGGCTCATGGCCTTGTCCCGGCTTTCCATCCGCGTAGGTGTGTTGGTGCTAGACACGGGCGTCGTGTGCTCCTGAGTGCCCAGTCTTGGCTTCGCTGTCAACCTTCGCCATGATCAGACTTTCGATTTCTGACGACATTTCTGCCACGGTGGGGTGATCAAACAATTTCAGCAGCGTCAGATCGACGCCAAAGGTTTCACTGACTCTGGCAATCACCTGCGTCCCCAGCAGAGAATGCCCGCCCAGAAGAAAGAAGTTGTCGTTTACGCCCACGCGGTCGAGCTTCAACAACGGGGCGAGAATTTTCACGAGTTCTTCCTCGACCAGTGTGCGCGGCTCGACGTAAGCCTCATCCGAGAGCCGGTTGCCGTTGACGCTGGGCAACGCCACCCGATTCACTTTTCCCTGCTCGGTGACAGGCACGCTCGGGATCGCTACAAACGCCGCCGGCACCATGTAGTCGGGTACGCGTTGCCGCAGATATTCGCGCAACGCCGTAGCGCTCACGGTGGCGCCGGGAGACAAGACCAAGTATGCGACCAACTGCTTCTCGCCGGGCGCGTCTTCCGTAGCAATGACCACATTCGCCTGCACCGCGGGATGCTGACCCAACACCGTAGAGACCTCGGTCGGCTCGACACGATAGCCGCGGACTTTCACTTGCTCATCCAGGCGTCCGAGGAATGCGATCTCGCCATTAGGAAGCCAGCGTGCCAGATCACCTGTGCGGTACATACGCGCCCCGGGCACTGTGCTGAAAGGATTCGGAACGAAGCGCTCGGCCGTCAACTCCGGCCGGTTCCTGTAGCCGCGTCCCAAGCCGGCGCCTCCGATGTAGATTTCACCTGCGCCTTCGGTCACCGGACGCCGCTGCTCGTCCAAAATGTAGATCTCAACTCCATCGATAGGACGTCCAATGGACGGAGCCTGATTCCTAAACGCCTGATGCTCAGCGCTTCCCGCCGGGACGATTCCCGAAGTACTGACCACGGTACACTCGGTCGGTCCGTAGTTGTTCACCAGCACAAACGGTAAACGCGCCGACGGATACACCTTCAACGTGTCGGCGCCAGTCAGGAGCAATCGGAGCACGGTCTCAGCCGGCCAATCCAGCCGCAGGAGTCTTTCCGCCATCACCGTAGCGGCGAAAGAAATCGTGATGTGCCGGGAAACAATCCAGTCGCGCAAGGCAGTCGCGTCGTTTCGAACTGACTCATCCGCCAAATGCAAGCTCGCCCCGCAGGACAAGTACGACCACATCTCCCACACAGCGGCGTCAAATCCCAGGGTCGATTGCGCGCTGGCGCGGTCCGCAGCGGTCACTTGAAACGCTCTCTGGTGCCAGCCAACCAAATTCGACAGTCCGGAATGAATTAGTTCCACGCCCTTCGGCTGGCCTGCGGAGCCGGAGGTGTAGATGATGTAAGCCAGGTCATCGGAGCCAACGCCGCTTTCCAGCACGGTGTCGGGTGCAGCCGCAATCTTCTCGGCATCGCCATCGACCGTAACCATCCGCCACTCGCGCGACGGAAACCCTTCGGCCAAGCTTTTCGTGCTCACGACAATGCTGGCGCTCGAATCCCGAAGCATGAACGCGAGCCGCTCGACTGGATGGATCGGATCGAGGGGAACGTACGCCCCGCCTGCCTTGAGAATCGCCAGTGCGGCGACGACCATAGACGGCGAACGATCCAGATAGAGACCCACCACGGCGTTTCGCTCCACTCCGACGGAACGAAGATAGTTCGCCAACTGGTTGGCACGGCGGTCGAGTTCGGCATACGACAACTCTTCGTGCCTGCTGGACACGGCAACAGCACTCGGATTCTCAACCGCTCGCCGCGCCACGAATTCGTGAACGCAAGCGCCCGGCTGTGAGCGCAACTCACTGCCGGGTCGGACTTCAGCTACAGAACTGGAATTGACGGAGGGCATAGGGTTGATGAGGTAAAACCTTTTACGCGGCCCCAGAGCCTTTCAGGACAGCAGGAACAGTCTTGGCCAGGATTTCCAGGTCAAGCCACAACGACCACGTGCGAATGTACTGAAGATCGAGTTCCATCCACTTTTCGAAGGTGGTGGAACTGCGTCCCATGATCTGCCAGAGACAGGTGATCCCGGGACGCACACTGAAGCGCTTGCGCTGCCAGTCCTGGCAGAAGGTTTCGAATAGTTCGTAATCCCGCACCTGCAAGGGCCGCGGACCGACCAGACTCATCTCCCCCTTCAGCACGTTGAAGAGTTGAGGAAGCTCGTCGATGCTCGTCTTGCGCAGGAAGGAACCAACCAGCGTGATGCGCGGGTCTTTCTTGATCTTGAAGACCGGGCCGTTCGCCTCGTTTTGGTGCTCGATATCCTTCAGGCGCTGTTCCGCGTCCACCACCATGGTCCGGAACTTGAAAATGTGGAACATCCTCTTGTTCAGCCCCAGACGTTTTTGGATGAAGAATACCGGACCCGGCGAGGTCAACTTCACCAGGAGCGCGGCTAGCAGCATCACAGGCGAAAGAAGCGTGATGGCCACGAACGAAACCACGATGTCAATCGCGCGCTTGGCCGCCAGTCCCCAGAAATCGGTAATCGTGCTTTCATGGCTGATGAGGGGATCGCCGTCGAACTCGTCAGCCCGCTGGCGCGTCTCTTTCAGATCGAAAATGTTCGGGAGAAACCGTACGATGATGCCCTGTTGTTCGCACGCCGCTGCGATCTGTGACGCGAAGCCGTGGAACGAGCGAATCGGCAATGCCAGGACAACTTCATCGACAATGTTGCGCCGCACATAGGATGGCAAGGCATCGAGGTCGGACACTAACACATGTCCCTGCTTTTTGAATTCCTCCAGCCCGAGCCACTCTTCGTCGGCGAAGCCCAGGATGCGATAGCCGAGTTCGGGCTTGCCTTGAATCCGTTGCACCAACTCCAGCGCCCGCGGATTCGTTCCGATCACAAGCATGTTCCGCAGATTCTTGCCGTGCCTGCGAGCGTACGCCAGCGTCTCTCGAATAATCATGCGCGAGAGGATCACGCTGGACGTGGTCAGCAGCAGGAAGAGCGCCAAAAAGATCCGGTTCACCGCCCAGATGCGAAAAGCCACACCAAACACGGCAACCACCAGAGTCCCCAGAGTCGTGGCCCGGGTGATATCCCTGATCTCATCCCATCGGCTGGTCAGGCGTTTCGAACCATAGAGCCCGAACAAACTAAAAAGGATGTGCCAGATCAGGAGAAAACTCACAAACAGGATCAAGTTCCCGAGCTTTATTTTCAGCTCGAAGAACTCGGCCAAGGTGAACCGCCCGACCCGGTGGTATTGTGGCACCGTGGACACAGCAAAGGAGATGCTCATCAAGAGCAAGTCAAACATCTTGAAACCGCTGGTAAACACTTTGCGACCTAGGTGCATAAGGGATCCTGTGGAGAAAAGTACAAGGCTTGCGCGAACCCAGGGGGGAAGGAGATTGCTCTTTGCTCTACGGCTGCGCGGAATGCGGGCGACATAGGGATGCCCGCTCCCGCGATTAGGGTCTGAAGCGGTTACTTCTTCGACTTGGCGATCACGAGCCGCTCGATCGCATCGATGCTCTCAAGATTGTCGTGAGTGATTTCTTCGTCACCCACGCGCACGTTAAAGGTCTCTTCCAGAAATGCCACCAAGCGAAAAATGCCCATGGAGTCAATGATGCCGTTCTTGGTCAACACTTCCTGGTCCGTGATCTGATTGATGCCCTTGGTCTTGGCAAATTCCTCGAGCACGTATTCGCGGATCCGGTCTTTCACTTCTGCTGACTCGATCATGTTCGTCTCCCAATTGCAGTGAATTTATTTGTTTCTAGATCGACAACTAAAATCTCAAAGCTTCCTGCATGCGTCCAGTGTCTAGCGAACACCGGCAGGCTCCGCCGCCAGCTTGACCCGATCGATCTTCCCGGTCGAAGTCTTCGGCAGTTCCTCGTAGAGGTCAATCAATTCCGGAATCATGTACTTCGGAACCCGCGATGCGCAGTACTGCTGCAGGTCAAGAACTCCCAACGACCCCGAGATGTGCAGCGCTACGACCGCCCGTATCCGGTTGCCGATGATCTCGTCCGGAACCGCCAGGACAGCAGCCTCGCGAACTCCCGGATGGCTCAGCAGAGCGCTCTCAATTTCGCCCAGCTCGATGCGGTATCCGCGGCTCTTGATCATGCTGTCGCGGCGGCCCTGGAAGTAATAGTTGCCGTCGTCGCCGACGGTCACGATATCGCCGGTGCGGTACATCTTCTCTTCAAAATGTTCCTGGAAATGATTGGGCACAACCATCTTTCGCGTCTTTTCCTCGTCCGCCCAATAGCCGTAAGTTACGGCCGGCCCGCGCACGTACAACTCGCCCGCTTCGCCCTTCCCTGCCAGCCGTCCTTCCGGCGTCACGGAGAATGTTTCGGTGTTGGCGCACGCAATCCCGATCGGCAGTTTTTCCATGCTGTCCAGCCGCTCGCGCTCCACTTTGTAATAGGTGCAGACGTTGGTTTCGGTGGGACCATAAAGATTGTAGAGTTCGGTGTTCTGCGAAACTTCCGCCAGCTGCCGCAGATACTTCATGGGGAAGACTTCGCCCGCAAACAGAATGATGCGCAGGCTTTTCAGTTTGTCGGCAGTCAGACGCCCGTGCAGAAGCAGCAGCATCAACGCCGACGGAACCGAGTACCAGATCGTGATTCCTTGCGTCTCGATGAAGTTGGCCAGGCTGGTGGGGAACACCGCCAGATCTTCGGTGATTAGATAGACCGTCGCACCGGCCTCGAGCGTGTTGTAAACATCGAACACCGAAAGATCAAAGTGCAGCGGCGCGTGGTTTGAGAGCCGGTCTTCGCTGCGAACCTGAAACTCTTCTGCGCACCATTCCACAAACGTCAGCGCGTTCTGGTGCGACAACATCACGCCCTTGGGCCGCCCCGTGGAGCCCGAAGTGTAAAGGATGTACGCCAGGTCGGTTTCGATCAGGCTGACTGCGGGAGCATTCGACGCCGGAAATTCCGAGAGCCGCGACCATTCGATGAGGTTGTCCCCGTCTACGGCTCCCTCGGTCAGAATGCAGCATTCCAGCGTGCTCAGCGTCTCCGGAGCCAGCACCGAGCGCTTCTCGCTGTTCGTAATCAGAACACGAATGCCGCAGTTCCCGATGATGTAGCCTACGCGGTCTGCCGGGGCTTGCGGATCGAGCGGCACATAAACGCCACCCGCCTTTAGCACGCCCAGCATGCTGATAATCGATTCCACGCACTTCGGGAAAAACAGTCCGACGCGGTCGCCCTTGTTGATTCCCTGCTTGCGCAGCAGGTGAGCCAACCGGTTCGATCGCTCGTCCAGTTCACGATAAGTAATGCTCTTGCCGCGGGCCCACACCGCCGGCTTTTCCGGATAAGCCTTTGCGCTCTTGCTCAACAATTGCTGCAGTACGTATGCCATGATCGGGAACCCTGCCCAATTGGATTTAGTGTGGGGGATTGAAACAAAACAGAAACTAGAGACCCAGCATGTTCGCGATGATCACCCGGTGAATCTCTGAGGTCCCCGAGTAAATCGTTCCCGCTACCGCGTCGCGCAATTCGCGTTCGAGTTCGTATTCCGTCATGTAGCCGTACCCGCCGTGAAGCTGAATGGCTTCCAGACAGCTCTTCACGCAGGCTTCGCCGACGTACAGTTTCGCGATCGAGGCCTCGCGCAGCGGATGGCGCCCCTGGCTCTTCATCCATGCGGCCTTGTACAGCGCCAGTCGCCCGGTCTCCAGCCGCACATCCATGTCGGCAATCTTGTTGGCAATCGCTGGAAACTTCCCGATGGGCTCGCCGAATTGCTTGCGCTCTTTGGCATACTTCACGCAAGTTTCCATGATCCGCTGCATCGCACCGAGATGGCTGGCGAGAATGCAGATCCGCTCCCACTCCATCGACGACGTGAACACTGCCTGCCCGCCGAACTCCTTGCCGAGCAGATTCTCGACCGGAATCTCGCAGTCCTGCAGAGCGAGTTCCGCCATGGGTGAGGTGCGCAGCCCCATCTTGTGAAGCTTGCGGCCGACGGTGAAGCCCGGCGTCCCTTTATCGACCAGAAATGCCGTGACCCCGTTCGGACCGCGGCTGGGATCCAGATTCGCAAAAACGATCGTGACGTCTGCGTTGGGAGCGTTGCTGCTGAACGTCTTCGAGCCGTTCAGGATGTAGCGGTCGCCCTTGCGCTCGGCCCGAGTCTTCAAGCTGTACGCATCGGAGCCGGATCCCGGCTCGGTCATGGCGTGCAGACCGAGGCCCCCACTCACCAGACCGGGTAGATACTTCCGCTTCTGCTCCTCCGTGCCAAAATTCCAGATCGGAATCTCGGAGCTCCACATGTGCGCATTGATGGAGAACAGCAGGCCGTTATCGTGGCATCCATAACCCAGGGCCTCGAGCGCACAAACTGTGGTCAGGATGTCTGCGCCGCCACCGCCGTACTCCGTGGGAATCGGCAGTCCCTGAATGCCGAACTTGGCGCATTTCTCCCACAGCGGTCGGGAAAATTCCTCATTGTGATCGCGAGCAATGACGTCGTCTTTCAGTTCCTCGCGGGCAAATCGCAGAACCTCCTTACGAAACGCCGCCTGCTCCTCATTCCATGCAAAGTCCAAGGTTGTCGTTCTCCTAAGTCTGTCGTTCTGGCCCAAGTACCCTTGAGCTTTGTTTATGCCGATACCGAAGCGGGTGACTGCTCAGGAGCCGACTTCGCCGCAGCCGGCGCCGACGCAACCGGTGCCGCCGCTGCCGGCGCAGGAACCGTTGCCACCGCCGTATTCTTGACGAATCTTTGTGGACGCCCACCTGGCAGCTTGATGCGCGCCGGAACTCCCATCACCATCATGTTGGAGCGGACGTCGGTGAGTACCAGGCTGTTGGCCGCGATGACGACATTGCTGCCGATCTTCGCGTCGCCCACCAGCTTCGCTCCGGGCCCAAAATAAACGTTGTCGCCGATGCCACGGCAGGCGTGAGAAATCAGGCAGCCCGTGGCGATGGTGAAGTTCTCGCCAATCGTGGTCTTCCCCAGGTTGATCGCGTACACCGAATGAATGACGAAACCAGGACCAATCTTCGCGTTCACATCGATGTGCACGCTGGTGAACAGCTCGGTCCACTTGCGGAAAATCAATCCGCTGAGCCGCAGCAACTGGCCGATGACAGGAATACGCACGCCCAGCGTCCAGTGCCCATAGCGATAGGCGATGACCGGCCAGGTCGCATGGCGAATCGCAACGTTCACTTTGTTGCGCCAAGTCGGCGTCCAGTCGGGGTCGTTGCGGGTCTCCCGCATCGCCCGGCTCATATCTGCTCTTAAGGTCTCGAACATTTTGATCTCTTCTTTAGTCCCTACAGCCTAATCCCTACAGTTTCCGATAGATCGATTCAGGCACGGGGAAGGTGCGGTGGTTGAGCACGGCACCCAGCACCTTAACGTTGGCGTTCTCAAGATTGCGGACCGCCTTGCGCGCCGCTTCGCGTCGCGAAGAATTGGCTCTGAGCACCAGAACCACGCCTTCGGCATTGCGTCCCAGCATGACGCTATCGGCGCCCGAACCCATGGGCGGCGCGTCGATCAGAACGTAATCGAACTCTCGCTGCAGTTCCGGCAGAAGAGCGCGCATACGGTCCGAGCCGAGCATCGTCTGCATGCCTTCCACCTCCGCGCCGCAACTCAGCAGCCAGAGGTTCGGACGCGATAGAGAAGTGACAAATCTGCGGATGGGATCTGTCACCTGCAGCGCGTCGGTCAGACCGAAATGATTGGAGACTCCGAATTCCCGGTGCAGGCCGGGAGAGCGAAGGTTCGCGTCCACGACACACACCGTTCCGGAGGTTTGCGCCGCCAGCACTTCCGCCATGCGGGCGCAAATCCAACTGCAGCCGTTGCCGGCTTCCATGCCCGACACCACGACCACGCGAGACTTCTCTCCCGGCATCAGAAATACGCGCTGCACGAGTTTGAAGATCTCGTCGCGCTGCGCGTCTTCCATCTTCAACTGAAGCGGCTGCAGCTCAACCGGCTGCACTGCGTTGACAGTTTCTTCAACGGTGGCCGCTTCCGTGGAGGCCTGGAACATTTCGCGTTCCTTGCCCAGGTTTTGCATCAATTCAAAATTTCTGCTCATAAGGTCCCGTAATACCTCTAGTCTGCTCGTGCCCTGCTTTTGCTACGGACGCCGCTACGTGGCGGCTAGGCTGACTGCCGGTTGGGGTGGCCCGAACCGTTTCGCCAGTTATGCAACAACCGCGCTACATCTTTCATATGCTCAATCGCTTCGGCGGGACTCAGGTAGTCCTTAACGCCCGTGTCCGCGGCCGGGGTTGGACCGGCATACTCCCGGGCCACTCCCGTCAACTCCTCCATCGGGTGGAACGGATCACCATTCGATCCATTCGAGCCGTTAAATCCGTGTCGGTGCGAGGACGATCCCACTTCAGACACAAACCGGTGGATATCAAGATCATGGGTCACTTCCCGGACCATGTTCACGTCCACGACCTTCTTCCGCATCGCGCAGGCCAGAGAAAGCGCGTGAAAGCAGTAGTTATTGATCTGCCGCGGGATGCCCTCACTTACCTGCGCAATCAATTCCTGCGCCTCAGGTGAGAACAACCGCGCGCCCCGATATCCCGCCACCTGCAAGCGGTGATCCATGAAGCGGCCGGTCTCTTCCCGGGTGAGAGGACTCAAGCCGCTCACCGAGGTGATGCGTTGGCGCAACTGAACGAGCGAAGGACTGGCCAGCTTGTCCGCCAGTCCCGGCTGCCCGACCAGAATGATCTGCAGCAACTTGGCCTGCGGCGTCTCGAAATCAGAGAGCAGCCGCACGGTCTCTAATACCGTCGCATCCAGGTTCTGCGCTTCGTCGATGACGATGATGAACCGCTTTCCCGCCCGCGCTTCCTGCACCAGGCAGCGGTTAAACTGCTCGTGCATGCGGACGAAATCCTGCGATTCAGTCTCGATGCCAATTTCAGCCAGCAGGAACCGCATGAACTCCCGCGAGCTGCACTGGGTTTGGAACAGAAATGCCGTCCGGGCCGTGTGGTCGAACTTTGCCAGCAAGTGAAACAGGAGCGTGGTCTTGCCCATTCCTGGCCGCGCAATCAGCGACAGGAATCCCCGGTTCGCCTCAATCCCGTAGTAAAGAGATGCCAGAGCTTCCCGGTGTCCCGGGCCAAGATAGAGATATCTCGGGTCCGGAGTAACACCGAAAGGCTGTTCTCGAAGGCCGAAAAAGTCTAGATACATCGGTCTTACCCTCGCTCCTGGATGATGTGGCTGTCCGTGCCGGTCTGGTCATAGCTAACGTCGCCGTGACCAGTCCCGTTTCCATTCCCGTTGCCATTTCCGTTTCCATTCCCCGCATACAGGCCGTTCGTCCTGTGGATCGGAACCGCCGCCAGCACCGGGATCCTCAATTCCGACATCACTTCCGAAGGCGTACGGAACGACTGGTCTGCGTAGTCGATGGCAAACACGACTCCGAGACTCACGGCTACGCCCAACAGGCAAGCCACCAGGGCAAATACCCACGGAGAGCGCGTCGGCAAACTCGGGAGCAGCGCACGCTGCGCCACCGACACGTTCAAGAGCCGGGTCCGGTCGAGAGCGTCCTCGATCCGGGCTTCCTCTTTCTTCTTCGTGTACAGAAGGTAGTTCGCTTCGTCGGCCTTCTCCGTCCGCGTCAGATCGCCTTGCAGAATTCCCTGCTCTTCCAACTGCCGCGCCTGCGCCATGTACACATTCACAATGGCAGTGAGTGCGGTCTCGCGGGCGCGGAACCCACTCAGGTCAGCCTTGGCTTTCGCCAGTTCGGAATTGACCCACGCGTAGGTTGGATTCTGGTCGGTGGTTTCTTCTTTGACCGGAGAGGTTTCTTCTTTCGCCAACGCCAGCCGTGTGTCCAACAGTTGCTTGTCGACTTCCTGCACCAGCGGATAGGTGGGTTGGTACTTGGTCAGCAACTCGGTGCGCTTCATTTCCAGCGTCAGCAGGGTCGCCTTGAGGTTTTGCAGGACCTGGGCGTTGTCTCCCGACTTCACTTGTGTCGTCATTCGAGTAGGAGTCGAATGGATCTGTCCCTCGAGGTCGGTGATCCGCTTCTCCGTCTCAGCCATCGAGGCGCGTGTGGTTTCCAAGGAGCCGTTGAAGTCAGCCAGCTTCTGGAGCGTCATATCCCGCATCGTGGTCGGCGCCACGCCGCCCTGTTTATCGGCGAATCCCTTGAGCTGGGCTTCGGCCGCCATCATATCCTTCTTGTATTGTTCTGCCTGCTCATCGAAAAACTGGAACTGGCCTGAAGGGTGGTGCACGTCCAGATGCTTCTGCAGGTAAGCGTCGTCCAGCGTGGCCAACACGCGTTGCGCAACCTGCGGATCATGCGCCTCGTACGCGATGCTGATGACGTTGGTCTTCTTGATCACTTCCAGTTGCAGGTCCGAACGCAAGTCCATGACGGCCTTATCCGTGCGGTTCTGGGGAGTCTGGCCAGGATGCAGCAGGCTCGACAGGAACTTCTTCTTGTCGAGGCCGCAAGTCACGACCACCTTCTGCAGTACGTCCGGACTCTGAATCAGCTCCACCTCGGAGTTGATTTCTTCCTCGCTCACGGTGTCGTGAAAGGTCATGGGCGCGTTCTGCTCCGGCGAGACCACGGGATCCACGCGTTCGCGCTTCACCAGAAGCTTGGTTTCCGCACGAAATTTCGTGGGCAGGACAAGGGCGGAAAGACTCACGCCCAGCACCACTCCCACAAAACACAAAACCAGAACTCTCTGGTGGCGGAATCCGATCGCGACCACATCTCGCGCGGTAAACGAATAGGGCCGGTGCCCCTGGCTGCTCATCTCATTCATATAATCTCCGTTATGTTCTTTCGTAATCCGGACGCATCAAACGAGCCATTCCAGGGCCCCTACGGAATTGTCAGCGGAAGATAACTACCCATGCTCAAGTTCGGAATAAACCGGTCGATTTTTGACATCGTATTCTTCGGGACGATCACCATGTCTCCGGGATGGAGGAAGGGATCCTCTCTCAAGTTTCCGTTCTTCTCCATCTTTTTCACATCGATCAGCTTCGCCTCGGTCCATTGGTCATCCACCCGGCGAAACAGCATGACCTGCGAGTGCTTTGCGCTTGACTGAAAGCCTCCGGCAATCTCGATCGCCTGGGTCAGCGTGACCTGCCCGTGCATGTCGTACTTGCCGGGCTTGGCCACTTGTCCGCCGGCCACGAAGTAGGGCTTTTCGAAATCCTTCAGAACGACCGAGATCGCAGGATCGTTGAGGATCTTCGAGTACGCCGTGCGCAGAGTGTCCGTCAAGTCCGGAACGGTCTGGCCGGCGACTTTCAGGTCTCCGACTCCCCGCAGCGTGACAAAGCCATCGGGCTGCACCGCGACCGCCAACTGGTTAAACTCGGGGCTCAAATCAAAAGTGAGGTCGAAAGTATCGCCGGCCTGGATCCGGTAGCGCGGGCTGCGCTGCTGAAATCCTGGAGGGTTTGCAGGCTTGGTGGCGTCGGCCACAGTCGCAGCCGAAGCCGAGGTCGAAGCCAGGTTTGCAGCTGGGGCCTGCGCCGCGCAAACTGCAGCTGTAGCCAGAAGCACTGCAGACAATCGTATTGGTGACACGAAACGCTTCATCATTGCGAATCCTCCAACTGGATAAAACAGCACCCCAATACCGAGCGGGGATGAATCTTGGCGAAACCTCATGGGAACCAGCAACCCTTCGTGCGGTCCAATCCATATCATGGACAACCGCACCCCGGGCCCGCCAGCTCAACCCTGCGATTCTGCCTTCAGAATCTCTCCGACCGGCTCCTGCTGCCCGCGTGGACGCGGCGTCAGGTTGTGCTGGCGGATCTTGTAAAGAATCCCGCGATAGCTGATGGAGAGCAGTTGTGCCGCGCGCCTGCGGTTCCAACCCGTGTATTCCAGAGTTCGGCTGATGGCATAAATCTCAGCTTCCACGCGAAGGCTCCGCAACGACGGCGGATTCCCTTGCGCCTGATCAAACGCGCCGTTGTCGTTCCGCGATGCCTTCGCCGTCACATGCTGGGATTCGATCTTGCTGGTTTTCATTTGCGTCTCGTTCATAAAGTCCACCTCGCAACAACTTTTGATCTTGGTTTGAACTCAGTTCCTAAGAAGGGGAGAAAAGTACTAAATCGGTTCTACGTTGTAGCCGGCCACTCGCACGCTAATCGATCTCTGAATCAACCCTACCGAGATCACCAGACTGCGATCGCTATTCTCTGCGGCCAGGATGCCTTCAACTCCATCCAGCGCCCCGCCGCAAACCCGCACCCGCTGCCCCACCTGCAGGTACGGTCGTTCCTGGTATGTCACTTTGCTTTCAAGAAGAATGTTGATGTTCTCGATCTCCTGATCGGGGATCGGAACTCCAGAGCCTTGCACTCCAACAAAATTCACTACGCCCTGCGTCTGCAGCACTCGCACCCGATCGCCCGACGCATGATCCAAACGGACAAACGCATACCCGGAAAACAACGGCAGTTCAACTTCCTTGCGCCGATCGCTCCAGTTGCTGATTTTGGTGATGACCGGAAGGAAGGACTGGATGCCCTGGCTCTCCAACTGCCGGGCCACCAGCTTTTCATGGCGGGAACGGGTCCGAACGGCGTACCAGCGCGTTTGGTCCAGGACCGTGCTGCCTTCGATCGGCACATCGATCACTGCCATTCGCGCATCTCCGTTCATGGCTCCGCCCTCTCAGTCACATTCGTGGTTTCGACAGAAATCCCACGGACGCGGACTGTGCGTTGATTTGATCGTGGACAAGCGAGAACCCATTCGCTTGCGGCTTCGGTTAAGGGGGGGGTTAAATACAACCAGTGAAATCGCCAAAACATCGGCGCAATCGAACATCAAGTGAGGTCAATCTATCGATTCCTGCAAGTTCTTGCAATGGGAAGAAAGTGCTGGTGACAAAAGACTTATATGAGGCCAAATGGCTTGTTTTCAATAGAGAAGAAAGACTCTAGCACCTTTGCCGGCTTCTCCGAATGGCTTCGGACCGAGCACCCTTCCCCACGTTCTGGGCTCAACTTCTATGCAAGAACCTTCATCTTGACACGCCCTCACAATGAGGCTCACAGTGCTTCCACACAGGCGCCTGCCTCGCTGTTAGAGATTGATTTTGCAGTAAAGGCGTTTCGTAACGCATCGGCATAAGTTGGGAGAAGTGTTTCACGGATCCGCATCTTAGGTAGGTGGAAGCGTGAAACGGATGGTGACTCGCGTCTGCATTTCCACTGGACGCCCGTCCACAGAGTAGGGCCGATACCTCCACTGCCGCACGGCCTGCACCGCCGCGTCGGCCAGCACCGGATTTCCTTCCACTACCACGATGTTGTGGACCGCTCCCTCTTCTCCGATTTGAACATCCAACGTCACCGCACCCTGAATCTGTTGGGCCCTTGCTTCAGGCGGATACACGGGCTCCACTCGATGAATCAGTCGCGTCGCTGAACCGTCCTCTGCTCCATGCGCATCGGCACGCTTTGCGGTCGTCGCATCCCGGCCGGCAGGCAGCGAACGGTAAATGACCTTGCCATTTTGAGTGACCTGCAACCCGCCCACCGGCGGTTCCGCCGAAGTTGCGACATTCGCCGGCCTGGTCTGCGACACGGAATTACTCTGGCTCGTCGCCGCGCTGACAACCGGTGCTGGCTTCTGCGCTACTGATGAATCCGGCCCGCGCTTTGAGCTTCTAGTGGACGAAGCTCCTGCGCGCTGCTGCCCGGTTCCTTGCACACTCCAGCCGACACCCGCCCGCCATCCAAGCGCGAGTCCGAGTATTACCGCGACTAAAATCACAAGAACACCCAGAATGGATGTCCAGACTTCTTTTCGTCTCGGCGGTGCCTCTTCGCTCAAATTCGCGGCATCAAGTGGCTCGACTTGGTCATCTTCGAGCAACGCCTTCTGTGTGACCGAGGGCGACGAGCGCGACGTTTCGCCCGAATTCCGAATCACAGCAGCGACACCCTCGGCACCCTTCTTGTTCGTGACCACCCGGGGCGCCAGAGCGAGCAGCGTGTTCACATCCCGATCCCCAAACGCGTTGGGCCGCGAAGAAAACACTTCAAACACCCCAAACGTCTCGTTCCCTTCGCTGAGGGGCACCATCAGAATCGATCGTACGCCCAGAGTCCGGCAATCCTCGGCGTCCACACGCGGGTCGGTTTCGGTGTCGCTACATTGTTGGACCGTGCCCGTTTGCAGGCATGCGCCCGAGAGGCCTGTGGTGGTCTCGAGCCGAACCCCCAGCTCAGGAGCATCGCCAGTGGTGGCGCGACACACCATCTCATTTCCTTTCGCGAACGCAATCGCCGCCCCCTTCGCTCCCGTCGCCGACCGGGCCTGCTCGACCACCTCATTCAGGACCAAGTCGAGGGCCAGATCGAGAGATGCCGCTCCACCCCCATGGGCCGCGAGTGCTCTGGCCACTTCCGTCACGTCGCTGGAGTATTCCACCGAGGCAGGATCGCGCGCCTCGTCAGGCGATTTCTGATCCCAGGATGGTGGTGCTCCGAACGATTCCGGCTGCGACATGGGGTAGTGAGGCATACTCGGGCCCAGCTGTTCACAAAGCGCAGGCCCTGCGTCATCAAGCGGAGTTTTGCGCGAATCCTCAGGGATGTCAACACCAAACGCGAACTGCGAAGGCCCGGCCCTCGACCATCCGTTTGCTAGACGGACCGTTAGCCATGCGACGAGCGATTCCCGTTTTGGTGGCCTCTCAACGGCCAGTGCAAGTTTTCCAGCCCGGACACCCAAAGTGGACTCCAGAATTTGTAAAATCAGAACGAGCCATTGAAATGCAGCGCGCACTGGAGTCACCCGGTACTATAGTTCGATCCTCGTGAGGGATACGCTGATGCGAATTGCGGTTGTAGGTTCAGGATACGTAGGACTGGTGGCGGGCGCTTGTTTTGCCGACCTGGGACACGACGTCATCCTGGTGGACAATGATCAACAGAAGCTGGCCGCCCTGCGCAATGGCCAGGTTCCCATCCACGAAAATTTTCTGCCGGAGCTTCTGGGACGTCACCGTGGTCAGCGACTGACCTTTTCCGACGATCTCAAGGAAGCAGTCGCCCTCTGTTCGGTCATCTTTGTGGCCGTCGGCACTCCGCCCACCGAGAGTGGAGAGGCGGATTTGTCCTACGTGGAATCGGTGGCCCGCGAAATTTCCGGCGGTATCAATGGCTACAAGGTCGTCGTCGAAAAGAGCACAGTTCCCGTTTACACAAGCGAGTGGGTGCGCAGGATCATCCTGCGTACTGGCAGTGAACCCGAATCATTCGACGTTGCCTCGAATCCCGAGTTCCTGCGCGAAGGCACGGCCGTCACGGACTTCCTGTTTCCCGATCGCATCGTCATCGGCTGCGACAGCGATCGCTCCGCCGAAGTCTTGCGCGAAGTCTACGCGCCTCTGACCAACGGCAGCTACTACCAGCGCAGCGACGCCATCCCCCAACCGGACCGGGCTTCGATTCCTCCTCCGGTCATCGTGACCAGCACTAAGAGCGCGGAGTTGATCAAGCACGCCTCCAACGCCTATCTCGCCATGAAGATTTCCTTCATCAACGCAGTGGCCTCCGTTTGCGAATCGGTGGGCGCCGATGTGAACCAGGTGGTCCACGGCGTCGGAACCGATTCACGCATCGGCCCCAGGTTTCTGAACCCGGGCATCGGCTACGGCGGATCCTGCTTCCCCAAGGATGTGATGGCATTTCGCGCGGTAGCGCGCGAGAGCGGCTACGACTTCCGCCTGCTCGATGAAGTGATGCGCATCAATGAAGATCAGCGCCAGCGCTTTCTGCGCAAGGTGCACAGCGCGCTCTGGACCCTGCGCGGCAAACATCTCGGCGTGCTCGGCCTCGCCTTCAAAGGTGGCACCGACGACATCCGCGAATCTCCCGCGCTCTTTCTGGTGCAGGCTCTCTTGCAGGAAGGCAGCAAGATTACGGCCTACGATCCCGCCGCCATGGAGCGTGCTCGCGAAGTGCTGCCATCCGGAGTGACGTACGCCAACTCTGCCTACGAAGCCGCCCACAACGCGGATGCCCTGCTCATCCTCACCGAATGGGAGGAATTCGCCAACCTCGATCTCAACCGCCTGCGCCAGGAACTCAAGTATCCCATCGTGATCGACGGGCGCAACTTGTATGATCCCGAAATCATGGCCGCTCAGGGATTCACCTATTACAGCGTGGGCCGCGTCGCCGCTCATCCCGACGGCGTGTCGGCGCCGGTCTTGAAGAACGGCAAAAAGGCATGAATCCAGGACGCGCGGTCGTCACGGGGGGCGCCGGATTTCTGGGATCACACCTTTGCGATGCTCTGCTTGCCGAAGGCTGGAGCGTGGTGGCGGTCGACAACTTTCTCACCGGCCGCCGCGCCAACCTTGCCCACCTGCGCCATGAGTCCCGCTTCGAATTGATCGAAAAAGACATTTGCGAACCGTTCGACGTGGGCCGCGTCGACTACGTCTTCCACTTCGCCAGCCCCGCCAGTCCGGTCGATTACATGGTCCACGGTATCCCAACTCTCAAGGTCGGCTCCCTGGGCACGTTCCACGCTCTCGAAGTTGCTCAAAAGTACGGCGCCAAGTACTTCGTCTCGTCGACTTCCGAATGCTATGGCGATCCGTTGGAGCACCCACAGAAAGAAACCTATTGGGGACATGTCAATCCCATCGGTCCACGCTCCGTCTACGACGAGGCCAAGCGCTTCACCGAAGCCGTTACTATGGCCTATCACCGCTATCACAAGGTGGATACGCGCATCGTCCGCATCTTCAACACCTACGGCCCGCGCTTGCAGGTGAACGACGGCCGTGTCGTTTCGAATTTCATGAAGCAGGCCCTGCGCGGAGAGCCGCTCACCGTCTACGGCGATGGCCGGCAGACGCGCAGCTTCTGCTATGTGAGCGACGAAATCGACGGCTTTCTGCGCCTGTCCAGATCGGACGAACATCTGCCCGTGAACATCGGCAATCCCAACGAATTCACGATTCTGGAGTGCGCCCAACTGGTCTTGAAGGTGACGGGATCGAAGAGCCAGATTCGTTACGAACCGCTTCCGCAAGATGATCCCAAGCAGCGCCGTCCCGATATCGCCAAGGCACGCCAACTACTGCAATGGGAGCCGAAGATTGATCTGGAAACTGGCCTGCGCCAGTCGTTGGATTACTTCAAGAGAGCCCTCGCCGAAGAAGCCGCAATGAAGTAGCCGCTACTTCGTGATCTCGAAATAGGAGTCGGTCGAGAGCATCCGTTGAAAGTACGCGTCCTTCCATTTTGGATTGACCCGATCGAGCAAGAATCCTTCGGCCGCTCCGAACGAATACACGAAGCGACAAGTTCCGCATGAAAATATGGACGCTGGAACCGTGCAGAGGTGAGCGACGTGCTAGGAAGGTTCCGTGGTCGACGCCACGAAGTCAGTCAACTTCTTTACGTTGGCTTGTTCATCTCGGGTCTTCAACTCAAACGCCACACCCAATCCATAGCCGGGATGAGAAGCCTGCACCGTCCCCCGCACCTGCAATTTCATTTGGTAGGTTCGGACCACGATCTCAACCGACGAACCTTGCGGAAATGACATCGCACCTTCCAGGTAGCAGCCACCCGAACTGAGATCTGTCAGGCAGCAATGATGCGGCACCGCGAACCCCGTGCGGTAAACCTCCGCCCCCAGCCGGCAAGCATACCGGGCCTGCGTGCGCCGGTTATCGGCATCGGACGATCCTAAGGGCGATGCCTGAGCATCAGAATACTGTGAGGATTTCTGCGTGGTTGGCTTGCCATGGGTTTGCTCGGCAACCGATACCATGGCCAGTTGTAGTGGCTCTTCCATTTCCACGGTAACGTTGGGAAGCTGTTGTCGCCCCGCGTCATTCGGCACATTGGCCGAGAGATAATCGGTCAGCAGGCGGCGCGAGGCCTTGGGCACATCCATAAACTGCAATCCAGCGAGGCCGCTCCAATCCTGCCAGACTACCTGCCCTGACAAACGAATATTCGAGCGTTGTCCTGGCAGCGTGAACTGAAAATACACTTTGCTGACGGGCGGAAGTCTCTTGCCGAACCTGACGCACATCCCGTCTTGCGCCAGATCGACCAGCGTTGCCTTCTCCTGCTCGATGTTGGCGTAGTCGGCGGTTGCGTGCGCATGCACGGTAGCGCGGGCATTCTTGCGCTTCTCCTTGCGCATCACTTCGCACGCCGCACGCAGGCTGCTCAGTGCCCGCTCATAGGCGATCGGTTTGTACAGAACGAAATTGACGCCCATCGAGAACAACTCGCGGATGCTCTCCTGCCCGGCCACGACAGCGACCGCCAGCGTGGTGTCCTTCAGCCGCGAGGTATGGGTATCGCGCAACAGGGCGATCACGTCGGCGTTAGATTTCCCGTCGACAATCACCAAGTCGAACCGCTCTTGCGCCAGCCGTATCGCTGCGCGCACAAAGTCCGGACAAGGCTCAACTCGAATGCTGAGTTCTTCCAGGACCCGGCGCAGCACTTGGGCCGGCGCCTCGTCAACGCACACTAACAGAGCAGAGAGAGTCATACCTGCCCCATCGTAGGTTCCAGCGGTTCCCTCCACAAGTTACCGGGGTCACGCTCCAACTGGTCTCGCACGGCTATGCTGACGCTAACTGGTGTGTTCTCAATCGTGACCTCAGTAACCACATCTCTGCCCGGAAGGCCAACACCCCGGCATTGGCCCCTCGTGCTTTGACGCCCGCCTGATCTATTCCTACGATAACCACGACACGATAGAAGATCGCGAACCCGCCCTTTTGTCCGCGCGGATACTGCGATCTTTCCCGTGTTGCCGGTAAACGGGTGGAGAGCGCGCTCGACTGGCGGCTTCTCCTCCCCCGAAAGAGTACCTATGACATCGGGTAAAAATCGCGGATTCTCGTTGCTGGAGTTGCTCATCGTCATCTCCATCGGTCTGATCATGGCTGGTGTCACGTTCATGGCGATGAAGCCTCTGTTCAACGAAAACCATGTGGACCAGGCCTATGACACCACGTTATCGGTGATGCGCAACTATAGGAACCTGTCCATTACTCAGAGCAAGCGCTACATCGTGTTTTTCACGGCGCCCGGAACCCTCACGGTGCAGTACTGGGGCGTGGGCGTGCCGGTGTCGCCGGCGCCGGTCACGGTCGCTACCTACACCTTGCCGCCCGACATCCAGTTCGCGGTGCAGGCCGGATTCCCCAACCCGGGTCCTGACGCCTTCGGCACCGGGACCACAGCCATCACGGTAAACAACTGCGCGCTGGTGGGCACCAACTGCCTGATTTTCTATCCGGACGGCTCCGCCCAGGATGACTTGGGCAACTTCAATAGTGGAGTCATTTATTTGACTCGTCCGGGCGACTTGTACAGTTCGCGAGCCCTTTCCATCTTCGGCACAACCGGAAGAGTCCGGGGCTGGCGCCTCTATAACCAGAGTGGAGTGAAGTGGGTGCAACAATGACGCAAAGCAGATCGCAAGCATCCCGGCAAGACGGGTTTACGTTGATTGAAACCATGATCGCCATCGCCATCATGAGCATCGGCATCGTTGCGCTGCTTGCCGCATTTGGAACGGCGGTCGCCACGACTCAGAATGCTCAGGCCAACCTCATCGCCCGCCAGAAGGCGCTGCAGGCGATGGAGAGCATCTACACCGCCCGCAACACGCAGCAAATCACGTTCTCGCAAATCGGCAACATCGCCAGCGGCGGAATTTTCACCAACGGAGCGACCCAGCTTCTGTCAGCAGGCCCTGACGGACTGGTGAACACCGCGGACGATGTCACCTACCCCGCCACTGGACCGTGCCCCGCCGGCCCCGAATGCCTGGTCATGCCTGGCCCTGACGGCATCCTGGGCAATGCGGATGACACCGCCATGAGCCTGGCCAACTTCACGCGCCAGATTGCGATCAATTCGGTTTTGGAAGCAGACGGAGTCACGGTCGATCCCAATCTGAAGCAGATCGTCGTGACCGTGAATTATACGACCGGCATATCGTCGGTTCCCCGTACCTACACAATCGATGCACTGATTTCAGCGTACCGCTGAGGCAAGCGATGGAAACCATGATGGGAAACATGAGACTGCCAAGACAAAATCCGGAACGCGGCTTCACGCTGATCGAAGCCATGGTCTCCATGGCGATCGGCTTGGTTGTGCTGGCGGCCGCGGCCAGCCTGTTCAAGACCGCCCTGAATTCCACCATGCTGGTGACGCAGCGCGCCGAGAACCAGCAGAACATGCGCGCTGCCGTGGAAATCATGGTCAAAGACCTCAGCATGGCGGGCGCCGGTCTGCCTTCCGGCGGAATCCAATTGCCCACGGGCGCGGGAGCAACCGCATCGAAGTTCGGCTGCGACCAGACGGGCGCTTGCCACGTCCCGGCCCACACCTATCCCGCCGGGAACTACATGTACGGCATCCTTCCCGGCTACAGCAATGGCGTGGAAGCGAACGCCGTCATCCCTGCTGCCCCGGCCCCGGCGATCAACGATAGCGTTACCTCGATCTACGCCGACTATAACTTTCCCCTGTGGGAGTACAACGTAACCTTTCCCACTCCGGGCAATGGCGGCTCCATCACTCTGGCGCCGAACGCGACTTTCGTCCCCGCGCCTCCCGCCATCAACTCCGCCGGCGGGATTCAAGTCGGCGACCTGATCATGCTCAGCAATAGCATCGGTACGGCGGTCGGCGAGGTCACCGGAATCACCGCGACCACCATCACGTTCGCCAATCTCGACGCGCTGAACATCAACCAGAGCGCCGCCGCCACCAATAACGTTGCGTCCATTTCCACCGGAACGACCACCATCGCGTACCGCCTATTAGCGGTGACTTACTACTTGACGGTACCCGCAGCCGGGCAGACGCCGCGCCTGATGCGCCAGGTGAATGGACTCGCCCCTGTCCCCGTGGCCGATGACATCATCAACCTGCAGTTTGCCTTCGATACCTACAACTCGACGACTTCGGCGCTCGATGCCAACCAAGCTAATCCCCTCGGTGTGGGCGAATCGCCCAACAACATCCAGAAGATCAACCTCATCGTGATGGGGCAGAGCATGATCAATAACGGAAACAAGTCCCAGAACATGTATCTCGCGACGGACGTCAGCGCGCGCAATATGGCATTTCGCAATCGTTATCAGTGAGGCTTTTTTGGGGGCAGGAGATCAACCAAATGAAACAGAGAAAAAACAGTTCGCAGGGTTTCACACTGATCGCAGCGCTTCTTATCATGGTGCTGTTGTCGGGCGTAGCGGTCGGCCTTTTCTATGTGGTCACCAACGAAGCCCGCATGGGCGGCAACGACCTGGAGGCGAATCTGGCCTACTACGGCGCTGAGTCCGGGATGGAGAAGCTCACGGCTGACCTCTCGAACCTGTATACCCAGTACCAGGCCCCCACGAACACCCAAATTCAGAATCTGATCAACTTTCCCCCGACCTCTGCCATGGTGAGTGGGATGAACTACACGGAGACCATCACTTATCCCGTTAACGCCGGTGGCAATCCGGTGAGTACCTTTAACACCGTCAGCTCCGGTTCGAACCAGGGCTTGTACGCTGAAATCATTCCCATGACGCTGCAGGTGATCGCAACCCGTCCGGCCGGCGCCTCGATCAACATCACGCGCAAAGTGGAAGTCGCGCTGATTCCGGTGTTTCAGTTTGGCGTTTTCTGCGGATACGATTGCAGTTATTTCCCTGGTCCGGACTTCAGCTTTGGCGGCCGCGTCCATACTAACCAGAACCTGTTCCTAGCGGCCGGAGGCGACCTCGTCTTCAACGACAAGATCTCGGCCTATTCACAAGTCATTATGGATCAGCTGGAAAACGGCCACTCGACCTCTGTCGGCTACGGCGGCACGGTGTTCGTTCCCAAGGCTAGCTCTGGCTGCCCGCTGAATACCTTCCCACCCGTGGGAGCGAACTGCGTGACCCTTCCCGGCGCCGGAACGGTCCCAGGCGATGCCAGTTGGAGCGGCGGTTACCCCTCTCTTGCCGGATCTGCCAACGTCAATTTCCCCAGTCTTTCTTCCGGAACCTTGAACGGTTTCGTGACCAACGCACTCACCGGCGCCAAGAACATGGAGTTGCCCTTCGTGCAGAACAGCTGCACGAACAATCCGGTGCCGATTCCCTGCACGGATCCAATTGCAATTATCCGTAGACCTCAGACCGAATCGTCCACCAGCACGCTCGGCACTGCGCGCCTGTACAACAAAGCACAAATCCGTATTCTGATCGCCGACACGCTCGCCGATCTGCACCCGGAGCGCGGAACTGGAGCACTCGACGCAAACGACGTCCAGTTCCCCAACGCAACCACTTCACCCAATGCCTCGATCGCAGTACCGACTGGGCTGGGTCCTGAGGCTTTCGGATTCGCAACCCCGGGCAGCAATGGCTGGATCAATCCCCTCACCGACAGCGGATTAAGAGCCTGGGCCAAGTTTCCGCTGATCGGAGAGCTGACCACCAATCCCGCCACCACCGCGGCCATGACTGGCCCCTGGATTCGAGTGGAATATTGCAACGCACCTCCACCGGCGCCGTGTGTGGGCGTCACCAACGAGTGGCTCGCGCTGGGCTTTGGCCGCGTCTTTAACGCACCTCCCACAACGCCCGACTCGAACGCAGTCAACCCCAACGCGATTCTGATCCTTCAGCAGTTGCGCCCCAATGTCAGCGCGACGGCGGCCAACGTCGCCGGGTCCGGCAACTGGTGGCCCATCAACTTCTATGACACGCGCGAAGGCGAAATGCGCGACAACAACGTGCCCAACACCGTGAGCGGCACTAAAACCTATTCCTCCTGCTCGGTCAACGGCATCATGAACGCCGTGGAACTCGACGTAGGCAACCTGGCCCGCTGGTTGAACACAGCCAGTACTCTGCCCGGTGGCCCCATTGCAGGCAGCGGCGGAACCGTGAACTACACCAACTATAACGGTTACGTTCTCTACTTCTCCGATCACCGTGGCATGCTGCCCTCGACCCACCCTTCGAACGGTGGACAGACGGCGGCGGGCGTGATCAACGGCGAATCCGGCATCGAGGATGTGGTCAACTCGTCGCAAAACCTGACTTCCACCAACACGGACGGAGTTGCAGAGGCCCTGAGTTACTACGGCTACTCTCCCGAGGACGTCGATCAGAACGGATTCCTCGACAACTGGGGTGAAAAAAATATCGGATACGGCTTCGCCGTCACCACCAACACCTTGCCGTACAATCCCTACAAGCGGATTAACGTGGCCAATCCGGGCGCGGCGAACTCTGTCGACTGTGCCGCCTATAACCCCGGCACCACCGTCACTCCTCTGCCTGCTCCTACCGCTGCCACGCTCCTTACAGGCAACAACGACCAGGAAGGCATGGCCAATCCAGTCAGCGGTGCGCGCCACGTGTTGAAATTGGTGGATGCGGGTATGAGCGCGACAGGGGTGAGTTACCTTCCCGTCATTCCTCCCGCCAGCGGATGCTCGCAGAGCGCCGCCAATCCCACAGGCTGCGGCGGATTCACCATCGCATCTGAGAACCCGGTGTACGTCCAGGGGAACTACAATAGCAGTGCCGCGGATCCATTCTGGGGCACCGCCAACCTCACTCCTCCAACTCAACCAGCCCATTCGGCGGCTTCCATCATCGCTGACACGGTCACGGTGCTGTCGAACTCTTGGAGTGATGCGAACAGCATGACGTCTCCAACCGCGGTCGTCAACCGTCTTACCGCTGCCGACGCGTACTACCGCATGGCGGTCTCCGGCGGAAAGAACATCCCGTTCCCCAGCCCAGGTTGGGCCAACACGGCAGGGATTAATGACTTCGGCACTGACGGTGGATTGCACAACTTCCTCCGGTATCTGGAGGACTGGAACAACACTCTGCACTACGACGGTTCGCTGGTCAGTATGTACTACTCTGAGTACAACACCGGAACCTTCAAGTGCTGCACCACGGTGTACAACCCGCCGACTCGTAACTACTACTTCGACGTGCTGTTCCTGAACCCGGCCAACCTGCCTCCGGCAACGCCGGAGTTCCAGGACATTAACACTCTGAGCTATCACGAGAACTTCACACCGCAGTAAACCAGCCCGAACCGGCCCGGTTCCGCTTCCGCGGAGCCGGGCATTTTTATTTTGGGCGGAACGGACTCGAACCGTAATCCGCTGGGTACCGCTCTGAAGGTCACGCCGCCACTGCAGCAGACAGGAAGCCCACCTTCAGGGGTAGGGACCTTCGTAACATGAACCTGCTCCCTCGCTCCATTTATCCTTTTACCTGCACCGCCAGGCACGCACTTTCTGGAGGACCATTGTCTTCGCTAGTCCAACGCTCGCGACCCGCCGCCCCCGGGCGGCCCGATCCTCTTCACCAGCACTGGGGCATGGTGATTTTCGAGAGCCTCTCCGCCGGCGTTCTGACCATCTTCATCGTCTTTGCTTTGATCTTGATCGCCATTGGCGTTTATGGCGTCGTGGTCTGGCCCCTCACCTTCTGGGACCTCGCGAACCTGGGATTGGAAGAATACGGCTCCTGGGCGAGCACCATAGTGTGGTCGCTCTTCGCGGGCGGCGCCCTCGCGGGATACTATGTCTTCAGCGGCGCCGCATTCCGGTCCAAACAGAAAGCTCGCGTCCCAGTGCTCTCCAAATCGGCCCGATCTAGTAGATAAAAATCCCGTTCCGCTCGCTATTTTCCTCGCGCGTGATTGCTACAATTGCCCAACGCGCTTGCCCTGCTAAGGTGCGCCGCGGGGAGCAGTCTTTCGCTATGCAATCATCTTCCGATCGTCGCGTTTTTCTATGGCTCGCTTTTGCCGCATCGGCTGTGGTGGCAATCGGACTGTTTTTCGTCCCGGCGTTTATCATCCGTCCCTTCACCCACCAAACCCCAACGGGTCTGGCGCTCGCCATGGCTCTTCGTCAACACGCCCCCTGGGGCACCTTGGCCACCGCTTTGGTTTGCTTGATCCTCGCGCTTGTGCTGTGGGGCGTCGCCAATTGGTGGCGCAAGATCGTGATCGCCCTGGTAATGGTGCTGGTCGGATTCTCGGCTGTCATGTCTCGCCTCAACTATTTTGAGTGGATGTTTCACCCCGTGCCCAGCGCGCAGTTCGAATCTGAGTCCGCCAGCAAACTCGACAAGGGAGAGATGATCCTCGCCGTCCGCTTCGGTTCCGACGCGCGCGCCTACCCCATTCGCGAAATGGCATACCACCATGTGTTGAACGACGTCGTTGCCAGCGTCCCGGTGGCCGTCACCTATTGAACGCTCTGTCACACCGGTCTGGTGTGGACACGTACGGTGAATGGAAGAGCCCTGCATTTTTACCTCGCGGGCATCAACAACCAGAACTTCCTGATGCGCGATAAAGAAACGGGCACGTGGTGGCAGCAGATCACAGGTAAGGCCATCTACGGACCGCTCAAAGGCGCTTCGCTCGAGCTTGTATTGAGTGATGAGCTGACGTTCGGCGAGTGGAAATCGGAGTTTTCTGACGGCCAGGTGCTCGCCGAGGTTCCGAAGTACGCGAAGGAATACGACAGCAACTGGGAGCCGGAGACAGCGAAGTATCCCGTGGTCATCAGTTTTCCGGGGACTGAACTCAAATCTCGCGACGTGGTCGTTGGACTGGAGATGACGGGACCCGGCCGCGCCTATCCCTGGAACACGCTGGTGAAACAATCCCCGGTCGTCGACCGCGTAAATGGCACTCCGCTGTTGGTCGCGGTCGGTCCCGATGGAAAATCATTCCGCGTATTCATCAGCCGCATCGACGGAAAAGACGCCGAGTTCTTCCTGAAAGGCGAAACCGAAGGCGAGGTACCGACTCAACCGGATGGGCAAACGAAGCCTGAAGCGCCGGCCGCGGCGAAGTCCGATCCGCACGCGGAAATGAAAGCCGCGCCCGCGGCGACGGCCCCAGCCGAATCAAAGCCAGACGCTTCGACCGCAACTAAGCCGGCGGCTCCAGCCACACCCAAACCCTGGATCCTGCTCGACACCACCACCGCCAGCGACTGGAACTTCCAGGGCTGCGCCATTTCCGGACCATCGCTGGGCAAATGCCTCGATCGCGTCCCCGCCCTCAAAGACTACTGGTTCGACTGGCGCAACTATCACCCCGACACCACGATTTACAAACGCTAGCCACCGAGCGAGGCGTTCACTCTATCAGCAAAAACTCCCTGTCCCTTGATGTTGCCTTACACGAGCGGCTCTTCTTTCAACATTACGAAGCTTCCACCTTTGCGGGCTGCACGTACAGCGCCTTCACATCAACCACCTCACCATCGACGTACTTGTCGTGGTGGCGAACCCACGCCATGGTGTGCGCCAGACCATCTTCGTCGCGCCCCTTGGGCGCTAGATCCAGCCACTGGTATGTACTTACCATCGGATCCAGTCCACGCGCGTAGCTGGAATACGTGTGGAAGATTTCTCCCTCCGCATTCTTGTAGAACACGCTAGTGCCTGGGCCCTCTTCCGACGGAAATTCCATCATGTCGTAGTTGTAGTAGACCTTGCCCTGCCCCTTCTCCCGCTCCTCGTTCGAAAACGACACGTGGTGGTCGTAATTGAAATCATTGCCAAACGACGACACCCACTTGAACCGCCATCCCATACGCTTCTTGAAGGCTTCGATCTCGGGCAACGTCGCGCGCGAAATCGCCAGGAAGGTCACATCGCGGTGCGCGAGATGCACGGCAGCACCGTCGAACCCGTCGGCCAGGAACGAACAACTCGGGCAACCCTCTTTCCATCCCGGACCAAACATGAAGTGATACACAATCAACTGGCTCCTTCCGGCAAACAGGTCGGCGAGCGTCTCCTTGCCTCGCGGTCCGTCGAAAACGTAATTCTTCTCCACCTTCTCCCGTGGAAGCGCGCGCCGCTGCCGGCTCAGTTCATCGCGCAGGCGCGAGAATTCCTTCTCCTTGCGCAAAAGCTCTTTGCGGGCGGCCACCCACTCAGCGTGCGGCACGGTCTTGCCCAGTTCTGTCTTGCTTGTTGTCGTCATGGTTGCCATCGTCGTTTCTCCTCTCCGTCACATTCTTCAGATTTTCTTCGGATCCACTCTTCTTCCCACGAACGATCTTCACCGCGAGCGCAGCAATCCCGCCCGTCGACATCACACTGCCCGCCATCAATGCTGCACTAGCCATACATGCAGGACACATGAATTCCTCCTTCCCTTTCCTTGCTTATTGATGGTTGTTGATTGGTCCACTCCACTGGGCTTTGCCATCAACAATCAGAACTCAACCATCAGCAATAGGGTCTCAGCGCTTTTCCTTGGCCTCAGCCCGTTCGCGCACGCGCTGGTGCATGTGCGTCCATCCTTTCCCCATGCCTTGTCTGTGTTCGTCCGGAATCGCTCCAAACGCCATATGGTGAAACTGGATCAGCGTTCCGCCGTCTTCCTCGCTCAACCGGTACTGCAAATTCGAAATGACCGGATACGACATGAACAATGGCCCGGTAATTTCGACCAGCGTCGGCCGCTTGATGGCCTGCACGTTTCCCCAGAAGTGTCCGTTGCCATCGCCCAGATCGCGGAACCACCGCCCGCCTGGCCACGGCTCGATCTTCATCGACATCCGTTTTCCCTCTGGCGTCTCATTCTCCGGACCGAGTTGTTCCAGAAGCGCCTCGAACGTCACCGCCAGCGACGCCTTCACGTGAATTTCCTGCGTTATGTTTGTGGTCAGATTCTCAATACCCGCCATTGCTGTCGAACTCATCGTTCCTCCTTGCTTCGCTTTTTGATCAGATTCTGTCGTGTTCACATTTTGTCCAAAGCTTTCTGTTTCGCCTCGGCGCGCTCTTTCACGCGATTCAACTGGTGCTGCCACAGCCGCTCGAATGTCTTGGTCCACTCATGCAGCGGCCGGATCGCCTCGGCATTCGTTCGATAGAACATTTGCCGTCCGTGGCGCCTTACCCGCACCAGCCCAACCCGGCGCAGCACCCCCAGATGCTTCGACACCGAGGGTTGCTCCATTCCCAGGCTCACAACGATGTCCCCCACTGCCCGCTCTTCGCTGGCCAGATAGTTCAAAATGTCGCGCCGCCGCGGCTCCGCCACCGCGTTGAATGCATCCGACGTAGTAGCGGCTCTTGCCATGGGAGGAAATATATATTCCCATATCGGCATATGTCAAGCGATTTTTCGCTTCCCTTTCCTGTGTACCTTGGGCCGATTGTTAAGCGAATATTAATTTCAGGCTCCCAATCCGAGTCGATCCGAGGGACCCTGGGTTAAGTGAATGAGGGCAAGCAAGCTAGGTTCAAGACGTGAGAAGGGTGGAAGCTCGATGAAACACCTGCATATTGTTCTGTGTATCTTGGCCATGATGGCAGTATCGGTGGCACAGAGCGCACTCGAAGCGAACAGTCCGGCGACTCCAACCACTCCCACTATCACCGGCGCGCTGGAAGGCTCACGCGTCGCGGTTTTCCAAACGCCTCACGACTCCTGCTTCGCCAGCGACATTTCCGACGCGATGGCGCGCGCGTTTCGCGACTCCACTGGCACGATCCATTTCGTGTCCGCGAGTTCGGATTTGTTTCAAAGCCTGGGGCCGACTCTCGAAAGCCTTCAGCACAGTTGCCAACCGGCCTACCTCTCTGCCAACGACACCAATCCCGCGGACTTCAACGATCAGGTGTGGCTCGATTCGTTCTACACATTTGACGGCAACAAGATCGCCGCTCTCTCCCACACGGAGTATCACGGCTGGGCCATCCAGGGCGAGTGCAATGTCCAGGGCAACAACCAGTACACCTACTGCGAGTACGACTCCGACACCTATCACCAATCCAACGATGGCGGCTACCACTTCGAATCGTTCCAAGCCCCCAGCAATTTCTTGGCCGGTGTTCCGTACAAATATGAGGTCGGCCGCGGGCCCTTGGGATACAGCGTCGACACCAACATCGTGGGATACGGCGGCTGGTTCTACGCCATCGCGACCGATTGGACTTGGCCGCTGAACTGCTCCGGGACAACAGGACCGCATCGCTGTCGTGTGCCGGCGGGCGGCGCGCCCATTCGCACCCGCGACGTCTTTGATCCCTCCTCGTGGCGCGGCTGGAATGGCAAGGACTTCTCCTTAACCTTCGTCGATCCCTATCTGCGTCCGGTCAACCGTCCTGAGGAGCACGTCTACACCCCGGTTCCCTACATGGGATTCGTGAACGCAATCAATGTGTATCCGTCAGCCAACATCGTCGTCGCCACGCTATGGGATTACTGGGACGGCGCACTCGGCCCTCCGGGTCTATACCTAACCACCTCCACCGACTTGCTCCACTGGACCAAACCCACGCTCGTCGTAACCGTAAAGGAGCTCAGCGCCCACGATCCCAAGGGAAGCTGGCTCTATGCTTATTTCTCTTTGATCGATCCCGACGCGCCGGACTTGAACTTTTCGATCCTTGGCGACCATCCCTACTTGTATTACGTTCGCTTGGATAACAACAACGCGTCCCATCGCGTCCTGTTCCGGCAAAGAATCAAATTGACGCTGAACCGGTGAGCCTTAAAATCGTCGTTCACGCTACCAGCGAGTTCCTTGAGACGGAGTTCGTTTGCATTCCCCGTCCCATTGAACGCAGCGACCGTCCGGATGGCGCCGCTCTCAGCTATCGCGTCAAGTCCCGTGCCGACGTCTGGAAAAATGGAGAAGCCCCACGTCTCCAGATGCAGATTCTCGAAGGCGATCCGAAATTCTCGGTGTGAGCCGTGAGTGATCTAAGTGACGGTCGAGGCAGGGCGATTCTGGCTGAGAAAATCGGCGACAATCCACGCTGCTCCCGTGATCGCAAGATTCTGCGCGTTGCCGGCCCAATTGATCAGTTGATGTGGATCAGCAAAAGGCCTCGGTAACCATACCAGCAATCCGAAGCCGATCAGCATCACCGTAAGTAATCGTGACGCGAGCAGGGCTGCACGTCCCGACAATAGCGCAATCGCCGCGAGCGCCAACGCAATCGTTGTGGTGATCGCCCAGAACATTTGTCCTGGAGGAATCCACTTTGGAACGAACTGTGCCGTTCCAGAGAGATACACGAGTTGCTCGAGTGTGAATGAAATGACGCAGATTCCGAAACAAATGTAGCCGATCCGGGCCAGCCGTGCCGCTCGTGCCGGATCGCTCCGACTCACCGACCCGTAAACGATCAGCGCGCCCGAGACAATAGAAAACTGCTCGAAGAAGTTGCCCCAGGGATCATAAACTCGCGGTGTGGCCACGATGTGCGGCAGCCACAGCAAAGCAAAGACAAGGTAGATGGCGCCCAGCGCTAACGCCCCGGCTCGTGACGTTCGAGCCCACAGAATCGATATGCCCCCAAAGAGCTCGATCGCAACGGCAAGGTATACGAGTATCTCACGGTGAGGAACGTTCCCGAGCGGCCGGATCTGCTGCCAACCGTTAAAGTCATGCCACACCAGGGTGATGATGCCAAAAGCGATGGCAGCCGCGCCATACACGTAACGTCCCAGATAGATTCTTGTCATCTCATCCTATGTGCGCGGCCATTTCAGCACAGCGAGGAATGTGGCCTCGAATCAAAGAAGAAGACTAAAGTGCAGCAGCAATAATTCACAATAGCCATTCCCCGGTGAATTCACATAGCCACTTTGCAAGTCGGCTTGGCTGGAGGCAAGATCCTGGATGCTTGGCGTTTGTCGGTACTAAGCCACAACTGACTTTATTTCCGAACTGCTCGTGATCCGCTCACCATCGCCGGAAGGTCCAAACGCTGTTTTCCAATTCACCCCTGAGACCTGCCAGTTCGTTGCGCAATTTCTATGCCGTCCTTTGAGACGTGAATAAGCCTCTTAACTGGGCTGACGCGAGGCAATCCAACGGAACAATTTCAAACGAACGCAAGCCGCCTACCTGGAACGATTCTCCCCCAGACTGACGCGGTAGGCTCCCCACAGTATTCGCATGAAAAACCACTAGCCCGACGGCGGCGAGCGCCGTCAGGAGAAATGCACAATACAGACGAGTGCGCTTCATTTGGCCTACAATGGTAGTTCTCCATCGGATTGAGTTGCAATTTGGATCTCTAAAGTTTGCAATAAATCACGTGACTCGCCCATTGGCCGAGTGCATGATGCACCTACGGGGGTTCGCGATGACCTCCGGCTTTTACAGGTATATGGAGTCACGCTTCACCCCGGAGAGATTCATGGGCATTCTCCACTCATTCTTTGACGAAAGTGGTAAGTTCCAAGACCACCAAGTAGTAGCGTTCTGTGGCTTTGGGGCGTCGGAATCGCAGTTAGCCGACTTCGACAAACAGTGGAACAACCAACTGCGGCGAACTGGAATGGAGGCCCTTCATTGGGTGAAAGCCCGTAGGAACGGCCAGCCGCTGAGTTCGAGGGTCGGCCCACAAACGTCCAAGGAGCGAATCAACGAACTAAAGCCCTTTGCGAATTGCGTTAATGATTACCTAGGTCTTGGAATCGCTACAGCTTTTGAGGTCACGGGCTATACATCGTTTGCACCGGAATCCAAGAAGTTGTTAGGCGGAAGCGACAATCCATTTTATGTGCAATTTTTGCGAACCGTTATGCTTCTCGCAGAGTTTGCGAGACCAGAAGAAAGCATCAATATGATGTGTGATGAAGATGAGGAGACTGCATGGAACTGCTATCGTCTGTACAGGCGCGTCAAGGAGTTTGATCCTAAAACCGGCAGACGATTGGCGGCGATCTCATTCGCATGCATTTCCCGGCACTTCAAGCGGCGGATATGCTGTCTTTTCTGTGCCGTGAGCAGGCGAAGCTCCAGTGGTACGGGGAGTCTTATGAATACCGGGATTTTTTCAGATATTTGTCCGATCCGCGTGGGACCAGCCAGATTCAATGGCGAGTGGCATTTAAGAATAAGGCGGATTTACAAAAGCTAGAGAAGTCGCTAGTGAGAAAGAAGACAGAAAGGGAGCATGGAGCTTCCACAATTGCCAAAACGCGACGCGGGCGAGTCAAGTAAATTATTGCCCTAAAGTATGCAGTCCGAGAAGTGCTTGGGAGACGTGACCGCAAGAACGGAAATCAGGCCGTTGGATACTTTCGTAGTCTTGACACCGGCGTCGGACCGTCCGATGCTCTAGGGTCGGGCCTTAGGGCTCGGCAGACGGGTGCACAGCATAAGTTTTTTGCAATCAATATTTTACCCCTTGGAAGCTAAAGTGGCTCACTGATTCGAAAGACCTTAGCGCATCACCCGACACGTAAGCCCTTTGAATACAAGATTTTGCCCGTAACTGATTGAGCTGCATACATATTTTGGCGGTTTTCCCCTAACTCATTGATTGCATTAGACCGAGGGGGAGGGGGGGTACCCCCAAAGATCGCTGCATTCCCAAAACGAAACTGCTCTCACCCACTTCCACACACATCTCGACTAAACTCTTTCCCAGAATTTTCTCTGGGGAGGAACTACCTTTGTCTGCCATTCGCGCCATTTTCTGGGATGTCGGAGGAGTGCTGCTCACCAACGCCTGGGACCGCACGGAACGCACTGCGGCTCTCGATCACTTTCATCTCGACCAGGAAGAATTCCATGATCGTCACGAGATGGTGGTCTCGTCGTTCGAGCGCGGCAAGATCACGCTCGACGAGTATCTCGACCGCACCGTCTTCTATCGCGCACGTCCCTTCGCGCGCGATGCGTTCCGCGATTACATGTTTTCCCTGTCGCAGCCCATTCCCGAAGTGCTCGCATTCGCGCGGGCTCTCAGCGACTCCGGCAAGTACTTCATGGGCACCATCAACAACGAATCACGCGAGCTGAATTACTACCGCATTGAACACTACGAACTGCGGAAGACATTCCGCCTGTTCGTCAGTTCCTGCTTCGTCGGATTCCGCAAGCCGGAACGCGACATCTACCGCCTCGCACTCGAGACGACCCAGATCCCCGCCGCAGAGTGCTGCTTCATCGACGATCGCGCGCTCAATCTGGAATGTGCGGCCAAGCTGGGAATGCAAACGATAGAGATGCAGCAGGTCGAGCAGTTGCGCGCTGATCTGGCGAAGTTAGGCGTAAGCCCGTAGACTTGCGACTTGGTAAAGGGTTGCGAACTCTGGAAGGACATTACTTCAGAGTCTTGGAAACAACACCTGACGTGTTGCTCACACTACGAATGCGTGCACAACCGTGGAAGAGCCGCCCTTCCAGGGCCGCGAAAGCATGTGAAATCAATTGGGCTTTTAGTCCCTGAAGTTCGCGAGTCACGCAAGACGCGTGCTTAAGGGTTCTTGCGCGGTTGGCTCGTCTTCACAACGGCATTCTGCGGGATATCGGATTCCAACGTGCTGAGCGTCAAATCGCTCGACCAGCAATCCGCCGCCAGCTTCCATTCGCCGTTGCTCTGCCGTGCGCAAACCCACAAATACTTTCCGCGTTCTTCGCGGCGCTTGCCAGTGGCGCTGGGAATCAAAGCCTTGCAGCGTCCCGCTTCGTACGCCAGATCGCCGACCACTTCCACCCGCAGAGGCTCGACCTCCACTTCTCCGAGTCCGGCGTCGAGCGCGCCAAAGAAAAACTCTCGGACCGCAGAAGCGCCGCGCACCGGAGGACAATTCGAGCGCAGCACCAGCGCGTCATGCGTGTAGAGTTCGATGAGGTCATCCAGGTGTTTGGTGTTGCAGGCCAGAACCCACTCATGGGCGAGGCTCCGAACCGCAGCCTCGGCGCGGCTCATGTCGCCGCGCAGCGCCGCCGTCGCCCGCAGCTTGTCCTCTCTCTGCGGCTCCCTCATTGAATCCCGGACAGGATCTGCGCCGGACCGCGCTGCCATCGCTTCCCCGCCAGGAAAATAGTGGTGGTGATAGTGATGATGGAAGTGATGGGTTTCCTGCCCTGTAGGCCGAGTTACCGCCTGCCTTTCCGCCGGATCGTGATCGGAAAACGGATTCGGTGGAATGGACAAAGCGTGCGAAGGGCGCTCTTCCTCCGCCATTGATGCCGCAAGTTCGGTGGTGATGCCGCACATGCCGCAGAACTTGTTGCCATCGCGATTGCGGTACCCGCAAACCCGGCACACGATCGTGGTCGACTCGCCGGTCAACTCCTGTGCGGTATCGTCGGAAGCCTGCTCCGAGTCCGCTTCAGCAGCCAACCGCTGCGCAGCCTCCAACGCCGCCGCGATCGCGTCTGCACTTGGCTTGGGACGGCGCATTTCCGGTTGCAGCCGGCGGTAAAGTTCTTCCATCTCGGCGCTATGCACCGGAGCGTCAGGAGACCTGGGATTTTTCTTGTCTTTGTCCACGAACCCGTCCACGAATCGAAGCCATCGATTGCTGGCGTCATTCTAGCCCAGCAACTCGGACTCGTGCTATCGGCTGGAAAATTCGATCTTGCCTTCGATCTCGGTCGGAACTCCATTGCAAGTTGCCGGACGATATCTCCAGGTGCGCACCGTCTGCAGCACATGGCGATCGCCGGCCAGGCCCGCGCTCTCCAGAATGAGCGGGCTGTGCACGCGTCCATCGGTTCCGATAATGAAACTGACTTTCACCTTCTGGCCGCGCGCCGTCGAAGAGAAGAGCGGATCAGGCGTGGTCAAGGCCTCAGGCGGTTGCACCTCGGCGCAAGACGGACGCGAACTGATGTGAGCCACGTCCACGAACTGGGAAGCGCGCGCCAGCGTTTTCGATACCAGGCGTTCTCTCTGTTCAAGGTTAGCCGCACGCACACGCGGCGCGGGCGTGGTCACCGCCAAGGCGACTACCGGGACGAACAACAGAATCGCAGGCCAGTTGCGACGATGCATGAGCTTAGCACTCCACAGAGCGGAAATCGCTCTGAACCTTAGGCTTGGGGCACATACAGGACCACTCCGACCTAGAGGGATGTTACTGATCTGGAAGAGGTTAGACGCCCCGAGGGGAGCACTGGAGAACTTCCAGATGAAAGACATTGCATAGGATGATCAGGATTTCCCGACCAGTTCTCGCACTCAGCCCGTTCTGCTAAATAAATGAAGAGGCGGAGCCACACACGCTCCGCCTCCAGATTCGGCTGTAAGGCTTACGGTTTGTAGATGCTGTAAACGTTGGTGTAGGTGAACATGGTCGTTCCGTAGGTAGTGTAGAACGACATGTACGCGGTGTGGACTCCCGAGGTTACCGAGGCGACGTTGATCGAACTGATAGCCGAGTAGGAGCCATCCGACGCATCGTAGCCATTGTAGGCGCAAGCACCGGCAATGCTTCCGTCGACGATGAGGCACAGAGCGCGATCGTCACTGGCAACGCCGCCGCCAGAACTGGTCGCAAACGAATTCACCACGAGAGAGCAGGTTCCCGAGCCGCTCTTGCAGGTGAATTTCACTCCGCTGTCTTCGGTGTTGAAACCGGCGACCAGCACGGCGTAGGGACTGCCCGTCGTGTAGAAGGTGGAGGAGGTCATTTCACTTACCGGCGGTGGAAGGTAGAGACCGGAGATATCGCGTGGCGGACCAGCCTGGTGACTTCCTGCTGCGGACACGACGAAGTACGCGCCAACCAACAGCATGGTCAGGGTGACGCAAAATGCTAGCTTTGTCATCTTACTCATAGTTTCTCCTGTGTGAGTCTTGAACGTGAATTACCCGGAAGTGCAAACGGTGGAGCGAGGCCCAGACTGCGAAAACGCCAATGACGTTACCTCAACTCTGCGGAATCTCAAAGCGCAATTTTTCGATTCGTCGGCGATGAGTGACGAGCCGCAAACTCTTGCACAGTAGTAGAACTTCGTTGCAGAGAAACCTGAAGGGCGCCGGATGTGCGCCGGCATGAACTTAGCGAGCCGCAGAACGACGTAGGGTCAATAGAGTGATTTCAGGAGGGCAGTTCATGCGGATTGGGAGGTTGACTGTGCCCAGGCCGGCGTTGGTGTACAGCGCTAGACCGCCAATCTGGTATCGACCCCAAACATATTTCCTCGCCAATTCCGGCAGGAAAACAGGACGGATGAAAGGCAGTCGCACCTGGCCTCCGTGGGAGTGGCCCGAGAGTTGGAGGTCCACCGCATAGCGCGCGACCGTGTCGGCATAGTCGGGCTCGTGGGCCAGGAGGACCACCGCTTCGTTCGCGGGGAGGGCGTGGAAAGTTGCGTCAAGATCGGCAGTGCCGCCTAAAACGTCGTCGATTCCACTCAGCCAGAACCGCGCGCCATCGCGTTCGATCGGCACTGATTGATTGGAGAGCACTTGAATTCCGGCGGAGTGCAGCGAAGTGCTCACACGATCGGGATCCGTGAAGACGTCATGGTTTCCCAGGACAGCCCATAGCCCGTGAGGCGCACGCATTTGTCGCAGCAGTTGGGCGCAAGGTTCAGCGGCAGAGGCAGCATCCGCCGGATCGCCAGACCAAGGCATGGAAACAAAATCTCCGGTCAGCGCGATCAGGTCGGGTCGCAAACCGTTGACCATACCAATCGCCGAGCGCAGCGGATGCACAGAAAAATAAGGGTCGTAATGGAAGTCGCTGAGCAGCGCGATGGTGAAACCTTCGAGCCGTGCGGGCCAGCGACGGAGGGCAATTTCCTGGCGCACGATTCGGGGACGGTTCGGCTCGAGCAGCGTAGTGTCGGCGGCGACTGCGGCCACGCCAGCGGTCGCTGCGAGGCGAATAAATTTCCGCCTGCTGATCGGGAAAAAAGCCAATCGTTCTTCAGACCTTTAAGAGTGGGATCGCGCCTCACGAATTGCGCATTCTCAGCATAACCGGGATCGGCGGCTCGCCGATATGGCGAGAACAATTACCGCCATCAGAAACTGAATGTAGCTTGCAGTTCAAGCTTGCGATTGGCGGCAGTGCCGGGCGAGAACGGGCCTCCTTGTAAAGCATTGGGAACGTTAAAAAACCTGGAGCCGAGAACCGCGCTGGGGTTCGCTGCGTTGACGTTGTTAAAAACGTTTCGGGCGTTCACGCCGAGAATGAGATTGTAACGGCGATCAGAATTACTGGACGCGAACGATGGACCTCCGCCGAAGAGTGGACCGCCGCGGCCGCCACCCCGAGGACCTCCCGGTCCACCTTGGCCCTGAGAGGTAGATTTTGCCTTGGGTCCAAATCCGAAAGTCTTGGTGAGGCGCAGGTTCATCACAAAGTGTCCTGGGCCAGTGCCGTAATTGATGGGAAGAAGTTTCCCGCTTCCCAACGCATCGAAAGTGCCCAACGTTGTGCAGTAAATGTTGTTCTGAGGGCCCGAGCCTGTCGTTGGGGGAGGGCCGGGGCAGGTCGCAGTCGAAATCAGTCCCGGGCGGTCGTTGTAGATCTGGTCTCCGTTCACGTCGATGGGCGAAGTGATGTTGAACGGAGCCCCGGAACTCACGATCATGAAAGGACTCAACCGGAATAAGTAAGGAAGGGCAATGCTGCCGCCGAGGAAGAAGCGGTTCCTCACGTCGAACGAGGCCCGGCCATAATCCTGGCTGATGTCGTAGGAATTCGATGGAAAGCTGCTAACGCCCGCCGTGTCGCTGTTGGCATAGCTCAAAGAGTAGTAGCCGAACAGCTGGACTTTGGGTCCGATGCGGACATTGGTATTCATCATCAGCTGGTTTTGTTTGAAATTACCTTCCGAAACGTAGCGGTAAATATTGCCCGAAGTAATGGGGGGACAACTCGGAGCGCAAGCGGTTCCGGGATACGGGGAATTCGCATTGATGGTAAGGAACTGGTCGAAGCCCCGCGAGTTCAAGTAAATGACAGAAAGGGTCGCGGACTTGGTGATTTGACGTTCTACACCCAGCGCTCCCTGCATCGTGTAGGGCGCGTGCACCCTGGGGTCGATCTCATACACGTTGGATTCGGAGGAGGTAGCGGGACCGCAGTTGGAAATACTTGCGAGCGGCTTATCGACACCCGGAAAGCACGTCGGATTGTGAATGATGAATTGTTGCTGCGTATAACCGTTGAAGCGGTCCGCATTCAGGATTTGTGCGGACTGAAAGCGATCAAAGAAAATGCCATAGCCCCCGCGAATCACGAACTTGGGCGGGCCGCTCCGGCCACCAACGCCCCAGGCAAAGCCCAAGCGGGGAGCCCAGTTTCCGTGGTCGTGAATAGCATTTTGAGTTTCGAAACGGAGGCCGGAACTGAGCGTGAAGTTCGACCGCACTTTCCAATCGTCCTGCACGTAGGGCTCAACATCGTAGTAAGTGACGGCCGCAGTCGGGAGTCCGGTGGTATAGGTAAGTTGCGTCGCATACGGAATTCCGCCTCCGCTAGGGCTTAACTGCGCCTCCGCATATTGCAGAGAGATGGGACAGGCAGGATTTTGCCCGAGCGCGGCGCAACTTGCCGGCGTATCGTTGCTGGTATTCAATGATGAGAATGCGAATGTGGAGTTGAAGCCCGAAGTCGAGTAATTCGTGTCATGCGAGGCCCGTACGCGGCCGCCGAACTTGATGATGTGGTTGCCGTGAATCAGCGACGTGTAGTTCTGTATTTCGTAATTGTTCTGCAGATCATTCTGGCTGCCCGAACCCGAGCCACCGCCCACAAAGCTGCCGGGCACACTCACAGCCGGGTTCGTATCCGTTGGGGTCTGGAAGGAGTTATCGCGGTTGTACTGAAACCGCGTCTCGTTGACGATTTTGGAGCCAATCACTTGCGTGTCGCTGATCTGGACGGTGTTCTCCGTGCTTTGGGAGTAATAGCCCTGGGACGATAGAGACAGCACTCCCACGCCATCGTTGGTTTCCGTATCGCGATAATACTGGTAGCGCGCGGTGAGTGTATTGTTTGGCGTCAACGCCCAATCGACGCGCGGGCTGAGATTGGTTCTTTGGTGGGGGTTCGCAATCGACTCAACCAAATTGTATTCGTTCAGGGATGAATCAAGAACGTAGGCATTCACGGCGGCCAGTTCGTTGATGTCGCGACGATCGATATTGAAAAAGAAGGAAGCCTTCTTGCTAAGTGGTCCGCCGATGTTTCCGTTGAACTGAGTGGAATAGTAGGGAGGCTCGGAGCCAGCGAAGGGATTGGGCGAGTTGAACGCGGAATCGTTGCCCAGCACGAAGAATTGCCCGTGATATTTGTCGGTTCCAGGCTTGGTAAAGATTTCGATGCGGCCGTAGCCAAGTTTGTCGTACTCGGCAGAGAAAGGGTTCTGGTTAATACGAATCTCGCGAATCGAGGACTTGGGCGGGAGTTGCCCCGCCGTGAACCCGTCGATATACATCTGTCCGCCGCTCGGACCAGCGGACGGTCCAGCAAGAGCCTGGAGATCCGACTCTAATTCGTCAGGATCGTCGGGCAGGGCATCGAGTTCTTTGCCGGAAATGACGATCGCGCCCGCGTTGCTCGAGGGATTCACGTCGATCGTTGGCGCCGTGTCAGATACCTGAACTTTTTGTGTCTCCACCTCGATTGACATCACGATGTTAAGCCTCAGAGGCTGATCGGCGATCACAACGTTGTCGTTCTGGTAAAGAGTGAAGCCGGTGGCCGCGACCGTGAGTGAATACTTCCCCGCTGGTAACGTCTTGAACTCAAACAAGCCCTGGCCATTGCTCTGGACCACGACCGGCGACCCAGTGGCGGGAGTCATGATCACGCTGGCGGAGGGAATAGCTGCGCCGGAGGGATCAGTGACTTGTCCGCGAAGAGAACCCGCGGCGGTTTGCGCGAACAACGCGGTCGCAGGCAGCAAGAAGAAGAGCGTTATGAAAAAGAAACGTATGTACTTCTCAACCTTCATTTCATCTTCCTATTTTATTCAAGTTTATGAATACGGAATAAATCCTTTTTCCGGCACCACTATTGACTCGCGTCGCCACCGGGAGCGCCTCCCAGACTCCAAGGCGCCAACATCATTGCCTGGCTACCCGAGGGAGCGGCCTGAAGAATCGGCTCCACTCCGCTGAGCAGCGTGATTGCGGTACCACCGCCCGTGGCCGTTCCTTGCGTCGTCACAATCAACACCGCATCGCCTTTGTGCAAGTCGGCGAGAGTAACCGCAGGCATGCGACTTAACATTTGCTGGAAGTCGGGCGCTCCGCCTTGGCGCATCCCCCCACCCATTCCGCCGCCTTGGCCGGTTCCGCCAGAGGGAGGAGCCGATTGGGCGCTGTTGCCGGCAGCGGGGGAAGACGCGGAGGCCGAGGAACCGGCCGCTCCCGGAGTTCCTGGAGGCATGCTGCCTTTCAACCGCATCGCGATACGCTGCGCCATCTCGGTGGGAAGTTTGTGCAACTGCGATTCCGCAGTGATCTTCACCTGCACGGCCTTCTTGCTCAACAAATCTTGAACGCTGATCGTGCCTGAGCTTGCATCCACCGAATTGACCGTACCGGCGACGTTGCGGAAGGAACCGGTGACAACTTCTTCCGCAGTCAGCTCGGTGCCGTCGGCGCTGCGGTCTCCGCGGGCGCGGAGTTGGTCGCCCGGCTGAACATCCTGCAAGGTGCCGGGCTTGGCGTCATCAAACTTTACCGAGTCCGGGGCGTAACGGCGAAACACAGTGCTCTTGGAGGTGTGCACCGCGATTTCCTTCTTGCCGCCCAAACCTGTTACCGAAATTGTGACTGTGCCGGTAGCGGGGTCGACGGCGCTGACCAAGCCGCCGAGGCCACGCTTCTGCCAGTCCTGGCGCTCCTGTTCATGGCGCGCTTCGAGGTCTGAATGTGATATGACGATAACCTCCAGAGCCGCAAGGGACGCGCCATCGGCAGAAGCCTGGCCGCGTACCCGAACTCTATCGCCCACTTGCAACTCTTGCAACGGGATGGAGGTCGCGTTCTTGAGATCCTTTTCGCCGGGCGCAACGCGCAAGAGGCGAGCATTCGGCTGCACAGTCACCGCGACTTCGGGACCGGTATCCGGGGTCAGAATGATGGCAGTGCCATTGATCGACTTGATGACGCCAATGCGCTTGGCCACGGCAGGCTGCCCGGCATCCTGCGCTGCGACCGTAGCGGCGGCGAAACATGCCGGCTGGAAGTGCGGACCAGATACGATGATGACAGACAAGACAACCGTCGCGACTGCGGTTCGATTCGCTCTCAGTTTCATACGCCCCACCTTAATTTACCTTGCCGGTAGCTGCGGAAGTTGATGATTTACAAAGTTTTACCCTTACATAACAAAAATTACAAAACGGGAAAACCCGTTATCTCCGAGCGATTCCAACGCCAAGCGCGCATCCACCGTGCCAATAGACGACGAAAGCCCTCCCGGTTACGCTTCTGATAGGGAAGTGTGTGGAAATCGATCCTTAAGGATGCGTTTGTCTATTTTACGATGTTTTCTCTGCTGGGTGATGTTGGTGATCGTGCCGGTATCGCTCCTAGGGCAGACTCCGCCCAACCAAACGGGAGCCGCCATTCTTCATACTCAGGGTGGCGTCTGGGTGAACGGGTACGAGGCGACGGATTCCTCTGCGGTTTTTCCCGGAGACCTGCTGGAAACCAAGCCGGGATCGGCGGCGAACTTGAGTCTGGACGGATCGACGGTGCTGATCCAGCCGGAATCGGTGGCCAAACTTCAGACCAACCTGCTTGAACTGGATCACGGCAGCGTCTCCGTGGGAACTTCGAAGAGCTTCAAAGTGCGGGTGAATTGTCTGACGGCGGTTCCGGTCCTTAACGAATGGACCCAGTATGAGGTGAACAACTTGAACGGCAACGTTCAGGTTGCAGCCCGCAAAGACGATGTGAACGTGGAACGGGGAGTCGATCGGCAGAAGCCGTCGGCGGAGACGGAATCTTCGCACGGCTCGACGGTTCACGAGACAGAACAAAAGAGCTTCGACCTATCGGCCATCTGCGGAGCCCCGCCTCAGCCCACTGGAGCGGGGATGAGCTTGAATCCGAAATGGATTGCGGTCGGAGCCGCTGGAGCTGGGGGCATTCTACTTTGTGTACTGCTCTGCAGCGGTAACGGTGGAAAGAAACCACCCGCGAGTTCGTGGCAGCCATGACGCGAGACTCTTGAGAGCGATCAAACTTCCCTAGCTACAGAATTCTTTCGTGTGTGTAACCGGCAGAGACCAAGGCTGCAAGCAGTTCTGCAATGTGATCGGGGCCGCGCGTTTCCATGGTGATGTCGATGGCGGTGTCGCCGAGATTGACTCCGTGGTAGGCGCGGTCATATGCCGTTTCGACGATATTGGCGCGATGATCGGCGAGGATTCCGGTGAGGCGATGCAGCGCACCGGGATAGTCGGGCAGATGAACGCGCAGACGGACGAGACGTCCGTCTTTCACCAAGCCGCGCTCGATGATGCGCGAGAGCAGGGTGACGTCGATGTTTCCACCGCAGACGAGGACCGCGATCTTCTTGCCTTGCAGCGGCAGCTTGCGATTTAGGACAGCGGCAATGGCGGCGGCTCCGGCGCCTTCCGCCAGAGTCTTTTCCCGCTCCAGTAGCAAGAGAATCGCGTTCGCGATTTCTTCCTCTTCTACAGTAACGATGTCGTCGACGTACTTCTGAACCAACGGGAGAGTGCGTTCTCCGGCGCGACGGACGGCGATGCCGTCGGCGATGGTCTTGGCGGATTTCAGCGTGACGGGCTTGCCCTCGGCTACCGCGGCTTTCATCGAAGGAATCCGCGATGGTTGAACGCCGAAGATCTGTACGGCAGGATTTGTCTCTTTGACGGCGCAGGCGATTCCGCCGATGAGGCCTCCGCCGCCGATGGGTGCGACGATGACTTCGATGCCGGGATGTTGCTGCAGGATTTCAAGGCCGAGAGTTCCCTGCCCTGCGATGACGGCATCGTCGTCGAAAGCATGAATTAAAGTGAGCCGTTCCTGCTGGCTCTGCTCGATTGCCTTTTCGTAGGCCTCGTCATAGTTGGTACCATGCAGGAGGACTTCGGCGCCGTAGGCGCGAGTCGCCGAAACTTTCGTGAGCGGCGTAGGCAGCGGCATGACGATACGCGCTGCGATCTTGTGGCGTCCGGCGTGGTAGGCGACGCCTTGCGCATGGTTTCCCGCGGATGCGGCGATCACGCCCCGGTTTCGCTCTTCCTGTGTGAGCGTTAAGAGTTTGTTTAGAGCGCCGCGCTCTTTGAACGCACCGGTGCGCTGCTGGTTATCGAGTTTGAGAAAGATAGAGTTGTTGGTGAGACCGGAAAATGTTTCCGAGTGCGTGCACGGAGAAACGCGAATGTCGGCACGAATTCTTTCGAGAGCCGCCTGGATATCGGAAAGTTGGATCATGACGCTGGCGCAGTCATCTTACTCCGCTGCGTCTTAGCCCCGCTCCATCCTAGCTTGGATTGGGTTGGGATGGCCATGATCAGGAGGCTATTTGTCGTGCGGTGGAAGCCAAAGGAACGACAGGGCGGGCCGCCGGCACTTTCAGATAGGTGTCGACGCAGGCGGCGGCTTTGCGGCCTTCGGAGATGGCCCAGACCACGAGCGATTGGCCGCGGCGCATATCGCCCGCCGCGAATACTCCGGGGACGGACGACATGTAGTTCTGGTCGGTCGCGACGTTGCCGCGGTTGTCGAGTTGAACGCCTAGTTGCTCGATCATGCCGTTGCGAACAGGACCGAGGAATCCCATGGCGATCAGGACCAGGTCAGCATCCATGGTGAACTCGGTGGCAGCGATGGGCTCAAACTTCGGGGGAGGGCCAACCCTTACGCCGTGAAGTTGCTGTACGTTGCCGTTTTCGTCGCCGGTGAATTTGGCGGTGGCGATGCTCCAGTCGCGGACTCCGCCCTCTTCGTGAGCGGCTTCGGTGCGCAGTTGCATGGGCCAGAGTGGCCATGGTGTGTGCGGCGAGCGCTCGTCAGGCGGCTTGGGCATGATTTCAAACTGATGAACCGAGAGTGGCTTTTGGCGGTGGACGGTGCCGAGGCAATCGGCGCCAGTGTCGCCGCCTCCGATGATCACGACGCGCTTACCAGTGGCAAGAATCTCGACGGAGGGATCGAGTGTGTCGCCGAGACAGCGCTTGTTCTGCTGCGGGAGGAACTCCATCGCGTAGTGAATGCCCTTCAACTCGCGTCCAGGAACTTTGAGGTCACGCGGATGCTCGGAGCCGCCAGCTAGCACGATAGCATCGAAGTCGCGGCGCAGGTCTTCAACCTGGACGTTCTTGCCAACCTCAGCGTTGGTCACGAATTTCACGCCCTCGGCGGACATCTGCTCGAGGCGACGGTCGATGATGTGCTTTTCCAGCTTGAATTCCGGAATACCGTAGCGAAGCAGGCCGCCTACGCGGTCTGCCTTTTCGTAGACCGTGACTGCATGGCCAGCGCGGCACAACTGCTGCGCTGCCGCTAGTCCCGCCGGGCCGGAACCGACGATTGCGACTTTCTTTCCGGTGCGAAGTTTCGAGGGCTCGGGGCGGATCCAGCCTTCCAGGAATCCGCGCTCCACGATATTTTTTTCGTTCTGCTTGATCGTAACCGGAGGCTGGTTGATACCCAGAACGCACGACGCCTCGCACGGAGCGGGGCAGATGCGGCCGGTAAATTCGGGGAAATTATTGGTGGCGTGCAACTGGCGAACCGCATCTTTCCAGCGGCCGCGATAGACGAGATCGTTCCAGTCGGGAATGAGATTGCTGACGGGGCATCCCGTTTGACAGAACGGGACACCGCAATCCATGCAGCGTGCGCCCTGCTTGCGCAGTTTCTCTTCCGGAAAATCCTGATAAATCTCGAACCAGTCGTTGACGCGCTCGGCCACAGGACGGCGAGGAGCCAGTTCGCGCGAGTAATCGATGAAGCCGGTGGTCTTACCCATGCTGCACCTGCTCTTGTTGGCGCGGCTCGGCCTCTGCCAAGACGGAGACGGGCTGGTTCGGGATATAGGCTTGCTCGCTGCGCGCCACTCCCAGCACTCGCTTGAACTCGTGCGGGAAGACCTTGATGAAGCGCGAGGCCATATCGTTCCAGTTGTCGAGAATCCACTTGGCACGGCGGCTGGCCGTCAACTCCAGGTGCGACAACAGGAGATCTCTGACGATTACCACATCCGACTCGTCGAGCAAGGGCTCCAGATCGACGGAATCGAGATTACACCGCTTCTCGGTAAAGTCTCCGCGCTCGTCGAAGACATAAGCGGCACCGCCGCTCATTCCAGCAGCGAAATTTCTGCCGCAGGAGCCGAGCACCAGAACGATGCCGTTGGTCATGTACTCGCAGCCGTGGTCGCCGACACCCTCAACGACCGCGGTCGCTCCGGAGTTGCGGACAGCAAAGCGTTCGCCGGCAACTCCGTTGAAGAACGCTTCGCCGCTGGTCGCGCCGTAAAGGGCAACGTTGCCGATGAGGATATTTTCTTCCGGAGCGAAGCCGGAAGCGCGCGGCGGATACACCATGAGTCTGCCACCGGAGAGGCCCTTTCCAACGTAATCGTTGGCTTCGCCCTCGAGCGAAAGCGTGACTCCCTTGGCGAGAAACGCCCCCAGGCTCTGACCGGCCGAGCCCGTAAGGTGAACGCGGACGGTGTCGTCGGGCAATCCGGCAGAGCCGTAACGGCGCGCGATCTCACCGCTGAGCATGCTTCCCACTGAGCGGTGAATGTTGCGTACCGGAAACTTCACTTCAATCGGCACAAGAGTTTCAAGGGTGGAGGCCACCTGTCCGAGAATCTTGTGATCGAGTGCCTGCTCGAGGCCATGATCCTGCGCCTGCACGCGGCGCCTAGCGACGCGCGAGGGCACGGGCGGGTTGTAAAGGATGGCGGAGAAGTCCAGACCGCGCGCCTTCCAGTGATCGACAGCAGGTTCCACATCGAGCATATCGACGCGGCCAACCATCTCGTCGACCGTACGGAATCCCAGTTCGGCCATGTACTGGCGAAGCTGCTCTGCAATGAAGAAAAAGAAATTGATCACGTGCTCAGGCTGACCTTTGAACTGCTTGCGCAGTTCCGGATCCTGCGTGGCGATACCCACCGAGCAAGTGTTGAGGTGGCACTTGCGCATCATGATGCAGCCCATTGCGATCAAGGGAGTCGTAGCAAAACCGAATTCTTCGGCACCCAACAGGGCGGCAATCGCCACATCACGGCCGGTCTGGAGCTTGCCGTCAGTTTGCACACGAATGCGGCTGCGCAGATCGTTCAGGAGAAGGACCTGCTGAGTTTCCGCGAGTCCCAGTTCCCAAGGGATGCCAGCATGCTTGATGGAGCTCAATGGAGACGCGCCGGTGCCACCGGAGTCGCCGCTGATCAGGACGACGTCAGCATGAGCCTTCGCAACGCCCGCTGCAACCGTGCCTACACCCACCTCGGCTACCAACTTCACTGCGATGCGCGCGTGCGGGTTGACGTTCTTCAGGTCGTAGATCAGTTGCGCGAGGTCTTCGATCGAATAGATGTCGTGATGTGGCGGCGGCGAGATCAATCCAACGCCAGGGATGGAGTGCCGCAGGCGAGCGATCACGTCGTCGACCTTGTGGCCGGGGAGTTGTCCGCCTTCGCCGGGTTTCGCGCCTTGCGCCATTTTGATCTGCAACTCGTCAGCGTTCACCAGATAGTTTGCAGTCACACCGAAACGCGCCGAGGCTACTTGCTTCACCGCGCTGCGTCGCAGGTCGCCGCTCGCGTCCGGCGTAAAGCGCGCTTCGTCCTCCCCGCCTTCGCCGGTGTTGGACTTGCCGCCGATGCGGTTCATGGCGATGGCTAGCGTCTCGTGGGCTTCTTTACTGATCGAACCGAACGACATCGCTCCGGTCGTAAAGCGCTTCACGATCTCTTTGGCGGGCTCGACTTCGTCAAGCGGCACCGGCGTGTCGCTCTTCCTCAACTTCATTAGGCCGCGCAGGGTACAGAGGTTCGCGGTCCGCTTGTCGATGAGGTCGGTGTACTCCTGAAAAGTCTGGAAGCTGTCCTGCCGCACTGCCTGTTGCAGTTTGCTGATGGTTTGGGGATTGAGCAGGTGATATTCGCCATTCACCCGCTGGTGATAGCTGCCACCGACTGAAAGCTCAGTCTCAAACTCGGTCAACGGGCGGAACGCATAGTCATGCTTGAGCAACGCCTCGGTCGCGAGAACGGAGAGTCCAATTCCCTCCAGCCGCGAGGTCGTGCCGGCAAAGTAAGCGTCAATCAGATCTTTATTCAGTCCGATGGCTTCGAATACCTGCGCGCCCTGATAGCTTTGCAGCGTCGAGATGCCCATTTTCGAGAAGGTCTTCAGCAATCCCTTCTTGATGGCCTTCATGAAGTGCTTCACCGCGAGTTCGGGAGTAAGGCCGTCACCCAACTCGCCGCGCCAAACCAGGTTTTCAACACTCTCGAGTGCGAGGTAAGGATTGATCGCACTGGCACCATAGCCACTGAGCAAAGCGAAATGCATCACCTCGCGAGGTTCGCCGGATTCTGTGATGAGCGCTACCTGCGTCCGCGTTTCTTCGCGGACCAGCAAGTTGTGTACTGCGGCCAGGGCAAGCAGGCAAGGGATAGGAGCGTAGTCTTTATCCACGCCGCGATCAGAAAGAATGAGCAGAGAGTATCCGGCCTTCACCGCCAATGAGGCTCGCTGGCACAGTTCGTCCAGAGAGCGCTTGAGGCCTTCTTCGCCGTCTTTCGCGCGGAACAGCGCCGGCAACGTGGTCGCCAGCAAGTCACGATTCGAGACGCGGCGCAGTTTTTCCAGTTCGCGGTTCGAGAGCAGCGGATGCGCCAGCTTCAGCATGTGGCAATTTTCGGGCGCTTCCTCCAGGATGTTGCGCTCGCTACCGATGTAGCTGATAAGTGACATCACCATCTCTTCGCGGATGGGATCAATCGGAGGATTGGTCACCTGCGCGAAAAGCTGCTTGAAGTAGTTGAACAGCGACTGCGGTTTGTCGGAGAGACAGGCCAGCGGGGTATCGGTGCCCATCGAACCGATCGGCTCTTCGCCCTTCGCTGCCATGGGGCCGAGGATCATCCTCAGGTCTTCATCGCTGTATCCGAACGCTCGCTGGCGGCGAAGAAGAGTCTCGGCGTCCGGGAAATGCATGCGCGAGGGCTCGGGCAACTGATCGATGGTGATCTGATTCTCTTTCACCCACTGCGCGTAAGGCTGGCGCGACGAGAGCTTCTGCTTAATCTCTTTATCCGAAATGATGCGGCCCTCGACGGTGTCGACCAGGAACATCTTTCCCGGCTGCAGGCGGCCCTTCTTCTTGACCTGTTCCGGCGCGATGTCGAGCACGCCGGCTTCAGAGGCCATCACAACCAGATCGTCGTGGGTCACGACGTAGCGTCCCGGACGCAGGCCGTTGCGGTCGAGAGTCGCTCCGATGACGCGGCCATCGGTGAAAGCGATCGCCGCGGGACCGTCCCAGGGTTCCATCAGACAGGCGTGGTACTCGTAGAAGGCACGCTTCTCCGGCTTCATGTGCGGATTGCCCGACCACGCTTCGGGAATCAGCATGGCCATGACATGCGGGAGGCTTCGTCCCGACTGAAGTAGCAACTCCACTGCGTTGTCGAAGTTCGCGGAATCGCTGCCGTCGGGCGCGATGATGGGATGCAGCTTCTTTATGTCGTCGCCAAATAGCGGAGACTGCAGCAGCGACTGACGGGCTTGCATCCAGTTGACGTTGCCGCGGAGCGTGTTGATCTCGCCGTTATGCGCAACGTAACGGTAAGGATGCGCCCGCTGCCAACTGGGGAATGTATTCGTCGAGAAGCGCTGGTGCACGAGACACAACGCGCTGACGGCATCGGGATCAGAGAGTTCGCGGTAGAAATTGGTGATCTGCGACGCGAGCAACAGGCCCTTGTAAACAATCGTGCGGCAAGAGAGGGACGGGATGTAGAACATTTCCGCGTCTTCAATGCCAGACTCGCGGATTTCATTTTCTGCACGCTTACGTACGACGTAGAGTTTGCGCTCGAAGGCGTCTTCGTCCATCTCTGCAGCGCAACGCACGAAAATTTGCTGGATGTAGGGCTGCGACGCGCGGGCCACTCGGCCGATGGCGGATGCATAGACCGGTGTGTCGCGCCAACCGAGAAGGGTCAGGCCTTCTTCGCGAATGATGCGTTCCAGAATTCCCTCGCACTGCAATCGCTGGTGCTTCTCGACCGGCAGGAACGTCATGCCGACACCGTAGATCCCGGGCCTCGGAAGCGCAAAGCCAAGTTTCTCGCATTCGCGAGCGAAGAACTTGTGCGGAATCTGGATGAGGACTCCGGCGCCATCGCCGGTCTCGGGATCACAGCCGCACGCGCCACGGTGCGCCAGGTTGAGCAGTACCTGAAGTCCCTTGCGGATGATGTCGTGACTCTTTTGGCCGCTGATGCTCGCAACAAATCCGATTCCGCAGGCGTCGTGCTCGTGCGCCGGGTCATACAGACCCTGGGCGGGAGGCAGGCCATTGCTCGGATTTCGACGCGTCGTCATGGACTTCGTCCGGTGAACTGAATTTCTTTCGAATTGCTTGTTCTTGGGCGCGGCTTGCGAGGGCGACAGAGGGTCGCACACTTCTGCTCAGGAACAGACAGGGGTATTCTCGTGCCTGTGGACGAGCAAAGTACAATACAGAATTTCGATGCAAGTCATGCAAAATTCAGGGCGGATTCTGGCACGGTTGATTCTGTCTAATTAACCTCCATTTGACCTGAGTTCGCTATAATCTCGCTCATAACATGGACTTTGATCAGCTCATCACGTTCCTGGAAGTCGCCCGGCAGGGTAGTTTTTCGCGTGCTGGGGAGAAGGTTTTCCGCTCACAGTCCGCGGTCAGTGCGCAGATCCGACAGTTGGAACAAGAGTACGGCGATCGGTTGCTCGACCGCTCGGGCAAGACGGTAAAGCTGACGCCGGCGGGCCAGGTCTTTTTCGAATATGCCGAACGGCTGAAAGCCCTGCGCGACGAGTCGTTGATGGCGGTCGCCGACCACAGCGGCACTCCACGTGGCACGCTGCGGGTGGGCGCCAACGAGGCCACGTGCCTATACGTTTTGCCTGAGGTTTTCGGCGAATACTGCCGGCGTTACCCACCCGTGCAGATCAGCATCTACCGCAACTTCAGTTACAAGATCGTGGAGAAGCTGGAAAACGGGCAGGTAGAGGTTGGCATTTTGACTCTGCCTATCCAGTCGCCGAGCTTGAAGATTCAGCCGATTTTCCGCGACAAGCTGATGCTGATGGTCAGCCCGAAGAATCCGCTGGCCAAGTTTAAGGTGGTACCCGTCAGTGAGATTGTGAAGCACCCTTTGCTCTTCCCCAAGACAGGGCACACGCGACGGCTGCTGGATAAGCTGTTTCGGCCCTACAACGCCGAACTGCAGGTGCGGATGGAACTGCCCAGCATCGGCATGATCAAGAGCTTCGTAGCGGCGGACCTGGGCGTGTCGCTGATCAGCGCATCATTCGCTCGCGACGAAGTGGAATCCGGGCGGGTCAAGCTGATCGATCTTGAGGACGCGGTGCTGTACCGGGAACTCGGTCTTGCCTACCGGCGAGATCGAACACTCTCGGTGGCCTCTACTGCCTTTGTCGCTCTCTTGCGGCAGTTTGCCACCCAGCTGAAGAAGACAGAGGACTAAGGATTGATTAGAGCTGAAAATCCGATTACTCCTATCGGAATTTTGAATTTCCCCTAGACTGTGGCTCCGGCTACCCTTACTTTGCACTTGTCCTAGGTGTCATCGACCATTTTCATGAAGACCCTCATCCAGAAGTCCACGCGAATTACATCGACAGGTACAGGCATGTCGACACGAATTACGTGTCTTCTGGAGGACGGGATCGGATGAAGTAAAGCAATCTTAAAAGAATCACCCGAACCCACCGCCAGAAGCGATCTGGCGGTGGGTTTTTCTTTGCGCCAAAAAGGAGAGGACATTATGAGCAGCCTACAGCGACAAAGCAGATTCGAGCGAAGCGATGATGTGGTGGTGATGAAGTTCGGGGGCACGTCGGTGGAAGACGCATCTGCCATTCGCCGCCTCATCGGCATCGTGCAAAGCAGACTCGGCTCGCGACCAGTGGTCGTAGTGAGCGCGCTGGCAAGAGTCACTGACCAACTGCTGGAGGCAGGAAATGCGGCAGCGGCGGGGCATCTGGGCTCCGCGCTTGCCATCGTAAGGAGCATTTATGTCCGGCATGAGCAACTGGCGGATTCGCTCGTCGATGAATCCGTTTACAGCGCTCTCGACGGCGAACTGCGTGGCGAGTTTCGGGAATTGGAATCGCTGCTGCACGATCTGGAAGCCTCGCGGCAACTGGATCTCAAAACGCAGGACCATTTGCTGGGCTTCGGGGAATGCTTCTCCAGCAGGCTGGTGAAGGAGGCGTTGTGCCAGGCAGGAATCAGCGCAACACATGTGGACGCCAGAGCCTGCATCGTCACCGACGCTTGCCACGGCCAGGCGAGTCCGGTGTGGGATGTGACCGAGCAACAACTGCAGGAGAGGGTGAGTCCATTGTTGGAATCCGGCCGGGTGCCGGTGCTGGGCGGGTTCATCGCGTCCACGAGCGATGGCGTGCCCACGACTTTGGGCCGGGGCGGATCTGACTTCAGCGCTGCGATCGTGGGTGCGGCGCTGTGTGCCGCAAGAGTTGAGATATGGACCGACGTCGACGGCATCATGACCACCGATCCCAAGCTCTGCTCTCACGCGCGGGTGATCCGCAAGATGAGTTTTGATGAAGCTGCGGAGTTGGCGCATTTGGGGGCGAAAGTGCTGCACCCCGCGACGTTGGCTCCGGCGATGCGCGAGAACATTTCGGTCTATGTTCTGAATTCGCGACGGCCGGAGGGTGAAGGCACGGAAATCCTGGCGCGGGCCAAGACCGGAAATCCGGTCAGCGCTATCACCGCGAAGAGAAACGTTGCCGCGGTTGAGATTGAATCTGCGGGCCGGGTAGATTCTGAGTTTTTGCGCGCGGTCTCCGCAGTATTCGACCGGCACTCTTGCTCCGTCGATTTGATGGCACTGTCACTGGGGCGCGATGTCGTTGCTCGTGGATTCGACGGTGGCTTTACCCCGGATTGCGGCGGATCTTCGAGGTGTCGCCGAGGTGCGATGGGAGAATCACAAGGCGCTGGTTTGCCTGGTCGGAGAGAACATTCGACGACAGCCCGACGTGGCAAGCCGCGTCTTCGCTGCCGTTTCGGATATGGAGGTGCGCGTTGTCTGCCAGGGCGCCTCTGACCGGACGATTTCTTTTCTGGTGGAAGAATCGAAGGTCGAAGAGTCGGTGCAGCGCCTACACGGAATCTTCTTCCCCCAGCGCGAACCCGTGCGCGACTGGGGTGGGATTTCCAGCGCGTTCTGCCAGGCGGGTTGAGTGGAGCGCAGACTCAGTTGCCGAGCTTAGCCGCTTTCGACGCGCTCGCCGTTCAGCCCGGCACGGGTCCAATGATGTGCAGGCCGCATTCGGTCTTGGCGAATCCCGGCCAACGACCGGCCCGCGGATCTTCTCCTGGCCTGACGGCGCGCGTGCAATGCGTGCAGCCGATGCTGGGATAATCCTGATTGTGTAGCTCGTTGTAGGGCACTTCGTGATCGTGGATGTAGCGCCATACTTGCTTTGACGTCCAATCGACCATCGGATTAATCTTCACCAACCCAAACTTGGCATCCCATTCAATCCGGTGCGCGCTGGAACGGACCGAAGTCTGGTCACGGCGGATGCTTGTGATCCACGCGCTCAACTCGCCAAGCTTTCGGCGGAGCGGTTCGACTTTCCGCAGGCCACAGCAGAGGTCGGGATCACGCGTCCACAGTGCGGTTCCGTGAGCACGCTCTTGCTCCTCCGGCGAAAGGACGGAATAAACTTTTTCGATTGCGATGCCGTATTTTTCTTCGATCCGGTCCATCAGGTTGTAGGTTTCGGGGAACAGGAATTCCGTGTCGATCGTAAACAGGCGGAAGTCTTTGCGAACGCGCGAAGCCATATCGATCAGCACCATGCCCTCGGCGCCGAAGGCGGAGGAAATGGCAACACGGTTTCCGAAGGTATCGAACGCCCACGTCAAAGCGCGCTGCGGCGTCCAACTCTCGGCTGCGTGCTGAACCTCTGAGACCTGATCTTGAATGTGCTCCTGAATCCGGTTCTTCACGGGAGAGGCTCCTCATTGGTTCGGAAGTCTGGTGTTGTGAATCGTGCAGCAGCGAGAGCACTGTCGTTGACCGACGAAATGTTGACCGCAGAAACGCTGGGCACACTGAATTGCTGCGCTAGGAAAACCGGGTCGACAAAGCGGACGACTTCGCCGATGACCAGCAGAGTTGGTGCGGCGAGTCTCGGCGAGCCGTGCAACTCGGCGATCGTGGAACGGTGTATCTGCTGCAGCGGAGTGGTCGCACGGGAGATGACGGCGCATGGCGTTTCGCCCCCAAGGCCAGCCCCGCGCAACTTTGCTGCGACCTCCGAGTAGTTCAGTCCGGGCATATAGATCACCAGCGTCGCGCCGCTTCCGGCCAGTTTGCTCCAGTTGGCAGCTTCGCTTCCCGGAGCTTGATGCGCCGTCAGAAACACGAGCGCCGACGACGCGCGGCGATGAGTGAGCGGAATCTGCGCGATGGCTGCAGCGCCCATCGCCGAAGTCACGCCCGGGACAATCTCGAAAGGAATGTTGGCCCGGCGCAGCGATTCGATCTCTTCCCCGGCTCGGCCGAAGATAAGCGGGTCGCCGCTCTTCAGCCTCACAACGCGCAATCCTGAATCGGCGAGAGCAATCATCAGGAAGTTGATTTCCTCCTGCAGGATTTTCTTTTTTCCGCAGCGCTTGCCGACATTGTGAACTTGGGCGGTTGGCGGGATGAGCTTCAAAATCTCAGGAGCGACGAGGTCGTCGTGCAGCACGGCGTCTGCCGTCTTCAGCACGCGCAGAGCTTTCAAAGTGAGCAACTCCGGGTCGCCCGGCCCGGCACCGACTAGATAGACTTTCCCCTTCATACGCCCTCTCCTTTTGCAGCCAGTTCGGGCATCTCGGCCAGGGCCCCTTCGACTGCTTCCCTGCTCGCCAGCGAGTGCAACAGGTCCAACTTGCGTTCTTTATCGAGATCGCTGGCGAGGATCAACTTCCGAGTCTCTCCCAACTCCGCTACCCACGCGGCGTATCCGGGACCAAATTGCTTTTCCAGTTGCTGACGAATCTTTTGCGCCAGCGAAGGACTTTGCCCGGCGGTTGAAATGGCAATTTGCAGATCGCCGCGACGGACGATGGCGGGATAGAAGAAGTCGCAGAGATCGGGAACGTCGACCACGTTGCAGAGGACTCCACGCCGCTGCGCTTCGCGATACACGCGCTCATTCAAGGTGCGCGAATTTGTGGCGACGACGGCCAGGAATGCGCCGGTCAGGTCTTCTGCAGAGAAGGCGCGCAACTCGAGTTCGATCAGCCCGGCGCGTGCCCATTCGCGGACCACTGGGCTAGCATCGAGTGCCACCACGCGGATGCGCGCGCCCGTCTCCAGCAAGCCGCCGATCTTGGGTTCACCAACTTTGCCGGCGCCTACAACGAGGCACGGCTTCCCTTCCAGCTTCAGAAACATTGGAAACAAGCTAGTCACCGAGCCCTCCTGCTTGAGCCAGACTGCGGGTCGAATCCGGTAAATCGCGAGCCACTGCCGCCAGCGCTTTTCCGGCCAGAAGCTCGCGCAACTCTGCATCGCTGTGGCGAGCAAAGAAGCGGCGCAGATTTTCTCCTGGTTCGCGCTCCGCAAGATAGCGTCCCAGCAGGCGTTCGAGCGCGTCCGGAACTTCGGTGGCGGCGCAGCGATAGCCAACTGGGCGCGCGGTACCTTGATGCAAACCAAGGGCTCCGCCGATGCAGAAGTAGTAGGCATCGACCATACGGTCTTGAACTTTGATCTTCTTGCCTTCAATGCCGATGTCGGCGATCCAGTGCTGTCCGCAACTGTTGGGGCATCCAGTAACGTGAAGCTTCAGATGCTGGTCGAATCCAGGCAAACGTTCTTCCAGTTCTTCGACCAACCAGCGGGAAAAGCTCTTCGTTTCGGTGATGGCGAGTTTGCAGAATTCCGTGCCGCTGCATGCCACCGTGCCCCGCCAGAACGCAGAGCCACCCACTTTCAACCCGATCGCATCGAACTCTTTAGCCAGCGGTTCAGCGTTGAGCGTCGGCACATTCACAACGAGGAGGTTCTGCATGTTGGTAGCGCGCAGTTCGCCGGCAGCGTAGCGTTCCGCGAGGTCAGCGGCGGCTTGCATCTGTTCCGCCGTGATTCGGCCGCGAAGTGCGACCGCTCCCACATAAGAAAGACCTGTCTGCTTTTGCGCGTGGATGCCGACGTGGTCTCGATAGACATCGTCGGGAGGATGTTCTTCGACTGCCGAATCCAACTGGAATCCGATGCGATCGTGCAACTCATCGAGAAAACGGTCCGCAGTCCATCCGTGACGAAGGAAAAAACACTTCAGTCGGGCACGTTCACGGTGTTCGCGCAAGACGTCGGAATCGCGGAAGAGTTCGGCAATGCCCTTGATGACCGGCACAACCTGGTTCCGGCGGACAAAAGCGTTCAACCGCGCACCAAGATAGGGTTCAGTCGAAAGTCCGCCGGCAACGCGAAGGGAGAATCCCACCTCCGGCCTTCCGCCGAGCATGCGGGTGATCGCGGTTAAGCCAACGTCATTGATTTCCGGATAGGGGCACCAGACGCGGCATCCAGTGATCGAGATTTTGAACTTGCGCGGCAGGTTGTAGAAGTCGGCATTGCCCGCCAGCAGTTGCGAAGCTTTCATGACCAGCGGCGAGGCGTCGACGATTTCGTCCGCGTCCACGCCGGCGACCGGGCATCCGGTCACGTTGCGCACGACATCGCCGCATGCGCCGGTTGTGTTCAGTCCGACCTGCCACAGTCCGTCGAGTACTTCGGGCAGCGATTCGATGGTGACCCAGTGCAATTGAATATTCTGGCGAACGGTAAGATCAGCAATACCATTAGCGTGGAGCCGGGTGAGATCGGCAACGGCTCGAAGTTGGCGTGAAGTCATGATGCCGTTGGGAATGCGGATGCGCACCATGAAACGCTGGAGAGCGCGGCCCACGCCATTCTTGCCACCGGTGACTCCGGCGCCATCTCCCTGGGTGTATACGCCCCACCAGCGAAAATAGGTTCCAATCCATTCGGGTGGGATGGATTCGAATCCCTCGCGGGCGAAGCGCCGGATTTCTTCCAGGCCTTCCCAAGGATTCATCGCGCGCTTCAGGCGCTCGACTCTCTGAGCTGTGGTCTCTTTGGCTGCGATTGTCATAAGAAGTAACGTCTGAACCTGCGTGTCCAGAAAATAAAAAACCCACCGCCAGGATCGTCTGGCGATGGGTTCTATGAGTGCCTGTGTTAAGAAATAATTCTTAGGTCAGCAGCCTCCCCGCGCCAGTGCACACGCATGCACAACAACAACAAGTGCAACAACACACCGCGCGAAGGTTTTGGCTATCTGACATTCGAGTCTGAATTTTAGGTTGAGCGGCTTGCGCCGTCAACTAACTCACGTAACAACGTCGATTCATAATTTGGATGGAAGGAATCATAATTTTTGCGGGGTCGCGCGGACAGCCCGAGCTGGCTGTAGAATCAGCAACTTAGCAGTATCAACAACTGTTGAGTGATAATCTCTAGTTACTTTTGCCAGAGGCCGTCGCGGTCTGAATTCGTTTGGAAAGGTCCTTCTCGATGAAGCGTTGCGCTCTCTTCTTATTACTCGTCGTTCTGCTCTTTGCGTCCTTTGCCTTTTCACAAGCTTCCGGCACCCCCGATCCTTATAAGACAACTCTCGGTCGGCTCGAAGCGATTACCCGTCAGAGCGAGGTGGAATGGCGCTTCCATACCGACGTTCCGCATCCGGAGGATCCGGGGCTGAATGATTCCGATTGGGGCACGCTCACAGTCAAGAATGTTTCGGGACCGGGTGGACGAAACGCGAATGAGGAGCACTGGACGGGAACCCGCGTGTTCCGCCGCTGGATTCAGATTCCCGAGAAGATTAATGGCTACGCCACGCAAGGCTCGCGAGTGTCGATTGATCTGCGATTTGGGAGTCCACAGGGTCTGATCATTACCGTCTTCTCGAACGGAGCGATTCTCTATCGCGGTAGCGATGACGATATTCTACCGATGCTCCTGACTGAGAATGCGCAGCCCGGGCAGAAATTCCTGATTGCGGCCAGGGTGGTGGGGGGAGACGAAGCGCAATCAGAATTCTTTCACAGCGAACTGATAATCGAACCGCCGCACACGCGACCGGATCCTGCGTTTCTGCGGACGGAACTTCTGTCTGCTCGCCCCATCATCGCAGCCTATGAAGATGGAAAGGCGGAACGCCAGCAGCAATTGGAAGCGGCGCTCAAGGCGATCGACTTCACACCGCTTGAAAAAGGCGATCAGGCCGGTTTCGACGCCTCGCTCAGGCAGGCACACGCTAAGCTGGAAGCGCTCAAGCCCTTTTTGCAGCAGTTCAACATTCGAATCGTGGGCAATTCGCACATCGACATGGCGTGGCTTTGGCCCTGGACCGAGACTGTCGAAGTCGTCCGCAACACGTTCCAGAGCGTGCTCGACTTGATGCGCGAGTATCCGGACTTCAAGTTCACGATGTCGTCGGCGCGAACCTATGAATGGATGCAGGAGAAATATCCCGACCTCTTCCAGCAGATCAAAAAGCGCGTCAAGGAAGGGCGCTGGGAGATTATCGGCGGCATGTGGGTTGAGCCCGACCTGAATATGCCCGACGGAGAATCGCTGGTGCGGCAGATTCTGGTGGGCAAGCGTTATTTTGAGAAGAACTTTGGCGTGGACGTGAAGATCGGGTGGAATCCGGACTCGTTTGGCTACAACTATCAGCTCCCGCAGATATACAAGAAGTCGGGAATGGATTATTTTGTCACACAGAAGCTGCTCTGGGCGCACGAGTTCACCACGTTTCCGTACAAGCTGTTCTGGTGGCAGGCGCCGGATGGAAGCAAGCTGCTAACGTATTTTCCCCATGACTATGCCGGCGGCATTGATGCGGAGCCTCTAGCGACCGACCTCTCGATCTGGATGCCATCGATTTACGGCAAGACCATCCCTGCCAAACCCGAGATGATGCATCTGTACGGTGTGGGCGACCACGGCGGCGGGCCGACGCGCATCATGCTCGATCATGCCGACCAACTGCGGGCTCCGGATGCGGTGTATCCGAAACTTGAGTTCAGCTTCGCTCGCGATTTCTTTAGCGATCTGGAGAAAAAGCTGCCCAGCATGCAGGTTCCCACCTGGGATGGCGAGCTTTACTTCGCCTACCACCGCGGAGTGTTTACTACCCAGGCAGAAACCAAGAGGCGAATCCGGCGTGCCGAGGAAAACGTATTGAACGCCGAGAAGTTTGCATCGCTGGCGTCGCTTTACGGGAAACCTTACCCGAACGATGGCCTGGAGTTGACCTGGAAGAACCTGCTGTTCGATCACTTCCACGACATCATGCCGGGCTCTGGGATCGCGGTGAACTATCTGGACGCCAAGCGCAATCTGGAAAATGTGGATCGCGCCGCGAACGACGTGACGATGGGATCGCTGCGCGAGATCGCTGCGCACGCGAACACGCAAGGCGAGGGCGTTCCAGTTCTGATTTTCAATCCCCTCTCGTGGCCACGAACCGAGGTGACCGAGGTTGAGGCGCAATTGCCGGCACCAGCGGAGCAGATTGAGGTTGTGGACTCCGCGGGCAAGCCCGCGGAATCGCAACTGCTCTATCTCGATCCGGAGACACACCGCACCCACTTCTTATTGTTGGCAAATGCGCCGGCGCTGGGATATCAGACCTATTTCGTGAGAGCTGCAAGCAAGGCGCCTGCGGTCCATTCGATGCTGAAGGCTTCCGCCGCCACGCTGGAGAACGAGTTCATCCGCGTGAAGATCGATCCGCAAACGGGGTGCATGACCAGCCTCTTTGACAAGCGAAGCGGGACGGAGGCATTGGCTCCCGCCGAGACGGATACGGGCGGGTCGAAGACTTCAGTCTGCGGCAATCTGCTGCAGACTTTTGTCGACAAGCCCAAGCAGTGGGACGCGTGGAATATCGACGCGGACTTCGAGAAGCAGCACTGGGATCTCGACAAGGCCGACGAAGTGAAGCTCACGGAGAGCGGCCCATTGCGGGCGATCATCCAAGTCAAGAATCATTTTCAGAACTCGACATTCGTGCGAGACATCATCGTGTACGCGGGCATGCCTCGCGTCGATGTGAAGATGATGGTGGAGTGGCATGAGAAGCACATTCTGCTGAAAGTGGCATTCCCACTCAGCGCCCACAGTGAGAAGGCGGCATTCGAGATTCCGTTTGGCTCAGTCGAGCGTCCCACCACGCGCAATACGCCCGCGGAACTGGCGCAGTTTGAAGTTCCGGCGCAGCGCTGGGCTGACATCTCGGACTCGAAGCACGGATTCAGCCTGCTCAACGACTGCAAATACGGATACGATGCGAAGGGCAACGTGCTGCGACTCTCGCTGCTGCGCTCACCGGAGTGGCCTGATCCACACGCCGACGAGGGCCATCACGAGTTCACATATTCGCTGTACCCGCACGGTGGCGGGTGGAAGGACGCGCTCACCATTCGTCGCGGCTACGAACTGAACTACAAATTGCTTTCCCTGCCCTTTGGAAAGCATCAGGGAGCGCTCGCGCCTGAGCATTCCTTCCTGCAGGTGCAACCCGACAACGTCATAATCACCGCGCTGAAGCATGCCGACGAAGAGAACTCTCTGGTTCTGCGCTTCTACGAATGGGCGGGCAAGGATGGTGAGGTTACAATTCAACTTCCTCCAGGAGCGGAGTCTGCGGCGGAGACTGATCTGATGGAAAAGCGCATGGGCAGTTTACCGGTACACAATGGCGCGGTAAGCTTGCATACCAAGCCTTACGAGATTAAGACGATCAAAGTGCAGTTTGCGAGTCTGCCTCAGACAACCGCCGCGGGCAAACATGACTGAACCCAAAGGCGGGGCTCCGGTTCTCGGCGTCGATGTTGGCGGCACAAAAGTCGCCGTGGGACTGGTGAACCATGATGGCAAGATACTCGCGCAAGGCCGCAAGCCCATGGTGGCAAACGGCACGGCTGAGGCTGGGTTGCAGGCCGTCGCGGACGCGATTGACTCCCTGGTGTCCACGGTAGCGGGCGGCATTCACAGTATCGGGATCTGCGCGCCGGGGCCGTTGGACCCCAAAACAGGAGTGGTTCTCAATCCCCCGAATCTGCCTTGCTGGCGCGACTTTCCCCTAGCCGAGAAGATCGTGTCGATGTACCACGTGCCCGTCAAAGTGGACAATGACGCGAACGCCGCGGCGCTGGCAGAAACGCGCTGGGGCGCAGCGCGCGGGTACCACTATGTTTTCTATGCCACGATTGGAACGGGCATCGGAACTGGAATTGTTTTGGACGGTCGCATCTATCACGGCAACACCGGCTCTGCCGGTGAAGGCGGGCATGTAAGCATCGACTATCGTGGAGCGCTTTGCAGCTGCGGCAAGCGGGGTTGCATCGAAGTTCTCGCGGCCGGTCCGGCGATTGGCGCACGAGCACGAGCCAAGCTCGCTGCAGGTCTCCCTTCTACCATTCTCGATCTGGCCAAAGGAGATGTTGCGGCGGTGACCAGCGAATTCGTGGGGAAGGCTTATGTTGCGGGCGATGCTCTGGCCCGAGAGATTCTTGAGGAGACCGTCGACGTATTGACGCCGTGGCTCGGCAATATTGTCGACTTGCTCGATCCCGATGTTCTGGTCATGGGCGGCGGCGTAGCGGCCATGCTCAAGCCGTTCTTCGATGAAATCAAGAACCGCCTTCCGGGCTGGTGCGTGAACCCGCGCGCGTCTGACATTCCGCTGGTCATGGCACACTATGGACCCGACGCGGGGATCGCCGGAGGCGCTGCGCTGTGCGCAGTAGATGCCCCTTAACACAAGACTCGATCAAGAACTCAAAAGGACCTAATGCTCCTCTCGCAACCGTTCCGCCGATTCGTTACAACGTTTCTGTTTGCGCTTTGTTTCTGTGCACCCTCGTTCTTACGGAGCCAGGAGCTGCCCTGGGTTCCGCAGGCGCAGGTCTTCCCTCTGACCCCCACGGCGGGTCCGTTTACCGAACCTGCGATCGCGGTGAATCCAACTAATCCCCAGCAAGTGGTCGGCGTATTTCAGGACAACGTGCACGCGTCTTACTCGCAGGACGCTGGCCGTACCTGGAGACTGGCCGAGAATGTCGACCCCAAGAACTACCGCGTCTCCGGTGACGTGTCTGTGGCTTTCGATAATCAGGGACACGCCTTCGTGTGTTACATCGCTTTCGACAAGCTAGGCACGTTCAACTATTGGGCGCACGGCGCTACGCGCAACGGAATCTTCGTGCGGCGCTCGCTCGACGGAGGAAAGACTTGGGAAGCCGAACATATTCCTGTCGCCGAACAGACAAGTTCCCCAGGAATTCCCTTCGAAGACAAGCCGTACATTGTCGCGGATAACAGCAAAAGCCGTTACGCGGGCAATCTGTACATCGGTTGGACGCGCTGGAGGCTGGCCGATTCTCAGATGGTGCTCTCGCGTTCCACCGACGACGGCAAGACCTGGTCTCAGCCGATCGAAATCGATGCGCATCCCGGATTGCCACGCGACGACAACGGCGCCGCCGAGGGATTCGCTGGCGTAGTCGGTCCGGATGGCAAGGTGTACGCGATCTGGAGCCAGGATGACGCGATCATGTTTACGACATCGCGCGATGGCGGCAAGACGTTCTCGCACGCGCGCGCTGTCATTCACACGGCGCCCATAATGTTCGCGATTCAGACGCTCGAAAGAGCGAACGGATTTCCGCAGATTGCCATTGACCCGAAAGGCAAGCGCCTGTACGTAACCTGGAGCGATTACAGGAACGGCGACCTTGATGTTTTTCTGGCACCTTCGGACGACGGGGGAAAGCATTGGGCTACGCCGGTCCGTGTAAATACCGACCAGGTACACAACGGAGCGGAACAGTTCTTTCAATGGCTCGCAGTGGATCCGACTGACGGCTCGGTCGACGTCGTCTTTTATGATCGCCGGGGCGATCCTCAGAACCGCAAGCAGATCGTTGTTCTGGCTCGCTCTACGGACGGCGGACATAGCTTCAACAACTACGCATGGACCGAGGAACCATTCGAAGCGGGCGGCGTTTTCTTCGGCGATTACAGCGGAATTGCGGCGTATGGCGGGCGCGTCTACGGCGTCTGGACTGAGAAACCCTCGCCAGCGTCTGAGGTAAAGGACAAGCCTCAGGTAGGCAAGGAGGCGAGGGATGCTAAAGAAACGAAACCACAGCCCCAGGGAACGATCGTGAAGATTGGAACCGCGGACTTCTCGGCATCAGCGCGCTAACTAAAGAGGTGATCGCTTATAAGGCCTCGAATTGAAAACCTCGCCAAACGGAAAAGGCGATCTCGCAAGGAGATCGCCTTTCACATTTCGGATGAGGCTAGAGCGGCTGGACGTTCTCAGCCTGCCAGCCCTTAGGGCCCTTGGTCACGTCAAACTGCACTGTCTGGCCCTCCTGCAGGCTCTTGAAGCCGCCCGCTTGGATCGCTGAGAAGTGCACAAAAACATCTTCGCCATTCTGGCGGCTGATAAAGCCATAGCCTTTGGCGTCATTGAACCACTTTACTGTTCCTTGTTCTGCCATGTGTTAGGTGTTCCTTTACTTGATCAATTTACGCTTGAGAGATTCGGAGGTACTGCAGGCAAGTTACTGGCTGTTTAGGCGAGAACTGCTTACGACCGAGTCGATCTAACGCACAAGGTGATGCTACGCTTGCGCGCCCCAGGTTAGCAAGAGAATTACTGCGCCACGCACGGGCTCACCTGGAGGTTCCGCCTCCGCTGTGGGAGGCGTCGGCATCCAGCGTGGCTTTGGTTTCGCGACTTTCCAGTTCCGCCTGACGAAGTTCGGTGGCCTCGGCGGGGTTGGTACCCGCTTTCAAGGTTGATTTTTCAAGGAAATAGCGCCAGCCCTCATGCCGGTCCGCCGAGCTCTGCTCGGCTTCGAAGTTCTTCAAGGTCGTCTCCGCGTTCTGCCGCCCCTTGACGACCTCAACCACCCCTGCGGACTCGTAAGTTCGGACGTTGTGCCGGATTACAACGTAAGACGCCTTCAGTTCGTCGTTTGTCAGATTGGTCTCCCTTGTTCCGCCGCAACCAGCCTACTGTCAGATTAAGCGCGCGGGCCATGATTAGCAAGCTGATTGGAGTCCCAGCGAGGTTTCCGAGAATTTCTTCCCGAAACAAAATTGCAGAGTTCCTTCACACGTGAATTACATGGGCCGCCGACTTGTTGGGAGTGGGGCGATCACACAACTGATCACCGTGCCGAACCGCCCGCCACTGCAGGCGCCGCGGATTTTAGCTGGTCCAGCGACATCAGCACGCTGTGCCAACGAACTGGGTCCTTTTTCGTTTCGATTGCGGCAGAAGGGTCGGAATAAAACTCAAGGATGTTGGCCCTCAATTCCGGCGACGTCAAATCGAACTTTCGGTCCGACAATTGCGCCAGCAACTTTGCGTAGGTATCGTCGGTGAGCGAGTATTCCGCTGCCTTGGTCGGCTGGCCACTATCGAGATCGGTGTTGGGCAGCACAAGCTTGTCCTTGCGCACTTCTTCGAGAAAGGCGCGGTACTGATCGACGGTCAAGTTGATGCTCTTGAAATAAAGGTCCTCAGTCCGAGGAGTCGGACTCTTGAACCCTAACCCTTTAAATGGGCCCACCCTCGGCATGTACCGAAGGAGCGTCGACAGGATGCGGGTGCCCACGCCCGGTTTTTTGTAGTCTTTCCCCCACTGCCTTTCGTAATCGGAGCGCGAGAGACGATACAGGAACTTCTGCTTCGCGAAATTCGGCGTCTCGCGCATCAATTCCTTCTTGTGAGTTTGCAGGGCAACCTGGGTCATCTCCGGAATCATGTGGGCGACCGCGTAACGGTAGGAACCCACGGCCAAATCCTCGTGAGTCAGCACGTCTTTCAACTGCATTCCGTACACGACGGGAAAAACCCGTTCCAGCAACGGCTTGGAGACCTCGAATCCGATGAAATCGTGGTACTGCTGCGAGGCGTAGCGATTTTTCGCGACCTGCACGGTATCGAAGCCGAATTCTGTTTTCAAGTGCGCGGTCTTGTTTTGGGCATAACGCACCGAGGGTCCATACTTCGCCCGGAGCTTGGGAAATTCGATTGCCACGGATTGGTTGACTGCCGGGTGACCAGCGATATCGGAAGCATAGTGCGATAGGGCGCCTAGGGCGAAGGCATACTCGTCGAAATCCTGGCTCTCGAGCAGCAACTCGCGGACAAAGTCTCCGGTACGGACGTAGTGCACGAGATCGCTGAATTCTTTGCTGCCAAATGGGTAATAGCCGAGATCCTGGATGACGGCGCCGCCGTAAGCGTAGGCGTGCGCTTCCTTGAGTTGGTCTTCCGAGAGTCCCGGAAACCGCTTGAGCAGCAGAGGTTGGATCTCATCGGTCCAGAGCAGGTCGACGATTTCCTCGTGTGTAAGAACGGAGTACGCCGAAGAGGTGCCGTGGCACATGAGCGCGACGAGAAGAAGTGCCAGCGCTCGGACAGAAAGCAGGCGCCAACTCCGAGAGATGACACCTGCCGGTGTTGGTTCGTAGCTCATGGATCAAATCCGCCCGAGAACCAAGAGAATGACAACCACGAAAAGGATTATCCCCAAGCCGCCGGTCGGGGCGTAACCCCACTCGCGGCTGTGCGACCAGCGGGGCAGCGCCCCAACCAGGGCTAAGACCAAGATCACGATCAAGATCATTCCAAGCATGTTTTGCTCCTATTCTCCCTGAACCCTAACTTCGGGGGAGTCAACTCTGGTTATAGGCGTCCTGCGGGTTTCTTACTGGTCAAAACTGCTCAGTGAAACGGTGTCGAAAGCGCAAAGCCAACTCTCGTCAGGAAAATGCGGCGATGGCAGCGGGTAAAAGGCTTCTCTACGACATAGACGTCACTCGGTCGCGGCGCAGTAGAAAGCGATGGCGCGAACCCAGGGGCTCGCGCCAATCTAATCGTGTTCGACGAGGCGGACGGCCATGCGTGCCGTCAAATCGCAATGAACGACGGTTTACTTTCCCCCAGGCGTTTTTTTCTCCGGACGAGGAGCGCTTTGCGGATGAGACTCGGGCCG
>ODAK010000020.1_pt1 | contig 192036 bp, 165 predicted proteins | sample 1539591 | NCBI WGS metagenome assembly ODAK01 (sample SAMEA3539303, study PRJEB22396) | soil metagenome | biome: tundra; feature: field; material: soil | place: USA | collected 2010-05 | depth 0.15 m | reverse complement strand
CCATCAAGGCATCGGAAATCAGCGACCTGATCAAGGCGCGCATCGAAAAATTCCAATCGAACGCCGACGCGCGCAATGTGGGTACGGTGGTGAGCGTCACCGACGGCATCGTGCGTATCCACGGCCTCGCCGACGCGCGCTACGGCGAAATGCTGGAGTTCGCGGGCAACACCTTCGGTCTGGCTCTGAACCTGGAGCAGGACTCGGTGGGCGCAGTCGTGTTGGGCGACTACAAGCACATCTCCGAGGGCTCGGAGGTCAAGACCACCGGCCGCATTCTCGAGGTGCCCGTGGGCCCGGAACTACTGGGCCGCGTCGTCGACGCGCTCGGGCAGCCGATCGACGGCAAGGGTCCGGTAAACTCCAAGTTGAAGTCACCGCTCGAGCGGGTGGCGCCGGGCGTGATTTTCCGCAAGAGCGTGTCGCAGCCGGTGCAGACCGGTCTCAAGGCGATCGATTCCATGGTGCCGATCGGCCGCGGTCAGCGCGAACTCATCATCGGCGACCGGCAGACCGGCAAGACCGCGGTGGCCATCGATACCATCATCAATCAGAAGGGCACGGGCGTTAAATGCGTCTATGTCGCCGTCGGACAGAAGCAGAGCTCGATCGCCAACGTCGTGCGCAAACTCGAAGAGCACGGCGCGATGGGGCACACCATCATCGTCGCGGCATCCGCGTCGATGCCGGCCGCCATGCAATACCTGGCTCCCTATGGCGGCTGCGCCATGGGCGAATACTTCATGGACAACGGCGAGGACGCGCTGATCGTGTACGACGATTTGTCCAAGCAGGCGGTCGCCTATAGACAGATTTCGCTGCTGCTGCGCCGGCCTCCGGGTCGCGAAGCCTACCCGGGCGACGTGTTCTATTTGCATTCCCGACTTCTCGAGCGCTCGGCGCGCGTCAACGAGGAGTATGTCGAGAAGGTCACCAACGGCCGCGTCAAGGGCAAGACCGGCTCGCTCACGGGCCTGCCCATCATCGAGACCCAAGCGGGCGACGTGACCGCCTTCGTTCCGACCAATGTCATTTCAATCACCGACGGCCAGATTTTTCTGGAAACGGATTTGTTCAACGCCGGCATGCGCCCGGCGATCAACGCTGGGATTTCGGTGTCGCGCGTGGGCGGCGCGGCGCAGACCAACATCATCAAGAAGCTGGGCGGCGGAATACGCTTGGCGCTGGCTCAATTCCGCGAACTCGCCGCCTTCTCGCAGTTTGCCTCGGACTTGGATGAAGCCACGCGCAGGCAGCTCGAGCGCGGCCAGCGCGTCACCGAGCTGATGAAGCAGAAGCAATACTCGCCGATGTCGGTGGCGGAGATGGCGTTGTCGCTGTACGCGGGCAACAACGGCTACTTCGACAAGGTCGATCGCCGCAAGGTCGTGGAGGCCGAGGCCGGCCTGCAGACCTTCGCGCGCGCCACGTGCTCCGAATTGCTGAAGACCATCAACGGCAAGCCGGATCTGTCCAAGGAAGTCGAAGCGGCGCTCAAAAAGTGCTGCGACGAATTCTTCGCGACGCTGTAAGGGAAGGCTCCAAAAGAGAACACTATGGCAGGCGCAAAGGAAATCCGCGGCAAGATCGCGAGTATCAAGAATACTCAGAAGATCACCAAGGCCATGGAAATGGTGGCGGCGAGCAAGATGCGCAAGGCGCAGGAGAGGATGCGCGCGGCGCGTCCGTACGCGCAAAAGATCCGCAAGATCGTCGGCCACCTGCGCCAAGTGAATCTGGATTACAAGCATGCCTTCACCTTGGAGCGTCCGGTGCGCTCGGTGGGCATCATCGTGATCAGCACCGACCGGGGCCTCGCCGGTTCGCTCAACTTGAATTTGTTCAAAGCCGCTCTCGGCGCGATTCGCGACGCGCAAACCGCCGGCGCCAAGGTCTACGTGTGCGCAATCGGCGTGAAGGCGGTGCAGTTCTTTCGCCGATTGGCAGGGGTCGAACTGTGCGCTTCGGCCACTCATTTGGGCGACAGGCCGCACGTGAAGGATCTGCTCGGCCCCACCAAGGTCATGCTGGATTTCTATCGCGACACCAAGGTGGATCGACTGCTGCTGGCGCACAACGTGTTCGTCAACACCATGAGTCAAAAGGGCGTGGTTTCGCAGCTGCTGCCGCTCGAGACCATCGACAAGAGCGAATTGCAGGAGCGCTGGGATTACATTTTCGAGCCGGATGCGGTCGCGATTCTCGACGGAATCCTGATGCGCTACATCGAATCGCAGGTGTTCCAAGGTGCTGTGGAGAATGTCGCCTGCGAGATGGCGGCGCGCATGGTGGCCATGAAGAGTGCAACCGACAACGCCGGCTCGCTCATCGACGAGCTGCAACTCATTTACAACAAGGCCCGTCAGGCCGCGATCACCAAAGAGCTTTCGGAGATCGTGGGTGGCGCGGCGGCGGTCTAAGGCTAAGAGGGTTATCAAGCATGTCCAGCGGCAAAATCGTGCAAATCATCGGCGCGGTCATCGACGTGGAATTCCCGCGCGATCAGATCCCCAAGATCTACGACGCTCTCAAGCTAGACGACGTGGATTTGACTCTCGAGGTGCAACAGCAGCTCGGCGACGGCATCGTGCGCACTATCGCGATGGGGCCCTCGGAAGGGCTGCGCCGCGGCCTCGCCGTCACGGGCACCGGCAAGGGGATCATGGTACCGGTGGGCGCGGCCACGCTGGGGCGCATCATGGACGTGCTGGGCAGGCCGCAGGACGAGAGAGGGCCGGTAAGCTCCGCCCACACCCTGCCGATCCACCGTCCGGCACCCGCCTATGATGAGCAGGCCGGCGGTCAAGATCTTCTGGTCACCGGCATCAAGGTCATCGATTTGCTGGTGCCGTTCGCCAAGGGCGGCAAGGTCGGACTGTTCGGCGGCGCGGGCGTGGGCAAGACCGTGAACATGCTCGAACTCATCAACAACATCGCCAAGCAGTACAGCGGCCTCTCGGTGTTTGCGGGCGTCGGCGAACGCACCCGCGAAGGCAACGATTTCTATCACGAGATGATCGAGTCGGGCGTCATCGACAAGGACATTCTCGCCAACTCCAAGGTGGCCATGGTTTACGGCCAGATGAACGAGCCGCCCGGCAACCGTCTGCGCGTCGCGCTGACGGGTTTGACGATGGCGGAGTATTTCCGCGACGAGAAGCAGGCTTCGGGCAAGGGCCGCGACGTGCTGTTCTTTGTCGACAATATCTACCGCTACACCCTGGCGGGCACGGAAGTGTCCGCGCTGTTGGGCCGCATGCCTTCGGCGGTGGGCTACCAGCCGACGCTTGCCGAGGAAATGGGCGTCCTGCAGGAGCGCATCACCTCGACCAAGACCGGATCGATCACCTCCATCCAGGCGGTCTACGTCCCCGCGGACGACTTGACCGACCCGTCGCCGGCGACCACCTTCGCGCACTTGGACGCCACCGTGGTGCTGTCGCGGCAGATCGCCTCGCTCGGCATCTACCCGGCAGTCGATCCTCTCGACTCCACCAGCCGCCAATTGGATCCGCTGGTGGTGGGCGACGAGCACTACGACACCGCGCGCGGCGTGCAGGCGGTCCTGCAGCGCTACAAGGAACTGCAGGACATCATCGCGATTCTCGGCATGGACGAGCTGTCCGAGGAAGACAAGCTCTCCGTGTACCGCGCGCGCAAAATCCAGCGCTTCTTGTCGCAGCCGTTCAACGTCGCCAAGGTGTTCACCGGCCAAGACGGCAAAATCGTACCCTTGAAGGACACGATCCGCGGCTTCAAGGCGATCATCGCGGGCGAATACGACCATCTGCCCGAACAGGCCTTCTATATGATCGGCACCATCGAAGAAGCGGTCGAAAAAGCCAAGACGCTGGCCTGAGAGCTATCATGGCCCACACCATTCATGTCGACATCGTCAGCGCCGAAGGAGAGATCTTCTCGGGCGACGCGAGCATGGTGTTCGTCCCCGGTTCGCAAGGCGAACTCGGCATTGCGCCGCGCCACGCGCCGCTGTTGACCACGCTCAAGGCGGGCGAGGTTCGCGTGCAGACAGAGGGCCGGGAAGAGCAGTCGTTCTACGTCGGCGGGGGCGCGCTCGAAGTCCAGCCGCACCTCGTGACGGTGCTCGCCGACACGGCCGCGCGCGCGCACGATCTGGATGAGGCGGCCGCGCTGGAAGCGAAACAGCGCGCCGAAGAGGCCATACGGGGCCGCGCCGACAAGATGGATATCGCCGAGGCTCAGGCCGAATTGGCGCGGGCGGTCGCGCAATTGCGAGCGATCGAGCGCCTGCGGCAAAAGCGCTAGGAATTCTTGCCCCAAGCAACCGTCATGCCGCTTTCCGTCGTCATACTCGCCGCGGGGCAGGGGAAGCGGATGCGCTCGGACTTGCCCAAAGTGCTGCAGCCGCTGGCTGGGCAGCCCCTGCTGCAGCACGTGATCCGCACCGCACGGGCGCTCGAGCCCGCGGGCATTTGCGTGGTCTATGGACACGGCGGGGCGCAGGTGCAGGCGGCGCTGCAGCATGACGATCTCGATTGGATCCTGCAGGCCGTTCAGTTGGGCACGGGTCATGCGGTGATGCAGGCGATGGCCGTCATTCCGGACGACCACACGGTTTTGGTTCTGTACGGCGACGTGCCGCTGATCGGTGCCTCGACCCTCGAGAAATTGATCAAGGGCGCCGATGGGGGTGCGCTCGCCGTGCTCACCGCCGATCTCGACGATGCCACAGGCTACGGACGCATGGTGCGCGACGGCGATGGCCGCGTGAGCGCGGTCGTCGAGCACCATGACGCCGATGCGGCACAGCGGCGGATTCGCGAGGTCAACACCGGGCTCATGGCGGCTCCCGCCGCACGTTTGCGGCAATGGCTGCTCGGCTTGGACAGCGACAATGCTCAGCGCGAGTTTTATTTGACCGACGTGGTGGCGGCTGCTGTAAAAGCCGGCAATCGCGTGGACGCGGTGCCGGCGCCGAGCGCGGCCGAGGTCATGGGCGTCAACGACAAAATTCAGCTGGCGCAGGTGGAGGCCGCCTATCGACGCCGCCGCGCCGAGGAATTGATGCTGGCGGGCGCGACGCTCGCCGATCCGGCGCGCATCGACATTCGCGGCGACATCGACCTCGGGAGCGACGTATTCATCGATGTCAATGTGGTGCTGGAGGGCAAGGTGCGCTTGGGCGCGCGCGTGAAAATTGGGCCTAATTGCATCATTCGCAACTCGAGCCTGGGCGCCGATACCGAGGTGCAGGCTAACTGCGTCATTGATGAGGCGGTAGTCGATGAGCATTGCAGGATTGGGCCTTTCGCGCGCTTGAGGCCCGAAACGGTCCTGCACAGGGGCGTGCACATCGGCAACTTCGTCGAAGTGAAGCACAGCGAAGTCGGTGCGGGCAGCAAGGCGAACCACCTGAGCTACTTGGGCGATACCCAAGTGGGCCGGGACGTCAACATCGGCGCCGGCACCATTACCTGCAATTATGACGGCGCCAACAAATGGCCCACGAAAATTGACGACGGCGCATTCATCGGTTCCGGCAGCATGCTGGTGGCGCCGGTGCGCATCGGCGTGGGGGCGACCATCGGCGCCGGTTCGACGATCAGCGCGAACGCACCCGACGCCAAGCTCACGCTGACGCGGCCGCCGCAAGTCACCGTGGCGGGTTGGGAACGCCCGCGCAAACTCGATGGTGCGGACTACGCCGCCGCCGTGGACAGCGCCCTGAAATCGCCGAAGACCAAACCTTAGACCCATCGCGGCGACAGCAGCATCCGCAGCGGCGATCCTGTGCCGCATACCGATGCATGCGTCCTGATCAATGCGCCCTCCCGGTGCAACAGGAAACCGCAAGACTGTCCCGTAAACTCGTAACTACCTGATCCTGCATGGATCTTTGAATTTGGCACAAGACGTGCTTCCCAGGAACTTAAGAGGTTCGGTGCCATGAGGCCCGCCATTAATCGCCTATGGGGAACGTCGTTCGATGAAACTAATTACCGCAATCATTAAGCCATTCAAGCTCGACGATGTTCGTAACGCGGTTCATGAAGTCGGCGTGCAAGGCGTCACCGTCACCGAAGTCCGTGGCTTTGGGCGGCAACGCGGGCACACGGAAATCTATCGGGGTGCCGAATATACGGTCGAGTTCGTACCCAAAACCAAAATTGAGATTGCCGTCGCGGACTCCTTAACCGACCAGGTCATCGAGGCGATTATCAAGTCCGCGCAGACCGGCAAAGTGGGCGACGGGAAAATTTTCGTCTCCGACCTCACGCAAGTCGTTCGCATTCGCACCGGTGAAAGCGGCGCGAGTGCCATTTAAAACCTAAAGAGGGTTTCGCATTGAAGACCAGACTGCCAATAGTCCTTTTGAGTTTGTTGACGTTCTCGATTCCCGCTGCGTGGGCCCAAGACGCGCCGAGCGCGGCGGCGTCCGCGGCGCCACAGGAGCAGGCGCCTGCGGCGGCGCCCGATGCCGCACCCGCGCCGACGGAACCTCAGCTCATCGGCGTCGATAAAATCAGTTCCGGCGACACCGCTTGGATGCTGACCTCGACGGCGCTGGTATTGATGATGACCATTCCGGGGCTCGCTCTTTTCTATGGCGGCATGGTCCGCAAGAAGAACGTGCTGGCCACTCTGATGCAGAGCTTCGCGATCACGTGTGTGGTCACCCTCCTTTGGTGGCTGATTGGATATTCCTGGGCGTTCACGCCGGGAAGCCCTTACTTGGGAGGCTCAAGCCGCGCGCTGTTCAACGGCATGACGTTCATGAAGGACGCGAACAAGCTCACCGTGTCGCATTTAGCGCTCACCATTCCGGAAACCGTCTACGCGATGTTTCAGTTGACATTCGCGATCATCACGCCGGCGCTGATCGCGGGCGCATTTGCCGATCGCATGAAGTTCTCCGCGATGCTGGTGTTCATGTCGGTTTGGTCACTGGTAGTGTATTGCCCGATCGCTCACTGGGTCTGGGAACCGAGCGGGTGGCTCGCCGTGAAGGGCGTGCTGGATTACGCCGGCGGCACCGTAGTGCACATCAACGCAGGTATTGCCGGCCTCGCGAGTTGTTTGGTGCTCGGTAAGCGCGTGGGATACGGCAGGGAAGCCATGCCGCCGCATAACCTGACGTTCACGCTGATCGGCGCCTCGCTTTTGTGGGTGGGCTGGTTTGGCTTCAATGCCGGCTCCGCCGGCGCCGCGGACGGGCGCGCGGGCATGGCGATGGCGGCGACACAGATTGCAACCGCGGCGGCCGCTTTGAGCTGGATGTTCGCCGAATGGATCGTCAAGGGCAAACCGAGTCTCTTGGGTATCGCCTCCGGCGCCGTCGCAGGATTGGTCGCGATCACGCCGGCGTCGGGCTTCGTCGGACCCACGCCCGCGGTCGTCGTCGGTCTCGTTGCCGGCGTCGTATGCTTCTTCGCAGCGACCACGCTGAAGAGTGCGCTGGGCTATGACGATTCGCTCGACGCGTTCGGGGTGCATTGTATCGGCGGCATCATCGGTGCTTTGCTCACGGGGGTCTTCGCCAGCAAGGAAATCAGCGGCGCCGACGGATCGGTCCTCACCCAGCTGTGGGGTGTGGGCACCACGCTGATCTACGGCTTCACAGCCAGCTTCATCATTCTGAAAGTCATCGACATGACCATTGGTCTGCGCGTCACCGAAGAGCAAGAACGAGAGGGTCTGGATATATCGCTGCACGGCGAGCGGATCGAGTGATCGATGGAGCGTAGCAAAGCAAAATGTTGCTACTGGAGTACTCTGCGACGCCGACCGAGTCGCCGCGCGGTCGCGGGAACGCCTGCTTGTGCCGATCGCTCCGCGAAGGCGTCGAGTGCGGATTGGACAGTGTTGTGCGTTGAAACTCCCGACAGGAGTCGCTTCTCGGGCTGCGCCGCCTCGCTGAATCACTCGTGCGGCGTGTGGCTCAAGGCCGAATCAGGTGTCCGCTGGCGGCTTTGATCAGAGCCTGCGTGCGCGTGGCGACGCCGAGCTTCCTGCGCGCGTTCTCGAGGTGAAATTCGACGGTGCGCTTGCTCAACCCTAGAATCGTCCCGATCTCTGCGAATGTCTTGCCGCGCGCGGCCCAAGTGAGTGTCTCCACTTCGCGCTCGCGCAGGCCGACGCGCTTTGGCCAGACCCCTGTGCGGGCCACCCGTGCGAGCCGAGCCGTTATCAGCGCTGCTAGCACGTCATAGTCGACCGGTTTGATCACATAGTCGTCGGCGCCGAGCTGCCAGCCCTTGATTTCGTTGTCGTGATCCCCCAGCGCGGTGAGGAACACGAAGGGCATGGTCTCGAATCGCGGCTCCATGGAAGTGAGCCGCTCGAGCAGCTCAAATCCGGACATGCCGGGCATGCCGATGTCCGACAGCACGAGATCCGGCGGCTCCCGGAGAATACTCGTGAGACCCTCGCGCCCGTTGTAGGCGACACGAACCTCGAAGCCGCGATCGGTAAGCTCCTCGCAGAGCAACGACGCCGTGTCGAGATCGTCCTCGACGCAGAGAATCCTCTTGCACCTTGTATCCATGGTGATGACCGTAGCACCCACCGCGTTAAAAAGAAGTAAATTTTTCTGTTTGCATCAAGCCGAACTTACCCGGCGCGGCGGTTCCTGCTAGGCTGCGTGTGCAAATGAGATGTCACTCATGAAGTCAGCGCACTCGATTAAGGCAAGATTGTCTCTTGTTTTCCTGTTCTTCTTTCTGCTGGTAATTGTTCTCGGGTTCGAAAGCTTGCGCAGCTTAAACTACGTCAATGATGCGTCGGCGCAGATCCGCGTTCGCTGGCTGCCGAGCACCCGCGCCTTGGGCGATCTCAACAATCTCACGACAGACTTTCCGGCGGCGGAGACAGCCATGCTGCGTGCCAACAGCGTGAGCGAGCGGGCCACGACTGAGCAGCAGATGACCGATCTGGATCGCGGCATCGGCGCTGCGCAGCTCGCCTATCGGCAGATTCGTCACGATGCGACGGAGAATGACCTGTATAGGCGCTTCGAGTCGAGATGGAGCGAGTACCGGAGCATCGCGGCCCGCAGCCGATCTGTACCGTCCGGGGCCGCCGGCGCTGCCGCGGCATACGATATCGAGAACGAGGCGAAATCGGCCTACGCCGCCGCGAGCGATCTGCTCGGCACGCTCACGGAGCGAAATCTCGCAGGCGCTCGTGAAGCGAGTGAACGTTCGGATCTCGTTTACGCGCAGGCACGCAAACGAATCGTCCTCACCATATTCCTTGCGGCGCTGTTGGTCGCGGGTGCGATGCTGCATGTCACGCGATCCATTTCGGCACCGCTCGTCGATCTTGCCGCACGCATGCACCGGCTTGCCGCGAGTGAAACCAGCGTTAAAGTGCTCGGCACGCGGCGGCACGACGAAATCGGTGAAATGGCGCGCGCGGTGGTCGTTTTCCGCAACAATGCGATTGACCTCGCACAGAATCGACACACGTTGGCGACGCAGGCGGCACTCCTGCAGCAAAAGCTCGCCGAGGAGCAGCGACTGACGCTGTTACAGCGGAATTTCGTCGCTATGGCGTCGCACGAGTTCCGCACGCCGCTGGCGATCATCGATGGCCATACTCAACGCTTGATCTCGATGCGGGATCGGCTTACGACTGAGGAGCTGGCTGAGCGTGCGCGGAAGATTCGCAGCATGGTACGCCGGATGACGCAGCTGATAGACAACCTGATCGGGTCGGCGCGCCTAGTCGATGCCCGTATCGATCTTTACTACCATCCCGCGCCGGTCGATTTGACATCCCTTGTGCGCGAGATCTGTCAGCTGCAACGCGAGTTGACCCCCGACGCCCGAATTCGCGAGCAGATACAGGCCCAACCGCTCCTCGTACGGGGCGATGCAAGCCTGCTGAGCCAGCTCTTCAGCAACCTCGTTTCGAACGCCGTGAAGTATTCGCCGGATAGCGGCCTCATCCGGGTTATCGCGGCGCGGGAGGGCACTCAGATCGCGGTGGTGATCGAAGACCGCGGAATCGGCATTCCGGAGGCTGACCGGGAAAGAGTGTTTGAGCGCTATTACCGAGGCAGCAATACTTCGGGAATCGGCGGCAGTGGGGTGGGCCTGTCTCTGGTTAAAACGATGGTTGATCTTCACAAAGGCACCATTGCCCTGGACACCCGCGAGGGTGAGGGTTCTCGGTTCACGATCCGATTTCCCATCAGCGATGCTGATGCGCAAAGGGTGCGCAACGATGCTGCCGGCGAGACCTTGATGCGCGGCTCGCATGAGCAAGAGCTGGTGAGCTGATCCTTTGACACTGAGCGGCTGACACTCACCCTCAGCGGCGCGACGCTAACGCCGTGCGCGTCTGTTTTTCGCAACATCCTTGCTTGTCGCACCTCATTTTTTAACGCCTTTCGGTCTACGCAATCCTTTAGGGGGCACCTAAGCTTGCGTGGGAGTTGGCATTCGTAACATTAGGGGTGGAAGTTGATGAAAATTCCGAAATGTATGCGGAGTCTTCTGATCTTGGCTGCGGCGTCTGGGTTTGCGGTGTCCGTAGTCCGGGCGGAGCAATCCCCAGCCGCTGTGGTAAAAGTATCGTCCGGGACAATCGTCGGCATCGTGACCAATGCGGCGAAGCTCCCTGTCGTCGGGGCGACCGTGACGGCTGTAAAGGCGGGCGGAGGCATTCGGGCGACGGTGTCCGGCAGCGACGGCATCTATTCGTTTGCCGATCTTCCGTCGGGTGCGTGGTCTCTCACGGTGCAGGTTGATGGCTATCCGGATGTGTCACTGCCTCCGCTGCAGGTCGTGGCCGACAAAGCCACTCGCCATGACATCGTGATGAACGTTCCGGCGGCGGCTCCGGCGCCCGCAGTGGCTGCGGTGGCCAAGGAAGCGGCGCGCAAGGTGACCGCCGCAGCCCCGACGGCGCCGACGATACCCGAGGCGCTCCAGGCGCCTGAACCCCCCCCTGAAGTCGATAACTATACCCCGTTTGCCAACGACGGCGATATCGGCTGGCTGAACGGCAACACGCGTGAAAAGTCGCCGATATTCGACACGAAGTTTTTCACGCCTGAGATCCGCTTGGACATGAACTACCTGCAAAGCCTCAACCACCCGCAGGACCATACCATCGACGGCTCGACCGAGGCGTTCCGCTCCGGCGAATTCCAGATCGAACAGGTGAGCTTTGGCGGCGACTTCCACTGGAACAACGTGAGAGCGCGCTTTCTCTCGATGTACGGCATGTTCGCAACGACCACGCCGCGCAATGACGCCAGCGCCGTGATTGGCCAGTGGGACCTTCAAGGTGCTTACCGATACTTCTCGGAAGCGAATGCCGGGTATCACTTCGACGTGAGCCACGGCCTCAATGTGGACGCGGGGGTCTTCGTCTCGTACATCGGCCTGTTCAGCTACTACAACTTCGATAACTGGACTTACCAGCCCTCGTTCGTATCATCCAACACACCCTGGTTCTTCAATGGACTGCGCGTGCAGTGGTTTCCGACCCAGGATCTGAAGATCGAACCCTGGCTCATCAACGGCTGGCAATCCTATGCCAAGTACAACAGACATCCGGGTTTCGGCGGACAGATCCTTTGGATCCCGAGCAACAACCTCAAATTGGTGTTCAACAGCTATTCCACCGGACAGGATAATTTGCAATGCCAAACGAACAGCAACAACGGGCAAGGCACCATGAACACGCCCTGTCAGCCCCAGAATGGGGGTAATCCTTACGCTGCGGCTGGGTCTTATGTGGGGGCAGGGCCACAAGTTAACTACGCCAACGTGACGCGTGTTCACGAGGATGACAGCCTCTTGGTGAAATACTACGACGCGCACGGCATGGGCGGCGCCGGCGTATCTAAAATGGCATTCAGCTTGACGTGGGATTTCGGCTGCGAGTACGGCGGCGGCGTGCATTGTACGAAGGGGCCGAATAAGGAGGAATTTCTCGGTGTGATGCTCTACAACCGTACGTGGTTCCATAACGATCTGTATGCGATTACGATTGGCGGCGGCTTCATGAACAATCCGGGCCGCTATCTGGCCCTGACCCCGCCAATCAATGGAGCGACGGCCGCAAGCGGCTCGCCGTACTTTACTCAGCAGCCGGGGCAAAAACTCTATCAATGGGATTCGCAGATCAATTTTCAGTATATGCCGAACGACTGGATTACCTGGTGGACGGAAGCGACGTTCCGGCATTCGAGCGTTCCCTACTGGTCGGGGCCGGGCGGCATAACGCCTCCCGGCGGCAACAACGGCTCGCCCGCGAGCTGTGTGGGCGGCCCTGCCGATCCCACCAGCGGTAATTGCGTCGGGGGTGGCTGGTTTCCGGATCTAACTACGCGCGAAGTAGTCTTGGGCGCCGGCCTCATGGTCAAGTTCTAGGCACGCGCGGACAAGGCACTCCCCTCACGGTCGCGGCTCAGAAGACGTCGGAGCGCGACCGTGGGGGATATATTGAAGCAGCTGGGAGAAGGTGACCAAATAGCACAGGGTGCAAGATCCACTCGGTTTTGTTGAACAGTCATGACTAGGAAAGGCCGGCCTTATATTTTTCTGGGACTCGTCGGCTTCATATTTCCTGGTCCAATCCCGGCGGGAGCCATGCCGGGGATTTGGCGCACATCGCACACGCTGATGAAAGATGCTCGGGTCGTCAGAGACCGGTTGCATGCGCGGAACAACCGAAACCGCCAGGATTATTCGTTCTTGAATGCAGTAGGCGCCGTCTGGTCCGCCGACATCAAAAAGTCAGCCGCGGGTTACAGCGCGTCAACCGGGTTTCTCATCGATCGGTGCCACGTTCTCACCAACATGCACGTCGTGTATACCGACGATATCGTCATCAGCCCATCGATCGGCATAGCTGTGGTGTTTGCCGTCGGCCAAACTGAAGGCGAGGGAAACGGGGGCGCGTTGCAGGGACTTAGGTTTTTGCTCAATGGAGTGGTTATTGCGCACGGAGACACCATCATCGTGGATCACCTCGTGCACAATCCGGAAAACGATTGGACGCTCATTCGGCTCGCGGCAAATGTGGATGGCACCATCACTCCGATGACGATTGGCGCTGTTGATATCGCGCAATTACCGAAGAATCTGCCACTTTCGATAGCCGGGTTTCCAGTCGACCACAGAGAACGGCGCGGCGATCGATTCAATTTGAAGGATTTGTGGGGGTCGGACGGTCGGGTGGTCGGAGTTGTTTGGGCGAGCACGGTCGGCGCTGTGATCGAGTCGACGATTCAAGCTACCCGCGGCAACTCAGGAGGCCCTCTTTACGGGGACTTCAACGGACAGAAGCACATCGTTATCGGAATGCACCAAAGTATTCGCGGCAACGGCATCGATGTCTCGGAAAGCACGCCCAACATGCAGGTCTTGTTTACGCCGGGCACGTTGGCCAGTATCAGCGCAGCTCAAGCACTGACTCCCTGTCAATGATACTCGGCCTAATGCCATCCGAAGAGGAGCCCACCGTTCAGACTGATGGACCGCTCGCCACTATCCGAGTTTCTGCTCCAACCGGGCTCCATGTACCAGCCCAAATCTTTGCTGCGCCAGAACATGAAGTCCAGAACCGCTTCGATCCCGTGAGACGTGCCTCTCTCCGGTCCGAGGTGACGAGCGCGGTGACACCGAACTCGAGTTCGAGCCATTACCTCGATGGGCGTCGCTTCAACGGCCAGCGTGGCGCCAAAATTAGAGGAACCATCGCGAATGTTGTGCTCGCCCGCCAGCCCGCTTTCAACGAGAAAGGCACGATCCTCTGCGCAAAAGAACGCGACATAAAACAGGTGGCGGTGATGAGCAGATCCTCGCCGATTCGACCTGTAGCGCCTAGTCACGACGCCTGCGATCTCCATGAACAGGGGCGCTTTTTTATGGAATCATTACGCTGTCTCGAATAATGTGCTAGACGAGATACTTCGACAGAAGCGCAAGGAAGGTAATGATGCTGCAAAGTCAACCAGAAGCTCAGATTCCAACCCGGCACCGGATTCGCCCGAGAGCCGCGTGCAGCCGATTCAGATGAACCTCGCATTTTTTACGAATCGTGCGCGCACCCCCGCCTCGTCGGTGGCGCCGTCTCGGTTACTCAAACAAAAATTGGCCCAAAGGCGCCGAGTCGTCGCCGCATCCTTGCATCGGGTTTGCAGGACCGTCCTTCGGCTGGCAGCTCATGCCCCTGAGCCGCCCCCGCCCCGGTACTGGCCCGATTATCTGCGTGCGCTGGCAATCTGCGGCGTGTCCACCGCGATTGCTTTCCCGCTCTCCCCCTCCTTTGGCCTCGTCAATATCGTCATGCTCTATCTGTTGGGGACGACCGTCGGTGCGCTCCGATTGGGACGCGGGGCCTCGGTATTGCTTGCGACCGCCAACATGCTCGCGTTCGACTATTTCTTCGTGCCGCCGCTGCACAGCTTCGATGTGCAGGACATGCAATATCTTTTTGCGCTTGGCGTGATGCTGATCGTTGCCTTGGTGATCGCGAACCTCATGGTCAGCATTCGGCGTCATCGCGAGATTGCCGATGCACGCGAACAGCGCACCGCGGTGCTGTATGCGATGAGCCGCGAGCTCGCGGTTGCGACCGATGCGCAAGCCATGGCAACGGCGGCGGTCCGGCATATCTGCGATGTGTTCCATAGCACAGCAGTTGTGCTGATAACGGACGCGCGCGGGCGCTTGTCGCCGGTCTTGCCAGCGGGCGCGGCCGCCGGCGATGCACCATCCTTGCGGCCGGCTTTCGATCTCGAATGCGCCGAGGGCGTGGTCGCGGGCGGCGAACGGCGCATCAAGGACGTAATTTATCTGCCTCTGCGGGGCAGCCGCCGCGCGCAGGGTGTGATCGTGGTTTGTCCGCAGCCCCCGAGTCGCGCGCTGCCGGCGGAACAATTGAATTTGTTGGACGCCTTCGCGGCTCAGCTGGCCCTATCGCTGCAAAGAGCCCGGCTGGCCGAGGCCGCCGAGGCCGCAAAGATTTCCGCGGAGCGCGCTTTGTTGCGTAATACCCTGTTGGCGTCGATTTCTCACGATTTGCGCACACCGCTGTCGGCGATCGCCGGCGCAGGTAGCCTGATCGGGCAGCCGGAATATGCGCTCAACGTCGATCGGCTCACCACGCTGGGTCATTTGATCGAACGCAAGGCCCGGGACATGTCGCAACTGCTGACGAATGTCCTCGAGTTGGTGCAGATGGAGTTTGGCGACGGCGCACTGCATGCCGACTGGCACGCAATCGATGACTTGGTTGCACTCGGGCTGCGTGCGTGCGCGGCCCGTCTCGCGCAATGGCGCATCGCGTTGGATCTGCCTACCGACTTGCCCTTGATTTTGGTCGAGCCAACCTTGGTGGTACAGATACTGAGCAACCTTCTGGAGAACGCTGCTAAATATACGCCCGCCGGTACGACTATTACGATATCCGCCGCCGCGCGAGACGAGAACCTGCTGTTGACGGTTGCAGATGACGGGCCGGGTCTTCCGCCCGGCGACCCGGAACGTTTGTTCGAGAAGTTCCAGCGCGGTCGTTCGGAAAGCAATATCGTGGGCGTCGGCCTTGGACTTGCGATTTGTCGCGCGGCCGCGCGCCTGCACGGCGGCGATATTCGCGCCATCAACAATCCAGGAGGCGGCGCACGCTTCGAAATTACGCTGCCCATGGCTACGCAAATGGATGTGCGCCCCGCAATGGAGTTTGACTGAGACTCGTGATGCGCGTTGTGCTCAACACACGAACCGGGCCACACCTGCCGATCATTGTGTTGTCCGCTCGCATGCTCGAGTGGCGAAGAATCGCTGTGGTTGAAGCGCCGGTCGGCGACTATGTCACCAATCCGTTCAGCACCGGGCAACTGCTCGCAAAAAAGCACACCTTGCTGCACCGTGATGTACAGACAATTGTTGGAAACAGGCATGACTGAGGCTATGCACCTCATACTGATCATCGAGGATGACCAGGCGATTCAGTACGTTTTGCGCATGCTGTTCGAGGCAAGCGGCTTCAGAGTCGTCATAGCCGATACCGCCGCTCGCGGCGAGCACGACGCGCGGCTGCACAGGCCGGACGTGGTGTTGGTCGACCTTGGTCTGCCTGACCGCGACGGTCTCAACGTCATTACTGCCATTCGCGCCTGGTCGCCGGTCCCGATCATCGTGTTGTCGGCACGCACTGCTGAAGCGCAGCGGCTTGCGGCGTTCGAAAACGGTGCAGATGATTACGTCACGAAGCCGTTCAGCGTACCGGAGCTCCTGGCGCGCGTGCGTGCGGTGGTGCGGCGGCACGTACGCGGCGAGCTGCCGATGGGCATGCTCGAACTCGGCGACGTCTCTATCGATCTTGGCAGGCGCGTCGCTCACCGCCGGGACGGTCGCGATGTGCGCTTGACTCCGCTCGAGCACCGGATTTTGGAAACGCTCGCGCGCCATAGCGATCGTATCGTTACGCACGCGACGCTCATCAAAGAGGTATGGGGACCGCATCGCGAGGACTCGCGCGCGTTGCGGGTCTATATCGGAAGCCTGCGAAGAAAACTGGAAATTGACCCCGGTAATCCGCAACACATCCGTACCGAGCTCGGTGTCGGCTACCGGCTCGTCATCGACGCCGCGCCTTAGGCGAGAGGCTGAACTGGGATTCAACGGGTGGTATGCGCGACGGAAGCCTGCGCTGTGCGGTTCCACCATCCACCGCCCAGCGCCTGAAACAGAGCCACCGTATCCGCGTAGCGAGCGGCCAGGGCCTGCACGCGGCTGAGCAGTGCTTGCTGATAAGCGGTCTCGGCACCGAGCAAAATCAAATAGTTGACATAGCCGACCTCCATTTGCCGGCGAGTGAGATCGTAGGTCACTTTTGCGGCGTTCTCAGCGTCGACGTTGGCCGCAAGCGCGTCGGCGTCGGACAAGGATGCATGTAGTGTGTCGGCGACGTTTTGGTAGGCGGTGATGACCGTGCTCTGATATTGCGCTGCGGCCTGCTTCAAGGCCTCTTGGGCGGCACGCTTTCGGTGCAGCAGCGTACCGCCTTCGAACAGGGGTTGGGTGATGGCGCCGACCAGATTCCAGAACGGGCCGCCTGAACGGAACATCCAGCTGAATTGATCCGCGTTGCCGCCATACGAGCCGGTAATCGGGAATTGCGGGAACATCGCCGCCACCGCGACGCCGACTTGCGCATTCGCGGCATGGAGCTGCGCCTCGGCCGCTCGAACGTCGGGCCGCTGTTCGATGATCTTGGCCGGCAGGGACAGCGGCAGCTCCGGCGGCAGCTGCAGCGCATCGAGCTCGAACGTTTCCGGCACCTCTTGGTTGGGTAAATTGCCCACCAGGGCTCGAATCAGATCGCGCCCCTGCTCGAACTGCAACTGCAGCGGGGGCAGGGTGGCCTTGGCCTGCGCCAATGCGGTCTCCTGCGCCGCTACATCGATGCGCATCGCCTGCCCGAGCCGGAATTGATCGCGCAGGATCTGCAGCGATTTCTCATCCGCAGCGATGATTTCCCGAGTCGCCCGGATCTGCGCGCGCAAGGATGCCTCCTGGATCGCCGCGGCGACCACATTGGAGGCCAGTGTGATGTACGTCGCCTCGAGCGCGAAGCGCTGTGCCTCCGCCTGCGCGGCCAGCGATTCGACTTGTCGCCGGTTGCCGCCGAACACGTCGGGCACAAAACCCACCGTGAGTTCGGCGGTTTGAAAATTGTAATAGAGCGGCGCGGTATAAGGGGAGATACCTGGTGTTTGCAGCGGTGCCGAGAGGTTGTTTCCGTTACCCTGCACGCCGGGGGCTTGGTCGTTGGTCAGGTTGCCGGCTATTTTATGGCGCTCGGCCTGGTAGGTGGCACCCACCGACGGAAAAAAGAAGCCTTGCTGTGCATAAACTAGCTCTTGGGCCTGGGCCAGCGCCGCCTGCGCCGCCGCGACGGTCGGATTGGCCTTGAAGGCCTTGTCGATGAGCGAATTCAGCGCCGGAGACTGAAACAGCTGCCACCACTCGAACGCGATATCCCGACCCGCGATGAAATGCTGGACCTCGCCGCCGTGGATCTGTGCCGAGGAAATCGTCTCCGGCAAGGGCGTCGGCGCATAGCCGGCGTTAGCCGGGGCTTCGGGCGTGTGGAAGTTTGGGCCGACGGCGCAGCTCGAGGCGATTGCCGCGGCGGCGGCGAGCAGAGTTGTGCGAGCGCAGCGGTTCATTTTGCGGCAACCTGGTTGCGATTCCACCATCCGCCGCCCAGCGCCTGGAACAGCGCGACCGTGTCGCCGTAGCGAGTCGCCTGCGCCTGCACGCGCGTGAGCAGGGTCTGTTGATAGGCCGTCTCGGCGCTCAACAAGGTCAAATAAGTAACGTATCCGAGTTGCATCTGCCGGCGGGTGAGGTCATAGGTCACTTTGGCGGAATTCTCCGCTTCGACATCGGCGGCGAGGGCATCGGCATCGGACAGCGATACATGCAGGGTATCGGCGACGTTCTGATAGGCCGCAATGACCGTACTCTGATATTGAGCTGCGGCCTGCTTCAAGGCCTGCCTGGCGGCACGCTCTTGGTGTAGTAGCGTTCCTCCTTGGAATATCGGTTGGCTGACGTCGCCATATAGACTCCAGAACGGTCCGCCGGAGCGGAACATCCAGGGGATTTGTGTTGTGTTGCCGCCGTACTGACCGGTGATCGAGAATTGCGGCAGCATAGCGGCGACTGCGACGCCGACCTCTGCATTCGCGGCATGTAGCTGCGCCGCGGCAGCCCGTACATCGGGACGTTGTTCGATGATCTTGGCCGGTAGGGTCAACGGAATCTCCGGCGGCAGCTGCAGCGCGTCGAGCTCGAAGGTCTGGTCCTTTTCATTCGGCAGCTTCCCGACCAGGGCTCGAATCAGGTCGCGCGTTTGTTCGTACTGCTTTTGCAGCGGGGGCAGCGTGGCGCTCACCTGCGCCAATGCGGCTTCTTGCGCCGCCACATCGATCCGCATCGCGAACCCCAAGCGGAATTGATCGCGCAGGATCTGCAGCGATTTCTCATCCGCCTCGATGATCTGTTGCGTCGCCCGGAGCTGCGCCCGCAACGACGCCTCCTGAATTGCTGCGGCGATTACATTGGAAGCGAGCGTGACGTAGGTGGCTTCGAGCGCGAAGCGCTGTGCATCGGCCTGTGCGGCCAGCGACTCCACCTGTCGCCGGTTGCCGCCGAGTACGTCGGGCACGAAGCCGACAGTGAGTTCGGCGGTGTAGAAGGTGTAGTAGGAAGGCAGGTTGTGGGGGAAGTGATGCAGATCCTCCACGGCGGGCAGTTTGTTCAGGCCGTTGCCCTGGACGCCGATCGTACTGCTGCTGTTGGTGTTGCCGGAGACCTTGTGGCGCTCAGCCTGATAGACCATCGCAACCGTCGGAAAGAAGAAGCCGCGCTGTGCATACACCAGCTCCTGTGCCTGACGAAGCGCCGCCTGCGCCGCCGCGATGGTCGGATTAGCCTTGAAGGCCGATTCGACGAGCGAATTCAACGCTGGCGACTGAAACAGCTCCCACCACTCGAACGGGATGTCGCGGCCCAGAGCGAAATGCTGGGACCCACCGCCGTGGATCGGTGCAGCCGAACTGGTGGCCGGCAAGGGTGTCGGCGCGTAGCCGGCGTTAACCGGGGCTGGGGATTCGCGGTAGTTCGGCCCGACGGCGCATCCGGGCGCCATGCCGGCCGATGTCGCGGCCAGCAGGACGATAACGGCTAATCGCGCGGCGAACATACCACTTCTCCATCGAGGGACAGATGATTCTGCTCTTACCTGCCGTGGCCAAGGTACTCGGAGAAGTCCCAGTGGCCTCGCGTGCGCTGAGCGGCCATTGTTCCCTTAAGGCCGCGACGCAAGCGCGTTGCGGCGGACGAGGGAAATCTCCCGGGAGGAGTGCATGCGCAATCGGTTGTCCTCAGTGTGGCCCTGGTTGGATTTTGCGCACCGCCGGCGCGCAGTCGCCGCCGGCGCGGCGAGCGTTCTGGCCGCCTTGATCGGAGTCGTACATTTCGCCGCCAAGGCGGACGATACGGCGGCGACCAGCCCTAAACCGAGTACAGGGTCGGAGGGCGCCGCACCGTCGCGCAGCGCCGCCGACAGCTTGGAGCTGTCGGGCGCCCAGCTCGAGATGATCAGTTTCGGCTTGGTGTCCGAGCGCACCTTTCCGCTGGAGCGCGATGCCGTCGGCAGTATCGATTTCAACGAGGACATGGCCGCCCAGGTGTTTCCTCCGTACCAGGGCCGGATCGTGCAGCTCTACGCCAAGATTGGCGACAACGTGAAGCGCGGCCAAGCGCTTCTCACCATTGAGAGTCCCGACCTGATTCAGGCGGACTCAAATTTGATCGCTGCCGCCGGCGTGTTGGATTTGACGACGCATGCACTGGAGCGCGCCAAACAGCTCTTCGAGGTACAAGGCATTGCACAGAAGGATCTGCAGCAAGCCATCTCGGATCAGCAAACCGCCGAAGGCGCTCTGAGGGCCGCGCGGGATGCGGTGGCGGTTTTCGGCAAGTCGCCGCTCGAGATCGACCGTATGGTGAAGACTCGCATGATCGATCCGTACCTGGTTGTGCCGAGCCCAATCGCGGGGCGCATCACCGCGCGCGTCGCGGCTCCCGGAGACTTCGTGCAACCGGGCAACCTGCCGGCACCGTATTCCGTGGCAGACATTTCGCGAATTTGGCTCAATGCGAGCGTTACCGAAAGCGACATGCCGTTGGTCCGCAAGGGACAGCCAATCCATGTGACTGTCATGGCGTTCCCCGGGCGCGTGTTCGAAGGTGAGATTTCGACCGTTGGAGCAACGGTTGATCCGCAGTTGCACCGAGGTCTGGTTCGCGCCGAAATCGAGGATCCCAAGCACGAGCTTCTGCCCGGCATGTTTGCTTCGTTCGTCATCGTCACCGGTTCGCCGGTGAGCGGCCTCGCCGTTCCGCTGGACGGAGTCGTCCGCGAGGGCGACGGCACCATGACCGTCTGGGTCACCACCGATCGCCATCGATTCACCAAGCGAGCCGTCAAGATTGGATTGCAGCACGCGGGCTACGATCAGATTCTCGAGGGACTGCGGCCTGGCGAGCAAATCGTCACCAACGGCGCCGTGTTCCTCGACAATTTGGCCGGTGGCGGCGAGTCGTGAGGTCGTAAGTGTTAAAGGGCATTCTGGCGTTCGGACTCACTCGCCGGGCAATCGTTATCTTAGGTCTCCTGGTGTTCATCGGCGGCGGATTGATTGCCTTTTACAAGCTCAACATCGAGGCCTATCCGAACCCGGCGCCGGTGATCCTCGAGATCACCGCGCAGGCGCCGGGCCTCTCGGCCGAAGAGATGGAGAGGTACTACACGAAGCCAATGGAGGTCGGCATCTATCCGACCCCCGGAATCGTCAACATCCGTTCCACGTCATTCTATGGCCTGAGCTTTTTGAGCGTCACATTCAAATACGGCGTCGACTATTACTTTGCCTATACGCAGACATTGAACAGCATTCAGCAGAACGTCTCTCTGCCGGGCGGCCAACAGCCGCAGATCCAGCAGTCGAGCCTCATCGGTGAGGTGTATCGCTACACGGTGACCGGACCGAAGGATTTTGGGATCACGAACCTTCGCACCGTGCAGGACTGGGTGGTCTTGCGCAGGCTGTACACCGTTCCGGGTGTCGTTCAGGTCAACAGCTTCGGCGGTCCGACCAAAGAATTCGAGGTCGAGACGGATCCCAATAAGCTCGAGGCTTACAACGTGACGATGCCACAGCTCGTCACCGCTTTGGGCAATGCCAACGTCAACGTCGGCGGCCGCGAGATCGCCATTGGCCAACAGTCGGCGAACATTCGCGGCGTAGGGCTCATCGATGACGGGGGCGCTTACGATCTCACTCGAGGCTACGGTGTCTCCGACATCGAGAATATCGTGCTCGGGCAAACGAACGGCACGCCGGTGCTGGTGAAAGACGTCGCGCGGTGCTACGTCGGCTACGTCCCGCGGCTCGGCGTCGTGGGCAAGGACCACGACGATGATGTGGCAATGGCGATCGTCGTTACGAGCCGCACGTCCCACACCAACGAAGTGGTGCCGCGGATCGCCCGCGAGGTGAACTTGATGAATCACGACGGCACGCTGCCGCCGGGGGTCAAAGTCGTCTCCTTTTACGACCGCATGGCGCTGGTCGGGGTGACGACGCACACGGTGTTGCACAATCTGATCTTTGGTTGCCTGCTGGTGTTCTTGGTCCAGTGGATTTTCTTAGGTGACCTGCGCAGCGCGGTCATTGTCGGCGTCAACATTCCGTTTGCGCTCTTCTTCTCCATCATATTACTGGTACTACAGGGCGAGGACGCGAACTTGCTGTCCGTGGGTGCCGTCGACTTCGGCATCATCATCGATGCGGCGGTCATTCTCGTGGAGAACATTTTCCGCAATCTTCAGGCGCCGGCGCATGACCAAACGCAGATGATCGAGGACCTGCACGAAGGAGCGTACGGAGCCGATCCCACGCGCGAGGGACCGAGTTGGACGACTCGCTTGCGTCTGATCTACATATCGGCGTTGCAGGTGGACAAGGCAATCTTGTTTTCCACCGCGATTACCATTGCCGCGTTCGGTCCATTGTTCACCATGCAAGGCGTCGAGGGGCAGATCTTCGGCCCGATGGCGCGAACCTACGGCTACGCCCTGGCTGGGGCCTTGATCGCGACCTTCACGGTGACGCCGGTACTGTCCTCGTTCCTGATGCCCCAACACGTAAAGGAAGTGGAAACCATCGTGGTGCGGGCCCTGCACCGGGTGTACAAACCCGTGCTGCAATTTGCCCTCAATCGGCGGGTGCTGGTGGTGGCAATCGGCGTCGGCTTTCTCGTGCTAATAGGAATCCTGATTCCATTTTTGGGCAGCGAGTTCCTGCCGGCCCTGGAGGAAGGCAACTTCTGGATCCGCGCCTCGCTGCCGCCGAGCATGACGTTGGACGCCGGCACGGAGGCCACGCGCAAGATGCGCGAGATCCTGCTCAAGCATCCGGAAGTCGTCACGGTCATCTCCCAGCACGGCCGGCCCGACAACGGCAGCGACCCCTCGCCGTTCTCGAACGTCGAGATGTTCGTGCCGTTGAAGCCGTTTGACGAATGGCCTCGCGGGCTTACCAAAGCGAAGCTGACGGCCCAGCTCGAGCGTGAAATGCAGACCGTGCTGACCGGTGTCACTTTCAACTTCTCGCAGTACATTCAGGACAACATCGAGGAGGCGATTTCGGGGGTCAAGGGCGCCAACTCGGTGAAGATCATCGGTCCGGATTTGGCGGTGCTCGAGGATCTTGCCCGACAGGTCATGGCGCAAATGTCTCAGGTTCAAGGCGTCCTGGATCTCGGCGTGTTCCACGTGCTCGGTCAGCCGAATCTCAACATCAAGATCGACCGCGCCAAGGCGGCGCGTTACGGACTCAATACCGGTGATGTGAATACCGTCGTTCAAGCCGCCATGGGCGGTGCCGTGGCATCGCAGGTGCTCGAGGGCGATCGCGCATTCAACCTCACGGTCCGCCTGGCGCCACAGTACCGCACCAGCATCGAGGCGATCGGCAACATCAAGGTGGGGTATCAGACGAGTTCAGGAGCGAACGCATACATTCCGTTGCGCGAGCTGGCAAGGATCTCGTTGGACAGCGGGCCGGCCTACATCTATCACGAGGCCATGAACCGGGACATTCCGGTCAAGTTCAGCGTGCGCGGGCGCGATCTAGGCAGCACGGTCGCGGAGGTACAGGAGCGGATCGCGCGCAGCGTGAATTTCCCGCGCGGTTATCGCCTCGAGTGGGCCGGAGAGTTCCAGGATCTGCAGCTTGCCAAGCAGCGTCTGGCGGTCTTTGTACCGATGAGTCTGGCGCTGATCCTGATACTTCTCTACAGCCTGTTCAATTCGGTGCGCGACAGCTTGCTGGCATTGGCCGGAATTCCTTTTGCGATCGGCGGCGGTGTATTGGCGCTGTTTGCCGCCCGATTGCCTTTCAGCGTTTCGGCGGCGATCGGATTCATATCGCTGTTCGGCGTCTCGGTGATGAACGGCATCCTCGTAATCACCTATTTCAACCAGCTCAGACACCAGGGTATGGTCCCCATGGAGGCCATGGGGCAGGCCGCCGAAAAGCGCATGCGCCCGATGCTGATGACGGCGCTGTCCGCCTGCATCGGTCTGGTGCCGGCGGCGTTTTCGACCGGTATCGGCAGCCAAGTGCAACGTCCACTGGCAACGGTGGTCGTTGGCGGCATGCTCATTGGGCCCATCATGTTGCTCGCGGTCGTACCGGCGCTGCAGCTCGTGTTCCTGCGAGAGGAGAAGCGCGGCGAGCCGAAACTCACACCACGCACCGGCCGTCTGCCGGGTGAATTGCCTTAGGGCCGCCGCGCGATAGGAGAATCAAGCCATGTTTGCAGCCCCACGGACCATCGAAACACAAATATTTGCGACCCTGCCCGAGGAGCTTCGCATCCGCAACAAAGCCAACGAGCTGTCAAAATTCGTCGATGGCGAATTCGATTCCTTCCTCGAGGGCCCGTCCTTTGATCGCCGTGGGAATCTGTATTGCGTCGATTTGGTCTTTGGACGAATTTTTCGTGTGGACGCGGAAGGTGCATTCCAGTTCATTGTGCAGTATGACGGGGAGCCGAACGGCTTGAAGATCCATCGAGACGGGCGTCTCTTCATCGCCGATCGGCGGCATGGCATCATCGTGATCGACCCGACGACCAAGCGGATCCAGAACATCGTGGAAAGATACGATCTGGAGCCGTTCAAAGGCCCCAACGATCTGGTCTTCTCGCCGGCAGGCGATCTTTATTTCACCGACCAGGGAATGTCCGATCTTGTCAATGCAACGGGGCGGGTCTTCCGACTGCGCGCCGACGGTAGGCTGGATCTCGTGCTCGACAAGCTGCCCAGTCCCTACGGGATTGCGCTAGATCCATCCGGGCGCGTGCTCTACGTGGCTCTGACCCGGGCGAATCGGATAATCAAGGTCCCGGTGCTGCCGGATGGACGCCTATCCCGCGTACTGAATTTTATCCAGTTGAGTGGGGGCGGGGGACCTGACGGCATCGCCGTGGACAGCGAGGGCGGGCTTGCGGTAGCCCATCCTTTGCTGGGTGCGGTGTGGCTTTTCGACCGGAAGGGGCAGCCGACGTTGCGCGTGAATCTGTGTCGCGGAGTGCTCGGCACCAATGTGGCCTATGGCGGGCCCGACGGCCGGCGCCTCTACATTACCGAAGCCGAGACCGGCACGATCCAAGTCGCCGACATGCCCATCAGTGGCAGCGTCATGTTTTCGCACGCCCCCAAGGAATAGCGGTGCGCAGGCGCTCACACCGGGCCACGCTTGGCATCTTGTGCGCGCTGCTATCGTGTGCTCCGCTGATTCTTGAAGCTCGCGTCGCCGCATCGTCCGAGGATGGCAGTTCGTCAGTAACGGCGGTGCGGCGCGTGAACGACGGCCGGTCGACCCCAGTGAGCTCGGGGACAGGAGGTATGTCGAAAAGCCGAAATGCGATGGCGGCCGTTTCGCCAAGCCATGGCCCTGTTAGGACGCAGCCAGGAGTCGGTCAACTCACGCGCAGCAATGCGGATCGCCTGCACTCGCTGCTGAGTGCCGAGGCGCGCGGGGGCACTCCGATGGCTTCGAGCCACGTCCGGTCGACCGGTGGCACGACCGGCAACAGGGTCGCTGGGGCGCAGCGCAGCGCGAACCCGGCGGCGCGGCCCACGCTGCCTGTATCAAAATTAGCAGCGCGGGCCGCGCCGGGGAGGGGCACGACCGCGAACGCGGTTGGCATAAATTCGAGAATTGGCGGCCTGCATGCTACGGGTCCCGGACGGCTGGGCGGCCCAACCGTTGGCCGAACAGCGAACAACGCCGCTATCGACGGCACGCGGATGCGCCGCAAATTCTAGAGTTTGACCGTTGCCTTACGCCGCGCCTACGGCATTTTCCCCGCGCGAAATCATGACCCGACGCTCCGACTACCAGGCCTATTACAACCCCGCGATATTGCACTTCTGACGACTGTGGCACACTGCCTGGCCGACCGATAAGCGTGGCGCTGCGGGCCGCCGATCGAGGGGGCCGAGCAAGTCGTTTAATGGGGTTCATGCATGAGCGAAGTGCCGAGCGATCCTGCACCGCAGCCGAGCGGCCGGGAGGCGATCAACCGGCGCGCCTGGTCACGCGAGCGTCAATTGCGGGCGGCGGCCGTCGCAACGGCGCTGGTCATCTTGGTGCTCTTGGGTTTTTGGTTGGGCGGCAAGGTCTTCGGCAAGCGCGAGCCGCCGGCGGGCGAGACATCGCCGCCGGGTACTTTCCGCGCTACCGCGCAACAGCTGAAGACCTTGACCATCGACACCGTGGGCATACACGCATTCGTCAGCGAGGAATTGACCGAAGGGAAGATTGCCGTCAACGGCGATCGCACCACGCCGGTGTATTCGCCCTATTCGGGGCGAGTGACCCGAGTGGTCGCGGCATTGGGCGATACGGTGAACAAGGGCGCGACGCTCGCGACTGTGGAAGCCTCCGAATTCGTCCAGGCGCAAAGCGATCTCGCTACGGCGGCGGCGCAGCTCAAGCTTGCGCGTATCAATGAGTCCCGCAAGCACGCACTGCTCGATGCCAAGGGCGGCAGCCAGCAGGACTGGCAATCGGCCCAGGCGGATCTCACGGCGGCGGAAGCCGCCGTACATACGGTGCGCAATCGGCTCAAGATCTTGGGCAAGTCCGATGCGCAAATCGACGCTCTCGAGGCGGCTCATACGATCGACGCGATGGCGCCGCTCACCGCGCCGATAGCCGGCGTGGTCGTGGACCGTCAAATGGGGCCGGGCCAGTACGTGCAGGCGGGCGGCGGCACTCCGGTATTCACCATCGCCGATCCGTCGAGCGTCTGGCTGCTGGCGAACGTGCGCGAGGCCGACTCCGGGTCGGTGCAACTCGGACAGGTCATGGAAGTTCATGTGGCCGCCTACCCTAAGCGCGCGTTCGTCGCGCGCATCACCTATATCGCCGCCATCATCGATTCCGTGACTCACCGACTACCGGTGCGGGCGGAAATCGACAACCACGATCGGGCGCTGAAGCCGGAAATGTTCGCCAACTTTCGGATTCAAACCAGCGCCGCATCGCAATCACCCGCCATACCCGAGGCTGCCGCCGTTTACGAGGGCGATGCCGCGCACGTCTGGGTGCTTGAGGGGGACGGACTGCTCGCCTACCGTGCCATTCGCACGGGCCGCACCAACGACGGCTTGGTCGAGGTGCAGGATGGCCTCAAGCCGGGAGAGCGGATCGTCACCAAGGGTGGTCTTTTCATAGATCAAGCGGCAGTGCCGGGGTCGTGAACCGAATCGTCTCCTTCGCGCTGCGGCAGCGGGTGCTGATCGTGGCGCTGCTGGTGATGATGCTGGGTGCCGGCATCGCCAGCTTCTTCGTGCTCAACATCGAGGCCTATCCGGATCCGGTGCCGCCGCTGGTCGACGTGGTGACCCAGAGCACCGGGCAATCCGCCGAGGAAATCGAGCGCTACATCACCATCCCGCTCGAGATTCAAATGGCCGGCATCCCCAACGTGCAGGCAATCCGCACCATATCGCTGTTCGGGTTGTCCGACGTCAAGGTGCAATTCACTTACGATTTCACCTACTACCAGGCCGAGCAATGGGTGACCAACCGGCTGTCGCAGCTCGGCACGCTGCCGAACGGCGCGCAGCCGCAAATTTCACCGACCAGCCCCATCGGTGAAATTTTCCGCTACCGGGTGGTCGGTCTGCCGAATTATTCGGTGACGGATTTGAAGACACTTCAAGACTGGGTGTTGGAGCGGCGCTTCAAGGCCGTACCCGGCGTCATCGATGTGACCGGCTGGGGCGGTAAGACCAAGACCTACGAGATCGCCATCGATCAGCACAAGTTGGTGGGCAACGGCCTATCCGTGCCGCAGGTATTGACCGCTCTCGGCAATGCCAATATCAATGTCGGCGGCCAAACGGTGGATTTCGGCGCTCAAGCTGCCGTGGTGCGCGGCGTGGGCCTGATCCATTCCGCGGACGACATTCGTCATACCCTGATCACCAACAACCAGGGCGCCCCGGTGGTCATCGGCGACGTGGCGCAGGTCACGATCGGCAACCTGCCGCGGCTTGGCATTGCCGGCTACAACGATGCGGACGACATCGTGCAGGGCATTGTGCTGATGCGTCGCGGCGCCAAAAGCGTACCCACCATCAAACGCGTCGAAGCCGAAGTGGACCACATCAACCAGAGCGGCATTCTGCCGCCCGGCGTCAGCATCCAGCGCATTTACGACCGCAGCGATTTGATCAACATCACGACCCGCACCGTGCTGCACAACATGATCGCCGGCATTGCGCTGATATTCTTGCTGCAATGGGCTTTCCTCGGAAACCTGCGCAGCGCCGTGATCGTCGCCATGACCATACCGTTCGCCCTGTCCTTCGCGATCGGGCTCATGGTGTTGCGCGGCGAATCCGCCAATTTGTTGTCGGTGGGCGCGATCGATTTCGGGCTGGTGGTCGATGCGACCGTGATCATGGTCGAGAATATATTCAGGCATCTGGCGGAGGCCTCGGCGCATTTGGGCACCGGGCCCAGTCAATTGCACCGCATGCGCGTGCCGAGCGGCTTTCGCGGCAAGATGGGGACCGTGTCGCTGGCGGCGGCCGAGGTCAGTCAGTCGATCTTTTTCGCCGCCGCGATCATCATCGCCGGGTTTGTGCCGCTTTTTACTCTGTCGGGCATCGAGGGGCACATATTCGGGCCGATGGCTAAAACCTACGCCTACGCCATCGCCGGCGGCTTGATCGCCACCTTCACCATCGCGCCGGCCTTGAGTTTGTTGCTGTTTACCCAGGTCGTGTCCGAGCGGGAGACGCTGGTGGTGCGGGCGCTGCGGCGAGCGTACCAACCGGCGCTGGAATTCGTCCTCGCCAACCGCATCGTGGCGCTTACCGGCATCGCCCTGGTTGCGGTCGCGGCCATTTTCGCGGTGCGCTCCCTGGGACTCGAATTCCTGCCGAAGCTCGAAGAGGGAAACTTGTGGATCCGCGCCACATTCCCGCAATCGGTTTCGCTGGCGGACAGCGACGCGTACGTCAATCGCATGCGCGTGCTCATGAGCAAATACCCCGAGGTTCAAACGGTGGTGTCGCAGCATGGCCGGCCCGATGACGGCACCGATGCCACCGGGTTCTTCAATGCCGAATTCTTCGTCCCCCTGAAGCCATTCGATACCTGGCCGGCCGGCATGGACAAGGAAAAGCTCACCCAGCGCATGACCGAGGAGCTGCAACAGCAGTTTCCCGGCGTCGACTTCAATTTTTCCCAATACATCCAGGACAACGTCGAAGAGGCGGCGTCGGGCGTGAAGGGGGAAAATTCGGTCAAGGTGTACGGTAACGATTTGGAGACCTTGGAAAAAACGGCCAATGCCATTGCCGCCGTGCTCGCCAAGGTCCCGGGCATCACCGATCTAGCTGTTTTTCGATCGCTCGGGCAGCCGACCATTCGCATCGATGTCGATCGGGTGCGGGCTGCGCGCTATGGACTTGCGCCCGGGGACGTCAATGCCGTCGTGCAAACCGCCATCGGCGGACAAAGCGCGGGTGATTTGTACGAAGGCACCAGCGATCGGCACTTTCCGATGATGGTGCGCCTTGCGGCCCCCTATCGCCAGAGCCTGACTTCGATCCGGCGCATTCCCATTGCGGCGCCCGCCAGCAACGGCAACGGTGTCATCCAGGTGCCGCTCGAGGATGTCGCCGATGTGCATCTGGTTTCCGGCGCAGCGTTCATTTATCGAGAGCAGCAGCAGCGTTATGTGCCGATCAAGTTCAGCGTGCGCGGCCGCGATCTCGGCGGCGCTGTGCTCGAGGCGCAGCGCGCCGTCGATGAGCGGGTGCTTCTGCCGGGCGGCTACCGACTCGAATGGGTGGGCGAATTCGGCAATTTGCAGGAGGCGATCGGGCGCTTGATGGTTGCCGTGCCGTTGTCGATCGCTTTGATCGTTCTGCTCCTGTATCTGAATTTCGGTAATTTGCGCGACGCGCTGCTGGCCGCCAGCGTGATCCCGATGGCGCTGTTGGGCGGGATTTTCGCGCTGTGGGCGACCGATACGGCCTTCAGCGTGTCGTCCGCAATCGGGTTCGTCGCGTTGTTTGGCATTGCGGCGATGGACGGCATTCTGGTGGTGTCGTACTACCACCTGAGCCTGGAATCGGGCCTCGACCGCGTGAGCGCCATGCTGCAAACCTGCCATACGCAATTGAGGCCGGTGATGATGACCTGCGCGGTGGCTTGCGTGGGCTTGGTGCCCGCAGCGTTCTCGACCGGCATCGGCTCCCAGGTCCAGCGGCCGCTGGCGCTGGTGGTGGTCGGCGGCATGCTGCTCGCGCCCATCTTGATACTTCTGGTGCTGCCGGTGCTGATCACGAAATTCTCGACCGCACGGGAACTGCCGGCGGAACTACCGCGGGATGCGAGCGAATGAAGCGATGGCGCCGCATGCCGGCGTATACCGCGGCCGCCGCACTAGGGGCGGCCGCGTTGGTGGCGTGCGTCGGACCGGATTTTCATCGCCCGGAGCCGCCCAGTGCCCCACGCTACACCGAGGAACCCCTCATCTCCCCCACCGCTTCCGCCCCAGGCGTGGGCGGCGCGGCGCAACGCTTCTTGGAGCAGGAGGACGTAGCGAGGAATTGGTGGACGCTGTTCGGATCCGCACAGCTCGATGAACTGGTGACGGAGGCGCTGCGCGCGAATCCCGAGGTACTGTCGGCGCAAGCGGCCCTGCGCCAGGCCATGGAGATCGCCGCGGCGCAGCGCGGTTCATATTTTCCGACCGTTCAGGCGAGCTTCGACGCGCAGCGTCAACGCAACGCCGTCGGCGTGCTGGCGCCCACGCTGACTTCGGGCACCGCGCTCTTTAATCTGTTCACGCCGCAGGTCACGGTGAGCTACGTTCCCGACATCTTCGGCGCGAACCGGCGCCAGGTGGAATCGCTGGAGGCGCAAGCCGAAGCGAGCCGCTTTGCGCTGGATGCCACCTACCTCACCCTCACCGCGAACGTGGTCACGACGGCGATTCAAGAAGCCGGACTGCGGGCTCAAATAGCGGCTACCGAGCGGATGATCATGCTCGCACGCGAGTCGCTCGCGGTGCTGCGCCATCAATTCGACTTGGGCGCAGTCGCGGAGGCCGACGTATTCGCCCAAGATGCATCGCTTGCCCAGCTGGAGGGCACGCTGCCGCCGTTGCACAAGCAATGGCATCAGGCGCGCGATGCATTGGCCGTTCTCACCGGGCATCTGCCCTCTGAATTCAAATCCGTGCCTTTCGAACTGGACCAGTTGGTGTTGCCGGTCGATGTGCCGCTGGGTGTGCCGTCGCAATTGGTCGAGCGGCGACCGGACGTGCGCGCGGCGGAGGCGCAGCTGCATTCCGCGACGGCGCAGGTCGGGGTGGCCACCGCCAACCTGCTGCCGCAGGTGACCATCACCGGGAACCTCGGCAGCTCGGCGACGCTGATGAGCGATTTATTCAAGCCGGGCACCGGCTTTTGGACCATCGGCGCCAACGCGGCGCAAACATTATTCGCCGGTGGCACCCTGGTGCACCGCAAACGGGCTGCCGAGCAGGCGTTGCAACAATCGGCCGCGATGTACCGTCTCGCCGTCCTGACCGCGTTTCAAAACGTGGCGGATGCCCTGCACGCGCTCGACACCGACGCGGACGCGCTCAACGCCGCGAACCGCGCCGCGGAAGCCGCGCAAAAGTCCCTGGACGTGGTGCATCATCAACTCGAGTTGGGTTCGGTGAACTACTTGGCGCTGGTCGGCGCCGAGCAGACCTACCAACAAGCCGTGGTGGGGCTGGTTCAAGCGCGTGCCAATCGCTATGCGGATACCGCCGCCTTGTTCCAAGCGCTCGGCGGATCGATCTCGCCTCCCGCAGCCCACCCCTAGGCTTGCGTCGCATCCGGTTCATCGTCAGCGTCTAGGGTTCGATGAAGCGATCGACGAAGCCCACCGTGTTGTGCCAAATCAGTTTCCAGTCCGCCAATACGGCGCGGCCCTTCGGGGTGATGCGGTAGTAGCGCCGGGGCGGCCCCGCGTAAGAGGGAACGATGCGACTGGTCAGCAATTCATTGGCTGAAAGCTGACGCAACACCGGATAAATGCTGCCGTCCTTGAATAGCGGGCTGCCTTGATTGGCACCGGCGAGACGCTTGGCGATTTCATAGCCATACAAGTCTTCGACGGATCGTTCCAACACCGCGAGCAATACCAGCCCTACCAGACCGCCGTTGAGGTCCTTCTGAAACTTCTTGGCTGTGCTAATATTCATTAAGTAATATAGGTGAATAGCGATTATCAGCTACTCCATTATACTATGCAGTATCGCGTAGTGGACGCCGAAATACTAGATTTTCAGTCGGGCTAGGGCACACTAGGTGCCCGTTGGCATCAACCGGCCGGAGCGAGCCTTAACATGTGCGGAATCGTCGGTGTCGTCGCGGAACGCAATGCTGTTCCCATCCTGATGGAGGGTTTGAGGCGGCTGGAGTACCGAGGCTACGATTCGGCCGGGCTTGCGGTTCTCAACGCCGAGGGGCAACTGGCCCGCGTGCGCGCGGTCGGCAAAGTCAGCGCCCTCACGCAAGCCCTCGAAGCAGCGCCCATCGCGGGGCATGTCGGCATCGCGCATACGCGCTGGGCTACCCACGGCGTTCCGACCATTGAGAACGCTCACCCGCACGTGTCGCGCGACGGCATTGCCATCGTGCACAACGGCATCATCGAAAACCACGAGGCGCTGCGTGCCGGTCTCACCGACCTCGGCTACACCTTCAGTTCCGAAACCGACACCGAGGTCATCGCGCACCGCATTCACCATCATCTGGCGAAATCCGCCGACCTGTTCGAGGCGGTGCGCAAAACCATTGCGGAATTGCATGGCGCGTTTGCGCTCGCGGTCGTTGCGCAATCCGATCCCGAGTGCATCGTGCTCGCGCGCTCGGGCTGCCCAGTGGTCATTGGGCTCGGCATCGATGAGAATTTCGTCGCTTCCGACGTGGCGGCACTGCTGCCGGTGACCCGGCGTTTCCTGTTCTTGGAAGAAGGCGACGTCGCCGAAGTTCGCCGAAAATCCATTCGGATCGTGGATGGCGCCGGCGCCCGGGCATCGCGGCCGGTGCGCGAAAGCGATTTGCCCGCCAATGCCGTCGAGCGCGGGCAGTACCGGCATTTCATGCTCAAGGAGATTCACGAACAGCCCCGAGCCGTCGCACAGACGCTGGAGGAGCGGGTGGTCGGCGCGAAATTATTGGACGCCGCATTCGGCCCGAACGCCCCGCAGGTGTTCAGGCGCGTCAAGGCGGTGCACATCGCGGCCTGCGGCACCAGCTACCACGCCGGGCTGGTGGCCTGCCACTTCATCGAAGAGATCTGCCGCTTACCGGCGCGGGTCGAGATCGCGAGCGAGTACCGCTACCGGGATCCCGTGATCACGCCGGATACGTTGTTCGTCACGATTTCCCAATCCGGCGAGACCGCCGATACGCTGGCGGCGCTGCGCAACGCGAAGCGCAAGTCCTATTTGTCGACCCTCACGATCTGCAATGTGGCCGAAAGCTCCATGGTGCGGGAATCCGAATTGGTGCTGCTCACACGCGCGGGTCCGGAGATCGGAGTTGCCTCCACCAAGGCGTTCACCACCCAGCTGACCGCCCTCGGAATGTTGATCGTGGCGCTCGCCAAGAACAGCCCGGCGGGCGCCGCCCGCGAGCGCGAGCTGGTCGAACAGCTGCTGCAACTGCCCGGTCTCATCGAAGAAACTCTGCAGCTCGACGACCGCATACGCACTCTGGCGGAAGCCTTTGCCGACAAGCGGCACGCGTTGTTCCTGGGGCGCGGACCGCTGCACGCGATTGCGATGGAGGGCGCGCTGAAGCTCAAGGAAATCTCCTACATCCACGCCGAGGCCTATGCCGCGGCAGAGCTCAAGCACGGACCGTTGGCGCTGGTCGACGAGGACATGCCGGTGGTTGCGGTTGCACCCAACAACGAGCTGCTCGAGAAGCTCAAGTCGAATCTTCAGGAAGTGCGCGCCCGCGGCGGCCAGCTGTTCGTTTTTGCCGATCCGGATGCGAGCATGGAGAGCGCCGACGGTGTAACGGTCATTCGCATGCCGGCGGCCGCCAGCGCTCTGCAGGCGCCGGTGGTGTTTGCAGTTCCGCTGCAATTGCTTGCCTACCACGTGGCGGTTCTGAAGGGTACGGACGTCGATCAGCCGCGTAATTTGGCCAAAAGTTTGACGGTCGAGTAGCTCGAGTGCCGGCTAGCCCCAGGCTCAAGGCGGCCAAGTCCAAATCCGCGCGGGCCTTCGGGCGCGAGTACTTCCGCAAATTCTATTTGGACCCTCGAACACGTGTCACCACCGCCGGCGAGATGCGCGCCCGTGCCCGCCTGATTGCCGCCGTCCTCGCGCAGGCCGGCATCCCGGTTCGCACCATACTCGATGCCGGCTGCGGTATTGGCCTGCTGCGCAAGCCGTTCGCCGAGCTCCTGCCGCGGTCGAAGTACACCGGCCTCGAGGCCAGCGAGTACCTGTGCGCCCGCTATGGTTGGACATCGGGCTCCGCGGCCGACCATGCCCCGCGCAATCCCTTCGACCTGGTCGTTTGTTACGATGTGCTGCAGTATCTCGACGATCGAGACGCTGCGCGGGCGATCGCAAATTTCGCGCGGCTGACCCGCGCCGCCGCCTATGTCTGCGCCTTGACCAGCGAGGATTGGCGCGCGAACTGCGATCGCAGTCGCACCGACCGCGACGTGCACTTGCGCCACGGCGCGTGGTATCGCCGGCGTTTGCAGCGGAAGTTCCGCTACCTGGGATTCGGAGTCTGGCTGCGCAAGGACGTCACCGCCATCCTCTGGGACATGGAGAAATCCGCAGCCGGCTCATAGATTGCCCTGTAGCCAGGCGACTATCGCCGCATGCACCGGTTCCCCGCCGCCATTGTTGGCGTGCACATCGTTGATCAGCGACACCAGAATGAGCGTCCTGCCCGCCGGCGTGGTCACATAGCCCGCCACACCGCTGACATCGTCGAGATGGCCGGTCTTCAGGCGCACCGAGCCCGCGGGCGCATCGCGCATGCGCGACGTCATGGTGCCGTCCAAGCCCGCCAGCGGCAGCGAAGCGATGAACTCGGGCGCATAACGGCTGTGATATGCCGCACCGAGGGCCGAGGCCATCTGCAGAGCCGATATATGCGTGGCGTGAGACAGTCCGGAGCCGTTGCCGATATCGATGTCCTGCAGGTCAAGTGCGCGCCCGCGGGCCCATTCGGCGATCGCCTGGTCGCCCTTGTCCAAGGTCGCCGGCGCGCCATAGCGCTCCTTGCCCAGGGTGAGCAGCAAATGCCGCGCCATCAAATTGTTGCTGAACTTGTTGGTCAGGCGGACGATCTCTGCCAAGCCCAACGAGTCGAAAGTCAGGAACGGCTGGTCATCCGGTGCCGCGGCCTCGACGCGCAATCTGCCGCTGAATTGTCCGCCGAGCTCCCGCCACAGCTCGACGAAAGTGCCGAACGCATAGTCGGGAGCCTTGAGCAGCACCCGTACGACGCTGCGTTGCGCGCACTGCGCGGATAGCGCGCCGCTGAACACCACGCGATCCCATTGATCGGAAGCAACTTCGAAATCGACCCGATCGGCGAAGGTGCTGCAGCGCCCGCTGGCGAACCCAATGCGATTTTCGACGACCAGGTTGGGGGGGGCGGGTGTCGCCACGACCTCCACCTGATGTGACTCCGCATTCGCCGCGATCGTAAAGTCGATGGATTGAAAATTGACCATCAATGCGTCGGGCCGCGCGTTATAGGCCCGATTGGGGCGCCCGTCAAAAGCACCCGGATTCTCGGGCGGCAGGGAAAACGCCGTATTGTCGATCACCACATCGCCGCGGATCGCTTTGAGGCCTTTGTCGCGCAACATCCGCACGAATTTCCACCAGCGTTCCAGGGTCATGTACGGGTCGCCGCCGCCCTGCAGTACCAGGTCGCCGTCCAGGACCCCGTCCTTGATCGTGCCGCGAAGCAGCGCGCGCGTTTGCCAGACATAGGCAGGGCCCAGAAGGTCCAAGCTCGCGAATGTCGTGATGAGCTTGATGGTGGAGGCCGGGTTGCGCGGGGTATCGCCGTTGAGGCTGGCGAGGATTCGCCCGGAATCCGGATCCACGATCGCGAAGCTCAGGGCGCGAATCGGCAGATGCTGTGCTGCCATCGCTTGCGCGACGGGCGCAGGTGCGCCCGAGAGCCCCGCCGCATGCGCCGGGCTGCCCAGCGCCACCGTTATCGCGAGTGCCTGGGTGATGTGCACCCAATGCCTGTACAGCATCGTCCCGCAATTCATCGGCGTAACTTAACAGCAAAACGGCCGAGCCGGGTAAACTGCCGCCGTGACCATGCAAGCAAGAAGAAGCCGCGACATCGCGGGCAGCTTCGGGATGCACCAGCTGAGATCGGACGTCTGGCATTTGGCGAGCGCCGAGTGCACCGGTCCCGAAATCTACTTGATCGGCGCCGATTCCGGTGCGGCGCCGATCGTGGACGATGCGAACATCAGCGCCGTCGCCCTCGAATGGCGCGACCACGGAGTGCTCGTGACACTGAGTTCAACCGGCGGCCCGAGGTTGTTGCAGGCTCGCGCTGCGCTCATTCATGAGCCGTTCGCACAGCTTTACCAGAGCCTGCCGCTGGCGCACTTCGACACCACGGCAAGGCGCTTCTGGCGCCGAATATTCCGGTTGGTCCGAATTCCGGGCGGGCGGCATCTATTGAAGTTGCTGGCGCGCCGCTGCCGCGATTCCTAGCCAAAGAGGCACTGGATCACACCCGCGGCCGTATATTGTCAATCGCCGCCGGCCCGCGCCTTAAGTTACATAACGAACTGCGACGCCCATCAAAGATACCCGGGGCCGTTTACCGCACATTCGTCGGTGAGTTTTTCGCCCGCTGCTGCATCCGAGGATGACCGCTTGATCGACATCAAACCTGTCCCCATTGATCCGGACACGATGCAGGCCTCGTTCGAGCCCTATAGTCGTCTGTTGCGGATGCTGATGCCGAGGCTGTGCGGGGTCGTGGTGCACGACGGATTCTCCAACATCATCTGGGCATCGGATGAATGGGATCTCGGCGACCATGACGGCCTGGTGAATGACGCGATAGCGAATGCCCTGACGGATTCCACCGAGTTTGCCGGCATCGCTCGGTTCGACGCGGATCGAGCCGTGTACTCGTTCGCGGTTCGCGGCGAGCATGTCGAATTACTCGGCGTGGTTAGCATGCAGGTACGGCTGTCGCACCCCCGCACCGAGGGGCGCCCTCTGCAGTACGTTCGGCAGCTGGTGCTGCCGGCATTGGAATGCTTGCGGCGCGAATTGTCGCTGCGATTGAAACTGGGCTCCCGCGAACGGGACCTCGGGGTGCGCGAACGCGATCTTTCGCTGATGCTCGAAATGTCGTCGAACCAAACCGCCACCGGCGATGCGGACGAGTTCGATCTGATTCTAAAGACCGGATTGGAACACATGGGTTGCGCGCTCGCGGCGCTCTGGATCCCCGACAAGGGCATTGCAATGTCGATGACGCGCAGCGGAAATCCGATGGCGCCCGAGTCGCTGCAGCGCGCGCAGCAGCATTTGATGGCGTGGATGCAGCTGCAGCAGCGCACCATCGTCGTCAATCACATATCCAAGGTGGCCAGCGACGTGGCCGCGCCGTATAAGATATTGGCATGCCCGGTGCGTCACCCGTCCGAGCGGGTCATGGGCGTGCTCGCATTGTTCAACCCGCCCAGCGCCGAGGATTTCGACGCGCACCAGACGCGCATCGCGGAGCTGCTGGCGAGGAAGGCGATGATCGTCATCCAGGCGCAATACGATTCGAGCACGGGTCTCATGACCCGGCACGCATTCGAGCGGCAGGCGGCCTCGCTGCTGGCCTCCGCCGGAGAGTCGGGCACGAATTGCATTCTGTATCTGGACATCGATCGCCTGCACGTGATCAATGAAACCTTCGGTATGCACGTCGGCGACGACGTGATCGCCCGCGTGGCGGAGTGCATGGCCAAGTCGCTTCCCGCCTCGGCTCTCTCGGCGCGCATCTCGGGGGACCGCTTGGCTGCGCTCATTGCGCATACCGACATGGATTCGGCCGCCGCGATAGCCGAACGCATTCGCGCGGGCGCCGCCGCCATCGCTCCGCGCGCCGGGCATGGTTCGTTCGAAGTCTCGGTCTGCGTCGGCGTCGCCCCCGTCGGCCGAGCCGACAACGCGCTGGCGCACGCACTCGCGACCGCCGAAATAGCCTGCAAGGCGGCCAAGGATCGCGGACGCAATCGCGTGGAGGTGTTTCAGGATTCCGACCAGAGCATCATCAGACGCCACACCGACATTCTGGTGATCGGAAAACTGCGCGACGCCTTGGGCAACGACAGCTTCAGGCTCGACGCCCAACCGATTCTTCCGTTGCGCGGCAACTATGGGCGGCCGCGATTCGAATTGCTGATCCGCATGCTGGGCGAGCGCGGGGAAATCATACCACCGGGCAAGTTCCTCTCCTCGGCGGAGCGTTATCAGTTGATGCCGACTGTCGACCGCTGGGTGGTGCGCCGCGCCTGCGAATTGCTGGGCGCGCACAGCGCGTCGGTCGGCGAGGACATCGGGCGCTTCGCGATCAATCTGTCCGGCCAGTCGCTGCAGGATGAGTCGTTCCTGGAGTTTGTGATCGATCAAATCAATACCAACCGGCTGTCGGCGAACGTGCTGTGCTTTGAATTGACGGAAACCGCCACCGTCGGCAATCTGGTGAAAGCCGAGCGCTTCTTGCGAACGCTGCAGGATCTGGGCTGTCAGTTCGCACTGGACGATTTCGGCACCGGCGTCAGTTCTCTGGCCTATCTGAAGGATTTGTCGGTCAATTACGTGAAGATCGACGGCAGCTTCGTCCGCGATTCGTTGCTCAACCCGCGCTCGGCGTCGATGGTCAAAGCCATCGCGCAGCTGGCGAAGGTCATGTGCATGGAAACCATCGCCGAATACGTCGAGACCGATGTATTGCGGACGCGAATGGTGGACTTGGGCGTCGACTATGGGCAGGGCTTTGCCATGGGCAAGGCGCAGCCGCTCGAGGATCTGCTGCAGGAGCTCGCCATATACGAGGCATCGGTGAACACCTGGAATGGAACCGCCGTTGCGGCGAGCGACGGCGGGGCGGCGCAACTGGCCGTCACCGGCTGATCGTAAGCCCGCGCCCGGGCGCGATGGAAATCGCAAGTGCGCCGTGCCGAGGGTACAATGAATCATGACAGGCGCATCGGTCCAAGCACCCGAGCTCACGGTACAAACATGGTTCAACACCGATCGCCCGCTGAGTCTGGCGGCGCTGCGCGGCCGGGTGGTGGTGCTGGTCGCGTTCCAAGCGCTGTGTCCCAATTCGGTTGCCGGCGCCATTCCGCAGGCGCGGCGGATTCACGAAACATTTGAGCCGAAAGACGTCGCGGTCATCGGATTGCATGCCACCTTCGAGCACCACGACGCCTATAGTCCGGCCGCGATCAAGGCATTCATCCACGAATACAGGCTGCAATTTCCGATTGCGCTCGACAGCCCGAATGCGCACGGGCCCATACCGCATACCATGGATCGGTACGGCATGCGCGGCACGCCGAGCCTGGTGCTGATCGATAGAAGCGGGCTGATACGCAAGCATGCCTTCGGTGTGTCGGATGACCTGGCATTGGGAGCGCAGATCGGCGCGCTTGCCCACGAACCGCCGGCCGCGTCGATCGCGCGCAATTCAGCCGCTTAGCGGCCCAAGGCGAAACGGATGCGGAGGTGCGCGCGCTGCGCAACCGGTGCGCCGCCGCGCAGCACGGGTTGATAGCGCCATTGCGACAGCGCAGTGATCGCCGCCTGCTCGAACACGCCGGGAGGGTCCGCGGCGCGGATGGTGATGTCGCGCACCGCGCCGCTTTCCGCGATTGTGAATTCCATCTCCACCGAGCCCTCGATCGCGCTCTTTTGCGCCTTGCTCGGATACACCGGCCGCACCGATGTCAGCAGCTTGATTTCGTTCGCATCGACCGCGTTCGAGAGGAACGCTTGCTGCGCGAGTGCGGCGTCCAGATCGTGGAGCGCGGCTGCCGCGTCCGGCGACGAATAACCGACCGAGGCGGCTTGCTCGAGCCAACTGCGTGCGGCTTCGTATTGCTGCAATTCCAGAGAGTGCCGGCCTTTGGCCACCAAGCGCGCGCCGAGGTCCTGAGTGAGGGGTGCCAGGCCCGCATTGCCCGGATCGAGGCCGCGCAAAGTCAGCAGGTAGTACTTGGCGCCGTCGTCGGCGGGCTCGATGAGGCGATCTTGTTCGAGGCGCTCGCGGGCGGATTTCAGCAATCGGTCCCGCTCCTCGGCGTCCGACTGCTGCAGGCGCAGCGCCTGCGCCGGCTGTGCCGCGAGCGCCACCATTTGTGCTGCGGGATCCGCGGCAGGGGGCGCCGCCGCCGCGTCCGCGGCGTTGGCCCGAACAGGGGTCAGCGGCGTCTTGAGTTGCTGGCGGGCCTTCGCAAGCTGCGCGCTCAGTAGCGCGAGACGGCCGCTTTCTGCGCCGGCCTTGCGCGCGGTCTCGATCGCAATCGATGCCTCGTCCAGGCGTTCCTCGAGCAAGGCGTTCTCGGCGCGCGCCAGCAGACGCTCGCGCACTTCGGTAACACCGGCACGGGCCTCTGCGTCCGCGGGATTGCGTGTGAGGGCCCGCAGGTACAGGTCGAGCGCGCCATCGCCGCCGGGCGCCGTAAGCCGGTTCGCCGCCAAGGCCTCCGCCGCGCGCGCCAGCAACGGCGGTGCCGGTGGGGGAATCGCCGCCGCTATGTCCGCTTGCAGCGAGTCAGTTTCGTCGTGAACGACGCGGTGCAGCAGCCATATCGCGCCGAGCAGCAAGCACAAGGCGGCACACGCCGCGCCGATCAGCAGCCCATGATTTTTCCTCACCGCCGCGACCGCTCCATCGTCGCGTTTGCGCTGCTCGCCGTACTTGCGGACGGCGGCATCGACAAACAGCCGTGCACGGCCGGGCGACATCGGTTTGTGGATGAATCGATACACCGTGCCATCGCTGATGGCACGTGCGAGCGCGGTTTCAGCCTTCCGACTGCCGGCAACCACCACGATCAGATCGGGAAATTGACGCTTGATCTCTGCGATGAACAGGTTTGCGGTCTCATTCAAAGCCAGCGCATCCAAGACCAGAATGCCGACGCTCCCGGCGACCAACAGGTCGCTCACCTTGTCGGAGGAAGGGACGTGCCAAAGCCGGCGCGAGCCGCCCACCGCCTCGCGCAACGTCTGCAGGAATATTACATCGCCGGTGAGCACCACCAGCTCCACGATGTCGCTTGCGAGGCTGAACCCCATCGCAGCTATCGAGCGGCCCTCCTCTTCGGGAGCTAGCACCGGTCGTTTACTCGCATGAAGGCACCTTAGGACTTGGATCGTTACCGCCTAGGGAGGCCGCGTTGCAGCAACTAGACCCAACCTTGCGTTCGCTTGGCTAGTGTCATTCCAGCGGCGACGCTATACGATACGGACTCTGCTGCCGCGAACAATGAATGCTGCGTCGCGTCAAGCGGTTTCTGTGACTAAGTACTCATTCAAGAGCGGTAACGCTCATCACGGGGATGGCATTGAGCGAGTCAATTGGCATCGCGTGTAAATTGCCGATCGAGCAACGCGCGGCACTCGAACAGCTGCTGTTTTTCAACGTCAACCAGCACCGCGTTCGGTCGGGCATCCAGCAGTCGATCGACACCTATGGGGTCCCGGAGATCTACGAAGAGGAGGGCGGCCTGCGCATCCGGGTCGGCGACATCGAAGGGGTGCAGACGCTGTTTGCGCTATCCGCGGCCGGCCGGTTGCTGGGCGTCGCCGTCTTCGTGCGCTCCGCGCACGAGCGTTTCGCGGTGCTGCATCTTGGGGTGGCGCCGCGCTCGGCCTCGGCGCCGGAACTCAACACCCGAGTGCTGCTCAAGTTGATGCACGAGATCCGCGGTGCGGCACGCCGCACACGCGGTGTCGATTGCATCGAATTGGTTTATCGGGATCGCCCCGCCGTGCGGCTGCTGCACGTTTGAGCAAGCCGGCGATGACGATTGTGCAACGTCATGCGGACGGAAAGCTGCGTTGCGCGTGGTGCTCCACCGATCCTTTGTACGTCGACTATCACGATACCGAGTGGGGAGTGCCCGTCCACGAAGACCGCAGACTTTTCGAAATGCTATGTTTGGAGGGCGCACAAGCGGGATTGAGCTGGCTCACCATTTTGCGAAAGCGTGCCGCCTACCGTCTGGCTTTCGATGACTTCGATGCCGGAGCAATGGCGCGCTACGGTAAGCCCAAGCGCGAGCGCTTGCTGCGAAATCCGGGTATCGTCAGGAACCGGCTGAAGGTCGACGCCTTTACCGCAAACGCCCGCGCCTATCTTGAGATCCGCGAACGATCCGGGTCGTTCAACGACTACATTTGGCAGTTCACGGACGGCAAGGTATTGCGCCGCCGACCGCTGCATCTTGGCGCCGTGGCCAAATCGACGACGCACAGCGATGCGATGAGCAAAGACCTCAAACAACGGGGATTCCGCTTCGTCGGCTCGACCATCTGTCACGCCTTCATGCAGGCGGTGGGCATCGTGGACGAGCATCAGCGCAATTGCTGGGTCACCAAACACGCATCCCGCGGCGCGGCCGCGGGATGAAGCTCAGCACTTGGCGGGCGCCTGCGCCTTGGCGGTCGATTCGGCTTTGGCAACAGATTCCGCCGTTTGGCCGAACAGGATCTTCTTTTGCTCCTCGGTCATCGGGGCGTTGCTGCCGAGTTTAGCCCCGAGGTCGTATGCGCGTACGGTGGCCGGGCGGGCCTTGATGGTTTCGAACCAGCGCTGCAAATGCGGAAAGTCCGCGAGATTCTGGCCCTGTGCCTCGTGCGGCACCACCCACGGATAGGCCGCCATATCGGCGATGGAATAATCGCCGGCCACGAACTCGCGGGCGGCGAGGCGCCGGTTCAGCACGCCGTACAGGCGATTCGTTTCCTTGACATAGCGCTCGATGGCATAGGGAATCTTCTGCGGCGCGTAGCGCGAGAAATGATGATTTTGACCGGCCATCGGACCGAGGCCGGCCACCTGCCAGAATAGCCATTCGATGACCTCGGTGCCGCCGCGCACGCTTGCCGGAATGAATTGCTCGATCTTCTGGGCCAGGTACAGCAGTATGGCGCCGGATTCGAATACGGATATCGGTGCAGCGCCGTCCATGGGACTGTGATCGACGATCGCCGGCATGCGGTTGTTCGGAGAAATGGCAAGAAAATCCGGCTTGAATTGTTCTCCCTTGCCGATGTTCACCGGCACCAGGCGGTACGGCAACTCGCTCTCCTCCAGGAACATCGTTATCTTGTGGCCGTTGGGCGTGGGCCAATAATACAAATCGATCATGGGTGATCCTCCGGGGGCTCAATCGGCATCTTATGCTCTCGCAAAATCGCTATGTCGACATCTTCCTCGCGCGGTATGGCGCGCATCCGCGCGATCTGCGCACGGGCGCGCGCGTTGCGCAGCCACGGCAGAATGGGTTCGTTGAATAGGCCCGCGGTCGAGACCCGCCACTCCAGCACGTGCTTGCGCTCGGCGGCGATTCGCGCCTCCTTGCTGTCCGGCGGCAACAAGTGCCTTTCCAAGGCGAATCCCGCCATTTGCGCCAGGACCGTGTCGGCCCGCTGCATGATTTTCGACACCTTCAGGCAGGTCGCCTGCCGCTCGGTGCCCAGCGAGTCGCGACACGCGTTCTGCAGCGGCGCAAACGGCGGCATGATGGTAGCGCCGGCAACCAGCACCGCCTCGCTCAAGCGGGCCAAATCCGACGGCACATAATTTGCCGGTAATGCGCCGCGCACTTTCTTCAGCGCATCGAACAGCATCACTACGGTGCGGTTCCAATACACATCGAAACGCACCCCTTGGGCCATGTCGGCCAGCACTCGGGCGACTTCCGTCGCATCTTTGTCTTTGCCCGCCGCCGCCAATGTCGGCATCCAGGCGGCGCTGTTTTCGGCGTCCACCCAACGCATGGTGGTCGCGACGTCGCGAATGTCGCAGCCAGGCGTGCTGGCGCAGATTTGTAAGCGCATCCAGGCGATGTCCGGGTTTCCGGGATCCAACTCGTTGGCCCTGACGGCCAATTCGACGGCTGCCGGCTTATGCGCGGCGAGGCTCAAGGCCGCAGCGGTCGCCAGCGAGCGGGCATCCCCCCGGCTGATCAGGATCTGCGCCGCGGCGGCTCTCCATGTCTGATATTTATCCGCCGCCGGCGCAGACCCGTGTGCGCCGCTCGCCGAGAACGCGAGCGCGGAATGCGCCGACATCAGTGCCAGGGCCTGCAAACACCGCTTGATCACTTGGCGCGGGTGCCGGCGGCGGTGAGGCCCGCGGTGATGGCGAGCCGCATGGCGTCTTCGACCGAAATGTCGAGAGGCTGTATGCGCTCCCGCGGCAAGTAGAGGGTGTAGCCGCCGAACGCATAGCTCATGGGAAAATAGACGGTGACCCAATCGCGACCGCCGTGCGCGTACAGCACGTCCGGAACGTCTTCGCGAGTCACGAAGCCGATCGCGTGCACGTCGGCAAAGCGCGCCAGCACCACGCGCTGCAGATCGCGCTTCTCGCCGCTGCCCGACGGCAGCAAGCTGACCACATCGCGAAAGCCGCCGTACAGAGTCTTGACGAACGGGATCCGGCCGAGGAAGTCATTCCAATACTTGAGGAATATCTTGCCGGCGTAGGCGTTCACCAGGCTGCCGACGAGCAGCAGCAGAAAGAACCCGACGATCAGACCCAATCCCGGCCAATAGCGCTCCGGGCTGAGCAATCCTATGCCGATGAGGGCCCGCCGCAGCCATCCCTCGACGGTGTGTACCAACCACCAAATGACGTACACCGTCAGGGCCAATGGCAGCACCGTCACCAGGCCGCTCATGGTAAGCGTCAAAATCTTCTTCATGGGCTAATCATAAGCTACTGCTGGCGCGGCAGTACGAATCGCAAACCTCGAAAATCGAGAATCACGCCGTCGCGCCGGATGCGCTCGAGGACCGGGCCTTCCGCAAGCGTCGCCCCTTCGCGATATTTGCGCATATTGATGTAGACGAAGCGCTCGGCCGGCCTGGTGGCATACACGTGCACATCGAGATGCAGGTCGGGCAGCGCTGCCTGACCCGTCAAATTGATTTCACTGATGGAAGGCAATACTTCCGCGTCGGCCTTGTTGTCCTGGTCCGTGAGTAGCGGGTCATCCTTGTGTGCCGAGTGCACTGGCGCGGCGCCGCCGGCAGCGGCCGGCGCCGGATGACTGGTGTGAGTTTCTTGAACCGCGGTACTGCGCTCCGCAGCCGTTGGCGTCCCGGCCGGCGGCGTTGCGCCCGCGGTTTGGCTGTCCACCGGAATTTCCGGCGCATACACGGGCGCAGCGTCCAACGGACTAAAGTGCTCGGAAGCGGCGGGCTGCTGCTCCGTCGGAGCCGCCGCTGCCGCGGGGTGCTGCGCGCCGGCGGAATGGGGATTCGCGCCCGGTGAGCCGGCGCGCGTCAAAACATACATCAGCACGATCAAGTTGATTCCGAGCAACGCCACCAACACGACCGCCCAAAGCGGCAGCCGGCGAGACTTTTGCGCCATCGCGGATTCCATCAATCCGGGGATGGTCTGGCGCCGGCGCTCCAATTCGGATTTCTTGAGGGCGTCGAGAATGAAAGACATGGTGATCCTCAGCCGCGCGGCGTTTCGTGCGTCAACAAAGGCGAGCCCGGCTCGGCCAGGGCGGTGTCGAGCACGACCTGGGTCTGCACGCCCGCGATTCCGTCGACGTTGAGCCGGTGTTCCCGCTGAAAATTTTGAACCGCGATCGCCAGATCCTCATCGTATAGATCGCCGTGCTCCGGATCGGCGGCCGCACCATAGAGCGCGCCGAGGCTGCGCCGCAGCCACCTCACCTGGTCGCCGCGCATTCCCCGCGTCAGCGGCCGCGGGTGCGTGGTTTTGGGTTTCCAGACGACGGTGAATTCCCCGAACCAATCGCGCGACAACTCCTCGAGCGGCACGCGCACGCTGCGTTCGCCCAAATCCAGGGTCGCGAATTGATCGTCCAGGCCTGACAGGACCACGCGGTGCCTTTGCCCCTTGTCATCGGTCAGCGTCAAGATGGCCGGTCGGTTCAGCGCACGCACCTGCGCCCATGCGCCGCGCTGCTCGAGGCAGGCAAGCCCCGCTTCTTGCGCCTGGCCGCACGGGTCGCGGTCGTTCACCATCGCCGTTCCCCACAGCGACAGCAAGCGGCGGAATGCCGCAGCATCGCCGGTGTCCGCCTCGTTGGCGGCCAGCAAGGCATTGATCGACACCGGCGGCGGCGATGCCGCAGGGGGCGGGGCGTGAGCCGCAGGCGCCGCCGTCGGCGGGTGCGCATCGGCTGCGGGCCGGGAATGCGCCGCACCGGACGCGGCTTTGACCGCAGCTCGCAACTCGGAGAATTGCCGCTGCCAGTGGCTCAATCCGGCGAATGCCGCCGCGGCGGCGACGGCGAGGACCAGTGCACCGGCGGCCCAGCGCAGCCAGCGCGGCACGAACCGTCGCCCATACACTTCGCCGGCGGCTCGGCGCACCAACGCGGGCCCGAGCTTTCGTTGCTCCCGGGTGTAGGCGCCGAGGAGCGCACGATCGCAGCAGACGTTTATGACGCGCGGAATTCCCGACGACAAGCGATACACCTCGCGCAAGGCGGCGGGCGTGAAGATTTCGCCGGAGGCTCCCGCGACCCGCAGCCGATGACGCACGTACTGCAGCGTTTCCTCTCCCGACAGCGGCTTCAAGTGATAGCGCCCGGTAATGCGTTGCGCCAACTGGCGCAGGTCGGTGCGGTCCAGCAGTTCGCGCAACTCCGGTTGACCGATCAATATGATTTGCAGCAGCTTCTGCGTCGCGGTCTCCAGATTGGTCAAGAGCCGGACCTGCTCCAGCACCTCGGCGGACAAGTTCTGCGCCTCGTCCACGATGACTATGACGCGTCTGCCTTCGGCATGGGCCGACAGCAAGCGCCGATTCAGCGCGTCCACCATTTGTTTGACGCTGTCGCGATCGGCCGCTTCCAATGCGACACCCAATTCCTCGCAAATAGTGAGTAGGAATTCGACGGGCGTTATGCGCGGATTCAGGATCACGGCGACATCGGCATGATGCGGTATGCGCGACAGCAGCGTGCGTACGACGGTGGTCTTGCCGGTGCCGACCTCGCCGGTCAATTGGATGAAGCCTCCGGATTCGTTGATGCCGTACATCAGATGAGCGAGCGCTTCCGCGTGGCGCTCGCTCAAATATAGATAGCGCGGGTCCGGTGTGATCGCGAACGGCTTTTCGCCGAGGCCGAAGAAACTGGTGTACATGGCCGCCCGATGATACCAAGCTCACCCGTGCCGCGGTCCGGCGTCGCCGCGAGGTCTCGCCAGGGAGCTGGCACGGGTCAATGCGGCGTTTCCGAATCGATCCCGGATGCCGTCGACGGCCGCATCGAGGCGAGAGTTCTTGGGCTGCGGCTCCAAAAACAGATCCGCCTGCCGCAGCCGCTGCAAATCGGCGGCGCCCACCCCGAGCAATCGCACTGCCGCATCCGGGTGCGGACCCAACCACTCGGCCAGCAAAAGATAGGCCGTGGCGGTAATCGCGCCGGTGTCTTGAGTCGGCGGCTCCAATACGCGCTGACGGGTATGGGTCGCGAAATCGGCGCGTCGAATCTTGACCGTTACTCGACCCGCGACCAGGTCGTGGGCTCGCAGGCGTGCTGCGGTGCGATCGGCAAGCCCCGTCAACTGTGCCTTGAGTTGCGCGGCGCCGCGGATGTCGGATGGAAACGTCTGCTCCGTGCTGATCGATTTGGATTCCCGATCCGCGACGACCGGCCGGTCGTCGATTCCAGCGGCGAGGGCTTGCATGGATTTTCCGCGCGCGCCGAATGCGCGCCACAGCACCTCATCGCCGGCTCTCTGCAAATCGCCGAAAGTGACGATTCCCGTCGCGTGGACTGCCGGCAGTGATTTGGGGCCAACCCCAACCAGCCTTTCAACCGGCAAGTCCTGCAATACGTGGCGCATATTTTCCGGCCCGATGCGACGCATGCCGTCGGGCTTGCCGAGGTTCGAGGCGATCTTCGCCAGCAGCTTGTTCGGTGCGATTCCGACCGAGGCGGTGAGCGAGGTGGCGGCGCGAATTCGCCGGCGAATTTCGCCGCCGATGACCTCGGGACTGCCCAACAGCCGTTGGCTGGCGCTGACGTCGAGAAACGCCTCATCCAGGGACAGGCCTTCCACCAGCGGCGTGAACTCGTGAAATATGCCGAAAATCTCTGCGGAAACCTCTTGGTAGAGAGGCATGCGGGGGGCGATGCACACCGCCTCCGGACAGCGCCGCAACGCCTCGCGCATCGGCATTGCCGAGCGCACGCCGAAACGCCGTACCGCGTAATTGGCGGCGGCCACCACGCCGCGTGCGCCCGTGCCGCCGACGATCAGCGGTTTGCCCTTCAATTCCGGCCGATCCCGCTGTTCCACGGACGCATAAAATGCGTCCATGTCCACGTGCAGAATCGTCCGCACGGCCCTCAGTCCACGGTGATTGTAATCTTCTGCGAATGCAGCGGGCGATTCATAGAAGCTCCATGTGCTGCAAACTGCTGCGTTCCTCCAACAGCTCACGGTGAGTCGCCAGCATTTTTTCCCGGCTGAAGTCGTTGATCGCCAAGCCTTGAACGATGGCGTAGCGTCCGCCGCTGCAGGTCACCGGATAGGAATAGATGACGCCTTGAGGGATTTCGTAGCTGCCGTCCGAAGGCACGCCCATGCTGACCCAGTCGCCCTCGGCCGTGCCCCGCACCCAGTCGTGCATGTGATCGATCGCCGCCGATGCGGCGGACGCCGCCGAGGAGGTGCCGCGCGCCTTGATCACCGCGGCACCACGTTGCTGAACCGTCGGAATGAAAGTGCCCTTGAACCAGCTGTCGTCCGTCACGGACAGCGCCGGCTTGCCGGCCACCGTCGCGTGATGCAAATCGGGATATTGAGTAGCCGAATGGTTGCCCCAGATGATCATCTTCTTGACCTGGCTCAGCGAGACCGCCGCTTTACCGGTCAATTGAGCGAGGCCGCGGTTGTGGTCGAGGCGCGTCATGGCGGTAAAGCGATCCGGCGCCAACGCCGGCGCGTTGCGCTGCGCGATCAGCGCGTTCGTATTGGCCGGATTACCGACCACCAGCACTCGAACATCGCGGCTGGCGACGGCGTCCAAGGCCTTGCCTTGCGCCGAGAAGATCTTCGCATTTTCCAGCAACAGGTCTTTGCGCTCCATGCCGGGGCCGCGCGGCCTTGCGCCGACCAGCATTGCAAAATGGCAATCCTTGAAAGCGATTTGCGGGTCATGGGTCGCGGTGACCTTGTTGAGCGTGCGGTATGCGCAATCCTCGAGTTCCATCACGACGCCCTGCATGGCGGCGCCGGCCGCCGGGATCTCCAACAGATTCAGATTGATGGGTTGCTCGGGCCCGAGCATTTGACCCGATGCGACGCGAAATGCGAGCGCGTAACCGATATTTCCGGCGGCGCCCGTAATGGTGACCGTGACTGGCTTATTCATAAGTGACTTTGATCCCCGTGGCGCCGCAGGCTTCGAATGGTAGCCGAACCGAAGAGAAATTTAGGGCCCAATCCGCCATCGTGCGCGGCCCTGGCACGCCACCTTCAAAAACTGCTTGCATGTAGTAGTGATATAGATTACTATATCACCAAGTCACCAAAACACTTGGTGACGGCAAGCAAACAGGAGCCAATCATGAATACGAAGATTTCCACCAAAATCGCGGCGCTCGGCATGGCTTTGATGATGAACGGTTTCATATTGGCCGGCATCGCGTACTTGTTCGACGTCCAGGTCCCTCAGCATGCACGGGTGGTGGCGATGATGGTCGCCTGATTGGATGCTGAAGGCGTTCTGGTAGATTAGCGTGCTATATGGCCCCTACACGGGGCCGGCACATAGAGCGGGGGGCAATGGATCCGAATTGGAACGACAACCAGCCTATCTATCGCCAACTGCGCGACCGGATGGTGGCTCTCATTTTAGAGGGCGCGTTGAAGGAGGGTGACCCGTTGCCTTCCGTTCGCGCAGTGGCCGCCGACTATCGACTCAACCCGCTCACGGTGCTCAAGGGGTATCAGCAGCTGGTCGACGAACGCCTGGTCGAAAAACGCCGCGGTCGCGGCATGTATGTGAGCCAGGGAGCCCGACGGCTTCTGCTCGCTGGGGAGCGAGAACGCTTTCTGCATGAACAATGGCCCCAGACGCTCGCGGTCATTAACCGCCTGGGATTTACCGCGCAGGAGCTGTTCGCACAAACTCCCGCGCTCACCCATCCGGCTCCGCCGCCGCGCGGCAGCGAAGCAAAGGACGATTGAACTCATCATGCCCGCATTAATCGAAGCGCGCGATCTTACGAAGAACTATGGTTCGCAGCTTGCGCTCAATCGTGTGAATTTTACCGTCGAGAGCGGCCGCATCGTCGGCCTCATCGGACCCAACGGCGCCGGCAAGACCAGCGCGCTGCGCGCCATTCTGGGGCTTACCGCCTACCGGGGTCACCTCAAGGTGCTGGGCCGAGAACCATTCGCGAACCGCGCCGCCCTGATGCAGGAGGCAAGTTTCATCGCCGATGTCGCGGTGCTGCCGTCGTGGCTCAAGGTCGAGCAGGCAATCGACTTCGTGGCGGGCGTCCATCCGCGATTTCGCCGCGACCGAGCGCTCGCCCTGCTCGCCAAGACGCAGATTACCGGCAAGCGCCGCATTCGGGAATTGTCCAAGGGGATGAAAACCTTGGTGCATCTGGCGCTTACCATGGCGATCGATGCCCGATTGCTGGTCCTCGACGAGCCGACGCTGGGCCTCGATATCCTGGCGCGGCGCAGCTTCTATGATGCGCTGGTAAACGACTACATGGATGAGACCAGAACCATTCTGATCACCACCCATCAGGTCGAGGAAGTGGAAAATCTATTGACCGATGTGCTGTTCATCGACAACGGGCGCATCGTCGTCGACTGCTCGATCGACGACCTCGCGGCGCGCTACGCCGCGGTCGCGGTCGCCGACGATAAGCTCATCGAGGCGCGCGCCCTGCGGCCGTTCTACGAGCGGCCGATGCTCGGCAAAACGGTGCTCTACTTCGAGCAGCCGGATATTGCCAGACTCGCGGCCTTCGGCGAAGTGCAGCGGCCGAGCGTTTCCGATCTGTTCGTCGCCAAACTGTCCTAGGAGCCACTCATGCATACATACCTGTGGCTGATACGCCGCGAATTCTGGGAGAACCGGGCCATTTGGATAGTTCCGGCCGTGATCGGCGTAGCGCTCACGATCGCCGCTTTGTTCGGCAGGATCGACTTCGGCGCCGCGATCTCTGCGGAACAGCAGCGGATGATCGGTCCAACCGTGTTGCTGGCCTACGGGTTCACCTTTTTCGCGGTGATGTCCATTTATTCGTCGTGGTACTTGATGGAGTGCCTCTACGCCGACCGCAAGGACCGCAGCGTGCTGTTTTGGAAATCGCTGCCGATATCCGATACGGCGACCGTGCTCGCGAAATTGTTCACCGGGGTGATCGCCATTCCGCTGGTGTATTTCCTGGCGGCCGATGTCTCGACACTGCTGATGGCATTCATCGTCTCGATGCGCGCCCACGCGCACTTCGGCAGTGTACTCTGGCAGCCCGAGCTGTGGCTGCAATTGCACGTCCTATGGCTGTACGTGATCCTCACCACCGCCGTCTGGTTCCTGCCCATTACCGGATGGTTGATGCTGGTTTCGGCGTGGGCCAGGCGCGCCGTGGTGCTGTGGCTGGTGCTGCCGCCGCTGGCGTTGTATTGGGTCGAACGGTGGTTCTTCGGCAGCCACTTCGTGGGCAGCCAGCTGGCCGAGCGCACGCTCGGTTACGTGTCGCGGGCCTTCTATGATCGCTCGAATCCCTCGGCCTGGGCCACGGCGTCGATCGGCACCGATACCCTTACGACGCCGAGCAGTGTCTGGCGCGTGCTCAATCCGATCGGATTCGTTTCGAGTCCGGCGACCTGGGTCGGCCTGCTGGTCGGGGCTGCGATGATATACGGCGCGATTCAATTGCGCTTGCGGCGCTCCGAAACCTAGGAGCCTGTCTGAGTATTCCCCCGCGGTCGCGGCCACCGTGAATACGCACAAAGGCTCCCAGCACTTGGGATTCGCCGTCGGGCGGTGCAAAATAACATCAGTGCCGAGCCGTCAATTCCAAGGAGCAGCGAATGTACAAGACGAAAATTGATCTTTCCGAGAAATGCCGCCGCAACGTGGTCGCCATCCTCAACGATCGGCTGGCCGACGCGATCGATTTGCAGAGCCAGGTCAAGCAGGCGCATTGGAACGTCAAGGGTCCGCACTTCATCGCTCTGCACGAGCTGTTCGACAAGATTTCCGACGCGATTCTTGAACAAATCGACGTCATCGCCGAACGCATAACGAGCCTAGGCGGCACCGCCGAAGGCACCGTGGCGGTTGCGGCCAAACGCAGCAAGCTGAAAAATTATCCGTTGAGCATTACCGCGGGGAAGGATCATTTGTTTTATCTGTCCACGCAGCTGTCGGCGTTCGGCAAAGCGATCAGAGCCGCGATCGACGACACCGCTAAACTCGGGGACGCGGATAGCGCCGATCTGTGCACCGGGATCTCCCGGGATCTGGATAAATATCTGTGGTTACTCGAGGCGCATCTGCAAGATAAGGCGTGACGATAAGCCGCCGCCGGTTCATCCAGGGCCGCTGAGCCACTGCTACTTGCTGGTGGCTAGTCCAATAAGTGCGAAAAATAACCGTTGCATAACCGGTTGAGAGGGTCGGTTCGCCTGCGCAGCGCGCGAAACAGCTTGGCGCGCTCGCCGAATGCCTTGCTCACGTGCTCGGGCTGCAACGCCCGCGATTGATTGAAGGTGGGCACTCCGCCCAGGGCGGAGGCAAAATCGTTGAAATCGATGAGAAATTCGTCCCAGCCTTCGTCTCCCGTCGAGGAGGGCTCCAAGGTAAACATGGGGCCGGCGAAACTGACGCTGAACAGCGAATTGCGGTCTTGATGCAGCCGGCTTGCGCCGTTGACGATGTTGCAGCGATATCCGTGCTCTTTGTAATAGGATTTGCAGAAGGCGAAGTATTCGCCCAAGAGCTTGGGATATTCGGCTTGAGGAAACGCCCACAAGCTGTACGTATAGCGCGACCTCCAGGCCTCTTTCGGAAACTCACGGATCCACTCGTGGGCGTGCAACGCCACGGGCCGGGCCGCGCGGTCGAGCGTCGCGCGCAGAGCGCGCTGCATGCCTGAAACCACGGCACCGGCCACGCCGGGCGCGGCGAGCACGCTGCCCACGGTCGAACCGAACGCCGGCAACACGTTGCGCATCACCGACTTGCGGATTTGCCAGATGCCGGAGCGGCTGATGCTCGCATTCTCATCGAGCGTGCGGCGTTCCACCACGATTTGATCGTTGAAAGGTGATATGTGCAGCCGCAGCGCTCCCGGTGCTTTGACGATGCCTGCGAAGCGCGCGCCGAATTCCTTGAGAGTAAATTCCTGATAGTCGATCTTCACCGGGGTCAGCGGCTGCACGCGCAACACCACCTCGTGAACGACGCCCAATAGACCGAAGCTCGAACACAGCACCCGCAACAAGTCCGAATTGGCCTGCGTCACGGTCATCTGCTTGCCTTGCGGGGTGATCAACTTCATTTCCTTGACCAGGGAAGACAGCTGAGCCGTTCCGGCTTGGTAGGAAGGCTGCGGCAGGGTGGTCACCGCCACGGCACCCAATGTCATGTGGCCCATCTCGGGCGTCAGCGGCAACTCCTGACCGCGCTCGGCGAGTGCCCGCGCGAGCGCGCCGACCGTCACGCCGGCTTGCGCACGCACGGTGGTCTCGCCGTATTCCAGGATCTTATCGAGCGACCCCAAGTTGACCGTGGTGCCGCCGTCGCCTCCGACGCAACGCGTCTGCGAGTAGTCGCCGCCGACTATGCGAACCGGCGTCGGGTACTCTTTGATGTTGGTCAGAAGGGTCGGTATGGCTTCGACGCTCTTGGCGCGCAGCACCAGGCGCGGCCGACGGTACAAGCCGGACGCCGACACGTCCGCCCCGCGCGAACCATTCACTTTGACTACCATGCTTCCCCCGAAACGCAAGAAAACAAGCGGGCAATGAGCCTGCTGTTCGGGGTACAAAACTTCAGGGGCGTTGAATGCGCCATGGCGCGATTCGGTACTGGCGACCCCGCTATCGTCGGACTTCTGGCAGAAGTCCCTTAGACCGGTGGTTTTGCGTCCCCACCTTTCGGCGGGTTTGCCCTTGAACAGCACCGCTACTATGCGAGCATCCGGGGTCCGAAGTAAAGGGGTTTCTCATCCCATGAGCATGAGCGTCTCGGCATGCTCGACCGCCTCGGGCGTACCGCATACCACGACCACGTCGCCCTCCTTGAATACCGTATCGGGGCTTGGCTCGCGCCCGACGATTCCTTCACGCCGCACCGCGCTCACGGCTGCTTGCGAGCCTTTGGCGGTGAGTTCCGCGATGCTCTTTCCCACCGCCCAAGCATGAGGAGGCAGGATCACGCTGTGAAGCTCTTCACGAAACGCGTGAGAGTCATCGAGAAATTCGGCTCCATCGGCCCGAAAATGCTGCCGCAGCATGCCGTAGCGGTGACTGCGGATGTCGTTCACGGTGCGGATGACCCGCGAGACCGGCAGCTTCAGCAGCAGCAGCAGGTGGGATAACAGCATGAGACTCGCCTCGAAGGTTTCCGGCACCACTTCGGTGGCGCCGGCCCTTTGCAGATCCTCGAGTTTGGTGTCGTCCTGGGTTCGCACCAGGACCGGCACGTCACCGCGCACTTCGCGCACCGAACGCAGGATCCGCAGAGCCACTTCCGGGCTTGCGAAGGTGATGACCACGCAGCTCGCGTGTGCCAGACCCACGTTTTGCAGCACCGCGATCTGTCCGGCATCGCCGTAGATGACCGGGTCACCCGCCTGTCTTCCGACTCGAATGCGGTAGGGATCGAGATCGAGCGCTATGTACTCGAAGCCGGTTTGCTCGAGCACGCGCGCGATGTTTTGTCCCACCCGCCCGAATCCGCATATCACCACGTGATCGCGCTCCGCAACCGCCAAGGTCGCCTGCGTTTCGCGCATCGCCGCCGAAATCGGCGGCCCCGATTCGCCCAATATCGCACGGGTGATGCGCCGATTGTGGCGGATCAGTATCGGCGACACCACCATGCTAAGTACGGTGGCCGCCAGCAGAGGTTGAACCAAGTTGGGGCTCAACAGTTCACGCCGCAGCAACAATGTGAGCAGCGCAAATCCGAACTCTCCGCCGTGCGCCACCACGACGCCCGTGCGCAGGGACTTGAACCAGCTCTTGGTGGCGGGCTGCGCCACCATCGTGACCACCACGGCCTTGAGCAGCACCATTCCGGCGAGAATCGCCGTGACCAACGGCAGGGTGCGCAGCAACAGCCGGACATCGAGCAGCATGCCGACCGAGATGAAAAACAGGCCGATCAGCACCTCGCGGTACGAGCGGATGGTCGCTTCGATTTGATGCCGGAATTCGGTTTCCGCGAGCATCATTCCCGCAAGAAAGGCGCCGAGCGCCAGCGATAATCCGGCCGCGTGGGTCGCCCATGCGGATGCCAGCACGGCGAGCAGCACCGCGAGCGAAAACAGTTCCGCGGATCGCACCGCCGCGATGGCGAGGAACAGCGGACGCAGCAGCCAGCGCCCTGCGGCCAGCACCAGCAGCAGCGCCAACCCCGCAAAGCCGATGGCGCTGATCAGGTGCGAAGCGGTGGCTCGCTCACCGCCGCCCGCCAGCGCCGACACCAGGGCGAGCAGCAACGGGAAGCTCAAATCCTGGAACAGACAGATGGCCACGGCGAGGCGGCCATGGGTGCGGTTGTTCTCCGATTGCTCGGTCAACTGCGAAATAATGATCGCCGTCGAGGACATCGCCACCGCGCCGCCTATGACGACGGCGACCGCCGGCGCGATATCGAACACGGCGATCGCGCCCCCGGCCACCACTGCGGTCGTCACCAGCACCTGGGCGCCGCCTACGCCGAGCACGTCCCAACGCATGGCGACCAAACGCGGCAGCGAGAATTCCAGCCCGAGTGTGAAGACCAGGAACACCACGCCGAACTCCGCCAAAAGACGCGTGGTGTCGTTGTCGACCGCCAACGCGAGCGCGTGCGGGCCCAACAGCATGCCGACCGCGAGATAGCCCAGGATCGCCGGCAACGCCAGCTTGCGCACGCCCGCGACCACGCACACGGAGGCCGCGAGCAAGATCAGTATTTGCAGCAGCGGATCGCTATGCATTCCCGTGCCGCGCCGACTCCCGTGCCTTGCCGATTCCCATGCCTGCTAGCATATAGCCATGAACGCGTTGACGCTGCAGCAGGATGGCGAGGGCTGGCGCGTGTGCCTCAATGGCGATCGTCGCAGGCTACAACGCCGCGGCGGGCACGGCGCTCGCCAAGATCGTCGACGAGACCACGGAGGTGTTGAGCAGGAGCTTAGAACGGCGCTAGCCCGCCTGCTTGCAGCAGGCGATACCGCCAATAAGCTGCCTGCGACTCGTCCGCATATCGTGCACTGACGGCGGCGCTCGACCACTGATTTGCGAAATTCTCTGCCAGTGCACGCGCCGCTGCAGCCCGCACCGGGAGGCGCAACTCGATGGCCGCTTCGAGATTGCAATCGTCGAGACTGGGGCGCGTATAATCCGCCGCACCCAAATAGACCCACAGTTCCGCGCGACGCCGGACGAGGGCGAGCGCGGTGGGCATCGGAACCGCGCCCGGGGCGAACCAGCGCACCTCGATCTGTTGCCCGCCGTCGCGGGCCAGCTCTGCGGCCACGGCGCGGTTTGGGGCGGCTTCGGGATCGAGCAACACTTGAAGCCGCGCGCCGCGTGCGGCCGCGCTCAAAAACGCGCCGATCAGCCGCCGATCACTCAGCGCGCGCACCGAGACGCTGATTTGATCCGCGCCGCCGGCCGTGGCAAGGGCATCCACCAGAGCGCCGCGAATCGCGCCTTCGGTCAAGAATCGAGCATCGATCGAACCGAGGCCGCGACCTTGCGCCGGCGGCAGCGGCGGCAAGCGATCGTCGCCGGTCGACCAGGCGGCGATTTGCTGCTCGCTCGCCATGATGTCGTGGGCCAATCCACCGTGCAATTCCATGCCGATGTCGCCCTTGGTGCCGGCGATTATGATGCTTCGCCAGCCCCCGGCACCGTCATCCGCAACCACCAGCTGCCGATCATCCGATTTGTGATTCATCATTCTCAGCTTGGAAAGCAGCCCGACCGCGCCGGGCGTTTCATCGAACGGATCGCTCCACCAAGCCACGCACAGGCGCCACAGGGCAGAGTACCAAGGGAGCACATCGCGCAAGCGATTGAGGCGAACGCGCGCAACGATGATGCCGGCGCGCTCGAGGGTCGACAGATATTGCGCCGGCGTGCCGCCGTAGACCTCGTCGAGCGGATTGGCGATCAGCACAATCTTGAGATTCGGACGCAGGCTTTTGCGCGCCAGGAGATGTTGCGCGACCTCACGCCCCACGGGGCTGCGGTCGAGAACGATTATCTGCTCGGCCAGATCGATGGCCGTGAATTCGTGTTCCAGAACCGCCGGGCGCTCCGCGGAATCGTACAAGACCTCCACCTGGGAATCGTCGAGGCGTGCGCCGAGGGAGGTGACGCGAGTGCCGGGCGGCAACGGCTTTACGGAATTCCAAAACGCCAGCGACACCCAAACCGACAGCGCCAGCATCACCAACATGAGTGTGCGGCTCCTAACGGGCGGCGCCTTGCTGCGCCTTGTCGCCGCGAAATACGCTGAATTCGACCTGTTCGAACAACGGCTCCGGACCGCGTCGCAGGGTGAGATCCCGAGCCGTGAGCATCAGCGGTGCGTTATGCCCTGATGCCGAGTGCCACCGGAGCGCACAGGGCGGCATGGTACGGCCCGCCTCCCGCCTGGCCGGCGAGAATGGCGAGCAGCGTGTCGGCTTCCATGGCGTCTCCGAACAGCCGCCCCTGCCCAAAGAAGCAGCCGTGCCGGCGCAAGAACTCCAGCTGCTCGCTCGTCTCAACGCCCTCGGCGATGACCTCCAGATCGAGACTCTTTCCCATGTCGATGATGGTTCGCACCAGCGCTGCGTCGTTGGCGTCCACGGCCACGTCGCGCACGAAGGATTGGTCTATCTTCAGGGTGCCGATCGGAAACTGCTGCAAAGCCGAAAGAGACGAGTATCCGGTGCCAAAATCGTCGATGGCCAGATGCAACCCCATGGCATAGAGTTCATTCAAGAGCCCGATGGTTCGCTTCGGGTCGGTCATCAATGTGGTTTCCGTGAGTTCCAACTCGAAACAGGTGGGCGAAACGCCGTGCTTGCGAAATACGTTGCGGCAGCGGGCGATGAAGCTCGCCTGCTTCAACTGCCGCAAAGACAAGTTGATCGCGATTCGGCCGGGCTGCGGCACGGCTTTCTGCCATTCCCGGTAGTCGGCGCAGACTCGATTCAACACCCATTCGCCGATCTCCAAGATCAGGCTGGTTTCTTCGGCCAGGGGTATGAATTGCGAGGGCGATATGTCGCCGTGACCGGGCAGCCGCCAGCGCAACAGGGCCTCCGCGCCGACGACGCGGCCGTCGCGCAAATCCACCTTGGATTGGTACAGAATCACGAACTCGTCGTGCTCCAAGGCGCGGCGCAATTTGCTCTTCAACATCAGTCGTTCGACCGCTGCGGCATTCATTTGCGGCACGTAGAACGCCCAGGTGTTACCGCCGTTTTGCTTCGAGTGGTACATCGCCGCGTCGGCATTGCGAATCAGGTCGATCACGTTCTCCGCGTCGAACGGACATTTCGCGATGCCGACGCTGGCGGTCAGATAAACCTCCTGCTGGTTCACATAGAACGTACGGCTGATTTCGTCCAGCAAATTGCGCGCGAGGCCGGCCAAATTGGGCCGATTGTCGATATCGATCGGCAGATCCTCGATGAACATGGCGAATTCATCGCCCGCGAGGCGGCCGATGACGGTGTCCTTGCTCAAATTTCGGGTAAGCCGCTCGCTCAAGATCTCGAGCGTACGATCGCCCGCCGCATGCCCGAAGGTATCGTTCACTTCCTTGAATCGGTCCAAATCGAGATACAAAAGCGCGAGCGCGCGCTGATTGCGGTGCGAGCGTGCGATCGCCTGCTGCAACAGATGCTGAAATTGCATGCGATTCGGCATTTTCGTGAGGGTGTCGTAGCGCGCCAAATAGCGGATACGGCGTTCGGCGCGCTTGCGCTCGGTGATATTGCGCGCCACGTAGATGTCGCCCTGGAATTGCGGGTCGGCGGAGCTGATCGGCGAAGAGGCAATTGAAACCGGAATGGTCTGGCCGCTGGCGGTGCGCAATACCGTTTCTCGTGCATCCGCGGCCGAGCTCACGCCATCGAAGGCGCTGCGATGCACGGAATCGACGAAACTGTGCAGCGGCTTGCCGAGCATGTTGGCTTCCGAATATCCCAGCAGCCGCTGCGCGGCGTCGTTGCAGCTCTTGATGAGGCCGTCCGCGGAAGTCACCAGCACCGAATCGCTCAAGCTGTTGAGCACGGTATCCAGATAATTTTTGGTAATGGTCGTTTCGGACAGCTTTTGCCGCATGCGCTCGAGGGCGTGCTGCAGGTCGCCGAGCTCGTCTTGGCGAGCGACGTCCAGGGGCCGCGTATAGTCGCCCTGACCGATGCGGTCGGCCGATTTGATCAGCGCCGAGATCGGCTTCGCCAATTGCCGCGCGATGAACCATGCGCCAATCAAACCGAGCACCAAAAGCGGCAGCGTGAAGCCGGCGAGCATGCCGCGCAACCGCTTGATTTGATGTCCTTGCTGGTTCTCCAGCTGTGCGCGGATGCTTGCCAGCGTCGTCTGCATCCTCGCTCGGCTCACCGCGATCTCCAGCTCGCCGCCGCCCGCGGCGGCGCCGGGCGGCTGGATCGCGATCTTCACGATCAAGGGCTCGAGTGCGGGTGCCGGTTCCTCGGCGCCCGGCGCATTGTGGCCGGTAAACACCACGTCGCCCCGCGCATTCGTGATTTGCACACGCTCGACGTCCCGCTGCTCGAGCAGCCGTCCGGCGATCGAGGCAATCGCGGCTCCATTGCCCGAGGCGAACGCGGGAGCGAGCAGCGCCCTGGCATTTTTGGCTAAATCGTCGGCATGCGCCTGCAGTTCGGTTTCCAACCCTTGTTCGACTGCCGTATAAGCGAGCCGCTTGCTGTCGGTTGCGTCGATTCGATGCTCGTAGTAGGCAAATCCCGCAATCAGCAGCGAAAGCCCGGCCCCCACCCCAAAGGCGAGCAACAAATACTTGGTTTTGAGGCTTTTGGCCATCGTCGAATGATACTCGCTCACACCAATGGGTATAAGGGGCAAGGTACAATCCTGCGGCGATGGGCGCGCGAATAGACATTTTTTCGGACACGATTTGCCCGTGGTGCTACCTCGGCAAGCGGCGGTTCGAGCTGGCGCTGGCGGCCCGGCCGCAATACACGCCACGCGTGACCTGGCGGCCGTTTGAGCTCAACCCGGATTTACCCTGGGATGGCTTGGCGCACGCCGATCGGCGGGCCAAAGCCGGCGAGTCGGCTCGGCTCGCCGAAAGCCATGCGGAGTTGGTGCGGCAAGGCGAGTCGGTCGGCTTGCAATTTCGCTTCGATCTGATCAAGCGCCTGCCCAATACCCGCCGATCGCATCTGCTGATTGCGCATGCGGCTCGCCACGGTCTGCAGAGCGAAGTCACTGAGCGGGTCATGCAAGCCTACTTCGAGGAAGGTTGCGACATCGGGGATGTCGAGGAATTGGTGAGGCTCGGCGTCGAGGTCGGTCTGTCGGAGCATGACACCCGATCCGCCGTGGTCTTGCGGGCAGGCCAGGATGGTGTGGTCGCCGCAGAGCGCCACGCGACCGTTCTCGGCATCACCGGGGTGCCGACCTTCCTGTTCGACGGCAAGTACAGCATTTCGGGCGCGCAGGAGGTCGCAATCTTCACGCGGATCATAGACCAGGTCGTGGATTTCGCCGCGGCTCGCGAAACCGCGTCGTGACGCCCGACGAACTGACCGGTCAGGCGCGTACTCACATCGCCGAGCTGGCGGACCCGCTTTGTGCGCTGCACGCCAGCGTGGTCGCGCCGTTCGTGAATCTGCGCCGTGCGGCCCTGGAGGAGGGTTTCGATTTGGTTGCGGTGAGCGGCTTCCGTGATTTCGCCCGCCAGCTGGCGATCTGGAACGGCAAATTCAGCGGTGCCGCGCCGCTCTACGACGCGTCGGGGCGCGCCCTCGACGCCGCACGGCTGTCGCCGTCGGAACGCATCGGGGCGATAGTCCAGTGGTCGGCGATTCCGGGTGCGAGCCGGCATCACTGGGGGACGGACCTCGACCTCATTGATCGCAACGCCATCGGTCCGGGATATCGCCTGCAACTGGTTGCGGCGGAATTCACGCCGCCGGGGCCTTTCGCGCCGCTCGCGCGGTGGTTGGAGATCAACGCAGCCCAGTTCGGCTTTTTTCGCCCGTTTCGCGGGGTGCTATCGGGCGTACGGCCCGAGCCCTGGCATTACAGCTTCGCGCCGATCGCGGATAATGCGCGCCGCGCTCTGACTCCCGCGCTGCTGCGCGCAGCCCTCGATGAAGCCCCCTTGCTCGGCAAGGAGCATGTTTTGGAACGCCTCGATGAGCTGCATGCCCGCTACGTGGCGGCCATCGATTGGCCCTGAGGTGGGTGCGCCCGCGGGGCCGATGCGGCCCGCTGGTCTTTAGGCCCAGATCGTTTTCAAGCGATTTACCATCAGGCCGCGCACCTCTCCGAGTTGATTATCCTCGGAAGTGAACAACGGCGGATTGCGCCGCAACAAGCGCCAGCGTTCGGCGCGCAATATGCGATGCAAATAGACGAGGTTGCGATCGATGGCTTCCAAATATGGGTTCTTGCCGGCGAACAGAGGCTCCACATAACGATACGCATGCTCGAATTCGCCCTCCAAGCGTTCAGCGCGTGTTTCACTCACGAATCGCGGCGTCTGGCGCAACAGATCCAATCCCGAGCTGTAACGTACCTGCATTATTCCATCGCTGCCGAGCGCCGCCGCTATTCCCCCGAGCACGAATTCGGGGTACAGCCGATCCCGGCATTTCTCCAGGTAACAGCGATCCGCCATCTGCGCGATCAGATCCGCGGTGCCCAACAGGTGTCCCAGCTTGCGGTCCCTGCCGTCCGAGAGTTGAATTTGGCTGAATTTGATTTCATAACCCGTAAAATGCACGATGCGGGTCGCAACCGGGACCCAGGCTTCCAATCCGATGGTCGGTAAAAATCGCGCCAAAAAGCGCGCACTGCGCGTCACGTGATACAGCGTGAACTCGGCTCCGTTGCGGTACTGCCGATCGCCGATCTCGCGTATGTAGCCGGCATCGTGAAACAGGGAGGTGACCAGCGCCATGACAGCGCGCTCCGCCCCGATGCGCAGGGGCGCATCCACGCTCCCTTCGTAGCCCACCGACAGCCGCGCCATCGCGAGCGTCATGTCCAGAGAATGCTGACGATCGTGGTAGATGGTGTCGACACCGTGGTAGCCCGGCATACGGCCGGAAAACAACCGCTCGAACTCTTCGAATGCCACCGCCACCCGATCGAACGATTCGCCCGGCCATCCGACGGCGAACAGCTCGCGCACCGCTTCTTTCACTGCGACAGTGGAACTGACTTGGATGGAGTTGGTGACGTCGTAGTCGTTGCGGCGAAATTCGTACATCGGGGGAGTCTAAACTCTCGGGTATGGGGTTGCCACGTGCGCAGTTCTCATCGATATGTCAAAACCTGACCGCTATGTCAAGGGCAGTCCACCGCCGGTGCCGCCTAGTAGATCCGGATGCCGCCAAATTTGCGTTTGACGCGATGCGCCAGCGTGACATATCCCAGCCAAAAACCGCACAGTGCCGCGATCAGTATCGCGCACACGGCGAACCGCACGGCGATGGTCCCGGCGCCTCGCACCGGTGCGTAACCGGCAGCGGCCGGTGGATCGGCATGCTGTGCCTGCGCCATGTTCAGCTGCGACTGCGTCGCCGTGAGTTCGCGCTGCACGCGCTCCATCTCGCTGCGGGCGGCCGCCTCGGCAAGAGCGGGGCTGGTCGCGCGGCTGCGGGCGAGTTCCTCTTCGAGCTGATTGACCCGCACGGTCGCCGGTTCGCGCTCGGTAAGATAGGCCGTTTTGACCCATCCGACGACTCCGTCGCTCAATCGAACTTGCGTGAATTCGCCGCCGGCAGCCAGCGTCGAGACGCTGGCTCCCGAATGCAGGGTGGCGAGCCGCTGGCCCTGCTGATTTTGCTCGGAGTAGACGCCGAGCACGAGTTCGTCGCTGACATAGGCCGTTGCCGCCCGCCCGTCAGCCGCCGCGAGCGCCAACAGCAGCGCGCTGAGGCGTTTCACGCCGCAATTCCGGTTTGCTTGAGCAGCGGCCGAACGTCGGGTTGGCGGCCCCGGAAGCGCACGAATGCCTCCATCGCATCCAGACTCCCGCCACGCGCGAGAATGGAATCGAGAAAGCGGGCGGCGGTGGCGCCATCGAACACGCCGGCCTGCTCGAACGCATCAAAGGCGTCGGCGGCGAGCACTTCGGCCCATTTATAGCTGTAGTAGCCTGCGGCATATCCGCCGGCAAAAATGTGGGCGAAACTCGCCGGCATGCGATTGAACGGCGCTGCCGGTACAACCGCCACTCGCTGCCGTACGCCATCGAGCGTTTCCGCAACCCGCGCGCCGGCGGCCGGATCGAAGTTCGCATGCAATTCGAAATCGAAGCCGGCCAGCTCGATTTGCCGCAACGTATCGAGGGCCGCATTGAAGGTGCGTGTGCCCTGCAGGCGCCGCAGCATGTCGGTTGGCAACGGCTTGCCGTCGACCACATGCGCCGAAATGAGCGGCAGCACCTCGGCGCGCCATGCGAAATTTTCCATGAATTGACTCGGCAGCTCCACCGCGTCCCATGCGACGCCGTTGATGCCGGCGATACTGGGATACGCCACCTGGGTCAGCATGTGATGCAGGCCATGGCCGAATTCATGAAACAGAGTCGTCACCTCGTCGTGGGTGAGAAGCGCGGGGGCATCGCCGACCGGAGCGCTGAAATTGCAGACCAGCTGCGCGACCGGCAGAGCCCTGCCCGACGGCAATGATTTGGCGATGACGCATTCGTCCATCCAAGCGCCGCTGCGTTTTTCGCTGCGGGAGTACGGATCCAGATAGAAACCGGCGACGGCTGCGCCGCGAGCATCCTTGAGATCGTAGTACCGGACCGTGGGATGCCATACGCTCACTTCGGGCCGCTGAACCACCGTGATGCCGTACAACCGCTCGGTCAATGCGAAAAGGCCGGAAAGCACCTTGGAAAGGGGGAAATAAGGCCGCAGCGCCTCCTGCGAGACCTTGAACCGGCTCTCCTGCACCCGCTCGCCGAAGAATGCGAGGTCCCAAGCGTTCAATTTGCGTCCCGCGAATTCCTCCAGATCGGCAAATTCCTGGATTGCCGCCGGGCGGCAACGCCGGGCCAGATCGTCCAAAAAGCCGAGCACTTGTTTGCCGCTCTTGGCCATACGCGTAGCCAAGGCGTAGTCGACGAAATTGTTGAAGCCGAGCAGCTGCGCGAGCTCGTGCCGCAGCGGCAAGATTTCGGCAATGATCGGATTATTATCGAATTGCCCGGCGCTCGGCCCCATTTCGGATGCGCGTGTCACCCAGGCCTCATATATGTCACGGCGCAATTGAGCATTCGCGGCATTGGCCATGATCGTCATATAGGTCGGTTGATCGAGCTTGAAGAGCCATCCGGCTTGGCCCGATTCCCGAGCGTCTGCGGCGGCCCGATCGACGAAGCTTTCGGGCAACCCTTCGAGTTCCGAGCCGTCGGTCACGCTGCGGGTATAGGCGCGCGCCGCATCGAGTACGTTCTCCGAAAACTTGGTCGCGAGTTGGGCGAGCCGCTGCACCACCTCCCGGTAGCGATCCCTGCGTTCAGCCGGCAAGTCGACGCCGGCCAAACGGAAATCGCGCAGCGCATTCTCCAACAGCTTGCGCTGCGACGAATCGAGGCGGTCCCCTTCGTGTTTGAACACATGCGCATAACCCGCATACAAGGCGGCGTTCTGGCCGAGTTCCGAGGAGTAGGCCGTCAGCAACGGCACGCATTGGTTGTAGGCTTGACGCATGTCCGGAGAATTGGCGACGGCGTTCAGATGACCGATCGGACTCCAGACGCGGCTCAATCTGTAGCTCAGGTCTTCCACCGGCACCACCAGCGAGGCGAACGTGGGGTCCGTCTGAGTGGTCAATTGTTGAAGGCGGTCGCGGTTTTCCGACAGGATTCGTTCGAGCGCAGGACGGGCATGAGCCGGTTCGATGCGATCGAAAGCAGGCAATGATTCTAAATTCAGAAGTGGGTTGTTCACCTCATGATTCTATCAGACGTGCGCCACCATCCAGGCAAGCGCGGCGCTGCTGCCCAGACATGCGGCGAAGCCCGTGAAGGCCTGGCGGCGTAAGCGGCGCGCAAGCGACGCGCCGTCCGAGGCCGACAATAGAAAGGCACGGCCGTCCTCCGGTTTCGACAATACGGAGAGGGTCGGAGTCGGCGGCTTAGCCAGCATGCTGCCGGCGACTTGTTGGCGGGCCGCCGCTCGCGCCAGATCCCACTCATCGCCATCCAAGACCCCGTCACGGTCGCGATCGAAGCGCTCGAGCAGAGTCTTTTGATCTTGCTTCCAGTCGTGCAATAACTGCGCCGCGGCGCGATCTGGATCCTCGGCGCCGACCCCGCCAAGACTGCGGAATTCGCCGAGTGCGCAGACCGGCTCGTGGGATTGCAGGCGATACTCGGTGTACCGGTATCGACCGCCGGAAAGCAGCACATCCGCGAGCTTGCCGAAAAAGCCCTGTCCATCCGGAATGCGTACGTCGGGCCACTCGCTGGCGCCGTACCATACGTCCTTGGTCATCGGAAAGACTTCGGCGCCGCGCGGATCGACCAGGCACTGACCGGAGCCGTCGTCCAGAATGAACGGCACCTCACTGATTCCGCTGTCGATCGTGGTCCAGTTCCGCGATCGGCCTACTGAGCCTCGTTCCTCGATTTTGTATCGCCACCAAGTGCACGGCCGGCTGGTCAACGGAGCCTTGTTCGGGGCCTCCTCCCTGATCAACCCTTGGCCCACGAACTCGACGTAGCCCTGCGCAGCTGAGCGAACCCGCGACGCGGGTGTGTCTGCAATGATTCGGTTCGCACGCCAAGCCTTGAACGCATACCAGAAGGAGTAGGCCGCCGCGCCGGCCAGACCGAGCAACAGGAGGAATATTTTGAATCGAGTGTCGCCGGACATGTCCGGAATCACGTGAAGGACCGGAGCTTAGGCCCGGAACAGCGTGCCCACGTCGACGTCGCCCTTTTCCTCGCCGGTGAATTCGAGCAAGTGCGCCGGCAAGAAGCCGAAGCGCTGCGCGATCATGACATCGGGAAAAACCTTGACGCGGATGTTGTTGAGATTCACCTGGTCGTTGTACAGCTCGCGCCGGTCGGCGATGGATTCCTCCAAAGCCGTTATTCTGCTCTGCAATTGCCTGAACGTTTCGTCGCTCTTCAATTGCGGATAATTCTCGGCGAGGGCAAACAGGCGCGTCATGCCGGCGCGCAGCTGCTGCTCGGCGGCGCCGACCGCCGCGATGTCGCCCGACCGGCTCGCTTGATTGACCGAAGCGCGCGCACGCATGACTCTTTCCAGGGTGTCCTGCTCGAACTGCATGTAACGCTTGCAGGTCTCGACCAATTTCGGCAGCTCGTCATGCCGCTGCTTCAGGAGCACGTCGATGTTCGCCCATGAAACCTTGATGTTTTCCCGCAGACCCACCAGCCCGTTGTAGATGCCGGTGATGTATACGATCAGAGCGACGATCGCAACCAGCATGAGACCTATACCGATCAAATGGGACCTCGCCGGCGAGTTGACTAGGTTTGAAGTATATCATTGGCCTTCTGGCCTCTATCGGGATGGAGTTCACAGTGTCTAGCGAAGCGTTCGATCTCATCAGCATCGGCGGCGGCAGCGGGGGCCTCGCCTGTGCCCAGCAAGCGGCACGGCACGGCGCGCGGGCGGCCGTAATCGAGTCCGGCGCGCTGGGCGGCACTTGCGTCAATGTCGGTTGCGTGCCGAAGAAAGTGATGTGGAACGCGGCGAGCATCGCCTTGTCGCTCGCCGATGCGAGCGATTACGGCTTTGGCGTCACGGTCGGCGGCAGCGATTGGGGTGCGTTGAAACGCAGGCGGGACGCCTATATCGTCCGTCTGAACGGCATCTACGAACGCAATCTGGCGGCCAAAGGCGTGGCGCTGGTGCGAGGTTCCGCCCGGTTCGTCGACGCGCACACCGTGGAGGTTAACGGCGTTCGCATGAAGGCGGCGCACATCGTAATCGCCAGCGGCGGCATTCCCATTGTGCCGCGGCTGCCGGGAGCGGAACGGGGCATCACTTCGAACGGATTCTTCGCCCTCGAGCATCGGCCGCAGCGCGTCGCGATCGCCGGCAGCGGCTACATTGCCTGCGAGCTGGCAGCCGCCTTTCAGGAGCTCGGCAGCCGTGTCGAGCTGTTCATCCGCAAGGATCATCTGCTGGGTCATTTCGATGCGATGCTGGGCGCATCGCTGATGCGCGAGATGCGGGCGCTGGGCATGATCGTCCACCCGCACGTGATACCCGCCGCGGTCCGCGAGCAGTCGGGCCTGAACACGCTGGCCGCGGCGGACGGCCGCGAATTCTCGGGTTTCGACTCACTGCTATGGGCCATAGGGCGCAGCGCGAATGTCGCGCATCTCCATTTGAGTTCGACCGGCGTCACCCTCGATGCGAACGGTTTCATCGCCACCGACGAATTCCAAAACACCGCCGTCGCGGGCGTCTATGCGATCGGGGACGTCACCGGCCGCGCCGCCTTGACGCCGGTGGCGATCGCCGCCGGAAGGCGGCTCAGCGATCGGCTGTTCGGCGGCAAGCCCGAGCGCCATCTGCGCTACGATATGATTCCGACCGTGGTGTTCACGCATCCGCCGATAGGCACGGTGGGCTTGAGCGAGAGCGAGGCGAAGATGAAATACGGCGACGCGGTCAAGATCTACACCTCGTCCTTCACGCCCATGTATCACGCGTTGACGGCGCGCAAAACTCAATCCGACATGAAGCTGGTTTGCGTGGGGCCGGAGGAGAAGATCATCGGCTGCCACATCATCGGGGCCGGCGCCGACGAAATGCTGCAGGGATTCGCGGTGGCGATTCGCATGGGTGCCACCAAGCGCGACTTCGACGACACCGTGGCCATCCATCCAACCAGCGCCGAAGAACTCGTGACCATGCGTTAGGCGCGCCGGCGTTAGGCGTGCTGCGCCAGCGCCGCAAGCACCGGTTGGGTGTTCGGCCGGACGCCGCGCCACAAAAAGAACGATTCGGCCGCTTGCTCGACCAGCATGCCCCAACCCTTGGTGGTGCGGCGGGCGTGGAGCGCGAGCGCCCAGGTCGTGAACGGCGTCTGGCCGCGGCCATAGGCCATGTCGTAACAGACCGTTCCTTCGTCGACGAGTCCTGCCGGCATCTCCGGCATTTCGCCTTGCAGACTCGCCGATGTCGCGTTGATGATGAGATCGTACGGCGGGACTTGCAGCTCCGCGAAGGAGCAGCCGGCGATTTTCCCCAAGTCTGAAAACTCAGCCGCAAGATTGCGCGCCTTCATGGGCGTGCGGTTGGCGATCGTGAGCGCGCGCAATTCACGCTCCATCAAGGGGGCGATCACTCCGCGCGCGGCGCCACCCGCGCCGAGTATCAACACGCGCTTGTCGGCGAGATCGACCTGCAAATTGCGCTCGAGATCGCAGATCAGGCCGATCCCATCGGTGTTGTCGCCGAGCAGAGTCGTATCTTCGAAGAAGGCTATGGTGTTCACGGCCTGTGCCCGCGCCGCCCGCGGCGTCAATTCGTTCACCAATTCGGCCGCAGCCTGTTTGTGGGGCAGCGTGATGTTGAGTCCGCGCACACCGCTCGTGAACAACCGCAGAGTCTCCCGCCGGAAATCGTCGGGAGCGATGTCGAACAGACGATAGACTAGGTTCTGCGCCGTCGCCTTGGCGAACATACCGTGAATGAACGGGGACCAGCTGTGGGCGATCGGGTGCCCCACGATCCCGTATTGGTCGGGCGCGCCGGCTTCGTGCGGCAGATTCACTGGGCAAGCCACTGCGCCGCGCGCTTGGCGAAATAGGTCAAAATGCCGTCCGCTCCGGCGCGTTTGATGGAGACGAGGGATTCCAAGGCAACCGCGCGCTCATCGATCCAGCCGTTCGCGGCCGCCGCCATGATCATGGCGTACTCGCCGCTGACCTGGTAGACGAAGGTGGGCATCCCGAAGCGGTCCTTCACCCGGCGCACGATGTCCAAGTAGGGCAGGCCCGGCTTGATCATGACCATGTCTGCGCCCTCGGCGATGTCGAGGGCGACTTCGCGCAAGGCTTCGTCCGAATTACCGGGGTCCATCTGATAAGTGTGCTTACTGCCTGTACCGAGCTGTTGCGCCGAGCCAACGGCTTCGCGGAACGGACCGTAGAAGCTGGAGGCGTACTTTGCCGCATAGGCCAGAATGCGCGTATGGACCAATCCGGCGGTCTCGAAGGCGCCGCGGATGGCGCCTATGCGCCCGTCCATCATGTCGGAGGGAGCGACCACGTCGGTGCCGGCGTCCGCATGCGACCGCGCCTGGCGCACCAGGGTTTCAACGGTCAGGTCGTTCTGGACATAGCCGCCCGCGTCAATCAGACCGTCTTGTCCGTGCGTGGTGAACGGGTCGAGTGCCACATCGGTGATGAGGCCGAGGCCCGGAAACTCCTTTTTCACGGCCCGCACCGCCTGTTGGGCAATCCCATTGGGATTCCAGGATTCGCGCGCGTCCAAAGATTTCTTCTCGCTCGGAATGACCGGAAACAACGCAATCGCCGGGATTCGCAGCCGTACCAAGGAGTTGCATTCGCGCAGCAATTCGTCGATCGAAAGCCGCTCGATTCCCGGCATGGAACCGACGGGTTGGCGCTGCTTGATCCCCTCCACCACGAAAATCGGATAAATAAGCGCATCCACCGTGAGTTGCGTTTCGCGCATCAGCCGCCGCGAAAACTCGTCGCGGCGCATGCGCCGCATCCGGGTGCTCGGAAATGAATCAGCTGGACTTCCGGTCATCTTGACTGTGACTCCTAACAACAGTTTCAGCCACGCGATCGAGGCCTGGCACCGACCGGGCGCGATACCCCGCGCACTCCCGGCTTGCGTTTTTCATTTGCGGCAGCGTGATCGTATCGCGGTAATATCGCAAAGCAGATATCGTAAGCCGGCATATCGCAGGTCGAGTGCTGATTTATACATGAACGATCAGGTTGGCGGAAATCTGAAGCGCGACCGCTTTCATGCGATTTGCCAATCCTTGCGCCCGGACCTGCTGCGGTTCGCGTTTTGGTTGTCGCGCGACCTGGACTTGGCCGAGGACGTGGTGCAGGAAGCCATGTTGCGCGCCTGGAAAGCGCAAGATTCGCTATTGGACCAAGCGGCAGCCAAACCCTGGCTTTTGACGATCATTCGCCGGGAATTTGCCCGCACTTTCGAGCGCAAGCGCTTGGTGACGGTTGACATCGACGAGCTGGTTGCGCGCGAAGAGCCCACGCTGGCGAGCACACAGGCGGACGACCTGGCGGAGATTCGCGCCGCCCTGTTCAAGCTGCCCGATGAGTATCGCGAACCGCTGGTGCTGCAGGTGCTGATGGGCTACTCGACGGCGGAGATTGCCGCTGAACTCAACCTCTCGAACGCCGCCGTCCTGACGCGGTTGTTCCGCGGCCGCAATCAGCTGCGTGCGCTGTGCGGCGAGGACACGAGTATGGACCCCGAAGAATGATGAATTGCGCCCAATACCGCCGAGCGGTTCTGGCGGATCCGCGGGATGCGAATCCGGAGCTGCGTTTGCATCGTGACGGCTGCCGCGAGTGTCTGGAGTACACGGAGCGGCTGTTGCGCTTCGAAAGCCGTCTCGAGCGCGCCGTGCGCGTGAGCGTTCCGGCCGCCGCCGAAGCGCGGGTCGTGCCCCTGCGGGCGCCCGCGCCGCCGAGCGCGGCGCCGAGCGGGCTCAAGGCGCGCCGCGGGTGGCTGGCAATGGCTGCAAGCGTGCTGATCCTGATTGCCGTCGCGGGCGGTCTGTGGCTCGCGGAGCCGCACTCAAGCTTGGCTGCTGATGTGGTGGCCCACATGGCGGGGGAGCCGCAAGCCTGGTCGCGCACCGACATACCGGCGCCGGCGCCGGAATTGGCGCATGCGCTGGGCGACGCACACCTGCGTTTGGATCCCAGGGCGGGCATGGTCAGCTACGCGAGAAGCTGTCTATTTCGCGCTCACCACGTTCCGCACTTGGTGGTCCAGACGGAAATGGGGCCGGTCACCGTGATGGTTCTCGTGCATGAGTCCATATCCAAACCCGAGCGGTTCGACGAACAGGGCTACCACGGTGTCATACTCCCGGTGCCCGGCCACGGCAGCCTCGCGGTACTCGCCCGCGGGCAGAGCCCCGGTCCCGACATGCTGAGGCAGATCGCGTCGCGCGTGCAGGACGCGCTCGTCTGGACCGGCTAAAGCCCCGCTTTGCCGAGCAAATCGATCAGCCTTCGAGAACTCGCGGCGAGCGTCGGGTGATCCGCCTCGAATTGCACCGCGACCTTCTCCAGGCGCTCGGGCAGCGAGGCATTGCCTGGCGGTAACGCCGCCGATTGCGCCTGCGCACCGGCCGCACGGTCCCGCTGCAGCAGCAGCTGGATGTCCTCGAGGACTTCCGCCAGCAGTTGCTTCGACCGCGGATCCACATGCCGCACGCTACCGAGTTCTTCATGCAGTTTGCTGAGCTGATCGCGCAAGAGGTTGGGATCCATGATTCAAATCCTCGAAACTAGGTGCGTCATTGTGCCATTCGTTCCCGCGTCAGGCGCGCGACTTCCACGTATCCCGATCCGGGGGCGGCGATCCCTTCGTGAATGGCGGCATAGGCGCTCTGCAGGTACTCATCCGCGCCGTAGGGCGGGTTGACGATCATCAAGCCGCTGCCCGCGAGACCGACGCCCGCATCGTCCGGATGGACGGCCAAATCCGCGTACAGCATCTTCGGAATTCCCAGTGCTTCAAAGCGTGCATGCACCTTACTGCGTTGCGAGGCATTGCGGATCGGATACCACAGCAAGAATACGCCGCTTGGCCAGCGGCGGTAGGCGTCGCCGAACGCCTGCAGCATGGTCTTCAGCTCATCGATGCTCTCGTAGGGCGGATCGATCAGCACCAGTCCGCGCCGTTCCTGCGGCGGCAAGAGCGCCTTGAGCGCCGCATATCCATCCTCGATTTGCACGCGAATCCGCCCGGCGGACTCGATCTCGCGCTCACTCGCCCGCGCCTCCGCGGGCATCAGCTCGACAAATATCGCACGGTCCTGCGGCCGCAAACCGCCGGCGATCAGCGCCGGCGAGCCGGGGTAGCGCGCCAAACGCTTGCCGCGCCGCGCATGGACGGCGGAAAAATAAGGGGCGAGAATTTTCGCATCGATGCTCGTTTGTATCAGACGCTGGATGCCGCGCTCGGCTTCGCCGGACTTGCTGGCCTCGGCAGCCTGCAAGTCGTAAAAGCCGCGACCGGCGTGGCTGTCCAACGCGAAAAACCCGGCTTCCTTGCGCTTCAGGGCATCGAGGCAGTAGAGCAGCGCGACGTGCTTCGCGACATCCGCAAAATTTCCGGCATGGTAGATGTGCTTGTAGTTCATCGCGGCAGGCATTGTGCCCGTATCGAAGCTAAACTAGGCGAAATTCGCACGCTCGCGGGGCCTCGATGTACGAACTCTACATTGCCAACAAGAATTATTCTTCCTGGTCGTTGCGGCCATGGGTGCTGATGCGCGAGCTGAAGATCGCGTTTGCGGAGCGATTGATACCGTTTGGATCGGCGGCGCAGTGGGACGACTTCAGAAGGATTTCGCCGAGCGGCAAAGTGCCCTGCCTGGTCGATGGACCGACGGTCGTGTGGGACTCGCTCGCCATCGCCGAATATTTGGCCGAGCGGCATGCGGGCGTGTGGCCGGCCGATTCCAATGCCCGTGCCTGGGCGCGAAGCGCCTCCGCCGAGATGCATTCGGGATTCGGCGAGTTGCGCAGCCGCTGTTCGATGAGCTGCGGCGTGCGCGTAAGGCTCAAGGATATTCCGGCGACGCTGGAAGGGGACCTCGCTCGGCTTGGCGCGCTGTGGAGCGACGGGCTGCGGCGCTTCGGCGGGCCTTTCCTGGCCGGGAAGTCATTCGCGGCCGTCGACGCGTTCTTCGCTCCGGTCGCCTTTAGAATTCAAACCTACGGCATTGCTCTCGATCCCACAGCGGCCGGATACGCGCAGCGCGTGTTGGGTCTTCAATCCATGAGCGATTGGTATGCAGAAGCCCTCAAGGAAAGATTCCGGGACGCACCGCACGAAGACGAAATGGCGCACATGGGAACCGTAGTCGAGGATTTGCGGGCGCACTAGCCGCCCGGATTCGCATCAGTCGGCGACGAATCGACTGCTCATGCGCTCGACCTAATCGTTGTCTCGTGGACGGTTCGCAGAGGTTACCCCAATCGCGAACCGAGATTAATCCGAAAGACGGCTTTCGGTTATGCTGCCCGTCTCGTCATCGGGAGCGATTCCATGTCCGCAAAACCCATCTGGCAGTGGTCGGCGGTCGCGACGGCGCGCGCCATCAGGACCAAGCAGATATCCTCGCTCGAAGTGGTGCGCGCGCACACCGAGCGCATGCGCAGTTTGAATCCCGCGGTCAACGCGGTGGTCGCCGATCTCGGCGCCGAAGCCATCAAGGCGGCGCGTATCGCCGACAAGGCGGTCGGCATGCGTCGGCCGCTCGGCCCGCTGCACGGCGTGCCCGTCACGGTCAAAGAGAACGTCGACGTGAAGGGGCATCCGAACCCGAACGGCATCCCGGCGTTTGCCAACCTGGTCGCACCGGAGGATGCGCCCGTCGTGCGCAATCTTCGCAATGCGGGCGCGATCGTCATCGGACTCACCAATACCCCTGAGTTCTCGCTGCGCGGCTTCACCGACAATCCCCTGCACGGCCTGACGCACAATCCGTGGGATCCGGCGATTACCTGCGGGGGCTCCTCGGGCGGTGCCGCGGCCTCGGTGGTGCTCGGCATCGGCGCCATCGCTCATGGCAATGACATCGGCGGCTCGCTGCGCTGGCCGGCACACTGTACCGGGATTGCGACGATTCGGCCGACGCTCGGGCGAGTGCCCGCGTTCAATCCAAGCGCGCCCGCCGAACGCCCGCTGCTCGCGCAGTTGATGTCGGTGCAGGGGCCGCTGGCGCGCGAGGTCCGCGACGTCCGGCTGGGGCTTGCGGCGATGAGCGCCCGGGACCCGCGCGACCCCTGGTGGGTGCCCGCGCCGCTCAAGGGCCCGGCGCTCAACAAGCCGATCAGGATCGCCCTCGCACGGATGCCGTCGGACATGAGCGCCGATAGCGCGGTGCTCGCGCTGGTGCGGCGAGCCGCGGACTGTTTGAGCGATGCCGGCTACCGGGTGGAGGAAGTCGAGGTCCCCGACCTGACCGATACATGGCAGCTGTGGATCGATATCCTGCTCGCGGAAATCGAGATCCTGCAGGAGCAGCAGATGAACGCCGTGACCACCGACGAATTCAAGCGCGTGCTGCGCGGCTACAAGGCGATATCGAAGCGGCTCGACATCCGCGGCTACATGAACGCCATCGCGATGCGCTCGCGGCACCTGCGCGCCTGGCTGCTGTTCCTCGAGCGGTGGCCGTTGGTGCTGACACCGGCGAGCGTGCGGCCAACCCCCGCGCCGCGCGCCGATCTCGGCGGCGACGTACAGGTTCGGGAGCTGTTCCGCAACGATCTGCGGTTCATCTCAGCCATCAACGTGCTCGGATTGCCGGCGGCCGTGGTGCCGGTTGGATTGCACCAGGGACATCCGGTCGGCGCGCAACTCATCGCGTCCCGCTATCGCGAGGATTTGTGCCTGGACGCGGCGCAGGCGATCGAGCGACGTGTCGGGGTGCTTGCGCGCAAGCTGTGGGCACGCGGCAGTCAAAGCGTCGCTTGATCGCCCGCACGATAATCTAAAGGTGCATGCGGCAAGCGGTAACCGGAATCTCTGCTGTCTCGGCCCGGCGCAACGCTAAATGCGGCGGGTGAAGGGTCTCGACGTCCGCTATGCCCTGTGGGGCGGCGCCCTTCTAATGCTTGCCGCATTGCCGCTCTTCGGCGGATTCGCCGGCATCGGCTGGGAGCTCGCTCAAGCGGCCGGCCTCGCGAGCGGCCTGGCCTGCATCGCCCTGTCCGGCTCGCCGGTCCGGCCCCGGGATTCGGTGCCGCCGACGCTGCTGTCCCTGCGGCGCCACACCCTGATCGGCTGGTTGGCGCTGCTCGCCGCCGCGATTCACGTCGGCGGGCTGGTTCTGGTCGATCGAACCGTGGTCGAATACCTGAAGCCGACCGCGCCTCTGTATCAGCTTGCGGGGATCGCAGCGGCCCTATTACTCCTGACCCTGGTGCCAAGTTCGCTCGCCGGCGTGCGTCGCCGCCTGTGGGAGAGTCACCGCGGATTCCAAGCCACACATGTAGTACTCGGCTCGCTGCTCGTCGCATTGGTCGCCGTGCACGTGGTCGTGACGGCCAGATATGCCGGCGACCGCGGGCGCAGGGCGCTGCTGGTCGCGGCAACGATCGGCGCGATTCTGATGCTGCTGCGGCAGCGCCTTCCAATCGATCCCGCTCCTCGCCCGCTTCCGTTGCGCCGGCGACTCGTATTCGGACGACACACGACACGGGTGGTGGGCGTCCTGGCGCCAAGCGCCTTAGCCGTCGCGTGTCTATTCCCGCACGCGGTGGGCGACGCGTTGCGCGAGCCGCTATTCCGCCGCGCGAATTCCATCCCACTCGATTTTCCGCACGGCAAGCACGGCATGGTCAATTGTCTGATCTGCCACCACAACTACGCCGACGGACGGGGTTGGGGGTTATGCGTGCAATGTCACCGCAGCGGCCGAGCGGATCTCAAGGAGGGGGCCGAGGCGCGATTCCACGGCTTTTGCTTCGATTGCCACCGCCATCCGCAAGCAACGCTCAAGCGCCACGGTCCGGTCGCCGGCTGCAGCGCTTGTCATCAGCCGCCCGGGATCACCTTGAGGTAACACCATACCGCGCGAATTCGGTTCGTCATTTACTTTGCAACGCAAAGTTTGATATGTTGCGATCCGAAGCCGGTTCAACGGCGCCGGTTGCAGGACTGTCCGTACGAATATGCATCGCTCAAGATTCGCCGCGCTGGTGCTGGTGCTGCTGTCGGGCGTCGCCTACGGCGGCGGCGGACCGCTCGGCATCGATCACGAATGGGCTTTGGATCAGAGCGGCATATGGGCGCGAAACTATCAAACCGGACTCCAGTACGGCGTGATCGCCGTCGAGGTGGCGGGGAGCCTATGGTTTGGAAACGATGACGAACTAGGCCATACCTTCTGGCAGACGATCGATGCATCGGCGATTTCGGGAATCGGCGCCGCGATACTCAAACGGGGTTTTGGGCGTGCCCGGCCGTACCAGGGCGACAATCCCAATCTATGGTTCAAGGGCAGTTGTTGCGAGGGTTTTCCGAGCGGCGAAGTGACCCTTCAGGCGAGCTTCGTGACCCCGTTCATCGCGAATTACGCGCGGCAAAATCCTTGGGTATGGTCGCTCGAGATACTGCCTCTCTACGACGCCATCGCAAGGCTGAAAAGCCAAGCGCACTGGCAGACGGATGTCATCGCCGCTTGGGCGCTGGGCTCCGGGGTCGGGTATTGGAGCACGACCCGCGCGACCCCGCTGTCGGTTCAGATCAGCCCAAAGGGTCTGACCGTCGGCTTTTCCAAGCGATTTTAGCGCCAAGCGTTCCCATATCGAAATGCGAATCGGTTCGCTCCCGCGCTCCACCGTGCTTGACACCGGGTAACTTTGCAATACAAAGTAGTCCCAACTTCGAGACTCGCGCAACAACCGTCGGTGAAGCCCTGGACGCTTCACCGCAGGTAATGCCTCATTGGACTGCGGATGCCCATAACGGATTTTAATGCAACTCGGTAAGCGGTCCGAGCCCAAGGGGGGCTACGAGAGCCGGGGAAGCCCGCAGCGATGATGAGATGCGTGCTCGTAGCTCTCGGTTTCCTGGTTTTCACGCCAATCCGGGCCGCGTCGCCGCTCGATCTCGCGAATCTGAGGGGCCAGGTCGTTTATCTGGACTTTTGGGCCTCATGGTGCGGCCCTTGCAGACAATCGTTTCCCTGGATGCAGACCATGACCAACGCCTACCAAGGGCAGGGCCTCGCGATAATCGCGGTCAATCTGGATAGGGACCGCGTCGATGCGGACAAATTTTTGGGTCAGTTCAAGCCGACGTTTGACGTGCGCTTCGATCCGAAAGGAGAGTCTGCGGAGTTCTATAAGATCAAAGGCATGCCGGTGAGCCTGCTGATCGACCGCCACGGGGTCACGCGCTTCACCCACGTCGGGTTTCGGCCGGTGGACGCTGCGGCTTATGAAACGCAATTGCGTGAACTGTTGGCTGAAAAATAGGGCGTTTGCCCGTAAGGAGAGACAGTGGATCTTAGCCGATTGAGTGTTTTGTGCGTGATGGCCGGCACGATAACCTTGTCGGGATGCGGTTCCATCGGTGTCAAGCCCTGGCAGCGCGACGTGCTGGCGCGCGAGGAAATGCAATTGAACGCCGACCCCCTCGATGCGGCGATCGATGATCACATGTACTTCAGTAAGGAGGCAGCTTCCGGCGGCCGCTCCTTCGCGGGTGGTGGCTGCGGATGCAATTGAAACCGAAGGCTGTGCCGCCGAAGGCGCAAAACGCGCGGCGGCGCTTGATGGCCGCGAGTTGTGCGCTGTTGAGCGCCGGCGCCGCGCGCAGCCAGCAAGCGAACGTTGCCCCCGCAGGCAGCGGGCTGCTGGAAGACTGGTCAGTGGATTCGGCGCTGGCGTACTACCACGAGGACGGCCGCATTCATGCCATCGAGCCGGTGGTCGATCTCGCCAAGGTCTTTGCGGACGGGAAGTCACTCAATTTCAATGTGACCTACGACGCACTGTCGGGCGCCAGCCCGAACGGGGCACTGACGAGTCACGCCCCACAGACGTTCGCATCGCCGTCGGGAAAGAGCCTGAGCGGCTCGCACAGCTACACGACCGGCCCCGGGCAATTGCCGGTCGATCCGAATTATCACGACGATCGGTTCGCGGTCGGCGGAAGCTGGACGGTACCCGTTACGCGCGTGACGCAGGTGAGCGTGGGCGGCAAGCTGTCCGATGAGCACGACTTCGTTTCCGCCAGTGTGAATGCCTCGCTCGCTCACGACTTCAACGAAAAGAACACGACGCTGTCATTCGGGGTCAACGATGAGTATGACTCGCTAAAACCGATCGGCGGCGCGCCGGTGCCGGGAAGCGACTACGCGTTATTCCAAAAGACAGGCAACAAGAGCAAAAACGGGGTTGGGGCATTACTCGGCGTCACGCAGGTGATAACTCGAAATTGGCTATCCGAGTTGAATATCTCGGTCGATCGATTCACGGGATACTTGAACGATCCGTACAAGATCACCTCCATCATCGACAGCGCCGGCAATACCACCGGGTACGAATATGAGAGCCGTCCGGATCAGCGCACGCGCAAGAGCGCGTATTGGGAAAATCGCATCGCCTGGAATTCGCAAGTGTCGACCGCCTTGTCGTTTCGCTATTTTACGGATGACTGGGGAGTACGCTCGGATACCGCCCAGCTGCACTTGCGCTGGTCATTGTCCAATCGCGACCACTACGTCGAACCGAGCTTTCGCTGGTATCGCCAAACGGCGGCCGATTTTTACACTCCCTTCATCTTAAACACGGCCGCGCCGAGCACCGGCAACGAGTCCGCGGATTCTCGGCTCGGCCCATTTCACGCGCTGACCTTCGGGCTCAAATACGCGGAACAACTGGCCGACCAAGGCAACCATGTCGGATCGGAATTCAGCGTGCGCGTGGAGTATTACCGGCAGACATTCGACGAGACGAAGCCGGTACCGGCCGGCCTTCAGGGGCTGGACCTGTACCCGGACCTGAAGGCGATTCTGGTGCAAATCGGCTGGCGGTTTTAAAGCCTAGGGAGCCGGCGGCTCAATGCGTGCGTCGCCCGGTAGTCGGCCCCAGAAACGCGGCTGCTGTGCGGCATGGTCATGGCCGCGTCGGGTCCGCCGGCTCTCGACGGCGGCAATGCACTGCTTCGTGTGGATCACCGGGGCGCATGCCCAAACAGACGAGATTCAGGTCTACAACGCGCAGATTGCAGCGCCAGGGGTGTTCAACATGGCGTTGCACAACAACTATACCCCTGACGGGCTGACCAGCCCCTCCTTCCCCGGCGGCATCGCCGCGAATCACACGCTCAACGGCGTTGCGGAATGGGCGTACGGCGTGACGAATTGGTTTGAGGCCGGCGTTTATTTGCCCCTGTACAGCATCAGCGGCACGGGTGCCTGGACCTACAACGGGTTGAAAATTCGGGCACTATTCGTTAAGCCCGATGCGGCGCTCAGCGCTTCTTCTACGGCGTAAATATTGAATTCAGTCGCAACACTGCCCACTGGGACCCAAGTCCCAACGAACAGGAAATCCGTCCCATTATCGGCTGGCACTTGGGTTCTTTCGACGTGATATTCAATCCGATACTCGAAAATTCCTACCAAGGATTTTCGCGGCTCGATTTCGAGCCGGCGACGCGAGTGGCCTATAACCTCAACAAGACCTGGGCGATCGCGGCCGAGGAATACGACGATTTCGGTCCGCTGCGCGGTTTTTACCCGCCTTCCCAGCAAAAGCACCAACTATTCGGCGTCTTCAACTACGGCGGCAAACCGTGGACGATCGAGGCAGGAGTGGGAGTCGGCCTGACGAACTCCACCAATCACCTTGAGCTCAAGCTGATACTGTCACGCGATTTGAATTAAGGTATCGGCGCACGTGTCAGTTCGACGGCCGGAGGTTAGCTCGGCCGAATAGGCAAAATCAGCGGTCATTGCAGGATCCAGTATCGAACGCCCTGCTCCTCCAAGAACTCGTGTGCCCGCGAGCCGTGCAATAACGCAAGAGTGGAAAGCAACCCCGCTTCCGTGCAGCTGCTGGCCGCCACCGTAACCGAGCGCGGCGCTGCGCGCACCGGCCATCCGGTTCGGGGATCCAGAATGTGGCCATACCGTATTCCGTCCTTCAAGAGAAAGCGGCGCGAGTCACCGCTCGTCGCAAGCGCGCCATGCTCCAGATCCAGCACCAGAGTGGACTCTCGGTCGGTATCCGGACGCTCGATCCCCACTTGCCATGGACCGTGCTCAGGCGGTTGATTGGCGCGCAAATCGCCGCCGAAATTGATGAGAAAAGGAGCCTCGTGGCGCGCCGCAAGCAACTCGTAGGCCCGATCAACGGCATATTCCTTGCCGATCCCACCGAAATCCAATTCCATTCCGGCAGGCAGCGTAAGGCGCGGCGCAAGCCATCGTAGCTTCTCGAATCCGATCAACGGCAGCAAGCGATCCACCGCCGCAGGGTCGGGAATACGGTCCGATCCGTCGAACTGCCACGCCCGGCGCAGCACGCCCGATGTGATATCGAACAGACCATCGCTCAAATCGTGACATTGACTTGCAAAGTCGATCAGCGCCGCCGTCTCCTCGTCCACATCGACCGCTGCGCCTCGATGTTCATGGATCCAGGCGGTTACGCTGTCATTTCGGTAGCGGCTGAATTTATTCTCGATTCGCAACGCTTCGTTGGCCGCAATCGCGCCGATCGCCAATGCCGCGTGGTGCTCTATGGCAGGCAGAAGCACCTCGCAAGGGCTCGCCATCGCGACGAATTTGACCGCGAGGAGATTCTCGCCTCGGGGCTCGACGACCAACGCCGCGCTCGGCGCATCGCTTGCTTGCGCTACCACCGTATCACGCTATTGCAAAAGCCGTTGTAGACTGAAAAGATGATTGCCGTTTGCGGCGGCCGAATTCACTCTGCTCCGTAAAGCGCAAGGGTGTCAAGTTGACCAACCTCGAGAAAGCTTTGGCCGAGATCAGCGCAATCCGCAGCCAGATTGCGCGCGGCACCGAATTTCGCGGCTACGGTCCGGCCTCGGTCGCGGCCTCCGGCATTTTTGCACTTGTGGTGGCGACCCTTCAGGCTCGCTGGCCGATGAACCTGAATCACGATTTCCGCAGTTACTCGACGGTATGGATCGTCACCGCTGCTATTTCATTGACTTTGACGGGCATAGAGACGGTGCTTCGCGCCCGGCGCGTCCATTCCAGCTTTGCAAACGAAATGATTTACCATGCAGCCGAGCAGTTTTTGCCGGCGTTGACGGCGGGTTTGCTGTCGACAGCCGTGATCATGCGGTTCGCGCCTCACAGCGCCGGGATGTTGCCGGGCCTATGGCAAGTCATCTTCAGCCTTGGCATTTTCGCCTCGTGCCGGTTCCTGCCCCGCCAGATGTTTCTCGTCGGTATGTGGTATCTCGCTGCCGGACTGATTTGCTTGGCGGTCGGCGCGGACGAAGGGAGATTTTCGCCATGGGCGATGGGGGTTCCCTTCGGAATCGGGCAGCTACTGGTGGCCGCAGTGCTGCAATTCGGGTATCGGGAAACGCAAAAGCATGCGTAGCGAAAAATCACGCACCAGTCATCGGTTCGCCTACGACGGATTGGATCGAATAATTCACGAGCGTGCACGCTTGAGCGTGCTCACGTCGCTGGTCACGCATCCCAGAGGTTTGTCCTTCGTGGATCTGAAGCGATTCTGCGCGCTCACGGACGGCAATTTGAGCCGGCACTTGCAGGTGCTCGAGCAAGCCAAGCTGGTCACGATCGTGAAAGATTCGGAGCAGGGCCGAACGCAGACGTTCTGCCGCATTACGGCGGCCGGCCGCAGGCGATACGTCGACTACCTCGCGGTCTTGGAGCAAGTGGTGCTTGACGCCGCAACAGGCCTCAATCGGTCGGGAGAGCTGCGATTGCGCGGCATGACGCAAACATAGTCCGCTGTCCGACGGCCGGCCGGTGTCAAGCGCAATACGTGTCAGCGGGTCCCGATCTTACGTAGAGATGAGTGATCGGCAGCCCAAGCCGAATACACGATTGCGCCGCGGGGCTTTCCGATAAGACGATCCGATCCGACAGAGCGCCGGCCAACCGTACGATCCATCGTTCCCATGGCCGCAGGCCATACGCTTCGGTCAGACCGAGCCGTTCACGCAGCCAGTCCGGGATCATCTCGACGGCGGCGCGCACCAGCATTCGCTGCAGCCACATAAGCGGCCGCGGAAGCACCGGCGCCTCATGCATGATCTCGAGAAACTCGAATATGACCGGGGAGGGCTCCAACCGGCCTCGCATCGAGTCGAATAGGGCCGTCAATTCGGCAACCGAGGTCGGGGCGTCGAGCGCGCCGTAAAGCCGCGCCGCCGCCCATCCCTCCCGGTACAGCGCATCGAATTCGATCCGGCTAAGAGGATCGACGTAGCGGCTGTACGCTTCCGCAAAGCCGTATGCGGCGGTAGCTTGCACCCAGCTCAATAAGCGCGGGTCCCTTGCCGAATACGGCGCGCCCGAAGCCGTTCGTCCGGCAACTTTGGCATGTACGCGCACGATGCCCTCGATCATCGGCTCCGCGATGCTGCGTGCGCCATAGACGGTGACCATCGCCGCAATCGCGGTACGCTGCAACCGGCCCATGGGGTCTTTACGGAATGACGAGTGTTCCCACACACCCGCACGTACCGCGGGTTCCGCCAATTCAAGGACGACGGCAGCCACGCCGCCGACGAAAAGTGCGATCGGATTCTTGAAGATGCGCCACGACACCGAGTCCGCGGGGACCAACGCCGGTTCCCCGGGCGGCCGTGCGAAATCGATTTTCGGGTCTCCGCTCGGGTACAAAAAAGCCGCGGCGGCCGCGTCAAGCTTGCGCTGCAACAGCCGCGGCAGCGGCATGATCGAACGAATCGGACGATCGGCGTTTAGCACAAATTGCCTTTGAAGTCGGGGTCCGTGCTGGTTCGACCTGCGGGAAAAAACGCTGACCGTCGCGGCAGTGAGCGCCACGCTTCGAATACGGCTTGCACGGAAATATCATCGACGTGACGGGCGTCGGGGGGGCCGCCCAACGCCACCACCGCGGCGCCGTACACGCCCCGCGGCATCCATTTACGCGGTGCGTTTTCGCCAAATAGAACGATCAGCGGCGAGCCTACCGCCGCTGCGACATGTGCAGGTCCGGTGTCCACCGAAATCATGCAATGCGCAGCCTCACATAGCGCAAGCAGCCGCCGCAGCGACAGGTGCAGGCCAACCACCTGGTCGAGCCCGGCGGCAAGGCGAATCCTACGCAGCAATGCCAGCTCCTGCCTGGATCCGCAGAGCACGATTTGCGCCTTTGGCAGGCTTTGCTGCACGCACTGGAGCAATTCGGACCACTTCGCGAGCGGCCATGCCTTGTCATCGATCTGGCGTCGCCGCCGCCGCCGCATGCTTCGTCGATTGCCTGGCTGTACCAGGACGATCGGCCGCCCCGACCAACCCTGGGATTCGATCCAGGCCGCGCAATCTAGCCGTTCCTCATCCGACACCTTCAACCGCGGCGCGGGAACGACATTGACCCACGGGTAATCTTCCGCTTGAAGCGCGGGCGGAGTCTGTTTACCGAAGCGCAGTAGACCATCGACGCGATGCTCGTTGGCGTCCGCATCATTCTCCCGCAAAAATACGCAGCGCTCCGGCTCGATGCGGGCCAGCCTCAACAGGGCATTGATTCTCTTCAGTGCATGGGATGCGGATGTCTCGCACACATATATCGGCGACTTGGCGCTGTGGTGCAGTGCCCAGATTACACGCCACCAAGTCGGACCCAGCAATAACGGCGTGTGCCTCCCGACCAACGACCATATCCGCGCGACATCCTCCTGCCCGCCATACAGTTGCCTGGACCACGGGCCCGAGCCGATCAACCAGCACGGATTGCCGTATCGGCGATGCAGCAGATTCAAAAGAGGACCAAGCAATACCATGTCACCGAGGCGGCCAAATCGAATCACTATCGGATTCACGGCGGGCGCCGACACCGCGGCTATCTCGCTGGTATTACGCATGAATCGCCCGAATTGCAAAGCTTCGCGCCTGATGGACATTGTTCCGCGTCATCTTCTTCTAGTCGTTATGAACGTTGAGGCCGCTCATGTATCAGTGTGGTCGTGTCGGCACTCGGCGCGGGCGGACGCCCGCAAACTTTGCAATTCAAAGTACCCTTTGGGGGCCTGCAAACGCAAGTATTTTTTAGCGGACGAAGACCGCCCGAAGCTTCAGGATCCGCTCGCGCGCTGCACGAATTGCTCGAGCGCCGGGCGTCCGTCTTCCCACAATTGAAACGGGGTATCGAGCGGCTCTTGCGGCATGAGCACCGTGAGTTCACGGCTGGCGGCAATGAAGTGCAGCGTCGCGGTATCGACCGGGTAGGCGTGAGCGACGACGTCGCCGTGCGGCGGTACGTGCAGCTCCTTGCGCCGCCGCAGGCTTACCGGCATCGGCTCCAGCGGCGTCAAATCAATCACCCGGCCATCCGCCAGAATCTTGAGCTCGCCCGCGTGCGCGTCCGGCGCGGGAGACATGCGCGGATCCACCGTCGACCATCGGTAGAGCAGCAGATACTCGTTGTATTTTCCGGAACTGTCGACTTCCACCGCTACCAGGGTCGCGTAGTCGCGCGCATGCGCCGCGACGTCGATGCGCTCGCGCGCGAACACCAGCGGCTTCGCGACCACCGACAGAGTCGTGCCGGTTTGTTCATCGAGGAATTCATGGGAGGCTGCCGCCGGCGGCCGGCTGCTGCATGCGGGCAGCACCATCAGCGCCACGATCAAAGCCACGGTGATATGCATATGCCCTTAGAATCGCAACCGGTATGACACCGAAATATATAGCGAACGCTGATCCAATGCACTGGTCGTGCTCTGACCCGGCAGCAGCCCGGACTGCTGTAAGGATTGCTGCGTCTGTATTTGATAGCCGGCGGTCGCCTCGAACACCGACCTGCGGCTGGTCCAGTCGGCGCGCACTTGCGGCAGGTAAAGCGTTTGCTTGCCGCCGAGCGTCGGGTTATTGACCTCGGCGACACTGAATCGCGGCCCGGCCCGCCAGGCACCCGGCAGCACGAAGCGCGCGTCCCACGACAGAGTGGTGGTGCGCGCATTGAGCGCCTCATCGTACACCGCGCTGAACACATGCAAATCACCCGCCTGCAGCAGGCTCGAGCCGGACAATTGCACGGTGAAATTCTTGTCGAGGCCCGTCGATGGTGTCGCGGGTACGCCGCCGGAGGCCGGGGTGCTGCCGAGCCGCAGTCCCGCGACATCCATCATGAGCTGCCAGCGCTCGGCGAGCGGGCGGCTGGCGGACAGGACGAAGGTATCGCTGGCGGCCGTTCGGTCGAGCGCCAGTTGTTTGATCTCGGAGGCCGTGAGCGCGGGCGGTCCGGCCGCCAGCGCCGGCAGAGTGGTCGCGCTTTGACCGATCAGCGCGTTGCTGATCAGCAGTAATGGACTGCGGCGATGATCGACATCGAATCCCAGCACCCAGGACTGCCCCACCTTGGCGTTGCCGATCAAGGTGATCGAGTCGAGCTGTGCGAAGTAGGTGTCGTAATCGACCAGCATCACAGCCGTGCGGCCGGGTGCAGAATAGCGGGTCTGCAGCCCGATCGAGCGCCGGTCGGTAAATCCGGCATCTGTCTGATTGAACAAATAGGTATCGAAAACCCAGGCTTGGGACGGGCCGTACTCAGCCGTCAGCGTCTCGAATTTCGTTTGGGTCGAGAAAGCCGAGTAACTCGTGTAGGCCGGGTAGCCGCCCGCTGCGCTCACCGAGAATTTCGGGTTGACCTGATAACCGACGTATCCCCCGTCAAAAATACCGATGACGCCCTGGCTGGCGAGGGACTGGCGCCCGACACGGCCGGTCACGCCGGTGGTGCGGTCCGTCATCTCGACGAAGGCTGCGCTGGTTCGATCCTGGCTGCCCCCGCCGGGGGTCGTCAATACGTTGTCCGTATAGCCCGCGTCCACTCGCCCGGTAAAGTCATAGCGCTGGCCGCGGTTGCGAACCAACAAATCGGCATAGACCAGAGCGGCGTTGACGGCGGTTGAGGTGGTCGTCGTGCCGGCCGAGGTGGTCTGGGTGGTGCCGTACTGATAGGTCAACGCGGTACTGCCGGCCATGGTCCATTGACGATCCGTGGGCGCCGTGAACTCGCCGGTCGATTTGGGAGCGAGGGACGCCTGAGCGAGCGTCTGCAATCGGCCGCGCACGCGCTGCGCCCCGGGTCCGTTCGGGTAGCGGCGCAAATACGCTTCGTATTCGGCCTTGGCCTGCGCCAACTGTCCGGCCCGTTCACGGACCAGGCCAAGCAATTCCTGGGCATCGGCGCGCCCCGGGTATTCGGGCTGGCGCAGCAGACGGCTGAGCAGGTCGACCGCTTCCGGGTACTGGTGCTTTTCGAGCACGACGCGCGCATCGCGCAGCATCTGGGCGCGCTGATCATCGGGCAGCGCAGGGTCGGTCGGGCCTTCTGCGGCCGCCGTCTGTACGCCGGCGTGTTCCACCACGCTTAAATCGGTCTGTTCATCGTTGACCGCCAGCCAAGCGCGCGGGTAGCTCGACAGCGCAATTTGCAGCACGCGCTCGGCCTCGGCACGGGTGGTGAACGGACCCACGCGCAGTCGATACCAATGTGTATCCTCGATGTCGGTTTCGGACACGTATGCTTGCGTCTTCAAGGCGGCGGCGGCCGCCTCGACCGCTTCGCGCACGAACTTGGTCGACGAGGATTCGAGATTGACGGCATAACCCGCAGGCGCCTCGACCTCGGAGGCGTAGGCAGTCGCTTTGCGCCGGCCGGTGCCGATCAGCCGCACGCGCAGGCCGAACCCGCTGGCGGTGGGTGCCATCACGAAGTCCAGATCGCGGGCCCAGGTCAGTTCGAGGATTGCTTGTCCGGGCACGATCGATTCGACGCGCGCCCCGGTCACGAAATTGCCGCCGCCGCCGACCAGCGGCAACTCCGGCGGCAGCGAATAGAGCCGCGCGCCGCAATCCTGTCCCAGCCGCAGCGTGATTCTGGTGCTGCTGCCATGGTCCCTGGGCACGTTGGTCACATAGTTTACGGAGCAATAAAATTGAATCGTGATATCGGTGTGATCTTCTCGCTCGTCTGCATCGATGACCTGGACCAGCGGTCCGTTTTGCAGCAATGTCACCGCTGCCGGTGCGATTCCGTTGAGGCCGACCAGGCCGATCAAGAGCGCGATTGCGCGCAGCAGCCGCGCCTGCTCGAGCAGACCGGTCGACTGCGCGCGTCCAATCACTTCGTCGGACCGCTGGTCGCGCCGCGCGGGTTTGGAACCGCGGGCAGCTGCGGTACCGGCTTGTTCGGCGCGGGCTTGTTCGGCGCCGGCGGCGCCGGGGTATTTACACTGGTCCAATTCAACGTGTTGTGGCAAGTGCCGCAATCCTGCGTGGTGGCCACGTGCTGGATCTGTTTGCCGATCGCGGTGATGCCGTTGTGGCAGCTCTGGCAGGGCGCGTTGACGCCCAAGTGGCTGAAGGTCGCGGCCGCCCACGTGATGGTGCCGTGACAGGCGCTGCAATCCTGCTTGGTTGCGACGTGAAGCATCGGTTTGCCCGGCGCCAGCACCCCGTTATGGCAGCTGGCGCAGCTCGCGGTAACGCCCTGGTGATCGAAGCGCGCCGGCAGCCAGGCGATCGTCGTATGGCAATTCTGGCACGCGTTGTTGCTGGCGATGTGCATGGCGCCGTTGCCGGTGGCGAGCACGCCGTTGTGGCAGCTGACGCAATTGCCGGTAACGCCCGCATGGGACAGGCGTTGGGCAGCCCCGACGCCGACGCCGACGCGGGCGCCGCGCGCCGCGCCCAGGTGTACTGTGGCCGACTGCGCGGTGCCGGCCGCACTCGCAGCTACCGCGGGGGCGCTCACCACCGTGGCAATCGTGCTGCGCGCCGCCGTTTGAGCCACGGCCTTTTTCTTCGCGGCGTCTCCGCCCCAGTTGTTGGGATTGTGGCAACTACTGCAATCCTGGCCCACGTGGTGGCCGTTCGGCCGCGTGGTCAAGTTGGTCACGCCGTAGAAGCTCTTGCCCGTCTCATGGCATGCGTCGCACGTCCCGCCGATAAAAGCGAACATCAAGGTGTGCTTGGCGGCGGTCATCGTGGTGCCGCTGAAGGACGTGAAACTGATCGCGTGGCAATCCTCGCAGGGCGTGCTGCCGGTCGGAATGTGCACCGGCGAGAGCAGCGCGTCCTTCGGCGTGTAGTTGAGATAGAACACCGGCGGAGCCGCGTTCGGCGCGCCGTGACAGGTGATGCAGCCGCTGGTGATGCCGGTGTGCAGGGTCGCATTCGGCGCCAGCGTCAAGTAGTTGGCGGGCGCCGCCGTGTGGCAGACGCTGCAGCCCTGATTAGCGGGGTTCGGCATGTGACCCGCGGGCATTGCCGTCGAGTTCCAATTGGCGGTGGTATGACAGAGGCTGCAATCGTTCGGCGCCAGCATCTGTCCGGCGGTGTGATCGGCCGGCCGGCCCTGCAGCGCGGGGCTGGCCGCGCCCATGTAGAAGCTCAAGCCCTTCTCGTGGCAGGTGATGCAGGTGGTGGCGACGAAGGAGTGCGTGGCCTGAGTCATGTTCATCGGCCCAAAGCCGCCGACCGCATAAGTGGTCGAGGAATGGCAGGAGCCGCAGCTGGTACCGGCCAAAATCGGAATATGCGCGGGCGCGAGCACCGCATCCTTCGGCGTGAAATTGTTGTACCAGGTGAGCGGCGTCGTGTTGCCGTGGCACTGAGTGCATTCACTGCTGGTGATGCCGGTGTGCAATATCGCATTCGCCGCGAGCGTCGTGTAATTGGTGGGCGCCGCCGTGTGGCAGACCGTACAACCCTGATTGGCGGGATTCGGCATGTGGCCCGCGGGCAGTGCCGTCGAGTTCCAATTGGCGGTGGTATGACAGAGGCTGCAATCGTTCGGCGCGACCATTTGCCCGCTGGTATGGTCGGCCGGCCGACCCTGCAGCCCGGGACTGGCCGCGCCCATGTGGAAGCTCAAGCCCGCTTCGTGGCACGTATTGCAGGTGGTCCCGACCGCGGCGTGCGTCGCTTGGGTCATGTTCATCGGACCGAAGCCGCCGGCGACGTAGTTCAGCGCGTGGCAAGCGCTGCAATCCTCTCCCGTGAACGCCGGTATATGGGCCGGCGAGAGCGAGGCGGCCGCCTTCGGATTGTCGTTGTTGTTGTAGAAGGTGAGCGCGGTCGCTCCGCCGTGGCACTGTGCGCAGCCGGTGGTGATGCCGGTGTGCAGGATCGGGATGCTCGCCATCGTGGCGTAACCGGCTGTCGTGCTGAGATCGCCTATGTGACAGACCGCGCAGGTCTGGGTGCCCGGGATCGGCATGTGCCCGTTCGGCAGCGTCTTCGGCGCGCTCCAGTTGGTGGTGTTGTGGCACAGCGAGCAGTCGCCGGTGGCCTGTGAAGCGGGGTTGGGTGCCGAAACGTGGGTCGGCGGTCGACCCTGCAGGGCCGGAGTCGATGCGCCGAGATAAAAGCTCAAGCCCGCTTCATGGCAGGTGTCGCAGGTCGTGGGCACGAAGCCATGCTTGGCCGCGCTCATGTTCGTGGGTCCGAAGCCGCCCGCGACGTAGTTCGCCGCGTGGCAGGAGCTGCAATCGGCGCCGTTCAGATACGGTATATGCGAGGGCGAAAGCACCGCGGCTTTGGGGTTGTCGTTGTTGTTGTAAAAGGTCAGCGCTCCCGATGAGCTGCCGTGGCACAGCCCGCAATTGCCGCTGATGCCGGTATGCAGCACGGCGATGCTGGCGAGCGTGGCGTAACTCGCCGCCGTGGCGCCGATCGCGGTGTGGCAGGTGGCGCAGAGCTGGTTGCCGGGGTTCGGCATGTGCCCGGCCGGCATGACATTGGCGGTCCAGTCGGTCGTGGTGTGACAGCCCGAGCAGTCCCCGGTCTGCTGCTGGGGCGTACCGATGGGGCTCATGTGATCGGTCGGCCGGCCCTGCAGGGCCGGGGTTGACGCGCCCATGTAAAAGGCGAGGCCCGTTTCATGGCAGGTGTCGCAGGCGGTGGGAACGAAGGCATGCTTGGCCGCGCTCATGGTGGTCGGGCCGAAGCCGCCCGCGACGTAGTTCGCCGCGTGGCAACTACTGCAATCGGTGCCCAACAGGTACGGGATGTGCGCGGGCGTGAGCAACCCGTCCTTGGGTGTGAAGCTGTTGAACCACGTCAGCGCGCTGGTGTAGTTGCCGTGGCACAGCCCGCAATTGCCGCTGATGCCGGTGTGCAGCGCGGGAATCGCCGCCAGCGTGGCCGGCGTGTAGTCGGCGGGCGCCGCGGCGTGGCACTGCACGCAAGTCAGATTGCCCGGATTCGGCATGTGCCCGGTCGGCAGCACGGTACTCAACCAGTCCTTGGTCTCGTGGCACACCGAGCAATCGCTGGTGGCCATGCGCGCATCGGCGCTGGTCACGTGATTGGCCGGCCGCAGTTGCAGCGGCGTGCCGCTGCCGACATAGAAGCTCTTGCCGGTGTCGTGGCAGGTATCGCAGGTCCCTGACACGAAGGCGTGCTTGGCGGCGCTCATGGCCGTCGCCGGGCCGAAGCCGCCGGCCTGATAAGCCGCGCCATGGCAGGCGCTGCAATCGGTGCCCGCCAGGATCGGGATGTGCAGCGGCGCGAGCGGCGTCTTCTTGGTCGGCGAGATGCCGCTGATCGACATTGGAATGTAGGGCGCGGGCACGCCGGCGAAAGTCTCGCCGGCATGGCACAGCAGGCAGTTGCCGACCGACAATCCGGAGTGCAGCGTCGGAATGCTGGCGGCGAGCACGGCCCAGGTCTCGGCGCTCGGGTTGTTGCCGTGGCACACGCCGCAGTCTACGCCAGCGGGAATCGGCGGCACGTGATTGGTCGGCTGGCCCGGCACGACGCCGGTGGAGATCTTGACCGTGCCGCTGTGGCAGCTCTGGCAGGTGCTGACCGACATCTGCAGATGGTTGAACAGCGAGGGCACCCAGCTCGGGGTCTTGGTGCCCAAGCCGGTGGTATGGCAGTCCTCACACAGATTGGTGGTGGGCATGTGATTGCCCTGCTTGCCCACCGCTTTGGTGCCGTTGTGGCAGCTCACGCAGCCTGAGGTGATGCCGGTGTGATCGAAGTTGGCGCCGAGCCAGGTGGTGGTCAGATGGCAATCGCCGCACTCGAGATTGGTGGCGACGTGGCCCTTCGACTTGCCGGCGGCCTGCACGCCGTTGTGGCAAATGATGCAAAAGCCGCTGACCGCCAGCGGAATTTGTGTGTGATCGACCGCCTTGGCCGGCGACCAGCTGATCACCGTGTGGCAGGCCTCGCAGTTCTGGCTGGTGGCCGGATGATTGGGCCCTTCGCCCTGGGCAACCGTGCCGTTGTGACAACTGATGCAGCTGCCGAGCACCTGGGCGTGATCGAAGTGCACGTCGGGGCGGAACGAAATCGTGTTGTGGCAGGCCACGCAATAATTCGTGGTCGGTATGTGCGTCGCGGTCTTCGGGGTCGCATTGTACGGCGAGCCGGTGATGTGGCAGGTGCCGCAATCCTGCGGCGTGCCCTTGAAGATGGCGTTCAGGTGGCAGGATTCGCACGGCAGGTCGCGATGCACGCCATCGAGCTCCCAGCCGGTCGTCAGGTGATCGAACGGCACGGTGATGGGTTGCGTTGCGGTCGCGGCATCGCACGGCGCCGGCACCAGTATCCACAAGATCATGGCGAGCGGTGCGATCCATCCCAATGTGCGGCGCAGGTTCATCATCGATGCCTACTGCACCCGAGCGCCTTTCCAGGAGTAATTCGTATGACAGCGGTCGCATTGCGCGCCGTACTGTCCCAGGTGCCGGTCATCCTTGTGGTGACAGCCCCCGCACTGCTTCGACAGCTTCACCGTGCCGGGGGACTCGTGATGGCAGGCGGCGCACTGCAATTTGCTGTGTGCGCCGAGCAGCGCGAAATGCGCTTGTTTGGCATGGTCAAAAGTCCACAGCGGCCAACCGTTCGGCGAATGGCAGCTCTCGCATTTCTTGCCGAGCCCTCCTTTGTGCACGTCATCGTGCGCATGGCAATCGTTGCACGCCGTCGCCGCGCGGCCGAAGGCCTGCGTCATGTGGCATTGAGCACAGCTGACCACGCGGTGTAGCCCGAGCAGCGGGAATTGGGTCAGGTCATGATCGAACGCGATATCGGATCGCCAGGCCTTCTGGCCATGACAAGCGTCGCAGCCGCCCTTGACCTTGCCGCCGTGCGGATCCTCGGCGCGATGGCAGCCGACGCAGTCCTTGGCGAGCTTCTGGCTGGCGGCCACAGCGGTGTGACAGATGTGGCAGTCGAGCTTGGCGTGCACACCCTGCAGCGCGAACTTGGTCTTCGCGGCGTGATCGTAATGCACCGGATGCCAATGATCGTTGTCATGGCAGTCGCCGCACTTGGCGCCGAAGCGGGCGGCGTGGGCGTCGTCGGCCCGGTGACAGCCGTTGCAGTCCTTCGGGATCTTTTCCTTGTAATTTCCGCTGCGGTGACAGGCAACGCAATCGAGCTTTGCGTGGACACCCAGCAGCTCGTATTCGGTTTCCTTGAGGTGGTCGAACTTCGCGGTCTTCCACTCCTTGGTGACGTGGCACTTTGCGCAGTCGGTGCCGCGTGATCCGCGATGCTCGTCGTCCGTGGCGTGGCAGCCGTTGCAGGTCTTGGGTATTTGCTTGTAGCGGCCGCCGACGTGGCACGCATCGCAAGTCACGGTCGCATGCGCCCCGGTCAGCTTGAAGTCCGTCTTGTCATGATCGAACCGACCGCCGGTCCAGCTCTTGACGCTGTGGCACTCGCCGCAGGATTGGGTGAACTGCCCATGGTGCACGTCATCATTCTTGTGGCAGCCGACGCAGGTCACGGGTGCCTTGCGCCATGCGACGTGCGGCTTGTGGCAGCTGTCGCATTCGAGCGCGGCATGGGCGCCGTCGAGCGCGAAGTCCGTCAGATGATGATCGAACTGCGCGCGACCGAGCTGCACGATGTCGGCCTCACGCCCCTTGTGTTCCGTGTGGCAGGCGCTGCATTCGCCGACGCCGGCGTTGGTCATGCGGCCGTGATAGCCATGGCGCTCCCGCACGTCGGCCGCTACGTCCTTGTGACAATCCAGGCACAGCGCAGATTGTTTCCGCGCATTGGTGCGGTCGTGGCAGTTGGCGCAATTCTCCTCTTGCTTCACGTGCGCACGCGTCACCTTTCCCGGCATCAACAGCGTTTCCACGGATGCCGCAAAGGCGCCAGAGGCTGCGATAAACGCTAGTGACGTCAGCCACGCGATTCCAATTGCTGTCTGTGCCGTTCGTCTGTTCACGCACGACCTGAAGATCAGTACACATTGACCGCGATGACATGGACGATCCCCGCGATCAGCAACATGAAAAACAGCGGGAGGTGCAGCACGTGCCAGAGGGAAAACAGGTTTGCGTACATCCGATATTCCCGCACGCGCCGGCCGGCTTCCAGGCGCCGATCGGCATACTGGCGGGCGACCTCGGCGATGCGCTGTGCGTGGCCGGCGACCAGCCCGGACTCATTCAAGATCGCTTTGGCCACGGCGCGTTTGGTTTCTCTGCGCACCAGCCAGCGCGCGATCGCCAAACGCGGACCGCCCGTGAACAGGTGCAGGAAGCCGCGGATGGAACCATTGGGGGGCTCGACCCAGCGCTTCTCCACGCGATCGATCGCATCGAGCAGGCCCGGTAGGAAGGAGATCGAAGTCGTTTGCGAGCGCAGCCGTGCGCCGACCGCTTTCAACTGCTCCAGCGTGTCTTCGTGGCCGTCCATGCGCGCATGCAAGCGCGTATAGATGTAGCGGCCGATCACGCCGCTTCCGGCGACCACCAGCATCGATATCAGGGCGACATTGCTGTTGGTGGCGCCGAGTTTGAAGTTGGCGTGAAACAGCACCAGGATCGGCCCGGTGACGCCGAGCGCCATGTGAATCTCGAACCAGGCGGGGATTCCGCCGAGCCAGCGCAGCCACGACGCGCGCTTGCGCGCCGAGTAGATCAAAAGCAGGATCATCATCGAGCCGCCGACGATTCCCAGCCAGTAGCCGAGGCCTCGTTGCGGCGTGATGTAGCGCTCGAGGTGCGCGTGGTAGCCCCAGGCGATCAACCACACGACAATTACACTCCACACCAGCGGCCAATGCAGGCGCCGGCCCTTCGCAAACTTGATGTTGCCGGCCGCGACGCTCATGAGACGACCTGGTCGATCACGATCTTCAGCGGCTGGTGGTCAGCGGGATTGATGGCGCCCGATGAGCCGCGCAGGTCCCCGGCCGACGGCATCGGCTGGCCGCTCTGGGAAATCCGCGCCTCGATCGTCACGCGACCGGCGCTGGAGAGGTTTCGGCCCGGAAGCATCGACTGGGAGTCGTCCAACCTAAACTTGAATGGCCAGGTGTCGACGCTGCCGCGGAACACGGCCACGGGAGGCCCCGGGGAGTCCACGGATTTGGCCACGATGAACAGCGTTGCGCCGGCGGTCGATTTGGCGCGCAAGGCGGGGGCCAGCGAGACCTCGCCGCTGACCGCGATGCCGGTGCCGGCGGCAACCGTGCTCGGCGGCGCGGCCGCGGCCGCGCCCGGGATGCCCGCAGCCTGGGCGCTGTCCGGCGGCAAGGGCGGCAACTGCCGGGCGCGCGCTTTGCTGGCATCTTCCGGGCGGCTCAAGAATTCAAACGACTTCGCGAGCAATTCCCAATCATCGGCGCTGCCGCCGCCCTTGGCGAGGCGCGCCTCCAGCGACGCAATGACGGCGTTCATCGATCCGGCGCTGGAGGGCGGCGCGGAACTCCCAGTGGCCGCCGAGGCTGCGGGGGCGGTCGAGCTCGCGTTGTTTGACATCATCACCGCGTCCCGGAATCCACCGGATGCGGCCAGCCCGGCGGGCTGACCCGCGAGGTCCGGGTGTCCAAGCCACCGATACAGACCGACGACAGCGAGCACAATGACGCCGGCACCGATGCCGGCCTGCCAGAGGTTTTTTGGCAGCGCGGCGAGGCGCGGAATGGTACGCAGCCACGGCAACAGCATGATGATGCAGGCGAGCGTGATCAGCATGCCGGACAAGAACCAAAAAATTGCCAACGTCAATGCTCCTTAAGAGTCGGTAGTTACGTGTCCACGGCGACCAATCCGCCGTGCGGCGCATCGTTTTTGTGCTTTGCCATGTAAAGTATAGAGGCGCTCAATTACCCATTCGAAATGTGCGTCAATTGCGACAGTTATTAATTTCAGTTGTTCGTTAATTGCGACAGTTTCGCGGCACCGGGTAAGTGATGAAACTCACAGAATCTTGCGGTTATGACCTCTAGCCTTGTGAAACTGCCGTGGGCCAGTCATTGAGCTTGAAAACACATGAATTCCTTATGGTCAATTGCGCTCTACGGGGCTCCGTTAGCGGTCACCCTGGCGGTGTATCTGCGGCGGCAGCGGCGCATTGCCGCACACCTTCGCCAGGTGCAGGAGGATGCGGTCGCCGCCGGCATGACAGAACCGGCCTCGCTGCATCCGCTCATCGACGCAAGCAAATGTCTGGGCTGCGGAGCCTGCGTCAAGGCATGTCCGGAGCAGCCGCACCACGAGGTGCTCGGCTTGATCGACGGCAAGGCCGTGCTGGTCGGCCCCACCGAGTGCATCGGACATGGGGCTTGCAAGGCCGTCTGCCCATTCGATGCCATCACTCTGGTCTTCGGCACCGAGCGGCGAGGTTTGGATATCCCGGTGCTCAAGCCGAATTTCGAATCCAACGTGCGGGGAATTTACGTGGCCGGCGAGCTCGGCGGCATGGGGCTGATCAAGAATGCGCTCGCGCAGGGTCAGCAAGCGCTCGAGGCCATCGCCAAGGCGGGCGTGAAGCGCCCCGGCGCTCTCGATGTATTGATCGTCGGCGCCGGTCCCGCCGGTCTCGCCGCGTCGCTTGCCGCGAAGAAGCTGGGCCTCGCTTATCAGACCATAGAGCAGGATTCGCTGGGCGGCGCGGTGTTCCAATATCCGCGCGGCAAGCTGGTGATGACCGCGCCGGTGGAACTGCCGATCGTCGGCAAAGTCCATTTTCGCAACACTTCCAAGGAAACGCTGCTGAAATTCTGGACCGATGCCTGCAATAACAATGGACTTAATATTCGTTACCAAGAACGTGTCGAAGCCGTAGAAGCCAATGACGGCGCCTTTCATGTGCGCGCCGGCAGTCAGCAGTACGTGGCCTGCGCGGTGCTGCTGGCCATCGGCCGGCGCGGCACGCCGCGCAAGCTCGGCGTGCCGGGTGAAGAGCTGCCGAAGGTCGTTTATCGTCTGATCGACCCGGAACAGTATCGCGGCAGCAAGGTCGTGGTCGTCGGCGGCGGCGACAGCGCCCTTGAGGCGGCGGCCAGCGTCGCCGAACTCGGCGACACCTCCGTGATACTTTCCTACCGCGGTGAGGCTTTTCAGCGCGCCAAGCAGCGAAATCGCCAGCGCGTCGAGGAAGCGAGCAGCAAGGGCCAGCTCAAAGTGCTGCTCAATTCGCAGATCCGAGAGATTCGACCAGACGAGGTACTCTTGAAAAATGCCGGACAGGAACTGAAAGTGAGCAATGACGCGGTGATCGTGAGCGCGGGCGGTATTCTGCCGAATGACTTCTTGCGCTCGATCGGCATCGAGGTTGAGACCAAGTACGGAACCGCATGATGCGGTTGGATCGCGCGCATCGTTTTGCGATCGCCGCGCTCTGCTGCGTCGTGAGCCTTGGCGCGGCGGCCTTGACCGCCAAACAGACCAAGCCCAAGGACCCGCTGGAGCCGGCGCGCGCGGCGCTGCGCACGCTGCAATTCAACAAGGCGATCGAGCTGCTTGGCGCGGCGGGCAGCGCAGGCAATGCCGATGCCCAATATCTGCTCGGGCTCATGTACTTGAACGGCGTCGGCGTCGTGGCCGATCCCGCGCGCGCGCGCGGATTGCTGCAATCGGCTGCCGAACACGGTCAGGGCGCGGCCGCCTATGTGCTGGCCGGCGAACTCGAACGCGATCCCGATGCGCCGGCCGGCGCCGCGCATCAGTGGCTGGAGCGTTCGGCCAAGCTGGGTTATGTGCATGCCGCCGAGGCGCTGAAATCGGGAAGGCCGCTGCTCGATCGGGAGTCCGTGGGCGCCTCGGATCCGGCGCTGCTGGCCGCGTGGGTGATCGATTGCGTGCGCAAGAACGATGCGGCGGAATTGCGCCGGCTTGGCCCGGCGAGCGCGGCCGTGAGAGATGAGTTCGGGCGCGGCGCGCTCTCGTACGCCGCCGAGGCCGGTGCCCTTGCCGCGGCCGCTGCGCTTCTGGAATTGGGCGCCGACCTGCGCGCCGTTGACCAGGCGGGCACCAACGCGCTGATGATCGCCGCCGAGCGATCCGATTCAGGCATGCTGGATCTGCTGCTGCAGCATGCAGCCGATCCGCAGGCGGCGGATACTTTGCAGCGCACGGCGATCTTCTATGCGGCGCGGGCCAATCGGCCAGGCAGCGTTCGCATCCTGCAGCGCGCCGGCGCTGCGCTCGATGCGCGGGACGGGCGCGGCTACAATGCACTCGAGGCGGCGCTCGCCGTCGGCGCCGCGGATGCCGCCGCGGAGCTGCGCGCACTGGGTGTGCAGGCCAATCTGGTCACGGGCAATCCCGTGCGGCAAACCGGCAAATTCGACCCGGCCCACCCCGGCGACATCTATCGCGGTTGGCCGCCGCTCGCCCTCGCCGTATCGCGGCGTGACCTGGCTAATGTGCAGCAGCTGCTCGCTGCCGGGGCCGATGCCAATCTGCGGCTGCCGCAGGGCGATTCGTTGCTGCAGGTGGCTGCCGATGCGCACGCGCTGGAAATCCTGCCGTTGCTGCTCGCGCATGGGGCCAACGCGGCCGCCGCCGGCCATTCCGGCCACAGTGCGCTATGGCTGGCCGCCGCTCGCAACGACCTGCCCGTGATCAGGGCGCTGCTCAACGCCGGAGTGAAGCCCGATACGCATGCCGCCGGCGAGCCGACTCCGCTGCTCGCGGCGATCGGTGCGACGCGCTCGGACGTCGCACTGGCGCTGCTGGCTGCGGGAGCCGACTCCGAGGCCACGGATGCGCAAGGTCACACGCCTCTCATGCTCGCGTGCGCCGCAGGACAGGCTGCACTCGTCGAAAGCCTGCTCGCGCGCCATGCGCGAATCGATGCCGAAGACCATGGAGAACGCAGCGCATTGTGGTATGCGGCCGCCGCCGGTTCGCGCGCCACGGTGGCCTTGTTGCTGGCCGACGGCGCCACGCAGGAAAAGGGCGATGCTGGCGGACTCACGGTGCTGCATGCGGCCGCCGCGCAGGCAGGTGCCGACGTGCTCCTGCCCCTGCTTGCGGCCGATGCCCGCATGAATAGACGTAGCGCCGCCGGCGACACGCCGCTGATGATCGCGGCGGCCAGCGGTCACGCCGAAGTGGTCGAGGCGCTGCTCGCCCATGCGCCCGAACTCGATGTTCAGAACAGCGGCGGCGATACGGCATTGATGGCCGCCAGTCGCGGCGGCCATAGAGCCGTCTGCCACATGCTGTTGGCGGCCGGTGCCAACAAGGCGCTGCGCAACGGCGCCGGCGTTTCCGCCGGCGATATCGCATCGGCCCGCGGCTTCGATTCGATTGCCAAGGAGATCGGCGGCAAGAGCTAGCCGGCGCCGCGCCAGTCGGCAGGGATGCGGCTAAACTTTAGTAGGCGTAATACGGGCCCGTGTAGATGCCGGCCACCCGCGCCTCGATGCCGACGTAGACTTGGCGGCCGTAGAAAAACGGCATGCCCCAGAAAAAGTGACTCGAGCCGGGGCCGCCTGCGAGGCCGGTGAAGGCGGTGGCATTGGCGACAAACGTCGTCGGGTCCTGGATCGCAAAGTCCACGGTGCTGCTGGCATTGTTCGCGCCCACGCCGCTGTTGACCGCGGATCTTGCGAGCGGCGCTCCCACCGGACAGTAGTAGCCGACGAAGGAGCCCGAGGAGCACACGGCAAGGGCCGGATCATTGAACGCATACGAATCGGTCCCCGAGTCGATCAGGGCCGGCAGCACGGTGGTGCTGGTGTAATAGGTCGCCTTGAAGTCCCCGCTCGCATCCGTACCGAGCACCGTCAGCCCGGTTGCGGGCAGGCCATTGTTCGTCTGCGTGGCGATCCCGAATATCAACTCGCCCTGCACCGTCGCATCGCCATTGGCGTTTTTTAGGTTCGGCAGATTGACGATGATGCCGTTGTTGTCGGTGGCGAACATGGTCACCGGATTCGTGACCTGATTGGCGAGTGCGACGATCTCGGCTGTGCACACGCCGGCGGCGGTGCAGCCGTAGTAGATCGACATGGCCGAACTGAGGCACGCCGCACCGCAGTCCTGGGCAAACACTCCGAGGCCGAGCACCCCATTGGCATCAAATCCGGAAACGCCGTTGATCAGCGTGCCGTTGGCTCCGCAAGTGGCCGGCGGCGCCGGCGATGGCACGGTCCTGTCATCCAGCACCTGCACCGGTAATTTGGCGGCGCTTTCCCCGGCCATCGTCACATCGGCCAGCGCCACCGGCCCCCAGGTATCGCCGCCGCCGAAGTGGACGCATTCTTCGATTGTTCGCCCCTGGGCGTCCACCTCGGGACTGAGGGTGACGGCGTGCGCGGTCAGCACGGAGCGCACCAACCGCAATCCCCAGGAACCGGTATCGAGCAGCACATGATCGACGCTCGCGCACTCGGTCTGGCTGCCGGGGACGCAAACCTTTACCGTCACATACGCGTGATTGATGGCGCCGATCGGCGCGCCGCCCGGGGCCGCCGGCGGGCCGGCGTCGACCGTGACCGCGAGCGTGTTCTGCGGTGGCGCCCGAACGACGCTCGCCGCCGACGTGCCATTGCCGCCAACACAGGCGCTGAGCAGCGCCGCCGCCAGCAGCGGCGCCATGAGTATGATGGGGCTCATCGGGAATCTTGCTCGGCCCATGACTAGAGGATCTCGGCCGCCGATACGCTGGCCGGAATCAAAGCGGGCAGATAGGCGCGGCCCGCGTAGGCGCGCAGATGTCCCCCGGATTCGACGACGAGGTCGGACGATGCCACCCGCACCGAGCGCTGAAGCCCCGGGTGGGGCAGCGCCTTGAGTACCGCGGTGTACTCTGCAAAGTGCGTACCCAGAATCCGCTGCAGATCCGGCAAAACGGGACCGCTCCAACTGACGGCAAATACGACCCCGTTTCGGGTCAGGTACTCGCGTACGCGCATCCCGGCCTCGGCGCTGATTTCCTGAATGTCGTATTGCTGCCGGACTTCAGTATTCACGGCGCCGTGCAAATCGGCCGCGTCGGCCTGCACGCTGGCCGCATCGCCGCCGAGAGCGGCGTGCGCGGAGCCGACCCACAGCGGGTTGATGCCGAGGACGGTGAATAACAGAGCACGCGTGGTAGAGCGCAAGGCCATGAGGCAAATTCTGCAACACAATCGCCGCATCCGACATTGTCGTATCTGAGCGACAGGTCTCATGTTTTCATTTAAGGAGCGTGTCTTGCCTTTTTTGGAATAAGAAAACAGCATGGCTAATCGAGTGCTCGCGCTGCGCGATCTGACCGCACCTCTGGAAAAAGATGCGCCGACCGGCGCTGTCATCCCGGCGCGACCAGCCCGTACCCGGTCAATTCTGCGAAGTGAGTTCGGTGAGATAATCCCGCGGACGTAAAAACTCGTACAAGCGCGCCTCCGGGGATCCCGCTTCAGGGTGCCAATCGTAGTCCCATCGAGCAAGCGGCGGCATCGACATGAGAATGGATTCGGTCCGGCCGCGCGACTGCAGACCGAACAAGGTGCCGCGATCGTAGAGAAGATTGAACTCCACGTAGCGACCGCGCCGATACAGTTGGAAGTTGCGTTCACGGTCGCCCCACGCCTGATTCCGGCGGCGTTCCACGATCGGCATGAAGGCGGGAAGGAAATTATCGCCGACGCTCTGCAATAGCCCGAAGCAATGCGCAAATCCACCGTCGTTGAGATCGTCGAAGAACAAGCCGCCGACACCGCGCGTCTCGTTTCGATGCGGCAGGAAAAAATAGCGGTCGCACCATTGCTTGTATTTTTCGTATACGCCGGCCCCGAAAGCCTGGCAGGCGGCGCGCGCGCACTGGTGCCAGTGCAGCACGTCATCGTCGAACGGATAATATGGCGTGAGATCAAACCCGCCGCCGAACCACCAGTGGGCGGGACCGCTCTTCGGTGTCGCCACCAGAAAGCGGACATTGCAATGGGTGGTCGGTGCGTAGGGGTTGCGCGGGTGAAAAACCAACGATATTCCCATGGCTTCGAAGACCGCACCGGCGATTTCCGGCCGCAGGTTCGATGCCGACTGCGGCAGTTTTTCCCCGTAGACGTGCGAAAAGGATACGCCGGCTCTCTCGAATACCTCGCCGCCGCTCAACACGCGGCTCTCGCCGCCGCCGCCCTCCGCGCGCTGCCATGAATCGCGCCGGAATTTCCCGGTGTCGAGCGCTTCCACCGCGTCCGTGATGCGATCGTGCAGCTTCTTCAAGTAGCTCTGCACCGCGGCGGGATCCGCCGCCGAGGAGACCGGTACCGTGCCATTGGAGACAGTCATCGTCTCAATGCCGCTGCGTTTTGGCGCGCTTCTTTTTCGTTTTGGCCTTTGGGGCGGACCGCTCCGGCGCGCGCTTCTTTGCCGGAGCCTTTGAGCCCTTGGCCGCGAGCCTTTGCGGTGCCGCTTTGGGCGGCGCGGCCTTCGGTGTCGCGAGCTTCGGGACTTTGGCCTTGGATGCTGCGGCCTTCGGTGCCGCTTTGGCGCTGCTCGCCTTGGCGCCTTTCCGGCCCCATTTGCCGAAAGTGCGCACCGGAGCCGCGGCCAGCAAGGCCTGGCATTCGGCCAAGGTCAGGCTTTTCGGGTCCCGGTCCTTCGGAATCTTGGCGTTGCGCGCCTTGTCGGTGATGTAGGGGCCGTAACGCCCGTTGAGCACCTGGAGCCCCGCGTCCGGGAAATCCAAGATCAGGCGATTCGCATCGGCGATTTGCTTGTCGCGGATCACTTCCAGCGCGCGTTCCAGGGTAATGGTGTACGGATCGTCGATCTTGAGAGAAACGTATTTCGCGCCGTACTTCAAGTAAGGCCCGAAGCGCCCGGTGTTGGCGGTAATTTCCTCGCCCTGTGCGGTAGCCCCTAGCTTGCGGGGCAGCTTGAACAACTCCAATGCCTCGGCATGCGTGATCGCATCCATTTTTTGACCGGGCCGAAGGCCCGCAAAACGCGGCTTGTCGGCGTCGTCCTTGGTGCCGATCTGCACGAAGGGTCCGAAGCGGCCCATGCGCACGCTCATCGGTTTGCCGCTCGCGGGGTCCTTCCCCAAGTCGCGCGCCTGCGCCACTTCCTCGCGGCTGACCGAGGTTTCGGTGTGCTTGACGAGATCGATGAACGGTTTCCAAAACTTCTCGAGCAGCGGCACCCATTCCTGCTCGCCGGTCGCGACCGCGTCGAGAGAGTCTTCCATCTTTGCCGTGAAGTCGTAGTCGACGTAGGTCGTGAAATATTGCGTCAGGAAGCGGCTGACGATCTTGCCGATATCGGTCGCGGTGAAGCGGCGGCCTTCGATATCCACGTACCCTCGGTCGCGCAGCGTCGAGATGATGGACGCATAGGTCGAGGGGCGGCCGATGCCGTATTCCTCCAACGCCTTGACGAGCGAAGCTTCCGAAAAACGCGGGGGCGGCTCGGTAAAATGCTGCGCCGGAGTCACGCCCAAGAGTTTGATGCGATCGCCTTCCTGCATCGGCGGCAGAACGTGATCCGAATCGTCCTGTACCGCATCGTCCATGCCTTCTTGATATACCGATATGTACCCGGGCTTGATCAGCGTCGAGCCATTGGCGCGCAGCACGGTACGCCCGGGCCCATCGGGGCCGGCCAGCAAATCGACCGCCACGGTGTCGAATACCGCCGGCGCCATCTGGCAGGCCACCGTGCGCTTCCAAATCAGCGAGTACAGGCGGTATTGATCGGCGTCGATCTTCCTTTCGAGGTCGGCGGGCAAGATGCTCGCCGCGGTCGGGCGGATCGCTTCGTGCGCTTCCTGCGCATTTTTTGACTTGGTTCGGTAGATGCGCGGCTCCTCGGCGAGCCCGTCTTGACCGTAGAGTTGAACGATCACATCGCGTATCTGGCCGATCGCCTCCTGGGCGAGATTCAGCGAGTCGGTGCGCATGTAGGTGATGAGGCCGACCGTGCCTTCACCGATATCGACACCTTCGTATAACTGCTGGGCCACGCGCATGGTCTTTTGCGCGCTGAATCCCAGCTTGCGCGCGGCTTCCTGCTGCAATGTGGAGGTCGTGAAGGGCGGCGCCGGATTGCGGCGGCGCTGCTTGCGGTCGACGACCAGTACGCCAAGCTCGCCGCGCGCCGCATCGCGCAGCGTGCGCTCCGCCTCGTGCGCGGCCTCTGCCGTGGTGAAGCTGAATTGCTCGACTTTGCCGCCGCGGTATTCGATCAGCTTGCCCGGAAAATTCTGGCCCGCATGCTGCAACTCGGCGTCGATGGTCCAGTATTCGCGCGCCACGAACGCGGCGATTTCGTCTTCGCGCTCGCAAATCATGCGCAGCGCCGGGCTTTGCACTCGGCCGGCAGACAGGCCGGGCCGGACTTTTTTCCACAGGAGCGGCGAAAGATTGAAGCCGACCAGATAGTCGAGCGCTCGGCGGGCCTGCTGCGCATTGACCAGATCGACCGACAGCTCGCGTGGCTGCGACATCGCCTCGCGGACGGCGTTCTTGGTGATCTCGTAGAATACGACCCGCCGCACCTCCTTGCCCTTGAGCGCGCCCTGGGCCTTCAGAAGCTCGTGCAGGTGCCAGGAAATGGCTTCGCCTTCGCGATCGGGGTCGGTTGCCAGAAACAGCGAATTTGCCTTCTTAAGGGCCCGCGAAATGGCGTCGACGTGCTTTTGATTGCGCTCGACGACCTGGTACTTCATCGCGAAATGATGTTTCGGGTCCACGGCGCCTTCCTTCGGCACCAAATCCCGGACATGACCATACGAGGCGAGCACCTCGTAGTCCTTGCCGAGGTACTTCTTGATGGTCTTCGCCTTCGCAGGCGACTCCACGATAACGAGGTTGCTGCTCAAAGGATCCTAATGCAGGGCGTCTGAGCGCTCTTCGAAGACCAGGTCTTCCATTTGAGCGTAGGCAGATTCTTGGCCCGGCTGGCTGAACAGCACCATCAATACCACCCATTTCACCTGTTCGATGTCGATTTCATCGGCTTCGAGCGCCATCAAGCGATCGATCACGAGTTCGCGCTGCGTGCCGGACAGTATCCGCACGTTTTCCAAATACATCAGGTAGCCGCGCACGTCCGTATCGAGGCGCAGCAGTTCCTGGCCGCTGAATACGCGCACGGCGCGCGCGGTGGCCTCAGCAACCTTGCCCAATTGCTCGCCCGACAGGCCGTCGAGCCATTCCAACGACCGCTCGATATCGGCTTCGGCGAATCCAGCCTTGTCCAACTCGATTTTCAAGGTGTTGCGATCCGGGCGCGGCTCATCATCGGCGCTCATGTAATTCTCGAAAAGATATATGAGCAAATCGAGAACGTTATCCTTCAACTCCGGCTCTCCTGTTGGCGACTCGGGAGTAGCGGCCCCCGGGGGCGGCCTGAACGTGGCCTTCAAGTTCGAGGATCAGCATCATCGAGGACACGGCTTCTGGTTTGAACCCGGTACGAACGACCAACATATCGAGGTCCGCGGGATCAAAGCCGAGCGCATCTAACAAGATTTTGTGTTCCTTGTCCATTCCCGATGCACCCGAATTGCGCTCTGCGCCGCCGCCGGCGGCACCGGTGTCGTTGGCGAAAAAGGCCGAAAAGTTCAATTCGCTCAATATGTCATCCGGCGTTTCGGTCAATTTTGCGCCCTGTTTGATCAGCTCGTGGCAGCCGCGGCTCAAGGGGTTGTGGATCGATCCGGGAATGGCGAAGACCTCTCTACCGCAGTCGTTGGCCGCGCGCGCGGTGATCCTTGAACCGCTCCGGCATGCCGCTTCGACCACCAGAGTTCCGAGACTCAAGCCCGCGATAATGCGGTTACGCCGCGGAAAATTAGCGCGGTGCGGTACGGCTCCCAACGGAAATTCGCTGATGAGAGCGCCGTGCCGCTCGATAACCTGGCTCAAATCGCGATTGCTGCGCGGGTAAACCACGTCGATGCCGCTGCCGAGGACGGCAACCGTGATGCCTTGCGCCGCCAGAGCGCCGCGGTGGGCGGCTTCGTCGATGCCCTGTGCGAGCCCGCTGGTGATTGCGAGCCCGCGATGCGCCAGGTAGTGCGCGAAGTCGAAGGCGGTATCGCGGCCTTGAGGGGTGGGATTGCGGCTGCCGACCACCGCCAGCTGCGGATCGGCGAGCGCATCGATGCTGCCTGCGACATAGAGCGCTATGGGGCAATCGGGCAGCGAGCGCAGCAGCTTCGGATAGCGCGAATCGGTGATCGGCAGCAGGTGGTGGCGCTCATTCTGCAGCCATTTCAGTTCGGCCGCGCCCGGGCGGCCGGCGGCATGGCGCAGAAAATCGCGGGCCGCGGCCGGGATGCCGACGCGTTCGCCGGCGGCCTCGGATGCCTCCACGATGCCGCGGGCGGACTCAAGCCGCTCAAGCGCCGCCAGGACGGTAACGGCATTGAGCGCCGGCGCCCGGGTGAGCGTTACCCAGGCCAGCGCATCGTCGCAGACCAACATGGCGCACAGTATGGTGCAGCCCCGGGTCCGCAGTGCCCCGCGTAACCTGCGTCTATGTGCAGATTAACGCCTCAGGGCACATTACCGCGCCAGGCGCACCGGATTTACGGACTCTCGACGCGATCCAGCACCTGGATGATGTTGGTGGCTTCCATAATCAGTCCGTAACTCATGCGATCGAAGGTCTTGAACACCATGAAGGTGCCGGACCGCTCGTCCGGGAGGCGCACTTTCTTGTCGAAGACGTCCGATACCCCGGTCAAGAAGCCCTTGCTCTCCGTATCGCGAATGGTCGCGCCTTTGGTGTATACCGCGAGCACATTGCCGGGTACCAGGCCGTCACGCACCCCGCGGTTGATGGTGACCACCTGATACTGGCCGATGATGGTTACCCCGTCGGAAACCGCGATGATGCTGCCCTTGATTTTGGTCCTGGGCGGGCTCGGCACGAAATCAAGCGGTACATCGATATCACCCGGGTACAACTTGTCGCCCGGGTAGGTTTCACGCCTCGATTCGGTCATGATGAGGGTTGCCGGGTCGCCGGTGCGGGTCACATGGCCGGTGCCCGTGAACACGCCGTTATATCCCAAAATCGCCTTGTCGTCCGGATCGCGCAACGCGGCTCCGACGTGCACCACGTTATAGTGCATGCCGAGTTCGACCGGTCTCTTGAAGCCGCGCGCGTACAGGGTGTCGCCGTCCGACATGACGATGTGCTGATCGCGGGTTGCAAGCACGTAGGGCGCGTTCTTGATCTGATCCTTATCGAGCACGGATGGCTTGGACATGAACGCGGCAATGGTTTCGTAGGGAATCGTCGTGACCGCCGCCTCGAGCGGCTGGCTGCGCACCCGCGGCAGCACGCGAGCGCTATCGCCGCGCTGCAATCCGGGCTGAAGCACTATTTTCGGCTGGCCGTCGATGTACACCAGGTGCAGGGTATCGCCCGGGTAAATCCAATGCGGATTCTTGATTTGAGGGTTGATCTGCCAAATTTCGGGCCAGAACCACGGATCGCGCAGGAACACCTTGGCGATACCCCACAGGGTGTCGCCGCGCTTTACCACGTAGCTGTCCGGGGCGTTGGGGGCCAATACCACGCCGTTCTGCGGCGCCTGCGCGGCAGGAGGCGGGGTAACCGGGGTTCCGGGCGTGTCGATCGCGGCTTCCATCGCCGTCCGGTCATCGCCCACGACCGTGCCCTGAATGCCGTTATCGGCCGTCGGCGCCGGCGCCGGCGCGGCTGGCGGCCGCTGCGTTCGGCATCCCCCGACCAGCGCGATCGAGAGTAGTAGGGCAATTATCTGATGGCGTTGCATTCGTTTCGCTCCCTTGAGTCGCCTGCCTTGTGGTGCCGGGCTGGCTGGTATACTGCCCGCCTGCCGCCAAAGACTTCGGACATATCGCCCGGTTTTGCCGATTGCCGGCGCCAAGGCGCAGCAAAGGGCATTAAGTTAAGCAGCGGCGGAACTTTAGCAATATTCTTTGGCCAAAAACACGATATCCATCGCATAACTCCCATGACAAAGCTCGCAATTCTGGAGTACCCCGACCCCCGGCTGCGTAACAAGGCCGAGCCGATCGCCAGCGTCGATGATGCAGTGCGCCGCTTGGTGGACAACATGCTCGAGACCATGTACGCGGCCAAAGGCGTCGGCTTGGCCGCGACTCAGGTGGATGTGCACAAGCGTCTGCTGGTGCTCGACTCGAGCGACGAGCGTAATCAGCCCCTGGTGCTCATCAATCCCGAAATATTGGCTGCCGACGGCCGCGCGCCGGTTGAGGAGGGCTGCTTGTCGGTGCCGGGGATATACGAGAAGTTGCAGCGGGCGACCCACATCCGGGTGCGTGCGCTGGACCGTGACGGCATACGGTTCGAGATGGATGCCGAAGGCTTATTGGCGGTGTGCATCCAGCACGAGATGGACCATCTGGAAGGCAAGCTATTCGTCGATTACCTCTCCGAGCTCAAGCGCCAATTGATACGCCGGCGCTTGGAAAAAGAGCGTCGACAACGTTCCACGGGGAGCGAGATTCGCGCTTCGGCGCCGGCTTTCTAGAGTCTTGAATACGCCGCAGAGCCCCTTGACGCTGGGTTTCGCCGGCACGGCGGCATTCGCGGTTCCGGCGCTCGATGCCCTGGCGCGCTCTGCACACACGATACGGGCGGTGTTCACCAAGCCGGATCGGCCGGCGGGGCGCGGCCGATTGATGCAAGTCAGCCCGGTCAAGCAGCGCGCGCTCGAACTTGAGATTGCGGTTCATCAGCCCGGGAGCTTCAAGACCCCCGAGGTGTGTGAGACGCTGTGCGCCTTGAATTTGGATGCCCTTATCGTGGTCGCGTACGGCTTGATTTTGCCGCCGGTGGTGCTCGCTGCGCCAAGACTCGGCTGCTTCAATATTCATGCCTCGCTGTTGCCGCGTTGGCGCGGCGCCGCGCCTATTCAGCGGGCGCTCCTGGCCGGCGACGCCGTCACCGGCGTTACCATCATGCACATGGACGCCGGGCTCGATACCGGTCCTATATTGGACATGCACGAGATCGCCATCTCGCCGCTCGATACCGCGGGCAGCCTGCAGGATCGGCTCGCGGTTCTCGGCGGAGATATGATCTGCCGAACCTTGGATGCGCTGTCCGCCGGCCGCGCCCGGGAGGTGCCGCAGCCGCAAATCGGCCAAACCTATGCCGACAAGATCAGCAAAGCCGAGGCGCTGATCGATTGGCGGGAGGATGCGGTGCAGATTCTGCGCCGCATCCGGGCTCTCAACCCCTCGCCCGTCGCCGAAACGCGCCTCGATGGAGTGCAGCTGCGTATTTGGCAGGCGCAAACCGCTGCCGATGTGCCCGGCGCGGCGGCAATGAGCGCCGAGCCGGGCACGGTACTCGGCGCGACGCCCGAAGGGATCGACGTGGCCTGCGGCCGGGGCCGGCTGCGCATCAAGCGTCTGCAGCTCGCCGGCCGCAAGCCGCTGGCGGCCGGCGACTTCATCAAGGCGCAGCGCCTGCTTGGCGCGAGATTCGCGAGCTCATGAACTCGGCGGCCGGCGGCGCGCGCTCCGTTGCAAGCCACGCGGTGGCGCGAATTCTGCGCGAGGGAGTGACGCTCGATGCGGCCTTGCAGTCGGCTCTGGGCTTCGCGCCTGCTGCTCTCGCGCCGTCGGTGCGCTCATTGAGTTTTGGAGCGGTCCGCGGCTACTACCGCCACGAGGCAGTGCTTTCGCGACTGCTGTCGCAGCCCGTGAGGTCTCTCGATTTCCTGGTGCGCGCCTTGTTGTCGGTGGCGCTGTTTGAGCTGGAGGATGCGCGCACGCCCGAATATGCCGTGGTCGATGCCGCCGTGGAGACCGCAAAGGCGACCGACGCGGTGCGTGCCGGCGGTTTGATCAATGCGGTGCTGCGTCGCTATTTGCGCGAACGCAAGGCGCTCGACGCCGAGATCGCGCGCAGCCCCGCCGCACGCCATGCATCGCCGGTGTGGCTGGCAGACCGGCTGCGCGCTGATTGGCCGGTGCGCTGGACGCAGCTTCTGGCGGCCGGCGATACGCAGGCGCCAATGTGGCTGCGTGTGAACCGCCGGCGCATCACCACCGAGGGATATCTTGAGACCCTGCGCGCGGCGGGCATCGGAGCCCGCGCCGAGCCGCGCGTGCCGCAGGCCGTGGCGCTCGATTCGCCGTGCGACGTGCATGAATTGCCGGGCTTTGCCGACGGCGCCGTGTCGGTACAGGATCTCGGCGCCCAATGCGTCGCGTTTCCGCTGAATCTCGCGGCGGGTCAGCGGGTGCTCGACGCCTGCGCGGCGCCGGGCGGGAAGACCGCGCTGATGGCCGAGCGCGAGCCGCAGCTCGGCAAGCTGGTGGCCGTCGATATCGACCCGCAGCGTCTCAAGCGGGTTGAGGAAAACCTGGCGCGCAGTCGTCTGCAGGCGGATCTCGCGAGCGGCGATGCGGCCGCTCCCGGCGCCTGGTGGGACGGGGTGCCTTTCGATCGCATTTTGCTCGATGCGCCCTGTTCGGCACTCGGCGTGATCCGCCGCCATCCCGATATCCGGCTGCGCAAGTCACCGTCGGAAATCGACAAAATGCCGTTGATCCAGGCGCGACTCCTTAAGGGAGCGTGGCGCATGCTGGCTCGCGGCGGGCGCCTGGTATACGCCACCTGCACCCTGACCCGCAGTGAAAATCGCGACCTGATCGGCGCATTCTTGCTGGAAACGAGCGATGCGCGCAGCGTGCCGGCCGAGGATTGGCCGGGCTGGCCGGGTTTCGGCGAGGCCGATGAGTTCGGGCGGCAAATTCTCCCCGGGGAGGCGGGCGCCGACGGCTTCTATTATGCTGCCCTGAACAAACAATGAACGCCCTGCGCTCAACATGGTCGCCCTGGAGGGTTTCCGCCGGCCGGATGTGCGGCCTGCTGTTGTTTGCGGCCGCCGCGGGGGGGCTGTGGGCAACGGCTTGCCGCGCCGAAGGACTCGAGGGGCGTTTCGAGGTCCGTTCGGCCGATTTGGATCTGCGGGACGGCGTTTATCATTTGAACGCGCGCATCGATTTGCCGGTCGGCGATGCCGTGAAGCGCGGTCTGGCCGAAGGCGTGCCGCTCACCGTGGAGATCGATCTGGATCTCGAGCGAGTGCGCCAGCTCTTGCCGAACTCGCGGGTCGCGGAACTGACCCAGCGCTACCACTTGCAATACAACGCCGTGAGTGCGCGCTACATCCTGCGCAACGAAAACAGCGGCCAACAGGAGTCGTTGGGCACGGTCGAGGCGGCGCTCGAACTTCTGTCCGAGGTGCGCGACTTGCCGGTGCTCGACAAGTCGCTGCTCCCGCCGGGCCGCCGCTACGAGGCGAGCGTGCGCGCCAAGGTCGATTACGGCAGCGTGCCGTTCAGCCTGCGGGTGCTGATGTTCTGGGTCAATGAATGGCATCGAGACAGCGACTGGTATACATGGGCGCTGCAGCCGTAATTCGTAAACACCGTTCGACCGTGCTCGGCACACTGGGCGTGGTGCTGTGGCTGGTCGCGCTGTTCATGCTGGCTTCGGCGGCGCAGAATTCCGCCAAATTCGACCGCTGGCTGCCGTGGATTCTGCTGGTCAACATCGCGGGTCTGCTCACCCTCGTGGTGCTGCTGGCAGCGAAGCTCTCGCAACTGGTGCGGGACTACCGCCGGCACGTGCCGGGTTCGCGCCTCAAGGGGAAAACGGTCGCCATTTTCGGCGCGCTCGCCGTGGCGCCGATCCTGGTGGTGTATTACTTCTCGCTGCAATTCCTCAATCGCGGCATCGACAGTTGGTTCGAGCTGGAGATAAGCCAGGGCTTGAAGGATACGCGCGAGCTGTCGCGTGCGGCCCTCGAGGTGCGTGTGCGCGAGTTCTTGCAGCACACCGAAGCAGTGGCCCACACGCTGTCGAGCCTGCCGGATTTCGACCTGATCGGCACGCTGGACCGCGAGCGGCGCGAAAGCACCGCCTTGGAATTCACCGTGGTGGGCGCGCAGACGAAAATCATCGCGACCAGTTCCGATCGCCCCATGGACACTTTGCCGATTCCCGCGACCGACGAGATGATGCTGCAGATACGCCGCGGGCGGCCTTACGTCAGCTTGGACACCGACGCGGTGGGCGGATATGTGATCCGAGCCGCCGCACCGCTGGGCGGCACTGCGAACTCCGCCGCACGCGTTTTGATTGCGTTGTATCCGGTGCCGCAGCAGCTTGGTCAGCTCGCCGACACGGTGCAGCGATCTTATACGCAATACGCGAATTTGGTGCAGCTGCGGCAGCCGTTGAAATCGACCTTCGTGTTGATTCTGACCTTCGTGGTGCTGATGTCGCTGATCGCCGCGGTATACGGCGCCTTCTTTGCGGCGCAGCGACTGGTCCAGCCGGTGCAGGATCTGATCGCCGGCACTCGCGCTGTCGCCAAGGGCAACTACGACACGCAGCTGCCGCTGCCGTCGCGCGATGAGCTCGGGTTCTTGGTGACCTCGTTCAACGACATGACCAAACGACTCGGCAGGGCTCGCGAGGAGACTCGGCGCAGCCAGCAGGCGGTGGAAGCGGAACGCGCGGGATTGGCCGTGATTCTGGCGCGACTTTCCACGGGCGTGGTGTCTCTTGGCCCGGACCTCACGGTGCGGACCGCCAATCAGGCGGCGAGCGCCATCCTCGGCGTCGATCTCGAAGCGGCGGTGGGCTCGCGGTTCGATGAATCCGACCGCGACAGCGCCTTGTTCGGCCAGTTCCTCGCCGCGGTCAAGTTGCGGCTCAACGCCGGAGAGCTCGATTGGCGCGAGCAGCTCGATCTGTTGTCCGAATCGGGCAAGCGCGTGCTCATGTGCGCCTGCACGGCATTGCCGAACGATGTCGGCGGCGCGCCGGGGATGGTGCTGGTATTCGACGACATTACCACCTTGTTGCAGGCGCAACGAGATGCCGCATGGGGCGAGGTTGCGCGGCGCCTGGCGCATGAAATCAAGAATCCGCTGACGCCGATTCAGCTCTCCGCCGAGCGCATGCGGCGCAAATTTCTCGGCAGCATGAACGCGCAGGATGCGCAGATACTGGAACGCGCGACCCATACCATCATCGCCCAGGTGGATGCGATGAAGCAGATGGTCAATGCCTTTAGCGAATACGCCAGAGCGCCGGACATGCACTTCTCGCGCTTCGATCTGAACCAATTGATTACCGAAGTGGTGGATCTGTACAAAGTCCAGGACAGTGCCGCGGAGCTCAAGTTGCTGCTCAGCCCGAACTTGCCGCAGATCTCGGCCGACCGGATCCGAATCCGGCAGATCCTCAACAATTTGGTGACCAACTCGCTGGAGGCGCTCGAGGGAAAGGCCGCGGCGTGCGTCGAAATCGAAACTCAGGTCGCGATGGACGGTCCTAAACAGATGGCGTCGATCGTGGTCTCGGATAACGGGCCCGGCTTTCAGCGCGATCTGATCGGCACGGTGTTCGATCCCTATGTCACCAGCAAATCCAAGGGCACGGGCCTGGGGCTCGCAATTGTTAAAAAGATCGTGGAAGAACACGGCGGCCGCATCGAAGCGGATAATCGGCGCATGGGCGGCGCGCGCGTGCGAATTTTGCTGCCGTTGGGCGACGGCGCACGTGGGGCGATCGGTCGCGAATCGCGGATGGACGAACAGAGGAGAGAGCGCGTATGACCGCTGCCAGAATCTTAGTGGTGGACGATGAGGCGGATATCCGCGGGCTGTTGAAGGAGATACTCACCGAAGAAGGGTACGAGCTGGAGGTCGCGGCAGACGCCACCGAGGCCCGAACCGCGCGGGCCATGCGCACCTTCGATCTGGTGCTGCTCGATATCTGGATGCCCGATACCGACGGCATCACCCTGCTGCGCGAATGGTTGGTGAGCGCGGGCTATCACTGCCCGGTCGTGATGATGTCCGGCCACGGCACGGTGGAGACAGCGGTGGAAGCGACGCGCCTGGGTGCCTTCGATTTCGTCGAAAAGCCCCTGTCGCTGACCAAACTGCTGCGAACCGTCGAACGGGCGCTCGATGCCGGCCGCCGCAAGCGCCTATCCGAACGCACGCCGGATTCGAGTCTTGCCGTGCCCATCGGCAAGAGCAAGATCACCATGGCCCTGCGCGAGCAAGTGCAGCAGGCCGCCTCCAGCACCTCGCCGGTGATGTTGGTCGGCGAGCTGGGCTCCGGACGCGAAGCGTATGCGCGCTACCTGCACTCGCTGTCCGCGCGCTCCGCTAAACCGTTCTTCATGGTTGCGGCGGCGACCCTGGTGGTCGATCCGGCGGCCGCGCTCTTCGGCAGCGAGAGCGACGGCAAGGTGGTACCCGGCGCTTTCGACCAAGCGGCGGGAGGATCGCTCTACTTGAACGGGCTCGAGGATTTGACCAGCGAGGCGCAGCGCGCACTGGTCGGTGCGATCGAACAAAGCGGGTACACGCGGGTGGGCGGTCGCGCGCGGCTGCCGATCAACGTGCGCTGGATCAGCTCGGCGCAGGATGGCCTCGAGTCACGGGCGGCTCCGGAGCCTTTTCGCCGCGACTTGATCGCGCATTTAAACGTGATCACGTTGCGCGTGCCGCCGTTGCGCGACTATGCGGAGGACGTTCCGGACCTCTTGCGCTACTACGTGGATCGGCTGGTCGATGAGCAGCACTTGCCGCTGCGCCGCTTCGGCGTCGCGGCGCAAAACCGCCTGCGCAATTATCCCTGGCCCGGCAATCTCGGCGAACTGAAGAGCCTGGTGCAGCGGGTTCTGATACTCGGCACGGGCGAGGAGATTCGGCTCGAGGAAATCGAGCGCGAACTCGCCGTCAAAACCGGGCTCGACGAACCCCTGGTCAAGCAGGATCTATTGGCGTTGCCGCTGCGCGAGGCGCGCGAACAGTTCGAGCGCGCCTACTTGCAACAGCAGCTTCTGCTGTGCAATGGCAAGGTGGGGCAGCTGGCCAAGCGAGTGGGGATGGAGCGCACGCATCTGTACCGCAAGTTGCGGGCATTGGGCGTCGATTTTCGTCAATTAGGCGAAGATTGAGCCAGATTTGGGGCCGCTAGTCGCCGACCCGGATAACCAGGACGTCGACCTCGGCTTTGCGCAGGATGGTGCGCAGGCGATTGAGTTCGTCCAATTTGGAGATCGGGCCGATGCGGACGCGATGCCAGGTATCGTTGTCGACCGAAACCTTTTGCACCTTGGATTCGATCCCTTGCAGCGCGAGTTGCGCACGGACGCGGTCGGCGTCGGCGAAATTCTTGTACGAACCGGCCTGTAACACGTAGGTTCCGCGGCGCGTTTCGGGCACCGCCCGAACGTCCGAGCGGACGTCCTTTTCCTTCTCCGGAACCACCACTTCGAATTTGGGCAGCATGTCGTAGAAAGCATAGGACTTCGCCGAGTCCTCCGCCGTGCCCGTATAGCCGCTGTCGGCATCCGGCGGCGCGTCCGCGCGGGATTTCTTCTTATCGGCTTTGCCGGTGCGGACAACCGGCGCGTCGGGCCGATGATCTTTGACGTACACCAAACCGGCTATCGCGAGCCCTACGCCAAGCCCGCAAGCGAGGCCCACCCATCCGGAAAAGCCGCTCGCCCGGGTATGTCGGCTGGGCGGTTTGCCCCTGGCATTGTAGCTGCGCGCCATGCGTGGGCTCCTTAAGCCTACATGGTGTCGGGCGCGGACACACCCAACAGGCGCAGGCCGTTACGGATCACGATCTGCGTCGCCAGCGCCAAACAGATACGAGCTGAGCGAAGCGACGCATCCTCGCTGAGCAACTGGTGCGCACTGTAATAGGTGTGAAAATCGTTGGCGAGGTCGCGCAAATAATGCACCAGACCGTGGGGCGCGCGCTGTAGTGCGCAGTGCCGAACGATTTCCGGGAATGAACACAAGCGCTTGATGAGCTGCATCTCCTGCGGCTCGGTGAGCAGCGCAAGCGATGCCAGACCTTGTCCGGCATCATGGGCGAGCCCGCGCTCCAGCATCTGCCGCTTGACGCTGGCGACGCGCGCATGCGCATATTGAATGTAGTACACCGGGTTGTCGTTGGAACGGGCTTTCGCGAGTTCGAGGTCGAAGTCCAGATGCTGATCGTTGCTGCGCATCACGTAGAACAAACGCGCGGCATCGTTGCCCACCTCGGCGCGCAATTCGCGCAAGGTGACGAACTCCCCGGAACGCGTCGACATCTGCGCCTTTTCGCCACCGCGGAACAGGGAGACGAACTGCACCAGCCGGACCTCGAAGCATTCCGGCGGGCCCCCGAGGGCGATCAAGCCGGCACGCAAGCGGGCGATATAGCCGTGGTGATCCGCGCCCCAGACATAGATGAGATGCTCGAATCCGCGCTGGCGCTTGTTGAAGATGAAGGCGATGTCGGATGCGAAATAGGTCTTGACGCCGTTTTCGCGCACCATCACGCGATCCTTCTCATCGCCGTAAGCGGTGCTCTTGAACCACAGGGCGCCATCCTTGAGGTAGGCGTGGCCCGAGGACCGCAGTGCCTCGATCGCCTTGTCGATCGCGCCGCTGTCGATCAGGGAACGCTCCGAAAACCAGCAATCGAACGTGACCCCGAACTCGGCCAAGTCGTCGCGGATATCGGCCAGGATGCCGCCCAGCGCGTGATCCAGCACGAGGCGAAAATTCACATCGCCGATGAGCAATCGGACCCGAGCGATGAGCGCATCGATGTAGATGTCCTTGTCGCCGCCTTGCGGCTCGTCGGCCGGCAATTCTCGGAACACTTCCGCAGCGCTGCGCGCGAGCGCGGTGCCTTGCGCGGCATAAAGCTCATCGGCTATCGCCACGATGTAGTCGCCGCGATAGCCGTTGGCCGGAAAAGTCAGGCGTTCGCCGCAGCGCTCGAGGTAGCGCAGCCAAGTGCTGGCCGCCAGGATTTCCATCTGACGGCCGGCGTCGTTGATGTAGTACTCGCGCGCGACCCTGAAGCCTACCGCTTCGAGCAAATTGGCGAGGCTCGCGCCGAAGGCGGCATGCCGTCCGTGGCCGACGTGCAGCGGTCCGGTGGGATTGGCCGAGACGAATTCCACCAGCACGGATCTGCCGCCGCCGACCCCCGATTTACCGTAGTTTGCCCCTTGCGCGAGCACGCGGCCGATCTCGGCGTGGTAGGCGCTCTCCTTGAGGAAGAAGTTGATGAACCCGGCCCCGGCGATTTCCACCTTGGCGAGCGCGGGACTCGCCGGCAGAGCCGCCACCAGCGCGGCGGCAAGTTTGCGCGGGTTCTGGCGCGTCGCCTTCGCCAATCGCATGGCGATATTGCTGGCAAAATCGCCGTGCTGCGGGTCGCGCGTGCGCTCGATCTCGATGTCGAGGGTGTGCTCGGCCGCCGCAACAAGCGCTTCGGGCAAGGCCGCCAGCGCCTCGCGCAACAACTCATCGATCAATGTCTTCAAGGCGGATCCGTTTGGCAAAGGGTCGGTGAGTTTACCGCAAACGCCTCAATCTACTTCCATGGGATCCACATCGATCGACCAACGCAGGCCGGGGGGGCCCGGCAGCGATTCCAGCAGCGGCAGCCACAGGGTGAGAAAGCGTTGCAGGGGTGCTCGCGTCGGGGCCTCGATCAACAGATGCGCGCGAAAGTGGTCGGCGCGCCGCGCGATCAAGGCGCTGGCCGGCCCGAGTATCGCGACCGCACCGGACGTCGTGCCGCCCGCGGCGCTGCGCCCGCGGGCGGCGGCGGCGCGCAGGAAGCTGTCCAGGCCGACACTGTCTTTCGCTTCGGCGCGCAGCAGGGCGAGTCGCGAGTAAGGCGGCCAGCTCGCGGCGCGGCGCTCTTCAAGGGCGGTTGCGGCGAACCCCTCATAGCCTTCAACGATCAAGCGAGTGAGCAATGGGTGCTCGGGAAACGAGGTTTGGATCATGACTTCGCCGGGGCGCGCGGCCCTTCCGGCGCGTCCCGCGACCTGGGTTATGGTCTGCGCCAGGCGTTCCGTTGCGCGAAAGTCGCACGCAAACAGGCCCTGATCCGCATCCAGGATCACGACCAATGTGACGTCCGGGAAGTGATGCCCCTTGGTGAGCATTTGCGTGCCGACCAAGATGCGGGCCTCGCCGCTGTGCACGCGGCCGAGCACCGCTTCCATGGCACCGCGGGCCTGCGCAGTGTCCCGGTCCAGCCTGGCCAATGGCGCATGCGGGAACAGGCGCGCAAGCGTCTCCTCGACGCGCTCGGTGCCTTGGCCGACCGGATTGAGCGGCTGGTGGCATCTGTCACAGTGGGCCGGCACCGTGCTATGTGCACCGCAATGATGGCAGCGCAACTGCGCCGCGCGGCGGTGCAGGGTCATGCGCGCGTCGCAATGCGCGCAGGTCGCGATCCAGCCGCAGGCATTGCAGAACAGGCTGGGAGCGTAGCCGCGCCGATTCAAGAATACGATCACCTGTCCGCCATCCTTGAGATGCCGCCCGATGGCCTGCATCGCGGGCTGCGACAGCCCCTGCTCGCTCGCGTGTTTGCGCAGATCGATGAGAACCATGCGCGGCGGCTGAGCCGCTCCGACCCGTTGCGAGAGCACCCATCGCGAGTAGCGCGCCTGCGCGACGTTCTCCAGCGTTTCGAGCGATGGCGTGGCGGAACCCAAGATGATGGGCACTTGCGCGCGCTGCGCGCGCCACACGGCCAGGTCGCGCGCCGAGTAGCGAAACCCTTCATGCTGCTTGTAAGAGGCGTCGTGCTCCTCATCCACCACGATGAGGCTGACCCTGCACAGCGAGGTGAACACCGCCGAGCGCGTGCCGATGATGATCCGTGCCTCGCCGCTTGCCGCGGCGCGCCAGGCATCGCGGCGCAAAGTATTCTTGAGCGCCGAATGCATGACCACCACGCCGGCGCTGAAGCGCCGCCGGAATCGCTCGACCAATTGCGGCGTCAACGCAATTTCGGGCACCAGCACCAGAACCTGGCCGCCGCCGGCAAGTGCCGCGGCGATCACGCGCAGGTAGACCTCGGTCTTGCCGCTGCCGGTCACGCCGTCCAACAGATGCGCGGCGAAGCGGCCCAAGGATGCGCTGATCGCCGTGACCACCTGTGCCTGAGCGTCGGTGAGCGTGACTTCGCTGGGGCGCGATTCGAGCGGCACGGGTTGCGGCGGCACACTCTCGGCGGTGATCCAACCCTGCTTCGCCAGGGCCCGGAAGTGCTGCGGCTTGAATTCGCTCGCCTCGTGCACCGTGGCCGCGCCGCGTGCGGCCAACCATCCCAGCAAGGCATGCTGCCGAGGCGCGCGCCTGCAGGTGGAGTCGCCAAGCCGCTGTCGGCCCGCCTCGCTCAGGACCCACGATTTGCCGGTGGCCTGCAGCGGCTGGCCCGCGCGCAGGCTTACCGGCAAGGCCGCCGCCATGACTTCGCCGATCGGGTGGTGATAGTAATCGGCTGCCCAGCACAGCAGATCAAAAGTGACCGGATCGAAGACCGCGCGGTGGTCCACAATTTCCATTGCGGACTTGAGCTTGGCTCTGGGGACCGATGAGCTGCGCGAGGTTCCGACCAGGATACCGATCAGGTGACGGCGGCCAAACGGGACCCGCACGCGGGTGCCGGGTTTCAGCTCTGCCAAGGAGTCTGGATCGCGCTCGGCGGGGCCGTCCGCGGTCGGGTGATCGCAATTCACCGGCGCCAAGTAATCAAAAGTTCGGCGCAGAGGAGTGTCGAGCGCAACCTGCAGGACCAGGGGGGTATTCTTGTCCACAAAATCTGTGGGTAACTCTGTTGGTAAGCCGGGATCATTGGCCCTAAGTGCCGGTTCTGTTTCGAGACACATTCAAAATGGCCAAAAACTGGTCGAAATGGAAATGAACATAAAGAATTCAATGGGTTAAGTGACCCTCTGGATCTCTAATCGAATTGTCCAACTCGGATATTGCAGCGCACGTCACAGAGTATGTGCGTAAGTCGCTGATCTTGCGCACTCTGTGCCGTCAACCCGCTTGGGCGCCAGGCGTTTATACCTGGAATGGACAGAGTCCGTCGACGTTAAGAGGACGTGGCATGCTGCGCTTTGGTACGCTCAATGCAACTTGGATGGTATGGGATGGTCCCGCGCCAGCACCCGAGGGAGCGGTTCTGGAGCAGACGCGAGAACTCGATAAATTTTTAGCCGAGATCGAGCGCCGCGCGTTTCGCATGGCTCAGATCGCGCTGCGCGATCCCGACGATGCCTTGGACGTGGTGCAAGATGCGATGCTGAAGCTGGCGCTCAATTATGGAGCACGCCCCAGCGCGGAATGGCGGCCGCTGTTCTATCGCATCCTGCAAAACGGTGTGCGTGATCTGCAGCGGCGCAGGACCGTGCGCAAACGGTTCATGACCTGGCTGCCGGGCGCCAAGGAGGATCCGGACAACGAAGCGCAGGACCCGCTCGACAGCGTCGCGGACATGTCGCCATCGGCGCCGGAGCGATTGATGCAGGATCAGGCGATGCAGAAGCTCGAAGAGTCGTTGCGAGGATTGCCGGCGCGCCAGCGGGAGGCGTTCATGCTGCGCAATTTCGAAGGTTTCGATGTCGCGCAGACGGCGAGCGCCATGGGCTGCTCGGAAGGCAGTGTGAAGACGCATTACTCGCGGGCAGTGCATGCGCTGCGCGAACAACTGGGCGAGGTTTGGTGATGAGTGAGCACACGCCAGAGCCGCGACCACGCGAACTTGAGGAGCGCAGCCGGGCTCTATTTCAAGGGAGCGTCGATGGTCTCGACATGGCGCTGCGTTCGAGGCTCACTCGGGCTCGCTACGCGGCGCTCGAAGCAGCCGGTCCTACCGGGCGCCGCGCATGGTTCGCGCGCATTCCGATCCGGACGGCGGCGGCCGGCGTGACCGCTGCTGCGGTGCTGGGAGTTGCGTTGTGGTTCGGCACTCCGGCGGGTCACCACGGGATGATGTCGGCGGATAACCCGATGAACCTCGATGATTTGGAACTCGTCGCGTCCGTCGATGAGAATGCCGGCGATACCATGGAGATGTTGCAGGACGATCTGGAATTTTATGACTGGGCGGATAAGGCCGCGAGCACGGAACCGGCAGCAGAGGAGCCAGTCTGAGTATTCCCCGTGGCCGCGACCGTGGCTGATTTCGCTTCAGTCGAGGCGGAGCCGACGTGGTTGGGTAAAACCCAATGAGGAGGCGACAACGATGGATGAAGTGAAATCAGCCCGGTCCCAAAGGGTTGGCTTGGTGAGGGGCGTCTGCGGTGTTGCGCGGCTTGGCCGTAGCACTCGCTACGTCCTGCGCCGCGCGCCTTGCATCCGCTCCCTCGCCAAGCCAACGCGGCTCGCGCGGAATACTCAGACTGGCTCCTAGGTGCGTAGCCGTTGATCGCCGGAAGGTATTGGCTGGCTCTGTGTGCAGTTGTGGTGGTTGCGAACGCGGGACAGCCGGCGGCTCCGGTGCCGCCTCAATCGACCTCGGCGGATGAGCCGGATGAGGAATTCATCGAGTTCTTGGGCGCAGATGATCATGGAGATGATGCCGCATGGCGGGAGTTATTGAAAAACGCGCCGTCGGGGAAACAGAAACCTGCCGCGCCGCCGCCGGATCCAAAGCAATGATCAAGTGCATAGTGCTCGGAGCCAGCCTGTTGCTAGCAGCCGCGAATGCGAGCGTCGCCCAGGAAACGCCTGCTTCGGGGCCGGCCTCGGCTGCCCCGGGCGGCGTTCCGGCAGCCGCGCCGCAGTCGTGGCAGTCGCTCTCGCCGCAGCAGCAGCAAGTGCTCAAGGGATTTCAAGGAAAGTGGGATAGCCTGCCGCCGGAGAAGCAGCAATCGTTGGTCAAGGGGAGCCAGCGTTGGCTTTCGATGACGCCGGAGCAACGTGGCGGCGCCGAGCAGCGCTTCAAGCAGTGGCGCGCGTTGCCGCCCGAGCAGCGGCAACAGCTGCGTCAGCGCTGGCACGAATTCAAGAGCCTGCCTCCCGAGCAGCAGCAGCGCGTACGCGAACAATACCAGCGATTTCGCCAGATGCCGCCGGAGCGCCGCCAGGAGTTGCGACGGCAGTGGCGTCAAATGAGCCCGGAACAGCGCCGTACTTACATCCGCAATCTTCCCCCTCCGTCGGGCGCGCACCGCAGCCCGCATTAGCCGCAGCGTTGGCCGGCGCTTTTTTGGGCGGCTGGTTTCTAAGACGCCTCCAATGCAGGTAGCATGGCTAGGTGCGCGCCGCATCCATCGCTCTGCTCGTATCCACGATTGCGTTTTGCGCGGCTTCGTCCGCGGCGACCTTCAGCGTTCCCGACTCGGAGTTGCCGCTGCCGCTGGTGCTGATCGCCTATGGCGATATGCGTTTCACCGATTCGAGCGAAACCAATGCAAGCAACCCGATCGCGCGCCGGGCGCTGATCGCCAGGATCGCGGCCGAACGGCCGGCTGCGGTGTTCATCAACGGGGATCTGCCCTGGCACGGGGTGGCGCCGGACTACGATGTGTATCACGAGGAAACAGGACAATGGCGCGAGCAGCACCTGCGAATCTACCCGGCGCTCGGCAACCACGAATTGGCGGCCTGTTCGGAGCCGGCATGCCTCGATCGCTGGTGGAGCGAATTTCCCGAGCTGCGCGGCCGGCGCTGGTATTCTGTGGCCCTCGGCAGCAAGGTGTTGGCCGTGGCGCTCGACAGCGATGCCTCGCTATTGGCCGGCAGCGAGCAGCGTCTCTGGCTGCAGGGGGAACTCGCGGCGCAGAGCCCGAAGGTACGGCTCGTCTTGATCGTTCTGCATCATCCGCCCGTGGCTGACCTGCAAACGGATAAGCTGGCCAACCATAATCCGCAGCCGAACGAACAGGCGCTCGCCGACTATCTGGGCACCATCGCGCCGCAATCGCGAGCCCGCATGCTGGTGATCGCCGGGCATATCCACAATTACGAACGATTTCTGCGCGACGGCATCCCTTACCTGGTGTCGGGCGGCGGCGGGGCCGCGCCCTATGCGGTGGAGCGCACGCCCGCCGACCTGTATCAGGACACGGATTTTCCGAACTACCATTACCTGCGCTTCGAATTGCGCGCCAATACCCTGGCCGGCGAAATGATTCGATACGGGCAAGGCGACGCCGCCGACTCCGGTCAATGGCAGATCAAGGATCGATTCGAGCTTACCCTGCCGCCTTGACGCCTTGGATCAACTGACTCACGGCCGCCTGGGCGTCGCCGTACAGCATGCGTGTTTGATCCAGCACGAACAGCGCGTTGTCGATGCCCGAGAACCCTTGGCCCTGGCCGCGCTTGATGACGATGACGTTCTTCGCCTTGTCGGCATTCAAGATCGGCATGCCATAGATCGGGCTGCCCGCGTTGGTGCGCGCATCGGGATTGACGACGTCGTTCGCGCCGATGATCAGCGCGACATCCGCGGTTTCGAACTCGGCATTGATCTCATCCAGATCCGAGATCAGATCGTAAGGAACACCCGCCTCGGCCAGCAGCACGTTCATGTGGCCCGGCATGCGTCCGGCGACGGGATGAATGGCGAATCGCACCTTGACGCCATGCTCTATCAATAATTGGGCAAGCTCCCACACCTTGTGCTGGGCCTGAGCGACCGCCAAGCCGTAGCCCGGAACGATGATGATTTTCTGCGAATACGCCATCATCACGCCGGCGTCGGAGGCCTCGATGGCCTTTTGGGTGCCGGTCACGCCGCCGCCGCTCGCCGCCGAGGTCTCGCCGAAGTTCGAAAACAGCACGTTGCCGAGCGATCGATTCATGGCCTTCGCCATGAGCTGAGTGAGCAAGGTGCCGGCGGCCCCGACCACGGTGCCGGCTATAATCATGGCGGCGTTGTCGAGTACGAAGCCCTCGAAGCCGACCGCGAGACCGGTGAGAGCGTTGTACAACGAGATCACCACCGGCATGTCGGCGCCGCCGATCGGCAGGGTCATCGCAACGCCGAGCAGCAGCGCCAGGACGAAAAACACAGAGACTACGGCCAAGCCGGAATGCGCGCCCGAGGCAACCATCACACCGCACGCGGCGGTGGCCAGCAATATCGCCAAATTCAGGAACCTCTGCCCGCCGAAGCGCACCGATTTGGTGATCAAGCCCTGCAGTTTGGCGAAGGCGATCAGACTGCCGCTGAAGGACACGGCGCCAATGAAGCCGCCGATCGTGGCCATGGCCATATGCACTGCGTTGGCTTCGGTGCCGCGATACAGTTCCACCGCCGCAATCGCCGCCGCCGCGCCTCCGCCCATGCCGTTGTACAACGCAATCATCTGCGGCATGTCGGTCATGGCGACGCGCTTGCCGCTGACCCACGCCACGGTGCCGCCGACCGCTATGGCGCCGATCACCAGCATCAGATTGAAGGACGAGGCACCCATGAAGGCCAGGGTTGCCACGGTCGCAAGCAGCATGCCGACACCCGCCCAACGTACACCGCTCACCGCGGTGACGGGCGAACTCATGCGCTTGAGGCCCAGAATAAACAGCGCCGCTGCCACGAGATACGACAGTTGCGTCAATGTTTCGGTCGAAACGGCAGGCATTGACTAGTGTTCCTTCTTGATTCCCGCGGCCTTTTTGCCCGCGGATACGAACATCTTGAGCATGCGTTCGGTCACGACGTAGCCGCCCACCGCGTTGCCCGCGGCGAGGATGACGCCGACGACGCCGATGACCCGCAGCAGCGTGCTGTCGGCGCGCGCCAGCGCGACCATGGCGCCGACCAGCACGATGCCGTGCACGAAATTCGATCCGGACATGAGCGGCGTGTGCAGGATGACCGGCACCCGCGAAATGACTTCGTAACCCGTGAATGCGGCCAACATAAATATGTACAGCGCGATCACACCGTCGATCATGTTTTTACGCCCTCCACCATGTTGCGCGTTGCTTCGTGTTTGATCTCGCCGTCATGCGTGAGTACCGCGCCCAGGAACACCTCGTCCTTCCAATCCAACGCAATTTCGCCGTTCGATATCGCGGGCTTGAGAAAATTGAACAAGTTGCGCGAGTACATTTCGCTCGCGTGGTACGGCAAGGAAGCCGGCAGATTCTTCGGCCCGAGAATCTTCACCCCGCCATGGTCCACGACTTCGCCGGCGCGGGTGAGCTCGCAATTGCCGCCTTGTTCGGCGGCGATATCGACGATGACCGAACCGGCCTTCATGCGCTCGACCGCCGCCCGGCTGATGATGCGCGGCGCCGCTCTGCCCGGAACCGATGCGGTGCTGATCACCGCGTCGCTCGCGGCGATCCGGGCATCGAGGATTTCCTGCTGCTTTTGCTTCTCATCCGGCGTGAGTTCCCGGGCATAACCGCCGGCGCCTTCGGCGGACACGCCGGTTTCGACGAACTTGGCGCCCAGCGATTTCACTTGATCCTTGGTCGCGCTGCGCACGTCATACGCCTCGACCACCGCACCCAGGCGCCTTGCGGTGGCGATGGCCTGCAAGCCCGCGACTCCGGCGCCGATAATGAGCACCGATGCGGGGCGAATGGTGCCCGCGGCGGTGGTCAACATCGGCAGGAATTTCTCCAAGGTGTTGGCCGCGATGAGCGCCGCCTTGTAGCCGGCCACGGCGGCCTGCGAAGACAGGGCATCCATGGATTGCGCGCGGGAGATACGCGGCACCAATTCCACGGAAAAACTCGTGATGCGCCGGCTCTTGAGAGCGCGCACCAGGTCGTGGCGGGCGTATGCCTGCATGAATCCGACGACCACGGCGCCTTCTTTGAGCGCGTTCACGTCCTCGATGCGGGGCGGCTGGACGCACAAAAGCACGTCGGCGCTTCGCAGAATCGCCGCCGAGTCGCAGATTTCCGCATCCCCATAGGCCGCATCGGCAAAATGGGCCGCCACTCCGGCGCCGCGTTCAATGAGTATGCGGGCTCCGAGCGCCTTCAACTTGCCGACGGTTTCCGGCACCAACGCAACGCGGGTCTCGTTGGCGGCGGTTTCCTTAAGGACACCCACGACGACAGGCATGCAACATATCTCCCAAAGCGTTGAATTATGGCATAAGAGTCGTCTATCTTTAGTATTGTTATGAATCGTATGGCGGAAACTGACGCGCGAACCTCGGAGTGGCGGGTGCAATCGCTGGATTTGCGAGACGATGCCGCGGTCGTCTCGCGCGGCTACCCTTTGTCCCAACAAATCCTGCGCACCGACGTGTCCGGCATGCCCTTGGAGTGGGTCGACTACCGCGAGGCGGCGCGCCTGTACCATACCGATCAGGTGGCCTACGCCTGCGGCACGCTGTTGTACCGCCTGTACGGGGGCACCTGCGCGAGCACCGGGCTGCGCACGATCGTGGACGTCAATTCGATCATCGCGACCCTCGGGCACACCGGCAACCCCGGCAATTTGCGGGGCGCCGCCTATACCCCGCCGCTCAACAATCAAACGCTGTTCCGCCGCGACGCCTATCTGTGCCTGTACTGCGGGGCGCGTTTCAGCTACAGCCTGTTGTCGCGCGATCATGTCACGCCGTTCAGCCGCGGCGGACACGACACCTGGAGCAACGTGGTCTCCGCCTGCCGCCGCTGCAACAACGCCAAGGCGTCGCGGACTCCTGAGCAGGCCGGCATGCAGCTGCTCGCGGTACCTTTCACGCCGACCTATGCCGAGTACATTTTTTTGAAGGGCCGCCGGGTGTTGGCGGATCAGATGGAGTACCTGATCGCGCACTTCCCGCGTTCGAGCCCGCTGCACGAGCGCATGCAACGCTGGCCGATGTGAACGCAGCCGCGGCGTCCACCGGCAGAGTGCACGGCGCCGCGTCTTCCGGCGTCGTGTATCACATAGACGCCAGCTATTTCATCTTCAGGGCGTATTATTCGATGCCGCCGGACATGGTGGACGGCGAGGGTAATGCGACTCATGCCCTGTACGGTTTCGCGCGCTTCATCTCGGATTTCATGGAACAGGTCCGGCCGCAGCGCTTAGGCATCGCCTTCGACCAAAGCCTGCGCAGCGAGACCTCGATGCGCAGCGCAATTTACCCGGCATATAAGGCAAATCGCGAGTCGGCGCCCGCGGATCTGGAACGCCAATTCCCGTTATGCCGCGAGTTTTGCCGGCACCTGGGCCTGGCCGAATTCGCCAGCGCAGAATACGAAGCGGACGACATCATCGGTACGCTGGCGACGCGATCCCGCGCCGCCGGCCTGCGCAACGTGCTGGTGACCCGCGATAAGGATCTATCGCAGTTGATCCGCGACGGCGATGTGTATTGGGACTACAGCGGCAACGTCCGCTACGGGTATCACGAGATCGGGGCGCGCTTCGGCGCAATTCCCGAACTGATTGCGGATTTTTTGGCGCTCACGGGCGATACGGTGGATAACATCCCCGGAGTGCCCGGGATCGGCAAGAAGACCGCGGCCGCATTGCTTGAAAACTTCACCTCGCTCGACGAACTGTACGCGAATCTCGAGCGCGTGCCCAAGCTGAAGCTGCGCGGTGCAGCGGCGGTGGCCGCCAGACTGTTCGCGAACAAGGAAGCCGCGTACCTGGCGAGACGGTTGACCGGCATCGTTTGCGACATGCCGCTCGAGGTGGGGCTCGATGACCTGAAACCTCGGCCGCCGGACGCGGCGGGCCTCGAGAGTTTTTTCGACATGCACGGATTTGGCAACATACTGCGCCAGCAGGCGCGGCGCATTGCGGACGCTACGCCGGTCTAAAGGGGAAATGCCATGGCTGAGAAGAACATTCAATCCGTATTGCACGAAGCGCGGGTTTTTTCTCCGCCTCGACATTTCAGCGAGCGAGCCGCGCCGAATGCCGCGGAGCTTGAGCGCCTGTACGATGACGCCGCAAAGGACTACGTCGGATTCTGGGCCGATTTGGCGGTTGCGGAGATTGACTGGCACCGCCCGTTCAGCGTGCCTTTGGACGACTCGGACGCGCCCAACTACCGGTGGTTCACCGACGGTGAGCTCAACGTATCCTACAACTGTCTCGATGTGCATCTTGCCGCCCAGGCCGACAAGGTAGCGATCGTGTTCGAAGGCGAGCCCGGGGACGTACGCAAACTGACCTACCGCGAACTGCATCACGAGGTCTGCCGATTTGCAAATGCGCTCCAGGCCGCCGGAATCGACAAGGGCGACCGGGTGGTCATTTATATGCCGCTGATTCCCGAAGCCGTGATCGCCATGCAAGCGTGCGCCCGCATCGGCGCCATTCACTCGGTGGTGTTCGGGGGTTTTTCCGCTAACGCGGTCAAGGATCGAATCGAGGATGCGGGTGCGAAGCTGGTGGTTACCGCCGACGGGGGTTGGCGCGGCGGCCACGCGGTCAAGCTGAAGCGTGCCGTCGACAAGGCGCTCGCGGAGGGCTGCGACACCGTGCAACAAGTCATCGTCTATCACCGCATCGGCGGCGAGTGCGACATGCACGAGGGCCGCGATATATGGTGGCATGAGGCGGTGGCGCACCAAAGCGCCGATTGCGAACCGGTGTGGGTGAATGCCGAGCATCCGCTGTTCCTGCTCTACACTTCGGGATCGACCGGCAAACCGAAGGGAATTCAACATTCGAGCGCCGGTTATCTGCTCAATGCCAAATTGAGCACCCGCTGGACCTTCGACTTGAAGGACAGCGATGTGTTTTGGTGCACGGCCGATGTCGGTTGGGTCACCGGGCACACCTACATCGCGTACGGGCCGCTGGCAGCCGGTGCGACGCTGGTCATGTATGAAGGTACGCCGATGCAGCCGGACGGGGGCCGCTTCTGGAAGATTTGCGAGAAGCACGGCGTGAGCATTTTCTATACGGCGCCCACGGCGATTCGCGCGCTGATGAAGCTCGGGAATGACATACCCGCGCAATACAATCTGGATAAATTGCGGCTCCTCGGCAGCGTGGGCGAACCGATCAATCCCGAAGCGTGGATCTGGTACCACCGCCACATCGGCAAGGAGCGCTGTCCCATCGTCGATACCTGGTGGCAGACCGAGACCGGCTCCATCATGATCGCGCCCATGCCCGGCGTCACGCCGACCAAGCCCGGCTCCTGCACCAAACCGCTGCCGGGCATTTTTGCCGATATCGTCGATGACGACGGCCGGTCGGTGACGAAGCCGGACGCCGGCGGCTACCTGGTGATCAAACGGCCGTGGCCCTCGATGCTGCGCACGATATGGGGCGACAACGCGCGTTATTTGAAAACCTATTGGGAAAAATTCCAGCAGAGATTCTACGTCGCGGGCGATTCCGCGCATCGCGATGCCGACGGCTATTTCTGGATCATGGGCCGCATCGACGATGTGCTCAATGTCGCAGGACACCGGCTCGGAACCATGGAGATCGAGTCGGCTCTGGCCGCGCACCCGCGCGTCGCCGAAGCGGCCGTCGTCGGCAAGCCGCACGAGATCAAAGGCGAGTCGGTGTTCGCATACGTGGTGCTCAAAGGGAAACGTCCGAGCCGCGCCGAGGCGCCGGCGCTGACCGAGGAGCTGCGCGCGTGGGTGGCATCGCAGTTGAGTCCCATCGCCAAACCCGACGAAATCCGGTTGGCCGATAATTTGCCGAAAACCCGCTCGGGGAAAATCATGCGCCGGCTGTTGCGCTCGATCGCCCGCGGCGAGGAAATCACTCAGGACGTCTCGACGCTGGAAAATCCGGCGATTCTCGACCAACTGCGCGGCGTGCCGCCGCGCCGGGGGGCTACACCCGCGAAGACCAAGCCTGCGGCCCTCAGACCTAAGCGGGTGGTCAAGCGGCCGGCGGCCGCGAGCAAGGCTGCCGCTCGCAAGAAATCCGCAGCGCCCAGCCAAGCTGCGGCGCGCAAGAAGTCCGCAGCCCGCAAGAAAGCGCCGGCTCGAAATAAGACCGCGGTGCGCTGGATCAAAAGAGCGCTCAAACGAAAACCGCATGCCAAGAAGTAATCAACGGTCATGGAAATATTGATTCTCGGCCTGGCGATCTTTCTGGGGATGCACTCGGTCGTCATCGTCTCACCCGACCTGCGGAATCGAGCGGTGCTGAGGTTCGGTGAAGGCGTGTGGAAGAGTTTGCATGGATTGATGTCGCTGGTCGGTCTTGCGTTGATCGTTCAAGGCTTCGGCTTGGCGCGCCAAGCGCCCGTCGTGCTGTATGTGCCGCCGAGCTATCTGCGGATGGCGACATTTCTTCTCATGCTGCCGGTGTTTCCGTTTGTCATCGCGGCCTATTTGCCGGGGCGCATCAAGACCGCGATGAAATATCCGGTGTTGGTCGCCGTCAAGTGTTGGGCGCTCGCGCACTTGCTCGCCAACGGCGGCTTGGCCGACGTGCTGTTGTTCGGCGGATTTTTGACGTGGGCGGTGCTCGATCGCATATCGCTGAAGCGCCGGCCGCCGTCAACGGTTCGCACGGCTCCCGTGGGCCCCTTCAACGATGTCATCGCGGTGCTGCTCGGGCTCGCCGTCTACGCACTGTTCATCGGCTGGGCGCACCAGCGGTTGTTCGGATTGTCGCCGCTTGGATAGGGCTCCTAGGATCCGGCATTGATTTTGCCCAGCTATGCCGATGTGGAGGCGGCCGCTCGCCGCCTTCGCGGACACGCGCACCGGACACCGGTGCTGACGTCGCGAACCGTGGATGAGTCGTTGGGCGCCACTGTGTTCTTCAAATGCGAGAACTTTCAGCGTACCGGCGCGTTCAAGTTTCGCGGCGCTTTCAACGCGCTGTCATGCCTCGATTCCGGCGCGCGTGCCCGGGGCGTGCTCGCATATTCCTCCGGCAACCATGCCCAGGCGGTGGCTCTGGCTGCGCGGATGCTCGGCATTCAGGCGATCATCGTCATGCCCGAAGATGCCCCGCCGTCGAAGATGCAGGCGACCCGCGGCTACGGCGGCCAAGTGGTGACTTACGATCGCTACCGCGAGAACCGTGAGGACATCGCGCGGCGGCTGGCCGAGGAGCGCGGCGGCGCCATCATCCCGCCCTACGATCATCCGGATGTCATCGCCGGACAGGGCACGGCGGCGGCGGAGCTCATCGAGCACGCGGGTTCGCTCGACAGCCTGTTCGTGTGCTTGGGCGGCGGCGGATTGCTCAGCGGGTCGCTGCTCTCCGCCAAGGGCCTGTCCCCGCATTGCAAGGTATACGGCGTCGAACCCGCGTCGGGAAACGACGGGCAATTGTCGCTGCGGCAAGGTTCGATCGTGCGCATCGAGGTGCCGAAGACGATCGCGGACGGCGCCCAGACCCAGTCTTTGGGGCGCCTGACTTTCGAAATCATCCGGCGCGAAGCCGCCGATATCCTGACCGCAACCGACGCCGAGCTCATCGAGTGCATGCGCTTCTTTGCCACGCGGATGAAAATCGTGGTCGAGCCCACCGGCTGCTTGGGCTTCGCGGCCGTGCGGGCGCAGGGCGCGGGCCTTAAGGGCCAACGGGTTGGCGTGGTCGTCAGCGGCGGCAACGTGAATGTCGCGCAATACGCCGCGCAGCTCGCGGGGACGCATTGAGATCGCCGCGCAGGTTACTCTAGGCGCGCGAGCACAATACAGGCACACTTCCATCCGCCGCGGCGTGCGGTGTTCGTGTGACTGGGCTTGGCTCTCAACAGCAAGACGACGCGGGAGTACTCGGCCTGGGCGCTGATGCGGGCGCGGCTCGCCGGCAGCGGCTACTGGCGCCCGCTGTGGAGCGGCCGCAAGCTGAAGGACGCCTACGACGTGGTGGTGGTCGGTGCCGGCGGCCACGGCCTGGCCACCGCGTTTCATCTGGCGCGCGACCACGGCGTCAAGAGAGTCGCGGTACTCGAGAAGCGCCTGGTCGGATACGGCAATGTCGGGCGCAACACCACCATCGTGCGCTCGAACTACCTGCTGCCGGAGAACCACTATTTTTACGAGGACTCGCTGCGCCGCTACGAGACCCTGTCGAAGGATCTGAACTACAACGTGATGTACAGCCCGCGGGGCGTGGTCGATCTCGCGCTGTCCGACGATGATTTCCCTGGGCTCGCGCGCCGCGGTAACGCGATGCTGCTGGCGGGAATCGACGTGGAGCTCATGGATGTCGCGGCGCTGGAGCGTTTCTGCCCGGAGCTCGAGCCGCGCCGGCGGCGGCGCTTTCCGATCCTGGGCGCGCTGGTGCAGCGCCGCGGTGGGACGGTTCGCCATGACGCGGTCGCGTGGGGATACGCGCGCGCCGCGACCGCTCACGGCGTCGACATCATCGAGGATTGCGAAGTCACGGGGGTTCGTACCAACGGCGGCAGTGCGACGGGCGTCAAGACCAACCGCGGCTACGTCCGGGCCGAACGCATCGTGTTCGCCACCGCGGGGCACACCGGGATGATCGGCACGATGCTCGGTGTGCCGCTGCCCATCGAGACGCATCTGCTGCAGGCCATGGTCACCGAACCGGTGAAGCCCTTGCTGCACACGGTCCTGGTATACGTCTCGCCGGCGCACGGCGAGGTGTACATCTCCCAATCCGACCGCGGCGGTCTGGTCATGGGCGGCCATCTCGACGGGTTCCCTTCCTACACGCGCGAAGGCCGGTGGGATCGGCTCGAGGACGTCGCCCAGGGAGCGGTCGAGCTGCTGCCGCAGATCGGCGCCATCAAGATCCTGCGCCAATGGGCCGGCACCAACGACATGACGATGGACGGCAGCCCCATCATCGATCGCCTGCGCTACGACAACGTGTTTCTGAACGCGGGCTGGTGCTACGGCGGCTTCAAGACCATTCCGGCCTCCGGTGCGGCCTGCGCGACCTTGGTGGCCACCGGTTGCGCCCCCGACCTGATCAAACCCTATCGTCTGTCGCGCTTCGCCACCGGGCACCTGCTCGACGAGCGCGGCGGCGGACCGTTCCCGGTGCGCCAGTGACCCGGCTCATCTGCCCGTTCTGCGGGCCGCGCGAGCTGCGCGAGTTCGAGTTCCACAAGACGCTGCCCGCGGGGCCCGGCAGCGCGTTCTCTCGCACCTACGAGCGCGTCGATCGTCCCGAGCTCTCGGTCGAGCATTGGCAGCACGTCGAGGGCTGCCGCGGCTGGCTGCTGGTGCATCGAAACCCGACCAGCGGCGCCGTGCTCGAGACTCGGCTGCTCGGTGGCGCTGCGGACGGCGGTGCGCCATGAGCGGCAATGTGCGTCGCGGTACGCGCGTAGGTTCAGGCTCGATCCGCTTCAGTTTCGACGGCCGCGAGTACTCGGGGCAGCCGGGCGACACCGCGGCCTCCGCGCTGCTCGCGCAGGGTGTTCGCCACTTCGGCCGCAGCGTCAAATACCGCCGTCTGCGCGGCGTGCTCGCCGCGGGCCCTGAGGAGCCGAACGCACTGCTCACGGTCGGTGAGCGTCCGACCGTCATTCCGAACGTGTCAGCGCCGCAGCTCGCGATACGCGACGGCCTCGCGCTGCGCAGCCAGAATCGCTGGCCGACGCTGCAGCGCGATCTGGCGTCGCTGCTGCAGGCGGGCGGCGGCTTCTTCGGCGCCGGCTTTTACTACAAGACCTTCATGTGGCCGAGCTGGCGTGCCTACGAATCGATAATTCGCCGGCTCGCCGGGCTCGGCGAGGCGCCGGGCGCGTGCGAGCTGCCGCCGATCGCGGTCGAGCATTTCTCCTGTGACGTGCTGCTCGCCGGAGCGGGCGCGGCCGGTCTCGCGGCGGCGCGCGCCGCGGCCCGCGCGGGTGCGAGCGTGGTGCTGTGCGAGCGCGAGCCGGCCTGCGGCGGGGAACTCGAGTTCGAGGGCGGCCGCATCGAGGGTCAGGACGCGCTGCCGTGGGTGGCGGCGACGCTCGCAGAACTCGCCGCGCGCGGCGTCCGGCTGCTCACCGAAACGACCGTGGTCGGGGGCTCGGGAGGGCAACTCGTGCTGCACGCGGAGCCGGGTGGATTGCCGGGCGCGAGCACCCTGTACCGCGTGCGGCCGCGTTCCTTCGTGATCGCCATGGGAGCGGTCGAGCGCCCGATCTCGTTCGTCGACAACGACCGGCCGGGCATCATGCTGCTCGGTGCAGCCGAGCGTTACCTCGCGCGCTACGGTGTACCCGTCGGTCGAGATCTGGTGCTGTTCGCGAATCATGATCGTGTGTACGCCGCCGCCGCGCGGCTCGCCGCGGGCGGCATGCGGGTGCGTGCGATCGTCGATACGCGCAGCGACGCGGTCGGCATGGACGGCGGTGCGGCAGCGCTGCGCGCCGAACTCGAGCGCCGGGGAACCGCGTGCTTCGCGGCTCACGCCGTGGTCGCGGCGGAAGGTGGTCGTGAGGTGCGCGCGGTGCGTGTGGCGCCGCTGGCGGGCGCGGGACCTGTCCGGCGCATCGCGTGCGATGCGCTGTTGCACAGCGGCGGATGGTCGCCCTGCGTGCAGGCCGGATTGCAGGAAGGCGGCGCGCGCGAGTACTCGCCCGGGCTCGGCGCATTTCTGGCGCAGGCGCAGCCGCCATGGAGGATTCTTTGCGGCGCGGCGAACGGCCACCTCGAATTGGGTGCCGTGCTCGCCGACGGCGCTGCGGCCGGCGAGCAGGCGGCCCGCCATGCCGGACATTCGACCGGCGCTACCGCGGGTCGCGATGAGGCGCGCGGCGAGATTAGCGGCGACGGCGCTCCGCGGCTGGTGGCGTTCTGGCGGTCGCCCGCCCCGCTGAAGGCCGAGAAGCGGCAGTTCGTCGACCTGCAGAACGATGTGACGGTCGCGGATTTGCGCGCGGCGCTCGCCGAGGGCTTCGTCGACATCGAGCACGTCAAGCGCTACACCACGCTCGGGATCGGCACGGAGCAGGGTGCGACCAGCTCGGTGCTCGGCGCCGCGATCTTGGCCGAACTCAAGGGCGAACGGCTCGATAAGGTGGGTACCTTCCGAACACGCGCGCCGTATCGGCCGGTGGCTTTGAAGTCGCTCGCGGGGCTGCGCATCGGTCCGGCATATCGCATCGCGCGGCGCACTGCGCTCGACGGCTGGCACGCTGCCAACGGCGCTGTGCTCGAATCGAGCGGACTGTGGATACGACCGCGTTTTTATCTGTCGAACGGCGCGGATGCCTTCACCGCCGGCATCGCGGAGGCGAGCCGGGTGCGCGCCTCGGGCGGGATCGCCGACGTTTCGACGCTCGGCAAGATCGAGATCGCGGGCCCCGATGCCGCGGCATTCCTCGACTCGATGTACTTGACCAAGGCCGGCACCATCAAGGTCGGACGCAGCAAATACATGGTTAATCTTCGCGAGGACGGCATGGTGCTCGACGATGGCCTGGTGCTGCGCCTGGCGCCGGATCGCTTTCTCGCGACAGTGAGCTCGGGTCACGCCCTGCACATGCTGTCCCACTTCGAACACTACCGCGATACCGAGTGGAGCGGACGGGCCGTGACGCTCACCGACGTGACGGAGGCATGGGGCGTCATCTCGGTGGCGGGCCCACGGAGCGGCGCCGCGCTCGAGAGCGTGCTCGGGCCGGATTGGTGCGGCTCTCTCGAGTCTCTCGGTCACATGGATTTTGCCGTCGGGAGGTTCGAGGGGCGCGATCTGCGGGTGCTGCGCGCGAGCTTCTCGGGAGAACTCGCGTATGAATTGCACTGCCGGCCGGACATCGCCGTGACGCTGTGGCAGGCGCTCATTGCGGCGGGTCTTGCGCCTTATGGCTTGGAAGCGCTCGACATTCTGCGGGTCGAGAAGGGACACCTGGTGAGCTCCGAGATCAACGGCGAGACGACCCCGCACGATCTCAACATGGACGGGTTGCTCAAACTGGGGAACCCGTGTCTCGGGCGCGAGCTGCTCGACCGCCCGGCGTTTCACGAGCCGTCGCGGCCGCGGCTCGTCGGTGTCCGGGCCCGTGACGGCAAGGCCAAGTTTCTGGCGGGCGCGCAACTCACCACCGAGGACGAAACCAAGCGCGCGGCCGGCTACGTCACCTCGGCCGTTTACAGCCCGGCGCTCGGCGAGTGGGTCGGCCTCGCGCTGCTCGCGAGGCGCCTTGGGGAGGAGGCGCGCATCGTGGCGCGCGATCCGCTGCGCGGCGGCGACACGCCGTTGCGCGCCGTGTCCGCGGTGCATTTCGATCCCGCCGGCGAGCGGATGAAATCATGAGCAGTACGAACGGCGCCAACGGATTTCGCTGCGCGCTCACGGCGCTGCCCGCCGCGCGCATGGTCGAGTTCGCCGCCTTCGCCTCGACGTTGCCCAGCGCGCTGGCGGCTCTCGGGGCGGGCGCGCTGGCGCCGGGCAGTGTCCGGCGCGCCGCGGACGGTCGGCCCGCGGTTTTGCATTTCGCGCCGGCCCGCTGGCTCCTGCCGGATCCCGACGCCGAGCTTGGCGCCTGGTTGTCGGCTGCAGAGGCCGGCGCCGGCACTGCCGTCGAGGTCGAGGGCAAGTGGGCTGCGCTGGAACTCAACGGTCCGGACGCCTCCCGGCTGCTGTCCTCCTCGCTCGATGTCGCAGCGGTGCTCGATGCGCGCGACTGCGCCGCCGTCGTGATGTTCGACTGCCCCGGGGTGCTCGCGACATCGTCGCAGGGCTACCTCGTCTACGTGCAATCGAGCTACGCCGCAGACTTCAAGGCTGCGGTGGCGCGTCTGTGCGCCGGCGCTTAGGCGCTCAACCGCGCAGCTTGAGGCCCTTGGGATCGTACGGCGGCTCCGCGAGGATCCGGGCGGGGCGGGGCTCGCCGACCACGTGCACGGTGAGGGGCGCAGGCTTCTCGGCTATCGATCGGTCGACATAGGCCAAGCCCAGGCTTTGCATCACGTGATGTCCGTAGGCGCCGGAGGTAATGAATCCGACCTTGCGAGTCCCGACCGAGACCGGCTCGAAGCCGGTGACGTCGGCGTCGAGCGCATCGATCGCAAGCAGGACCAGACGCTGGCTCGGGCCGGCAGCGCGCTCGGCGAGCGCCGCATCGCGGCCGATGAACTCGCCCTTGTCGAAGGCGATGAAGCGGTCGAGGCCCGACATGGCTGGAGTATAGGATTGGGCGAATTCGAGCGACCAGACTGCGTAGCCCTTTTCGAGACGCAGACTGTCCTGGGCGCGCATGCCGATCGGCTTCATGCCGAGCGGAGCCCCGTGTTCCTGGAACGCCTCCCACAACGCGCGCTGCTGACTTGCCGGCACATTGATTTCATAGCCCAGCTCGCCGGTGAGCGACAGACGCGCCACCACGGCCTGCGTGAGCCCGATGTCGAGCGGGCGGCACCCGAGGAATGGCAATGACGCATCGCTCACGTCCGCGCGAGTCAGGCGGGCGAGAATTTCGCGTGAGCGCGGGCCCGAGAGCGAGAAGCCGAGCCAACTTTCGGACAGGTTCTCGATCGTGACGCCGGAGCTTGGCAGGTGGTCGCGAAACCAGCGCAGATGCCATTCCTGCAGGTGGTAGGAGCCCACCAGCCAGAACCGATCGGGTGCGAGACGAGTGACGGTCAGATCGCCCATGAGCTTGCCCGACGGCGACAGCATCGGTGCGAGCCGGAGTTTGCCGATGGGCGGGAGTCGATTGGCGAGCAGGCGATCGAGCCACTCAGCGGCTTTGGGCCCGGACACCTCGTAGCGGCCGTAGACGCCGGTATCGAGAAGCCCGGCTGCCATGCGAGTCGCGGCGACCTCCGCCGCGACGAGCGAGTGGGCGTTCGAGCGCCTGAGCGAAGGCTGCTCGATGAAATCCGGCCGGTCGGCAAAATATTGAGGGGTCTCCATGCCCCACACCACCCCGAAGACCGCCCCGGCGGCCTTCTGCGCGTCGTAGCTCGGCGTCATCTTGAGCGGCCGCCCGGCAGGCAGCTCCTCGTTGGGATAGGCAATGACGAATCGCCGCGCGTAGAACTGCGCGGTCGTTTCCCGCAGGTACTTGTCGTTGCTCGCGAACGAACCATACCGGGCGACATCCATGCCGAAGATGTCCGCCCCCGGATCGCCCTCGACCATCCAGTTGGCGAGCACCAGGCCAATGGCGCCGCCCTGCGAGAAGCCGGACATGCAGCCGCACGCAGCCCAGAAATTGCGCAGCCCCGGAACCGGGCCGACCAGCGGATTGCCGTCCGGTGTAAAGGTGAATGCACCGTTCACCCACTTGCGGATCCCGATCTGCTGCAGCCTCGGGAAACGGGCGAAGCCTATGCTGAGTTCCTCGCCGAGCCGGTCGATCTCCTCGGGGAGCAGTTCCATGCCGTAGTCCCAATCGGCGCCCTCGGTCTTCCAGTGCTTGGGATTGCGTTCGTAGACGCCGAGCAGCACGCCCTTGCGCTCCTGCTGCAGATAGGTGAACCCCTCGAGATCGGTCACGCACGGCATTTCATCGTTCCGCGCGACGAGTTCCGGCAAGTCCTCGGTGATGAGGTAGTGGTGCTGCATCGGAGTGAGCGGCAGATCGATCCCCACCATGCGGCCGATGCGCCGCGCCCAGAGCCCGCCGGCGTTGACGACATGCTCGGCCGTCACCGTGCCGTGCTCGGTCTCGATGCGCCAATGGCCGTTGGGCTGCGCCGCGAGCGCGGTCACCCGGTTGCGCAGCACGACGTCCGCACCGCGTTTCTTGGCGGCTCCCGCGAACGCATGCGTCGTGCCATGCGGATCGAGTGCGCCCTCGTGCGGGTCGAAGAGGCCGCCCAAAAGACCGGTCGGATCCACAATCGGGCAGTCGGCGACTATCTCTTCGGCGGTGGCGAGCCGGGCTCCGATTCCCAGCGTTTCGTATATTGCCGCCTCCGCCTTGAGCCATTCCCAGCGGGCCGGGGTGGTGGCAAGGCTGTAGCCGCCCGGCATGTGCATGCCGACACTCTGGCCGCTTTCCTTTTCGATTTCGGCGTACAGTTTGATGGTGTACGACTGAAGTGCCGCGACGTTGGGGTCGTCGTTGAGCACGTGAAAGCCCGCCGCGGCGTGCCAAGTCGATCCGGCCGTGAGCTCGGAGCGCTCGATCAGCGCAATGTCCGTCCAGCCGAGCCGGGCGAGGTGATAGAGCACGCTGGCGCCCACCACGCCGCCGCCGATGACCACCACCCGATAATGATTCTTCAACTAAGACCCCGCCCACGGAATGCGCGGCGCAGGTTCAGACGGATCGATGCACTGGCGCGTTGATTCATGGGTGCGTACGCCGCCGCGGCGCAGGTCGCGCCTTGACGGTGGGCCGCGCGAGCAGCCGCGGAAAGGCGCCGTTGCACAATCCATTGACCCAGTCCTCGCACAGTGCGATCGCTTCGCGCGGCTTGAAGGTGGTCGGGCTCAGGCTCAATTCGACCCACAGGCCGTCGAGCAAGGCGGACAAGGCGATGGCCGCGGGGCGCAACTTGAATTTAGGGGCTTCGCCGGAGATCGCGAGCTGGCCCAGCATGGATTCCAGGATCGACCTGTATTTGCCGTAGGTTCGATCGTGCACGGCGCGGATTTCGGGTGAATGCGCCACCATGCTCCAGAAGACCAGCCAGACGTTGAATAACTGCGGATCGAGGATTTCCGGGGCGAACGAGGCCCGGAAGAACCCGCTCAACCGATCGCGCGGCGAAACGGCCCTGTTTTCCGCTTGAGCACGGATCGATTCCTGCAAAGAGAGCGCAAGGGTCTCATAGGTCACCGCCACCAGACCGGATTTGCTTGGAAAATGGTGGTTGATCAATCCGATGGATACGCCGGCCGCCGTACTGATGCGGCGCACCGACACGCCTTCGTGTCCATAGCGCTTCAGACAGCGCAGCGTCGCGTCGATGAGCGCTTCGCGGCGCACCTGCGGGGTGGCACGACGAAATTTGGGGACACGCCGTTTGTTTGCCATGAAGATCCCTTTCTATTTGCCAAATCCCAAGGCGAGTCCGCACCCGCCGGCGGCCGCAAACGAAGGCGGAAAGCGGCGAGCGTAATTGATCGACCGTACAGTAGCAACTTGCCGCCGCACGGGCCGGGAAGGCGGGCGGGTTTTAGGCCGGGCGGTACGGCCGGAACTCGAGTCCGAGCGCGCTCGCCACGGCTTCGTGGGTCAGTTGACCGGCATGCACGTTCAAGCCGCGCGCGAGGCCTGCGTCGTTCGCGATGGCCTGCTTCCAGCCGTGATCGGCGAGCGCCTTCACGTACGGTAACGTGGCGTTCGTTAATGCGAAAGTCGAGGTGCGCGGCACCGCTCCGGGCATATTCGTCACGCAGTAGTGGACCACGCCGTCCAGCACATAGGTCGGTTCGGCGTGGGTGGTCGGCCGGCTGGTTTCGAAGCAACCGCCTTGATCGATGGCGATGTCCACCAGCACTGCCCCGGGCTTCATGGTCTTGACCATGGCGCGGGTGACGAGCTTGGGCGCGGCGGCGCCGGCAATGAGAACTGCGCCGATGACGAGGTCAGCGTCGCGAACCAGCTCTTCAATCGCGTGCGCCGTGGAATACACCGTGTTCAGCTGGCTGGCGAAAATCGAGGACAGCTCGCGCAGTCTCTTGACCGAGCGGTCCACCACGGTCACATCGGCACGCAGACCCACGGCCATTTCAGCCGCATGGGTGCCCGATACGCCGCCGCCCAGAATCACCACTTTGGCGGGCGGCACGCCGGGTACTCCGCCCAGCAACACCCCGAATCCGCCGTTGGCCTTCTGCAGGCAATTCGCGCCCACCTGCACCGACATGCGGCCCGCTACCTCGCTCATGGGCGTCAGCAGCGGCAGCGAGCCGTCCGGCGCCGTCACGGTTTCATAGGCGATGGCGGTGGCCCCGGAGGCCTTGAGCGCTTCGGCCTGTTCGCGATCGGCCGCCAAGTGCAGATAGGTGAACAGCGTTTGTCCGGAACGCAGCAATTTGCATTCGGCCAGTTGCGGCTCCTTCACCTTCACGATGAGATCGGCCGCCGCGAACACATCTGCCGCGCGCGGCGCGATGCTCGCGCCCGCCGCCTGGTAGTGCGAGTCGTCGAGTCCGATGCCGGCGCCGGCGCCGCTCTGCACCAGGACTTGGTGCCCTGCGTCGACGAGTTCGCGAACTCCCGCCGGTACCAGGCCCACTCGATACTCATGAATCTTGATCTCTTTGGGAACTCCGATTTTCATGACATCGCTCCGGGCGTGGCGTAGGGGGTTGCCAGCCTACGCGCACGCTGGGCCGGAAAATTGCAAATACTCCTTACATAAACATCCTTTATGGCAGAATATTCTTAATAATCGCCTCATTGCGCAATAAACTGGCGCCTTGGCATGGCATGGCGATGCTCCCCGGGGCGGTGAGAGGTGCCTTTGATAAAACTGGACCGATACGATCGAGCCATCGTGCGCGCCTTGCAGCAGAACGGCAGGATGACCAACAGTCAGTTGGCGGAGACCGTGAGCCTGTCCGAATCAGCCTGCCTGCGGCGCGTGCGCGCGCTCGAGGAAGCGGGCTTCATCGAGGGTTACACCGCGCTGATCAATCAGCAAAAAGCCGGTTGTCCGGTGAACGTCTTCGTCAACATCACGCTTGAACGACAGGAGCAGGCGCACCTGCACGCTTTCGAAGCGGCGGCCCGCAAAGTGCCGGAAGTCATGGAGTGTTATCTCATGTCCGGCGAATACGACTATTTGCTGCGCGTGGTGCTCGCGGATACGGCGGATTTCGAGCGCCTGCACAGCCAGCATCTCACGCGACTGCCCAATGTGGCCCGGGTGCAGTCCAGTTTCGCCCTGCGTACGGTGCAAAAATCGCGCGAATTGCCGGTCCGCTGAGGCCCGACTCCGGCGGCGCGGACGCTAGGGTGCCGGCTTCGGCTTCAAGACGAGTGCGAACGCCACATTGACCTCATCCGCCACCGATTTGGTGCTTTTCCATTCTCCCTGGCCGACGCCGAAATCCAGGCGCTTGAGCTTGGCGGTGCCCGAGAGTTTGGCGCCGCCGGCGGTCGCCGCGAATTGGAAATCGACGGGAACGTCGTTGGTGACTCCGCGCAGGGTGAGCGCGCCGGCAGCGGTATAGCCCGATGCGGTCTTGGTGAAGCTGCGGGTCACGTAATGGGCGGTCGGAAAGTGCGCCACATCGAAGATGTCGGCGCCGCGCATGGTGCGGTCGCGATCCTCGTCCATCGTATCGAGCGAATTCAGGTCGATCTCGACATCGAAGCGCGCATCGGTCAGCGCGTCCGGCGCAAAATTGATGACGGCGGTGAATTTGTGGAAAACGCCCTTGAATTCGGCGCCCGCCTGCAACCCCGAGAATTCCAGGCGGCTCGCGCCGGCATCCGCCGCGTAGCGGATCGCGGGGCCCCCGGCCTTCAGCGCAGTGCCGAGCGCGGCGGCCAAGCATGCCGCCGCCAGCGCCGCGCGCAGCATCACCACCCGAGTCATCGCGCGCCCCTGGCCGATTTGGCGAATGGCAACATGCGCAGCAACACGCCGTCCTTGTCCCAGAAATGGTGTTTGAGCGCGGCCAGTATATGCAACACGGCGATCGCGAACAGCACGTCGCTCAAGGCGTGATGTGTCGTCTGCAGTAATTTGAACGCGCTTTGACTCTTGCCGATGAGATTCGGCCACGTGAACAGTCCAAACCAGCTGACCGAGTAATTCTTGGCGGACGACATCATCCACCCGGTGAGCGGCATCGCAAACAACAGTACATAGAAGGCGATGTGAGTGCTGCGCGACACCAGCCGCTCGAGCGGCGTCATCGTAGAGGGCGCGCCGGCGGCGGATGCTTGAGCCGCCACAGCAGCCGCAAAATCGCGAGCATCAACACAGTCATGCCTAAGCTCTTATGCCGCGCGAGCAGCTCCAGCTTGCGCGCGCCCACCGGCAAGTCCTCAGCCAGGTTGGCGAGCACGAATTGTGTGGCGACCAGCGCGGCAATCACCCAATGAAAGGCCTGCGCCACGGTGCCGTAACGCGTGGGGGATTGTGGATTTGGCATCGAGCGGCTCCGAGTGCACACTGGCACGGCACTCAAGTTTAACAAGAGAGCGAGACAACGAGGCTCGGAACATGTTGAAAATCTACGCTGCGGCGCTGCTTGCATTGCTGTCGGCCGAATGCGGCGCACCGGAATCCCGGCAATCCGCGCCGGACGCTCCGCCGAATCCCACCGGGCCGCCAGCGGTCGCCGGTGCAGCTTATCGCATCGATTCCACGCAGTCGGAGCTGCGAATCTTGGTATATCGCGCCGGGCCGATGGCGATGCTCGGCCACAATCACGTCATCGCCAATCGCACGCTCGGCGGGTGGGTGAGGTATGCGGGGACGGTGACCGAAGCATCGTTCGCGCTGACCGTGCCCGATGCGGGATTCGTGGTGGACGATGACGCGATGCGGCGCGAAGAAGGCGCGGATTTTGCCGAAGAGACTCCTGAAGATGCGAAATCAGGGACTTTGCGCCACATGCAGAGCGCCGCGGTGCTCGCCGGCGCGCAATTTCCCGAGATCACGGTCAGGAGCATGAAGATCACGGGCGCTCAAGGCGAGTTCACGGCCGCCGTGGCGGTAAGCGTGGCCGGTCACGAGTCGACGTTCGAGGTACCGTTCACTCTGGAAGCGTCTCCCGGCCGTCTGACCGCAAGCGGAGCGCTGTGGGTGCACCAATCCGCTCTCGGCTTGACTCCGTTCAGTGCGATGCTGGGCGCGCTGCGCGTGCGGGACGACATGCGCATCAAATTCCGGTTCGTCGCGGCGACACTTTGACCGCGGTCGCGAGGCGATTCAGGCGGCCGAATCCGACAGCAGCAGAATGGGAGTTCCTTCCGGCGCCGTTATCACGGCCGCAGGCAATTGCCGCAACGGCGAGGGCACTTGACCGGCCGGCAAGATACCGGCCTCCGCCAGCCGCGCCAGGGTGCCACCGACGTCGCCGGCGTCGAACAGCAGAGTGGGCCCCTGCAAATGCGCGGGCTCATACAATCCGATAGTGACCGAGTCGCTGGTGCAGGATACATGCGGCAGGCGCGAATCGAGCTCATCGATGCCGACGAACCCGAGTTTCTCCCAAAAGTCCTTGGCGACCGCGCGCCGCGGCGCGGGCAATGCGATCTCGAGGAAGTAGCCGCATAGGGAGGTATCGGTCACCGGGCGCTTGGCGGGGCTGAAGGTGCGGGCCTCGACCAGCCGTATCAGATGGCCGGAAGGGTCGAGCCAGGCGAGCTCATTGAACACGTCATTGCCGAGACGGCGAAACTCGAAAATCAGCTCGAGCCTCTCCAGAGCGCTCAAATGCCTGAGCAAGTCCGGCTTGACGAAGGTGATGCTGGGCGCGGCGTCGAATGCCTGGTGCAACCCCAGGCAGATTCTGCCGTCGGTGACCACCGCATAAGGATGCGGCCACGCTTCGCCCACTTGCGCCTGAGAAAATCCGAGCTTGGCATAGAACTCCAGGGACGCGCGGATATCCGGCGTGGCGATCGAATATTCCAGGAACCGCCCGAGCACCTCTTAGCCTGTCGCCTAGCTCACACCGCCCACGCATAGGTATTTCATTTCGGTGTAGTCGAGTATTCCGTATTTCGAACCCTCTCGTCCGGTTCCGGACTCCTTCACTCCGCCGAACGGCGCGACCTCGGTGGAAATGATGCCGGTGTTCAGACCCACGATGCCATATTCCAGGGCCTCGGCGATGCGCCAGCTGCGCGCGAGATCGCGGGTGTAGAAATATGCCGCCAGGCCGAATTCAGTGTCATTGGCCATGGCAATCGCTTCCGCGTCCGATCGGAACTTGAACAGCGGCGCCACCGGTCCGAAGGTTTCCTCGCGGGCGACCAGCATGCCGGTGGTCACGCCGGTGAGTATCGTGGGTTCGAAAAAAGTGCCGCCTAGCGCATGGCGCTTCCCGCCGAGTGCAACGCGCGCTCCCTTCGACACCGCGTCGGCGACATGCTCTTCGACTTTGGCAATGGCCTTCTCGTCGATCAGGGGGCCCTGATCGGTCGCGCCCTTCAGGCCGTCGCCCACGCGCAATTTGCCGACCGCCGTACACAGTTTCTTGGCGAATTCCTCGTACACGCCTTCCTGCACCAGCAGGCGATTGGCGCACACGCAGGTCTGGCCGGTATTGCGGTATTTGCTGGCGATGGCTCCTTCCACCGCCGCATCCAAATCGGCATCGTCGAACACGATGAAAGGCGCATTGCCGCCCAATTCCAGTGACAGCTTCTTGATCGTGCCGGCGCATTGCGCCATCAATTTCTTGCCGACCTCGGTCGATCCGGTAAAAGTCACCTTGCGCACGGTCGGGTTGGCGGTCATCTCGCCGCCGATCGCCGCCGCCGATCCCGTGATCACGCTGAACACACCCGGCGGGATGCCGGCCCGGCTCGCCAATTCGGCGAGTGCCAGGGCCGAATAGGGCGTCTGGGTGGCGGGCTTCAAAACCATGGTGCAACCGGCGGCGAGCGCCGGTGCCGCCTTGCGCGTGATCATCGCCGATGGAAAATTCCACGGCGTGATGGCCGCCACCACCCCGATCGGCTGGCGCAGCACCATGATGCGCTTGTCGGGCTGATGGCCCGGAATGATATCCCCGTACAGCCGTTTGCCTTCCTCGGCGAACCACTCGATGAATGAGGCCGCATAGCTGATTTCCCCCTTCGACTCCGCCAGCGGCTTGCCCTGCTCCGCGGTCATCAGCATCGCAAGATCTTCCTGATGCTGCAGCATGAGATCGAACCAACGGCGCAGAACGCTCGCGCGGTCCTTTGCGGTTCGGGCCGCCCAGGAAGGCAGGGCCCGGGCAGCGGCGGCGATCGCACTTCGCGTTTCCTCGGTACCCATGTTCGGGATGTGGCCCAACGCAGCCGCGGTCGCCGGATTGTGTACCGTGAGCGTAGCGCCATTGGCGGCGGACGCCCAACGGCCGTCGATGAAGCACTGTTCTCGAAACAGCAGAGGGTCTTTTAGTTTCATAAGAGCCGAATTTAACCTACGCGTTGGCCGACAAAATCGAGACTGCGCGCAACCGCCAGCTGGGCACTTTGCGCAGAATATAGATGATAAACGCCTTGGCGAGGGGTCGCCTAAAGTTTTGGGTCGCGGCGTTCCTTAACGCTCCAAAATGGCGGTTACCCCCATGCCGCCGGCGGTGCAGATGGAGATCAAACCGCGCTTCGCCTTGTTCTCGTCGAGAATCTTCGCAAGCGTGGCGACGATGCGCGCGCCGGTGGCGGCGAACGGGTGGCCGATCGCCAAACTACCGCCCTTCACATTGAGTTTGGCGCGATCTATGGTGCCGAGAGCGGCTGCGGCGCCGAGCTTGTCCCGGCAAAACGCCGCATCGCTCCACGCTTTGAGGGTGCACAGCACCTGCCCGGCGAACGCTTCGTGAATCTCGTAGAAATCAAAGTCCTGCAGGGTCAAACTCGCATCCTCGAGCATCCGCGGCACCGCATAGGCCGGCGCCATCAACAGGCCCTCCTTCTTGTCGATGTAGTCCACGGCGGCTACCTTGCCGTAGGTCAAGAAAGCGAGCACCGGCAAATTGCGCTGGCGCGCCCACGCTTCGGAGCTGAGCAACACGGCCGAGGCGCCGTCGGTCATCGGCGTCGAATTGCCGGCCGTCAAGCTGCCCGCACCGGAGGAATCGAACACCGGCTTGAGCTTCGCAAGTTTCTCGAGGGTGCTGTCCTCGCGGATGTTCTCGTCGCGCGTGAGTCCCAGATACTCGCGCACCAAGTCTCGGTAGAAACCGGCCGTATAGGCGGCGGATGCCTTTTGATGGCTTTCCAAGGCCAATTGGTCCTGGTCGGCGCGGGCAACTCCCCAGGTCTTGACCATGAGTTCGGTGCTCTCGCCCATCGACAATCCGGTGCGCGGCTCCGCAATGCCCGGCAGCACCGGCCGCAGGTGCTTCAGTCGCATGCCCAACCAGGGTCCGAGTCGCGCACTTGCGCTCTTGCCGCGATAACTCTTGAGCAGGAGCTGCTGAAAAAGCCTGGGAAAGACCACCGGAGGGTCGCTGACCGTGTCCGCGCCGGCGGCAATGGCGCTATCGATCTGCCCGAGCGCTATCTTGTTGCCGAGAAGGATGGCGCCCTCGAGACCGGTCCCACAGGCGCGCTGCAGATCGAGCCCCGGCGTCTCGGCCGCGAGACCGCATCCGAGCACGGATTCGCGCGTCAGATTCCACTGGCTCGAGTGCTTCATGACCGCGCCGGCAGCGACCTCGTCGATGCGCAGTCCCTGCAGGCCGTACCGATCCACGACACCACGCAGCGCCGCGGTGAGCATTTCCTGGTTTCCCACCTGCGCATAGGCGCCATTGCCTCTTGCAAACGGAATGCGCACGCCGCCGACAACGGCGACACGTCGCGTTGTTGCTCCGACCAACATTGCCCACCTCCCCTAATTGCTCGGCGACTCCGACTACTCGACCATGAGAATACCGCAGCTCGAGATTATGAACCGATGCCAACGGCATATAATCGATTCATGATGCGTTTTTTGCAGTCGGCGCCGCTCGGGCTGGCCCTCCTAGCCCTTGCGGCATGCGACGCGGCGCCCGCGCCTCCGCCGTCCCGCACGGTGAAGCCGGTGGCTCCCGGCGATCAGTTGAGCCAACTGGTCGAGCATTATTGGGACGACTATGGATTGCTCAACCCGCAGCGGCTGCCCCAGGGCGCCCGGAGCAGCGCAGAGGCCACCGGCGGATATGACATTTCCGCCCAGTTCCTCGCCGATTCACTGGCGCTCGAGCGCGGCTATCTCGCCGCGGTCCTGGCGATGCCGCGCGCGAGCCTGGACCCCGAATCACGCCTGACCTACGACATATTCGCACGGCAACGAGAGTTGGCCGTTGCGAGTTTCACATACCCCTCGGAACTGTTGCCGATCAACCCCGTAAGGTCGACTCCGCTGTTGTTCGCACAAACCGGGACCGGAGTGGGACAGTACTCGGTTCTGAGTGCGAAGGATTACGAGAATTGGCAGGCGAGAGCCGATTCCTATGTGCGATGGACCAATGAGGCCATCGCCAATATGCGAGAAGGTATGCGGCGCGGATATACGCTGCCGCGCGTGTTGGTCGAGGAGATAGTGCCGATATTGGCGGCTCTGGGCGCGGACACGCCCGGCAATGTGTTCTATCAGCCGCTCGCCGCCATCCCCGCGACCGCCTCGGATGCCGAACGGTCCCGGCTGATCAAGGGCATCAGCGCTGGGGTCAAGGACAAAATACTTCCGTCGTACCGCACCTTGCACGATTTCTTGCGCAACGAGTACCTGCCTCGCGCTAGGGCGAGCGTGGGGCTCTCGGCGCTGCCGCTCGGGGAGTCCTGGTACGCCTTTTTGGTCAAGAGAGAAACCGGCACTGCAATGGCTCCCGCGGAAATTCATGCGTTGGGCAAAGCAGAGGTCGAGCGCCTGCACGGACGAATGCAGGGGCTGCTCGCCGGTACCGCCTTCGCCGGCGATGCGCGGGGCCTGTTAGGGTCCATGCGCCGCGATCTGCGCTTGTCTTACAAGACGCCTGCCGAATTGTTGAATTTCTACAACGAACTCAAACTTCAAGCCTCGGCGGCCGTACCGGCGGCGTTTGCGCAAGCGCCGCGTGCCGATTTCGCGATCCGCATCGTGGAGAATTATCGGGAGGTTTGGGCGCCGCCCTTGTCCTATCAACGGGCCTCGCCGAATGGAACAACCGCGGCCGTGTTGTACGTAAATGCGGGCGGGATCGCGCTGCAACCGATCACGGCGCCGGCCGCGGGCTTTCTTCGCGAGGCCCTTCCCGGTCACCATTACCAACTGGCGATGCAACAGGAACGCACCGAATTGCCGAGTTTCCGCAGATTCGGCGGCGATCCGGCATTTGTCGAAGGTTGGGGTCTATACGCCGCCTCGCTCGGAGAGGAGTTGGGATTGTACCGCGATACGGAATCGAAATTCGCGGCGTTGATCGCCGAACTCGAATGCGCGGCCGGGCTGGTCATCGACACCGGCTTGCACTCGCAAGGCTGGAGCCGCCGGCAGGCGATCGAATACCTGCAATCGAGGTCACCGATCGATGAGGCAACCGTGCGCGAGATCGTCGATCGGGATATCGCATTGCCCGGCGAGGCACTGGCGTGTGCCATGGGAGCGAGAAAGATTCAGGCGTTGCGCGCCCGGGCCACGCAAACGCTGGGGGCGGCCTTCGATATTCGAGCGTTTCATTTGCAAATTCTCGAGGGAGGCGCGATGCCGCTCGATATCCTCGAGTCCAAAATCAATCGCTGGCTGGACAGCGCCCGCTAAAGTGCGCGCAGCGATCTCATGCGCCGTGCTGCTGCTGGCGATCGGTTCCCCGGTCCGCGCAGACACCGGCCATCCGTACACCGCGGCAGAGGCGGGGGAGCAGGCCGAATTCGACGTGCGAGTGGCCCTCGATTCCGGGGGGCAGCGCGGCCGCGCGAGCGCCATGGTGAGAATTCGCGCGCACCGCGAAGTCGTGTGGTCGCTGATCAAGAGCTGCGCCGAGTCGGTTAAACTGGTACCCGGACTGGCCGCGTGCGATGTGCTCGAGACGGCGCCCGACGGATCTTGGCAAGTAATCCGCCATGTCCTCGATTATTCCTGGTACCTGCCGAAACTGACCTATGACATACGCGCCACCTATGATTATCCGGCGCGAGTCTCGATCGAGCGGATATCCGGGGATTTGAGCGTCCTCAAGGGCTCGTGGATCCTGCAGCGCGACGGCGAATACACCATTGCAAGCTACCAGGTGGAATTGGCGCCGGGGTTTTGGGTTCCGCAGTGGCTGGTCAGAGCCGCCCTGCGTCACGATTTGCCGAAATTGCTGAGTGCACTGCGCGCTCGCGCTGAATTGGTGCAACGGCAGGAGCCCGCCTCTCACGGATCAAACTGAGGGGAGGCGGGCGGGATTGTCGAGGCGCCATGCCTCGAGCTTCGAGTATCCTAGGCGTGATGCGTAACATGGTCGACAAGAAATTCGAGCGGCGGCTTGCCGGCCTCATGAATTCCGGTGCACGAGGGGTGCTGCGCGGCGGTCGCAAAGGCGTCGAGAAGGAGTCTCTGCGCGTGTCGCCCGCGGGCGAACTCCAGCACACTCCACATCCGGCCGCGCTGGGCTCGCCGCTCACGAACGAGCACATCACCACCGACTTTTCCGAATCGCTGATCGAGCTGGTCACCCCACCGTTCCGCGAGACCTGGGAATTGCTGCAATATTTGTGCGACATCCATCAATTCGTTTATCGACACCTCGACGATGAGCTGCTGTGGTCGACCAGCATGCCGTGCGCCGTCGACAGCGACGAAAGCATTCCGCTCGCGCAATTCGGCACCTCGAACGTCGGCCGGATGAAGACGATATACCGCCGGGGTCTGGGCCTGCGTTACGGCCGCATCATGCAGGCCATTTCCGGAGTGCATTTCAATTATTCCTTTCCGTCCGACCTATGGGACGCGCTCGGGCACATCAATCAATCCAGGCAGCCGCGTCAGGAATTCGTGTCCGAGCAGTACTTCGGCGTTCTGAGAAACTACCGGCGCTTCGGTTGGTTGGTGCTGTACTTGTTCGGTACCTCGCCGGCGGTATCCAAGGGCTTTTTCGCGGGGCGCGAAATCAGTTTGCCGTCGCTCGACGAAGATACCGTCTACGAACCCTACGGGACCTCGCTGCGAATGAGCGATGTCGGCTATCGCAACAAGAACCAGGCGACGGTGAGCGTTTCGGTCAACAGTTTGGACGAGTACGTGCGCGATCTGTCGAGAGCCATCAGCACGCCTTATCCATCCTACGAGAAAATCGGCGTGAAGGTGAACAACGAATATCTGCAGCTCAACGCAAATATCTTGCAGATAGAAAACGAATACTACAGTTTCATCAGGCCGAAGCGCATCGCAAGGTCCGGCGAGAGACCGACCAAGGCGCTGCGGCGGGCAGGCGTGGAATATGTCGAGGTGCGCGCACTCGACGTGAGCGCGTTCGATCCGGTCGGCGTCAACCAAAACAAGCTGCGCTTTCTAGAGGCGTTCCTCGCGCTGTGCCTGCTCAGCGACAGCAAACCCATCGGTCGCGGCGAGCAAGAAGCACTCGATGAAAATCACCTGCGCGTGGCGCGGCGCGGCCGGCAACCGGGACTCACGCTGAACCGCGACGGACGCGAATTTCCGATGCTCGACTGGGCACGGGAGCTGCTCGATTCGATGCTGGGTCTGTGCGAGATGTTGGACTACGGAGAGGCGGCGCGCCCCTATGTGACGGCACTGGAGCAGCAGCGCGCGAAGGTTGAGGACGTCGAGCGTACGCCGTCGGCACGGCTGCTCGGGGAAATGCGCCAAAGCAGCCAATCGTTCGTGCAGCTGGCGCGGCGCATGTCGAAGATGCACAAGGACTATTTTCTGGATCTTTATCCGCCCAACGAGAGCCGTTTGGCGGAGTTTGCTGCGGCGGCGCAAGAGTCGCGCGATGAGCAGCGGCGCATAGAAGCTGCCGACAAGTGGGATTTCGACACCTATCTCGCGCACTATCTTGCGGACTGAAGCGCCGTGCGGCGCGGGGTCGCGGTCCGGCTGCCGGCGCGGCCGGCTTCGTTTAACATAAAATAGAGACCCAGCACTCAATATTTCCTCGGCAAGCTGTGGTCCAATTCATCGAGTCCGCTTGCATGGGCGGGTACGGTGGACCGTGATGATCAAGGGAAATCGAATTCAAGGAGAGGATCTACCGGATTTGCCGCATTCGCGGCAGCTGAAGGCGGGCTTCCCCTGGCTTACGTTCGACGCCGCACTCGAGCCGGAGTTCAGGCAGACGGTACTCGACGAGAAGCTGGGGCAGATCCGCGTCAATCTGTGTCTGGCGATCACGATCATCATCGCCGCATCGGCGATGCAGGCGACGCTGTTGGGCCGCGACCTGAACCGCATCCCCGCCATGATTCACCTGCTGGTGATGATTCCCCTGTTGTTGGCCTGCCTCGCCGCGAGCTTTTCGGCGCGCCGCGAGCGCATCTACCCGCCGCTCGCGCTGGCCGCCTCCATCGTCGTGGGGTTGGGCGTGGTGGCGGTCCAGCTCATCGCCGCGCTCGGCGGCACCACGATATTGTTCAGCGGATTGGTGTTGACCGTCATATTCATCTATTTCATGGGCGGCTTGATTTTCTATCATGGGCTTGCCGCCAACACCGTGGTGACGCTCGCCTATCTGGGGGCGGGAATCGTCCTGCGATTACCCGGTCGCGAGTTCGGCTACAACGCGATGTCGATCGTGGCGGTCAATTTGTTTTGTGCATCGGTGGTCTACATGCATGAAAAGACCAGCCGCACCCGCTTTCTCGAGGCCGCACTTTTGCGGGAAATGGTGGCTCGCGACGGGCTCACCGGTATTCAGAACCGCCGCATGTTCGATCAATACATTCACCGTGCATGGCATCAGGCGATACGTGAAGGCAGGCGGGTGGCCGTGCTGCTGATCGATATCGACTGCTTCAAGGATTATAATGACCGCTACGGACACCAGGCGGGCGACGAGTGCCTGCGTGCAGTGGCGGTTGCCTTGAGTTGCTGCGCCCGGCGCCCCTTGGATTTCGTCGCTCGGTACGGCGGCGAGGAGTTCGCGGTCATTCTCTACGACGCAAGCCCGGAATACGTGGCGGAAGTGCTCACACGGATTCAATGCTCGATCGCCGAATTGAATATACCGCACGAAGCATCGCGGGTGGCCAGCCGCCTGACGGTCAGCATCGGTGCAGCGTTCATTCTTCCCGGATCGAGCCGCACGCCCGAGGGATTGATTCAACTGGCCGACGAGGCGCTGTACAGCGCCAAGGAGCAGGGCAGGAACCGCGTGGTGGTCCTGGAATCCGAGTACCACTCCCTGCTGACCGGGCGCTTCCAAATACATCGCGGCAAAGGCCGCTGAATATCCGGCGTTCGGCGTCGTCCGCTCGGCAGCCGCGCCGCGCCTCGTCGATCCTCAATCGGAGCGATAAATAGCGATTTGCGGCTCCTCGCCGCAGACCCTGCTGGCGCGGAACATTCCCTCGGAATTGAATTCCATGGCGATGTTGCCTTTCGGATCGATCGCGATAACCCCGCCTTCGCCGCGCAGAGCCGGCAGTTCTTCGAACACCACGGCATCTACGGCCTGCGCGAGGCTTTGGCGGGCGAAACGCACGCGCGCGCAAATGTCGTGCGCTACCGCGGCGCGAATGAAGACCTCTCCATGCCCGGTCGCCGACACGGCGCAGGCCCGATCGTCGGCATAGGTGCCTGCGCCGATGACGGGTGAATCGCCGATACGTTGGTAGCGTTTCCCCGTCATGCCGCCCGTCGACGTGGCTGCGGCCAGTCGCCCGCGGTGGTCCAAGGCGACTGCGCCGACGGTTCCCACATGCGATATGGTCAAGGCGGAGACCCCGCCGTCGCCGCGGATGCGCTCGCGCTGCCGCCAGCGTTCCGCGGTGTGGAAGTAACTGGTTGGCACCAATTCGAATCCGCGGGCGAGCGCGAATTCCTCGGCGCCGCAGCCGCTCAGAAACACGTACTCGGAGTGCTCCATCACGGCACGCGCGAGTTCGATCGGATTCTTGATATGCGTCAGGCCGCAGACCGCTCCGGCCATTCGCGTGGTGCCGTCCATGATGGAGGCATCCAACTCGTTGTGGCCGTCGAAAGTGAACACCGCGCCATGGCCCGCGTTGAACAGCGGATTGTCCTCGAGCAGCACGACGGCCCGCGTCACCGCATCGAGGCTGGTGCCGCCGCCCGCAAGAACGGCAAAGCCGCTGTCGAGCGCTGCGGCGAGCCCCGCGCGATACAGTCGCTCTCGATCATCGGTCATCTCGGTGCGCGGCAGCGTGCCGGCACCGCCGTGAATCGCTAACCCGAACATGCTGTGGTCTTGCTCCCTTCGCCGCTGTGCCGCCATAAGGCTATCACTGGCGCTGCATCTTGGGCATTAAATGGCTTCTTTCAGCCCGATTTTCGGGTCCGCCAGCTTGCGAGGATCCAGGCGTGCGCGCTCGGCGATTAGCTTGCGCGCCGCCATATAGTCCGCCGAATGATTGATGGCTTCCAACGCGAGCAGTTCACCGTCCTTGAGATAACAGACACTGAAACTGCGCGTGGCCGGATCGCCGCGCGGCACCTGCCGATCGTAATCCTGGGACAGCCCGACGATGAGTAATTTATTATCGAATTGATCCGACCAGAACCACGGAACGCGGTCGTGCACCGTCCGCTGCTCTAGGATATTGAGGGCGGCGGTCTTCGCCTGCTCAAAGGCGTTGTCGACCGATTCCAAACGTACGCGCACGCCGTATCGCGGCGACGGATGATTGGTGCAATCGCCTGCGGCAAAAATGGCGTCATCGCTGGTGCGGCAGTATTGATCGACGACCACGCCGTTGTCGCATTCAAGCCCGGCGGCGCTGGCCAGGTCCGTATTGGCCGTCGCTCCGACGCCGACCACCAACAGGTCCGCCGGGTAATTGCCGCCGTCGGCGCAGACCACGCGCTCGACGCGTCCCGCCCCCTCGAGCCGGACCACGCGCGTATTGCAAACGATATCTACGCCGTGCATGCGGTGCTGTTGGGCGAAGTACTCCGAAACGCTGGGGGCCACCACCCGGTGCATCACCCGATCCGCCATTTCGAGAACCGTGACCGTACAGCCGTAATGGCAGGCCGTCGCCGCCGTCTCGAGACCGATGTACCCGCCGCCGATGATGACGACCCGTGCGCCTGATTTGAGGCCTTCGCGAATCGCAGCCACATCCGCGATGCCGCGTAAGTGGTGCACGCCGGACAGATCCGCTCCCGGACAGGTCAACGGCCGCGAATTGGCGCCGACGCACAGAAGCAGCCGGTCATAGTCCAACTCCTCGCCGCCGGCCAGCACCACCCGGCGCGCGCGCGGATCGATTCGGGTCGCCGGGAGCCCCAACTTCAGCTCGATGTGGTGTTCGTCGTAATAGGATTGGTGCCGAATCAGCAACCGGTCCTCCGTCAGATCCCCGGCGAGGTATTTTTTCGACAGCGGAGGCCGCTGATAGGGCAGCCGGGGCTCGTCGCCGATCAATACGATGCGCCCGGCGAAACCCCTGCGGCGCAAAGTATCCGTGGCCTGGGCACCCGCTTGTCCGCCGCCGATAATGAGAATCGTCGCGATCATGATTTTCCCGCCCCTTGAGCCAAAGCTTATGCTAAACGTGCCCGGAGGGGGCGCCCGGCGCATATGGTCGTGCCGGTTGCGCAGAATAGTAATAGGATTGTCTCGGCGCCCCAATGCTGTAGTGGAGTTCCTGTATGAAATTGATCACTGCCATCATCAAACCCTTCAAGCTGGACGATGTGCGCGCGGCACTTTCGGAAATTGGGGTGTCGGGAATGACCGTCACCGAGGTCAAAGGCTTCGGACGCCAGCGCGGCCATACCGAGCTGTATCGCGGAGCGGAATACGTCGTCGATTTCGTTCCGAAGACGCGCATCGAAGTTGCCGTAAAGAATGAATTGGTGGATCAGGTTCTGGAGGCGATCGTAGGCGCTTCGAAGACCGGCAAGGTGGGTGACGGCAAGATATTCGTCACCGACATTCTGCGAGTGATACGTATCCGCACGGGCGAGACCGACAACGCCGCCTTGTAACGGATCGAATTCGCCAATCTTAACGGGCATGATCGCGGCGATCCGCGGCCGTCGATGGCGGCTTCTGCGATGCGCTGCGCACTGCATCCTCATTGCCGCCCTGGCCGAGCCGGCGCACGCGGCCAAGTTCACCGACACGGAACACACTCAAATCGAGGTGCCGCGCGCGCCCGGTGTGCCGAGCGATTCGGTATTGGAGACCGAGGGCGCGGTCATCGGCAGCATCCAAATCGACGTCCGCAATATTTTCGACAGGGATGATCCGCGCGAAAACAACAATCTGTTCATGCTCGCCAATCACCTGCATCTGCGCACCAAGCGCGGAGCGATCAAGGCGCAACTGCTGTTCAAGAGCGGCGACCGGTACAACGGCCGGGCGCTCGCCGAAACCGAGCGCAATTTGCGCAAGCTGATCTACGTCTATGACGCGCACGTGGTTCCGGTCGGCTATGCCGACGGTAAGGTGGACATCAAAGTCATTACCAAGGATGTCTGGACCTTGAATCCCGGCATCTCGTTCTCGCGCGCCGGGGGCACCAATTCCACGGGTTACAACCTGCAGGACAGCAATTTCCTGGGGTGGGGAAAGACCCTGCAGGTCGGTCACAGCAGTAACGTCGATCGAACCAGCAACACGGTGGAATACGTGGATCCCAACGTGTTCGGATCGCGCTGGACCACGGACCTGGCCTTTGCCAATTCCAGCGACGGCAATGAGCGTGCGATGCAGATTGCGCAACCCTTCTACTCGCTCGATACGCGTTGGAGCGCCAAGATCTCGGCGCTCACCTTCGATCGCACAGTGTCGCGCTACAATCTGGGCAACATCGTCGATCAGTTCAACGACAATCAGACGGCTTACGAATTGAGCGGCGGCGTTTCCAGGGGCTTGGTCGACGGCTGGACCCGGCGCCTGCTGTTCGGCATGCACTACGATCAGAATTTGTTCGTGCCCACGCCGGTCACGAGTCTTCCGGCCAATCCCTTGCCGCCCGACCGAACCCTGTCCTACCCATTCGTCGGATTCGACATCCTCAAGGACAATTACAAGAAAATCGGCGATCAGAACCAAATCGGCAGAACCGAGGACCTGTACTTCGGCACCGAAGTGACCGGACAAGTAGGCTTGTCCAATGGCGTGTTTGGCGCGCATACCAATGCGCTGATGCTGGCTGCCACCGTGGTACGCGGCTTTGAGCTGCCCTATGAGCAGCAGCTATTCTTGAACGGGGATTTCTCCTCGCGCGTCGAGGACGGCCGCGCACGCAACCTGATTGCCGACGGCAGCGCCAAATATTATTGGCGCTGGCACACGGATTGGCTGCTCTATGCGTCGCTGTCGGGCACCGTCACGGACTCGCTGGATCCGGACAAGCAGCTCCTGCTGGGCGGGGACAACGGCATGCGCGGCTACCCGTTGCGCTACGAATCCGGCACCTCGCTGGGCATCCTGACGGTGGAGCAGCGGGTTTTCACCGATTGGTACCCGTTTCGGCTGGTGCGCGTGGGAGCCGCCGCCTTCGTCGATGTCGGCAGAACGTGGGGCAGCGGCGTGGTCGGCAACAGCGACCCGGGCCTGTTGCGCGACGTCGGCTTCGGACTGCGCCTTGGCAACACCCGCACCGGTCTTGGCAATGTAGTGCACGTGGATCTGGCCTTTCCGTTGGGAAATACCGTCGGCATTCAAAAATTCCAATTCCTGGTGCAGACGTTCCGGAGCTTCTAGGATTTTTGCGCCTTGCGCCGGTGCCACAGCCACAGAATTCCGATGCACACCGCGAAATTGAGGACCCACCAGCCGAGCTGGCGTGCGCCATTCTTGTCCCCGGCCGGACCCGCCGCATCGGCGATGCGCATGGTCCCGTTGAGCTCCTCGGACGCCGCGCCTTGGACGATTTTGAATTGCACCGCCGCCGCTCCCGGCAGGCTCAAATCCGGCGTTTCGAGCGAGTAGCTGCCGTCGGCCTCGGCGGTGGCGGGATGCGCCGTCCCGCGCAGTACCACGGTCACTACGGCGTTTCGCACCGGTGCGTTGTCGAGGATGCGGCTCACGTGAATCGTCATCCGACCGCCGTGCACCGTGCCGACCGCCAACAAATCGGCGGACCGCGCTTCGATTCGCGCCGGCTGATCGGACCCGGCCGCCGGCGGCGCCTCGGCCAGCGCCGGCGCAAGGCCGGGGAGGGCGAAGAAGCCGAGCAGACCGAGCGCGCCGGCCGCCCAAATGGCGTGCCTGCTCTTCAGAGCAGCCAACCCGCGATGCCCATGGCGATTCCGGCGGTCGCGGACACGACCCCGAGGATGGGAAAGAAATTCTTCCGCGCCAGGAAGTACAAGGAACTCAACACCAGGCCGAGCTCCAGCAATCCCTCACCGATGTCGAAACGTAGCGCCCGGTGCTCCTCGATGTCGCACAGAGCATCCTTCGCCTGAGCCTCTTTCATGATCTGCTTGGCATCGTCCGCGTACTTATCGCGCGCGCCCTCCAGTTTGTGCGCCGCTGCCGCCGCCTTCGCGGGATCGGCGCTCAGGCTCTGCAGCAGCGTCAATGCGATATCGTTGGAGCTTTCGCGTATTTTTTTCGCCTGATAGTAGGCCCATTGATCGTTCGATTCGGTGCGATGGATGACCGCTTGCGTGTGCGACCGGTGCGAAGCGATCGTGACCACCGAAAGAAAGATTCCGACCACACCGACCAGAATACCAACACGGCGAGTCGCGGGATCCGCCGCGTGTTCCGGCGTGAGTTCGATTTCAGGCATGATGAAAAGATATCCTTCGTTGGCTGGTGATTCCTTGCTCCCGCCGGATGAGATGCCGTCTCACTTGACGACATGCAACCGCGGATTGGCGCGCGAAATGCCGAGCACGCCGCTGCGAACGACCTCGATTATCTCGCCGAATGCCGCTGCGTTGGCGATGAACTCGCCGATCTCGATCTCGGTGCTCGTGAGTTCCACGATAAAGCTCGATGGGTTCGGCGACAGCACCCTGCCGCCCACCCGGCGCAGCAATGCGCCGACCGCCGCGACATGTTCGGGCGCGATTTGCAGTTTGATCAGCATCAGTTCGCGCGCGAGATGATCGCCGCTGGTCATATCCTCGACCGCCACCACATCCACCAGTTTGAGCAGTTGCGCGTTGATTTGCGCAATGACCGCGTTGGAGCCGGTGGTCACCAGCGTGACACGGGACACGGTGGGATCGTTGGTCGGCGCCACCGAGAGGGACTCGATGTTGTAGCCGCGGGTGGAAATCAGGCCGGTGACGCGGGTGAGCGCCCCGGCCTCGTTTTGCAAAAGGATCGCAATGAGGTGCCGCATGGCCGTAAAGGATACGGGAGGGTGGCACTTGGGCGCCAGGGCGAGAACTGCTAGGCTTTGGGCGTGAAAGATCGATCTGACATGCTGAATCAAGGTGCTCACCCGCTCGCCGGCGCCAGTATGACGGGCGCTGAAATGCTGGTTCAGGTCCTAGCCGACGAGGGCGTGGACACGATTTTCGGATACAGCGGCGGCGCGATTTTGCCGATCTACGACGCGGTATTCCGCTACAACCAGGAACACCGGTCCTCGATGCCGTTGATCGTTCCGGCCAACGAGCAGGGGGCCGCCTTCATGGCCGCGGGTTTCGCCCGTGCAAGCGGCCGGGTGGGCGTGGCGCTGGTCACGTCGGGACCCGGCGCGACCAACACGGTGACCCCGGTGCGCGACTGCCAGGCCGATTCGGTGCCCATCGTGGTCATATGCGGCCAGGTGCCGACCACCGCGATCGGTACGGACGCGTTCCAAGAAGCCCCCGTGCCGAGCATCATGGGCGCGGTGGCCAAGCACGTCTTCCTGGTGACCGATCCCGCCAAGCTCGAGGCCACCGTGCGTACCGCGTTTGAGATCGCACGGACCGGGCGCCCGGGCCCGGTAGTGCTCGATGTTCCGAAGGACGTGCAGAACTGGAAGGGCGTGTTTCACGGATCGGGGCAGCTGCCGATCCCCGGATACCGGCAACGCATGAATCGGCTGGAGGCGAACAAATTGCCGGATGCCGCCTGCGCGGTCTTTTTTGCGGCGTTGGCGGCGGCGAAGCGGCCGATGATCTACGCCGGCGGCGGGGTGATCAATGCCGGCGCAGCACACGCGTTGCGCGATTTCGCGAGCCGGTTGCAGCTGCCGGTGGTCACGACGCTGATGGGAATCGGTGCCGTCGATACCACGCACCCTTTGTCCATGCGCATGCTGGGCATGCATGGCGCCGCGTTCGCGAACTATGCGGTCGACGATTGCGATTTTCTGATGGCGGTCGGTGCGCGCTTTGACGATCGCGTGGCCGGCAATCCAGAAAAATTCGCGGCCGGAGCCAAATACATCGCTCATTTGGATATCGACGCATCGGAAATCAACAAGGTCAAGCGAGTCGATTGGAGCCACGTCGGCCTGATGTCGGACGCGCTGCTGTGCTTGCTCGATTACGCCAAACGCAAAAAAGTCAATCACGACTGGTCCGAATGGCTCGGGCAATGCGATGAGCTGCGCGCCAAATACGGCATGAATTACGACCGCGACAGCGCGCTGATTCAGCCTTATTACGTCATCGAGCAGATCAATCGGCTTACGCGCGGCGAGGCCATCATCACGACGGGGGTCGGCCAGCATCAAATGTGGGCGGCCCAGTATTTCGACTTCCGCAGCCCGCGGCTGTGGTTGACCTCCGGCAGCATGGGTACGATGGGGTTTGGATTACCGGCGGCGGTGGGCGCCCAATTCGCGCAGCGCAATCGTCTGGTGATCGACGTCGATGGCGACGCCAGCATCCGCATGAACATCGGCGAATTGGAGACCGTCACCACTTATGATTTGCCGATCAAGGTCGTGGTCCTGAACAACTGCGGCGACGGCATGGTCAAGCAGTGGCAGAAGCTGTTCTTCAAGGGCCGCTTGAGCGCCAGCGACAAGAGCTTGCACACCAAGGATTTTGTAAAATCGGCTCTCGCCGATGGATTCAAGTTTGCCGTGCGACTCGATAAAAAGAGCGACGTGCCGCGCGTCGTCGAGGAATTCATCCGCTTCGAGGGGCCCGCCTTCCTCGAGGTGATGATCGACGAAAATGCGGGGGTCTATCCGATGGTGGGTCCCGGCCAAGCGTACGATGAAATGATCACCGGCGAGCACATTGCCTCGCGCAAGCCGGTGGAAATAAAGGCACCCGACGCCTCGGAGATGTTTTGACACCGGATGCGTAGAACCACGTTGCCGATTGCTCGGCGTCGATGCGCAGGCCGAAAGGGAATGGCGGCGATGAATCGGCAGGCGTGGCGCAAATTCAAATTCTAACGGCTCCCCAATCGGGTTGTAGGTAATACAATCTATGCGAATCATGCATGTGATTCTTTCCCGCGGCTTCGCGGGATCCGAGCGCTATGCTGCCGAACTTGCCAACTTTCAATCCGCTGAGCATGAGGTCACGCTGCTGGTGCGCCGCACGCATAGAAACCGATTCGGCGTGTCGATTGTGGATGCGGTCTCGGACAGGGTAACAGTGCGCGCGGTTCCGATCTGGTGGCGCACGCAGCATGCAGTCGAGCATTTCATTGAAGAATTCCGTCCGGATGTCATTCACACGCACCTGCGCCGGTCGTCGCGCATCGTCGCGCGTGCCCATCCCGACGCAGCGTCGGTCGCCACCCTGCACATCAGCGCGAACGGACCTCATTTCTTTCAACTGGACGGGCTCATCTGCAACGCACACTGGCAGGTGCGTGAGATACCGCCTTCCTACCAGGGGCAAGTGTTCAAACTCAATCAATTATTGACTCCGCATCGCCGGCTGGATGCGGCCGAGGTTGCCTCGATACGAGAATCTCTCGGTGTTGCGCCAAACGAATACCTGATAGGCGCAGTCGGTCGTCTTGCATATAGCAAAGGCTTCGACATTTTGATTGAAGCGTTTCGCGCCGCCGACCTGCCCAACGCTCGGCTCGTCATCCTGGGCGACGGCCGGGAGCGTGCCCGGCTGGAACGGCTGCTCGGGCCAAGAATGGCCATGCCGGGCTTTCGCAAAAACATAAAGGACTACTATCAGGCCTTCGACCTTTTTGTATGTCCGTCGCGCCGCGAACCATTGCCGCTCGTCATGCTGGAGGCCTTCGATGCGGGCTTGCCGGTCGTGGCCTCGACGGCCGACGGCTGTCGTGAGCTGATCGACGAGTATGGGGGCGATCTTTTCCCATCCGGCGACATTGCAGTGCTGGCATCGATATTGCGGCGGCGGGCCACGGCGCCGCGGCAACGGCTGCTACCCGACCTGCGCCCGCATTTCATCGAGAACGTCAATCAAACGATCTTGGACGTTTACCGCACGCTGATCGCTGAACGCCGGTACCGCGTCAATTCTCGGCAGCGTTAAGAGCCTGTGATTTGCGGTACAGGTGCAACCGCTACCACACGCCGACGTTCGGCATGCTGGTCCAGGGTTCTGCGGCGGGCAGCGGCGCACCATGCTGCAGCAATTCGATCGAGATATTGTCGGGCGATCGCACGAACGCCATGCGCCCGTCCCGCGGCGGCCTGTTGATCGTCACGCCGTGCTCCCTCAAGCGCCTGCACGCCGCGTAAATGTCATCGACGGCGTAAGCGAGGTGTCCGAAGTTGCGTCCGCCGGTGTAAGTTTCCGGGTCCCAGTTATGAGTCAATTCGACCTGGGCTTGCTCGTCGCCGGGGGCGGCCAAGAACACGAGCGTGAATCGGCCCTGGGGGTAGTCGCGGCGCGATAATTCGACCAGCCCGAGAGCATCCCGATAGAAACGCAACGATTGCTCGATATCGGTGACGCGGACCATGGTGTGCAAATACTTCATGAGGATCACCTTAAGTTTCGGCGCAAATTTGGAGGAAGCAATGCATAAAAGCAAATTGTGCGGATTCATCATCGATTGCAGGACCGATGATCTGGCAGCTGCCGCCGGGTTTTGGAGCGGCGCCCTCGGCATGCCGCAGCGTGAGCTGCCGGGTAGCGAAGGAGAAGTCTATAGACGTCTGGACGATACATATCACGGCCTGCACATTGAGGTGCAGAAGGTGGACCACCCGAGCCGCGTGCACCTCGATATCGAAACCGATGACATCGACGCCGAAGTGCGGCGCCTGGAGAAGCTCGGCGCGAAGCGGGTGCAGGCGGTGCAAACCTGGTGGGTCATGGAAGCGCCGACCGGTCAGCGATTTTGCGTGGTGTGTGCGAGCTCGCCGGATTTCGACGCTCGAGCCTGCCGCTGGCCCTGATGTCAGTCGCCTGTTGTGCCTACGTCACAAGTCGGAAAGCAATTTGACATAGTGCAACAATCAACGCTCTTGGTCGCTTAACTGTTGGATTTGGTGGTAGTAACTGGTAGTATTATTCCCGTCGTATTATCAGGTTTTCGTCTAATGTTACTTTATCGCAACAGAAGCGAACTCAAAGAAGGTCGAACGTAAGCGCACTTCAAGTGCCGCGTATCCTCCATAAAAGGACGTGTCGGGTTATTACTCTGCACCTGTTCCACTCGAATTCCCCGGCAAGTCCGGGGATTCTTTTTAATAAGACCTGGTAAACCGCACATCGGCGGCGCGGCTCCCAGGTATGCTGCGCGCCTACGCTTTGGGGGGATTTCGATGGCATTCTGCGATGGGTTCACGGGCGCGATCGGCAACACCCCCTTGATCCGGCTGCATCATTTGAGCGAAGAAACGGGTTGCGAAATCCTCGGCAAAGCCGAATTCATGAATCCCGGCGGTTCGGTCAAGGATCGCGCAGCCAAGTGGATCGTGCTCGACGCCGAACAGCGCGGCGTCCTCAAGCCCGGCGGAACGGTGGTGGAAGGCACGGCCGGCAATACCGGTATCGGCCTCGCGCACGTCTGCAATGCGCGCGGTTACCGGTGCGTCATCGTCATGCCGGACAATCAGGCGGCCGAGAAATATCAGATCATCGAGGCCTTGGGTGCTGAGTTGCGCAAGGTGCCCGCGGTTCCTTACAGCAATCCCAACCAATATCAGAAGGTGGCCGGCCGTTTGGCCGAGGAGCTGCCGAACGCGATCTGGGCCAACCAGTTCGACAACACCGCCAATCGGCTGGCGCACTTCGAATCCACAGGTCCGGAGATCTGGCGCGACACCGACGGGAAGGTCGACGCATTTTGCGCCGCCACCGGGACCGGCGGCACGCTTGCCGGTGTCGCCGCTTACCTCAAGTCCCGAACCGCGGCGGTGCGGATCGTGCTGGTCGATCCGCCCGGCAGTTCGCTCTATCGATATTTCAAGGATGGCGAGCTCAAGTCGGACGGCGGCACTTCGATCACCGAAGGCATCGGCACCGGGCGTGTGACGGCAAATCTCGATGGCGCGCCGGTCGACGATGCACTGCGAATCGCGGATGCCGAGACCCTGCACTTCGTATATCGCTTGCTGCGTGAGGAAGGCTTGCTGCTCGGCAGCACGGCAGGAATCAACGTTGCGGCCGCGTACGCGCTTGCCAGGCAAATGGGCCCGGGCCACACGATCGTGACCGTCCTGTGCGACGGCGGCGCAAAGTACCAGTCGCGATTGTTCAACCGCGCGTGGCTTGCGGAGCGAGGCCTTGCGCAAGCCATTGCCTAGGCTCGCGCGGCGCCGCTCCGATCTGCGCAGATCGGCTAAGCAATCGCGGATAGATCGATTGGCCCGGCCGCAGTGAACCAGGCCAGGGTGGGGTGCAGGGCCACCACCTCGCCCACCACCAGCAGCGCCGGCGGTTCGAGCTCCGCAGCCGAGGCGATGTCGCGAATAGTCGCCAGCGTAGCGGTGAGCACCCGCTGGTTCGCCGTCGTGCCTTGCGCGATGATGGCCGCCGGCCGGGATGCCGCGGCGCCGTGTTCGAGCAGCCTGGTCACGATGCGATCCAGACGCGCGACGCCCATGTAGAACACTGCGGTGGTACCCGCCATGGCCAACGCCCGCCAATCCGGCTCGACATCGCCGTCTCCGGCATGCCCCGTCACGAAGCTCACGCCGTGGGCGTATTCGCGATGTGTGAGCGGTATGCCGGCATAGGCGGCGCAGCCGATCGCCGCCGTGATTCCCGGCACCACCGAAAAATTGATTCCCTGCCGTGCGAGCGCCTCGAGTTCTTCGCCGCCGCGGCCGAAAACGAAGGGGTCGCCGCCCTTGAGTCGCACCACTCGCCGTCCCAGCCGGGCGTGTTCGATCAACAAGTCGTTGATCGCCGCCTGGGTGGTATTGTTGCCGCCCGACGATTTGCCGACGCAAATCCGCGTCGCGTCGCGCCGAGCCAGGTCCAGCACTTCGCGTGACACCAAGCGGTCGTGCAGAATGACGTCCGCGTCCTGGAGCGCGCGCAAGGCCTTCAGCGTCAGCAGTTCCGGATCGCCGGGGCCGGCCCCCACCAAGGTCACCTCGCCCGCGGCGCGCGCGGCGCCGGAGGCCCTCGCGAGCAGTTGCTGGGCGATACGTTGCGCGCCGCGACGATCACCCGCGATGAAGCGGCGCGCCGCATCGCCGTCGATGACGGCTTCGAAAAAGCGCCGCCGCGCATCCGTACCGCGCAGCCGCCGGCGGCTGGCGGCACGCAGATCGTGCAACCACGCAGCCAATTCGCCGAAGCCCTTCGGAATGACCGCCTCGAGACGCTCGCGCAAGCGGCGCGCCAAGACCGGCGAGGCGCCGCCGGTCGAAACCGCGACCAGCACCGGATCGCGATCGACGATCGCCGGCACGATGAAGCGGGATGCTCCGCGATCGTCGACCACATTCACCGGTATGGCGCGCGCATCGCACAATTTCGCGATCCAGCGATTCACCGCGCGACGCGACGTGGCAACGATCACGAGGCGCATGCCGTCCAAATCGCCGGGAATGAACTCGCGGCTCGCGATGATGAGCGTGCCGGCCGCGGCGCGCCCCTTAAGCTCGGGGTCGATCCGCGGAGCAACCAGCGTGATCAGGGCACCGGTGGACTGCAGCAGGGACACCTTGCGCAGCGCCACTTCGCCGCCGCCCACCACCAGCACTTTCTGTGCCTTGAGGTCGAAGAAGACCGGAAAATAATTCACGCCCGTATGCCCTCGGCGCATCGCGACCCGTTCGAGGCCGGCTGACTCGACGCCACCGGTCAATTCAAGACTAGCTTTCGGGAACTTGCAACGCCGTTAACGGCGTAAGCTTGCGGCGCGGGTGCAAACCGCACTCGCGCGAATCGGCGCGCTCCCACCACCAGCGCCCCGCGCGCGGATCCTCGCCCGGCTGCACCGCACGAGTGCATGGTGAGCAGCCGATGCTGGGGAATCCGACGTCGTGCAGGGTGTTGTAGGGCAGCCGCTTGCGGCGAATGTAATCCCACACTTCCCTGTCGGACCAGTCGAGCAACGGGCTGATTTTGTGCAGGCCGTATTCGCCATCCCATTCGACCGGGGCAGCCAGCGCGCGGCTCGCCGACTGGCCGCGCCGAATCCCGGTAACCCAGGCACCGCGACCCGATATGGCGCGCCGAAACGGCTCGACCTTGCGCGCCACGCAGCAGCCGCGGCGCTGCTCGATGCCGTCGCGAAAGCCATTGACCCCATGCTTCTCGACCCAATCGTCGACTTTGGCCGATTCGGGATAGTAGATCTTCAACGAACGGCCATAGCGCTGCTGCAGCCGCTTGATTAATTCATAGGTTTCCGGGAACAGCCGGCCGGTATCGATGCTGAAGATCTCGATCTGCGGCACCGCCTCCCAGATCAGGTCGGTGAGGACCATCGATTCGAGGCCTAAACTATTCGCATAGCACACATTGCCGTACTCCGCGACCGCCGCATGCAGCTGCGAAATGCTGTTCTCGGCGCGAATTCGCAAGCTGGGGGGCAGTTCGGACACGTGACCTTCCGGTGGGAGCGGCCCGGGAACTATAGAGCGGCCGATTCCGATTCGTAACGAACTATCCCTTATGAGGACATGCGCTTTGGTGCTAACCGCGCGGGCCGAACTCAAAACTTATATCCTAGCGGCATGAAACTTCAGCAACTGCGCTACCTCGTTGCCGTGCACGAAAACGGCCTGAATATAACGGCGGCGGCGCGGCAGCTGCACACCTCCCAGCCGGGCGTCAGCCGGCAGCTCAAATTGCTGGAAGAGGAACTCGGTTTTCAGTTATTCGAGCGCGAGGGCCGTGCACTGACCCGCATCACCGCCGGCGGTGAGGAAATCATCTCGCGCGCCAGCAGCATATTGCGCGAAATGCAGAACATCCGCCGCACCTCGGCGGATCTGCGCAAGGCCGATGGCGGGACCCTGTCCATCGCAACCACGCATACCCAGGCGCGCTATGTGCTGCCGCAGGTGATCCGCGTATTTCGACAAAAGTACCCCAAGGTGCGCCTGCATTTGCATCAAGGCACCTCCGAGCAAATAGCCGAGATGGTCGCCCGCGACCGCGTCGATTTCGCCATCGCGACGGGCTCGGAGGAGCTGTTTCCGCATTTGGTGCGCCTCCCGGTCTATCGCTGGCACCGCGCGGTGGTGGTGCCGCAAAGCCACCCGTTGGCCTCCGCGGGCAAGCTGACGCTCAAGAAATTGGCTGAATATCCCATCGTCACGTACGTATTCAGCTTCTCCGGCCGCTCCTCGCTGCCCGCGCTGTTCGAAACGGCCGGGTTGTCGCTCGATGTGGCCCTGACCGCACGCGATTCGGACGTCATCAAGACCTATGTACGCATCGGCTTGGGCGTCGGCATATTGGCCAGATTGGCCATCGACCCGGTCACCGACATCGACCTCGCGGTGCTCGATGCGACGCACCTGTTCGAGGGGCATACGACCTGGATCGGCTTTCGCCGCAGCGCCTTGCTGCGCGCCTACATGTATGAGTTCATTGAATTGCTGGCGCCTCACCTGCCGCGAAAACTGGTGCGGGAGACCGAAAAACTGGAGACGCAAGAAGAAGTGAACCGTATTTTGCAGGGTCTGCAGATACCGCTGCGCGACAACCCCTAGGAGCCTGTCTGAGGCATCTGCGCCTATCGGTGCAGCAGGGGGGCGGCGAGGCCCGCGTCGTTCGACGGTTGATATGCGGCGGAGAAAGTGGAAAACGCGGCTGCCGCGTTTTCGATCTCGGCGTCCGGCAGCTCGAAGCTATTGAAGCCGCAGCGTGCAAGAAAGAATATCTGATCGCGCCCGATGGCGCCGGTGGCGCGCAATTCGCCGCTGAACAGCCAGCGCTCTCGCAGCAGACGGCCTTGTGTGTATCCGCGGCCTTCGCTGGGGCCGGGAAACTCCGCGGCCACCAGGGAGAGCCGCGCCAAGTCGGCGGCCAGCATCTCCACCTTGTGTTGCGGAGCCAAAATCACGCCGAGCCGCCCGCCGCGCGCAATCCACCGCTCCCGGTCGGTCAGCCATTGATCGAGGGTCAGCATCAACGGCGAATCGTCATCGGCAGTGGCCTCGCTCAAGGTCCGCCAATCGTCCACCACGACCTCGCCGTCACGCAGCAGCCGGCGCGGCATACACCCTCTCCTTGAATGGCTGTACTCCGAGGCGTCGCACGGTATCGAGAAAACGCTCTTCGGGCAGGCGACGTTCCACGTATACGTCCAATAAGCGGGCGAGGGTCTCCGGCACATCCGCTTTGGCGACGGAGGGACCGATGACGGTGCCGAGCGATGCGTCCGCGCCGGCGGCCCCGCCGATGGTGATCTGGTACCACTCGGCGCCGCCTTTGTCGACGCCGAGAATTCCGATGTTGCCCACATGGTGATGACCGCAGGCATTCATGCAGCCGGACATCTTCAGGTCCAGTTCCCCAAGGTCGTAGACATAATCGTAGTCATCGAAACGCTCGTTGATGAGCTTCGCCACGTCGATGGAACCGGCGTTCGCGAGGCTGCAGAAATCCAGACCCGGGCAGCAGATCATATCCGTCAGGGTGCCGATGTTCGGCGTCGCGAGCTTGGCATCGGCGAGCGCCCGCCACAGCTCGAAGGTCCGCTCTTGCTCGACGTCTGCAAACAGCAGATTCTGCGTATGAGTGACGCGCACCTCGCCGAAACTGTATCGATCGGCCAGATCGGCGATCAACTCCATCTGCGCATCGGTGGCATCGCCCGGCGCGGCATCGGGTCTCTTCAGGGACACGTACACTATCCGGTAGCCGGGCACTTTATGCTCGCCGGTGTTGTAGCGATACCAGGCGCGAAACGCCGTATCCGCGCCGGTCGCGGGATCGGAATCCGGGAGGCTGCGATATGCCGGGGGATTGAAGAAACTCCGCATGTGCGCGACCTGCGCCTCGGTGATGCGCAGCCCCGCATCCTTGATCAATTCCCACTCGCTCTCCACCCGCCTTCTGAATTCCTCAATGCCCAAGGACCGCACCAGTATCTTGATGCGCGCCTTGGTCAAGTTGTCGCGCCGGCCTTCGCGATTGTAGACGCGCAACACGGCCTCCAAATAGGACAGCAGATGCTCGCGCGGCAGGAATTCGCGCACCACTTGGCCGATGACCGGAGTGCGTCCCAAGCCTCCCCCGGCGAGAATTTCAAAGCCGGGCTCCCCGCCGGAACCGCGCACAATGTGCACACCCACGTCATGGATCAGCGAAGCGGCGCGATCCCGCGGCGATCCGGTTACCGCAATCTTGAATTTGCGCGGCAAGTAAGTGAATTCCGGGTGAAAGCTCGACCATTGGCGGATGATTTCGCAATATGGCCGCGGATCCTCGAGTTCATCCGGCGTCACGCCGGCCAGGTGATCCGAAGTCGTGTTGCGAATGCAGTTGCCGCTGGTTTGTATCGCGTGCATCTCCACGGCCGCGAGTTCCGCCAGGATATCCGGCACCGTCTCGAGCGCCGGCCAGTTGTACTGGATGTTTTGCCGCGTCGTGAAATGTCCGTAGCCGCGGTCGTAACGCCGCGCAATGGCCGCGAGGGTGCGCAATTGCCTCGAGGACAGCAGGCCGTAGGGAATCGCGACCCGCAGCATCGGCGCATGCCGTTGAATGTATAGGCCGTTTCGCAGCCGCAGGTGGCGGAACTCATCCTCGCTGAGTTCACCGGCGAGAAAACGGCGCGTTTGGTCGCGAAACTGCGCGACGCGCTCGTTGACCAGCGTTTTATCGATGACGTCGTACCGATACATGGCCGCGTACTTTAGCTGCCGCCCAACCGGCAAGCTAATAACCGCCGAATATGACCTCATAACGGCCTGCAACATAAACCTGCAGCATGACGGCCTGTACCGCGGGGCCAGGCCACGTCGCGCGGGTCCGACCGCGACCTGCATCGCGATTTGCGCCCGGTCTGAGTTGGCAAAACGTGATTTGCTTGGCAGAGGGAACTCGCGGTTGCGTGCAGCATCCATAAAGTCAAATTGAGGCCGTAACCGGGTGACAAAAGATCTCACGGAATTTTTGGTTGCGCCGGACACTTATCATGTCTCGGCCGAAGCCATGCTCATGGTCGCGGATTTGCATGGAGCCATGGCATTGTGCCTGCATGACGAGGCGCGGGGCGTCGGCGGGCTGCTGCACTTGAAATTCATGGGCGGCACCGGACGACCCTGCGACGTGACCGACAACACCTTGAGCTCCGTCCTGATGGAGTTGGATCGCTTCAAGCGCGCGGTCCTCGGCAACTCATCGAAGCGCGACGAAATCCAGGCGCGCATTCTCGCTCACGCGCTGCCGCCGGCCGAAATTAGCGAACCCAGCGCCTCGCTGGTCGATCTGATTCGGGCGGATCTGGCGGATGCCAAAATTGCGTGCGGGACGCAGACGTTGCGCAGAATCGATTCGCTACGCGTGTGCTTCCAGCCTCAGGAGGGCAGGGTCTGGATTTGCGGACCCAACACGTTGGCTGCGGCGCCTCGCCGAAAACGCTCGTCGGTTTGACCCGCCCCCGCGCGGCGTTCGCGGCCCTTCCAGGAAATCCGATGAGCGTATTTCCGCGAGCAATTGCCCGCTCGCGCCCGCGTTCATTATAAGCTTCGCTGGGTAGGACTCGAATTCAAGGTGCACGATGCGAATTGCTTTGATTTTGGCGGTGATCGCTTTGGCCGGGTGCGCAGCCGAGAAGCTTGCCTCGACGCCCCCTGCGGGAGTGGACTTGAGCGGTCTCTGGAAACTCAATGAGGCGGACAGCGACGATCCGCAGCGGCTCATGCAGTCCCAGCTCGCCAGTGCGACGGCCAGCGCCGGCACTGGCGGCTCGACCGGCTCCTCCGGGCGCGGCAGCCGTAATGGAGGCGGCGCAACCCCCGTCCGCGGCCCCAGCGGCCCGGTAATGCCCTCCGTGGCGGTTTTGGACGAAGGGTTGCGCTGGCCGGACAAGAGTGTGGCAATCAATCAAAGCGGGGGTGTCGTGACATTCACTTCGGGCGGCAGGAACAGGGTTTGCCGGCCGGGCACCGGAGTCCCGTCGCATGCCCATGATGCCGCGCACGGCCGCGGCAGTGTGCCGCCGCCGGTCTGCGGCTGGGACGATAAGACGCTGGTCGTGCAGTCGAGCGAGCCCGAGGACGATCGCCCGCCGTTCGAACAGCGCTTCAGCGTGTCGGACGACGGCCAAAGGTTGATTGAAGTGGTGAGCTACAAAGGCGGGCGCTCCAGCGGTTTCACGGCCTCCAGGGTCTGGGATCGGGTGTCGCCGGGTTCGCAGCCATAAAAAAACCGGGCAATGCCCGGTTTCGAAGTCCCCATGCCTTTCGCGGCGCTTATTGGTCGCACTCTTGCGATGATCGGTCTCTTTACTTCCCCATGGATCTTATTGCGTTCCTGCAACACTGTAGCGATGTGTTGGCCTCGAAGCCAGGCCTATCGTGCGCGACCGCAAAAATTAATGTTTCATAATAGCAACAAAAGGGTCGGTCTGGATCCCGCCGCAGAGCGGCCGCATGAGTTCGAGTATCCTTGGCGCCCGCAACGCGGAAAACCGGAGAGCCTGTGTCCAAGCATTCCAAGTCATCAGCTGCGTCGATGGCAATACGGATGCGCCGCAGCTATTTTGATTGCCAATTCGGGCAGCTGCACGTGCGCACCGCATTCCCCTCGAGCGGCGGATTCAATGAGCAGGTAACGCTCTTTTGCCTGCATCCCGGCGAAGGCTCGAGCCGCAGCTTCGATCGGCTATTGCCACAGATGGCGCACGACCGCTCGGTGTATGCCCCCGATTTGCCCGGATTCGGCGAATCCGATCCGGCACCGAGCTTCGGCTCGGCCGATGCCGCATGCGCCGTATCGGACCTTGCGAGCGATTTGCGGCTGCGCCGGATCGACGTGCTGGGAATTGGCTTTGGAGCGGCGGTTGCCCTCGAACTCGCGGCCGCGCGACCCGATCTGCTGCGCCGATTGGTGTTGGCAACGGTTCCCCCCATGGAGCGCGAGCCAGCGGCCGCGCAACCGACCCTGATCCTCGAAGGCGGGATCGATGCCGCGCACGGACTCGAGGATAGCGACATCGTGAATCAAATCCGCGCCTTCCTGCGAGGATGAGACCCGGGGAGTGGCGTGAGGCTGAATAAGTACATCAGCGAATCGGGCCGCTGCTCGCGGCGCGAAGCCGATAAATGGATCGAGGCGGGACGCGTCACCTGCAACGGCATTCGCGCAGTGCTCGGCACACAGGTCAGCGGTGGCGATGAAGTGCGCGTGGACGGTGAGCTCATCGGCGCCAAGCAGAAACAAATCTATATTGTGCTCAACAAGCCGGTGGGAATTACCTGCACGACGGAACCGCATATCAAGGACAACATCATCGACCTCGTCGGCCACGGCGACAGGATTTTTCCCGTCGGACGATTGGACAAGGATTCCGAAGGTCTGATTCTGCTGACCAACGACGGCGATATCGTCAATGAATTGCTGCGCTCGGAAAATAATCACGAGAAAGAGTACATCGTCGCCGTAAATCGTCCGATCACGGATCTTGCGTTTTCCATGATGGCGAGCGGCGTGAAAATAGCGGGTGCAATTACCAAGCCATGCAAGGTGATCCGCATCGACAGAGAAACCTTTCGCATGATTCTCACTCAAGGACTGAATCGGCAGATCCGGCGCATGTGTTCGGCGCTCGGCTACAGGGTGCAACGCCTGCAACGCGTGCGCATCCGCGACATTCATCTGGGCGACTTGGCGCCGGGCAAGTGGCGCTACCTGACAAGTGCGGAAGCCGCCGGCTTGTTGCCGCGAAGGCCGGCCCCGGACAGCTGGGCGCGCTGATCCCTTGCGGTTCAGCTCGAGCGCAGCAGGGCCGCGGGAACGCCCTCCGACCATTGCCGCCCGGTCGCAGCGCGCCAATCCGGGTCTTGGGCCTTGGTCGCGAGCCAACGGAAAAAATCTTCCGCGTGAGGGGTCCAGTACGGTTGGCTGAACAGCACGCCGCCCGTGCTTGATTCGACGGTGAAGCGCCTGCGCAAACCAAATGAGGCCAGGCTACGGGTGCACTTGATGCGCGGCGAGTTCTCCGACAAGTTGTACTGATCCGGGCCGATCTGCAGACGCAACCGGCCGCTTTGGGCGTATACACAAATATTGGGCTGCGCCGCGCGAATCAGCGCAACGCCGTGTGCCAGCGAAGGCGGCACCTCATTGGCGCTCCACGTGCCGCCCAAGACATGCCACTGCAGCACCATGCCCTGGCGGCGAAAATCAATGACCGAAACGGTGCCGGCAGTAGCGGAGGTCATGTTTTTGAGCATGCGCCATTCAGGCGCTAGTTTGAATCCCGATCGGGCAAGTCGGCGAATACGCTTTCCACGATGCCGGGCGTGAGCAATTGCGGCAGCACGACCGGCGCGGTCGAGCCGCGCTGCGAGTTGTACACCACATAAAGCGGCACGCCGGCGCGTCCGAAGTCTGCGAGCGCCTTGGTGATGGCGGGGTCGCGGTTGGTCCAATCGCCTTTCATCAGCGTGATGCCCTTGCCGCGAAAAATCCGCATCACGGCGGGGTCGGCGAACGCGTTGCGCTCGTTGACCAGGCAGGTCAAACACCAGCTCGCGGTGAAATTGAGCAATAGCGGCCGGCCCTGCGCATTCAGTTCAGCGATCCGGGCCGCGTCGTAGGGCTGCCACGCATCGGCCGCCTGCGCGCCCGCCGGCGGGGCGGCATTGGGCGCCGCCGCCGCCACTCCTGAATAGCGCACCGGCAGAGCCACGGCGAGCAGAACCGCCGCCACGGTGGTGATCAGCGCCGCCAACCGCCTGCCGCTCGAACTCATCTTGGACTTCTGGTACGACCATGCCGCCAGCGCTACGAGAATCGCACCGGTCAGAGCGGCCCCCAGGCCGATCGACGAGGTTTGCTGCGCGAGCACCCACAGGAGCCACGCCGCCGAGCCGTACATCGGGAACGCAAACAACTGCTTCAGCGTGTCCATCCAGGCACCGGGCTTGGGCAGAGCGCGGCGCATCCACGGAGCGAGCGACAATAACAAATAGGGCAGCGACAGACCTATGCCCAAGGCAGCGAAAATCAGCAGCGCAACGGCCGGCGATTGAGTGAGTGCGGCGCCCACGGCGGCGGCCATGAAAGGCGCCGTGCAGGGCGTGGCCACCAATGTGGTCAGTACTCCGGTGAAAAACGATGCACGATAGCTGTCACCCTGAGTCAGGCCGTCTCCCACCCCGGCGAGTCCACCCCCCACCTCGAATACACCCGACAGGTTCAGGCCCACCGCGAGCAGCAGGTAGATCATCAGCGTGACGAACAGCGGCGATTGCAGCTGGAAGCCCCAGCCGATCTGTTCACCGCCGGCGCGCAGCGCCAGCAACACGGCGGCGAGGGACAGCATCGAGCTGAGCACTCCGGCCGCGAATACAAATCCCTTGGCACGGACCGCCGCGGGGTGTTTCTTTGCCTGTTCGACCAAGCCGATGGCCTTGATCGAGAGCACCGGAAACACGCAGGGCATCAGATTCAGGATCAGTCCGCCCAAAACGGCCAACAGCATCAGGACGGGCAGCGCCGGAACTTCCGACGCCAATCGAGACGCCGCCGGCGCTGCGGTGCTCACGGCCGCAGGGCCCGCGACCGCAGTCGCGCCAACCGCAGTGCCGCCGGTTCCGGTCAATGTTGCGGTGATCTCGATGGGAACGGTATCGGTGCCGCCGCCGTTCTGTACGGCCGCCAGCAACACGCCGCGGATCTGCGCCGATTGCGGCGCCTTATCGGCGATTTTCAGCACCAGTTCGACCGAGTCGCGCGCACGCTTGAGCGTCTGCGGCGCCGAGTACTCGATGCCGATGTCATCATAAGGGTAGAACGCCAATGTGTTGATTTGCGGCAGCGTGGCGCCCCATTCCTTGCCGAGCGTGAGCACCAAACGATCGCCCTCGATCCTCGCGCCGGTCGCCGCCGGCTCCTTGCTCGGCAGCTCGGCGCGGGCGGCCGCGAACAAGGGAGCGACAGCGGGATCGATGGCGCCGCCGGCGGCATTGACCGGCAGCCGCAAGTGCAATTGCGCACTCTCGGGAATGCACACGTCGGCACACACCAGCCAACTCGCCTGGGCGGCAAGTTCGAGCGGCGCCCCGGCCTTGAGGTCGCGGGCCGCCGTGATCCGCACCAGGTGCATCGCGTGCTTGGCATAGCCGTAATTGACCAGCGGCGGAAGCTCGAAGCGATGCGGCGCGGGCCAGACTATGTCCCCGGCGGTCACCCCGGCGGGCAGCGTCCAACGCAGCGTCGTGGCCTGGCCCGAGTCCCCGGGATTGCGCCAATAGGTATGCCAGCCATCGCGTATATTGAATTCGAGCGCGATCCAAATCGATTGGCCGGGAGCGATGGCGTCGACCTCGGTGATCAAGCGCGCTTTGACGTTGTCGCTTGCAACGACGCCGCCCGAAAGCGGGTATACCGCCGGCGAAACCAGCAGCAAACCGAGGAGCCAGCATTGCAATTTTCCCATCATGCGTATGTTACCCAAATAAACCGCCGCCGGAGCCGCCGGGGTTCGCGGGGCCTGTGGATCGTCTCACAGTTTCAGGCAAACGTACCCTCCGGCGGGCGCTTGAGCTAATGTAGGTGCACGCAACGCAACCATCCTATGCAAGAAAATTACGTAGAAAGAATCCTCAAAGCCAAAGTGTATGACGTCGCCGTCGAGACCTCGCTGGAGGCGGCGCCGCGCCTGTCGCGGCGTCTGCTCAACCGCGTGTTCTTCAAACGAGAAGACCTGCAGCCGGTGTTTTCGTTCAAAATACGCGGCGCCTACAACAAGATCGCGCAGCTTTCGTCGATCAGCGCGCAGCGCGGCGTGATTTGCGCTTCCGCCGGTAATCACGCCCAAGGGGTGGCGCTCGGTGCGCGCACACGCGGCATCCCCGCGGTCGTCGTCATGCCGCTGACGACGCCTGAAATCAAAGTGCAGGCGGTGGCCGATTTGGGCGGCGAAATCGTCCTGCACGGCGACGATTATGATGAGGCCAACGAGCGCGCCATGGAAATAGCGCGCGAGCGCGGGCTGGTGTTCGTGCATCCGTTCGACGATCCGGACGTGATTGCCGGACAGGGTACGATTGCCATGGAAATCCTGCGGCAACTGCACGGCGACCACATCGACGCGATCTTCGTGCCGGTCGGCGGCGGGGGATTGATCGCCGGCATCGCCGCATACGCGAAATGGCTGTATCCGCGCATCAAGATCATTGGCGTCGAGCCCGAAGATGCGGCCGGAATGTTTGAGTCGTTGCGTGCCGGCAAGCGCGTGACGCTGGACCGGGTCGGCATCTTCGCCGACGGCGTCGCGGTGCGGCGGGTGGGAGAGGAAACCTTCCGGCTCGCGAAACAGTACGTCGATGAAATATTGCTGGTGACGACCGATCAGATCTGCGCCGCAATTCAGGATATTTTCGAGGACACTCGCTCCATTGCCGAGCCCGCCGGCGCGCTTGCCGTGGCGGGCATCAAGAAGTACGTGGCGCGCGAAGCCTGCACCGAGCGCACGTTCATCGCGATCAACGGCGGTGCGAACATGAATTTCGACCGGTTGCGCCATGTGGCCGAGCGGGCCGACTTGGGCGCACAGCGCGAAGCGCTGCTGGCGGTCGAGATGCCCGAATCGCCCGGCTCCTTCCTGCGGTTCTGCGAACTGCTGGGAAGACGCAGCGTCACGGAATTCAACTATCGATACGCGGACGGGCAGGCTGCGCAGGTATTCGTCGGGCTGGGGCTCACACAGGGCAGTGCCGAGCGTGCCGCTCTCGTCAGGGAAATCGGCGACGCCGGCTTCGCAGTGCGCGACATGACCGACAACGAGATGGCGAAATTGCACGTGCGATACATGGTGGGCGGCCATGCCCGCGGGCTCGCCGACGAGCATCTGTACCGCTTTGAGTTTCCGGAACGGCCCGGCGCGTTGCTCAGGTTTCTACAGGCGATCGGTACCGGCTGGAACATCAGCCTCTTTCACTATCGCAATCACGGTTCGGACTACGGGCGCGTGCTCGCGGGGATTCAGGTGCCGCCCGATACGCAGACCGATTTCTTCCTGCATCTAAATGAATTGCAGTACGCGTTCACCGAAGAAACCGACAACCCAGCCTATAAGATCTTTCTGGGCGGTTAGCGCAAACCCGCCGGCGAGAGGACCTTAGGAGCTCGAACATGAATCCATACCGCGTGCTGCGCACGCCGCGGCATGAAACCCTGCGTGTGAGGGGGCTCAATCTTCATTTGACGCGGTGGGGCCCGCAGCCCACGGATTCCGCGGCGCCCGTATTCCTGCTGCACGGTTGGGCCGATACCGGCGACACTTTTCAGTTCATGGTGGACGCATTTCGCGGGGATTGGCCGCTGGTGGCGCTCGATTGGCGCGGCTTTGGTCGCAGCGAATGGGCGCAGGAGGGCTACTGGTTTCCAGATTACCTCGCGGATCTGGACGCGTTGCTGGAGCAGCTGTCTCCGCGCATGCCGGCGTCACTCGTCGGACACAGCATGGGCGGCAACATTGCCAGCCTGTATGCGGGGCTGCGCCCGGAGCGTGTACGCTGTGTCGTCAATCTCGAAGGCTTCGGGTTGCCCCGGACCAGACCGGACCAGGCGCCGGTGCAACTGCGCAAGTGGCTGGATCAGGTCAAGACCGCGCCGGCGCCCAAGGATTACGAGTCGTTCGAGCAACTCGCCTCCATCATCCAGTTCCGCTACCCGCGCTTCAGCGCGGCGCAGTCGACGTTCGTTGCGCAAGCCTGGGGAACGCTCGAGGTCGATGGACGTGTCCGCTTGCTGGGAGATGCCCGCCATCGGTGGGTCAATCCCGTTCTGTACCGGCGCGAGGAGGCCGAAGCCTGCTGGCGTGAAATCCGGGCCCCGATGCTGATGCTGCTCGGCGAGCAGTCCGAATACCTGCTCAGCCTGGGCGTCGATGGCGCGGATAACGAATTTCGGGCGGTCATGGCCGGAATCGAAATAATCCGCATCGCCGATGCGGGACACATGCTGCATATCGAAAGGCCGGATCTGGTTGCCCCGTTGGTCGAGAACTTTTTGAGCGGTGATTGAAGGCGCCGCCGCTTGGTGAGGCACGCCTCAAGGGATCAGTACGATCTTTCCCGTGTGCCGCTTTTGCAGAAACTCCTGCTGGGCTTCCACAATGGCGCTCAGCGGATGAACGCTCGCGACCATCGGCCTGAGTTGTCCACTTCCGATGTAGCTCACGAGATCCGAGAACACGCCCGCTTCCAGCACGGTACAGCCATAAAACCGCAGGTCCTTGAGATACAGCGTGCGCAAATCCAGCCGCACGGTCGGTCCGGCGATGGCGCCGGCAACCGCGTAGCGTCCGCCGCGCCTCAAGACCTCGAGCAGCGCCGGAAACTCGTCCCCGCCCACCACATCGATCACCGCATCGACTGATTCCCGGCCGATCGCCGCCACCAGGTCGGTATCGCGAGGGTACACCTGTGAGGCACCCAACGAACCGACCGCCGCGGCCTTGGGGGCACCGGCGATCGCGAGCACGGTTGCACCTCGTCGCTTCGCGAGTTGCACGGCGGCGGAGCCTACGCCGCCGGATGCGCCCGTGACGAGCACGGTTTCGCCGGCGGTGACCTTCAATCGCGTGAGCATGTTGAGCGCGGCCGAGTACGCGCACGGAAAGGCGGCCAACTCGACGTCCGATAGCGCACTCGACATCGTATGGGCATGTACCGCAGGTGCACGGGCATACTGGGCGAAGGCGCCGTCGCATTCGGAGCCGAAATAAGTGACTCGCTCGAGTCCGCCGTGTGCCGTCCTGAAGACCGGTTCGATCAGCACTCGTTCGCCGATGCGTGCCGCATCGACGTCCTCGCCGACCGACACGATTCTGCCGCAGGCGTCGGCCCCCTGTATTCTCGGGAAGACCGGCACGGCGCCGGTCCAACCGGAATCATCGGATCTGGCAGCGGAAAAACCCGCGGCCGTGCCTTCGGTCACCGAGCGCGAATACCATGCGGTACGGGTGTTGATGTCGGTGTTGTTGACTCCGGCGGCCAGCACGCGGATCAAGACTTCGCCCGCCCTCGGCACGGGTATGGGCACGTCGTGGCGGTATTCGAGCTGATCGAAACCGCCGTGGCCTTTCAACAGCACCGCCTTCATCGTGTAGATCTTAGCCGAGTCGCGACACATTCACGGGGTTATTGCCCGCAGTCCGCGCGGTCTTGCCGCCGCCGGCGGGCGCGGCGCGCACCGCGCGCGAATAGCCGACGATGTCGCCCCATGCATTTGCCGTCGGCACCGATCTGCGCATTCTCGACTCCCAGCCCTATGGTAAACCATCGTATTATTACAGCCACTACCCGGACCCGCGAGCCGTTTCATGAGCCGACCTCCGTTGCCGCCGTTCAATGCAGATACCGCCGCGCAAAAGGTGCGTATTGCCGAAGACGCGTGGAATACTCGCGATCCCGCTCGAGTGGCGCCCGCCTATTCGACCGACAGCCGCTGGCGCAATCGAGTCGAGTTCCTGCAGGGCCGCGACGCCATCCAGGCATTCCTGGTGCGCAAATGGTCGCGCGAGCTCGACTACCGCCTGATCAAGGAGTTGTGGACATTCACCGGGAACCGGATCGCGGTAAGATTTGCCTATGAGTGGCATGATGCGGGTGGTCAGTGGTTTCGCAGTTACGGCAACGAGAATTGGGAATTTGACGAACAAGGCTTGATGCGGCTGCGCATCGCCAGTATCAATGATCTGCCGATCACGGATGCCGAGCGCAAATACCTGTGGCCTCTGGGACGCCGGCCCGACGATCATGCGACGTTGAGCGCTTTGGGGCTTTAGAACGGCCAAATAAAGGATAATAGGCGAATGGAGCACCACAAACCTCGCGCGCCGTCGCCGAAAGCCGGCCACGACGAGGCTGATCGTGGCCATGACGACTCGCATGGGCATGCGGGCGGCCATGCGCACACACACAACCATTCCCATGATCACGCGCACGCGGCGGTTCAGGGCGTCAACTTCCGCATGGGCACTGCGGTGGCGCTCAATCTGCTGTTCGTGGCCATCGAAGGCTGCTTTGGATTTCTGTCGAATTCGGTCGCCTTAATCGCCGATGCCGGCCACAATTTGGGCGACGCGCTCGGTTTGATTTGCGCCTGGACAGCCATGTTCCTGGCGCGCCGACCGCCGGGGGGGAATTTTACATATGGGCTTGGGCGCTCGTCGCTGCTGGCCGCCCTCACCAACGCGGTGTTGCTGCTGCTGGCTTGCGGCGCCATCGCGTGGGAGGCGCTCGGCCGCATTACAGCTCCGCCGGCGGTCGCGGGCGCGACGGTCGCGGGCGTGGCGGCCGTCGGCATCGTTCTGAACGGCGTCAGCGCCTGGCTGCTGCATGGCGGGAGCCACGACGACTTGAACAGGCGCAGCGCATTCATTCACATGCTGGGCGACGCCGCCGTTTCGGCGGGCGTGCTGGTCTCGGGCGTGCTGATCTGGTTCACCGGCTTGAGCTGGCTGGATCCGGTCGTGAGTCTGCTGATCGTTGCGGTGATTCTGGTGAGCACCTGGGGGTTATTGAGGGATTCCGTGCATCTGTCGCTCGATGGGGTGCCCGCAGGGGTCAATACCGGCGCCGTACTGTCGTATCTCGCCGGTCAACGCGGTGTCACGGACGTGCACGATCTGCACATTTGGGCGCTCAGCACCACCAGCGTCGCTCTGACTGCGCATCTGGTGGTGCCCGACCGCGAGGCCGAAGACGCGCTATTGGGTTCGCTCACGCCGAATCTCAAACGGCGCTTTCACATCGATCACGCCACGTTGCAAATCGAGCGGGACCGGTGCGATCACGGCTGTTCGGCCTGATCTTTATCGAACATATCGGCGGCCAGGCGCCGAAACAGCGGCGTCAATAGTCTGTAAATGGCGTAAACGGCGCTGGGCGCGACCAGCACCCAAGCCACGCCGGCGTGAATCAAGGCGTCCCGCAACACGGCGGCCGCCTGCCCCGTGTCCCGCGCGGCAAACGCGAGCGCGGCCCTGATCGAGATCGCCTGATGCGGCGCACGCAGCAGCCATTCACCCAGTCGCACGAAGGGAATGATCAGCAACAATTGCGTCGGCGCCATCGCGGCCTGGGCCATTTGTATCGCCGGCTGATTCAATCGAAACGCCAGCGCAATGGCCGCGCATAGAATCGTGGAAGCGCCGAAAATCGGAATGTTGCCGACCACCACGCCGACGGCGACCGCGAGCGCCAAACGGTCCACAGACAGTCCGTGCCGCAATTGCTGCAGCAGCGGATCCATGATCCGTCGGCGCAACCAACCCGCCACGGCGGCCGCCGCGCGCCTCACGACGGCCGCCGTGCGCGCCGCGTCGGCGGCGCGGTCAACGGGTCCTCCGGCCAGTGGTGTTTGGGGTAGCGGCCCTTGAGGTCCTTCTTGACGTCGTGGTAGCCGCGGTTCCAAAAGCTCGCCAGATCACGCGTGATTTGCACCGGGCGACCGGCGGGCGACAGCAGCTTCAACAACAACGGCAATCGGCCGCGCGCCACGCACGGCGTCACCCGGAGCCCAAACATCTCCTGCAGACGCACCGATAGCGTTGGCTCCTCGCCATCCAGATAATCGATGGGAATGCGGGACCTGCTCGGCACCACCCAATGCGTCGGTGCCTCCCGCTCCAGGATCGCGCTCTGCGCATAGGATAAGCGGGAGCGCAGCGCGTTGCCGAGATCCAACCGCGCGAAATGCTCGCGGCGTACCAGACCGTCGATCCACGGCGGCGCCCAATCATCCAGCGTCACCGTGAGCGCCGCATCGCTCAAGTCGGGCCATGCTTCCGGCGCGGGCACACCGTGCTTGCGCATCAGCCGCACGCGAGCCTGCCATTGCCGCAGCGCATCGGACCACGGCAGCGCCGCCACGCCGATCTGGCGCAATCCGGCGAGCGCCGCGCGCTGCAACTGCCCCCGATCCGGGTCGCGAATTTCCCTGGACTCGAGCACGAGCGCGCCGAGGCGCCGCTCGTTGCGCGCTCGAACCGCCTGCTCGCGGTCATCCCAAACCACTTCCGCGCGATGTTCGATGTGCGCTGCGAAGTGCCGTTCCAGATCCTCGATCCCGATGGGCGCCGCCAAAAATATGCGCGCTTCGCGCTCCGCACCGTCGAGTTCCGCGGCGACTATGAATTCGGATTTGGCGAGCGCCTGCGGTTCGGCAAAGCGCGCACCGCGGCCGTTTGCCAGCAGGTATCTGCCGTCGCCGCCGCGCGCGCGGCCGATCCGGTCGGGGTACGCCAGCGCGAGCAGCACTCCGGTCCACCGATCCGGATCCGCCCCTTGGTCCGCGCCGGCACCGAACTCGCGCTGCCAGCTGGTCGAGTTGCGCGCCGCCTGCTTGAGCGTGCGCGAATCGACGCTGAAGCCCGCGGGCAATGCGGCATCGCCCCGCATTGCGCCGACGCGCAGACGCAGATCCGCATCACGCATACCCGGCGCGGCCCGCAGCACGTCACGTTCGCTCAAGATGGCGGCAAGGTCACAGGCCAGGCGAAGCGCGCCCCAATCGCGTGCCTTGACCAGCATATGCGCCAACCGCGGATGGACCCCGGCCCGTGCCAAGGCGCGGCCATGCGCCGTGATTCGCGCCGCGCCGTCGATCGCCTCGAGCTGCCGCAACAGGTCACGCGCCTGGGCGAGCGGAGCCGCGGGCGGAGGATCGAGCCAGCGCAGGCGTGCGGCATCCTGTGCGCCCCAACAGCTGAGCTCGAGCGCAAGAGGCGCGAGATCGGCATGCAGGATTTCGGGTGCGGTTTGCGCCGCGAGCGAGGCATGCGTGCCCTCGGACCACAGCCGGTAGCAGATGCCCGCGCTCAAGCGGCCGGCACGACCGCGGCGCTGATCCGCCGCGGCTTGGGAGATCTTCCCGGTCACGAGCCGGCTCATGCCTGTCGCGGGATCGAATTGTGCGTAGCGGCGCATCCCCGAGTCGACCACCACTCGAATGCCTTCGATCGTCAAGCTGGTCTCGGCGATGGTGGTGGCCAACACGATCTTGCGCTGTCCCGAGGGCATGGGGCCGAGCGCGGCGTCTTGCGCGGCGCCGTCGAGTTCGCCGTACAGCGGCAGCACGCGCACCCGCGAATCGATCGGCGAATCCTCAAGCGCCCGCTGTACGCGGCCGATTTCCGCGGCGCCGGGCAAAAAACACAGGATGTCCCCCTCGTGCTGCTGTAACGCATTGCGCAGCACCTGGGCCGTCTGCTGCTCGAGGTTGAGCTCGGCGCGGCGCGCCACATAATGCGTCGCGACTTCGTAACTGCGCGCAGCAGCGCTGACGATGGGTGCATCATCGAGCAGCCGCGCGAGCGGCTGCAGGTCGAGCGTCGCGGACATCACCAGCAGGCGAAGTTCCTCGCGAAGATTTTCCTGGCTCTCGATCGCGAGCGCGAGGCCGAGATCGGCATTCAGGCTGCGCTCGTGAAATTCGTCGAAGATCACGCAGCCGGCATCGCGCAGTTCCGAATCGGCTTGCAGCATGCGGGTGAGGATGCCCTCTGTGAGCACCTCGATTCGCGTGTCGCGGCTCACCCGGGTATCGAGCCGCGTGCGGTAGCCGACGGTCTTTCCGACCGGTTCGCCGAGCAGCTGCGCCATACGCCGCGCCACGGCGCGAGCCGCGATGCGGCGCGGCTCCAGCATCAATATTTTTCGCTCACGGAGCCATGCGCTGTCCAACAAGGCAAGCGGCACGACGGTGCTTTTACCGGCGCCTGGCGGAGCCTCGAGCAGCACGCGACTGCGCCTTGCCAGCGCGTTCGCCAGCTGCGGCAGCGCCTCGGCGATCGGAAGAGCGGGTAAGCTGAAATGACGCATGAGCGCGTTAAGATACTCCACGTCGGCGCGCTGGTCGGGTCCCAAACTCAACCGGCCGCACGCAGGCGTCGCGGCACGCAGGCGTCGCGGAGAGAAATTCGGCGGGTGAGGTTCTCGGCCGCATAACTTGCTAAGATGCCGGGCGTCGGGCCTGTAGCTCAGTTGGTTAGAGCAGGGGACTCATCATTGAATGGTGCCTTCACATCGTAAGGTGTGAAGTGGACGGGATGAATTCAGGGAAACCTTACGGCATGGGCCGATGGCAATCCTGAGCCAAGCCGGCGGTACACCGCCGGAAGGTGCAGAGACTACCTGAGCGCTACAGTCGCGCTTAATGACAGGCATGAGCGTCCCGCACCCCCTATTCTTCGTAGATTAGGGGGTGAAGAGATAGTCCGCTCCCTCCGGAAACGGCGGGATACAGTGAATCCCTTGGTCCTCGGTTCGAGTCCGAGCGGGCCCACCACATCCGCCCTTCCGACGGGGAAGGGCGGCAGCCACGCGCGTGTTCGCGCAGCCGAGGATTCATGAAAGATAGGATTCCTGCCTATGGCCCTTGCAACGAATGCCGCCAACCGTTCGGCACACCCCTTCGGGCTCTGGCCCGAACAATCGGCTGTGTACTGCTGCTTCCACTGGCGTCGATCGCGCCCGCGTCCGTCAACGCGGAATCGGCGGATGCAACACCCGCAGGCGGCGTGCGGGTGGTGCTCCCGTCGTCGGTCACGCCCGACCATTACCGCATCGACATTACGCCTGATGCCGCCGCCCTGACGTTCAAGGGGTCGGTCGATGTCGACGTGACGGTGCACCGGGCGACAAGCGAGATTGTGCTCAACAGCGCCGACCTCGTCATCGACCGCGCCAGCGTGCTCGGCCGCGGGGCGGTACAGGCCATTCGCTATGACAAGGAGATCCAGACCGCGAGCTTGGTGCTGAATCGTACCCTCGATCCCGGTGCGTATACTCTGCGCCTCGCCTATCACGGCAAGATCTACCAACAGGCCTCGGGCTTGTTCGCGCTGGATTACGACTCGCCAAATGGCCAAATGCGCGCCTTGTTCACACAGTTCGAGAATTCGGACGCGCGCCGCTTCGTGCCTTCGTGGGATGAGCCCGGCCGCAAGGCAACCTTCGAGCTCACCGCCACGGTGCCGGCCGGCCAGATGGCCCTGTCCAACATGCCGATCAGGTCGACGGATGTGCTCCCCGGCAGGCGCAAGCGCGTGCATTTTGCGACAACGCCGAAGATGTCCTCCTATCTTCTTTATTTCGGGTCGGGCGATTTCGAGCGGATACATCGCAGTGTCGACGGGGTCGACGTGGGCGTCGTGGTAAAACGCGGTGACACCGGCAGTGCGGTATTCGCTCTCGATGCGGCGTCCGATATCCTGCCCTACTTCAACGGTTATTTCGGCACCCCTTTCCCGATTCCCAAGCTCGATCTGATCGCGGCCCCGGGCTCCAGCCAGTTCTTCGGCGCCATGGAGAACTGGGGTGCGATTTTCTACTTCGAACGCGATTTGCTGATCAATCCGCGAATTTCCACCGAACGTGACAGGCAGGGTGTCTATCTGGTGATCGCGCATGAGATGGCGCACCAATGGTTCGGCGACCTCGTCACCATGGCGTGGTGGGACGATCTCTGGCTCAACGAGGGCTTCGCCTCGTGGATGGAGAACAAGGTTACCGACCACTTCCACCCGGAATGGAAAATCTGGCTGCAAGCGCTTCGCGACAAGCAAGCCGCCATGCAGGAGGATGCGCGGGACGGGACTCATCCGATCGTCACGCCGATCAACGACGTGCTTCAGGCAAGCAGCGCATTCGACAGCATCACCTATTCCAAGGGCGCCGCGGTGATCCGCATGCTGGAGTCCTACTTGGGCGAAGACGCTTTTCGCGCGGGTGTGCGCCGCTACATGCACGATCATGCGTACGGCAACACCACCACCGATGATCTGTGGACGGCCATGGATCGGGATTCGCAGCGGCACATAAGCCAAATCGCCCATGACTTCACGCTGCAGGCGGGCGTGCCGTTGGTGAGCGAGTTGTCGCGCCGCTGTTTGGGCGGCAAGACCGCGCTTGGTGTTGCCCAGGGTCGTTTCGCCATCGGCGAGCCTTCCGCGACGGCGCAACTGTGGCACGTGCCGGTACTGGTCGCGCCGATCGGCGGCGCCGCGGCCGCAATCGTGGTATCCGGACCGGAGCAGCAAGCCGCAGAAGTCGCCGGTTGCGGCGCAGTGGTCATCAACGCCGGCCAGACCGGCTATTTCCGCAGCCGCTATTCCGCGCAGGGTTTGGCGACGATTACGGCCGCCTATGACGCGCTGTCGGCGGACGATCAGCTCGGCGTGCTCAACGACCGCAACGCGCTTGCCAATGCGGGGGTGGAACCCATGGCCGCATTTCTGGAGTTGACCAAGGGATTTTCCGCGGATGCCGATCCGGTGGTTGCATCCACGCTCGCGGGCCAGCTGCAGGGCCTCGACATGTTCTACGACGGCCTGCCCGCGCAAGCGGCTTTTCGTGCCTATGCGCGCGGCGTATTGAATCCGCTCTTCGCGCGCGTCGGCTGGGAAAAGCGGCCGAACGAAGGTGATAATGTCGCGCTGCTGCGCTCGGCGCTGATCGGCGCGCTGAGCGAACTGGACGACTCATCGGTGCAGGCGGAGGCGCGCAAGCGTTTCGACCGCTACGTGATCGATGCGTCGAGCCTCGACGCCGGTACTCGCCGCACCGCGCTAGGCGTTGTCGCTGCGCATGCCGACGCGGCGACTTGGGACCAATTGCATCGCATGGCAAAATCCGCCGCGACCGAATTGGAGCGCGAGGAACTTTACGACCTGCTCGCTGCCGCGCATAACGCGGTGCTGGTGCAACAGGCGCTGCAGCTGGCGATCTCCGGCGAGCCGCCCCCGACCATTGCTCCCGAGATGATCGCCATGGCTGCGTACCGTCATCCAAAGATCGCTTTCGATTTCACCGTCGCCCGCTGGGACGCCATTAAATCCCTGATAGAGCCCACCAGTCGGCCGAGATTTGTGCCGAGCCTGCTGGACACCGCCTCCGATCCGCAGCTGCTCGAGTCGTTGAATGCCTTCGCCGAACGCCATATTCCGCCCGATGCGCGCCAGCCTTTGCGTCAAACCGGGGCGACCGTACGGTACCGCGCGACGATTCGCACGGAGCGGCTGCCCGAAGTCGATCAGTGGGTGAAAAATCAAGCCGGAGGATGACGGCGCCGGGTCACGCGCGTCGCGCGGCCGGCATTCAAAAATGCCGTGATAAGTACAACACGGCGCTTTCGATCTTGTAGAAGCTGTCCGGCCTCGGGCCTTGCGGATCGCTCGGCAGCACATGATCGCGGGCGATGTTCTGCCCGTAGCGCAAATCCAGTCCGAGATCGCATTTGGGAAGCCACCGGGGAAGGAAATTGCGCCACTCCGGGCCGAACCCCGCGTAAATCGAATAGGCCGGCGTGGCGAGATTGTAGCGCTCGACGCCGGCGAAGACGTTGAGCGCGAACGATTGGCCGTAGCGGTGCCGATAATCGACCAGGCGCGCACCGATCAGTGCGTGCGAGTCCACTTGATCGTATTCCAGACGCACTCCGAGATCGCCCTTTTCGGTAACGGCGCGACGGGCGCCCACCGCGAAGTGCGGACCGATGCCCGGCGAGGTCGTGGTCGCCGGAAGCGTCGGCTGCAAATTGATGCGCACCTGGCTCAAGTTCCCGCCGGCATCGACGAACACCTCGGCGCCATGCTCGTTCGGGCCGCCGCTGTAGGAATCCTCATCCATTTCGCCAGTGTCGCGCGACTTCGCGTCGCCGCCGTAGCGCACGAACCCCGACAGGCGCCAGAAGGACTGCCCATAGACATCGCGTCCGGCGAACGCTTCGCCGCCGACGGTTACTGCGTTCCACGGCCGCGAATACATCAGCGAAAAATCATAATAGTGATGATAAGGGTATGGGGCCGGTGCGCTGGGAGAATATACGCGCAGGTCGCCGCCATAGTAAGTCTGGTTCACCACGGTTCTTATGCGCTGCTGCAGGTAGCCGCCAAACGGCGGCTCCCAGCCGATGCGCAGCATCTGGCTGCGGGCGCCGAGACCGTCGCCGAAGTTGCGTTCCTGGGCACCCCAGTTGCCCTCGATGATGCCGTTGTTGGTGGTGCCGTCCAAGAAGATATTATGCACGTACCAATTGTTTTGCCACTCGGAGACCTCGTAAGTGAGATCGAAGTAGCGCCATATCCGCGGAAAATCGATGCCGATGGAGGTTGCTGTGTTGCCCAGCAAGTAGCTGCCGCCGTCGGAGGTGTCTTCGCCACCGTACTGGAAATACACGGCAAACGGCGTCTTGCCGGGAAACAGAAAGCGGCTGACATAGGAGGCCTGTTGGTTGCCCTGGTTTTGCGATGAGCCGCTGGGCTTGAAGAAATCCGTCAAGAGAAAATGTGCCGAATCGGGCAGGCCGCTGCCGCCGCCGTACTGCAGCAGGCGATTGATCCCGAATGACCAGCCGGGGTACGGCTCGATGGACCATTGGGTGACGAAGAGATTGGGGTTGCCGCGACTTTCAACGCCGTTGTACCGGATATTGTCGCCGGGCGGGTTGCCGCTTCCGGTCTGGTTCATCCGGGCCCAAAAAAATTCGTACTGCAGGCCGAGCCGGGTCAGCGGTTCGTAGTTCGACAGCGTCACGGACGGCAGCGTCGGCGCTTCGGTGCTGAGCAGCGTGCTGCTGTCGGTCATCGGGGACAACCAGTGAGCCCGGTAGCCGAGATCGAGCTGCGCCCAGCTGAAGCCGGCACTCAACATCGTGCCGGTCGGGTTGGCGCGGCCCGAGTACTCGACGCCGCCGAGGCTTGCGAGGAAGTAATCGCTCGGTTGCACATAGCTTTGAGCGGAAATCATCCGGTCGCTGCGTATGGGCAGTCCGTACTCGTTGGGTACGATTCCGTCGGCGCCGTGGGTAAGCGATCCGGTCAGGCTGGCATGCACCACGGCGTAATCGTGCGACCAACGCTCGAGGTATCGTTGCACCTTCGTGCACAGCGGCTTGTCGATCTTACAAGCCTGCGGCAATGCGAGCTTGACCAGCTCCACGGCGATCGGCCGCTTGAGTATCGGTTCGTCGGCGAGAATCAATACCCGCTCGATTTGCCGTTCCATTTCCGGCTCGAGATTGAGCGGCAGATACGCGCTGACGCCGTCGGCCCACGCCCGCCCGCCTATTGCGGCGAGCAGACACGCCGGCGCAATCGCGAACTTTAATCCCTTGATCCATGAGGCCACGATAATAAAAGAACTCTTGTTGGTGCTCGGAGGGCCGCCGTCAATGGAAGTACACGATATCACGCGATTGCCGGTCAAGCTCTTTAAGATGCAAAGTGCGATCCGCTGGCCCGCGCGGCGCACACGGCGTGGCGGGCACCGCGGCGGCGGTATGATACCTTGGTGAAATGGCGAGTATTGCATCAGTCACCGGCACCCGCGGGCAGTGCGAAATTTCTGGGCCATCTGGCTAGGCACTGCATGCGCGTTTCGTCGGCGCCGGCTTTATGAACGTCATCCGGAGCGCGCGTCTGCAGCTGCGCGAACTGGAGCTGCGAGACGACGAATTCATATTGCAATTGTTGAATGAAGCGGCATTCTTGCGGTTCATCGGCGACAAGGGCGTACGAACCCTGTCCGACGCCCGCGACTACATCTGGAAGGGGCCCATGGACAGCTACCGGCGGTTCGGCTTCGGACTGTATCTGGCGAGTTTGCGCGACGGCGGGCTGCCCATCGGGATCTGCGGTTTGGTGAAGCGCGACAATTTTGCCGACGTCGATGTGGGCTTTGCGTTTCTATCGCGGTACTGGTCGCAGGGATATGCCACGGAATCGGCCGCTGCCGTTTTGGCGCACGGCAAGGAGCAGCTGCAATTGGTGCGGATCGTGGCTATCACCGCACCCGATAATCACGGTTCGATCGCGGTACTCGAAAAAATCGGGCTGCGGTTCGAGCGTATGATCAAGCTCACGGAGAACAGCCCGGAACTCAAGTTGTTCGGTCCCGCGCGGCACGTTTGAGCCCGGCCATTTATCGGTTTTGTCCCCTGGAGCCTGCCCATGCATCCCTTTCCCCATCAATACCTAGTCAACGCCGCGGTCCGACCCGATGGGGACGTGCCGCTTTCCACCGAGGGCGTGCGGGTCATCGAATCCGCTCCCCCCAGGGAATTCGATGGTCCCGGCAATCAGTGGTCGCCGGAAGGGTTGCTGACGGCGGCAGTGGCGGATTGCTTCGTGCTGGGGTTTCGCGCGATCGCAGCCGCGTCGAAATACCCGTGGCACAGCCTCGAATCGCAAACCCGGGGCACGCTGGACCGCGTCGAGGGCAAGATGCGCTTCACCCGCTTCGAGACGCACGCCAAGCTCCATGTGCCGCCGGGTGCGGACATCGAGCGTGCGAAGAAGCTGCTTGAAAAGGCCGAACTCACCTGCTTGGTCGCCAATTCGCTGAATAGCGAGCGCCACCTCACGGTGGAAGTCGTCGCGGGCTGAAACCGCCGCCTCGAATCGATTCCAAGGTCGGCGCATCCGGCCGACAAGCGTTTGGCGGCTCAGTCGTCCATCAGGAAGCTGCGCAGCTGCTCGCTGCGGCTGGGGTGGCGCAGCTTGCGCAGCGCCTTGGCTTCTATCTGTCTGATGCGCTCGCGGGTCACATCGAACTGCTTGCCGACTTCCTCGAGGGTGTGATCGGTATTCATGTCGATACCGAAACGCATCCGCAGCACCTTCGCTTCGCGCGGCGTGAGCTGCGCCAAGACCGAATGTGTGGTTTCACGCAAAGACTCGGTGGTGGCCGAGTCGATCGGGGAGGACACGGAAGTGTCCTCGATGAAATCGCCCAGGTGGGAATCCTCGTCGTCGCCGATCGGGGTCTCCATCGAGATCGGCTCCTTGGCGATTTTGAGCACTTTGCGCACCTTGTCTTCCGGCATTTCCATGCGCACGGCCAATTCTTCGGGTGTCGGCTCTCGACCCATTTCCTGAAGCATCTGCCGTGAAATGCGATTCAGCTTGTTGATCGTTTCGATCATGTGCACCGGAATACGGATGGTGCGGGCCTGGTCGGCGATGGAGCGCGTAATGGCTTGGCGAATCCACCAAGTCGCATAGGTCGAGAATTTGTAGCCGCGGCGATACTCGAACTTATCTACCGCCTTCATCAATCCGATGTTGCCCTCTTGGATCAAATCGAGGAACTGCAGCCCGCGATTGGTGTATTTCTTGGCGATCGAAATCACCAAGCGCAGGTTGGCCTCGACCATTTCCTTCTTCGCGCGGCGCGCCTTGGCTTCGCCGATCGAAACCTCGCGGTTGATTTCCTTGATCTCGTTGATCAGGAGGTGGTACAGGCCTTCGAGATCCTTGAGCTTGTTCTGACGCCGTTCGACCTCATCCTTGAATTTGGCCAGCGGCGCCGAATAGCGCTTCTTCGCCTTGATGTGTTTGTCGAGCCAACGCGTGCTGGTCTCGTTCTTCGGAAAGGTCGAAATGAAATCCTTGCGCGGCATTCCGGCCTGCTTGATGCAAAGAAACATGATTTCTTTTTCGAGCAGCCGCACTTCGGTCACATGCTGGCGCAGATTGTCGATCAATTGATCGAACATCTTCGGCGAGAGCTTGAGTTCCATCAGCTCGGCGCAGATCTTCTTGCGAATTTTCAGCGTCTTCGGATCCTTGGATCCGAGCTTGTCGAGCGCATTCAAGAACTGATGATGTATTTTTGCGATCGAATTGAAACGCTTGGCCGCTTCTTCCGGGTCCGGCCCGGTATCGATGACTTCCGCGTCGTCGTCGTCGTCGTCCGTCTCATCGTCGTCGTTGGCGGCTTCTTCGCGCTCGAGCGCCATTAATTTCGGATTTTGCGGCTGGGCGATTTCATCCGGCGCGTTCGGGTCGACGAAGCCGACGATCAGGTCCACCAGGCGCATCTGACCGGCCTTCACCGTTTCGTAGTGCCGCAACAGCAGGTCGTAAGTGCCGGGGTAGCTTCCGAGCGCGATCTTGACCGCCTCCAAGCCTTCTTCGATGCGCTTGGCGATGCGAATCTCGCCCTCGCGAGTCAGCAATTCGACCGTACCCATTTCGCGCATATACATGCGAACCGGGTCGGTGGTACGGCCGAATTCCGCGTCCAGATTGGCCAGAGCGGCGGTGGCTTCCTCGACGGCCTCTTCGTCGGGAGCGGCCGTGGCGTCCGTCAGCAACAGCGATTCGGCGTCCGGGGCTTTTTCATACACCGGAATGCCCATGTCGTTGATCATGTTGACGATGTCTTCGATCTGTTCCGGATCGACGATTTCGCTGGGCAAATG